>Ga0064013_1007_pt1 | contig 239891 bp, 201 predicted proteins | sample CrowatWCoCulture_FD_61583 | JGI IMG/M metagenome (GOLD analysis project Ga0064013, IMG submission 61583) | Marine cyanobacteria communities from the University of California, Santa Cruz, USA, analyzing cyanobacterial DNA methylation -... | ecosystem: Host-associated > Microbial > Bacteria >...
TTACATTTATCGACTTAAAATAAAGAGAATTATTTTATGTTTTCCTTAACTCAAACCAGTGCGCGTCAACGAGAAATTATTGAGGTTGTCCTTAGTAATGGTTGGGATTATATGAAGGGTTTATTAACAGGAAAAAAAGACGAAGATCCCAATATTCCAACCCCTGAAGTTCTCCGCAATATTTTAGTAGAATTAGGACCATTTTATGTTAAATTAGGGCAAATTTTAAGCACTCGTCCCGACATTTTACCCCCTAATTATATCAAGGCGTTAACGGCTTTACAAGCCAATGTACCTCCCGTATCTTGGGAAGCTATTGAAAGACTACTAAGTCAGGAGTTAGGGCAACCTATAGAATCTGTTTTTAGTAAGATTAATCAGCAACCTATTGCTGCTGGTTCTATTGGACAAATTCATCGCGCAACTTTAACTACTGGGGAAGAAGTTGCTATTAAAGTTCAACGCCCAGGTATTGATAAAATTGTTGAGCAAGATATTAGTTTAATTAAGGGAGTTGCTGAGTTAGTTTCTCTAACAGATTTTGGAGAAAATTACGATATTGTTGAGCTTGCTGATGAATTTTCTCAAGCAATTAAAGCAGAATTAGATTTTACAAAAGAAGCTGATTATACTGACAAAATTAGAAATAATTTATCAGAAAGTCGTTGGTTTGATACGGAACAATTAGTTATTCCTAAAGTGTATTGGGAGGTAACAAGCGAGAAAATTTTGGTGTTAGAATGGTTACATGGAAAACCTATTTTAGAAGCTGATTTAAGTATTCCTGAAAGTACAAAATCTATTGAGATTAGAAAACAAGAAATTACTACTTTATTATTTAGGGCATTCTTCCAACAACTATATTTAGATGGGTTTTTTCATGCTGATCCTCATCCGGGTAATATTTTCTATTTAGATAATGGAAAAATTGCCATTATTGATTGTGGTATGGTGGGAAAACTTGACCCAAGAACACAACAAATTTTAACAGAATTATTACTAGCAATTTTTGATTTAGATGCACAAGGTTGTACACAATTAACTATAGAATTATCTCAGGGAGGAAAAGCAGAAAGTTTAGAAAGATTACGCAATGATTATGAACAGATTTTACGGAAATATTATGACCTCAGTTTGTCTCAATTCAATTTTAGTGAGGTTGTTTATGAAATTTTACAAATTGCCCGTAAAAATAAGTTAAAAGTACCTGGAAATTTGGGACTTTATGCTAAGTGCTTAGCTAATTTAGAAGGGGCGGCCAGACAGTTTAATCCTCAGATTAATTTATTTGACGAAATTAAACCCTTGATGACGGATTTATTTCGCCGTCAATTAATTGGTGATACTCCTTTACAAACCAGTTTAAGAACGGTTTTAGACCTCAAATCGATTTATCTGAAAACACCAAGACAAGTGGATATATTACTGGATAGATTGTCTTCAGAAACCTTACAATGGAATCTCAGATTAAAAGAATTAGAACCTTTAAGACGCAGTGTAGATTCTTCTGCAAATCGTCTTTCTTTTAGTATTGTTTTAGGTTCATTAATTATGGGGGCGGCGATTATTTCTACGGGGTCATCTACTCAACAATTGTCGTTAATTAGCACTGTTTTGTTTGCTGCTGCTAGTTTATTAGGGGTTTGGTTAATTATTAGTATTTTGCGATCTGGAAGGTTAAAATGATTTAATTATTATGAGCAACATTTGGTATATTCTTAAAACAGAAACAGAACAATGCGAAATTGTAGAACTTGATTATAATCAAGTCCCAGAAAATACAAATTATTGGGGTCCTTTCGCCTCCAAAGAAGAAGCGATCGCCCGTCGTGTTGGTTTAATTCATGCAGGAAAATGTAAACCCCAATTGTGAATAATTTACCGCCTATAAGACTTGATGGGTATGGGAATGTTGTTTAACATTATCTTCTGCTTTTACCACATTAACCGCATTGAGAATTCGTTTTTTTTCTAAAGAAAAATTCAAGTCTTTTTTAACTGTTCCCAGAGTAATTAAAGATTGAGCAGAAGGACGATTCTTATAAGTTCTAACTGCTGCTAAAGTTCTTTCAATAAAGTCATCACCAAACTGAGCATCATCAGGAAAATCAGACGTTTTCGTTAACGTTTCCCCAGTTAAAATGTCTCCAATCGACTTAGCAGAAACCAATTCATAAGAAGTAGGAATTCCTTGACAAATAGGTTCTAAAGCGGCGGAAGGAATAGGTTCAATAACACGAACTTGATGAAATTCTCCATCTTCCTTTAAAAAACAAGTTGCTAACCCAAATACACAGTAATCATCCATAGAGATATCAGAATGATTAGGTAATAATGTAGTAGTAGACATGAGTAAGAATAACTCCTTATGATTCATATAATCTAATTTTATCAGTCATGGGTATGCTTTAGGAAAACCAGAAAAACTTAAGGAAAATTTTATAAAATGGGGAAACTCCCGATGGTAGATAGTTAGGAAGATTGGAGAGCAAGTTTAAGGTATGGAGACAGTTACCAGAGTGACACATTTTTTACCATTAAGCATCACACTATTGAGTACAGTGTTTTCAATAAGCACCTTAATACTGCTATTATGAAAGATGATATAACTAACTATAAGAAACATTCCTCATCATTGGTTCCGATCCCATCGGTGTCAGAAGAGGAGTCTATAAAAGCGGCCATGGCCACCCAACTTAAAAAGAAAGAACTTTCTGATTTACATTTAAGGATTATTATTAAACAAGAAGCAAATCAAGGGAATTATCAGAAGGCGATCGCTATTCTGGACAAATTAATTGCCCGTCTCCCCAATAGTGCCATTGACTATAATAATCGGGGTTTAATGTACCTGAAAATAGCTGATTATGATCAGGCGATGACTGATTTCAATAAAGCGATCGCCCTTAGCCCTAGTTTAGATCGAGCTTATAATAATCGGGGTAACTGCTACGCCCATCAGGGGAACTTGAGCAAAGCCATAGAAAACTACGAAAAAGCCTTAGATATTAATCCTTATAACCAAAAGGTGTGGATTAATCAAGGTATTACCCTCAGAGAACTAGGAGACTATCCATTAGCTATAGAAACCCTGGAACTAGCGAAAATGATTGGCAATCAATACCTGGGGCGTATTTATGCAGAAAGGGGTTATACTCGTTATTTGATGGGGGATTGGAATTATGCGATCTCAGATTATCGTCGTGCCTTGTCCTATTTACCCGAAGGCCATCGTTATCAGCAAAAAGTGATGAAATGGTTAGCCAAAGTGCTAAAACCCGTTATTTCGCAATCAAATCTTGAGAGTGATCATTGATCTGCACCAAACTGTTGTAAGATCCACTAAAACAGATATTGTTGTCTAAAGTCTAGCTTTGTGCTTCTAGTCTTCGGTGAGAATAGCCCTTATTTTTGCCCAAACAGAGGAAACTTCTGACTACTAACTTCTGACATTAATAATAAGTCTCTTCCTTCAGTTTATTGCCATATAGCGAGTCCCATGACCACCACTATTTCCGCAGATCAAGTTAATCAGATTGTTTATAACTTACATCATGATCCCTTTGAGATTTTAGGTTGCCACCTTCTAGAAAAAGGTGAAAAGACTAAAAAATGGGTAGTCAGGGCTTATTTACCGAAAGCAGAAGCAGCATGGGTGATCCGTCCCACAGAAGGAAAAGAAGATCCCATGAACTCTGTTCATCATCCCAACTTTTTTGAATGTATTATCGAAACCCCTGAACTAAATAACTATCAACTGAAAGTTAAGGAAGGGGAACACGAAAAAGTGATCTATGATCCCTATGCTTTTAGTTCTCCTTTTCTAACTGACGAGGATATTTACTTATTTTCTGAAGGAAACCACCACCGTATCTATGAAAAATTAGGCGCTCATGTAGGCAAAATCAATAAAGTTGCAGGGGTTTACTTTGCGGTTTGGGCCCCCAATGCGCGTAATGTTTCTATTATTGGTGATTTTAATAACTGGGATGGCCGAGAACACCAGATGCGTAAACGCAACAACACCATCTGGGAGTTATTTGTGCCGGAAATAGGTGCAGGGACAGTCTATAAATACGAGATCAAAAACAGTGAAGGTCATATCTACGAAAAATCAGACCCCTATGGCTTTTATCGGGAAGTTCGACCAGATACCGCTTCTATTGTGGTGGATATAGATAATATTTATCAATGGAATGATGAGCAATGGTTAGAAAACCGACGTAATAGCGATCCTCTCAAGGAACCGGTATCTGTGTATGAGGTACATTTGGGGTCTTGGTTACACGCTTCTTCCGAGGAAAAAATGCCTTTACTCAATGGAGAAGCTGATCCCGTCATCGTCTCAGAATTAAACTCTGGGTCCCGTTTTCTCAGTTACTACGAACTAGCAGAAAAATTGATCCCCTACGTCAAGGAGATGGGTTACACTCATATCGAAGTGTTACCCATTGCCGAACACCCCTTTGATGGATCATGGGGGTATCAAGTCACTGGATTTTATTCTCCCACTTCTCGGTTTGGTCCACCGGAAGATTTCATGTATTTTGTGGATCAATGTCATGAAAATGGTATTGGGGTGATTTTAGACTGGGTTCCGGGGCATTTTCCCAAAGACTCCCACGGGTTAGCTTATTTTGATGGCACCCATCTTTATGAACACGCAGATCCTCGCATTGGTGAACATAAGGAATGGGGGACGTTAGTGTTTAACTATGGCCGTCATGAAGTCAAGAACTTTTTGGTGGCTAATGTTCTTTTTTGGTTTGATAAGTATCATATTGATGGTATTCGGGTGGATGCGGTGGCTTCTATGTTATACCGTAACTATCTGCGTAAGGATGGGGAATGGATACCCAATGAATACGGTGGAGATGAACATATTGAAGCGGTTAATTTTATCAAGGAAGTCAATATTTTATTATTCGAGTATTTCCCTGGTATTCTTTCTATTGCTGAAGAGTCCACAGAATGGGAGAAGGTTTCTCGGCCTATTTATGATGGTGGGTTAGGGTTTAATCTTAAATGGGATATGGGTTGGATGCACGATATGTTAGATTATTTCAGCATCGATCCCTTTTACCGTCAATACCATCAAAATAACGTCACTTTTAGTATGTTGTATTATTACAACGAAAATTTCATGTTGGCGTTATCCCATGATGAGGTAGTGCATGGAAAGAGTAATATGTTGGGTAAAATGCCGGGGGATGAATGGCAGAAATACGCCAATGTTCGGGCTTTATTTACCTATATGTACACCCATCCTGGTAAGAAAACCATGTTTATGAGTATGGAGTTTGGCCAGTGGAGTGAATGGAATGTTTGGGGTGATTTAGAATGGCATTTATTACAGTACGAACCCCATCAACAACTAAAGCAATTTTTTACGGATATTAACGCCCTTTATAAACAAGAACCGGCCTTATATACCCACGATTTTGACTATCATGGATTTTACTGGATAGATTGTAACGATAATCCCCATAGTGTGGTATCTTTTGCCCGACAAAGCGATGATCCCAAAGATACTTTAATCGTGATTTGTAATTTTACTCCCCAACCCCATAGTCATTATCGGATCGGGGTTCCTGAATCTGGATATTATCTTGAATTATTTAACAGTGATGCCAAAAAATATGGCGGTAGTAATATGGGTAATTTAGGGGGTAAATGGGCTGATGAATGGGCATTTCATAATAAACCTTATTCGGTAGATTTATGTTTACCACCTTTATCTGTGTTAATTCTTAAGTTAGATCCCGATAAAGTTCCAGAAGGAACAATTGTTGAAGAAGTAGCTATTGATGAAGAAGAGTAGGTATTGAGAATGAAGAAAATAGGTGGGCAATAAATAAAGATTTTTCGATTATTTTTTTTCAGCATCCTTTTTTGCCCACTCTAAAATTTGCTACAGTGATTGATTATATATTCAGTTCAAATTATGACAAATCCTCAACAACAAGCTTTAAAACCAATCCTTAAAGAATTACTCTATGAACTCCTTACCCAAGAACAAGACTTGCTTAAAGATTTAATCTATGAAGTCATTGAAGATATAGCAATGGCTAATGCTATAAAAGAAGGAATAGATACCGAAAATGTTAGTCGTGAAGAAATTTTTTCTCTGTTAGAAGACTAATCATGAATATTGAATTTCGTAAAACCTTTAAAAAGGACTTACGCAATCTAAAAGAACCCAAAATTAAGCAACAAATTAAAGGTGTGATTGAAGATATAGAAGTTGCCAAAAATATCACTGATTTAAGAAATGTCAAAGCAATACAAGGACATCAAGGATTTTATAGAATTCGTATAGGTAACTATCGTCTTGGACTTTATCTAAATGGAAATGTTGTTGCTTTAGTACGTTTTCTTCATCCAAAAGATATGTATCGTTACTTCCCTTAAGAATATCTAAATCATTAAATTCAGCGTACCATCACCATCCGGCACTTCAATAGCTACTTGTAGGGTGGGCAAAAGGGAAAACAGATCAAATGTGATGATTAACTTAAAATTTTGCCCACCATCCCCTTATCTATTTCATTTCAAACCTATTGGTGGGCAGCCATTAAATCCTCTCTGGTAAGATCAAATTAATTAATGCTGCCCACCCTACAACTCAGTTTTTAAGGTTGTAATCTTCAACAAAAGATGCAATTACCCTTTTTTACGACGAGCCAATGCACCAATGGAACTTACAGCGAGTAAACCTAAGATAGCACCGGGTTCAGGGGTTGATTGCGCTTCTTGTGGAGTTAATTCTAAGTTATCTATTTCTAACTGAACTTCCCCTTTGACAAAACCCGATAACGTATGCTGCATGAGGGATACACCGAATTAGCTAGGGGTTATTAATGGGTACAAACAGAAGAAATGCTTAATAAATCTAATGCCTTTTGTTGCACTTCAGTAGGTCGAGTTATCTTGTCAAAAACGTATTTTCCACTCTCTAAAGAACACTCAACTGTGTTCAAGCAAATTGTTCCCAAATCTTCTAGTAAAGTACGAAAGCTGTGAACTGGTAAGTTATCTTCGGTGCGTTTTTTTCTATCTTTAGCAACAGCAGAATTACTACGACGAGCTTTTATGACATCCTGATAGTTATTATCAATTTCTTCATCTTCAAATAATAAAGGGGCTAATTTTTGTTTTAAATGCCATTCAACGTAATAAGCCAACATACATAAGAAAATATGTGCCTTAACTCTGTCTCCCTTATAATGATAAATAGGACGCACTTTTAAATCAATAGATTTATAACAACGGAAAGCTTCTTCCACCGAAGATAAACTTTTATAAGCTTTGACAACTTCAAATCCATCCATTAGAGTTTCATCTACAGAAGTTCTAAGAATATAAACCCCGTCTAGAGCAATTTCTTGGTCAATCAACTCTTGTTTACGCTCATAAGTAAATCCTGAATCTGTGATGTCTAAATTATAGTATTTATTGATTTTATACTTGTTTAATAACTTAGCCACCCTTAAGGCTATTTTATCCGCTCCTTTCAAAGCTCTTTTTTCCCTTTTGGTGGCTTTGATAATTAACTCAAATTGTTCTTCTGCTATTTTTAATAGAGCTTCTCTTTGTTTCCTATTTTTAGCAGCAATCAAAGGATTTCGACAAGCAATTAATCTTTCATTTGGGTAATCTTCGCTTTCAAATTCAACGAGATTAACTTCATCAAATAATCCTAGTTGAATAGCCTCTACTTCGGCTAATTTTCTAATGCTTGCCTTAGTTAAGCCACTGATATAATCCAATCCTTCTACTGCTTTCACCAACTCTTTAATATTTGAAGACGTTAAAATACCTCTATCTGTCACCCACACCACATTCTTAACCTCAAATCGTTTCCTAACTTTCTCTATTTGACTTTCTAATGTGCTAGTATCCGAGGTGTTTCCTTCAAAAACTTCTACAGCGATAGGACAACCATTTTGGTCACAAAGTAGTCCAAAGACTATTTGGGTTTTTCCCTTCTTCTTATCTCGATTATATCCATATTTTCCTAATTCACATCCGTTCCCTTCTAGGTAGGTTGAGGTGACATCATGTAACTGCTCACCGCAACAAAAAAGTCTTATTGAAAAGCACTACAAACAACATCAGTTGAGTCAACAAAAATATAAGCCCTGTGATTTAGCGTAAAATTTAAGCTAATTTATTACGGCTATTTTAATGACTAACATTCCCAGAATCAAGTCTTTTTAAAACCTCAAATAAAAACAACAATATGAGAAAAAAAAGAATAGTAAGATAGTTTTTTGTTAGCGGAGATTATCCGCTAATCCTGTGTATTTTTGTGCAGAGAGATAGGGCGATCAAGAAAAATCTATCCCCCATCGGCTCCGGAGCCTTTTACATCTCTAATCCTGGGGGACTCCGACCAGCTAATGAAAATAATTCGCATAATTGGACAATGGCATTTTGCCCCTGTAATCTCATGGTCTCTAAAAAACTGAACATTTGGGTGACTAACTCTGCACCCCAGTCGCTTCTTGCTCCCCCACTTACTTTGCGGTGAATGACAATGGGACGTAAAGCTCTCTCAGCATCATTATTATCTGGTTTGACTTCAGGATAAGTTAGAAAGGTGAACCACTCTTCCCAATGACGTTTGAGACGGTTAATCAATCTTTGTGCATCATAAGGCCATCCTTTTTTGGGAGTTGCTTTAAAAATCTTTTGCAGTGAGTTCTCGACTTCTGTTCTTTTGGAGCCTAAGTCTTCAAGGGTTAAATTTCGAGCATGATAATGACGATAATGGATACGGGCGGTTGCTAAAACTTGCTGTACATCGGCAGCAAATTCTCGATTCGCTTGAAAACGACTGGTTTTAAGGGACTCTAACTCTCGTTCTAAATGTGCCAGACATTTCTGTTTGTCCATCGCACTTTGTCTAAAGTAGGCACTATAGCAGTCACTGGTGAGGATGCCCTTAAAATCTGCTCCTAACAATTTCTCGACTTCTGCGGAGCTTCTAGTGGGAGCCAACATCAGCACACAGACCTCATTTGATGTGGCTACCCAAACCCAATACTTGATGCCATCGATGCAATAACTGGTTTCGTCAACACATCGGATTCCTGGCTGCTGGATGTACTTTAACCACTGTTGGGTCAAGGGTTCTAAACTTTCTTGAAACCATTTGTGCATTTTGGCAAGGCTCCCTTGAGAAATGGGAATGCCAAAGACATACTCTATAAAATGTTCCTGTTTACGCCATGTAAGATTACCCCCATAGCCAAGCCAGCCCACGATGCTACTTAATCGCGCCCCATAACGGAATCCTTCTTTAACTCCCAATGGAACAGGACTGTAATCTGACCATCCACAACTAGGACATTTATAGAATCCGCGACGATATTCCCTGATTTCTATGGGTTGGTCTACTACTTCAGCCACTTGCTGGACTTTTTCGGGAACTACTTCATCTCGTTCCACTGAACCCCCACAAACAGGACAGTTTTCTAGTTCTAAAGGGACTATCTTATCGGGCTGACCAAAACCATTACGGGTCTTCCCTGGGTGGTCATATTTTGGTCCGCGTTTAAATCCTTTTTTGCGTTTCTTTTTGTCAGAAGGCTTTTTTAGTGGGTCTGATGATGGGGGGACTGAACTGTTTTTTGAGTTACGGTTTTTTAGCTTATCTCTCTCTTCTTTCAATTTTTCAATTTCTTGCTGTTGTGTAGAGATTTGTTGTTGTTGCTGGTCAATCAGTCTTTGTTGAAGAGATAACTGTTGTTGTGCCTTGACTAGTCACTCAATCATGAAGACATTCTTCGCCAACTGTTCATCGGCGATAGCTCTAACTAGCTTTGAATCAATGGTAGCATTTGTGGTCATAACCCCCACTATACATAAAAATCCCCGATTTTACCTTTATGTTGTCAAGACAGATTCTTTATTGCGGTGAGCAATTACCTAATGGTGCTGCTGGCGATCTATTTGGATTTTCTGTGTCATTATCAGGCAATAACGCTTTAGTGGGTAGTCACTTTGATGACGATAAGGGAACTGATAGTGGTTCGGCTTATCTTTTTGATGTCACCACAGGTAATTTGCTCCATAAATTAACTGCCCCTGATGGTGCTGCTGGTGATCAATTTGGATTTCCTGTGTCATTATCAGATAATACTGCCTTAATAGGTGGTTTTGGCGACGATGATCAGGGATTGAACAGTGGTTCAGCCTATCTTTTTGATGTCACCACAGGTGATTTCTTACAACCCAGATTCCGCACTTCAAAATGTAGTATAAAAAATACATAGTTTTAAAAAGTCCGAAAATCATACCTGGGCAAGAATATTTCTCTTTTCATTAAATTTTTAGGAAAAATAATCAAATTAAGAAGATTTATACTCATTGAAAACTTAGCAAGACTCAGCACAAACGAAGGAGATTTTCCTCTTCTCATTTGATATCATTAGACTCTTATTCTTTTATTATTTTTGCTTTATCCAATTCAATTTATAGATAATATCTTTGACAAGATGCAGGTAATAAACTCAATATAAAACGCCTTTCTTCTGTTAAATTGACAATTTGTTTAACTCCGTTTAAAATCACATAATGAATACCTTGAAAACATTGAAATATCCACCTCAAAGTCGGACGCAATGTTACTTTCCCTACTTGATTATTTATTCCTTTTTTGACTCTTTTTAAACAATTTCTTAATTCTCTTTGCCCCAAGTTATAAATCAACAAACACAAAGACATTAAAAATAACATTGTTTCTATTCTTTCTGGTTTTTCAACGAAGAAACTATCAGTAAAAAATAAGGGATCTTTCAAAAATCGAAATCCTCTTTCCGTAGATTGCTGGTTTTTATAAGTTATCAGAATTTCACTAGCTTCTAATTTATTTTCCTCTACTAAGTTAGTTGCTAAAATAAATTTTCCTGCTTCTTTAGTCTTTCTACTTATCTCTTCATCTTTTTTGATGATCAGACTAATCATTTTATAAATCTTTTCCTTTTTTTTCGAGTAAGTTTCAATCAGTTCAACTTCTTTTATTTCCAACAATCTCAATTTTTTATTAATAGCTTTTAATTTATATCGAGCAGCTTGAGGATGTTCAAATTCTTCAGATTGTATTTCTTTAAGAAATTTTTGGGATTTCTTCTCTTCTTGGGAAAGTTGTTTTTCTAGTTTTTCCAAATCACTTTTCTGTCTTTTTTCACTCAAGACTATTAACCAAGTTTGCTTGATTCCACCATAAGTAACAATTTCTTCTTTCCAGGTATAACTTTCTAAATTTAGGTCACTTCTTTTTTCTTTATCTTCATCTTTTACTTCTTCCACCTCTATATTTTGCACTAATTCTTTTGCTTTTTTTATGGTCATTGGAACTCTCGTTATCCATTTTAAATGTTGGATTAGTTGGAGATTTTCTTGACCATATAAAGCACTATTACAAACCATGATACTATCAAACTTTATTTGCTTTTTGAATTCTACTAAAACTTTTCCAAATACAGCTTTATCAGATTCATTTCCATCTCCTACTCTCACAAATAATGGAATATCTCCATCTTGGCTTGTTATTAAATCCAAGACACATTGTTTTAAGTCTGGTCTATGATCCCGAGAATATCCTTTCTTAATAAAAATTGGTCTTTCTTTAATAATTTTTTCTTCTTCCTGTTTCTCTTTATCTTCTTCCCTTTTATATTCTCCATCTAAATGAAATGATGTGGAATCTAAATGGGAGTATTTAAGGTCTATTTTAATTTTTTTAATTACTTCTAAAACTACTTCAATAAAAATATCATTTAGTCCATATTTATATAATTCATCCATTACTCTCCCAATTTTGTCATCATTAAGGTAATCAGGTTTAATTCTTTCTCTTAACAATTTCTCAATGGCTTTATCTTGAAAAAACTGACTGAATAAATATAGAGGTCTTGAAACAAATCCTAGTCCATTGATTAAAATAGACTTAACTACTGTACCTGCTGAGATTTTTTCTCTAACATCTATTCCTAATTTATTATTAATTATTTTGACTATTCCTATTTCATCAATTAAACCAGCTACTATCCCTAAATGGTCTAAATTTTTAACTTGTATTTCTTCTAAATAAGACATTTTTCGCTCTTTTTTTACAGAGGAAACAACTTAAGCAATTATCCCACTTTTTTGTCTTCAAGAGCTTAAGCAATTATACTTAATTATTAACCCCAGGCTTGTAGTATTTAATGCTACTTTTTGAAGTGCGGAATCTGGGTTACAAAAGTTAACCGCCCCTGATGGTTCGGCCGGTGATTTATTTGGGGCTTCTGTGTCATTGTCAGGTGATAGGGCTTTAGTGGGTAGTTTCCGTGATGATGATAATGGAATTGATAGTGGTTCAGCTTATGTGTTTACAAATAGCCAACCCGTACCAGAACCTTTAACTATTTTAGGTGCTGGAACTGCCATTGGTTTTGGTGCATTTTTTAAACGCAAATTAGCTAAGAAGAATCAAAAACAAGGTTAATAACTGTTTTGATCCCATTGTAGAGATGTTTTAGGAAATGTCTCTACAATGGTTGGAAAAAATGGATTATAATCAAGATAAAGTACATTTTAAAAGCTAAGTCATGCCAAACTATCATCCAGACACCCATAATTCTCATAATATAGAAATACGAGAAAAAGTTATAGCGGAGGTTGAACAAACACCAGAAGAATATTTACCCAATTTGTTAGAAATGATTCGTCTATTTCGTGAAAGTGTAACTCTGAAATCAGCAGAAGAGAGTTTTCGTCAAGGATGGTATGAAGCAATAACAGATAATACTATTCCTGTTTCTCAACTTTGGGATGGAATTGATGCAGAATGAATCACAATCTATCCAAATTTTAGTTACTTCTGAATTCAAGAGAAATTTAAAGATATTATCTAAAAGGTATCGTCATATTCGTTCTGATGTTCAACCTATTATTGATCAGTTACAATCAGGAGAAATAGTTGGTGATCAGATCCCTAAGATTCCTTATACTGTTTTTAAAGTTAGAATAAAAAATAGTGATAACCAAAAGGGTAAAAGTGGAGGTTATCGCTTTATTTATTATCTTAAGACTTCAAATAAGATTATTTTAGTAACTATTTATTCAAAATCTGATCAGCAAGACGTAGCTATTACTAAAATAAAACAAATTATAGATGGTTTTTTATCCTAGTAAAGCAAATTTAAAGTTTAGTCATGACAATGTTATTAATGTAGTTAATTGTTTTTATTTCTAATTAGCTAGGAAAATATGCATAGGATAAGATTCAGCTACTAATTGATTAGCTTTTGTTTCAATATTGAGATTAGATTGAAACGCATATTTTGGCTGAGTTTCTTCAAAGTCAAGTAAGGTTTTAATGCGTTGATATGCTTGATAAGCAACCGTAGGAAAGAAGGAAAACTTACCTGGTAAAACACACATATAATTACTGTCCTCATCAGACTCAATCCAATAACTATAGCGTCGTTTTTGTTCTTCCTGACTAATAAATTCGGTCTTAACACATTCATAACTATATAGTTGACGACTATATAACTTTTCTTTGCCAAAATAACGTTCTGCTGATTCTAAAATGGGTTCTATATCAACTCCATCATTACTATCATCATTAGCATAGCCAGAATCAGCTAATAAAGAGTAAATATATTTTTCATGTCCTAGTTCTCTTTGTTGCACAAAATGATTAAAATGAAAACGGGTTTTAGTTGACATTCTGACAAAATTAGTATCCACTAAAGCAGGATAAGCTACCACCATTGCGCTGCGACTTCTCTTTAATTTTGCCCTTACTTGTAAATCTTTTAAAAAGGGTTCAAAACCTTCTCCAACTGCAAAGATAAATAACTTGGCTTTTAATCGTTTTGAACGTCCTTCTTGGGTTTCACATAATAAACTTTTGATTCTTAGTTTACCATAACCATCAATTAACAATTTGTTGATTTTTATTCCAGTCTCAAATGTTACCCCACGACTCAAACAACTTCCGACTAAATCTTGTAGTATTCTACTGGTGTGCATAGAACAATCTAGGGTTTTAATAAAGTCATAATTAGAGGGAGCCATGTTATAAGATTCATCAAATTGACTGCAAAGATTACGGATAATTTCTGTTGAATCTTTCAAAGAACAATCTAACTTTTCATAATTTTCGACTTGTTCATAAGTTGGTGCTAAACATTGATCATTAACTAACCAATTATGTTGTTTTCCGTAGGCAACTTCTAATCTTCCTAAAACTCTATTGCGCTGGATATTTATTTGTATGGCATCACTTTTTAAGCGAGATGAGCGAATTTCTGGGGCATCTTCTTGGGGATAAATTAAATAAACAGGAGCATCATTAAACCAACCTTTTGAGTTAGGACAAATATTAGGGCTGAAAAAATTCGTGTTTTTTTCTACTAAATTAACATTACATTGCTCCTTAAAATAAGGACTGTAAAGGTTTATTAAATCTTCTAAACCGTTGACACAATTAATAAAAGTTTGAGCATCATCTTGACCAGAATATAACGCACCAGTATGGTACCATCCTTCTAATTTTCCTGATGCTAAAGTACCCAGTTGGGGAGCTTTTTCTAACAGTTTAATGGATAAGTTACTATGACGGGCTAAAAATTCGGCAATGGCCACTCCAGCGATACCACCACCTACGACAACAACATCAACGTATTCAATTTCTGAGACTTGAAGAGGTTTCATAAACAGGCTAATAAGACGATTTTTTAGATTGATTTTATAGGTCAGATTAGATTATAACGTAAAATAAAAAACCTATGCTGAGCCGAAATCCGAAATTCTCAATGGATCATGGATAATGTACTGCTATAGAACCACTAAAACTTAGATTCCATGACTTTTTCCAATTACCCAATGACGACGAAAAAAACGGGATAAAGAAGATTCTTCTAAGGGTAAATAAATGGGTCTACCGTGGGGACAAGTTCGCGGATTACGGGTTTTTTTCCAATTATTTAAAATTTCTTGCATTTGAGATAATTCTAATACTGTACCGTTACGAAGAGCACTACGACAAGCAACAGCTACCTGTGCGCTTTCTAAGTCCCCTCCTAAACTTAATTCTATCAAAGCATCTGGACAATCTTCTCTATTTTCTAACAATTTGGGGACATTCCTTACTGCCCAAGTATTGTCCCCAAATGGTTCAATATCTAAACCTATTCTTTGTAGTTGTTCCACTTGCTTAAGGGATATTTGGGTTAAAATAATGGCTTGTTGCACAGGGATTAATTGCCATTCATCTTGTAATTTTTCATATAATATTCTTTCGTGGGCAATATGTTGTTCAACTAACCATAAACCGTGAGAGTGTTCAGCAACAATATAGGTTTGGTTAACCTGTCCTACTGCCCTTAATTGAATTAATTCTAATTCGTTTGATTCAGAATGACCAAGATTATAAACACCTTTGTTCTCTGAAGCTTTCAGTAACTTTTTAACCCGTTGGTTTTGCTCTCCTGTGCTGATAGTTATGGGGGATAATTTTAAGGCTTTGTCTATAACTTCTGTAACTCTTTCTTGCCAAAATTCTAGGGACTTTAAATAAATTTCTGTTTTGGCTGGATGACGATTCCAATCTATCTCTGAAGGTGGTATAATCAAGTGAAGAAATCCCACAGGAAAACGGCCTTTAGGTAAAGTTCGACTCAACCCGGCTAACATAGTTTGTTCTAGCTGAGGCGATCGCACCACACGGCCATTGACTGCTATTTTTAACCAGTCCAAACGACCCCGTGAAGTGCGATCGGGTAATCCTAAAACCATCTCGATTTTAGCCTGTTCATGGCTAGGAGTTATTACAGTCTCACAGAGAAACTGTAGATCATTAAAATGGACTCGCTTTAATAATTGAGGTAATATGTGTTGTGAGGTTTTACCTGGACTGATACTTAGCCAAGATTTTTTATTGTGGTGAACTTGCCAAGTGATTTGAGGATGACAAAGGGAAAGATTCTCAACTATTCCCTGTATCGCCTTTAATTGCTGCGAGAAGGTAGGTAAACCTTGACGACGGACAGGCATAGTCCCAAACAAATGAGAAGCCGTAACAATGGTGCCTGGTGCCATTGGTGCTGTTGATTCTTCGCTCATCTCTCCTTGCTGATTATAGTTAACCAACCATCCGTTACTGTCATTTGTAGCATCACGACTTTGAATGGTTAACTGGCCAACCTGAGCAATACTGAATAAAGCCTCTCCACGAAATCCTAAACTGGTAATTTTCCAGAGATCATCTAGGTCGAAAATTTTGCTAGTGTGATGAGCTTGAGCGCAGTGACGTAAATTATCTAACGACATTCCCCTCCCATTATCAGCCACCATAACTTGCCAAAGTTCGGGAAAAACTGAAACGGTTAAACGGGTAGCTTGTGCGTCAATGGCATTTTCAAGCAATTCACGAACCACAGCAGCTAAGGAGTCAATCACCTCTCCTGCTGCGATTAAATTGATAATCTCAGGGGAAAGAAGTTGAATGGGGGGTGACATAAAGGGAAAATATGATTCCTTAAATGGCTTGATAATTGAACTTATAATCTTAGTCCATTGTCCACTCTTTTTCAGCGAACCGATGTTTCGGATCCCCCCCCACTTCCACCTTATTCTGGGATTTTGTCACCAACAAATCCCCATATTTCGGAACCATTTACACCACTGCCGCATCGGTAGATAAAGGCATTTGTTCAGAACTGGGTAACTCTAAACAGTAGCCGGCTCCATAAACGGTTTTGATATAACAAGGATGTCTGGGATCTGGTTCTAATTTTGTCCGTAAATGACGAATATGGACACGAATAGTCTCAATATCGTCATCGGGATCGTATCCCCACACTTCCTTAAGAATTTCGCTAGGTGAAACCGTTTGACCGTGACGCTGTAGTAAGCAGTGTAGTAACTCAAATTCTAGGTGAGTTAGCTTAACCGTATTCTCAAAGCAGATAGCTTCAAAACGCTCAGGAATTAAGGTCAAGGGACCATAATTCAAAATTTCTGAATGTTTCGCTGCTTGGGGGATGCGATCTGTTCGTCTTAATAAAGCTCTCACCCTAGCCAGCATTTCTGCTAACTCAAAGGGTTTGGTCAAATAATCATCGGCTCCAGCATTAAACCCTTCTACTTTATCTTGGGTTTGACCCAAAGCAGATAACATCAACACGGGGATATCAGAAGTACGATCATCCCGGCGGAGTCTTTGGCAGACGGTAAACCCGTCTACTTTGGGCAACATTAAATCGAGCATGATTAAATCGGGCTGTAACTGGACGGCTAAAGCCTGTCCTTTAATGCCGTCTGGTGCTTGTTTGATGTCATAACCTGCCATCTCTAGATTAGTGGCAATTAGGTCTCTGATGGCATCATCATCTTCAATTACGAGTATTCGAGGCATTGCAACAAATGATAACTAAATGTAAACGTTAACTAAGAAGTATGTTCAGATCATAATTAATCCTGTACCGATTATAAGCGTGATTTCTAAAATCGTTCCTAAATTGTTAAATTTCCCAGATAAAACCTTGAACTTAACCATTATTGATTAAGAATTGTTAAGAAATGGTAAGTGTAGGGAGAATTGGACGGTGGGAAATATTAAGTTCTACCTGGGGAGAACTCCCCGATTGAGCAACCTGAGTTCGATATAAGGAAATTTATAAACAACTGGTCAAAATCAAGAGTCTTAAACCCTGATTATCTCATGGAAAAAACTCCGAACTCCGAACTTCGAACTCCGAACTCAGGTGAGCCAGACCTGCTCTTGCTTGAGGAACGAAAACCGAGGGATGAGAGCCAGGAAACCAAAAGTTTTGTGATACAATGAGGGTGGCCAGAAGGTATAAACCTGAACTTTAGCCAGACTTGGAGTCCATCCATCCAAGATGAGAGTGAAAGACAGACCTTGGATAAAATCATTGATGAGCAAATCAAAATCGGTTTTAACACTACTACTGCAAATTTTTCCTCAATGGCGGCCTCAGATGTATTTTAAGGCTTCCCTGACGGCTCTATCTCATGCTATGGAAGATCAAGTATTAGCAGGATCAGAAGAGCCGTTAGTTATCGCTAGTTTTCAAAAAGAACGATTTTATCGTCAAGAAGCTCAACGATATCGGCGGATCTCCCAAAAAAGTGATCAAGTCTATGTCTTGGCTGCTCCTGAAACTGAGTTTAAAAACTGTTCCCGAGAATACGAAACCATTGCCTTTGATCCTGACGATACCTTGACCCAGGAGTGGCATCTAGTAGTTTTGGGAGCTAATTATGCCAGTTGTTTAATTTGTCAGGAAAAAAGTGTCTCTACAAGTCAACAGATGATAGATGACATTGATAACAATCGTCGTTTTGAGGGAATCTGGACTTTTGACCGTCAGGTGACACAACAGGCCGCTTACATCCTCCTAAATACTATTGTTGAATATCGTCCTGAGCTACAAGAAAAAGTTGACATTGCCCGTAAAAAATATTTGCACCCCGATATTTTAAGCCAAACCATCACCCAACCGAAGAATATTGATAACACCAGTTGGGATATTAGTCCCAATGATCCTGATCCTTTTGTACAACGGTTAGTTACCTATATCCAGGCAGGTCAGTATAAACTGATTAAAGCTAATCGTTCCTTAGCGTCCAAAGAACATAAAGAAAGATTAATTAATTCCATTACCACTGCCATTCGTTTATCCCTCGATCCTAACGAAATTCTACAAATTGCTGTACAAAAGTTAGGGGAAGGTTTGGGAGTTTGTCGTTGTTTAGTTTATCGCTGCAAAGAAACAGACTCCACGGCAACTATTGAACACGAATTTCTTAATAAAGGAATTGCCTCGATTAAAGGACAAACTTGGCCCCTCAAACATAACCCTTTATTTCAAGAGGTAGTTGAATTACGAGATGCTTTAACTATAGATGACGCTATCCGTGATCCTCGCCTAACCAATGATCAACAGCAAGGACGATTATCAGGAAAATCTTTACAAATCTTAGTGAACAGTTGTTCAATTTTATCCTGGATGTTAGTGCCGATTTTTTATCGCGGACGACTCTTAGGAATGTTAGAGTTACATCATTGTGGCCCTAAGACCATGACTTGGAAAGAGGATGATGTGGGCTTAGTTAATGCGATCGCCACACAAATTGGGGTAGCCTTAATCCAAGCGGAAGCCTATGCTAATCTTCAGGATCTTAATGAACAACTAGAAGCCCTCGATCGCACTCGTTCCAATTTAGTTGCTATCACTGGCCACGAGTTAAGAACTCCTTTATCCACCATTCAAGTGTGTTTAGAAAGTTTGGCCTCAGAACCAGATATGTCCCCTGAGTTGCGCCAAGTCATGCTCAACACAGCCCTAGAGGATGCGGAAAGAATGCGCAAGCTGGTACAAGATTTCTTAACCCTTTCCCAGTTAGAAAGTGGACGAGTAGAATGGAACATTGAAGCTTTAGATTTACAGGAATGCGTAGAACTATCCTTAAGTAATGTGCGGGCCCGTCATAAAGGGACAGCCCTGCCGAAAATTGAAAACCACGTAAAAGATGAATTACCCCTGGTGAGAGCAGACGGGGAATGGCTAGTGGAAGTATTAGCGAAGTTATTAGACAATGCTTGTAAATTTACCAGTCAAGAAGGCAAAATTACCCTAGAAGTCAGTTCTCAAACTCCCTATCAACTAGAGGTGACTGTAGCTGATACTGGGCGAGGAATCGAGCCAAAACGCCTAGAAACGGTCTTTGATCGTTTTTACCAGGAAGAAGGGGCGTTACGTCGCAGCGCTGGGGGAACCGGTCTAGGGTTAGCTATCTGTCGTCAAATAGTTCGGGGTTGGGGGGGAAAAATTTGGGCAGAGTCTCAAGGTAAAGATCATGGCAGTCAGTTCCACTTTACAATTCCTATTTATGGGGATCAAATGCCAAAGGAACCCTCTCAACCAACTATGAGGAGTTCTCGGCAATCACGATCAAGGGCAAAAGGGAAAAGGAAACAAATGTCTTGAAACTGATAGACATATATGTTATAATAAAAAGCTGGACAACAAAATGCGGACGTGGCGGAATTGGTAGACGCGCTAGATTTAGGTTCTAGTGTCTTTGGCGTGAGAGTTCGAGTCTCTCCGTCCGCACTCTTTAAACTTTAGTAAAGATAAACTGCTCCTGTTTGTTGTAAATTAACGGAACGATGTCCTAGAAAACTGGGCTTATCTTTGATAACTGAAATATTAACAATATTATTATCTTCATCCATTGCTACTGTGTAACGTAAATTAAACTCACTGGTATCATTAACCAAAGGATAAATGACAATATTAGCAGAACTACCGAAACCTTTTAAGTTTCCTGTTTGTTGTGGTTCTAACTTTTGAGGGTTCATTGCTTCTAGGTCTGTTAAGTCGTATTCTATAGGAATATCTGTGTTATTAATAATATTAACTTCTACGATTCTTTTGGTATCAAACCTAGCCACAGGTTGCCAATAACCAGGTTGATAGGTTTCGGCAGAGGGAACTTGCGCTTGAACCACAGAAATAGGAGAAACCCCTAATGTTAATAAGATAATAAGTGATAATGATTTCATAAGTTATAGATTCTAAGTGATGCGTTGTCTTATATGTTATCAGCTAGATTTACTGATTAAATTATCTATGGTCAGTTTTTCTAACTGTCCACTTATTAAACAAAAGTTAAGATAAACAACGATTACTTGACAAATAATTTAGAGATACCCCCTTTAGTTCCCCCCTTACAAAGGGGGGTTAGGGGGGATAAGTTTCAACATTGATTCTCACAACTGATAAATGATTGCTATATTACAGCAGTAATCTTAAACTTAGATACGGTTAACCTCAGCGATGAAATAGAAATTTTGTGGGGGTCAACGGCCGTTGACCCCTACACCGTATGTGTAGCGTAAAATAGAAGAATAACAAATTTAAAAAACTTTATGGCCCGTAGACCTCCTCCTCGTTATTCCGATCGCCGTTCTAACCCTTCTCCGTCACCCTCTTCTCCCTCTTTAGGATCTAAAATCAACTATGGAACCATTGCTCTATTTGGTGGCATTTTTGTCTTAGGGATCGGGGTAGGAATAGGAGTAACTTCTAATGCTAGTTTTGACCCCCAAAATGTCGCTTCACGGGAAGTTATCGATAAAAGCGCGCCTAATGCAGAACTCTGTGTACAATACGGTGCAAGTTCCATTGTCACGGATATGCGAGTTTTTATCACCCTGAACCCCTTTAGTGTCTATGTAACTCAACCCCAAATGAAACCGGGTTGTGTGTTACGTCGTTCTAATATGAACCTCTTGGAACAAAAACGACTAATTACCTCAGAACAGGCCAGAAGCTGTCGAAACCGCATGAATACCTTTGGGTTTGTGGGATCTTTGGATAGTAACCCCAAGATCGATTGTATCTATCCTAATGATGCTGCCGGGAACTTATTCTTGAACCCACCTGGATCGGTTAACCCTCGTTCGGAAGGTGAGAACTTTTAAGTTAGTCAAAATCGGATAAAATAAGACATAAATAATTTAATAGATTTTAGTATGACTATTTATCAAAAGAAACCCATTACTATTGCTGTGGTGGGAGATGTTCATGAGCAATGGGAAGAGGCCGATAATTCTGCTTTAGAAGGGTTAGGAGTTGATTTGGTTTTGTTTGTCGGGGACTTTGGTAACGAATCTGTTCCCATAGTGCGGAAAATTAGTCAGTTATCTGTGCCAAAAGCAGTGATTATGGGTAATCATGACGCTTGGTACACTGCTTCGGGTTGGGGACGGAAAAAATGCCCTTACGATCGCTCAAAGGAAGATTGGTTACAGGATCAATTGGATATTTTGGGGGATCTTCATGTGGGTTATAGTAAGTTAGATTTTCCTCAATTTAATCTTTCGGTTGTGGGGAGTCGTCCCTATAGTTGGGGGGGACCAGAATGGAAAAATAAAGGGTTTTTGAGCGATCGTTATCAAGTTTCTAGTTTTAAAGACTCAACGGAAAAAATAATGTCTGCTGTGCAAGAAACTAGCGAACAAAATGTTATTTTTTTGGGTCATAATGGCCCTGCTGGTTTAGGAAGAGATCCCGAAGATATTTGTGGTAAAGACTGGCAACCTATAGGGGGTGATCACGGTGATCCCGACTTTTCTCAAGCGATCGCACAAAGTTATGATTTCGGGAAAAAGATTCCTTTAGTAACTTTTGGTCATATGCACCATCGTCTCCGTCATACTCGTTCCCGACTCCGTACAAGGGTGGTAACAAATGCAGAGCAAACCGTGTTTTTAAACGCTGCTTGTGTTCCTCGTGTTATTGAAGAAAATGGTCATAAATTACGCAATTTTTCTTTAGTTTCTCTGGATAACAATACTGTGACTGATATTGCTTCTGTTTGGGTGGATGCTCAAGGGGCGATCGCTACTAAGGAAAGTCTTTATCAAGAACCTGTACTTTCTTCTATTTATTAATTATTATGAGGTTATTATCTCCTTTTTCTTCTCAATCTTTTGACCCTCTATTTATTTATTTTCCTGGGATGGATGGGACAGGAAAATTGTTTGATAGGCAAGCAGAAAAACTAAAGGATTTTTTTGCTATTCGTTGTCTATCTATCCCATCTTATGATCAAAGTGATTGGTCAACTTTGGTACATAAAACTGTTACTTTGATTCGGAAAGAATTAGAAGCTCATCCTCACTCTTCTGTTTATATATGTGGGGAATCTTTTGGGGGTTGTTTAGCGATGAAAGTTGCTCTAGAATTCCCTGAGTTGATAGAAAAAATAATTTTAGTTAATCCTGCGTCTTCTTTTAATAAACATTCTTTTTTAAAGTTTGGAGTTGAGTTAAATCAATGGGTTCCTAATATTGTTTATAAAGTAGCTACTATGGTTCTTTTAGGGTTTTTAGGCTCATCAAATCGTATGAATACTAAGGATAGTAAAGCTTTATTAGATGCGATGCAATCCCTTCCTCAAGATGTTGTCAGTTGGCGACTTTCTTTGTTAAGGGATTTTCGGATTAATAGTGCAAAATTGAGGATGTTTGAAAAACCTATATTATTATTAGCTAGTCAAGAAGATAAATTATTACCCTCTGTAGATGAAGGAAGAGAACTAATTAATTATTTTCCTAACAGTCGCTTGACAATTTTACCAGAAAGTGGTCACGCTTGTCTATTAGAAGATAATGTTAATTTATTAGAAATTTTAGAAAAACATGATTTTCTTTCAGCAAGTAACACATTAATAATGGACAATGGATAGATGAACAAAAAAATTAATTCTCAATTTTCCCATTCCCTTCACGTTAAGCTCCTGGGAGGTATTTTTTACTTCTCTTGAAATCTGCATTATGTTATTAATTTGTCACGAATATAGCATTTCTCGGACTCAATATGTACACCTAATATCTAACTCCGAACTCCGAACTCCTAACACTAGAAAACTCTGTACCTCACAAGTATGAGAAGTGCTATATTGATTGATAATCCTCTGATCAATTAATAATTATTTTTTATTAATCTCTGATGTCCCTGAGAATAGCATCAACATTCCTACAATTAAAATAATGAGGGCAATACCTCCTAAAATAAAGTCTAGTGTTGTGTTAGGTTCCATATTTTTTAAGGATGATTAAATTCCTGCTAATCTTAATGATACACTGTGTGAAGACAAAATAATGTAGAATAAACACCATAGACAATATAGCAATCATTTATCAGTTGTGAGAATTAATATTGAAACTGATCCCCCCTAACCCCCCTTATTAAGGGGGGAACTAAAGGGGGGATCTAGATAATCTCATGAATCATTCCTGATTGCTATAGTAAGTACACATTGAGAATAAGAAAAATTAGAGGGTGATGTTCATGGAACTTATTCAACTTTTAACGGAAAGTCTCGGAGTACAGGAGTCACAAGCTGAAGGTGGTGCTGGACTTCTTTTCCAACTAGCAAAAGATAAGTTAGGAGACGATGATTTTGCTAAAGTCGCAAGTTATGTTCCAGGGATAGAAAATCTGCTCTCCTCTGCCCCAGAAGCTGGAGGAATGATGGGTGCATTGGGGGGATTAGCTTCAGCTATGGGAGGTGAAGCTGCTGGTATCGGAAGTCTCATGAGTTTGCCAGGAGGTTTCTCTAAGCTAGGATTAGATAGTGGAATGATAGCTCAATTTCTCCCTATTATCCTCTCCTTTGTCCAAAATCAAGGAGGTGATGAAATTAAAAACCTTTTAGAAAACGTTTTAAATTAATCCCCTATCCTTCATCAATAAATAAATGTATAAACAATTCTTCGCATTAATATTATCTGTTGAATATACCTGCTTTTCCAATTATTCCCCCCTTTTTAAGGGGGGTTAGGGGGGATATACCGCTACGCGAAAGGCAAAAGGCAAAAGGTAAAAGGCAAAAGTAGGTTGGTAAAGACTTTCGGGTTTTGTTGATGTCCTAACAAAAATGCGTAGTGCTATAGTAAGGGATCTCCTTTATCAGAAATCACCTAAAAATGAGACAAAACGAACCTACTGTATTCTTAGTATAGGGTTTGCTGAAAAAGTTTCTCCAAAATTTATGCCACTTTTGACCAAGAATTTTCTGACAAATCAATAAATTTTAGTACATAAAAATTGTTTAAAGTATAATCAAAATTAATGAAAGGCGGTTTAATGAGTTCCCCTGTTCTATTATTAGTAAATAAGGACAAAAAAAGCGACAAAAACTGCCTCAGAAGTTTAGAAAGATTGACAACTAAAAATGTAATAGCAATAGATGTAATGGAGGTTTCAGGGAGTTTTGTCATCACGAGATTTATGCTAAATCTTCGTTTAGCTTGTCCAAACTTTCCCTCAATAGTATTACGGAAGCATTCATCGGAGTGGGCTTCTTTCTTTTCTTCTTCACTGACATTTTTCGGAGGTCTTCCTAACTTCGGACCACTGATTCTTATCCCTCTTTCCTTACACCAATTTCTGTTTTCCCTAGTTCGATAAATTTTATCTACATGGACGGATTCGGGATAATAGCCAAACGTTTCTTTATACTTTTCTACTTGTTCTTTTAAATGACAAGATTCATTGAAGTTTTCCCAACTTATTTTGTCTAGAAACACATAGTTATCTACACAGCTTACTGAGAGTTTAGCTCCAAACTCTATTGGTTTTCCTGCTTTTCCCCTCACTATTGGACGAATATGCCGTTGAGTTAAACTTACAATTCTTTGAGGAACACTCTGGGTCTTATTCTCCCACATTGACTGTTGTTGTTCATAAACTTTTTTGATAGTCTCTAGACAATTTTTCTGTCTTTTACTCAGATTTTCCAGGGAAGCCCCAGCTTGAATTAAGTCTTCTATATTTCCTAAATTTTTCTTAAGGTATTTTAACTGTTTCCCGATAGCTTTTCTTCTTTCTTGATAAGATACTTTTCGTTTTTTAGCTACTTTTAAGTATTCCTTTCTAGCAATTTTTCTAGAAGTTCTCGGCTTTTTTCTCAATTTTACTCTTAATGGTTTATAAAGATTATCTATTATTCTTTCTGTCTCAATTCTGGCTTGATTTAATATGCCTAAATCCGTTGGGTATTTGATGTCTGCTGGCGCACAAGTCGCATCTAAAATTAGTTTACCTTTGTTTTTTATTTTTTCTCCTTTTTCTTGGAGACAATCCTTTTTTTTTACTTCTTTATCACTCTTGTCTATTTCTCTTTTTACTATTTTTTTATTGATTTTGTTTATCAATTCTCCATCAATTCTTTTCCTAAAATGAACTAGCATTGAAGATTCCAGTGGTGGCTCTTGTTGATAACAATTTAAACCTATAAAGTATTGTAGATAGGGATTTTCTCTAATCTGTTCTATAGTTTCTCTATCACTTGTTCCTAATTTTTCCTTAATAATTAATGTCCCTAATGCCATTCTAAATAGTTTGGCTGGCGCACCTTTTTCTGCTGAAAAAAGTTTAGCATATTCTTCCTCAAAATCATCCCAAGGTATCAACTCTGCCATGATCACCCAACGATTATTGGGGGACAATTTGCCCTCGAAAGGTAATTCAAATTTTTCTGGGGGCGGTAAAGGTTGCTCCTCTTTTCGATACATTTGTTCTTGAGCAACAACTGGGAGGTGTTTCTACCAATTATAGCGGTTTGTAGCCGACAAAGCTGATCTTTTTTGCGATCGCGAATATGGGTGTAACCTTTTAAAGAATAGGGTTTTGCTTTTATTCAGCAAACCCTAGTATAGTGAGCAAGATGCTCACACTCCTTTGTCTCAAACTTATTTGAAACGACTATTGACTTCTACTACACCTTACTGCAAAAGTTCTTGAAACTGTTCATTATCCCGAATACTATCAAAGTCTGTATTTGTTTTTGCCATGTCTTTATATTTAACATCAAGGTTAATCGCTTGTTGCAAATTTTCGATCGCTAATTGTATCTTATTTTGTAAGGCATAAGCACAAGCTTTATTGTAGTAAACACTAGGATCATCTGGTTTAATTTCTAAAGCTTTGTCATAGGAGGCGATGGCATCATCAAACCTTCCTATGTTACCTAAAGCTACCCCTCGGTTATACCAAGCTTGATGATCATCTGGTTTAAATTCTAAAGCATTGTCATAGGAGGCGATCGCATCATCTAACCTTCCTAAGTTACCTAAAGCTACCCCTCGGTTATACCAAGCTTGATGATCATCTGGTTTAAATTCTAAAGCTTTGTCAAAGGAGGCGATCGCATCATCTAACCTTCCTAAGTTACCTAAAGCTACCCCTCGGTTATACCAAGCTTCATGATCATCTGGTTTAAATTCTAAAGCATTGTCATAGGAGGCGATCGCATCATCTAACCTTCCTAACTTACCTAAAGCAGCCCCTTGGTTATTCCAAGCTTGATGATCGTCTGGTTTAATTTCTAAAGCATTGTCATAGGAGGCGATCGCATCATCTAACCTTCCCAACTTATCTAAAGCTACCCCTCGGTTATTCCAAGCTTCATGTTTATCTGGTTTAAAGTTAACAGCAATTTGATAACAATCAACTGCTTGCTGATAAGCTTGTAATTCAATAAAATTATTGCCTAAATTCCATAAAAATAAATCACAACTAAATTCTGGATCATCTTCTGTGACAATCATTTCTGCTTCGGTTTTTGCTTGTTGTAAATAATCCAATTTTTGAGAAGGTTGACAGCGTTTTGGTTTATATAGTAACCCTGCAAACTTAGCCATTCCTGTAAACTTATGGAGATGACGAAAACAACGAGTTAAAGCTTGATCAACACCAGCCTTTTTTATATTGTTAGAGACTTCTAAAAACCAATAGGCTCTGGATTCTGATTCTAAAACATAATAACTCTGATCAATAGCTATTCTTATTTCTTTTAAACATTGCTTTAAAGGATAGATTAACAGAGTATCTTGATCACTATAGATGTCTACTTCACTGATAATATCTTCCACTGGCATTTTAACAATATCATCCTGTTTAAAATACCGTGACGTAAAGAGATAAGATATCAATTCAATCTCACTGTTTTTTGTTCCTGCATATAACTGATGATAGAGAAATTCACTGGTATAGTCTCGCCATTGGGGATTATCATATTTTTGTGCAGGGGAACTATTATCATAAAGTTGTTCATTTCTCCTCTTTTTAAAATAATCAGCTAAATGTTGATGAGTTTGTCTAAATTCTTGTTCATCTTCTCGCCAAAATTCTTGTCTAAATACATCCCTTGCTACATCGTCTAAACAATATTTACCATTAATTAATTCTACAAAATCTCGTTTAATCAACCATTCAAAACAATTTACTTTTTCATCCACTGCATTTTTAAACTCTAAACTGTCTTGTTGCTCTATTAAATCTTTTATTACTTGTTTATCGAACCAACGACAACAAGCAGCTAAAGAAATTACTCGTTTTTGTGTATTATTTAAACCTTGGAGTAATAAACTAACAATATCTTGATTTAACTGGGAGAAATCAATTCTTTCTTTTCGTTCTCTTCTTTCCCTAATTTTATCTAAATAATAAGGTAAACCTTTGGTTATTTTAAATACTTGTTCAATAGTTGACTTATCTCTAATATCGATTGATTGTAAATAAGTTCCTGTTTGTCCCTGATCAAATCTTTCCAAAGGACGATCATAAATAAAATTAGTATCCTGTTGTAATTTTCGCCATGATTCATTTTTTAAAATATTATTTCTGCCAGCAATAACAACATAAAGATTACTCTCAGTAAATTTAGCATTACCTATTAAATATTTCCATAACCAAGCATCAATATCAGGAGAAACCTTTTCATAAGTATCTAACACTAAAATAACTGGTTTATTATGTTGCTTACAAGACTCAAGAAACGCCTCAGTTAGCTTAGGTAAAGGTTCTAACATCAACTCCTTTAATTCTCGTTTATCCTTAGTCTTTCTATGTTGTTGTAATAACTGTTTAATTCTGTCAGCTTCCGAGAGAATAATTCCAGCAGCATCCACAGCAGTTTCAGCCGTTTTTTTAACAGTAGTTCCAGGTAAAGCAGCAGCAGGAGTAAACTTAGCAAATGCACTTGCACCCTCACTAGTTAACTGTTTTACTAATTTTTGCTGTTCTGAATCAACCTCTTTTTTACCTTTACTTGGTGTCTTTTCTAACTCATGAATAGTGTCCCAATATTTTTGATAAAGTTCTTTAAACGGGTCACTAGAAAAAAATGTAACCCCTAATAAATCATTGTCAAGTAACTGTTTATACAGAACATCCATTAGTTTTATGCTGTTACCAATACCTGCGGTTCTACCAAAAGAAACCATAGAAAAATCGGCAAGATATTGCTGATCTTCTTTTAATTTTTCGGTTAAAGTAGTCTTACCAACTCCACCAATACCCCAAACGAGAAAAACATAATATTGCGAGTTAGTTTGCTTGTTTTCTAACTGTTGAGTGAGTGTCGTTTGCAACTCTTCAGCAGTTTCACGAGAAATATAGAGACGATTGGACATTTTACATTTTACGACCCATTAGCCTATTATAGATTAATAGTTGGTGGGCAATGCTAACAATCGCTTAAGTTTGAAGAACCCCAACTTGACGAAGCTAAGGCTTCGTTGAAGTTGGGGATTCTAACAGGGAATCGCTTCCCCATTCACCCACTCAAACAGACTTAACTGTTGAGGGTTCCCAGGCTCAGCCTCCAACAAAGCTGATTTTTCCCTATTGAATGAACCTGTCAATTCAGGCTTGGGCGTAACTTTCTGAGGGACCCTCAGTAGCTTGGATTGACTAATTCCAAGGGTTTTTAGTCCTTTGACACCGATATTAACAGATGCTTGGATATCTGCATCAGCGAAAAATCCACAATTAAGACACAAAAATCGTTCTTTATTGCGGTTTTCTTTTTGAATATGCCCACAATGGGAACACTTTTGGGATGTAAATTTAGGGTTAACCTTTAAACAAATCGACCCAAACTTTGCAGCTACCGACTCAATTTTTTCTATAATATTTCCCCAAGAACAATCTCTGATTAATCGATAGAATACCCCACCGTATAGACGGATGGGGTATTCTGGCGACATAGGATAAAATTTACTCTCTAATTGGCATTGCCCACCCTACAAACTAAAGTTTAACTTGAAGAAACGATTATCCCAAACTTTCGATAAAAAAAATAACGTTACTATGAGATTCTATTCCTTTTTAGCTTTGGCGCGCTTTACGTTTCAACCTTGTTCCCAGTGCAAAAAGGGTTAACATTCCGAGTCCAATAACACTTGAAGGTTCCGGTATAGTTGTAGGGGATACATCGGCCTCAACTAAAGGTTGTTTGACACCACTATAAGCATCATCTACCTTGTCATCAGTATTAGAAGCATGTATTTCTATTCTGTCTTCGTATTCCTCAGTACCCTCTTCCCAAGCTGTCTCAAACCACGACGGATTAGTAGTCACACCAGTATTTGCTTAAGCTATGGACTGAAAACCAATGGCTAAGACAACAGCGGATGCACTAGCAAGAGTTTTTAACTTTACATTCATGTTTCTTTGCATAACTTCACGACTATACATTAGCAAAAAAATATTAGTAAAGCAATTATAGTTTCCAAAAATTTTACATTAAAAGAAAATTAAAATCATAGTCCTTAAAAGTATATTAGACTATATAGCACTTCTCATACTTGTGAGGTACAGAGTTTTCTAGTTTTAGGAGTGAGGAGGCTCGATATTAGGTGTACATATTGAGTCCGAGAAACGCTACATATTGACAATAGTGGGTTACGGTGCGGATAATAACTGATAAGATTTGTCTCAAAATATAATCCGCACTTAACCTAATCTAAGGATTAATTGTTGCGTTTCAAACTTTTAACCAAAGCTTTAAACTTTTGTCTTAAATAGTCAACATTTTGGTCATTATTTCCGTATCGCCAACTCACATAAGCTGACGAAATTTCGTCAATAACTTCTGCTTGTTCTTGGGGATGTTGTTGATATGATACATTAACATATTCTAAGGGAGTTTGTGCCGGATGTTTAGGATATCCTTTTGTTTTGAATACCTTCAACATTTCTTCGTACAATTGTGCCATAGGGGGTAACTTTGCTAGGCGACGATAATAACCCAATTTCTTTAACTGTCCCCAACCTAACCAACCTAATAATCCTAAACCAACGGCTAATAAAAGTCCAACTAATGTTCCTACTAAACCACTGGATATAAACCGCCATAACCCAACCAAAAAGCTAATAAATCCAACAATAATTTTTGTCCAAATAATATTGAAAAAGTTAGCCACAGGAGAAGGTACTAATCCCGCTATCAAGTTCCAAAACTGCTTTAAAACGCTAAAAGTTTGATCTTCTTCTAAAGAGGAGGGAAATAAATCATGGCCAGGAATAGCATCAAAAGCATACCAACCATAATAAGGGAAATATACCTCAGTTAACGCATAAGCATCTGTGTTTTTGACCACATAAAACCCTGTTAAAGGATTGAATTTTCCTTGTCCAAAACCAACTGTTACCCTAGCAGGAATACCTAGAGAACGTAACATAATTGTTAAGGCAGTAGCAAAGTGATCAGGGTTTCCTCCTTCCTGTTTAAATAAGAAAGATTCAACCAAGTCTTCACTCTCATCCAAAAAAGGTAAGTCTTCTCGAATTTGATATTGTTGCTTAACCACTTGGGTTAAAAATAAAACCTTTTCATAGATTGAGTTGAAAGGTTTTTCAGTTTTACTTAAAATCTGTTCGGCTTTTTCTCGAACTTTTTCAGCAATTTCTGGAGGAATATCGAGATAAGTTGCTTTGATTTTATCTGAATAATCTTGAGTAGATTTTTGTAATTTAGTGCGATCGCGATAGGGAACATCTGAAACAACTGTGTAGGTTAATCATTCTACTAAACCCACAGGCGATCGCAAATTATCCAGATCATCAACCCCTATTTCTTGTGCTGGAAAATAAAGGTGTTTGGGGACAGAAAGAGAAGGAATAATATTAGGTAAATCAGCGACTGCTGTGTAACTTTGGATAACTTCTTTGGTTTTCATTATAGTACTGGGAAAACGCAAGAAAAACTTATAAGCCCAGCGATCTCGTTTAATGGTATCAAAATCTTCATTGTTGGTAATTTCCCATCCTTGTCCCGTATAATGATCGAATGATAAAGCTTTCCAAAATCCAGGGGATTGCGATCGCACTCTCATAACAATTTTTGGTTTCATTTGTCCCCGTAAATTTTGATTTATTTTAGTATTAAATCCATAATAATAAGTATCATCAACTTCCCCTTTTCCTTCAGATTTATTGTTATTGTTTCCTTGTCTATTTCCTCCTTCTCCTTGGTTTTTGTTATCATAACCTGGGTTCATAATTCCTTGATTTTGTCCCCCGAATTTTTGACTATCTGCATCCAATGGACTATCAACCGGAAAACTTTGTAATTGATAGCCTGGGAATCTAGGCATCAGAGTGAAAATGCTTAAGCCAAATACTAAAGTAATGGCAATTAAAACACTAATACTTTTCAGAGAAACGGGAGAATAGTTAGCCTTCTTTTTAGCTTTTTTAGAGGGTTTAAACGGTGATTTAAACTGTCTATCAATCGCGTCTAATCCTAAGCGTGAACGATAATCCAATACTAATGTAGGAATGGCTATTATTAAGAATAATAAGAGCCAGGGAGCAAAAGCAACCGTCTGGGAAATTGTTCCTGCAACCCCTAATAAAATTAAGCCAATAACCATTGAATAGCCTAAATCTTTGCGTCTTGGTAAGTCAAAACTATGTAACACTTGTAATTGAGCTAATAATTCTGCTAAGACTAAACGGCTATCATTGAGACTTCCTGCTAAGTTAATCAGAAAAAAACAAAGTACCCCTAACATAGCAATAGCTAAGAAAAATTTTAGGGTAATATTACGATGCTGACGACGATTCCAACTCCAAACACCACCGATAATACTTAAGGGAATAGCCCAGAAACTCATCTGGGTTCTAGCAGCAATATCCGTAGCAATAATACCGACAATTACTAAACATTGTACTAAAGTACGAAAAATAACAGATTCTTCCGTTTTGACAGGGGGTGCAGACTTAATTTGTTGGCGAAATTGTTGATATAAAGAGGATGATTGTGTTAAGGTGTTTTTCATGCAATAAGCAACGTTCAACGTTGTCAAAAGTCTAGATTGTTTGACAAGCTAAAGATTAAGCCTCTGAGTGTGACCTTAAAACTAGAGTTTTTCGTAGATCCAACTCAGGTTAATAGATAGCCTGTGATCTAAGAATTCCCAATATTTTCAATTTTGCTACAAAATTTTATGAAAATAGTAACATATCAATAATTGATCAAGTTTATAGATATTTTAGGGGAAACGATCGCCTTTTTGATTAAAATTCAACCGTCCTAACCCTAAATATAAACCTTGAGGGTTTTCACCAGTGGGATAAGCAGTAATAGCAAATTGATAATTCCCACTCATTTCCGGGTTACTTTTGGGTTTCATGGCAATAGTAAAAGTTTTTCCTGGAGGGATAGGGGGATCAAAAATCACAGCAATTGTATTATTATCAAGATTTCGTTTAACCCTAGCAATGTTTAACTCATTGTCTCTATTAACAGGTCTTCCTTCAAAAGCGATGGTATCATCTAAATAAAAATAAATGGTTTCTAACCCTTGAGTTTGTTGAAGGGTTAGTTGTTGTAAAGATTCCCCGACATTCATCGGTAAGTGAACTGTAAAATAATAAGTTGCCCCTTGCACACGAATACGACTTAATGTGGTGACAGTATCAAGCAGTTGGGGAGAATGATTAAATAAAGTCTGATTATTTCCTACATTTAGAGCTAAAAGAGGAGAACTTAGAAAAATAGTGCCACTGATAATCCCTAAAATTGTTTTGAAATGTGGATGAATCATTTATCTACTCTGGAAAAACAAAAACCTAGGTTAACCTAGGTTTCCATTTTACTGATTATTTTTTCATCCTTTCTTGAAAGTTTCCCCTTATCTAAAGAGGTTTGAGCAGAGAAATTCTGCCTTAGAAGGTTCTACGAACAGCGGCCGCTTCGTCGGGATGAATACCCAAACGAGTTAAATTAAGACGACCTTTATTATCGATTTCGCGAACCTTAACCACCACTTCATCACCCACAGCAACCTCTTCTTCTACCTTACCAACGCGCCTTTCAGCTAACTGAGAAATATGGATCATACCTTCTTTCCCTGGTAAAACTTCCACAAAGGCCCCGATAGGGATAATACGAGTAACACGACCTAAATAGACCTCTCCTTCCTTCAGTTTACGGGTCATGTTAAAAATGAGGTCTCGGGCTTTTTCTGCTTTCCTCGCCTGAATAGCAGCAATAGTAACAGTTCCATCATCGGCAATATCGATTTTTGAACCAGTTTGTTCGGTAATACTTTTAATAGTTTTACCCCCAGGCCCAATCACTAAACCAATTTGTTCCGGGTCAATTTTCATGGTCAGTAAACGGGGGGCAAAGGGAGAAAGATCCCGACGAGGTTGGGCAATAGTAGCCAGCATTTTATCTAGGATATGTAAACGGGCAGGTAAAGCCTGTTGAATGGCTTTAGCCACAATATCCATGGTCAGTCCCGTAATTTTCATATCCATTTGTAGAGCAGTGATACCGCTATCGGTTCCTGCTACCTTAAAATCCATATCCCCTAAAAAGTCTTCAATCCCTTGAATATCAGTTAGAATACGCACTTCTTTCCCTTCTCGAATCAATCCCATCGCAGCCCCACTGACGGGTTTGATAATGGGAACTCCAGCATCCATTAAAGCTAAAGTAGAACCACATACCGATCCCATAGAAGTCGAACCGTTAGAAGATACCACTTCTGACACCACCCGAACCACATAGGGGAACTCTTCTTGGGGGGGTAAAACAGGGAGTATTGCCCGTTCTGCTAACGCCCCATGACCGATTTCTCTACGGCCTGGAGAACGTAGGGGTTTGGTTTCTCCCATAGAAAAAGGAGGAAAATTGTAATGGTGAAGATAGCGTTTTTCGTCCTCTGGATGGAGATCGTCCCCCAAGTCTTGAGCATCTCCTGGAGTGCCTAAAGTCGCCAAAGAAAAGACTTGGGTGAGTCCTCTGGTAAATAACGCGCTACCATGTACCCGAGGAGGCATCAGTCCCACACGACAGGCAATAGGGCGCACTTCATCCAGTTTGCGGCCATCCACACGGATACCTTCCGAGATGATTTGCGATCGCATTAACTTTTTGGTTAACCCTTTGTAGAGGTTGCCTACTGCTTTGGGATCTTCGGTGGTGGCTACTTTGATGGGATCTTCTTCTGATAGTTCAGAGATCGCCTCTTCAATAGCGGTTTCTTTTATATTATCCAGTGCTGTATCTCGGTCTGCTTTACTAAGATCGTACTGAACTAGAACTTTTTTAATAGAGTCTGCGGCCTGCTTTTCTATAAATTTTTCTAGGACTTCATTGGTGCTTGGTGGTTCAGCTTTACCAATTTCCATGCCCAACTCTTCCATAATGTCATATTGGGCCCCGATCAAATCTCTAACTGCTTCATAGCCAAAATCAATAGCTTCGATGATATCTTGTTCTGGGAGTGTGTTAGCCCCCGCTTCCACCATCACCACTCCATCGGGACTGCCAGCCACTACAAGATCGAGATCCCCATTTTCTACTTCTCGATAGGTGGGATTAATAATAAAGTCATCTCCGATTAAACCCACTCTCACCGCAGCCATTGGTCCATAAAAAGGGATTCCTGCCTGAATTACAGCAATAGAAGACCCTGTCACCGCTAAAACGTCCGGTGGAACTTCTTCATCCATAGATAGGGTTGTGGCAATGATCTGAATGTCCTTACGCCACCAATTCGGAAATAGGGGACGTAAGGGGCGATCGATTAAACGACTAATGAGAATTGCTCTCTCTGGGGGACGGCCTTCCCGTCGTAAAAATCCCCCTGGAATTCGTCCTGCTGCATAAAGTCTCTCTTCATAATCTACGGTTAACGGTAAAAAGTCGATGCCTTCTCTTCCTTTTGTCGTTGTTGCTGTCACCAAAACTGCCGTATCTTGGGACTGAATTAGGACTGCACCGCCAGCTTGGGGAGCTAATAATCCTAGTTTTAGCCGAATGTCCCGTCCGTCGAAGGATATTGACTTGTCAAACTCTTGCATGTAGCGTTCGTTCCTTTTCTATTATCACGTTTCTCTTTCTGTGGAGATCGTAACATTTTTAAGGAACTTGACGCGATGGTTTAATCGATGTAACCCTAGTTACTTAATTCTGTTTACATTAGCTTTACACTATGGGTGAGGCAAGTTAGTTGTCTGATTTCGGGCAACAGGAGTTTAAAACAGTTATGGATACTAAAACTTTGAAAAATAAAACAAACGTTGTCATTGTTGGTGGGGGTTTTGGGGGCTTATATACGGCTCAAGACCTGAAAAATTCCTCTGTAGACGTGACTCTCATCGATAAACGAAATTTTCATCTCTTTCAACCTTTACTGTATCAAGTGGCTACAGGAGGTCTGTCTCCGGCGGATATTGCTTCTCCTTTACGGTTAGTTTTAAGTCAACATAAAAATACTAAAGTTCTTTTGGATCATGTCATCGATCTCGATCCTGAGAAAAAAGAAGTCATCCTCGATGATCACGAACCTATTCCCTATGACACCTTAATTTTGGCTACAGGGGTCTCTCATCACTATTTTGGTAATGATCAATGGGAAACTTTAGCACCTGGGTTAAAAACTATTGAGGATGCTATCGAAATTCGTCGCCGTATCTTTATGGCCTTTGAAGCAGCGGAAAAAGAAACCGATCCCGTCAAGCGTCAAGCTTGGTTAACTTTCGTTATTGTTGGCGGTGGACCCACTGGGGTAGAATTGGCCGGGGCGATCGCAGAAATTGCTCACGGGGCTTTGGCTGGTGATTTTCGCAGTATCGATCCTAAAGAAGCCAAAATTCTACTCATTGAAGGGTTAGATCGGGTACTTCCTCCTTATCCTCCTGAATTATCTGCTAAAGCAGCCGAAGATTTACGCCATTTAGGGGTCACAGTCCAAACCCAGTCTATGGTAACGGATATCAATGACCACGTGGTAACGGTGCGTCAAGGTGAACAAATTAAACAAATTAACTCCCGTACCATTTTATGGGCTGCAGGGGTTAAAGCGTCGAAAATGGGCAAGGTATTAGCGGAACGCACCGGGGTAGAATTAGACCGTGCTGGACGAGTTATTGTCGAACCGGATCTGAGTATTCCTGGCCATTCTGATATCTTTGTGATCGGGGATCTGGCTAATTTTCCTCACCAGGGAGAACGGCCTTTACCTGGAGTGGCACCAGTAGCCATGCAACAGGGGGCTTATGTTGCTAAATTAATCAAGAAACGTCTTCAAGGAGAGTCTTTACCCCAATTTATCTATAAAGATTATGGCAATATGGCGGTTATTGGTCAGAATAAAGCGGTGGTTAATTTAGGCTTTGCCAAGTTCTCAGGGTTCTTGGCTTGGTTTGTTTGGGTTTGGGCCCACATTTACTATCTCATCGAATTTGATAACAAATTGGTGGTGATGGTGCAATGGGGTTGGAATTACTTTACCCGTGGTCGTGGTGCGCGATTAGTTACTGGTATTGGTGAAGGAAAACGCAAAGACCAACTGCAACAAATTTCCCCAGAAGCAACAGAAACCGCTACCCCTGTCACTCGTTAAAATAGTAGGGTGGGCATTGCCCACCATCAGCTAAAAAAAATTAGGGGTTTCATAAACCTAGTGCAGCTTGGCGAAAGTAATCCACCAGATTTTTACAGAAACTTTCGTGACTAGCCACGACAATGTGTTTCAATGAAACTAACGGAAGAATCTCGAAGTTGATGTCCATGATAAAAGCATTGCCAATTAACCTCTCCAACCTACAGAAAACAGTACTCCAACAAATAGTGAGAGGGACAACAAACCCCTATCGCCTTGTTAGACGAGCCAAGCTAATCTTAGCCGCAGCATCAGGAGAGAGCAATAGTTCGATTAGTCGAAGATTAGAATTAGACCGAGTACAAGTGCGTCAGTTGCGATCGCGATGGTTTGAGGAGAGAGAAAAACTGAGTGCCGCCGAAGAACAACAGGTAACGGAGAAAGCATTAATGGTCTTGATCAAAGGAATTTTAAGCGATCGCCCAAGACCTGGAACAACAAAATCCTTTACGGTCGAACAAGTAGTCCAGATTGTAGAGATCGCTTGTGAAGAATGTGAAAAATCAGACAGACCAGTGAGCCATTGGACACCTTCAGAGTTGGCGGATGAAGCCATAAAAAGAGGAATTGTCGAAAAGATTTCCCCCCGTAGTGTGGGGCGTTTTTTAAAAAGAAGCGACATTACAACCACATCTCGTTCGTTACTGGTTAAATGCCAAAATTGATGATCCCTTAAAATTTAAAATTGGACTTTGAATAAAAAACAATTGTTAGCGTAAATTTTACGCTAAACATATCTCCAGAGCTAAAATAGAGAATTAAGGTGATTTTAAAAACTCTCTTTCCATCTTTTTAGGGGATTTTAAATATAAAATAGCTTCATTCAGTTTCGGTTCCAATATAGATATCTAAGTAGCTTTCAGTTAGAGATTGAATGACTCGTTCTAATTCATCAATGAGATTTCTTCTAGTGAGTTTTTCTACAGCATCAATATGAGCAGAACTTCCGGCTCGTCCTAAATATTTATATTTGGTTTTTTTCTCATTATTAGTGCCCATAGGAAAAATTGATTCAGCAGCCTGTAGTTTATAATACCAGTAGATTGTTCCCTTTCCATTAACCTGATAACGAATAATATGACAATTAGCTGGTGCTACTTCCCCTTCCCGTTCAATTTTCTTTATTTTCTGTTTAAGAGAGCGAATTAGACTCTTAATTTGTTTGGCTCTCAGGTGGACATCTTGACTGGTCTTAAGTTCGGAATGTGATGACATTAGCCTTAACTGTAACAAACAACCTCTTTTGATGTTAGCGTATATATTCCGCTAATTTATAAGGTAATAAATTTTGAAAATGACCAAAAATGAAACGGCTACGTCTGTCGAGGAATTCCTGGTGTGGAGGTCTAACCTCTTCCAAGGACTAAAAGCTAGAAAAGAAACTATTATAGAATTACTCGATGCCCTCTCCAGTAACCAACAAGCTCACTCAGTCGTTGAATTGTCTCTCAATCCTTTATTTAGAAGAGATTATAACAGTTTATATAGAGGAATTCAAGAGTTTTTACCCACTCAAACTGACCCTAATTATGAACAGAGAATTGAGACTTTATTTTCAGCGGTATCGAGAACAATTCCTCCCACTTCAAAACATTATAACTTATTTGGTATTGACACAACTCCCTGTCCACGACGGTTTGCCGAAACGTTAGCGGATAAAACCTTTATTCATTACCCCAATCCAATTAAGGGAAATAAACCCATTAATATTGGACATTGTTATTCCGTTGTCTGCGCTTTACCTGACCAAATAGACACAGAAAAAGTCCCTTGGGCTGTCCCCTTATCAGGAGAGCGAGTCCCCTCTAAACATAAAGGAGTAAATCAAGGCAATCAACAACTAAAAAAAATCTGGCAAAGTTCTTTATTTTCTGATAAATTATCTGTCTTAGTGGCTGATAGTGACTACAGCCAAAAGGATTTTATTGGGGAACAAGTTAAGCATGAAGACCTAGTTACTATTACAAGAGTTAGAAGTGACCGAGTTTTTTATCGTCAATTTATTCGGGACCCAAATCAAGCCAAAACTTCGGGACATCCCCGTTGGTATGGGGATAAATTTGACCTTAAAGATGACCAAACTTGGACTGAACCTGATGAAGTTCATCCTGTTCCCTTTACAATGAAAAAAGGTCGTCAATTAACAGTGACTATTTCGGGATGGAAACAGATGTTAATGAGAGGAACTAAAAACTATAAAATGAACAATCACCCCTTTACTTTACTCCAGATTGTTGTCAGAGATCAAGAAAGAAATAGTATTTGGAAACCTATGTGGCTTATTGTTATTGGTTCTCGGCGCGATGAGTTAAGTTTAGTTGATTGTTATCAGTGTTATCGACAACGTTATGACATGGAACATCTTTTTCGATTTGGTAAACAAAGATTATTGATGACATCTTATTTAACTCCCGATGTACATCATGAAGAAAATTGGTTTAAACTAACACTTCTTTCTTATGTAAATTTGTGGGCTGCCAGAAAATTAGCTGTGGTTTTACCCCGTGATTGGGAACAGTATTTGAAGACTAATAAATCCATCAAAATCACCCCTAGTCTAGTTCAAAGAGACTTTTCAAGAATAATTACGACCTTGGGGACTTTCGCCAAATTTCCCAAACGTCGAGGTTTTTCTTCCGGACGTATTAAAGGTTACAAAAAAGCCCCACGAACTCGTCATGATGTTATCAAGAAAGGGAGCAAAAAATCAACTGAAAACTTAAAAGCTCCTTAGTTTTCCTCAGAATCTATAGATTAGCCCTATTTGTTAGCCAATTTTATTGACTGATACAGAGCCGATATTTTGGGATTTTAGTTTAGCGTAAAATATACGCTAACAAACTTTTTTTGTCCAAAGTCCAATTAAAAAGCAAGTCAAATATATCTGTGAACTTCATCAAGAAGCTAAAACTTTGTTAGAACAAGGAATTCATTTAATTAGTACAGATTAAATGACAGGGATTCAAGCTCTTGAGAGATTATTTCCGAACAAAAGAATCAAGCCTAAACAAGTAGAAAAAATCGAATTTGAATATGAAAGACACGGAACTTTAAGCTTGATTGCGAACTGGGATGTGGCAAGAGGAAAAGTTGTTAGTCCCTCTATTGGACCGACAAGAACAGAACAAGATTTTTCTGAACATATCCAGAGAACGATTAAGATTGATGAAAAAGCAGAATGGATTTTTATTGTAGATCAACTCAACACTCATAAATCGGAAAGCTTAGTCAAATTAGTAGCAGAAAGCTGTGGAATTACTATTGATTTGGGAAGAAAAGGAAAGGAGGGGATTTTGCAATCTATGGACAGCAGAGCAGATCTTTTATCAGATGAATCTCATCGAATTCGCTTTGTTTATATTCCCAAAAATACATCGTGGTTTAATCAAATTGAGTGTTGGTTTTCGATCTTAGTCCGGCGTTTACTCAAAAGAATTACTGTCCGTTCAACTGAAGAACTATCCCAAAAAATTCTCAATTTTATTGATTACTTTAATCAACATTTTGCTAAGCCGTTCGTTTGGAAATTTAAGGGCTTTAAAGATCATAAGTGACTGGTGGATTATTTTTGCTAAGCTGCACTAGACGCTCACGCTTACAGACTTCCTTCTAGTAAGGGTTGTAAGTTACTCCTGAAGTGGGACAAATCGCCCCTACTAAAAATAAGTAAAAATACGGGGGCGATTTTTCCTGCGTCTGTCTCTAAACTAGCTAGTTTTATCGAAGTTGCAAGATGTGAGATAAACTTAAACTTTTTGCTTGAGAAAAATTCCGCTTATTCCTATGACAATTAAACCAAAAACAGCACTGGGTTCTGGAACTCCTAAGGCTTCTAAAGCCAAATTACTAATTAGTTGATGGCCTCTAGTAGTAGGATGAATACTATCCCAGAAAAGATATTCATCGGGGTTAGAACAAGGTACTACTCCAGAAAGACAGCTATCAGTTACATTAGTAAACCCAAAAAGACTAGGCTCATTAGTAATTGTTTGAAACTGTTGATTAGCATCTAAAAGTCTAATATTAGCGTGAGGAAAACTGGTTTGTAAAATATCAAGTGTTGTTGAAAGTGCGTTATTATGGCCTTGTGTTAATAGGTTTAAACCGGCAGATTGAGCGGGATCGCTAACACCTGGAGTATCCCCCAAATTAGGTAAATTACCTACTAATATATTTTTAGCTCCGTTTGTTAATAAAGTTTGTAAATTTGTTTGAAGATTACTAATTGGGTTCATAGGAGAAATTTCTCCCCCAAAAATATAATCATTAGCTCCTGCCCAAACAATATAAAGTGCGTGAGGGTCATAGTCCGTATAGCTGGCAATTTGTTGAGTTAGTCCATCAAACACTGGAGGGGGAGTAAATCCTGGAGCAAAATTAATGGCGTTGATATTACCCGTTAAGGCTCCACCAATAGCATAATTAGTGTTAGGATTAGTAGCAATTCCTAAACTATCCGCTAAATATTCAACCCAGACCGGACCATTAGAATATCGGGGATTACTTGGGCTACCATAGGCAGGAAAAGTACCTCCTGTTTCAGTAAAAGCTCGACCTAAATCCGATAAACTGTCGCTAAATACAACAAGTTCAGTAAAACCGGCTGCACTAACGGCTGGTGAACAGCAAAAAGAACTGATAATTAAACTGCTAGTTACAAACCATTTCTTAACACTAGGATTCATTTTTAATTAAATCAAAAAACTTCATCTCAATTGTACTGATTTTTTTCGTCTCTTTTCTCCATATTATTGCGTAAATTCTTGAGATTCTGATACAAAATCCCCTTGCCATACCCCCTGGGCAAAAATTAGGACGCGCACTAGACAGACGCAGGAGAAATCGCCCCCGTATTTTTACTTATTTTTAGTAAGGGTCAACGGCCGTTGACCCCTACTTAGTAGGGGGCGATTTTTCCCACTTAAGGAGTAACCTACAGGTTGAGTCGAGGGGAGCTATTATGCTCCGCCCCTCTCGTTTAGATCCGGACGTGCGTATTTCTACGCATCCGGCTCCCGACAAATTAGACTTTTCCAGTCTTGCCCATGTGGATATATTGGTGACAGCTATGGTGGACTGCCATTAAGTTTTTGGGTTTCCAATTATCGTGGTTTCCGTCTATGTGATGTAGGTGAACCCTCTCATCGTCCATAAACTTTAATCCACAATGTCCACATGAATGGTCTTGTCTTTTCAGACATTTAGAGGTTATTCCGTCATAGAGCTTGTTTTTACGCTTACTCCAGTAAACGGTGTCTCCGTCGTAGGGTGATTTATTTCCTTTGACGTTGACATGACGGTTTTCACTATAAGGTACTGTTGGAAAAGCCTTCTTGATAAGTTCTGTTGCCGTGTGTCGGTTCAGTTTCTTTTCTTTGTTGAAGACTTTGAAGGCTTTATGTGATGTTCCCCATAAGGAGAAGCGAGAGCCGTCCAATTTACAATACCTGTGATAATTTCGCCATCCTCTTACTAGGGGGGCTAATTTCTTAGCTTTAACCCTAGCCCCATAATTCGAGCAGTTGACGATGTTTTTAACTTTCTTACGGAATGCTTTGTAATTGTCCTCTGATGGGACGCATCTGAACTTTCCGTTGGAATGTACTTTGAAGTGCCATCCTAGAAAGTCAAATCCATCTGTCGATTTGACTAACTTGGTTTTCTTTTCACTCACCTTTAGCCCTCTGTCCGCCAGGAATTCTTGAATGTCTTTGAGTATCTTGTCTGCATCGTCTTTAGGCTTTAGAATAACAACCATGTCATCCGCATAACGGATGCTGCTGTGGATGTCTTCTATACCGTCCAATGCGACGTTAGCTAATAGTGGACTTACCACCCCCCCTTGGGGGGTTCCTTGTTCTGGAAAGTGAGGGTTAACCCCTGCTTTCAGGCATCTCCATATACCTGTTTTTATTGTTTGTGGGGCAATTATCCTTTCCATAATAGAGGTGTGGTTTATCCTGTCGAAGCACTTTTCTATATCTAGCTCAAGTATCCTCTTATTTACTCCTTTTGCGTGGGAGTTTAGATTGATTTGTAGAATCTTTTGAGCGTCGTGCGTTGAGCGTCCAGGTCTGAACCCGTAGCTTCTGGCGTGAAATAGTGCTTCATGGGCTGGTTCTAGGGCGTATTTAACGAGGCATTGCCACGCTCTGTCAGCCATAGTTGGAACCTTTAGCATTCTGGTTGTTCCGTCCTTTTTGGGGATGGGTATTTCTCTCAGCTTTGAGTGTTTCCAGTCATGTGCTTTGAGTAACCTTTCTGCTAAGTCGAACCGTTGTTTGAGGTTGAGGGATTTTACCCCATCAATTCCTGCGGTCTTCTTACCAGTATTTAGCTGTGATACTTGTCGGACAGCGAGTAGTCTAGCTGCCTTGGATTTCAAGATAAGTTTCTGAAGATTCCTAGCTCGTCTAGTGTCTTCTGCTTGAATGGCTTTAAACAATCTTCTTTGGAGACGAAAAAGATTTCTGCGAAATTTCTTCCACGGAAGGCTTTTCCAGAGTTCACTAAAATCTTTGATTTTGTGTCTAACCATGTTCACCTCTGTTAATCGTTTTCTTTTTGCCTCGAAGCAATTACGCTTCGTCCTACCCGAATCTAGAGAGTTCCGCATCTCGTCTTGCCTACTCAGGGTTCGACTATCTCCTGAGACTCTAGATTCGTTTTTATTCGTTCCGTCCGATGATTGATTGTCCCTTTAGATGGAACCACTTTGACTATCGGAAACCCAAGGTCATGTCAGTCATAAGGGTAAGTGCTGACGGGTTACATTGCTCCGATGGGGTCAGGGGGTGCTATTCTTTCTGCTTTCCTGCCCTCAAGTAAGTCACTTTTCTAGGTTCTGTTTCATCATGGGGACTCCTGTAACGCCAGTGTCACCAGCAGTCGGTGTCTGATTGCATCCTATTCCCAGCTTCAGCCTCCAAAATTCCGAGTTTGGTCACTGTGGGTAGGTCTTGAGTCAGCCGTAACCTTCGGCGGTGGGACTTGCACCCACATCATTCGGACAGTTACTCAGAACCCCTTCTAGGGTATCTGAGCGAGTCACACGCTGTACCTTTGTCTAGGACTGGGTATCAGTTTTCTGACTCATCGAATCGCACACCCTTACTAGAACGAAGTCTGTAAGCGTGCGCGTCTAGGTTTATGAAAACCCTTTTAAATTGCATAGCTTAAAACTTGAAAACCCTCCTGCCTCTTCTAGAAGATAAGATAGGTCTGGGAATCGGATGTAGTATGAGTTCCTTGGAATGATAATTAAAAACAAAAAAATCCTCCGAACTTTACTGCTCGGAGGGATTCACAAAAAGGTAAAAAACTGTCACATTTAACCGTTATCACCAAACACTTGATTTTTGAGGGCATCAAACTCGCCTAATAACTCTTTGCGGTTCGATGCTTTCAAGAGATAACGCCAAACAAACCAACCACTATACCCTAACCCAACGATTTCCATTAAAGGGGCTAAAAGGGGAATATCGTCGACTGCCCCTAAGACAGCAACGATAATTTTGACAGTAACAATGGATAATAGTATTAAACCCAGAGTAGTTAGGGGCTTTTGATACTCATTAAAAAACTCTCCCACATATTCGGGAATTTTGGCGAGGATGTCGACCACAGGGCCTAACCATTCTTGCCAAGGCTGATCTCCCATATTAGGGCTAGAGCTTGTAGCAAGGGTTCCAGGGACTTCAGAACTTAAATTTGCAGGTGTGGTTTGTTCTTGAACTTTAGATTCCATATTGACTCAATCCTTCTCAAACGCTAATAACTGGAGCTTGGAAACGTAACGATACAGTCAAACTATATAATAGCTTGTCTTATTGTTACGAATCTGACTAGATACGATCTGAAAGTATCTTCTTTCAGTTTAAAGCCCCAGGAAGCACCTTAGAGATAGTTTGAGCCTCTTAAGGACACTTAAGACCATAATGTTACATTTATTAATGAAGTGCCATGAGTTGGGGGGCCTGTTGAGATAGTATATTTAAGGACTCAGCAGAAGAACCACAATAGATTTCACAGGAATTATTAGGACTTTCGATTAATTTGACTTTTTCTAGTTGCGCCCCCAGTTCCCGGATGGGTTGTTGTAGCAGTTGGGCAATATAGAGGGCAATATTTTCTGCTGTGGGGACAACTTCGGCAAAGTAAGGGACATCTTTATTCAAGAAATTATGATCGAAGGGTTCCACCACATAATCATTGACTATGTTTTGCAAGGCTACTAAATCAACCAGCATTCCTGTACGGGGGTCAATATCCCCACTAACGGATACCTCAAGGTGATAATTATGGCCGTGGCCGTGGGTACGAGCGCATTTACCATAAATTTTGGTATTTTCTTCTAAACTGAGGTCTGGACGGGCAAGACGATGGGCTGCACTAAAATGGGTTTGAATGTTTAACGTGGCTTTCATGGCATCTCCTTGATATTCGGCCCAGAGTTGGGGGTGTTCAAATAGTTGTATTTTGACGATGGGTAAATGATCTTTTAACCTTTGCCAGATTACTCTAGCTATGTTTTCAGTGGTGGGTAGGGTGGTTTGAAACTCTTCCCAAACATCATTTAGATAAGCGTAGTCGAGTTGGGAGGTGACTTCTCGTTTGATTACTTGTTTAACGGTAGATAGGTTCTCTACCATGCCATATTGGTCGATCTCGCCTAACAAAGAGACAAAGAGGACATAATTATGACCATGACCTGGAAAACGGCTACAAAGCCCAAATGCTTGCTGATTTTTGCTTTCGTCCCATTCTGGCAACCAATAACGATGATTGGCACTAAATTGGGCGCGACGGTTAATGACACATTGCATAGTTATTGTTTACAAATTGCAATTTGTAACGTTTCGTAAAGTTTGTTTTTTTCTAGCATATACGTTTTTGGGGCCTTTGGGCAGTCCTCTTGGTACATTACCCGCATTTCTCACAAACTGATCAGTAATCAGCTAGAGGTTAGATGTGGCTTATTTTTCAAGCGATCGCTTAAAATGGCACACTGTTATTTTTTACTCGCCCCTCAAATCAAGGTTAAACTCAGACTACATAATGGTTTGAAGTTTAGCGATCGCAGAATTTGTGAGAAATGCGGGATTAATCATAAAAGAAAAATCCACTATAATTGATCGGTGTACCTTAATTATTAAGTCATAAATGATTGTCACGAATCAAACGGAAATGCCCATCAATCCCATCTTTAACCCGGAAGGAGACGATGCCATTGAAAATCGTTCCATCTGGTTTGGTAATACCACAAACTTGATGCAATTAGTGTGACTCGTTAAGCAACGAAGTATGCCTTTCTCAAGGGATACTTCGTTGCTTGTTAGGTTATGGTGACCTGAAAAAAACTAAATCTAGTTTGTGGGAGATTCTCAGAAAAACCCAAAAGATAAAACAGGTACACCTAAAAAAACTAGGAATGCAAGGGAAATTCACAAAAGTTAATAGACTGATGTAGCAATCACCGAGTCAGCCCAGTAGGGACAACTGAACAGCATATATACCTAGAAGACCTAATAACTGTTAATTAGTTGGCTAAAGGAGCCACATTCGGAATCAATGAAAAAAATTCAAAGAATGACGACACTTCTCCCACATTAGAAATTAGTAAAATCTAAAGTGAAGCGGGGATGAAAGCAAGAAACATTCTCAACACACAGAATGAGAACAATGCAAGTCAATTGGAAATGGTTAACGAAAGTGAATCATCGAGAATCCCTCAATATCAAGAAGCAGCGAAAAGTGTGTTTGATACGCTGCGTTCAAAAGAACAAGGTGAAAAGTGGAGAAATAAATTGGTCATCCACAGAGATTCCTAAAAGTAACCTGGGGGATAGATGGAACCTAAAACCAATAACACCCTAATTAACGGAACGAGTAAACCCCATGTCTGCTCTCATGGAAAGGTCGAATCAGATGAGTAGGAACAAACTATTACCGCAAGGGACATGGGGGTGAGATGCAGTAAGAAGCTAATGCCCATTTGTAATGAATGTGGATATGCCGACGTACTGCGGTTTAATCAGAAGAAATAGTTGTCATTAGTAATAAAAATGGAAAAAGCGAGTATAACCAAGACTACGAATTCATGGAACACAATCAATTGGGCAAAAGTCCAAAGAAAGGTGTTTAAGTTACAAAAGCGAATATTTCAAGCAGTTAAATCGGGTAACAAAGTATTAGCAAGAAAGCTTCAAAAACTGTTATTCAAGTCCTACTATGCAAAGCTCTTAGCCATACGCCAAGTCACCAAAGAATCTTCCCTAACCTCCCTTACTAAAGGCGGTAGGAGAGATGTCAAGGGGGCAGAAATTTGCGCCATCAAAGATAGAGCAATGCAAGCCCTGGTTAAATTAGCCTTAGAGCCATATTGGGAAGCCCAATTTGAGGAAACATCTTATGGTTTTCGTCCAGGCAGAAGTGTCCATGATGCTATAGGTAGAATCTTACAAGTAATTGGGAACAAACCCAAGTATGTACTAGATGCTGATATAGCCGAATGGTTTGACAAGATTAACCATGATTACCTACTATCCAAAGTGGATTGTCCTTCAAACATCAAAAAAATCATCAAACAATGGTTAAAATCAGGTGTAATGGACAACGGTGTATTTGCAGAAACGGAAAGTACAACATCACAAAAAGATGTTATAAGTCCGTTACTAGCAAATATTGCATTACATGGAATGATGAAAGAAGTTAGAGATAATTTTCCCAACTCAATAACGAGAGAAGGGAAAGCCATAAATAACTTCCAACCAACCATCATAAGATATGCCCATAACTTTGTTATTTTTCATAGAGATTATGAAGTTATAAAACAATGCAAAATATTGATTAGAAAGTGTTTGAAAAAATTAGGTTTAGAAATCGAAACAGAAAAAACCAAAATATGTCATAGTCTGAATGAAATAGAGATAAACGATCAAAAAGTAGAACCTGGATTTGACTTTCTTGGATTCAATATCAGACAATATCCAGTGGAAAAACACCATTCTGGAAGACATTATTATTCGGGTAAAAAATTCGGATTTAAGACAATCATCAAACCATCAGAAAAATCAATAAAAAACCACTATAAAAAATTGAGGGACACAGTAGATAAATATAAAAAAGCCCCTCAATCCCGACTTATTATGGAATTAAACCCCATAATAAGAGGATGGTGTAATTATAACCGGGTAGTATGTTCTGGAAAAATTTTCAGTAAGATTGATCACTTACTATGGTGTAAACTTAGGGCTTGGACAGTGAACAGAACAGGCAAAGCTAACAAACAAAAATTAAGTAAATATTTTTCAGATGGAATACATGGTAAATGGACATTTCAGGATGGAGAATATTGCTTACTTAAACATGACAAAATTGAAATGAAACGTCATGTAATAGTAGAAAGCGATGCCTCACCCTATGACGGGAACTGGACATATTGGAGCAATAGAAAAATAAATTACCCAGAAACATTAACAAGAGTTACAGAACTTTTTAAGAAAGAGAAAGTATATGTAAACTCGGAGAAATGATGTAATGACTGTACCTATGACAAAGGCTGATTAAACTAGGAGCCGTATGAAGCGAAAGTTTCATGTACGGTTTTGAATGGGAGTTGTGACAGGTGACTATCACTTCGACCCCTAATAATGATGTTCGTTACACATGGGCTGTTGGTTTGTATCAACAAATGCGAGAAAATTTTTGGATTCCACAAAGGTTGGATATTACTCAAGATGTAACAGATTACGGGAATTTAACCGATGATGAACGGTATGCTTACGATGGTATTTTGTCTTATCTTACCTTTTTAGATTCCGTTCAAACTTGTAATATTCCTCATCTAAAAACTAGCATTACTGCCCCAGAGATTAGTCTTTGTATGGCAGAACAAATATCTCAAGAAGGAATGCACAACCAAAGTTATCAATATCTCATTGAAACAATTATTCCCCCTGAGAGAAGAACTCAAGTTTATGAATTTTGGCGTACTGATAAACTTTTAAGAGATCGCTGTGAGTTCATTGCTAAGTTGTATCAAAAGTACATTGATGATGCAACTACTGAGAACTATTTTATTGCATTGATGGCTGATTTTTTATTGGAAGGACTCTATTTTTATAATGGATTTATTTACTTCTATAATTTGGCCTCTCGGATGCTAATGCCAGGCTCTGCCGACATTTTTAAGATGATTAACCGCGATGAGTTAAGTCATGTCAGACTGTATCAAAAATTAATTCCAGAAGCGAGGAAAGTTTTTCCTCATTCCGTTGAACAAATTTATGAAATGTTCGATATGGCGGTTAATTATGAATGTCGCTGGACTAATCATATTGTGGGTAACAATATCCTGGGTATTACTGAGTCGAGTACAGAAAAATATACTAAGTATTTGGCTAATATTAGGTTACGATCTATTGGCTTAGAGCCTCTTTATCCTGAACCAAAATACAGTAAGAGTCCTTACACCCACTTAGAAAGGTTTTCTGATACCAAAAAAGCGGCACATACTAAAGCTAATTTCTTTGAAGCAACTGTTACCAGTTATGTCATGTCTTCTGGTTTAACGGGATGGGATGAAATTTAGTTTCTCTTAGATAGAACTTTTCTTTTGTAGGGTGGGCAAGGATGTTAAGTTTGTTATTATTTTAGACAGATTCTTGACTTGCCCACCTTCTTACTTTATCGATTTGATTAAATTCTATTTTTTCTTAACTTTTGCCAACTTACGTTTGAATCCTGTTCCAAAAGCTATGGCTGTCCCTGCTCCGAGAATAGTCAAAGGTTCTGGAACAGCATATAACTCAAGTTTTGCAAAAGATATAATTGCATCATTTTGATAAAACCAAGGAATTACATTGGTATCGGGATTATTAAAGGCACCAAGAATATCAGCAGAAGTAAATCCAAAATCAAGTAAATCAAACGTTATTGTTCCTGTAGTTCCTATGGAGGGAACACCAGATGAATCAGAAATCTTAAGTTGTTTTACTCCAGGAATTCCTGTACTGTCCGTAGTAATTAATGTATTTCTGGGGCTAAGAGTTAGCATTAATAAAGCTTTGTTTAAAGTTCCTCCATTAGGAAACTGAGAAAGATTTGGATCATTGGTAAAATCAAACGTCCAATGAGTTATTTCAGTTACCCCATCACCAAGTAATCTCAAAGCGGGATTTCGTGAATTAACAGTAATTGAAAAATCCCCATTAATTAATTCAGTCCTAGAAGTTGTAGGAGGACTAATAGAACCAGTAGCAGTAGCAGCAATAGAAATTGCTAAAGCTTTACAGGATAAGGCAGGATTCATAACTAAACTAGTTAAAGTCACAACAGAAACCATTAAAATTTTTTCATTTTTAGCTTGTTAAGTATTTGGATATAATTATAGTTCATATAACATGAGGATTTGTTATAATACAAAATCCTCATGTTATACCCCCCTTTTAAATTGCATAGCTTACACTTGAAAACCCTCCTGCCTCTAGCAAAGCTACCCTCTGCATCTTCTCTTCTAGAAGATAAGATAGGTTTGAGAACGAGATTTAGTATAATCCCCAAAAACACTAAGTTAAAAGTTGAATGACTGTTTTATTACCTGCTATTATTCCTGTTGCCTTTATTATTATGATTGGGGTTATTGCTGGCAAAACTTTAACACTTCATAAAAAACCCTATCCCAATTAAGTGTTTATATATTAGCCCCTGCATTAGTAGCTGACAGTTTATATACAACCACTATTTCAGTACAAAATGCAACCCGATTATTATTGGGAGTATTTATTGTTGCTTTTATTCTTTTTTTACTGGTTTATCTAACTAGCTATATACTTAAATTTCCTAGTATTACACGCAAAAGTTTAATTGCGACTAGCCTACATCCCAATAATGGTAATATGGGATTACCTTTGGTTGATTTTTCTTTAGGGGCAGAGGGGTTAGAAAGAGCGATTATTTATATGATTGGTTCCAGTATTTTATTATTTGGTATTGCACCAGCTATCCTAGCAGGAACCAGTTTTAAAAATAGTTTTAAAGTTACTTTAAAATCACCTTTGATCTGGGCAATGTTAGCAGGGCTAAGTTTAAGGTTACTACGAATAACTCTCCCTTTTAATTTAGGAGAAGCTTTACATTTGCTAGGTAGAGCAGCTATTCCCGTAGCTTTAATTATCCTGGGAATGGAATTGGTTAACACAAGTTTTAAAGTTACTAACTTTGAACTAATCTCTCTTAATTTTAGATTAGTGTTAGCTCCTTTAATTGCTTTATCTGTCGGTATGATTATTCAATTACCTCCCTTAGATTTACAAGTTTTTATCTTACAAAGTGCCATGCCAACTGCAGTGAATACTATACCCGGATTTTTCACAAATTAATTTGAAAGCCCAATCCAGAGATGAAAAATGATAATTTTTAGGACTAATAGAAATTTTGAATATAGATGAATAAAAAAATTGACTTTGATTATCCAAAAATTGAGTTTAAGAGGGAATAATTATATTAACTTTTGATTTTCTCCACGATAAATAAGACTAAATGAAAGTATCAGTCAGTCAACAACTTATGATAGATATCTTTTTCAAAAAACAACTTATTCTACTTATCCAGTATTAGGAATAGTTTTAATTCTTTTGTTAGCAATAGATAAAATATCTTGATAAGGACAAGCACTAGCTATAGCGATAATAATTCTTCTACAACTAATCTTTATTCTGGCTCCCAACTTAAGAAGATTTAGACGTATTCTTCCCACAGTTGCTTTAGCCAATGAAGTTTTTTTTAAACAGTGTTGACGAAAAGCATTTATGAGAACATAAGCCCAGGAATGTATCCATAATCTTAGTTGATTACTTTGAAATGTTTGAGTTGAAGTTCTATGAGCTAACAAGTCTAATTGTTGTTCTTTAATCCGATTTTCCATCTCGCCTCTCGGACAGTATTTTTTTGTATAAAGTTTTGAGGGTGGAATTTTTGAAGCGGGCAAAGATGTCACCACATGGCGCATTTTTAAGCCATCACTTCCATAACAAACTTTTGTCACTACTCTTCTTTGACAACTCCATGACTTTTCTGTTTTATAACGAATAGAGCGATACCAAGTAGAAATTGGTACTAATTTTTTAACTTCTTCTAAATCTTCTTTTTTCTGAAATAAACTATCCATTAATTCAGTTATTGGAGCTAGTTTTTTTTCATATTCATGTTTGGCTTTTTCAATTACATCATCCGCTCGTAACTTAAGAACGCCATTTGTTCCCATAGCTATAACATAATCAACTAAAGGCTGATTTTCACAAAAATAGAAGATTTCTTCACGGGCATAGGCACTATCACCCCTAACTAGGATATGAGTCTCTGACCATTTTTCTCTAATTAGTCCGATAATTCTTTGTAATTCGTCTAAGGCTCCATCGGCTGGATCTACATTAGATGAACGAAGTTTAGCAACTAATAAATGATGCCCACAGAAAATGTATAAAGGAGCATAACATACTCCGTGATAATAACTATTAAAAAATGCCCCTTCTTGATTACCATGTACTTGGTCATCCGTGACATCCATATCTAATATAATACTTAAGGGAGGTTTTTTATAAGACTCTAAAAAAAAATTCGACAAAAGATTTTTCAATGGCTTCAAAGTTGGGTTCTATTTTATGATAACGACTCGTTTTTTGGTCGAGAATAGTCTCAGGACAATATTCCAATCTATTAATTGTACTTTTTCCAGCTAACCATCCCTTTTTATCTTCAAGTTCATTAAGCTTTTCTAAAGCGATCTTAAGGGCAGGATCGTGACGTAATTTATCATGATCATTGACATCTTCATAGCCTAAAATAATTCCATAAAGCCTTTGTGCTAATAACTCATGAACGGAATGATCTACATAAGATTGATGACGATGATCTTGAAAACAGTTACCAAACTTCTCCGTAATTCCCAGTTTTTTATCCAACTCAGCTATCCAGACAATCCCCGCATCTGAAGTGATTAGTCCCCCATCAAAATTAGCGATTATTTCTTTTCCTTTCTGTTTACTAAAGTTGATTACTTGACGAGGGTTTCGGGGATGACTGGGACTCATTAAATCAGTTTAAGGTAAATTGCTTTAATAATTAAATTATAGCATATTTTATTCTAACAATCTAGTACTATTAGAGATCTTATTAATAATTTTTTTGGAAAAATGAGTGATTGATTTATCTTTTCATCTTTGTCTAATTCGGGTTGATTTTAACTTAAAATCTGACAACAGACTGTTGGTTGGGGAAATCTGCGATCGCTCTGTTCAAACCCACTTCCTGTAAGGCTTCTGTGTTTGGCGATCGCAGATTTTGTGAGAAATTCGGGACCACATTCTACCACTTGACCAGGTAAATTTATGATAGATTTATATAATTCGTAATGAGCCAGCATTTTCGGAATTCGGGTAAGATGACTGGTTAAATAAAAGCCATTTTCATAATCCCATTGTTGCTCAATATCAAAACCAAATAATGTCTTACTCATGATTATCCTCTAATGCTTAATTATTCTTATCCATTGTACCCCTAAACTGTCCGCTTTTCTCATGGTTTTTATCGTTTTTTAGTTGGGGTAGTTCACGACAACTCTCCTGTTTCTTGTAAAGAATGTAAACGGTGATAAATACCTTGATGCTCTAAAAGTTGTTCATGATTTCCTATTTCAACAATTTTTCCCTCATCTAAGACAATAATTTTATCTGCTTCTCGGACGGTACTTAAACGATGGGCAATAATTATGGTTGTTCTTGTGCCTAAAATAGATGACATTGCTAACTGAATTAATCTTTCTGATTCGTAGTCTAAACTAGAGGTTGCTTCGTCAAAAATTAATACATCAGGTTCAACAATTAACGCTCTAGCAATACCAATTCTTTGCCGTTGTCCTCCCGATAAACGCACACCTCTTTCTCCAACAATGGTATAGTAACCTTGAGGAAATTGGGCAATAAATTCATCGACCCTAGAAATTTTACAGGCTTTTTCTACGGCATCAAAACTAACACTTCTGTTACCATAAGTCAAGTTATCTAAGAGGGTTCCATTAAAAATTTCTACCTCTTGGTGAACCATAGCTAACCTTTGCCGATATTGAACCATATCTAAGGTTTTAATATCCTGTCCATCCATTAATATTTTTCCTTGTGTGGGCTGAAAATACCGTAATAATAGTTTAATTAAAGTTGATTTTCCTGACCCTGATTTCCCCACAATAGCAACAGTTTCATGGGGATGTATTAATAACTCTATATCCTTGAGGACACAGTGATTTTCGTGGTAAGCAAACGATAGATTATCAAAGTGAATTTTTCCTGTAAATTGATAGGGTTCATGGTTAATAGATTCTTGAGTTAAAATAGCTGCATCTTTTCCTGACGGAGTATGTAAAAACTCATGAAAGCGAGACATAGAACTATAACGACGAGCAAAAACTTCTGCTAGTTGGGTGATAGGATCTAATTCTGCATAGGCCATACTAGAAACGGTAATTAAGGTAATAAAATGACCCAGAGAAATATGACCATGTACTGTCACAACTAAACTGTAAACAAGGATGAGGAACACCGAAGATTGAATGAATGTTTTTTGCCAAGTTTCTAGTTTTACATATCCCTTATGAATACGGAACAGTACATATTTTAGTTCCCTATCTAATCTTCTATCCTGTCGTTCTAACTCTCGTCTTTCCGTTGCAAAACTTTTAACTGTTTTTATATTAGTTATTAACTCTGAACTAAAACTTTGGGTATTTTCACTATGTTTTTCCAGTAGTTCCTCATTTTCAAGAATTTTGTTTAAACTTCTGATACTAAATCCTAAAATAAGAGTAAAAGAAATTATGAAGATAACAGAAATTTTCCAATCTATTAACAATATTATTACAAAAATACCCAAAACTCTTATAAATTTAGGTATCAACTGTCCAGCGATTTCTGGATAAGTCCATAGCTGGTTTTCTACTCCTTTAGAAATACGATTAGTAATCCTTCCAGGATTATACTCATCATAAAAAGATAAAGGTAGAGTAAGTATTTTTCTTACTGTATTTTTTAACTGTTCCCGACGAACTTTTAAGGCAATTTCCCAGTGAAACCAATCGGTTAACCAGGGTTGAATGGGGGAACGCACTACCGTCACTAAACAGATAATTCCTAATAAAACCCCTAAAGAAAATACTCGATTATTAGGAATATTGGTAACATTAGCTAGAAAATTAACTAAATTTGCTAAGATATTATCGATAGGTTGATAGGAGAGAAGATTAATAATTTGTCCCGTAACATAAGGAACCATTAAATCAAGTATTTCCAATGCTCCAGACAGCAAGATTGTCAAAAGAGCAATTTTTCTATAATTACGGTAGGATTTGAGCAAATCTTGCCAAAAATTCATTTTTTTACTATATTAGTTTATCTTGTAAAAGATATTATTAATGGGTTATTTTTTGTAGGTTAACACAATTTAAGGTTAATTTACCAGGATGAATTATTGATATTTAGAGTTAATTGTAGTTAAAGTATAGCGTTTCTCGGACTCATGAGGTACACCTAATATCGCGCCTCCGAACTCCGAACTCCGAACTCCGAACTCCGAACTCCTAAAACTAGAAAACTCTCTACCTCACAAGTATGAGAAGTGCTATATCTACCTTTCTAATTGATTCATCCGCTTTTCTAAGCCCATGACTCTTTCTTTTAATTCTATAACTAGGGTAGATAATCTTTCAAATAAGGGGTCGCTTCTGCCAATAATTTCACCATCAACTATTTGAGGTGAAGAGTTCAATGGAGGACTATTATTGTTATTATTGGAGCCTTGTCTAAGGTTAGTAACTGCACTTTCTAAGCGACTGACTCTAGCTTGTAAGCGATTAATCTCTCCTCGTAAACGATTTTCAACACTAGCTGAAACTGGATTAATTTGTTGAATGAAAATAACAATTAGTAAGATTATTATAACTAATAAAAGTTGAGTTGTTTTCAGCATTTTTCCCCGTTTTCTACTTAAGAGATATCTCTCCTTTATTCTTTATTGACAATAATTAGGTCTAAAACTCCGCCTTTTAATAGAATCACACAACCTATTAAGGTGGGCGATGCCCACCCTACTTTTCTCCTCCTGGGAGGGGCGGGGGTGGTTAGGGCGAGGGTAGGTAAGGTTAAGGCATTACCCCAGAATTAGGACGATTTCCACCTCTTCCTTGACGACGTTGCTGTAAAAACTGAGCAAGTTTTTGACGTTGCTCTGCTGTTAAAATCTTTCTCATTTCTAACATACTTTCAAAACGTATGTTTCCCATTTGTTGACGAAGATTAGCTATTTCTTGATGCTTACTTCTCAACTGATCTTCTGATGCGTTTCCTTGCATCATTCGATTTAATTCTTGAGCCTTTCCTTGCATTTGTTGTGCTAATGATTGCATTTGAGGGCGATATTTTTTGCGAATCTCACCTAGTTGCTGCATCTGCTGATCACTAAGATTTAATGCTCGTTGAAATTGTTCTGCTCTTGCTCTTCTTCCGGGTTTACCGTCTTCTTCTTCTTCTTGAGCCAAAATTTTTGTTTCAGCAAGTAAGACAGATGAAGAAGGTTCGTGAGAAGAACTAGCTAAGGCCATAGTTCCCCCAACACCAAGGGTTAAAACAGTTACAATTAAGGCAAATTCTCTGTAAATCATGGTTACTCTTACTGGTTACTAATAGATTAAATTGCAAAAAATCAAGGCTGTGAGATTAAATATTGATTACCAATATTATCAGCAGAAATCCATTGATAATAAACGGACTGATTGGAATTTTCCCAAGGAGATGTATTAATAGTTTCTTCCCAGGTACTGATCATAAAAATTTCTGTTTCTGCTGTTTCGATAGTTTCAGATTGATGAACAAATTGTTCATATTCAGAGGGTTTGATAAGATTATAAGCTCCCCAGATACCTAAGATACTTGTTGTAATAATACTGGGAACTAACCATCTTAATCGACTATACTTACGATGTTGAGATTCATGAGAAACCCTCAGATAAATTTGTTTTTCTAAGTCGGAGTCTGCTGGAGGAGGTAAGGGACGATATTGTTGCAGAAAGGAGATTAATTCTCGATCATCTTTAGGGAATTGAGACATTATAAAGCTCCTTGTTCTTTCAAAAACTTACGCATTTGTTTTCGGGCATAAAATAAACGAGATTTGACGGTACCAATGGATAATTCTAGGATCTTAGCAACTTCTTTTTGGGGAACATCTTCCAAGTCGTGTAACACTAAAACAGCACGATGTTCTAAACTTAATGATTGTAAACCTTGTTGGACTAAATCTTGATAATGAAGTCGCATCAAATCTGGTGTATCTTGCGGACGAGATGGCATAATATTCAATATTGTACCATCATCGTTCACAGATAAGTTCTGGGCAAATTTTCGCCGTTTATCTGTGGCAACATTCCAAGTTATACGATACACCCAAGTGGAAAAAGAAGAAGGTTCTTTTAGTTTTGGTAAACCTTTCCACACTCTAAGAAATACCTCTTGTACTAAGTCATCAAGCATTTCACTCCCACATAATTGATAGAGAGTGGCTCTTATCCGTTGTTGATAGCGTCGGTACAATTCCTGGAAGGAAAGAGTATCCCCTTCTTGGCACCGAAGCACTAATTTTGTTTCTGTTGCATTGGCAGGGTTGTCTGCTAACACGCTCATGGTCGCTTTATGACTTAATTCGTGGGTTTAGACTGGAGGCGGTATCAAAAGGTTCAAATGAATTCTTGATGGTATAATAATAACAATAATGGTCAAAATACTCTTAATTTTTCATTAAAAGTAGTTATTAATGGATATAAATCGATACCAGTGGCAAGTTTTACCGATTATTTCTTTACCTTCTTGGTTGGTTGATATTGTTAACAAATATTGTGCTAATTCTCAAGGTACTTATGCTGCTCAACTATTATGGCAGAGGGGTATTAAAACCAAAGAAAAGTTACAAGGTTTTCTAGATAGCGATTATTATCAACCTTTGAGTCCCTGGGAATTTGGTTATGAGATGAAATTAGCCATAAAACGCCTCAAGTTTGCTATGGATAATCAACAAAAAGTAACCATTTGGGGTGATTTCGATGCGGATGGAATTACAGCAACTAGTGTTTTATGGGAGGGACTGGGACAATTTTTTATACCACATCTACAACTTAATTATTACATTCCCAATCGCTCTAAAGAGTCCCACGGTTTAAATATTCCGGGAATTAAAAAATTAGCAGAAGAAGGAACAATATTGATTGTGACTTGTGACACCGGAAGCACTAATTTAGAGGAGATAAATTATGCTAATTCTTTAGGAATTGATATTATTATTACAGATCATCATACTTTACCCGATGAACGCCCTAATGTGATCTCTATTATTAATCCTCGCTATTTTTCTGAGGAGCATCCTTTATTTTCTTTATCTGGTGTTGCCGTAGCTTATAAATTAGTTGAAGCTTTGTATTTAAGCTTTCCAGAAACCCCCAAAAGTCCTTTAGAAAATTTATTAGATTTAGTTGCAATTGGTTTAATTGCTGATTTAGTAGAATTAAAAGGAGATTGTCGTTATTTAGCACAGCAGGGGTTAAAAAAGCTACAACAACAGTTAACTAATACCACTCGTCCAGGGGTTGCCTTTTTACTGAAACTATGTAAAAGAAGCGGCGATCGCCCGACGGATATTTCTTTTGGTATTGGACCTAGAATTAATGCAATCAGTCGCATTCAAGGAGACGCTCATTTTGCGGTAGAATTATTAACCAGTAAAGATGATAAACTATGTAATAAGCTGGCTTTAGAGACAGAATTAGCTAATACTCGCCGTAAGTCTTTACAAAAGGATATTAAGAAAGATGTAGAAAAAAAATTACAAGCGTTAGACTTATCAACTACTCAAGTTATTGTTTTAGAAGATCCCCAATGGCAAAGTGGAGTTTTAGGATTAGTTGCAGGACAAATTGCTCAAGAATACGGTCGTCCCACTATTTTATTAACTACGGCTGAAACAGAAGATATGAGTGCAAATGATATTAAATTGGCTAGAGGTTCCGCCCGTTCTGTTCATAATATTGATTTATATAAATTGGTTGCTTCTCAACAATATTTATTGCATCGTTTTGGGGGTCATCCTTTTGCAGCAGGGTTGAGTTTACCTGTTGAAAATTTATCTTTATTTAGAGAAAGTATTAATCAACAACTGAGACAAGAAATTATTGATATTAATACATTAAGTTCCACTATTACAGCAGATTTAGTAGTAACCGTTTCTCAACTAGGTCAAACTTTATTCAGGGAATTAAAACTATTAGAACCCTACGGAATGGGGAACCCTATTCCTAGATTATTGATTCAAAATTGTTGGTTTGAAGGTTTGGGAAATAGGAACATTAAAGATGCTAAAAATAATAAGATTCAATATATAAAAACCAAGTTTAATATTTATGATCGTTCCGTTGAGCAGGGTTTTCCTGGTATTTGGTGGGAACATTATCAAGAAGAATTACCCCAAGGTCAAGATAAGCTATGTGATGCTATTGTGGAACTGGATTATAATACCTACGGACAAGGTAGGTATGAGGTGCGTTTAATCGAACTTAGAGAAAGTTTAAAGGTTGCAGAAAATCAGCCCCTACAAACAACTCAAATTAGTTTAATAGACTACAGAAATCAAGATAAAGTTACGGAAATAGACTTAGAAATAGAACAATTGAATACTTGTCCTATTAGCTGGCATAAATTACAAAAGAAGTACCAAGAAAGTTTAAAGAATCAACACGACTTAGCTTTAACTTATGGTTATGATCAGGAATTTAAGTCCTCAGAAATTATCAAAAAATTAATCGGTATTGCTAAATATATTAACCGTACTCAGAAAGAGATAAGAAAAGAACAATTAAAAGAAAAATTATTGTTAAGCGATCGCACCCTGAATTTAGCCTTAGAATTTTTAGGGAAAATCGGCTTTTTAATCACTGATAATTCCGAAACCATTGAAATTAAAAACATAACCGATCAATCAGAAGATTATAATCTCTCAAAAAGAAAGTTTTTAGACACCCTTAAAGAAGAACATTTTAAAAGAAAATATTTTACTAAAATTCCCATAGAAACCTTACAAAAATTACTAATTTATGAAAATTTGAACCCATAAAATTGAGTTAATCAACAAATCAGTAAACCGTCACCCCGTCACCCCATCACCCCGTCACCTTTTTCAGACCTTGACAATTTTTAAATTTATTTTAAGATTGTACGGGAAACAAAAAACTTTATAAAACAACTTTTTCACTCTTGACGAAAAACAAGTATTAAGAGAGTGCTAATTTTGGGGAACCATCTTTTAAAGCACTTCTAGAATACAGGTAAGTTATCTTACTCTTCTTCTTTTTTTACTTAAACATTCGTCGTTTTAACGCGAATTGACAACTATGAAATTAACTCTTTCTGTACTCACACTCACCCTTATTAGTGGCAGTTTACTCTTACCCATAGAAGGTATCAACAAACAAGCGATCGCCTCCGAGGGAACAACTCCTGAAACCCCTCCCACAGAATTACCAGTTACTTCTCCTGTAGAAGAAGCTGCTATTCCCACTGCTCCAGAAAACAACCAAACCCTGGCCACACACGTAGTTCTTAACCTAAAAGAACGTCGGGTTTATGTTTATCAAGATGATCAAGTTATTGCCAACTATCGAGTTGCCATTGGTCGGCCTGGATGGGAAACCCCCAAAGGCAACTTTTCTGTGATTCAAATGGTAGAAGATCCCCAATGGAAAAACCCCTGGAATGGTCGAGTTAGCGCACCTGGTCCCAATAGTCCTTTAGGAGAACGTTGGATTGGTTTTTCGAGAGAAGGGGGTAAATATATCGGATTTCACGGAACCCCTGGAGAACACGTCATGGGACAAGCGGTTTCTCATGGTTGCGTTAGAATGCGCAACCGAGACGTTAAAGAGTTGTATGAATTAGTACAAAACGGAATTCCCGTGATTGTTCAATAAATTATCAGGGTTAGTCAGAGAAAAAGCTAAACTTAAAGAAGGGAACATAAAATTTCTGGGGGTCAAAAAAACAAACACAAATATAGATAGAAATCATTAGTGTTTGCCTTTTCTTTCCTCAGAAGCAATACGTTCCCCGTGGCTAACCTAAACATAAAAAGTTGACGATAAAATTCTTATGGCAAGTCTAGCGCAATCTCCATACACAAAAAAACAAATTTCGGCTTGGTTGAGAGGTTTATTGACCATTGCTTGGTGTGATGGGGACTATGACCCCCAAGAACAAAAGTTAATTGCAGATTTAACCAAAGATTTAGCTATCGATGATCAAGAAACCTCTATCTACAAATCCATCGAACCAGAGGAATTGGCTGATATTTTAGGGGATGACCCCACAACAGGGGAAAACTTTTTGAGGACTGCGGTTTTAGTGGCTATCGCCGACGGAATTTATTCTGCGCCGGAGGCTGAACTCTTATATCAATATAGCGATGCTTTAGGGCTAAAAATAGGGGCATTACACTCTTTAGAATATACTCTATGTAAACTCGATGAAGATCATCCCCAAGCCCAAGAAATGGGGAACTCAGCCCCTTTAGTGAGTCCTCCCCAGCCTCACCCAGATTTACTGCATCCTCTCAAAGATTGGTTAGACGGGATGGAGATTCACGATCCCAGTTTAGCCCGATTTATTTGTAAGATGATTCCCCCTCAATGTCCCTTTGAGAGAGATATTAAACTTTTTGGTCATAAAGTCGTTCATATTCCCCCTTTATGTAAGCTTAACCCTTTATACGAGCAGTTAGTTGGCTTAAGATTTCGGGCATTATCTTATTTAGCTGATGACTGCAAGGAAGATATTTCCGAGTTTATTTGAATCGAACCATATCTACCTTTGATGTTATCTTGAGATAACGCATTTATTGGCCCTGTTAATTCATTGTAGGGCGGTCTAAGTTGTAGATGCAAGATATCACTCGTAGGGTGGGTAATGTCTCAACAGACTTTAAAATAGTCAACAGTTGGGTTGTTATTTTGCCCACCTTGTTAATTGTTAATTGTACATTGTTGAACTATAATCTTTCTTCTATGACTAATAGTGTAATTTTTTGGCATCGTCGTGACTTAAGAGTATCCGATAATATTGGACTTTCTAAAGCTTATCAACACAGTTCTAAATTAGTCGGTTTATTCTGTTTAGACACAGATATTTTAAATCAAGATAATGTTGCACCTGCGAGAATAACTTATATGTTAGGGTGTTTACAAGACTTACGAGAAAGTTATCAACAGTTAGGTGGTCAATTATTAATTTTTCAAGGAAACCCCACACAAATTATACCTCAAGTTGCCGATGCTTTAAAGGTTGATTGTGTTTTCTGGAATAATGACGTTGAACCCTACAGCAAAAAACGGGATAATCAAGTTATTGAAGCTTTACAAGAAAGAGGTATTCATTCACAAACCTATTGGGATCAATTATTACACGCACCAGGAGATATTCTCACTAAAAGTAATAATGCTCCCTATAAAGTTTATACCCCTTTTTGGCGTAGTTGGCTCAAAGAAGAAAAAGCTAATATTGCTCAAGCTCTTGGAAAATTAGAAAGTTTAAGCGAAGAAGAAATAAATACAGTTAAAAACTTAGGAATAATTGATTTACCCACAGCCAAGGACTTAGGTTATAGTTGGGATGCACCCTTGATTTTAGAACCTGGAGAAACAGCAGCTAAAGAACAACTTAATTACTTCTGTGATAGTTTGATTTATAATTATCAAGAACAAAGAAATTATCCTGGTATTAATGGAACTTCTACCCTGAGTCCGGCTTTCAAATTTGGTGTGATCGGTATTCGTGAGGTTTGGCAAGCAACCCTTTCAGCTTATGAAAATACCTATAGTGATGAAGCAAGGGAAAATATACAAACTTGGCAACAAGAAATTGCTTGGCGAGAATTTTATCAACATTGTATGTACTTTTTCCCTGAGTTAGCAACTGGACCCTATAGACAAGAATTTAAAGACTTTTCTTGGGATAATAATGAACAACATTTTCAAGCTTGGTGCGAAGGAAAAACGGGTTATCCTATAGTTGATGCTGCTATGAGACAGTTAAACGAAACCGGATGGATGCACAACCGATGTCGCATGATTGTTGCTAGTTTTTTGACTAAAGATTTAATTATAAATTGGCAATGGGGAGAAAAATATTTTATGCAAAAATTGATCGATGGAGACTTATCTGCTAATAATGGAGGGTGGCAATGGAGTGCATCGAGTGGTATGGACCCGAAACCTTTGCGCATATTTAACCCTGCTAGTCAAGCACAAAAATATGACCCTGATGGGGAGTACATTCGTTTATGGGTTCCTGAAATAAGTTCTCTTGATACAGAATATTTAGTAACCGGAAAAATACCACCTTTAGAAGCGCATAGTTGTGGTTATCTTCAACCTATTGTCGATCATAAACAGCAACAACGAGAGTTTAAAGAACGATATAAACAGATTAAAAATTAGTTAGTTAATTAGGGTTTGCTGAAAAAGTTTCTCCAAAATTTATGCCACTTTTGACCAAGAATTTTCTGACAAATCAATAAGTTTTAGTACATAAAAATTGTTTAAAGTATAATCAAAATTAATGAAAGGCGGTTTGATGAGTTCCCCTGTTCTATTATTAGTAAATAAGGACAAAAAAAGCGACAAAAACTGCCTCAGAAGTTTAGAAAGATTGACAACTAAAAATGTAATAGCAATAGATGTAATGGAGGTTTCAGGGAGTTTTGTCATCACGAGATTTAGGCTAAATCTTCGTTTAGCTTGTCCAAACTTTCCCTCAATAGCATTACGGAAGCATTCATCGGAGTGGGCTTGTTTCTTTTCTTCTTCACTGACATTTTTCGGAGGTCTTCCTAACTTCGGACCACTGATTCTTATCCCTCTTTCCTTACACCAATTTCTGTTTTCCCTAGTTCGATAAATTTTATCTACATGGACGGATTCGGGATAATAGCCAAACGTTTCTTTATACTTTTCTACTTGTTCTTTAAAATGACAAGATTCATTGAAGTTTTCCAAACTTATTTTGTCTAGAAACACATAGTTATCTACACAGCTTACTGAGAGTTTAGCTCCAAACTCTATTGGTTTTCCTGCTTTTCCCCTCACTATTGGACGAATATGCGGTTGAGTTAAACTTACAATTCTTTGAGGAACACTCTGGGTCTTATTCTCCCACATTGACTGTTGTTGTTCATAAACTTTTTTGATAGTCTCTAGACAATTTTTCTGTCTTTTACTCAGATTTTCCAGGGAAGCCCCAGCTTGAATTAAGTCTTCTATATTTCCTAAATTTTTCTTAAGGTATTTTAACTGTTTCCCGATAGCTTTTCTTCTTTCTTGATAAGATACTTTTCGTTTTTTAGCTACTTTTAAGTATTCCTTTCTAGCAATTTTTCTAGAAGTTCTCGGCTTTTTTCTCAATTTTACTCTTAATGGTTTATAAAGATTATCTATTATTCTTTTTGTCTCAATTCTGGCTTGATTTAATATGCCTAAATCCGTTGGGTATTTGATGTCTGCTGGCGCACAAGTCGCATCTAAAATTAGTTTACCTTTATTTTTTATTTTTTCTCCTTTTTCTTGGAGACAATCCTTTTTTTTTACTTCTTTATCACTCTTGTCTATTTCTCTTTTTACTATTTTTTTATTGATTTTGTTTATCAATTCTCCATCAATTCTTTTCCTAAAATGAACTAGCATTGAAGATTCCAGTGGTGGCTCTTGTTGATAACAATTTAAACCTATAAAGTATTGTAGATAGGGATTTTCTCTAATCTGTTCTATAGTTTCTCTATCACTTGTTCCTAATTTTTCCTTAATAATTAATGTCCCTAATGCCATTCTAAATAGTTTGGCTGGCGCACCTTTTTCTGCTGAAAAAAGTTTAGCATATTCTTCCTCAAAATCATCCCAAGGTATCAACTCTGCCATGATTACCCAACGATTATTGGGGTGACAATTTGCCCTCGAAAGGTAATTCAAATTTTTCTGGGGGCGGTAAAGGTTGCTCCTCTTTTCGATACATTTGTTCTTGAGCAACAACTGGGAGGTGTTTCTACCAATTATAGCGGTTTGTAGCCGACAAAGCTGATCTTTTTTGCGATCGCGAATATGGGTGTAACCTTTTAAAGAATAGGGTTTTGCTTTTATTCAGCAAACCCTAATTAATTATCTCTTCAGTAGATTTTTGGAGCAGGGCATTTTTTTCATCGGAAACCTGCTTATATAAATCTAATTTTTCTGAATAAAATTCTACTTTTTCAGTTAATACAGTAATTTTGTCAATAATTGTAGAAAACTCTCTTTCTGTCACTGTTTTATACCTCTAGATAATACTAACTATCCCTATTATATTTCATCACTCAAAACAGCAGGGGACTAATCTAATTAACCCCCTACTACACATTATAGAACTCTCACTGAAAAATACTCAGCTATGAAAAATAGCCAATGTTTTATGTGAAAATCAGGTTACTAATTAATCAAAATAGAATAAAGTTACCAACTTTCTTTGTTCTTCTGCCTCTTCGCAAGTTTGTAACAAAGTATGACTATCATGAAAGGCAAAACAAATTAACTGCTGACAACGGGAAACAATTTCTCGGTTGCATAAAGCACTAGCTTCTCCCAAAGATAACCCATCATTTTCGGGGTTTTCTACTAAATGAATGACCCTCTCTAGTTGTTCTTTTGACTCTCTAGGCTGCTTGCTCAAACTTTGGGGTAAAATTACCGTTAACAGGTTGGGATCAGCCCGCATTGCCCCTTTAATAGCGGCTGCATTGGTTCCTGTTGCACCGGATGTCATCAAGCGGTTACCACCTAACACAAGGGCATAACTCATCATTTCGATTAACTGTTGATGAGTTATGGGAACGTGGCGCGAACCCAATAAGGCAATACGTTTTGAACCTGTTTGCTGTATAGCAGCGAGTTCCTGCGCCAAAGTATCTAAATTAGGAATATCAATTGATTGACTCAAAGATTTTCTCGTAGACTGCAAATAATCGTCTGCTATTCTAGCAAAGGTTTCTCACTTATTGAACTTTCTTTAATAATTTTTCCGAAATTGTGGGTATTGCACAAAAAAATACCCACAATTTCAAGAAGTGGGTTAAGCAGAATTCCCTCATCCTGCACAGCTTAGGGATGTGAAGTAACCCAACTTGCTTAGCTGAAGTTGGGTTACTTCAAGCAGAGGGATAGTTTAGTAGAGTCCGGGATTCAATCGATCGCCACCTTCGATTAATTCATCAGCAGGAGGTGTTACCACAAACTGATCGAAATTAGCTTCTAAACGCTGTTTTTGTCTTTCGCTGAGTCCAGGAATTTCTAAGACCTCTTCTACGCTATCATAAGGGGCGTTATTGATAATTTTAGAGGCCAAGTTGGGATAGAACCCACGAAGATCACGAAACTTGCGAATATGATCGTTATTTAAGTCAATTTTTTGCCCAAATTCTGTGGTTAACTTAGCATCGACTGGGTTTAAATTAGCCGCAACAGCGGAACCTACAAAACCCACGGAACTTATTAGTACCATTAAAATAGCAAAAAGACGAACAAGAGTTTTCATTACCATTATTCTCCTAAAAATGTGTGTTGACGTATTATGGACATGATTGACGGGAATAGCCTTGATCAGTGCGAAAAAATTTTAGACAATCTTAAGCTGCTTCAGGAACTATGATAGCTTAGTTTGTGTCTTTATTGCTCTACCAAACTGTTGACTTCCAGTAAAACTTCTCCAGCGATTAAGCGTTTAGCAGCATCTAATAACACTTCTTCGATGTAAGGCTTAACAAAATACCCCTTAGCACCTCGTTCCGCTGCGATACGCTGCATTTTCTGCGCTCCACGGGAAGTAATCATGGCAATAGGAATGGCAGAAAGCCTCTTATCTTCTTGGAGACGAGATAACAATTCTAACCCTGTCATTCTGGGCATTTCGATATCACAGAGAATCAAAGCACAAGATAATCCCCCCCGTAATTTTTCCCAGGCTTCTTGACCGTCTCTGGCCTGTTCTACCTCATACCCGGCCTTACTAAAGCTCATGGATAACATTTCTCGAACCATAACCGAGTCATCAATAATTAATACTAGGTTACTATCAGAAGAAGAAGGTTGCTCATCGGTCAAACTTGCTTGGGAATCAGACCTTAGTGAGGTTTTAGGTATGGGTTTTTTAGTGCTACCGGATAATAAAATTTCTCCCGATAGCATCCGTTCGGCTGCATTTAAGAGAGTTTGATCCGGACAAGGTTTTGTAAAGTAAGCCGTTGCGCCGAGTTTAGCAGCCACTTTCCGATGGCGATCAGCCCCACGGGAGGTCAATAGGGCTACAGGTAAGGAAGAAAGTCCGGGTTCTTTTTGTATATTGGATAAGAACTCTAACCCATTCATCCGGGGCATTTCAATATCACAGAAGACGAGATCACAAGGTAGTCCAGAACGAAGTTTTTCCCAAGCTTCTTGACCATCCCGAGCCTGTTCCACTCGATAGCCTGACTTACTAAAGCTCAAAGATAATAATTCTCGTACTGTAATCGAATCATCTACAATCAATACAGTAGGTTCACTCTGTTCTCCTGTCCAGGTTTCAAAGGCTTTATCCCTCTTCTGCCAGAGGCCATTACCGCTATCGGTACGTAACCTTCCTTGGGCAATGGCGATCAGTTCGAGAACATCCCCGATGGGCATAATGGTTCCATCACCCAGTACCGTCGCTCCAGCAATACCTGCAGGTTTAGGAATGGGTCCCTCGATTTGTTTAATAACAATTTCTTGCTCTCCGATCACCTGATCCACTTGTATGGCCAGTAAGCTTCCGGCACCTCTTAAAATAAGTAAAGATACTGTATCTTCTTCGTGTTTACCCCCATAAACGCTACTACGACCCAACTTCCGATTATAGGACAACAGGTCTTTGAGGGTATAAACCGGCAGACGTTGACTATTCCAAACCACGAACTGTTGTCCGGTTTCATCTTCTACTAAGTCTCTGGGTAGATAATCTTTCATGTCTTCTACCCCATCCATAGGAAAGGCAATACGGGCGCGATCGCTTATACAACAGAGGGCTTTACTAATACTGAGGGTTAGGGGTAGACGAATGGTAAAGGTAGTACCTTTGCCACGGGTGGAGTCAATATTCACAGACCCCCTAATGTCTCGTAAACTGGTGCGAACCACATCTAAACCAACCCCACGACCGGCAAAGTCATCGGCTTTATCACGGGTACTGAACCCTGGATGGAAGAGAAAGTCATAAATTTCTGTTTCTGAGAGGATATTGGCTTCTTCATGGGTAATCAGACCTTTTTCGATGGCTTTTCGTTTAACCCTTTCCGCATCGATACCACCCCCATCATCGGCAACGGTGATCACCGTTTGATTTCCTTGGAGAAAAGCCTGTAATTGTATTTGCCCTTCTTTGGGTTTGCCTTGTTTTTGTCTAACTGCTGGTTCTTCAATACCGTGAGTAATGGCATTATTAACCAAATGGGTCATGGGATCGTAAAGTTGTTCGAGAATCATCTTATCGATGAGAACGTCTCGCCCTTCCACTAGCAGTTTGGCTTGTTTTTGTAATTTCCTGGAAATTTCCCGAATGGCACGGGGTAAGCGATCGGCGGTGTTCGCAAAGGGAACCATGCGAGATTTGGTCATCCCTTCTTGCAACTGGGTGGTCACTTGTCGCAGGTTCCGGGCAACTTGTTCGGTCTCATCTACTAAAAACTGAATGTCAGACGCTGACTCCCTGACTCTAACAATCAGTTCGATCATCTCTTGGGAGAGCAGATGGAAGCCAGTAAAGCGGTCCATTTCTAGGGCATCTAAATCTTTATCGTTTTCGTTATTATCTAGGTTAACCTGGTTGTTGTGGTTATTATTTTTCAATCCTAAGATATCTGGCTGCCCACTACGGCCTTGACCCCGACTGGCTAATAAAGCTCCTTCGAGTAGGGTTCGTTCGTATAAATCTTGCATTCGTCCCCCCACGTCACTGAGGTTATGGACTTGGTTGAGGAGGTTATCTAAGAATTGTCTGAGTCTTTCTTGATCCTGTTCTAAACTGTTACGTTTAACTACCAATTCCCCAATTAGGGTTTGCTGAATAAAAGCAAAACCCTATTCTTTAAAAGGTTACACCCATATTCGCGATCGCAAAAAAGATCAGCTTTGTCGGCTACAAACCGCTATAATTGGTAGAAACACCTCCCAGTTGTTGGTCAAGAACAAATGTATCGAAAAGAGGAGCAACCTTTACCGCCCCCAGAAAAATTTGAATTACCTTTCGAGGGCAAATTGTCCCCCAATAATCGTTGGGTAATCATGGCAGAGTTGATACCTTGGGATGATTTTGAGGAAGAATATGCTAAACTTTTTTCAGCAGAAAAAGGTGCGCCAGCCAAACTATTTAGAATGGCATTAGGGACATTAATTATTAAGGAAAAATTAGGAACAAGTGATAGAGAAACTATAGAACAGATTAGAGAAAATCCCTATCTACAATACTTTATAGGTTTAAATTGTTATCAACAAGAGCCACCACTGGAATCTTCAATGCTAGTTCATTTTAGGAAAAGAATTGATGGAGAATTGATAAACAAAATCAATAAAAAAATAGTAAAAAGAGAAATAGACAAGAGTGATAAAGAAGTAAAAAAAAAGGATTATCTCCAAGAAAAAGGAGAAAAAATAAAAAATAAAGGTAAACTAATTTTAGATGCGACTTGTGCGCCAGCAGACATCAAATACCCAACGGATTTAGGCATATTAAATCAAGCCAGAATTGAGACAGAAAGAATAATAGATAATCTTTATACACCATTAAGAGTAAAATTGAGAAAAAAGCCGAGAACTTCTAGAAAAATTGCTAGAAAGGAATACTTAAAAGTAGCTAAAAAACGAAAAGTATCTTATCAAGAAAGAAGAAAAGCTATCGGGAAACAGTTAAAATACCTTAAGAAAAATTTAGGAAATATAGAAGACTTAATTCAAGCTGGGGCTTCCCTGGAAAATCTGAGTAAAAGACAGAAAAATTGTCTAGAGACTATCAAAAAAGTTTATGAACAACAACAGTCAATGTGGGAGAATAAGACCCAGAGTGTTCCTCAAAGAATTGTAAGTTTAACTCAACCGCATATTCGTCCAATAGTGAGGGGAAAAGCAGGAAAACCAATAGAGTTTGGAGCTAAACTCTCAGTAAGCTGTGTAGATAACTATGTGTTTCTAGACAAAATAAGTTGGGAAAACTTCAATGAATCTTGTCATTTAAAAGAACAAGTAGAAAAGTATAAAGAAACGTTTGGCTATTATCCCGAATCCGTCCATGTAGATAAAATTTATCGAACTAGGGAAAACAGAAATTGGTGTAAGGAAAGAGGGATAAGAATCAGTGGTCCGAAGTTAGGAAGACCTCCGAAAAATGTCAGTGAAGAAGAAAAGAAACAAGCCCACTCCGATGAATGCTTCCGTAATGCTATTGAGGGAAAGTTTGGACAAGCTAAACGAAGATTTAGCCTAAATCTCGTGATGACAAAACTCCCTGAAACCTCCATTACATCTATTGCTATTACATTTTTAGTTGTCAATCTTTCTAAACTTCTGAGGCAGTTTTTGTCGCTTTTTTTGTCCTTATTTACTAATAATAGAACAGGGGAACTCATCAAACCGCCTTTCATTAATTTTGATTATACTTTAAACAATTTTTATGTACTAAAACTTATTGATTTGTCAGAAAATTCTTGGTCAAAAGTGGCATAAATTTTGGAGAAACTTTTTCAGCAAACCCCAATTAAATTACTGAGGTTATCAAGTTGCCTGATGGGAACCCGCATGGTTTGTTCAAAGGCTTTTGTATTGGTGACGCGGGCTGTAGATCCCCCAGCAAAGCGTTTTCCTGGAGATGGGGCAATGGTAGGCGGTCCCCCCATTCCGTCTGCTTCTTTGAGCAGGGCGACAAGCTCTCCAAAATCATCATCCATGTCCCCATCTGACTCTTGGGAAACGGCAGTAACGGGAGATGAGACCGCAGGTGCGGTAGTGGCTGTAAATTTTTCTTCTACTTTAGCTGGGGCAGCGATCAAGGCTGCTAACTCGGCAACGGTAGCCTCATCTAAAACCCCTTCCCTTGCTGGCTGTGCTAAAAAATGGTTCTGAGACTTTATTTAAGAGGTTAACCAGTTCTGCTTCTGATGTCTCATCTTGGCCATCGTGATCGTCTTCCCAGGTTATGTCATCATTGAAAAGTTCACTAATTTCCTCATCCGATGGCAAAGAGGATAAGGTGGGACTTTCCTTCGCAGGTTTAGATTCCTCGTCCCATGAGGTTGCTGATAAGTCTTTTTCAAACAAATCGGCTAATTCGTCTAATTCTTGCTCAGATTCTAGAAAACCTGAGTCTTCGCCCAAGTCATCAAAGAGTTGGGCAATATCTTCATCAAAAGATTCTTCGGTAAATTGATCTGGGTTAGAATAACGACTGTTCATGACTGGGTCCTATCAGCTGGGGATGAGTGCCTCTTGGACTTAGAGTACCCAGTGTTTTGCAAAAAACTATAATTTCTGGGAATCTTTTTTGGAAAATTATTCCTCGACTCGGTAGCCAAATTCTGCTAGACGGAGGTTAGACTGTCTCCACTGGGGTTCAACCTTAACAAAAAGCTTTAAATACACTTCTCCTGCAATTAACTTTTGAATTTGTTCTCTGGCGGCAGTACCGATCGCTTTTAGCATACTCCCTTTTTGCCCAATCATAATCCCTTTTTGGGAGTTTCTTTCGACGTTAATAGCAGCAAAAATTTTGGTGACTTTGGGGGTTTCTTCTACTTTTTCGATAGCAATGGCCACGGAGTGGGGAATTTCTTGCCGAGTCATTTGTAATATTTGTTCTCTGATTAATTCTCCCATAATAAATCTCTCTGGTTGATCGGTAATTAGATCGGGGGGATAATAATAAGGACCGAAATCTAATTGTTCAATTAAACTATTTTGTAGGTTTTCTAAACCGTCTCCTGTGAGCGCAGAAAATTTTAGTATTGGCCAATTATAGTCTTGAATTAGACTAGCATAACTTTCGTCTATTTCTTGATAGTTTTCTGGTTGTTGATCACTTTTATTAAGTCCTAAAATAATTGGTTGATTAACTGTTTTTAGAAGATCAATTATGTAGCGATCGCCTCCTCCTGATTTTGTAGAACTATCGACTACTAATAAAATAATATCAACAGCATTAATAGCAGTTTTAGCGTTTTTAACAATAATTTTTCCTAAGCTATGATGGGGTTTATGGATTCCTGGAGTATCTACAAAAATAATCTGGGCTTTTTCTGTGGTTAAAATACCTCGCAGTCGGTTACGAGTGGTTTGAGAAACGGGGGAAGTAATAGCTATTTTTTGTCCAATTAATTGATTCATTAGGGTTGATTTTCCCACATTAGGACGGCCTATTATTCCTACAAATCCAGATTTAAAGCCTTCTGGTGCAACGGGAATGGTTGGTAAATTACTTAGGTTTAGATTGTCATTCATGATAATACTTCAGACATTAAATTGGTGGGTTACGGTGTGGATAAACAATAATTAGTTATTTATCAAAATTAACCCCACACCTAAGCCACCCTACGGAATATTTTTATTTACTCCTCAACTGTCTCTTTTGTTTCCTCTTCTCCTTCTGTTTCGGGGGCCGGGGGAACTAAAGCAACTGCTGCGATCGCATCTTCACTATCCAACCGTTGTACCCTCACCCCAGTAGCAGCGCGAGACTGCATAGAAATAGCGTCCACCGCTTGACGAATAATAATCCCTCGGTTAGAAACGATCATTAATTCGTCTTCTGCATTGACTACACGCAGGGAAGCTAAACAATCGCTGTCTGATTTAAACTTAATCGCCCGAACTCCCATTCCGGCACGTTTTTGGAGACGAAACTGGGAAATAGGAACCCGTTTCCCATAACCCCCATTAGTAATGGCTAAGATCCAAGGACCAGCAGTGGTTTCTTCTTCCGTTAACTCTTCATTCTCGTTGTCTAAAATCTCTTCATCTTCCTCTGTATACGCCATTCCTGCGGTAACTTGAGCCGTCAATATATCCATACTAATCAACTCATCACCTTTTTTGAGTTTCATGGCTTTAACCCCTCTAGTTGCCCGTCCCAGGGGTCGCAGTTGTTGGTTATCAGCTTGAAAATGAATGGACATCCCGTTACTGGTTCCCAAAATAATACTATCTTCTTCCCTTGTCAGTCTCACCCATCGCAGTTGATCCCCGTCTCCAAGGGAAATGGCAATCAGTCCATTAGTTCTAATATTACTAAAGGCAGAGAGGGCGGTTTTTTTGATGTAACCGTTACGGGTTAACATCACTAAGAAGACATCGTCGCTAAACTCACTAACAGCAACAATGGAGGTAATTTTCTCATCTTTGGGGATGGGTAACATCTGCACGATGGGGATACCTCTAGCAGTTCGAGAAGCTGCCTGTATTTGATAAGCATTGACTGCATAGACAACCCCGCGATCGCTGAAAAATAGGACTTGATCGTGGTCACAACAGGTTAAAAAGTGTTCTACCACATCATCCTCTTTTATCTTGGCCGCTGCTTTCCCTCTAGTAGCCCGTTGTTGCGCCTCAAAGGTACTCACAGGCATCCGTTTGATGTAACCCTGTTCTGTGAGGAGAATAATAGCCTGTTCGTTAGCAATAAGGTCAGTATCAACTATTTCCCCGTCGTCGTGGACAATTTCGGTGCGTCGTGGGGTAGCATGAATTGTTTTGATCTGGGCTAATTCTTCTTCGATAATGGCTTCGATACGTTCCCGTCGGGCTAAAATATCTTTTAAATCGGCAATTTTTAGCTGTAGTTCTTCGTGTTCTGCGTGTATTTTCTCAGCTTCTAGGGCGGTTAAGCGACGCAGTTGCATCTGAAGAATAGCATCAGCTTGCACAGGAGAGAGTCCGAACTGTTCTACTAATTCTTGTTTAGCGGTGGTGGTATCAGCAGCCCCCCGAATGAGTTGAATGACGGCATCGAGGTTATCGAGGGCGATCAGTAACCCTTGTAAGAGGTGATCCCTTTCTTCTGCTTTCCGTAGTTCGTATTGGGTGCGACGGGTGATAGTTTCGACACGAAATTCTAAGAAAACTTGTAAAAAGTCTTTTATTGTCAGCAGTTGGGGTTCCCCGTTGACCAACGCTAACATATTCGCCCCAAAATTACCTTGTACGGGGGTTTGTTTATAGATATTGTTAAGGACAACTCTGGGGTAAGCGTCTCGTTTCAGTTCGATCACCACCCGCATTCCGTCGCGATCGCTTTCATCCCTAATATCAGAAATGCCGTCGATGCGTTTATCGTTAACCAAGTCGGCGATACGTTCAATTAAAGCTGCTTTATTGGTTTGATAGGGTAGTTGAGTGATGATAATGGCTTCGCGATCGGGGCGGCCTCGTTGCTCTATGGTTTCTATTTCCGCTACACCACGCATGGTAATGGAACCCCGTCCGCTGAGGTAAGCGTCATGGATACCAGATCGCCCTAATATTTGTCCCCCTGTGGGAAAGTCGGGGCCAGGGATGATTTTAATTAGTTCTTTTTCTGTTAATTCTGGGTTATGGATAAGGGCAATGGTTCCGTCGATTAATTCTCCGAGGTTGTGGGGTGGAATATTGGTAGCCATTCCCACAGCGATACCAGAGGAACCGTTGAGCAGTAATTGCGGTATTCTAGCAGGTAAAACAATGGGTTCTTGTTGCGAGCCATCGAAGTTATCGGCAAAGTCAACTGTATCTGCTTCAATATCCCTGAGTAGGGCGTTGGTTGATAAAGCTTGCAGACGACATTCTGTGTAACGCATGGCTGCGGGGGGATCGTTATCCACCGAACCAAAGTTCCCATGTCCTTCGATGAGTGGACTGCGCATGGAAAAGTCTTGGGCCATACGCACTAAGGCATCATAAACCGCTGTGTCACCGTGGGGGTGATATTTCCCTAACACTTCCCCAACAACACGGGCGCATTTTCTAAAGGGGCGCTCTGGAGTTAAACCTAGTTCATACATGGCGTAGAGGATGCGACGATGAACTGGTTTTAAACCATCCCTCGCATCGGGTAATGCTCGTCCCACAATGACGCTCATGGCGTATTCTAAATAAGAACGGGACATTTCATTACTCAAGTCTGTGGGGATAATTCTATCTTGAGGGATGGTCATAAGTGTCTTAACTCCGTTAACAGGGATGATTTTCTTATATTTTTGACAAAAAAAGCCGAATATTTATTTTAATCAGTCTATTTTTATCGCTCACCACCCTACATTTTAGCACAAAAGGAAGGATAAATGGAGCTTTAATTCTTGAGTTAATCAATCTTTTCTAGAAAGGATCACTTTTTTCCCTTAATTTCTCTTAAAATTACCCAAAATTTCTATCATCTATTGCCCATTGTTCATTATTTATGAACGGTTCTTTTTATGGGTCACTTCAATGACAGTATGAACATTTCCTCTGGGATTAAAATCACCTTTTAATGTTGCTTCTAATGGGTCACAAGCTGCCACAAAATCATCTAAAATCTGGTTAACGGACTCTTCATGGGAAATATAGCGATCTCGATAACTATTAATGTACAATTTAATGGCTTTTAATTCCACGACTTTCTCATCGGGAACATAAGTTAAATGTAAGGTAGCAAAGTCTGGATAACCAGAAAAAGGACATTTACAAGTAAATTCTGGTAAAGTAACATTAATTGTATAATAACGACCCATACGAGGATTGGGAAAAGTAATTAGTTTTCCTGCTTCAATTTCCCGTTCCCCGTATTTCATTGATGAGTTTTCACTATTTTTAGCCTTTGTCATGACAATAATTTACAATAATTTCATCAATTCTAATATAGCATTTTGTACCCAAATTGATCAATTACTAACTAACCAAACAATAAATCTTGCACCTCTATTATTGTCTAAAATTGGGCTAAATAACTCAATTAATCCTCCCATTTTAGTTATGAATTCTTTAACAATAGCTAATCCTAAACCACTTCCTGAAATATCATTTTTGCTCTGAATTCCTCTGTAATGCCTTTCAAAAATATGCTCTTTATCCTCTAGAGGAATCCCATAACCTGTATCTTCAATTAAAATTCCTTGATATTTTTTATCATCAATTATTTTAGATAAACCCAATTTTATTGTAACTTTACCCGATGAAGGTGTATATTTGATGCTGTTATCAATTAGATTACTAAATACCTCTCTTAATGACGAGGAGTTTCCTAATATTGGTTCTAAATGTTTAGGTTTATCAACTCGTAAATTAATCCCTTTATTCTCAGCAATAGACTCCGCAGAAATCAGAACTGTTTCTAAGATATCCCAAACATCAACTTCTGTTAAAGTTAAAGACTGTGAAGCAGGTAAAGAGAAAGATAAATTATCAGAAATATCTACAGATTCCGTGTTTAAGGTGATAACTTCTTCTTCATTAATGAGAGAGTTTTCATAACTCTCAAAATCTTTGATTAAGTCTTGTAAATGCTCCCCTTCTTGTACTATATTCTTAACAATAGAACTACTCTGTTCATCGCCCCCCAAACGCTTTAATAATAGTTTACCAAACACTTTTAAGGCGGTTAAAGGGTTCCTTACTTGATGAAAGAGATCATCAAGGCGATCTCGTTCCTGCTGTTGTTTTAACTGTTGTCGTTGCAGTTGTCTCTCATACCACTCTCCACGCTGATCCAATAAACAAGCAATGGCTAAAGTATCCGCTATTTGCTGAACTTGATTAAATTCTTCTGGTTGCCAGGGATAGGCTTCTCTATACGTCACCAAGACCCCTAAAACAGTCTCTTGATAAACTAAAGGTAAGACAATCTGATAATCTTTGGCCTCAACTCTCTCATTTTCTGGGATAATCAAAGAGCGATCGAGATTAGTGGGCAAACCCTTAGATAAGTTGGATAGGTTTATCTCCTGTTTACCCTCCCTCAACTGAGTGGGTTGCTCTCCTGGCCTTTCTATAGTCTCCCTCAACGGATAAATCAGCACAGGAATTAAATTAACTGCCTTACCCTCTTCTTCTGAGGTTAAATAAACTGCACTCCAGTCTGCTTGCAAAGCAGTGGCTAATAACCTCGCTTGAGAGTGACATAAAGCTATAAAGTCTTGACTGGGATCAGGGATACTAGCAGTGGCAGAAAACATAAGGAAAAAAGGCTATATGTTAACATTTGTTACAAAAAATTAAGTTTTATAACAGAGATTCAGGGTACTGAGTAATAATAAATTCCACAATAGCACTTCTGGCCTGGGATAGAAAGGATTATGCAAAATTAACGATTGTGTAAGCAATGCTTGATTTTTAGAAATTAAAGGGATATAATGACCTCGGATTTTGTAACTATGACTACAATAAAGTAGTCCAAACAGGAGGTAATGAGGTTGGCAAGAAAGCGCAAACGGAAAAGTCGTCGTCGCCAGGAAGGACGGAAGATTCTCGAGCTTGTACCCCAGTATAATATCGAAAGCGGCGAAGATAAACCAGTAACTGCCGCTAGGAAATATATTCATGCCATTGGGATAGAACCCCCGGCCTTACTTGTTGTTAGACGAAACGAACACACCACTGATAGATATTTTTGGGCAGAGAAAGGTTTATTTGGCGCACAATACGTTGAAGAAAACCATTTTCTCTTCCCCAGTCTCAAAGAATACCAGCCGCAAGTGCCTAAAACACAAACAAAGACTCCTGCTTTCACTGGTTAACGACGAATAAACACAGAAAACAACCTTATCCCCCACTGCCATCTAGGGGGATTTTTGTTCGCTTGATTATTATATCTCAATTGGCCGATTTGAGGGGGAAAGTTTGTTTTAATTGGATCACTTCGTCACGATGGGCGGTTAAAGTTAAGATACTACCTGGCTGTGATCCCTCTTGGTTGAGACTTTCCAGGGAAAAAGAAACAGTTTCCATTCTTCGGGCTTTTTTCCAGTAAAAAATTCCAGCGATGGGGGACAAAAGTTCTAGGGCAAAAAATAAGGGAGTTAGAGCAGGATAAAGAAAGGATAAAACTAATATTAAGCAAAAAAATCCTGATGCTGCTAATATACTGAGAAAAATTGCTAAAAACCAACTTGGGCGAACTAAACCTTCAAAAGTCATAGTATCTTGAGCGGCATCAGAGGAGGTGACGTTGTAAGCCCGTTGTTTAAAATAGTCCTTAAGTTGCTCCAATAAAGAGGTTTTGGGGACTTCTGAGATGAGTTGAACCTGTTCCGTGCGGTCCTTAACCGAAGCGCGAATAAAGAAAAATAACCCTACCATCAACAGAAGGGTGAGGAAAAAGGTTGAACTTAAAATGGGCATATTCACAATCTTAAACCTTGAAATCTTAAATTATTTACGTTAATCCTAGCATTGGCTCGTAACTCTGAGTTAGAGTGACAGTCATCATAGAGATTTTTCTTTGGATCGATTAAACATTAAAATTCCTTGACTCCCCACCCTCCCCAGTCTCCCAGTCTCCCCGTCTCCCCCTCTCCCCACAGTATATTATTAAGACAGAGTTCAAATTATGTCCCCCCCCAGGGGAAGGTATTTTATACTAAGGATTAGGGAGCGTTTAGGAAATATCCACCCCATACTTGCTTTCGTTTTAAACTATCATTGAGGTAACAAATATGGTCGCAACGCCAGATAGACAACACATTCACCCTATTGAGGGAACCAATAAAAGCGATCGCGTGGCGGTTTTGTTGATGGGTTACGGTGAAGTTGAAAGTTATGAAGATTTTGCCAATTATAATGAACAAGCTTTAAATTTGTTAACGGCAAAATTTGCACCAGTTCCCACATGGATCTATCCTCCTTTAGCTAAGTTATTAGCTATGTTTGACCTCCATGAATGGCAACATCAACACGATCATTTCGTTTCCCCTCATAATCATATTTTCGAGCATCAACGGGCTTCTATTGAAAAGAGCTTACAAGAAAAATGGGGCGATCGCATTCAAGTTTTTAAAGCATTTAACTTCTGTAAACCGTTTTTACCAGAACAAGTTTTAACGGAAATTAAATCCCAAGGATTTGAGAAAATATTAATCTATCCTTTGTTAGTGGTGGACTCTATTTTTACCAGTGGCATTGCTGTTGAGCAGGTTAATAGTGCTTTAGAATCTTTATCAGAGGGAGATGCTCATTGGTTAAAAGGTTTACGTTATATTCCCTCTTTTTATAACGAACCTACCTACTTAGATTTAATGGCTAAATTAGTAGAAGAAAAAATCAAGAAAGATTTAACCGATAAATACCTTCCTTCTCAAATTGGAATTATTTTATTAAATCATGGTTGTCCCCACGAAGCGAAAGGTTTTACATCAGGAATTGATGAAAGTCAGATATTATATGAATTAGTCAGAGAAAGATTGATTCATCGTTATCCTTTGATTTCTGTGGGTTGGTTAAATCATCAAACTCCCTTGATTAAATGGACACAACCTAATGCAGAATTAGCTGCTAAAAATCTCATGGAATTAGGGGCCAAGGCAATTATATTTATGCCTATTGGTTTTGCGACAGAAAACCATGAAACTCTCTTAGATGTAGAACACATTATTCATGGTTTACATAAGAAAAATTCCGATGTTACTTATGTACAGATGCCTTGTGTTAATGATGAACCATAATTTTGCGAAATGGCTGCACAATGGGCAGATAAGCATATTGGAGAGTTATTATCAGCAGAAGCTTTAACGGTTAATCCTACTTTAGCAGTGGGTAATTTAGATGTTAACCATCATCATCATGATCATGGGAATGGACATCATCATCATCATTAATTGAGCTTAGAAATAGGGGTAAAATTGAATAGTTTACTCCTATTTTTACAAGTTCGTAAGTCTTGGCTTTAGCCTTGATAATGAGAAGCTTTGAAAGTCCTAAAGGACTTACTACAGGCCGATGCTTGTACTGCATCAAGTATATTTTCAATTTACCTTTAAACCCCCCGTTAACAGCAGGATCTTATGAGCATTTTTATGTTATAATATGCACTTAATTTTGCTAAATTCATAATTATAATGAAAAAAAGATCAAATTGGTTGCGATTGTTACCTTATTTATTAACAGAATGGCCGTCATTATTAAAAGGGTTTTTATGTATTTTAGGCTTTGTTTTAGTGACATTAGCTTTACCTTATTTAGCAGGACAAGTTTCTTTAAATATTGGACAAGGTAATCTAGAAAAAGTTGCTTATTGGTTGGGTTTAGGAACTTTAGCTTTTTTAGTTCGGGGGATTTTTCAATACGGGCAAAATATCTTTATGATCGATGCTTCTTTGGAAATGGTGTTAAGTGTTCGTAACAAAGTTTATGCTCATTTACACAAACTGGGACTCGATTATTTTGAAGTTGCCAAGACAGGGGACTTAACCTACCGTTTAACAGCAGATATTGACAAAGTTGGCGAAATTGTAGACAAATTATCCCATCAATTTGTATCTAATGTACTGCAATTAATTGTCATTCCTGCTTATATGTTTTATTTAAACTGGCAGCTAACTATTGCTAGTCTGATTTTAGCCCCTCTTATGGCTACTTTGGTGAGTATGTTTGGTGAAAAATTATTAATATTATCCCGTCGTAGTCAAAATCAAATTTCTAATCTTTCTGCCCTGTTAACAGAGGTTTTTAGTGGTGTTCGTGTGGTTAAAGCTTTTGCTGCACAAGATTATGAAGTAAAAAGATTTGCACAAGAAGCTAAAGAAAATCGTCGGGCAAGATATAGGGCAGAGAAATTAAAAGCCACCCAATATCCTGTAGTGGGATTCTTACAAGCAGTTAGTATTATGTCCCTCTTTTTTATTGGAGGATGGCAAATTTCTCAGGGTAATTTAGCATCAGAAGAATTCGTTAGTTATTTAGCTGCGGTTGCTATCTTGCTGCATCCTATCGATTTAATGACCAGTAATTATAATGAATTCAAACAAGCAGAAGCATCGGTGGATCGCATTTTTGAATTGATGGATGAAAAACCCACAGTTAAGGAAACTGAAAATAGTTTAACTCTGCCACAAGTAACAGGAAAAGTAGAATTTTCTGAGGTTAGTTTTGCCTATAAATTAGATAAACCCGTCCTCAGAAAACTGAGTTTACTAGCAGAACCTGGACAAATTATAGCCTTGGTAGGTTCATCCGGTGCAGGGAAAACAACATTAGTTAATTTATTACCTCGTTTCTACGATCCCCAAGATGGAGAAATTTTAATCGATGGAATTGATATTAAAGAGGTTAGTTTAAAAAGTTTACGCCGACAAATTGGGATTGTTCCCCAAGAAACCACTTTATTCTCAGGAACTATTGCTCAAAATATTGCCTATGGCCAAGAAGAATTAGATTATGAAGCAATCGAAAATGCTGCAAAAATTGCCAACGCACACTCATTTATCAGTCAATTTTCTCAAGGGTATCAAACTTGGTTAGGAGAAAGGGGTGTTAATCTCTCAGGGGGACAAAAACAAAGAATTGCGATCGCTAGAGCAGTCTTATTAAATCCTCGTCTTATGATCTTAGATGAAGCGACATCAGCACTGGATTCTGAATCAGAAGCGTTGGTACAAGAAGCATTAGAAAGAGTAATGAAGAATCGTACCGTTTTTGTCATTGCTCACCGTTTAAGCACCGTCCGCAGTGCTGATTGTATTTTGGTCTTAGAAAAGGGTCAAGTAGTGGAGTCAGGAAACCATGATCAGTTGTTAGGAAAACAAGGCCGTTATGCTAAGTTTTATCAACAACAATATGCTAAAGGTACAGAAGAATTTTAGGTTAAATCTAAAAGAGAATAAATACAAATATACGGTTTTAAAAAACCTACACAAATTGATTGTCTTTAATAATCTTGAGTATTTTTGAAGAAGATCAAAATTTGTGATAGGATGAGAAGTGGAGAAACATTATTATTTTAATTTTCCGTAATATTAGTGTTAATAGGATGAACAAAATTGCTTTCAATAAGTTACCTATATATGAGATTGTATTTGTCATAGAATTTGAGGCAATCAGTTTTCCTTCAGCTTATCTTGGGTTATATTGGGAAAAGATTAAAGATAGATTTCCTCAGACAGAAGATCAACCTAGTTATTTTGAAGATGAAAACTCTTTATTTGGTAATACTGTTAGTAAAGTTTCATTTGTTAATCCTGAGTTAGACCGTTTGATTCAGATCAGTAATAATGGATTTGGTTATAGTTATAAAACAGACAATAATAATAATGAACTTGATTTTAAAAGTATATTAGATGATTTTCTTTCGGAGTGGAATACTTTTAAAGATTGGTATTCAAGATTCTTATTACAAGATGAAAAAATGCAAATAAATAGTAATAATTATAAGTTGCTTGTTTCTTATATATTTGACGAACGTTTAGAGTGGTTTAGTCCTCAAGATAATCCTAAATTCTTTAATTTTATTAATAACAATATTAAGGATTTTAATGGGGAGCTAAAATTGTATGATTTTCAACTCATGTTAGGATTACCTAATTCTCTGGGAATACTTCAAATATCATCTGATCAAAAAATTAGATTAGAGGATGAGTCGTTCGTAATGTTTTTAAACTTATTATCTCAAACAATGGAAGAAATAGAATTTGATGATGAGTCACATCTTCGTAATTGTTTAATGTCTGTTTATGAACAAAGTCTAGATAACTTGATGAAATTAACAACAGAAAATTTACAGGAAAAATGGAGGTAACATTATGACTCAAACTCTTATTGATTCAAAATATAAAGAAGAAAACTTAGTTGATAAATTACCTCAACTTACTGCTTCTACTGGATATAGAAAAATGACCTTAGTTTACGAAACAAAAACTCGAAAAGTTACGAATAAAAAGAAAAGAAAAGGTGATATAAATAAATATCAAAGATATTTAAAAAATCGGAGTGTGATTTTCCAGGATTATGCTGTTTCTAATAAACAGTATAAAGAACCAGATGAGTATATTAAAATTGCTGCTCAAAAAGCAATCTCTGAAAATGAACAGAAGACACAAGAGCCAACACTTTATGATAAATTTATGGAAAGTGGATTAATCGGATGTTGTTCTGTTGAAGAAGATTTATCAACAACTTATAAACAAGTTTTATCAGATAGTTTAGAGTCAAAATATGATCAGAGAATTGTAAATATTCAAGAAAAACTTAAAAATTATCCCGACTGGGATTGAGAAGAACAAATAAAAAGAAATCAAAAAGCTTTGAAGAAATTAAAAGAAAGACATCAAAAAACTTTACAGATTGATGATAAAGAAGCTTGTCATAGAGAAGAAGAATTTGAGAGGTTTAAACAATTAATGGATCAATTTCGCCCCCAAGGTTCTAAACTATATTCTGAAGATTAAACAATGATTGTTTTTCTCGATTCAGGAGTGTTAGGATTACTAACCAATCCTAACAAAAAGGGTCAGCCTTTATTATGTGAAAACTGGCTTTATTCTTTGTTAGCTAAAGGAGTTGTTGTTAGTTCTGATGTTTGCGATTATGAAGTTAGAAGAAGTCTTCTTGTAGAAACAAATAAAAATCGGAGTGATAATAGTGTTAATAATTTGGATGATTTACGGGAAACTATTGATTTCCTAAAACTGGAAACAGAAGTGATGTTGTGCGCTTCTCAAGTTTGGCGAGAAGCTCGTCAAAGGGGAAGAAAAACCGCAGATGATTCCAGCTTTGATGTAGATATGATTATTATTGCTCATTGGCGTTTACTAAAAGAAGAACATCCGAGTCGTTATATTGTCATTGCTACTACCAATGTTAAACATTTAAGTGAGTTTAGTGAAGCTTTAAACTGGGAAGATATTAAATTATAAAAATGATAAAATAAATTGTAACTTAATCAGGAATAGATAAATTTTAGTTTTAAAAGAATTATGAGTATTGTTATTTTTGGCAGCATAAACATGGATATGATCGCCCAAACACCCCATCTCCCTCAACCTGGAGAAACGGTTATCGGTGATCACTTTATTACCTTACCAGGGGGAAAAGGAGCAAACCAAGCGGTTGCAACGGCAAAATTAGGGCGTTTAACCTATTTTGTGGGACGGGTTGGGGGTGATAGTTTTGGTAGAGAATTATTGAAGCGATTAGAAACACTTAAAATTAATACCCAAGGAGTTTTTATTGATCAGAAAACTTTCTCAGGGGTAGCGATGATTAATGTAGAAACCTCGGGAGAAAATACCATTATTGTTATTCCTGGGGCCAATGGTAATATTGATGAATCTGATATCACCCGTTTAGAGAAAATTCTTTCTAAAACTAGCCTGTTATTATTACAACTAGAAATCCCTTTGGCGGCAGTAGAAATGGCAGCTAGAGAAGCCAAAGAATTAGGGGTAACAGTTATGCTAGATCCTGCTCCTGCTCCTGAAAAGTTGCCCGATCGCCTATACCCTTTAATTGATATTATTACCCCCAATCAAAACGAAGCAGAGAAATTAGTAGGTTTCCCTTTAGATAATGAAGAAGAAATCAAAAAAGCTGCTAATGTTTTGCTCAAAAAAGGTGTCAAAATTGTTGTGATTAAATTGGGGGATAAAGGAGCATTTTACGCCACGGATAAGGAGCAAGATTTTGTCCCCGCTATCAAGGTTAAAACCATCGATACTGTTGGTGCAGGAGACGGATTTAATGGGGGGATAGCTGCTGCTTTGGATCGGGGTTTGTGCCTAAAAGAAGCCCTGAAATGGGGAACAATTGTTGGAGCTTTAACCACTACAAAAGAAGGCGCACAAACTGCTTTACCTGATTTAGATGTGGTTCACTCTTTGTTGTTATCTGATAACTCTTCAGTGTAAATAGGGTTTGCTGAAAAAGTTTCTCCAAAATTTATGGCACTTTTGACCAAGAATTTTCTGACAAATCAATAAGTTTTAGTACATAAAAATTGTTTAAAGTATAATCAAAATTAATGAAAGGCGGTTTGATGAGTTCCCCTGTTCTATTATTAGTAAATAAGGACAAAAAAAGCGACAAAAACTGCCTCAGAAGTTTAGAAAGATTGACAACTAAAAATGTAATAGCAATAGATGTAATGGAGGTTTCAGGGAGTTTTGTCATCACGAGATTTAGGCTAAATCTTCGTTTAGCTTGTCCAAACTTTCCCTCAATAGCATTACGGAAGCATTCATCGGAGTGGGCTTGTTTCTTTTCTTCTTCACTGACATTTTTCGGAGGTCTTCCTAACTTCGGACCACTGATTCTTATCCCTCTTTCCTTACACCAATTTCTGTTTTCCATAGTTCGATAAATTTTATCTACATGGACGGATTCGGGATAATAGCCAAACGTTTCTTTATACTTTTCTACTTGTTCTTTTAAATGACAAGATTCATTGAAGTTTTCCCAACTTATTTTGTCTAGAAACACATAGTTATCTACACAGCTTACTGAGAGTTTAGCTCCAAACTCTATTGGTTTTCCTGCTTTTCCCCTCACTATTGGACGAATATGCGGTTGAGTTAAACTTACAATTCTTTGAGGAACACTCTGGGTCTTATTCTCCCACATTGACTGTTGTTGTTCATAAACTTTTTTGATAGTCTCTAGACAATTTTTCTGTCTTTTACTCAGATTTTCCAGGGAAGCCCCAGCTTGAATTAAGTCTTCTATATTTCCTAAATTTTTCTTAAGGTATTTTAACTGTTTCCCGATAGCTTTTCTTCTTTCTTGATAAGATACTTTTCGTTTTTTAGCTACTTTTAAGTATTCCTTTCTAGCAATTATTCTAGAAGTTCTCGGCTTTTTTCTCAATTTTACTCTTAATGGTTTATAAAGATTATCTATTATTCTTTCTGTCTCAATTCTGGCTTGATTTAATATGCCTAAATCCGTTGGGTATTTGATGTCTGCTGGCGTACAAGTCGCATCTAAAATTAGTTTACCTTTATTTTTTATTTTTTCTCCTTTTTCTTGGAGACAATCCTTTTTTTTTACTTCTTTATCACTCTTGTCTATTTCTCTTTTTACTATTTTTTTATTGATTTTGTTTATCAATTCTCCATCAATTCTTTTCCTAAAATGAACTAGCATTGAAGATTCCAGTGGTGGCTCTTGTTGATAACAATTTAAACCTATAAAGTATTGTAGATAGGGATTTTCTCTAATCTTTTCTATAGTTTCTCTATCACTTGTTCCTAATTTTCCCTTAATAATTAATGTCCCTAATGCCATTCTAAATAGTTTGGCTGGCGCACCTTTTTATGCTGAAAAAAGTTTAGCATATTCTTCCTCAAAATCATCCCAAGGTATCAACTCTGCCATGATTACCCAACGATTATTGGGGGACAATTTGCCCTCGAAAGGTAATTCAAATTTTTCTGGGGGCGGTAAAGGTTGCTCCTCTTTTCGATACATTTGTTCTTGACCAACAACTGGGAGGTGTTTCTACCAATTATAGCGGTTTGTAGCAGACAAAGCTGATCTTTTTTGCGATCGCGAATATGGGTGTAACCTTTTAAAGAATAGGGTTTTGCTTTTATTCAGCAAATCCTAATTAATACACTAATAGGTTGAGAAAACATACATAATACAGTGGAATTAAAAGGAAGCACCAATAAATTAAATTAATATTACCCAATTATATGAGATAACATATCACTTCAGAAAAGTATACAATTGAGGTAGATAAATTTATGTATTTTTAATTATCATGGCAAGACAAAATAAAGTTTTTTTACCTCCTAACCTACTCTGATTCCTACCTTAGCCATCAATACCTATGAGTTTAAGAAAATTATTGTGCATCACGTTTCTAACAAAAAATAATCTCTTGGGAATCAGTAAAGATACTGAAAATTAGTCTAAATATATTTTTTGATTTAGGGTTTTCTCGGGAAGAATTAAAAACAGGCTTGAATTGTAGCCAAAACGGAGTCAGACAAAGCTGATAAATCATAACCCCCTTCTAAGCCAAATAAAATAGAAGAGGTTATGGTTAACAATTGTTGGGTAAAAACAGCGTAATCATTGGGTTTAAGGTTAATAGAAGCTAAAGGGTCCGCTTGGTTGGCATCATAACCAGCACTAACAATTAATAAATCCCCTTTAAATGCTGCTAAAAAAGGAATAACCTGGTCAGAAAAGGCTAATTGATAGGATTTTAAGTCACTTCCTGGTGTCATAGGAATATTTAATATATTGTCATACTTTCCCGTTTCACTAGCCCGTCCGGTTCCAGGATAAGCGGGAAACTGATGCAAAGAACAATAGGCAATATTGGGGTTATCTTCAACGATGGCCTGGGTTCCGTTGCCATGATGGACATCCCAGTCCAAAATAGCCACCCTTTGCGCTCCCTTACACTGTAGCGCATAATTAGCAGCGATCGCAGCATTGGAAAATAAGCAAAACCCCATGCCTGTTTTCTGCACCGCATGATGGCCAGGGGGACGAGACAAAACAAAAGCCTGTTTTTGGGTTTGAGTGACAGTATCAACCCCATCTAACCAAGCATTCACCGCTAATAGAGCAACTTGATAACTTTGGGGAGAGATAACGGTATCTTCATCTAAAAGTCCCCCTCCATTGGTGGCGATCGCCTCAACTCGTTGGATATATTCGTTGATATGACTATTTCTGATGTAAGCTAGGGGATCTCGTTGGGCTAAAGTTGTTGGTTGTCGCCATTGTAAGCGATCGCTCCAAGAAACGGTTTTCAAAGCATTAACAATGGCCTCTAACCTTTGGGGTCTTTCGGGGTGAAAGCTGCCTGTATCGTGGTTGAGAAAGGTGTCAGAATAAATAAGAGGGAACAAGGTAAGTATGGGGAATGTGGGAAGATAATGCAAGTCGTTCATTCTCTAATAAGCAGGTTAACATTGTAGGGTAATGAATTGCCTGATAATCATGGTCAAAAAAGTCCCATCAATGTTACTGCTGAGCTATATAGCCCTAACTTTAGGAGGATGTGGTCTTTTTCAGGGATCTGAAGACTCTTCACAAGAGCCTCCTGCCGTACAACCCACCCAACCCCCTGAAGAAAAACCCCCTGAACCCAAAGCGTTTGAAGAGACTCCCCCTCCTAGCACCCCTCAACCTCCGGCAGCCGGAGGTTTAATTCCCTCAACCCCTCCCAATGAACGAAGAAAGGAAATTCAACCAGGACGAGATAACCCCTTTGCTGCCATTCCTGTTAAACCTGTGATTCGGGAAAAAACTGGCACTGGAGCTACCAATGTTGCTGATCCCGCAAAACTGTGTCAACTAGAAGGGGTTAAAACACCCCCTACTACCGTTGCTCAAGCTCCAAGTACAAACACTCCTGCTCCTGGGTCTGATGTGGAACTACCTCCCCTACTTGACCCTGTTTTACCCATCCCCAACGAAGCGAGGGCAGTTGTGGTGTCAGGGATCATGCAGCTTGATGGAACCCCAGTCGCTATTGTTAAAGCACCTAATGAAAATGTTGCTCGTCAAGTGACTGTCGGTGCAAGTCTTTCCAATGGACAAATAACGGTCAAAGCCATTAATGTTACGGGTCAAAAGCCCTATATTGTCCTAGAACAATACGGCTTAGAAATTCCTCGTGGAGTGGGAGAAGCAGCCGAAGAACCTGTGGCGGCTCCTACCCCAGAGCAACCTAGTGCCGATGGAACACCTCAACCAGTGGCAGCGGCAGATCAGCCTTCTCAACCGACACCTGGTCCCAATGGTTTTGGAACTGTGAGGGATCTAACCCTTTGGACTTTGGATAAAAAACAATCGTTAGCGTAAATTTTACGCTAAACATATCTCCAGAGCTAAAATAGAGAATTAAGGTGGTTTTAAAAACTCTCTTTCCATCTTTTTAGGGGATTTTAAATATAAAATAGCTTCATTCAGTTTCGGTTCCAATATAGATATCTAAGTAGCTTTCAGTTAGAGATTGAATGACTCGTTCTAATTCATCAATGAGATTTCTTCTAGTGAGTTTTTCTACAGCATCAATATGAGCAGAACTTCCGGCTCGTCCTAAATATTTATATTTGGTTTTTTTCTCATTATTAGTGGCCATAGGAAAAATTGATTCAGCAGCCTGTAGTTTATAATACCAGTAGATTGTTCCCTTTCCATTGACCTGATAACGAATAATATGACAATTAGCTGGTGCTACTTCTCCTTCCCGTTCAATTTTCTTTATTTTCTGTTTAAGAGAGCGAATTAGACTCTTAATTTGTTTGGCTCTCAGGTGGACATCTTGACTGGTCTTAAGTTCGGAATGTGATGACATTAGCCTTAACTGTAACAAACAACCTCTTTTGATGTTAGCGTATATATTCCGCTAATTTATAAGGTAATAAATTTTAAAAATGACCAAAAATGAAACGGCTACGTCTGTCGAGGAATTCCTGGTGTGGAGGTCTAACCTCTTCCAAGGACTAAAAGCTAGAAAAGAAACTATTATAGAATTACTCGATGCCCTCTCCAGTAACCAACAAGCTCACTCAGTCGTTGAATTGTCTCTCAATCCTTTATTTAGAAGAGATTATAACAGTTTATATAGAGGAATTCAAGAGTTTTTACCCACTCAAACTGACCCTAATTATGAACAGAGAATTGAGACTTTATTTTCAGCGGTATCGAGAACAATTCCTCCCACTTCAAAACATTATAACTTATTTGGTATTGACACAACTCCCTGTCCACGACCGTTTGCCGAAACGTTAGCAGATAAAACCTTTATTCATTACCCCAATCCAATTAAGGGAAATAAACCCATTAATATTGGACATTGTTATTCCGTTGTCTGCGCTTTACCTGACCAAATAGACACAGAAAAGTCCCTTGGGCTGTCCCCTTATCAGGAGAGCGAGTCCCCTCTAAACATAAAGGAGTAAATCAAGGCAATCAACAACTAAAAAAAATCTGGCAAAGTTCTTTATTTTCTGATAAATTATCTGTCTTAGTGGCTGATAGTGACTACAGCCAAAAGGATTTTATTGGGGAACAAGTTAAGCATGAAGACGTAGTTACTATTACAAGAGTTAGAAGTGACCGAGTTTTTTATCGTCAATTTATTCGGGACCCAAATCAAGCCAAAACTTCGGGACATCCCCGTTGGTATGGGGATAAATTTGACCTTAAAGATGACCAAACTTGGACTGAACCTGATGAAGTTCATCATGTTCCCTTTACAACGAAAAAAGGTCGTCAATTAACAGTGAATATTTCGGGATGGAAACAGATGTTAATGAGAGGAACTAAAAACTATAAAATGAAAAATCACCCCTTTACTTTACTCCAGATTGTTGTCAGAGATCAAGAAAGAAATAGTATTTGGAAACCTATGTGGCTTATTGTTATTGGTTCTCGGCGCGATGAGTTAAGTTTAGTTGATTGTTATCAGTGTTATCGACAACGTTATGACATGGAACATCTTTTTCGATTTGGTAAACAAAGATTATTGATGACATCTTATTTAACTCCCGATGTACATCATGAAGAAAATTGGTTTAAACTAACACTTCTTTCTTATGTAAATTTGTGGGCTGCCAGAAAATTAGCTGTGGTTTTACCCCGTGATTGGGAACAGTATTTGAAGACTAATAAATCCATCAAAATCACCCCTAGTCTAGTTCAAAGAGACTTTTCAAGAATAATTACGACCTTGGGGACTTTCGCCAAATTTCCCAAACGTCGAGGTTTTTCTTCCGGACGTATTAAAGGTTACAAAAAAGCCCCACGAACTCGTCATGATGTTATCAAGAAAGGGAGCAAAAAATCAACTGAAAACTTAAAAGCTCCTTAGTTTTCCTCAGAATCTATAGATTAGCCCTATTTGTCAGCCAATTTTATTGACTGATACAGAGCCGATATTCTGGGATTTTAGTTTAGCGTAAAATATACGCTAACAGACTTTTTTTGTCCAAAGTCCAATAACCCTTTTAACCTTAAATATTGGTGACGTTGTTTTAGGAGAAGATCGGGGTGACGATAGTACCTCCCGAGTAAGGGTTAGTGGGACTATTTGTAACGAAGGGACATCCCCCATAGAGGTTAGCTCCTTATCGATGCAGGTGGAGGATAAAACCACAGGCTCAATACTCGATACCTTTCGCGTTGGTTTAGGGAGTACCGTTTACACCTTAACGCCAGGGCAAAAAGCGGAATTCGATGGCTCTATTCCTAAGTTACGGGGTCGTAAACAGAGCGATGTTAATATTAAACTGCTAGACTGGAGTTAAGGATATAACCCTTGAAAACAGTGACACACACACAAGAAACAATCACCTATCCCCGTCTCCCCTTGGCGGTTTATCGAGAATTAGCAGCCCATTTACTTCAAATTGAAGGGGTTACTATTGAGTTAATTTCTCAACAGTCTCAAGAGTTCGTTTATGAGCAAAGTCAAATTGATCACTTAAAGATCGCTTATGCTTCAACTATTTCTGCTCCAGAAAAACAGCGAATTGAGGAAATTCTCGACTATTATGCTCAAATTCACACCCCCTACACCAGAGAATTTAAAGAATATTCTCTTTCTTAATTGGATTTTTTGGTCAACTCCTCACTCTTTTTTGTTTTTTGCTTAAACCAAAAGATTAAGATGCTGAATTAATTGAGAGGCTTGCATAACCCCCTCAAACTTCTCCACTGGTTGTCCTTCTTTAAATAACACTAAAGTAGGTAAAGATTGAATTCCGTACTTAGAGGCAATCCCTGGATACTTATCTGTGTCAATTTTAACCACTTGCACTCTACTTCTCATTTGGGTTCCTACTTGTTCTAAAATAGGTGACATCATTTGACAAGGACCACACCAAGTTGCATAAAAATCAATAAGAATGGGAACCGTTGATGTTGACAACATTTCCTCAAAAGTGGAAAACTGTTTTTTAAGTGCCATGACTGTTAAGAGCGAGTTAGCTAATAATAATTATAGATTCGTTGCTAATATTATAACCTATTTTTAAAAAGACAATACTCAACTTTATTTTTATTAATAATTAACTTCTTTTAAAACGATTTTGTGCTTGTTTAAATGCCTCTTGCATCACCGTTTGTATTTGAGCAGGATTCGGTTTTTTGCCCCCCATTAAATCCCCAAAATAAACACAAGCTCCTTCCCCCAAAGCCCAAGTATAAGCCCCTGCCCAAGAAGCAGCAATAATACTGCCCAACCCAGGAATAAACTTAATTAATTCTCGTCCAATAGACTGGGCTAAAAAACCCCCGGCGATCGCACTAACGATGCCACCTGCTTGAGATGGGGTCAAAATTTGCCCGTAGAGTTTACCTAATAATGTTATCTGAGACACTTGTAAGGTTGTCAAGACGGGCATAGTGGCAAAGGGTAAGGGGACGGCGGCTAAGGTAGCTGCGGCCACGGAAAACGCCCAAATATAACGGCGGGCTACATCCCGATAAAGATTACCTATTTTTTCGCTGGTTTCTCCTTCTAGAAGTTGATGAATGGCCACAGATTCTGCTTCGGGTAACTGTTTCGCTATGCTATCTCTAAGGGTTTCTAAACCATAAAAAACGGGGGTATAGCCGTCTTCTTCTAGGGTAAAATCAATGAGAATGGCATCATCATAAAGCTCCTGAAAGTCTTCTTTAAGTTGGTTAAAAGCCCGATTAATATCTTCAACGTTGGGAGGATAAGCAGGATGATCGTCGCTTTGGGAGGGATAAATTTCGTGAAGACAAGTAACCACCAAAAGATAGGGAATTTTTTGGGATAGTTGACGTAAATTTTGAGCTACTTGAGCCAGGGTTTCTGTGGCAAAATCATTAATTTTAACGGTTAAGATAACTACTCTGGCTTGATGGTTAGATGCTTGTAATTTATCGGTTAATTCTTGAATGATAGAATCCGTGTTTTTCTGTGCCTCACCCAACCCCACTGTATCGGTAAAAATGAGTAACGGTAAATCATCATTGGGGTAAGTATATTGGTTAGTATGCTTAGTATGGGGACGAAATCCTTGACCAACAATTTCGGCTGAAACCCCCGTTAATCCTCTGACAATCGAACTCTTTCCCGATTGGGTTTTGCCGATCAAAATTGCTTCAGTGGTGGGTAATTTTTCCCTGGCAGTTTCTAAAATTTCTGCCATTTGTTCATCACTCACCTGAAACCATTGAGGAATTTTTTTGAGTAACAATTTATCTTGGAGGAAATTTTTGGTCGATTGAAAAAATTTATTCATTATTCACCGATCACTGATAATTACTAACAATCCTAAAACCTGCGTGTTGATAAAAGTTAGGACGGAACCAATTACGATAATATTTTAAGGTTTCTGTTCCTTGAGTTACCCAAGCTCCTCCTAACATCATTTTATGGTTATTATCAAAAAAAGGTGCAGAATTGTCTTCATAAAGAACATGGGGTTCAAATCCTGGTAGGGGTTTAAAGTCTTCCTCTAACCATTCCCAAACATTGCCCCGTAAGTCCCATAAACCTGAGTTGCTTTGTGCCGTTTTTAATAAACCCACCGGACTCGGTGAACCAAACTTTAAGTTAAGATTATAATCCTTTACGTCTTCGATGTCCACGTGATAGTTATTATTGGCTCCATAAGTGGCTAAATTCCATTCTCCCTCACTCATTAATCTTGTTTCTTTTCCCTTCCAACGACAATAGGCCATGGCTTCGTAATAATTAACTTCTACGGGCCAATCTAAGGGTAAAGGGATTTCATCAAACATAGCACGATAGGAATATTCTCCTTTATTTAATCTCCAAAATTTAGGATTTTTTACCTCATTTTCTTCCTTCCATTTCCAGGATTTTTCATCCCAATATGCTTGATTTTCGTAACCTTTACTATTGACAAATTCTAGAAAATCTGCATTCGTAATTAAATATTGACTGGCAAAAAATGACTCAACTTTAATCATGCGATCGCCATATTCACAGTCCCATCCGTACAAGGGATTATCTTGAGATTTTCCTAGTTTAATGGTTCCTCCTTCTACTAAAATCATCTTATTCTTATTAGTGACTTTTTGAGAGGGGGCATATTGCCATCCTTGAGGTTTTTCTAATTTTTCTGTAGGCAGTTGTCTAAATAACATGGAAGAAGTTTCAAAATGAATCCTTTGATGTTCCATACCCATCATTAAAGCCCAAAGGGGATGATTTTGATCAATAGGAAGCTCCAAAGATATATTTTTAATTACTTCTAAAATAACCTCATAAGCCCTATTTCTATATTGCCAGATATCTTTAACTTTCGGCCAATTAATATAAGCGATAGCCTGGTTTAATTCTTCTGCATTTTCTGGATCAACACCAAACTCAAATAATATTTCATAGTCGGCGTTAATCCCTTGTTCTAATAACTCAACTTGAATTAACTTATTGATATAAAATGCCGCCGAATGCCCCAAATAAAAAACCAACGGATTTCTTAGGGGATCGGGATTAATATAAAATGTTTCATCATCGATAATACTCTTCATTAATATATCTTCTAATTCCCAACTATTTTCAAAGTAGTTGATTAAAGAATATTGAGAAAAGTTATTAAGTAAAATGGGTAATTGAGATTTAAGGGATGACATAATTATTTTTAGTTAATGTTGAGAGAACATTGACATTTGAGTTGTTAACAATGTGACACAATCCGAAGACTTTTTACAGGCGATAACCCTCTGTTAATGCTTATTTTGAAAATTGGCACAGCATTAGGGCAAACCATTTATTTTCATCGGTGAATACTTTGATGGTTTTTAACTTTTTAGATTCTAACTTATCTCTAGTTTCTTCTATATTAAACTTACGAGACATTTCGGTGAGTATTTTTTCCCCTTTGTTTAATTTAACCTTGAGATCCAATTTTTCCAGGCTAATTTTTTGCTCTCTTTCAGACAGTAAATACATTTCAATCTGTTTTCTTTCTTCGTTATAAATAGCTTGATGTTTAAAATTATTGACATCAAAGTTGCCACCAAATTTATTGTTTAAATGAGTTAGCATATTTAAGTTAAAAGCAGCCGTTATCCCCTGACTATCATTGTAAGCTGGTTCTAAAGTAGATTTGGGCTTTTGTAAATCTATTCCCAATAAGAAATAATCTCCATTTTCTAAAACTTGGGCAATTTTATTTAAGAAATTATCATAACCAGCTTCGCTAAAATTGCCGATAGAACTCCCTAAAAAGAAGATCATTCTAGCTGGCCAAGCACTGGGCTTTAATTGAGTTAATGCTTGCTCATAAGTTCCCACTAATCCTTTAATTTCTAAGGAGTTATAGTCTTGTTTTAACTGAATAGCACTTTCTTTAAGAATTCCAGCACTAACATCAATAGGCATATATTTAAACACTTCATTCGGCTGATGATAAGCATCTAATAATAACCGAGTTTTGGTAGAACTTCCGCTTCCTAATTCTACTAATTCGCAGATTCCTGTTATTTCGACAATTTCCTCGGCGTATTTTCTTAAAATACTAGCTTCTGTTCGGGTAGGATAGTATTCTGGTAGCTCACAAATTTGCTCAAATAATTGAGATCCTTGATCGTCATAAAAATATTTGGGTGGTATGGTTTTAGGACTTTGACTCAAACCTTCTTTTATATCTTGACCCCAGGAACTTTTTGCGTCCTCTCTTTTTTCAACGGGTTGTAAATACTCAATTTGAAACTGTTCCGCTTGAGCTTGATTTAACATAGGATCACTCAAATGATTATGATAAAATTTTGCCCTCTCATTCTAAAACAGTTTAGCGGAAAAAAACAAACTATTGAACAAAATTTTCTGTCATGCTTAAAATATTTTCTTCCGTGGCAACATGATCACTTTCCTTGCCATCTAAATTAACAGCGATATAGGGTTTCTCGGACTCATGAGGTACACCTAATGTCGCGCCTCCGAACTCCGAACTCCGAACTCCTAAAACTAGAAAACTGTGTACCTCACAAGTATGAGAAGTGCTATATATTTTTTAACTAAAATTAACTTTATTAGCCTTGAAAAAAAGTAATTATCATGATGGATCAAAAGTCAAGAAACAATTAAAATTGATATTCTTTAAGAAACAATTGTCAAAAATAAACATAGAAAAAATAATTAAGGTTATACTAAACAAAGAGACAAAAATGCACCACAGTGGTTAAAAGACGGTGGCTTTGATGTTTTACAGTGCATGAAAAAGTTCATTTGTCAAGAACTGGATGCTGCTCAAACCTCTATGGTGTGTACCCGGATTTCTCACAAATTAATTTGAAAGCCCAATCCAGAGATGAAAAATGATAATTTTTAGGACTAATAGAAATTTTGAATATAGATAAATAAAAAAATTGACTTTGATTATCCAAAAATTGAGTTTAAGAGGGAATAATTATATTAACTTTTGATTTTCTCAACGATAAATAAGACCAAATGAAAGTATCAGTCAGTCAACAACTTATGATAGATATCTTTTTTAAAAAACAACTTATTCTACTTATCCAGTATTAGGAATAGTTTTAATTCTTTTGTTAGCAATAGACAAAATATCTTGATAAGGACAAGCACTAGCTATAGCGATAATAATTCTTCTACAACTAATCTTTATTCTGGCTCCCAACTTAAGAAGATTTAGACGTATTCTTCCCACAGTTGCTTTAGCCAATGAAGTTTTTTTTAAACAGTGTTGACGAAAAGCATTTATGAGAACATAAGCCCAGGAATGTATCCATAATCTTAGTTGATTACTTTGAAATGTTTGAGTTGAAGTTCTATCAGCTAACAAGTCTAATTGTTGTTCTTTAATCCGATTTTCCATCTCGCCTCTCGGACAGTATTTTTTTGTATAAAGTTTTGAGGGTGGAATTTTTGAAGCGGGCAAAGATGTCACCACATGGCGCATTTTTAAGCCATCACTTCCATAACAAACTTTTGTCACTACTTTTCTTTGACAACTCCATGACTTTTCTGTTTTATAACGAATAGAGCGATACCAAGTAGAAATTGGTACTAATTTTTTAACTTCTTCTAAATCTTCTTTTTTCTGAAATAAACTATCCATTAATTCAGTTATTGGAGCTAGTTTTTTTTCATATTCATGTTTGGCTTTTTCAATTGCATCATCCGCTCGTAACTTAAGAACGCCATTTGTTCCCATAGCTATAACATAATCAACTAAAGGCTGATTTTCACAAAAATAGAAGATTTCTTCACGGGCATAGGCACTATCACCCCTAACTAGGATATGAGTCTCTGACCATTTTTCTCTAATTAGTCCGATAATTCTTTGTAATTCGTCTAAGGCTCCATCGGCTGGATCTACATTAGATGAACGAAGTTTAGCCACTAATAAATGATGCCCACAGAAAATATATAAAGGAGCATAACATACTCCGTGATAATAACTATTAAAAAATGCCCCTTCTTGATTACCATGTACTTGGTCATCCGTGACATCCATATCTAATATAATACTTAAGGGAGGTTTTTTATAAGACTCTAAAAAAAATTCGACAAAAGATTTTTCAATGGCTTCAAAGTTGGGTTCTATTTTATGATAACGACTCGTTTTTTGGTCGAGAATAGTCTCAGGACAATATTCCAATCTATTAATTGTACTTTTTCCAGCTAACCATCCCTTTTTATCTTCAAGTTCATTAAGCTTTTCTAAAGCGATCTTAAGGGCAGGATCGTGACGTAATTTATCATGATCATTGACATCTTCATAGCCTAAAATAATTCCATAAAGCCTTTGTGCTAATAACTCATGAACGGAATGATCTACATAAGATTGATGACGATGATCTTGAAAACAGTTACCAAACTTCTCCGTAATTCCCAGTTTTTTATCCAACTCAGCTATCCAGACAATCCCCGCATCTGAAGTGATTAGTCCCCCATCAAAATTAGCGATTATTTCTTTTCCTTTCTGTTTACTAAAGTTGATTACTTGACGAGGGTTTCGGGGATGACTGGGACTCATTAAATCAGTTTAAGGTAAATTGCTTTAATAATTAAATTATAGCATATTTTATTCTAACAATCTAGTACTATTAGAGATCTTATTAATAATTTTTTTGGAAAAATGAGTGATTGATTTATCTTTTCATCTTTGTCTAATTCGGGTTGATTTTAACTTAAAATCTGACAACAGACTGTTGGTTGGGGAAATCTGCGATCGCTCTGTTCAAACCCACTTCCTGTAAGGCTTCTGTGTTTGGCGATCGCAGATTTTGTGAGAAATTCGGGTTGTAGTGTTTAGTTTTTTCAAAAAAATTTCTCCTAAGTGAAACTAACCAAACAAATTTGGGAATAATAGGCCAAAGAAGTAATATTAGTGGCAGGGAGAAAGTTTGATGGCTAAAGCTCAAACAAAAAAACGTTTAGGAAGTATTTTACAAGAGGCCAAACTAATCAGTCCATATCAGCTTGAGACTGCGCTAGAGGAACAAAAAAAGGAGCCTCAACGGCGTTTAGGTGAGATTTTAGCCCAGAAGGGTTGGGTTCAACAACAAACTGCGGATTTTTTTGCTGAGGAATGGGAGAAAGTTATCGAACAAGCTGAGCAGGGGACACCCCAATCTCTAGGCTATTATTTAAGAGAAGCGGGCTTAATCGACGATCATCAACTCGATGCCATTTTAGCAGAGCAGGGACAAGGAAGAATGTGGATGAGAATAGGAGCTTTAGCTGTACTCAAAGGATGGCTAAACCAAAGCACCGTTGATTTTATGCTCCAGCATCTCCACCCTGATAAGGCAGGGGACTCTCCTTTTCTTCCCGCAAAATAATCCCTGCCCCTAACCCATCCTACGAATCATAAGTTTTGCTTATCACCATAAGTTCAGGAGAGATTCCTCGTACCTCGGAATGACATTGGGGAGTGACATCCTCCCCCGCACAAAGCTTAGCGGCGTGGGTGGGAGGATGTCACTGTATATTGTGCATTGCATTGACACGAAGTTATACATTGCGTTTACACGGTAAGGGAAATTAGCGGAATACAATATAAGGGATAACTAAGTAATCATACTGAGGAACAACTTAATGAAGAAAACACTGAACATTGTGGTAGGGGTGGCCAGTGCATTGGGAATCATGGGAACATCACAGCTTGCACAAGCTGCTGGATTTAATTTAGACTTCGAGACAGATGCTTCAGGTAACGCTTTAGATGCCATAGCACTTGATACTCATGGTGCTAATGATCGAACTGATATTGGTAGTTTGTGGAGCAGTATCGGGATTGACATCAGCACCAATGTCAGTGCGCCCTTGGGATTGTTTCAATCAAACTGTTTACCACAAGGTGGTACATCAAACGACGGTTTTACAGTTCCTTGTAATTCTTCGTCAAGTGATGGTGATCCTGACTTAGCAACGGGGGATGGAAGTTACGGTAGTATTACCTATAATACACCCCCTCAAGGTAATGTTTTAATACTTGAGGAAAACCCTGGTAATGGAGAACCAGATGATGACGGTGGTGGAGGAACTATTACCTTCGACTTCAATCGAGCCCTTCTTACTTCTGTTAAGATTGGGCAAATCGGACTTATTGATGATGCTGAAGGAGAGATTGTCGTTAATTTTCTCGATGGCACATCATATACACAAGAGATCACAAACTTAGGAGAGAACGATCTTACTTTCTTTACGATTCCCTCAGATAAGCAAGTTGCAAACTTTAGTATAGAATTCGATGGTAGCGGTGCTATTTCAGGAGTTGTTTTCACGGAGTTTCAAGCTGTACCTGAACCTTTAACTATTCTGGGTGCTGGTAGTGCGATCGCTTTTGGAGCAAGTTTCAAACGCAAATTAGCTAAAGCTAAGAAAAAATAAATATATTGAAAGTAGCCTTGAAATTAATTTTAAGGCTATTTTCAATTATCTGCGTCGTGATTGAGTAATTTGCCAACTAAGAAAAATAACAGGAATCATACCCACTAAAACGATGGCTAAAGCAGGGGCTGCCGCCTCGGATAAGCGTTCATCGGAAGCATATTGATATACCCTAATAGCTAGGGTATCAAAGTTAAAGGGACGAATCACTAAAGTAGCTGGTAATTCTTTCATAACATCCACAAAAACTAACATAATTCCTGTTAGTATTCCCCCTGTCATTAAAGGGGCATGAATTTTGACTAAAATTTTGCTAGGGGTTTCTCCTAAACTTCTAGCAGCATCGTCTAAACTAGGCCGAATTTTACCTAAACTAGATTCAACTGAGCTAAAAGCAACGGGTAAAAATCGTACTAGATAAGCATAAATTAAAGCAACAAGTGTCCCACTAATTAGGGTTTGCTGAATAAAAGCAAAACCCTATTCTTTAAAAGGTTACACCCATATTCGCGATCGCAAAAAAGATCAGCTTTGTCGGCTACAAACCGCTATAATTGGTAGAAACACCTCCCAGTTGTTGGTCAAGAACAAATGTATCGAAAAGAGGAGCAACCTTTACCGCCTCCAGAAAAATTTGAATTACCTTTCGAGGGCAAATTGTCCCCCAATAATCGTTGGGTAATCATGGCAGAGTTGATACCTTGGGATGATTTTGAGGAAGAATATGCTAAACTTTTTTCAGCAGAAAAAGGTGCGCCAGCCAAACTATTTAGAATGGCATTAGGGACATTAATTATTAAGGAAAAATTAGGAACAAGTGATAGAGAAACTATAGAACAGATTAGAGAAAATCCCTATCTACAATACTTTATAGGTTTAAATTGTTATCAACAAGAGCCACCACTGGAATCTTCAATGCTAGTTCATTTTAGGAAAAGAATTGATGGAGAATTGATAAACAAAATCAATAAAAAAATAGTAAAAAGAGAAATAGACAAGAGTGATAAAGAAGTAAAAAAAAAGGATTGTCTCCAAGAAAAAGGAGAAAAAATAAAAAATAAAGGTAAACTAATTTTAGATGCGACTTGTGCGCCAGCAGACATCAAATACCCAACGGATTTAGGCATATTAAATCAAGCCAGAATTGAGACAGAAAGAATAATAGATAATCTTTATAAACCATTAAGAGTAAAATTGAGAAAAAAGCCGAGAACTTCTAGAATAATTGCTAGAAAGGAATACTTAAAAGTAGCTAAAAAACGAAAAGTATCTTATCAAGAAAGAAGAAAAGCTATCGGGAAACAGTTAAAATACCTTAAGAAAAATTTAGGAAATATAGAAGACTTAATTCAAGCTGGGGCTTCCCTGGAAAATCTGAGTAAAAGACAGAAAAATTGTCTAGAGACTATCAAAAAAGTTTATGAACAACAACAGTCAATGTGGGAGAATAAGACCCAGAGTGTTCCTCAAAGAATTGTAAGTTTAACTCAACCGCATATTCGTCCAATAGTGAGGGGAAAAGCAGGAAAACCAATAGAGTTTGGAGCTAAACTCTCAGTAAGCTGTGTAGATAACTATGTGTTTCTAGACAAAATAAGTTGGGAAAACTTCAATGAATCTTGTCATTTAAAAGAACAAGTAGAAAAGTATAAAGAAACGTTTGGCTATTATCCCGAATCCGTCCATGTAGATAAAATTTATCGAACTAGGGAAAACAGAAATTGGTGTAAGGAAAGAGGGATAAGAATCAGTGGTCCGAAGTTAGGAAGACCTCCGAAAAATGTCAGTGAAGAAGAAAAGAAACAATCCCACTCCGATGAATGCTTCCGTAATGCTATTGAGGGAAAGTTTGGACAAGCTAAACGAAGATTTAGCCTAAATCTCGTGATGACAAAACTCCCTGAAACCTCCATTACATCTATTGCTATTACATTTTTAGTTGTCAATCTTTCTAAACTTCTGAGGCAGTTTTTGTCGCTTTTTTTGTCCTTATTTACTAATAATAGAACAGGGGAACTCATCAAACCGCCTTTCATTAATTTTGATTATACTTTAAACAATTTTTATGTACTAAAACTTATTGATTTGTCAGAAAATTCTTGGTCAAAAGTGGCATAAATTTTGGAGAAACTTTTTCAGCAAACCCTAATTATGAACAGAGAATTGAGACTTTATTTTCAGCGGTATCGAGAACAATTCCTCCCACTTCAAAACATTATAACTTATTTGGTATTGACACAACTCCCTGTCCACGACCGTTTGCCGAAACGTTAGCGGATAAAACCTTTATTCATTACCCCAATCCAATTAAGGGAAATAAACCCATTAATATTGGACATTGTTATTCCGTTGTCTGCGCTTTACCTGACCAAATAGACACAGAAAAAGTCCCTTGGGCTGTCCCCTTATCAGGAGAGCGAGTCCCCTCTAAACATAAAGGAGTAAATCAAGGCAATCAACAACTAAAAAAAATCTGGCAAAGTTCTTTATTTTCTGATAAATTATCTGTCTTAGTGGCTGATAGTGACTACAGCCAAAAGGATTTTATTGGGGAACAAGTTAAGCCTGAAGACGTAGTTACTATTACAAGAGTTAGAAGTGACCGAGTTTTTTATCGTCAATTTATTCGGGACCCAAATCAAGCCAAAACTTCGGGACATCCCCGTTGGTATGGGGATAAATTTGACCTTAAAGATGACCAAACTTGGACTGAACCTGATGAAGTTCATCATGTTCCCTTTACAACGAAAAAAGGTCGTCAATTAACAGTGACTATTTCGGGATGGAAACAGATGTTAATGAGAGGAACTAAAAACTATAAAATGAACAATCACCCCTTTACTTTACTCCAGATTGTTGTCAGAGCTCAAGAAAGAAATAGTATTTGGAAACCTATGTGGCTTATTGTTATTGGTTCTCGGCGCGATGAGTTAAGTTTAGTTGATTGTTATCACTGTTATCGACAACGTTATGACATGGAACATCTTTTTCGATTTGGTAAACAAAGATTATTGATGACATCTTATTTAACTCCCGATGTACATCATGAAGAAAATTGGTTTAAACTAACACTTCTTTCTTATGTAAATTTGTGGGCTGCCAGAAAATCAGCTGTGGTTTTACCCCGTGATTGGGAACAGTATTTGAAGACTAATAAATCCATCAAAATCACCCCTAGTCTAGTTCAAAGAGACTTTTCAAGAATAATTACGACCTTGGGGACTTTCGCCAAATTTCCCAAACGTCGAGGTTTTTCTTCCGGACGTATTAAAGGTTACAAAAAAGCCCCACGAACTCGTCATGATGTTATCAAGAAAGGGAGCAAAAAATCAACTGAAAACTTAAAAGCTCCTTAGTTTTCCTCAGAATCTATAAATTAGCCCTATTTGTCAGCCAATTTTATTGACTGATACAGAGCCGATATTTTGGGATTTTAGTTTAGCGTATATTTTACGCTAACAAACTTTTTTTGTCCAAAGTCCAATCAGTTAATGGTGTCTTCTTTTTCCTGCTAATTGTCCAGGCTCTCAGCATATTCCATAATATTAAGTCTTCGGATGAGAACGTTTCCTTACTTGCAACAGTTCGGTAGTAATTGCACCATCCTCGAATTATGGGGTTTAATCTTGCGATTAATGCTGCTTGTGGGGCTTTCTTATGAGCTTTGATAACCTCTTTGATTGCCTCATGGTGAGCTAGTATTTTCTTCTTGCTAGGTTTGATTAATGTTTTGAATCCTATTAGTCTTGATTTTTGTCCCTTATTTGGATTACCACCTGTTTTACCAGAATGATATTTGCCAACAGGGTATGACCGTATATTGAATCCAAGAAAATCGAATCCTGCTTTTTCCATCCTTCCATCAATTTCTACATCCTTTAAGGTGTGGCAAATTCTGGTTTTAGATGATTTGATTTCAAGTCCGATTTTTCTTAACCATTGTGCAATTAGATTTTTACATTGTAGAATAACCTCATAGTCTTCATGTAAGACTACGAAATCATCAGCGTAACGGATGATTTTAGGTTTATAACCTTGCTTTTGACTTCCATCTTCCCTTCTTTTTGTATTTGGGAAGTGGTTTTCTACGTCGTTTATCATTCCGTGTAGTGCAATATTAGCCAGCAAAGGACTTATTACACCACCTTGAGGTGTGCCTGTTTCGGTTTCCTCAAATATGCCATTATCCATAACGCCACATTCCAACCACTGTTTAATGGTTCTTTTAACGACCTGTGGACAATCTACTTTGGACAGTAGGTAATCATGGTTAATCTTGTCAAAGCATTTGGCGATATCGGCATCTAGAACATATTTGGCTTTTCTAATAATGACCGTGTATATTCTACCGATTGCGTCGTGTGCGCTTCTGCCTGGACGAAAACCATAACTGGTTCCTTCAAATTGAGCTTCCCAGTATGGCTCTAAGGCTGATTTAACCAAGGCTTGCATTGCTCTATCTTTTATGGTGGGTATTCCCAGACCACGTTTTTCGTCTCTTCCCGGTTTGGGTATCCAAACTCGTCTGAGTGCCTTTGCTTTGTAACCCTCTAATCTTAGTTCGTCAACTAGCTTTAATCTTTGGTTAGGGCGTAATGCCTTTTTCCCATCAACGCCAGCAGTTTTCTTACCTTGATTGTCTTGGGTCACTTTTCGTGTGGCTAAGAGCTTTGCGTAATGTGACTTTAACAGTAACTTTTGAAGCTTTTTAGCTTTGACTTTATTACCTGACCGTACAGCTTGAAATATTCTTTTTTGGAGCTTGAACACTTTTCTCTGGACTTTTGCCCAATTGATAGTGTTCCATTCTGGCGTAGTCTTGGTTATACTCGCATTCGACATTTAACTACCTCTAGTAGAGACTATTTCTTCTAATTAACCAGCAATACGTCAGCTTATCCGTACTCATTACAAGTAGGCATTAGCAACTTAATTGCTTCTCACATCCATGACCCTTGCGGTTAAGTTTGTCCCTGCTTATCTACCGACCAGTGATAAGAGCAATCATGGACTTAATTCGTTCCGTTGATTTGGGTGTATTGGTTTTAGGTTTCATCTCTCCCCCAGGTTACTTTTAGGAATCTGTGTGGATGTGCAGAATAAAACTCCACTTTTCACCTTGTTCTTTTTGAACGCAGCCTATCAAACAGTTTTGGCTACTTGCAAATTTTGAGGGTTCAAGTCAATGATTCAACGTAATGTTTAACCATGACCAATTGACTTGGGGAACGCCTTATTATGCTGTTTCATAACGATTTCCCCTTTTAACCCTGCTCCCATCCTGGGTTTACTAAGTCCAAAACGGAGGGTTATGTCGTCACTCTTGGGATTTCTCCTTTGATTCCGAGTTTGGCTCCTTTTAGCCAACAAAACAACAGTTATTCAAGAACCTCTTTGGAGGTTCTTGAACGGGCTACACGCTAAATCCTTGTCTGAGACTGGATATTAGCTTTCTAGCTCAACGAATCGCACCTTCTGGTTTAACAGAACCTAAAGCAGCAATTCTCACACTCCCATTCATTAAAAAACTATTTTGTAGTCGTTTTCCGTAAGCCATGATCAAAGATAAAATTAAAGCTGCGATCGCCGTAATCACTGAAACTTTTAAGCTATGACTAGCCAAGGTAAAAAAGTTATTTTGAAAAGCTGTTTTTGCGTTATTAATAACCAGATCTACTAAATATATTGAAGGTGCTAAAAATCCACCAAAGAAAGGTATAAAACAAATTAACCAAGCTAATAATGCTCGCCAAGATGTTAGTTGATAACGATTAATATGGCTTTGAGGAATACTATTTTGATAATAACGTGCTTGACGACGTGACCATAATTCTAAAATAATAAGGGTGAAAATAAATAACATCAAAAAAGCTGCCAATTGCGCTGCTGCTGTTCTTTCTCCTAAACCAAACCAAGTGTCATAGATTCCAGTTGTAAAAGTATTTACACCAAAGTATTGAACCGTTCCAAAATCATTTAATGCTTCCATTAAAGCTAGGGCTAAACCAGCCATAATTCCTGGTCGGGCTAAAGGAAGAGCTACTTTTAAAAAGCTTTGCCAAGGACTACAACCTAAAGAAAGACTAGCTTCTAATGTAGAAAATGACTGTTCTAAAAAAGCAGTTATTGCTAATAAGTAAACATAGGGATAAAGAACTAAAATTAACATCACAATAGCCCCCCATAAAGAACGAATATTGGGGAACCAATAATCATTGACATTTTGCCATCCAAACCAAGAACGAAGTATAGTTTGAACAGGTCCATAATATTCCAGCATATTCGTATAAGTATAAGCCAATAAATAGGCAGGAGCAGAAAGAGGAAGTAATAATAACCATTCAAACCAATCACATCCCCAAAAGCGACATAATGTTACTAACCATGCTGTTACTACCCCAATAATTAATACTCCTATTCCTACCCCAAACATCAGCAATAGAGAGTTTAAAATATAACCGCTTAATACAGTTTCCGCCAAGTGTTTCCAGATGGTTCCAGCATCAACGAAAATACTACTAATTACAAATAAAATAGGTGTAGCTATCAAAGAGGCTATCATGATAACAATAGCTACCCAACCTCTTGAGGATAGATAATTAATAATTGGTTTTAATTTATTCATAAATATGTTATTTGCGGGTTTAAATTATATTAGAAATATTTAATTCATACAGCATTTTTAACCTTAGATTGTTATGGTAACACAGTCTTCTACACTGTACATCTTTAAATATAGTTATTAACAAGTCTCATTCTAGGGTAAAATTAAAGTAGTCCTAATTGATTAAAAATAATTATGAAAGAGTTACCCCCTCTTAACACTGATACTATTAACGCCATTCTCAACGAAGAAATAGACGATGAAACTGTTAATCAAATGGTATGGTATTATTTAGGATATCGTTATGATGAAAGTAATAAAAATTGGAATAATTCTGAGGTAGAAGAGTCTTGGAAAGAAGCATATCCCCAACCCCCAAACTTCATTGAAAATCGTCCCCCTACAGTAAAATTAACCCGATCAATTCCTAAAGAAAATAAACAATTACTCAAAGAAAAGTTAGGATTTAAAGGGTATAAAATAGGGACTTTTGAACCCAGAGATACCCGTCGTGCGACTATGGCTAATTGGTTGTTAAACTATTTAGTGATGCACTGATAATAATCTGAGCAATTATAGTCTTAGACAACCTAATAAGATTTACTATTTCCTTTGTAATCTATTCTATTAATGTAGGGTGGGCAAAGCTATGTATATAATAAATAGCTGAGATAAGTTTCTATCTTGCCCACCTTAATACTTAATAAGTTAATACTTTCTTCTGTTAAAGTCTATTATATAACCATAAAATTGATAAGCAACCAAGCTAATAAAATAGCAACTACAGCACCGATAAATGTGTTGATAATATTAACTATTTCATTGGTCATCCATTCTAAATTTTCTTGTAAAGTTGCTCCGATTACACTCTCTAAATTTGTGGCAATAAAAGCAGCAATTATACAATAAACAATACCCATTAAATCAACTAATCCTACCCCATAACCCACCAAAGCAATGACAGCAGATGCAACCATTCCAGCTAGGGTTCCCTCTAAACTAACCGCCCCTTCTGTACCTGGAGAAACAGGTTTTAAAGTAGTAATTAAAAAAGTCCTTTTTCCATAAGCTTTACCCACTTCTGAGGCAGTAGTATCTGATAATTTAGTGCTGAAACTGGCCACATAACCTAATACTAATAATTGGGTCCAACCATCGTCAAAAAACAGGGTTCCTAAAGCGCAAAATGTGGCAATCAATGCTGAACCCCAAACATTTTCTGGACCCCGTACTCCTGAGCGTTTTTCAGCGATTCCAGCAGCTTCTTTTTCTGCCATACCAATCTTAGTAACCCCAGAACCCACTAAGAAATAAAACATGACAACCCCATAACCTTGCCAACTCAATGTACCCCAAACAATTACCCCTAAAATCCAAGCATTAAAATAGCCTAAAGGAGTTAATAATTTTTTAGGAACAATGAAAGCAAAAGTTAGCAAAATACTGTTAATAATTAAAGCAATAATCCAAGAGTTGGTTAAGGATAATTCCATCATAATTTGTAAGTTACTCCTATTTATTTTGACTGCGTTTAGCTAATAAAGCAGTCCCATAAGCTGCTTCGGTAGAATCAGAAATTTTGACAGGGACTTGTAAATAATACTGTCTTATTTTAGCCCAATTTTTGTTTTTTGCTCCACCTCCAGCAGTATAAACTCGACTAACAGGGGTTGCTCCTAATTTTTGTAATTTTTTGTATCCTAATGCTTCAATTTTTGCCATACTTTCCAGTAAACCTTGTAAAAATTCTATTTTATTATCAGGTATTGGCTCAAGTTTAGGGAGTAATTTAGGATTATTAATGGGGAATCTTTCTCCAGATTTTAGTAAGGGATAATAATCTAATTCGGTGGGTTTATCAAGATTTATTTTTTGACTGAATTGTTCTAATTCTTCGTCGCTAAAAATTTTTTTTAACACTGCACCTCCTGTATTTGATGCACCTCCCGTTAACCATAAATTCCCTAAACGATGGCTATAAATTCCCGATGAAATATCTTCAACACGAGTCTTACTCAATAGTTTTAAAACTAAGGTTGAACCTAAAGAAGTTACCCCTTCTCCTGGTTGGGTGACACCACTAGCTAAAAAAGCAGCAATACTATCAGTTGTTCCTGTACAAACAAGACAATTTCTAGGAAATTTAAACCTCTCAGAGATCTCATTACTAACTGTTTTTATAGGGGTTCCTGGTGGTAATATTTCCGGTAAAACTGAATTAATAGGTAACGCTTTTAACCAGTGAGGATAACATAAAGTTTCCACATCATAACCAAGTTTTAACGCATTATGATAATCACTAATGCCTAACTTTCCGTGTAATAAAAATCCTAACCAGTCTGCTTGATGTAAAAAGTAAGAATTATTCTCTCTTTTATTTATTTGCTCCCACGACAAAAGCTTAACTAAACTAGATGTAGAACTGTTAACAAGATGATTTTGAGGAATAATGTTCTGAAACTTCTCTAAGATACTTACATCCCGTGAATCATTATATAAAATAGGTTCGTCAATTGGTTCACCTTTGCTATTACAAAATAAGACAGTAGAAGAAGTCCCATTAATAGCAATCGCTTCAATTTTATTTCTAATCTCTGTGGAAATATTTTCTAAAAGTATATAGAGAGTATGTTTCCAGGTTTGGGCTAAATTGTTAGTATTTTGTTGATGGAAAGAAAAATTAACTTGAGTAATAATTTCTTCCTTATCATTAATAACAATACCTCTCCCCCCTGATGTTCCAAAATCAATCCCTAAAAATAACATAATTAAATTAAATTAGGACGTAACTTATAGTAGCGATAATTTTGATAATCTGCTAGAATTTCGTCATGGTCAAAGCAAAGATTTTTGGGTAATTCCCACAGATCAAAAACTTGTACATTTTGAGCATCATCTGCTGCTTGAGGTTTTCCTGTGGCAGTAGCAATAAAAACAATACTCATGGTGTGTTTACGTTCATCCCGATTAGGATTAGAATAAACGTGGAACTGTTCGATTAAATTAACAGATAAACTAACTTCTTCTTGCGCTTCTCGTGATGCTGCATTTTCCACTGTCTCCCCATAGTCCACAAACCCTCCTGGTAACGCCCATCCATAAGGAGTATTTTTACGCTCAATTAAAATTATAGGTCGGTTGGGTTGATCGATTAGTTCGATAATAATATCAACCGTAGGAATTGGGTTACGAAATGTCATAATTTTGATTTATTAAACTATGATTACTATACAATAAAACTGAATAAAGCCATAGACAACATTAATAGTTATCTCTCCAGACTTAAAATAATGGACAATCATAAGCAATCTGATGATATTCAAATTGAAAACTTTAATCAACTGCAAGATAAACTACGACAATATTGGCAGGGAAAAGACATCTCGGAGCAAGATGGGTATGATATTTTAGTGGTTCCTTCTTTTAGTATTGATCAACAAGTAGGACAAAAAGTAGCAGGTTTTCTCCATTATGAAGAACGTCTTTTATTCTCCTTAATTCGTTTACGAAATCCTAAAACGAGATTAATTTATGTTACGGGACAACCTTTATCACCCATAATTATTGAATATTACTTACAGTTATTACCTGAAATTCCTTTTTCCCATGCTCGCGATCGCCTACTGTTACTCACTGCCTATGATAACTCATTTAAGCCCTTAACTCAAAAGATTCTAGAACGTCCTCGCTTGGTGGAAAAAATACGCCGTGCTTTACGTCCAAATAAATCGTATATGGTGTGTTTTAACGCCACAAATTTTGAGCAAGAACTTTCTTTAAAACTAAATGTTCCCCTCTTTGCAGCATCACCTCAACTTAGTTACTGGGGTTCAAAAAGCGGTAGTCGAGAAATTTTTTCAGACTGTTTAATCCCTCATCCCGATGGTAGTCATTTACTGAATAATGTTGATGATTTAGTAGTAGAAATTTATCAACTTATGCAAAGAAATCCTAACTTAAATCGTCTAGTAGTCAAACTTAATGAGGCACTTTCAGGAGAAGGTAATGCAGTATTGAATTTAGATAAGATCAAGAAAACCGCTCATGATTTATCTAATGATAGTCAAATAAAAACAATTATTTTCAATAGTTTAAAAGACTTAAGTTTTCAATCAGAAGATGAAACTTGGGAAAGTTTTTCCAGTAGAATCCCCGAATTGGGGGCTATTGTTGAAGCATTTATAGAGGGAAAAGAAAAACGTTCTCCCAGTGTTCAAGGTTATATTACTCCCAATGGAAAGGTTAGCATTGTCTCAACTCATGATCAAATTTTAGGGGGACCAGACGGACAAATTTATTTAGGATGTCGGTTTCCTGCGGACCAAGCTTATCGTCATCAACTACAAGAATTAGGCTTAAAAATTGGTCAAGCATTAGCCAAAAAAGGGGCAATGGAACGTTATGGAGTGGACTTTTTAGCAGTTCGCAACCAACATGAACAAGGAGAAAAATGGGAAATTCAAGCCATTGAAATTAACCTAAGAAAAGGCGGGACAACCCATCCATTTATGACCCTAAAACTATTAACAAATGGTAGCTATGACCACAGTACAGGCTTATTTTATACTCAACACAATCACGCTAAATACTATATTGCTTCCGACAATTTACAGAAAGAAAAATATTGTGGTTTACTACCCGACGATTTAATGGATATTGTCGCTAAACATCGTCTCCATTTTGATAGTAGTAATAAAACAGGAACCGTCTTCCATTTAATGGGAGCATTATCAGAATTCGGAAAATTAGGATTAACCTGTATTGGTAATTCTTTAGAAGAAGCAGAGGCAATTTATGAAGAAGTTGAAAGAGTTTTAGATTTAGAGTCAGAAATAGTTATTGATAACAACAATGAAACAATTATCCCCAATTTACCCATTGTTTGGACATCATAGGTTAGAATGTATCAGTAGAGAATCTTACCACATCAATTAAAGTAATCTGTGATTTCGAGGTACTGTCAATCTTTGGAAATTCTTAATCATATAGAATAGATATAAACTAACTTTCCTAATAAGTTGTAACTTATATGTATGTTTGGAACAAAAAACAAAATGTAATCAGTCCTTTTTTGGTCTGGCTATTAGCAATTTTAATGATTCTCAGTTTTATGGGTTTTTTCTGTCCCATTTTAGCTCAAGAAAAGCCAACCGCCCCAATAATGTTAGAAGGAAGAACCCTATTTTATGTCAGGGAATCAGGACAATATACAGCAGAGCAAAGGGCTAACGAAGCCAATAGACATTTAGGAAAAATATTAGACAGCGGTGATCCTCCTGCCGTTGTTGGAATTGATTCAGGGCAAGAAGTTCCCGTAATTACTATTAATAACCGTTATTTTCTTTCCGTTACCTATAATGACGTTCCCATGGGCAAAAGTTTACAGGGACAAGCATTAGCCTGGAAAAACACCCTAGAAGTTGCCATTAGCAAAGCCGAATATGAAAGAACCTTAAAATATTATATTAAAGCCATTATTATTGCGATCGCCGTTATTTTTCTGGCTGCTATTTTATCATGGAAATTAGGAGTCATTTGGCAGCGTTGGCTCAAACCACTGAGTACAACACCAACTGACTCCAATACCCCCACGTCTTCCTCTTCTAGTCAACCATTAAGCGGCTACCCTAGTGAATCTTCTTTTAAGTTTCAGCTAGTCGCCTTGTTAGTTTTATTAACAATTATTCGGGGGATTATTTGGATTGTTGCCTTTGTCTATATTAGTCGTTTATTCCCCCAAATTCGCCGATGGAGTGATTTAATTCTTGAAATTTTACAAATTAGTTTAATTACCGATGTTTTTCCTTTAGGTAACCAAAAATACTCGGTACTTGACTTTTTCATTTTAATTGGTTTGTTAGTTGGTTTAGTCACTTTAACTCGAATGGTAAGCCGTGTGTTAAAATCTAAGTTGCTAACTGCCACCGGACTTAGTCGTGCAGTTCAAGACACAACTGCTCTGATTTTTAACTATACCTTTATTTTTTTAGGGACTATTGTTGTTCTACAAGTTTGGGTATTAGACCTAAGTTCTCTAACGGTTTTTGCCAGTGTTTTGGGTGTAGGTGTTGGTTTAGGTTTACAAGGAATTGCCAAAGAATTTGTTAGTGGATTGGTGTTAATTTTCGAGCGTCCTATTCAAGTAGGAGATTTTGTCGAGGTAGCCGGGTTAATGGGTACAGTAGAAAGAATTAGTGTTAGAAGTACAGAAATAAGAACATTGGATCAAGTTTCTGTTATCTTACCTAACTCTCGTTTCTTAGATTCAGAAGTAATTAATTGGAGTCATTCTAGTCCTATTTCTCGCCTAAAAATTCCTGTTGGAGTAGCCTATGGTTCTAATTTAGAAATAGTTAGAAATCTCTTAATTAAGGTAGCTAAAAACCATCAAGATATTTTGTCAATGCCCTCCCCCCAAGTATTTTTTCCGAGTTTGGTGATAGTTCCCTGAAATTTAACTTATTAGTGTGGATTAGTAAACCCTATAAACAATTCCAAATAAAAAGCGATCTTTACTTCAAAATTGATAGTGAATTCAGAGCAGAAGGTATTGAAATTCCTTTTCCTCAAAGAGACGTACATTTTCGCTCTAGTGATGTCCCTTCACAAAATATTTCCCCTGAGTTAATTAATTCTTTAAGTAATTTATCTAACAGTTTAGCAACCTGGTTAAAAGAAAATTCTCATAATCAGACTAGGCAAGATAAAAATAAAGATATACAATCAAATAAGGTAATAAAAAAAGAAAATTCAACTCCTAATGAAGACGATATTAGCCATTGAAACAAGTTGTGATGAAACCGCCGTTGCTATTGTTAATGAGCAGAAGATTTATAGTAGTATTGTTGCCTCTCAAATTGACTTACATAAACGTTATGGTGGGGTGGTTCCGGAAGAAGCATCTCGTCAACATCTTTTAACCATTAACCCCTGTGTTGAAGAAGCGTTACAAGTAGCAAAATTAACTTGGAATGATATCGATGGCATCGCTGCAACGGTTGCACCAGGATTAATTGGAGCTTTAATGGTAGGAGAAACAGCAGGGAAAACCTTAGCCATGATTCATCAAAAACCATTCTTAGGAATTCATCATTTAGAAGGTCATATTTATGCAACTTATCTGAGTCAACCCGATTGGAAACCGCCCTTTTTATGTTTATTAGTATCCGGGGGTCATACCAGTCTCATTCATGTTAAAGATTGTGGTATTTATGAACAACTAGGAAATACTCATGACGATGCAGCAGGAGAAGCTTTTGATAAAGTAGCCAGATTATTAAATTTAGGCTATCCAGGGGGACCAGTTATTGATAAATTAGCCACTCGAGGCAACCCGAAAAGGTTTAGTTTACCAGAGGGCAAAATCTCTTTACCCCAAGGGGGTTATCATCCCTACGACTTCAGTTTTAGTGGTTTAAAAACAGCAGTTTTACGATTAGTAGAAAAGCTCAAACAAGAAAATTCTGAATCCTTACCCATTGCAGATTTAGCGGCGAGTTTTCAAGAAACCGTTGCCCGTTCCTTAACCAAAAAAACTATTACTTGCGCTTTAGATCATAACCTCACTCATATTGCCGTTGGTGGTGGGGTAGCTGCCAATAGTGGTTTGAGAGATCATCTTCAAGAAGCAGCGAAGAAACATAATTTAACAGTCCATTTCCCCCCCCTCAAACTTTGCACCGATAACGCTGCCATGATAGGTTGTGCAGCCTGTGATCACCTGAAAAGAGGTCATATTTCCTCCTGGAATTTAGGGGTACAATCTCGTTTACCAATTACTGATGTCATGACTTTATATTTAGGTTAGCGAGAAGGATTTGTCCTGAGCTTGTCGAAGTATGCTCACACTCCCCCGTCTCCCCGTCTCCCCGTCTCCCCACTGAGGTTAGTGAGCAGGATGCTCACACTCCCCCCATCTCCCCAAACTCCCCACCCAGGGAGGAACACTTTACGAGGGATTATAATTCAATATAATCAAGTAGAATTTTAAAGTTGATTGTTATTACAATGAAAATTAGTAAAACCTTAAAACTGACCTTACCCCTATTATTCGTCATGTCAGGAGCCGGAACCGCTAGTGCTTATTTCGCCTACCACATGGGATCTCAAGCCCTTCAAGGGGTGAGTCAACCTGAAAATAATCCCACCAAGAAACTAGGGGATAAATCTAAAAAATCCACTAAACCCACTGAATTTAAACCAATTGATGAAAAAACTATCTTAATTAGGGTATATGACCATACCCATAAGAAAAACAAAGCAGCAGAGTCTAAAAACAAGCAAGAATCAAAAAATAATCAAAAGGAAAACAAAACCAGTCAATCCATAGACAATAACCCCCAGGAGCTTAAATCCTCTCAAACCGTCGCCAATTTACCCTTACATGTTAAAGATCAAGGGGTTAAGCTAGAGATACAAGAAGCAAGTAAGGAGAGAACAACTCTATCATTCAAGGTTAATTTACAAAACGAAGGTGTAACCCCCGTGAGATTCCTTTATAGTTTTTTAGAGGTTAAAGATAGTCAAGGACGTGCCTTAAGTGCCATCACAGAAGGACTTCCCCAAGAATTACCTCCCAACAGCGAGAATTTTGTGGGTAAGGTGAAAATTCCTAGTGCGTTAATCAATGACAGTCAAACTCTATCATTCAACTTAACAGATTATCCCGATCAAAAATTACAGTTGAATATCGCTCAAATTCCTGTTATTCGATAATATTGGTGATTATAACACCACAAATATGACTACCCAAGCTATCCTGATACGGGCTTTATCAATTCTCTTATTGATAGCCATTAATGCCTTTTTTGTAACAGCAGAATTTGCTATGGTTTCAGTGAGGCGATCGCGCGTCAGTCAATTAGTCAAAGCAGGGGATATTCAAGCGCAAACCGTACAATCTCTGCAACGTAGTCTGGATCGCCTTCTGTCTACCACTCAATTAGGCATTACCCTGTCTAGTTTAGCTTTGGGTTGGATTGGGGAAAGTACCATAGCTAAATTGGTGTTGGAAATTTTATCCACATTACCTTTGTCTGAGGTTTTCCTCAAAAATTTAGCCCACAGCATTGCCATTCCTGTAGCATTTTTGTCTTTAGCCTATTTACAAATTGTTTTAGGGGAATTATGCCCAAAATCGGTGGCTTTGATTTACTCGGAACAACTAGCCCGTTTTCTGGGTCCTTCTATCGGTGTCATTGCTCAAGTTTTTAACCCCTTTATTTGGATTTTAAACCATTCTACCCGTTATTTGTTACGTAGTGTAGGGATCAAATACAACACAAACGGGGGTTATAGTCAGGTTACAACAGAAGAATTACAGTTAATTATTGCCACGGAGGGAGAATCGGCAGGGTTAGAGGCGCAAGAACGGGAATTGCTGAAAAATATTTTTGAATTTGGCGAAGTTACCACGGTAGAAGTGATGGTTCCCCGTACCCAGTTAGTGGCGATCGCAGAAACAGCCACTTTTGAGGAGTTGTTAAAAGAAGTAACAGAAACGGGACATTCTCGTTATCCGGTTAAGGGGGACTCCCTGGATGATATTTTAGGCATTATTGATTTTAAAGATTTGGCAGAACCTTTAAGTAAAGGGGCGTTAACCCCAACTGCTTTTATTGAGTCTTGGATCAAACCAGTTAAGTTTGTTTCTGAGTCTATGGCCTTGGATGAATTATTAGCTTTGATGCAGCGATCACAGTTAAAAATGGTGATGGTTGTAGATGAGTTTGGGGGAACATCAGGACTGATTACTATGCAAGATGTAATTGAGGAAATTCTGGGCAATGATGTAGAAGGAATTATCGAAGAAGAAGATACCCTAAAGATGATTGATGAACATAATTTTTTAATAGAAGCACAACTAAATGTTGAAGAATTAAATGATGTTTTAGGGTTAGATTTACCTTTAACGGATGAGTACCAAACCTTGGGGGGATTTTTATTATATCAGTGGCAAAAAATCCCCAGCGAAGGAGAAATTTTGGAGTATGAAAATTTATCCTTTACTATTGTAGAGTCAGAAGGACCACGCTTGCTACAAATTCATCTCAGACGACAACCTCCTCCCATTATTGAACCTTCAGAAAATCAGATTGACAGTATACAAAATGCTAATGATAGTAATGGAAAATGAACAATGGAAAATGGATAATTGTCATTATCACTGAGTCAGTGTAATTCAACATCAAGATGAGCAGCTATAGTGAGATACGCCACCAGCATCAAAAAACGCCTTAGGTTTTAGACGATAGTATTTATCTTCTATTTCCTGTGATTGCTCATCATAGGGATGGCTAAACACTTCTTGCAACTCTTTGACTAAGGTATAGTCACCTTCCATGGCTTGTTGGTAAGCTGGAACAATCAACCACTCTCGCCATGTATATTTTGGGTTAGTCTGTTTCATCTTTGTTGATATCTCAGGGAGATTGCCGTAGTTAATGAGGAGGTTGCGCCAGCTTAAGAGCCAAGATTGCCATTGTTCATCAATTTGTTGTGAAGTTTTAAGGTAGAAGCTCTTTTTCAATGGTTCAACATCGTCTGGTATCTGGGATAACTCTCGGAAGAAAATGGTGTAATCTACCTCTGAGTCGATCATTAACTGGATTAATTCCTCAAATAGCTTTGGTTTATATTCAGTCAAACCAAGTTTGGCCGCCCACATTTTTTGGATTTGTTTTTGCATTGCTTCTGGAAAGCCACGGCCTACTTGGTCGAACTGTTCTAAAGCTTCAGCATCTTCTGCAAGTAGCGGTCTCACAGCTTTCCAAAACATATAATAATTTGCTTCTGCTGCCATTGGCTGATTAAAGAATGAAAAGTGTTTGCCGCCGCCAGTCCAAGGTTGAAACCAAGGGTCAAAATTTTCACAAAACCCAAATGGCCCATAGTCGAGGGTAAAGCCACCAGCAGCACAGTTGTCACTGTTGAAATTACCCTGGCAATAACCAACACGTAGCCAATTAGCCACCAGGGTTGTGAGACGTTGACGAAATTGCTTAGCCAACTCAACCAATTGATCTGCAAAACTAAGGTTTTGATTAATATCGCTTTTGTATTCTCGCTCTATTAAATGGGAAACTATCATGCGCAACTCTTCTAATGCTCTTGGATGGGCATTACTGCGAACGCGACGGGCAAATAACTCTAGCTGGCCAACGCGCAGAAAGGATGGTGCAACCCGAGTTGAAATAGCTACAGGATTGTCCACCAAAATATCAGGATCGCTGGAGTGGGAGTCCTCAGAATACCAAGGCCGGGTAACGGTCTCAGATTTAGAAACATACAGTGTTAAAGAACGGGATGTGGGAGTACCTAAGGCTTGCATATAGTCCTGCCCTAGAAACTCACGGACACTTGAACGTAGGACTGCGCGCCCGTCGGCACCACGACCATAAGGGGTTAGTCCAGCACCTTTCAACTGCATTTCCCAACGCTGACCATTGATTATTCCTTCAAATACAGATATCGCCCGACCATCGCCATAACCATTACCCGTACCGAATGGACAATTTTGGATATATTCGGTGCCATAAATTGACAGTGCATAACCAGTGGCCCAGCCAAACTGACGCATAGGCTCACCCGTAGCAGACATATCACCAGAAAATACCTTGCGAAATTGTTCATTAAACGCCAGTTCATCGCTCAACCCAAGTTCTTTAAAGAAGGTGCTGCTATGGGTGACATATTCTGGTTCTGCAAGGGGCGTAGGTGTCACAGGTACGAAATGACCCGAAAAAACCTGGCGGGGACGGTGATCATTACCATCGACCGTGGCTTCAGGGTCGGCATTTAAGGTATCCATCAAGGAATAATCCGCCAGTCGCACAAACTCATCGAAGGTAGTTACACAGGGTTCAGCAGATGGTTTATATCGAGACGACATTGTTTCTAAATTATAATTTTATAGTAGTTTATGTATCACGATTTTAACATAGAAAATTACCGAGTTAAACCACTACAATGTACAATGATCCATTCGTAGGGACATAATACTATTATGTCCTGATATACTCTGCCTTCTCACATATCATTACCGAATGCTATAGTTATAATTTGTGTAACATTCCATTATTTAAAAATAACAACAAGGAATAGTTTTAACTAACAAAGGTTCCTCCAAACTACTACCATAACCCTCAACTTTTATAGTAGAATTTTCTTCATCAGGAATAATAACCACTTGCCATTTATCTGTCGCTTTATTGAGAGTATAAGGAAATTTATCAAAAACTATAGCACTGCCAATTATTATTAGGAAGTTAAGGAGATTCCTCGTACCTCAGCAATGACAGTTAAGGGGATAGAAAATTTCCTAACTATTTTTTGTACAGCTATAGTACCATTTTCATCAACTGAGGCTACAGATATTTATATTTTAGGGGTCAACGGCCGTTAAACCCTACATAAATTGGTATAACTTAACTTTTCTCTTACTTACTACTAATAGTCCAAAAAGGAAAAGTTTGACTAGTGCAGCTTGGCGAAAGTAATCCACCAGATTTTTACAGAAACTTTCGTGACTAGCCACGACAATGTGTTTCAATGAAACTAACGGAAGAATCTCGAAGTTGATGTCCATGATAAAAGCATTGCCAATTAACCTCTCCAACCTACAGAAAACAGTACTCCAACAAATAGTGAGAGGGACAACAAACCCCTATCGCCTTGTTAGACGAGCCAAGCTAATCTTAGCCGCAGCATCAGGAGAGAGCAATAGTTCGATTAGTCGAAGATTAGAATTAGACCGAGTACAAGTGCGTCAGTGGCGATCGCGATGGTTTGAGGAGAGAGAAAAACTGAGTGCCGCCGAAGAACAACAGGTAACGGAGAAAGCATTAATGGTCTTGATCAAAGGAATTTTAAGCGATCGCCCAAGACCTGGAACAACAAAATCCTTTACGGTCGAACAAGTAGTCCAGATTGTAGAGATCGCTTGTGAAGAATGTGAAAAATCAGACAGACCAGTGAGCCATTGGACACCTTCAGAGTTGGCGGATGAAGCCATAAAAAGAGGAATTGTCGAAAAGATTTCCCCCCGTAGTGTGGGGCGTTTTTTAAAAAGAAGCGACATTACAACCACATCTCGTTCGTTACTGGTTAAATGCCAAAATTGATGATCCCTTAAAATTTAAAAAGCAAGTCAAATATATCTGTGAACTTCATCAAGAAGCTAAAACTTTGTTAGAACAAGGAATTCATTTAATTAGTACAGATGAAATGACAGGGATTCAAGCTCTTGAGAGATTATTTCCGAACAAAAGAATCAAGCCTAAACAAGTAGAAAAAATCGAATTTGAATATGAAAGACACGGAACTTTAAGCTTGATTGCGAACTGGGATGTGGCAAGAGGAAAAGTTGTTAGTCCCTCTATTGGACCGACAAGAACAGAACAAGATTTTTCTGAACATATCTAGAGAACGATTAAGATTGATGAAAAAGCAGAATGGATTTTTATTGTAGATCAACTCAACACTCATAAATCGGAAAGCTTAGTCAAATTAGTAGCAGAAAGCTGTGGAATTACTATTGATTTGGGGAGAAAAGGAAAGGAGGGGATTTTGCAATCTATGGACAGCAGAGCAGATTTTTTATCAGATGAATCTCATCGAATTCGCTTTGTTTATATTCCCAAACATACATCGTGGCTTAATCAAATTGAGTGTTGGTTTTCGATCTTAGTCAGGCGTTTACTCAAAAGAATTACTGTCCGTTCAACTGAAGAACTATCCCAAAAAATTCTCAATTTTATTGATTACTTTGATCAACATTTTGCTAAGCCGTTCGTTTTGAAATTTAAGGGCTTTAAAGATCATAAGTGACTGGTGGATTATTTTTGCTAAGCTGCACTAGTGTTCTCAGGTGAATGCTTTTTTTGGTGACTGATGATCGGGTAAGAAGGTTTCTTTTGGGTTTATTTATTATTATTCAACCATTGACGAAACTCCCTAATTAGTGCATTTTCTCCTATTTTTCCCCGTTTTTTTAAGAAGGTTAATATTACTGATTTTGATAAAATAGGTAAAACTTGGGAATAACTTTCTTCTTGATAACCGCCATCTTTTAGACAATAAATGAAGACATCTTGACCATTGAAACGCCATATTTCTCTCACTTTCAAGGACTCATAAATAGTAAAACGATTTAAAGAACTGCTGGTAATATCAATTTCTATAGCTAAATCTGGCGGCGGATCAATAGTAAAATCAAAATCAATTTTATCTCTAATTAAAGCTTCATTACTGATGTAATAACATTCATCGGGTTCAATTCCTTTTTGTAAATCTTCCCGACTTAAAGTTGTTGAACCAAGACTTAATATTTCTAATTCTAATACTTCTGTTGTTGTTTGTACCAGTCTTCCTAAAAAACCTTTATTGATTTCATGTTCTGGTAAAGGAGTCATAATTTCTAAATTTCCTTGATCATAACTTAATTTTTTACTAGGATTTTCTGCTAAATCTATAGCTAGTCTTTGATAGGTTTCCCATTTTATTCCTGTTAATACAGTTACATTTTTTGGCTTTAGTAATGTTTTGCTCATAGGGTTTGGTTCATGTTGTTGTATAAAAATCAATTAGAACATTTTTGTATATAGGGTTTCTCGGACTTATGAGGTACACCTAATATCGCGCCTCCGAACTCCTAACTCCTAACTCCTAACTCCTAACACTAGAAAACTCTGTACCTCAAAAGTATGAGAAGTGCTATATTTAACTCCTACCTCCTTCAATAGCTAATTCTCCTTGGAGAAAATTAATAAATTGTCTGGCAGTTCTTCCGGATCTGCCATTATGTTTAGTTGCCCATTGTTTTGCTCTAAATTCTAATTCATTTTTATCTATTTTTAATTTAATTTGTGAGGCTAAATGATGCACAATTTGTAAATAAGTATCTTGGTTTGCTGGTTGAAACGTTAAGGTTAAACCAAAGCGATCACTAAAGGATAATTTTTCTTGTACTGTATCCCAATGGTGTATTTCATCAGCATCTTTTGGACGAGGGCGATCGTCAAAATATTCCCTAATTAAATGTCGTCTATTAGAAGTTGCATAAACCACTACATTTTTCGCTTTTGCTGTGACATTTCCCTCCAAAACAACCTTTAAAGCTTTAAAAGCATCGTTATCTTCTTCAAAGGATAAATCATCCACAAAAATAATAAATTTTTGTGCTATCTTCCTCAATCTATCAACAATCATCGGTAAATTAGATAACTGAGACTTATTAACTTCTATTAATCTTAATCCCTGACAAGAATATTCATTCAATAAACTTTTAACCAGAGAAGATTTACCCGATCCTCGACTACCATATAATAAAATATTTAGAGCAGAATAACCCGATAACAAAATTTTTGTATTCTTAATCAATGTTTCCTTTTGACTCTCATAACCGACAATCTCCTTTAAAGTTATAGCATCGGGTTCACTGATACCAATTAATTGATTATCCTGCCATTTTAAAGCTTTATACTGGGCAAAAATTCCCGTTCCCTGTTGACGATAATGAGCAGCTAATTCTGGTAAACAATTTTCCCAATTATCTGTTTGATGAAGAAAAGTCTGCTCCTTATTTTCAAACTGTGCAATAAAAGGAGAAAAAGAAACATTAGCTGCTTCTTTAACCCATTGACTGATAGCTTCTAAGGGGAGATTATATAAAGTGTTGAGAATGCTTAAATCGTGTTCAGCAGCTTCGATTAAAGGTTGAGGTAAATTTTCTAAAGAATTATGTTGAACCTCTTGACTAAAAGGATTATCATCAATAAGAATTTTTCTAATAATATAATCCTGCCAACTAACACATCGAGACGCTAAACTTTTCACCCAAAGACCATAAACTTGAAGGCAATTGATATCAATTGGTTTCTGATTTCTAAAATAAATTAAGTCTAATATTTCTAAAAAAGCTTGTCCAACTTCATCCTCTAAAACAGATTGGTATAACAACAAAGAAGCAATTTTTTGGTGAATAAGATGATAATAGTTTAAGTCTTGATCCATGTTTCTAGACAGAAATAATATGATATTAGGGACATAATATATTATGCCCCTAGGCAACCGATCTGATAAATCTTTTTACAGAAGTTCCATAATCAGGCATAATCGAAAAGAAATAATAACATTAAACAAAAATTACCATAAAAGCAGAATGGGCAAACAAAGGGTATTATCAGGAGTACAACCCACAGGAAATCTCCACTTAGGGAACTATTTAGGGGCAATTCGTACCTGGGTAGATATGCAGGACAATTATGACAACTTTTTCTGCGTGGTTGATCTCCACGCCATTACCGTCCCTCACAACCCAAAAACCCTAGCCCAGGATACCTATACCATAGCAGCGCTTTATCTAGCCTGTGGCATCGATTTAGACCATGCTACCATCTTTGTTCAATCCCATGTTACAGCACATAGTGAATTGGCTTGGTTGCTCAATTGTATCACCCCTCTTAACTGGTTAGAAAGGATGATTCAGTTTAAAGAAAAAGCCCTTAAACAAGGGGAAAATGTTAGCGTTGGACTGTTAGATTATCCCGTCTTAATGGCTGCTGATATCCTACTCTATGATGCAGATCAAGTACCTGTAGGAGAGGATCAAAAGCAACATTTAGAATTAACCAGAGACATCGCTATCAGATTCAATGATCAGTTTGCCACTGATAAAGAAAATCCCGTTTTAAAACTTCCTGAACCCTTAATTCGTAAACAAGGGGCCAGAGTAATGAGTTTAACCGATGGAACCCGTAAAATGTCAAAATCAGACCCCTCCGATCTCAGTCGTATTAACCTTTTAGATCCCCCTGATCTCATCAAAAAGAAGATTAAAAAGTGTAAAACAGATCCCGTCAAAGGTTTAGAATTTGATAATCAAGAACGGCCCGAATGTAACAATTTATTGGGATTGTATACCCTATTATCAGGAAAAAGTAAAGAAGAAGTTGCCAAAGAATGTCAAAATATGGGATGGGGACAATTTAAACCCCTATTGACTGAGACAACCATAGAAGCATTGAAACCAATTCAAGAGAAATATCAGTCTATTATGAATGATAAGGATTATTTAGACTCAGTATTGCGAGAAGGAAAAGAAAAAGCCGAAACTGTGGCTCATGAAACCCTAACTAGAGTCAAAGACGCTTTAGGGTATCTACCCTTACCAAATAATAACTAATAACTGGTAACTGCTCACTGATAACTGATAACTTACCTATTACAACCTACCTAAATTTATGATTAACCATTTTCGTCAAGCCGTCCAAAACAAAGAATTTTTGATTACCGCAGAAGTTGCTCCCCCCAAGGGAGGCAACCCAACCAGAATGTTAGAGATGGCCAAACAGCTTAAGGGTAGGGTTCATGGGGTTAATATTACCGATGGTAGTCGTGCTGTGCTGCGAATGTCCTCTATGGCTGCCTCTGCCCTATTATTACAGTATGGCATCGAACCCATCTGTCAAATGACCTGCCGCGATCGCAATGCCATCGCTTTGCAAGCGGACTTGATGGGAGCTTATGCTTTAGGGTTACGGAATGTTTTAGCCTTGACAGGAGACCCCATTAAAGCAGGGGATCATAAACGTTCAAAACCCGTATTTGAGGTAGAATCAGTTAGATTACTAAAAATGATTGATAAACTCAACGAAGGTATAGATTTTAACGATAAAACCCTGGCTGATGAACCATTAGACCTCTTTCCTGGGGCGGCCGTTGACCCTCAATCTCGTAGTTGGTCAGGGTTACAAAAAAGATTCGAGCGCAAAGTAGCAGCAGGAGCGCAATTTTTCCAGAGTCAACTGATCACTGATTTTGAGAAGTTAGATAAATTCATGCACCAAATTGCGGCCAATAGTGATAAACCGATTTTAGCAGGAATCTTTCTCTTCAAATCCGCTAAAAATGCCCAATTTATTAACAATAATGTACCAGGGGTAGAAATACCCGAAAGCATTATTAAAAGATTAGGGGAAGCAGAAGAACCTTTAAAAGAAGGAATTAAGATTGCTGCCGAACAAGTAAAACAGGCTCAACAACTGTGTCAAGGGGTACATCTGATGGCAGTTAAACGGGAAGATTTAATCCCTGAAATTTTAGATCAGGCCGGTATTCCCCCTATGGTTTCTCAATGAAAAATCTATGTATGTATTGTGGAAAACATTGATAGCATAGAAAAAGACTAAAACCCTTACTTTTGATAAGATGTCTGTTGAGCAGCCCCCCCTCCCCGTGATTTTTCGAGAAAAGAAAGCCCCTCATCGTCCTCCGTATAAACGTAGTCGTTCTCAAATCAAGCGATCGTGGCGTTATTTTTATTTACGGTTTTTGCGATTACGGGGAACCCCTCACTATATTTCACGGGGGTTAGCATTCGGGGTGTTTGCAGGCTGCTTCCCTTTGTTTGGACTGCAAACCATCATTGGTGTCCTACTGGCCATTATATTTCGGGGGCATAAGTTAACGGCAGCAGCAGGTACTTGGGTGAGTAATCCTTTGACCTATGTGCCAATTTTGGCCTTTAATTATAAAATTGGCCAGTTTTTATTACGATTTAGTATTGGCAAAACCCAGGTTAGTCTTCCTGATAATTGGCAATCTTGGATAGAGTTAAAAGAATCAGGTTTAGTCTTTTTGATAACTTTATTTTTTGGTTGTTTAGTGGTCGGTTTAATCTCAGCTATTCTAACTTATATAGTTAGTGTACGGTTTTTGTCTCGTTGGCGTAAAAGACGTTACGGACTTTGAACAAGTTGAGAATTAAGCAACAAGAACCCCTACTGACGGCGTAAAAACGAAGGTAGATCCACTTTGTCCCTAACTGCATCTTCCTTACGATCAGGGGCTATACTAAAACTGAAAGGGGCTTTACTACTAAGCACTATCCCCTGTGGGTTAATCGCTATTTCTTCTTTCTGGCTCTCATTTTCCCCCTCATTGGTAGCGGTTTCCTCCTCAATATTATGCCGAGTTTTACTTAGAGATGGGGTTGGTGTCCCCTTGGAGTTGGCATCAGGGTTAAGGGAAAATAACTCTTCTAAGGTTTGATCAATGGGGTCTAAGGAATGATCAGAGGAATCAAGTTTGGTCGAAGAAGGGCTAATTTTCTCTTCTCGTGAACTAGACCAAGGTTGAATAGAGACAACATTAGGAGCAGTTTTCTCATCAACTGTGGTTTTTTCTGTGGGCTGAGGATTTTCAGTTTTTTTGCTATGACGACTGAGACATTGATCCAATGCCGATTTATACTGTAGGCTATAACGTTGCTGTCGTTGAAGACGTTGCTGCAACTCCTTAATTTGTTCTTCCTTAAAAACTAACTGGTGCTTATTTTGTAGGGTTTCTTCTTTGAGCAAGGCAGATTGCCGTTCTAAGCGAGCAAATGCTTCTTGATCCCCTTGCAATTGTTCTTTCAGGGATTCTACATGACTTTGTTGCTGTTGTAGCTCAGTTTGAGCGGTTTGGAGTTGTTCTCGCAGATGGCTGTTTTCAGCCTGGGTACTTTGAAGTTGGGCCGTTTGTTGGGAAAGCAAAGAGTTACGATGACGCGATCGCTCTTGATAATCCTGAAGTTCTTGCCGAGAGGCAGATAAATCTCGTTCCAAGGTGACAATGGTATCAAGAAGTTGCCTGTTTTGTCCCCGTAATTTACGGGCCAGGTTGAACCAGTCTTGAGTTAAAGGAATATCATGATCCTCAACAATGGAAACTTCTGTAATTTCTGATGATTCTTCGGTTTTCTTATTGCCTAAGTCCATAATAAAATCAGTATTAAGTGTTTGGTTAGGATCAGTCTCCCCTAAGTATGGCTCAAACTCAGGTTTAATCGGTTGATCGGAGTAATAGTTACCCATAGGAATATAACTTAATTTTAGCTATAGTAGTAAAGATGTTATTCCTCGAGATTTAGTTTCTTTGGGAGCATAACACCACTCAAGCACTGAAAACGTTAAACCTATGGACTCAGAAGTTAAGGATAGCCGATATTATGGATAACGAGGTGTGAAGCATTACTGTTTGAGATAAAGAAAAACCTTAATATATATTTATGAGTTAACATTAGTATTTTTTCTATTTAAGGGGTAATTATGCAATTATCATCTGATTCGTTTTATCAGGCTGTTCAATATCTAGAAGATCATCCTGAGTCAATCAGAGTCAAAAAATTAATCTTTTGTATTTGCCAAAAAAGTTGGGAAAATGATCTCAACATCCTCAATAGCTTCTCCATGGAAAGTTTGGTTAAAGACCTAATTACAGAACAAGAAAACCTGGAATTACTAACCCTTTCCTTATATAAATTAGTTAAAACCCTCAACCGTCCTAAAGTTTATGCTGGAGTGGCTAAAGCGATCATTGAACAACTTGGACCTATTTACCGTGAACTAGAGCAAGACAAAGAAGTAGTAGAGGTTTCCGCCGACCCTCAAGAAACTAATGTTTCTGATGAGAAGATTCTTTTAGAACAAGCAGTTAGCAATTTAACCAATCATCCCGAAACCGCTAGAATTCATAAGTTAGTTTATGCCATTAGCAAAAATAGTTGGGAAAACGATTTAGACCGCATTCAACATTATGGACTAAAAAACTTAATCACGGAAATGTTAGAAGTTTATCCTGATTATACTGTTCTCAAACAAGCTTTTGTCCGCTTGGTTAATAATATTAATAAAAAGAATTTATATATAGCCATTTCTAAAGTAATTCTCAATCAAATTTACGGATTATACGATATCTTAAAGCAAGAAAAAGTATTGCCTCAAGCCAATAGTAATAACTACAGCACTCAAATTATTGCCATTAATAATAGTGATAATTATCAAAGTATGGAGCCGTCTTCTAGAGGTGCATTTGAAACCTCTGTGATTGATGTGGCCTCAGAACAGATGATAACCGAGTTACAACAGGTACAACCCCCACCACCACCCTCTCCCCCCAAACCTACCTACGATATTTTTGAGATCCGTATGGAAATTATGCAATATACCAATCCCCTACGGGCTAAAATATTGTTGTTCTCTCTATTGTTTCATCCTTGGGATAGAAGTGGGCAAGATTGGTCAACTTTGAGGAGTTATACACTAGATGACCTATTAGAGCAAATTCTTCAGAGTGGTCGTTCAATTAGCGAAATTGAAGGAAAACTCTACAACATGGCCAGAGCCCTCCATGATCCCGATTCCCATTTACAAACGGCTAGTACCGTTGTTGAATCAGTCAAACCCTTTTTGTAATTTTGATTCCGTATCTATGAAACCCAGTGAACTAATCGAACGATATTCCGCCGGAGAAACCTTATTCAATGGCTTAAAACTGCCAGGAATTAACCTCGTTGGGGCAGATTTGATCGGCATTATCCTCAATGAAGCGGATTTACACGGGGCTAATCTCTTATTTTCTTATTTTAACCGCGCCAATTTAACCCAAGCTAATCTTGTGGGAGCCAACTTAAGTGGAGCAAATCTATCTCAGGCGGATCTCAGTGGGGCAGACTTACGGAATGCGACTCTTCACGGAACCCTACTACAAGGGGCAAATTTAAGGGATACGGATATTACTTTAGCTACTTTTCTCGATGCTAACTTAATTGCTGCCGATTTACGGGGGGCAGACTTAAGTGGGGCAACTCTTACTGGTGCTTGTCTCAGGGGGGCAAATATGCGTCAGGAAAAAAAGAGCTACTACACTAACCTCCAAGCTGCCAACTTAGCTAGGACCGATTTTCAAGGGGCAAACATGAAAGGGGTTGATTTGAGTCGGGCTAATTTGATGGGGGCTAACCTCAAAGAAGCTAAGGTGATTTCCAAGAAAAAGTTTCCCACCCATTCTCAGAATCTGTTTGTAGAACATCTCAAATAAGCGAAAAGGGAAAAATAAAAAGTTGTTCGCGGATACTTTCCGCGAACAAAAACCTCCCTATCTAAAAGAAAGAAATACGCTAACTTTTAAATTAGCTTTGACTATTTTTAAAAAGGAAATTCACTTAATTTTACACTCTTATTAACTTTTTAGACTAACTGGGTCTAATCAAAATATCCCATTTAGGTAAGTGAGGATTACGTTCTAAACGTTTCTCAATTTCCTTCATCTCTTTTTTCGTTAAAGAAATGCCTTTTTGATAAACTTTTTTACTTAACTTAACTATCGGATTTAAGCCTTTCCATGTCATAGTTTTTACCCAAGCTAACATCGTTTGAGCATTTCTCAGAAGTGTTCCGTTCCAATGCCTCTCTAAAATTCCCCAACATCTTTCTATGGGATTATATTTACTGTGATAAGGAGGAAAATATAGTAATTGAATAGATTTCTTAGTTTGGTCGGCAAACTCTACCATTCTCTTCAAAAATTGCTTTCTTATTCCACTATTTTCTGGTCCATTATCAACTTTAATTTGGATGTTCTCTAGTTGCTGCTTTTCAGTTATACTCAGACTTGTCCACCATTGCTCCAAGTTATCTACCATGAAATCACTCGTTTTATAAGAACTTCCAAAAGTTACATAAAGTTGCCCTGTCTCTTCATCTACAATCCCACAAGGAACGTATTTTTCTTTAGTTCCCATATCATGATCTTGAGCTTGATTATAACCTCTGGTTTGTCCGCCACGTGAATATTCTCCTATTTCCACAGTTGCTTTACAATCCATACTTAAACGTTTCACAGAAGGGTCTTTTTTTCTATCTTTTTTCTCTATATTCTCGAAGATAGCGTCCGTCTCCGAGATTTTTTTTTAGGTTTAGCTTTTACCACTTTTCTTAATCGATAGCCCAAACGATTTAAAATATCTGCCATTGTCGAAGCAGCAGGAACCTCCTCTCCATTATATCCTAGATTTCTTAATTGTTTAATGGCTTCAGCCGCCGTTAATCTTGTATAGGCAATGGGGTTATTAAATGTGGGGTTTTGTTGTGCGTGAGCTTCGGCTATTTCTTTCAATGATTGGGCAACTATTGGGTATCTTTCCTCCCATTTTTTACATCCACTATTGACTGATTGTAATCCTAAACACACTATCCCAGTTCGTTTTTCATGTAATCCAAGTTGAACATTTTTTCTCCCCCAACCAAACACGATTTCGGTTTGTCTGGCACTTCCTCCACAATACTTGAGACACATTTCAGCTTGAAATGAACGACGCTCTGCTCCCGTCATTTTTGAGGCTGCTAAACGTAAATCATCGACCATCGACGGGGTTAAGGGATGATTTGTCTGTTTTAGCTTCAATTTACTCTCTCTAATCTTTTTACCTCTTCATTTTAATCTATTTCTTCTGTTTTTTCAGACAAGCCAATTATGAAATTTTAAAGTTGTGTACCAAGATCTGCTAACTCTCTGTTCCTTTTATTTCTTGAAAGCCTTTAGTCCAAGCGATTACCCCCTATGGGAAAAGCTTTCTCGGAAATCACCTAATTTAAGGGATGCTGACTTACGGAAAGCAGATTTAACCAATGCCAATCTCAAAGGGGCTTTACTGACGGATCCAAATTTAACGGGAGCAAAGTTGACTGGGGCTAATCTTACCAACCCAGATTCCGCACTTCAAAAAGTAGCATTAAATACTACAAGCCTGGGGTTAATAATTAAGTATAATTGCTTAAGCTCTTGAAGACAAAAAAGTGGGATAATTGCTTAAGTTGTTTCCTCTGTAAAAAAAGAGCGAAAAATGTCTTATTTAGAAGAAATACAAGTTAAAAATTTAGACCATTTAGGGATAGTAGCTGGTTTAATTGATGAAATAGGAATAGTCAAAATAATTAATAATAAATTAGGAATAGATGTTAGAGAAAAAATCTCAGCAGGTACAGTAGTTAAGTCTATTTTAATCAATGGACTAGGATTTGTTTCAAGACCTCTATATTTATTCAGTCAGTTTTTTCAAGATAAAGCCATTGAGAAATTGTTAGGAGAAAGAATTAAACCTGATTACCTTAATGATGATAAAATTGGGAGAGTAATGGATGAATTATATAAATATGGACTAAATGATATTTTTATTGAAGTAGTTTTAGAAGTAATTAAAAAATTTAAAATAGACCTTAAATACTCCCATTTAGATTCCACATCATTTCATTTAGATGGAGAATATAAAAGGGAAGAAGATAAAGAGAAACAGGAAGAAGAAAAAATTATTAAAGAAAGACCAATTTTTATTAAGAAAGGATATTCTCGGGATCATAGACCAGACTTAAAACAATGTGTCTTGGATTTAATAACAAGCCAAGATGGAGATATTCCATTATTTGTGAGAGTAGGAGATGGAAATGAATCTGATAAAGCTGTATTTGGAAAAGTTTTAGTAGAATTCAAAAAGCAAATAAAGTTTGATAGTATCATGGTTTGTGATAGTGCTTTATATGGTCAAGAAAATCTCCAACTAATCCAACATTTAAAATGGATAACGAGAGTTCCAATGACCATAAAAAAGCAAAAGAATTAGTGCAAAATATAGAGGTGGAAGAGGTAAAAGATGAAGATAAAGAAAAAAGAAGTGACCTAAATTTAGAAAGTTATACCTGGAAAGAAGAAATTGTTACTTATGGTGGAATCAAGCAAACTTGGTTAATAGTCTTGAGTGAAAAAAGACAGAAAAGTGATTTGGAAAAACTAGAAAAACAACTTTCCCAAGAAGAGAAGAAATCCCAAAAATTTCTTAAAGAAATACAATCTGAAGAATTTGAACATCCTCAAGCTGCTCGATATAAATTAAAAGCTATTAATAAAAAATTGAGATTGTTGGAAATAAAAGAAGTTGAACTGATTGAAACTTACTCGAAAAAAAAGGAAAAGATTTATAAAATGATTAGTCTGATCATCAAAAAAGATGAAGAGATAAGTAGAAAGACTAAAGAAGCAGGAAAATTTATTTTAGCAACTAACTTAGTAGAGGAAAATAAATTAGAAGCTAGTGAAATTCTGATAACTTATAAAAACCAGCAATCTACGGAAAGAGGATTTCGATTTTTGAAAGATCCCTTATTTTTTACTGATAGTTTCTTCGTTGAAAAACCAGAAAGAATAGAAACAATGTTATTTTTAATGTCTTTGTGTTTGTTGATTTATAACTTGGGGCAAAGAGAATTAAGAAATTGTTTAAAAAGAGTCAAAAAAGGAATAAATAATCAAGTAGGGAAAGTAACATTGCGTCCGACTTTGAGGTGGATATTTCAATGTTTTCAAGGTATTCATTATGTGATTTTAAACGGAGTTAAACAAATTGTCAATTTAACAGAAGAAAGGCGTTTTATATTGAGTTTATTACCTGCATCTTGTTAAAGATATTATCTATAAATTGAATTGGATAAAGCAAAAATAATAAAAGAATAAGAGTCTAATGATATCAAATGAGAAGAGGAAACTCTCCTTCGTTTGTGCTGAGTCTTGCTAAGTTTTCAATGAGTATAAATCTTCTTAATTTGATTATTTTTCCTAAAAATTTAATGAAAAGAGAAATATTCTTGCCCAGGTATGATTTTCGGACTTTTTAAAACTATGTATTTTTTTATAATACATTTTGAAGTGCGGAATCTGGGTTACCAATACAAACATGGTGAGAGCGCAGTTATCTCAGGCTGAGTTGAGCGATATCATGGCGAAAGGAGCAATCTTGACTCATGCTGTCTTAAATCGTGCCAATCTTAATCAAGCAGATTTAACCCTAACACGGATGAACCACGCCGATCTCAGTCGGGCTAACTTATCGGGGGCAAATTTGACGGATGCTGACTTGGTAGAGGCTTTCTTTGCAAGAGCTAACCTCATGGGGGCAAATTTGACTAATGCTAATTTAACCCGTGCTGAGTTAATGAGTGCTAACTTGGCTGGTGTTATTTTACGGGGTGCAACTATGCCCGATGGGAAAGTTCATCGCTAAAAATTTTTATCAATGGACAATGGACAATTAATAATTAATAAATATTCCAATTGATTGCTTGAATCTTTAGGAGTAAAAATAATGGATACGCTCAGATTTGCCTTCGCCTCTAAATTTAGCGCGACCGTCTTCGATTGCTTGTTCAAGATAGGTTGAACTCATTTATTTTACCTGCTATCCTATTTTGTAGATAACTGCTTGCAATTTAGCAATAGGGTACAAAGCCCGTGACGAGGATTGAACTCGTGACCTCACCCTTACCAAGGGTGTGCTCTACCACTGAGCCACACGGGCGTTTAGATATAGGTGGTGGGCCGAGCTGGATTTGAACCAGCGTAGGCATAGCCAGCGGATTTACAGTCCGCCCCCATTAACCACTCGGGCATCGACCCATTTATCTCACAACTATTTATCGTAACACAGGGTTCTAAGGATTTCAAGCGTTATAGAAAAAATTTATTTTTTGCCCTGCCCTGTTGGTGGTCAAAAAGAAGAAAAAATTTTAAAGTAAAAATACCCATCAACCATAAAAAGTAATGACAAACCCAAACCATTCAAGAAGAGGACTCGGTATTTGGTTTGAGAGATTGATAGCAGCCATTTTATTAGGGGGTCAAGTTTTCTTTCATCTGCTCAAAACTAAGATTCATCGGCGAAATACCTTAGATCAGATGAGTGTTGTCGGTCCAGAATCGTTGACGATCGCTTTAATAACAGCGGGGTTTGTGGGCATGGTGTTTACCATTCAAGTTGCTAGGGAATTTATCAGTTTTGGGGCAGCTTCAACTGTTGGGGGAGTATTAGCCCTAGCTTTAACCAGAGAATTAGCACCAGTGTTAACGGCGGTTGTCGTGGCAGGAAGAGTGGGATCAGCCTTTGCCGCCGAAATTGGCACAATGCGAGTCACCGAACAAATTGACGCTTTATATATGCTCAAAACCGATCCCGTTGACTATTTAGTGGTGCCTCGTGTCTTAGCTTGTTGTTTGATGTTACCAGTTTTGAACATCCTTTCCTTAATAACGGGAATGACAGGAGGATTATTGATTGCCAATGGATTGTACGATATTTCCCCCTATGTTTTCTTAACCTCCATCCGTAACTTTTTAGAATTGTGGGATTTAGTGACTTCTGTGATTAAATCCGTTGCTTTTGGGGGATTAATTGCCGTCATTGGTTGTAGTTGGGGACTCACCACCACTGGGGGAGCAAAAGGAGTGGGACAGTCCACAACAACGGCAGTAGTAACAGCTTTATTAGCAGTTTTTGTGGTTAACTTTTTCTTATCTTGGGTTATGTTCCAAGGAACCGGCTCAGGCTCTTTGTGACATCCTCCCACGCTAACTGCTAGGCAGTATAGCGTGGGCTTCCCGACTCACGACGGGATATTTCTGCCCACAGGGGTGTACCCCTACGCCAGTTATCTAGCCCAGATTCCGCACTTCAAAAAGTAGCATTAAATACTACAAGCCTGGGGTTAATAATTAAGTATAATTGCTTAAGCTCTTGAAGACAAAAAAGTGGGATAATTGTTTAAGTTGTTTCCTCTGTAAAAAAAGAGCGAAAAATGTCTTATTTAGAAGAAATACAAGTTAAAAATTTAGACCATTTAGGGATAGTAGCTGGTTTAATTGATGAAATAGGAATAGTCAAAATAATTAATAATAAATTAGGAATAGATGTTAGAGAAAAAATCTCAGCAGGTACAGTAGTTAAGTCTATTTTAATCAATGGACTAGGATTTGTTTCAAGACCTCTATATTTATTCAGTCAGTTTTTTCAAGATAAAGCCATTGAGAAATTGTTAGGAGAAAGAATTAAACCTGATTACCTTAATGATGATAAAATTGGGAGAGTAATGGATGAATTATATAAATATGGACTAAATGATATTTTTATTGAAGTAGTTTTAGAAGTAATTAAAAAAATTAAAATAGACCTTAAATACTCCCATTTAGATTCCACATCATTTCATTTAGATGGAGAATATAAAAGGGAAGAAGATAAAGAGAAACAGGAAGAAGAAAAAATTATTAAAGAAAGACCAATTTTTATTAAGAAAGGATATTCTCGGGATCATAGACCAGACTTAAAACAATGTGTCTTGGATTTAATAACAAGCCAAGATGGAGATATTCCATTATTTGTGAGAGTAGGAGATGGAAATGAATCTGATAAAGCTGTATTTGGAAAAGTTTTAGTAGAATTCAAAAAGCAAATAAAGTTTGATAGTATCATGGTTTGTGATAGTGCTTTATATGGTCAAGAAAATCTCCAACTAATCCAACATTTAAAATGGATAACGAGAGTTCCAATGACCATAAAAAAAGCAAAAGAATTAGTGCAAAATATAGAGGTGGAAGAAGTAAAAGATGAAGATAAAGAAAAAAGAAGTGACCTAAATTTAGAAAGTTATACCTGGAAAGAAGAAATTGTTACTTATGGTGGAATCAAGCAAACTTGGTTAATAGTCTTGAGTGAAAAAAGACAGAAAAGTGATTTGGAAAAACTAGAAAAACAACTTTCCCAAGAAGAGAAGAAATCCCAAAAATTTCTTAAAGAAATACAATCTGAAGAATTTGAACATCCTCAAGCTGCTCGATATAAATTAAAAGCTATTAATAAAAAATTGAGATTGTTGGAAATAAAAGAAGTTGAACTGATTGAAACTTACTCGAAAAAAAAGGAAAAGATTTATAAAATGATTAGTCTGATCATCAAAAAAGATGAAGAGATAAGTAGAAAGACTAAAGAAGAAGGAAAATTTATTTTAGCAACTAACTTAGTAGAGGAAAATAAATTAGAAGCTAGTGAAATTCTGATAACTTATAAAAACCAGCAATCTACGGAAAGAGGATTTCGATTTTTGAAAGATCCCTTATTTTTTACTGATAGTTTCTTCGTTGGAAAACCAGAAAGAATAGAAACAATGTTATTTTTAATGTCTTTGTGTTTGTTGATTTATAACTTGGGGCAAAGAGAATTAAGAAATTGTTTAAAAAGAGTCAAAAAAGCAATAAATAATCAAGTAGAGAAAGTAACATTGCGTCCGACTTTGAGGTGGATATTTCAATGTTTTCAAGGTATTCATTATGTGATTTTAAACGGAGTTAAACAAATTGTCAATTTAACAGAAGAAAGGCGTTTTATATTGAGTTTATTACCTGCATCTTGTCAAAGATATTATCTATAAATTGAATTGGATAAAGCAAAAATAATAAAAGAATAAGAGTCTAATGATATCAAATGAGAAGAGGAAACTCTCCTTCGTTTGTGCTGAGTCTTGCTAAGTTTTCAATGAGTATAAATCTTCTTAATTTGATTATTTTTCCTAAAAATTTAATGAAAAGAGAAATATTCTTGCCCAGGTATGATTTTCGGACTTTTTAAAACTATGTATTTTTTTATACTACATTTTGAAGTGCGGAATCTGGGATCTAGGCTCATCACCCCCGACACCTCGACTTGACAGACGGTTTCCTTTCCTCTGAGTCCCAGAGTAGTAGTTTCTATTCCTCGATTACAAATTTCTTGCGCTGATGCCACGTCTCTATCACAGCGATAGCCACATTCAGGACAATCATGAATCCTATCAGAAAGGGTTTTCCTCATCTCTGCACGACAATTAGGACAAGTCTGGCTAGTTCCTCGGTGATCAACTAATCCAAAATATTTGCCCCTTATCTTACAGACATATTTGAGAATATCTCTGAATTGACCAAAACCTGCATCAAGGGTATGCTTACCCAAAAAGCCTTTAGCCATTGTACGAAAGTCAATATCTTCCATAAAGATAGAGTCTCCCATGTCACAGACAAAGTGAGCTAATTTGAACTGATAATCTTTCCGTTTGAAAGCAATATGATTGTGTTGCTTTTCTACTCGTTTTCTGGCTTTCTCGTAGTTGAAAGAACCCTTGCTTTTTCTACTTAAGCGACGTTGCAGCAATTTCAGCTTGCGGTGTTCGCTTTTGAAGAATTTTCGTCCTTTTTCTATATAGTTATCACTGGTCGCTAAGTAACTAGAAAGCCCGACATCTAACCCTAAAGGATGCCCAAAAGGAGCCTCAATTTCAGGCAGATTTATGTCAGATTGAATGCTAATTACGGCAAACCACCCCATTGCTTTCTTGACCACTCGTACCTGTTTGATAACAAAACCATTGGGGATTGGACGATGAAGATTTATCTGGACTTTTCCCAATTTTGGTAATTTGAGTTGCCACCCTGTCAAAGGATTGCTTCTAAATTGAGGAAATAATAAAGACTTCATCTGTCCATATTTCTTGAACCTTGGGAAACCAAAGCCCCGATTACGAAAAAAGTCCCAAGCATCATGTAGTCTTCTGACATTAGTTTGTAAAACTTGGCTTGGAACTAAAGCTAATCCAGAAAATACTTTTTTCGCCTTTGGTAACTGATTTTGTTGCTGATGATAACTAGTGCAGCTTGGCGAAAGTAATCCACCAGATTTTTACAGAAACTTTCGTGACTAGCCACGACAATGTGTTTCAATGAAACTAACGGAAGAATCTCGAAGTTGATGTCCATGATAAAAGCATTGCCAATTAACCTCTCCAACCTACAGAAAACAGTACTCCAACAAATAGTGAGAGGGACAACAAACCCCTATCGCCTTGTTAGACGAGCCAAGCTAATCTTAGCCGCAGCATCAGGAGAGAGCAATAGTTCGATTAGTCGAAGATTAGAATTAGACCGAGTACAAGTGCGTCAGTGGCGATCGCGATGGTTTGAGGAGAGAGAAAAACTGAGTGCCGCCGAAGAACAACAGGTAACGGAGAAAGCATTAATGGTCTTGATCAAAGGAATTTTAAGCGATCGCCCAAGACCTGGAACAACAAAATCCTTTACGGTCGAACAAGTAGTCCAGATTGTAGAGATCGCTTGTGAAGAATGTGAAAAATCAGACAGACCAGTGAGCCATTGGACACCTTCAGAGTTGGCGGATGAAGCCATAAAAAGAGGAATTGTCGAAAAGATTTCCCCCCGTAGTGTGGGGCGTTTTTTAAAAAGAAGCGACATTACAACCACATCTCGTTCGTTACTGGTTAAATGCCAAAATTGATGATCCCTTAAAATTTAAAAAGCAAGTCAAATATATCTGTGAACTTCATCAAGAAGCTAAAACTTTGTTAGAACAAGGAATTCATTTAATTAGTACAGATGAAATGACAGGGATTCAAGCTCTTGAGAGATTATTTCCGAACAAAAGAATCAAGCCTAAACAAGTAGAAAAAATCGAATTTGAATATGAAAGACACGGAACTTTAAGCTTGATTGCGAACTGGGATGTGGCAAGAGGAAAAGTTGTTAGTCCCTCTATTGGACCGACAAGAACAGAACAAGATTTTTCTGAACATATCCAGAGAACGATTAAGATTGATGAAAAAGCAGAATGGATTTTTATTGTAGATCAACTCAACACTCATAAATCGGAAAGCTTAGTCAAATTAGTAGCAGAAAGCTGTGGAATTACTATTGATTTGGGGAGAAAAGGAAAGGAGGGGATTTTGCAATCTATGGACAGCAGAGCAGATTTTTTATCAGATGAATCTCATCGAATTCGCTTTGTTTATATTCCCAAACATACATCGTGGCTTAATCAAATTGAGTGTTGGTTTTCGATCTTAGTCAGGCGTTTACTCAAAAGAATTACTGTCCGTTCAACTGAAGAACTATCCCAAAAAATTCTCAATTTTATTGATTACTTTAATCAACATTTTGCTAAGCCGTTCGTTTGGAAATTTAAGGGCTTTAAAGATCATAAGTGACTGGTGGATTATTTTTGCTAAGCTGCACTAGGAAAAGGATAACTTGCCGCCATGATATATTCTGACTCTAAACTACACCGATCTATTGGACACTTCCTCGAAGCAATCCAGTCTTTTAGCTCCCGCAAAGCATAGTTATAAGAACGGCGACAAATTTCTAGCCATTGGTCTAACATTGCCTCTTGTTTGCTGTCAGGGTAGATTCGGTACGAGTAGTTGAGTGTTAGAGTCATGACAATATGTTAGCACAAAAATAATAAAGTGGTAACATAAGTCATCTAAGCAAGGTTGTGCTGTCGCACGTTAATATATTGATCGGGCTTTATCCGCACGCTAAAACCTTGGCGAGCGACCCCGGCGAATCGCATTCGCGCTCGTGAACGCGCGAGCAGGTACTCACCTACGGTTCGATGCGTCCCCCTCGTTTATAGCGTGGGACTTAGCCCGACATTAAAGTTAACGGGGGAATATGTTAATCGAACTCTGAACAAGTTCCCCCCAGTCCATTCACGATGGTACAGGTGTTGTAAACCAGCATACCTTGATAGCTTCCAGCGGAAGTGTCCTTTTCCCCAATGCCGTCGGCAATCAGCACATCCTCTGAAATAGTTACCCCTGCCTCATTGGCGACAGTTTGCAGTACCTTGTCGTTGGCGGTGAGTTCTGCAAACAGCACGGGAACGCCAACTGTCTTAATCCCCTCCGATAGTGATTTAACTTTGGCTGCTGTGGGTGTTTCCTCCGTTGAGAGTCCCAACAGGGTACCTTCCACGGTCAGGCCATAGGCTCTGGCGTAATAGCTCATGGCGTCGTGGGTAGTAATCAGACGGCGCTGATTTTCTGGAATGGTAGCAATTTGTTCGGGAATCCAAGCGTCCAACCTTTCTAACTTACTGGTGAGGGCATCGGCATTGCTGGTGTAGGTGTCGGCATTGTCGGGGTCGATTTTAACCAGGGTTTGCTTAATTACCTCTACCATGCGAGTGCCGTTTTCAATGTCGTGCCAAATATGGGGGTCAGGCTCCACTTCCCCTTCTTCCTCAATTTCAATCACGTCCTGGACGGCTTCATCGTGTACCGCTACTTTGGGAGCAGGGGTGGTAGTCGCTTCTGCCATCTCAATAATCGAAGGCTCAAAGTTCATCCCCCCATAGAACACCGCATCCGCAACCTCGATCGCCTGTCGGTCAGACGGTTTGGCTTCATAGGTGTGTGGATCTTGGTCATAACTGATCAGGCAGTTGGGTTCAAACACCCCCTCTGCAACTTGCTCTACCATGTCGCAAACGACACTGTAGGAAGCGACGACATTTATGGTTTCACCATCACTAATGACTTCCCCAGGATTTTCCCCTGGTTCTGGGTCGGTGGTGGTTTGGGAACTGCTACCACAGGCCGCCAAACCAGTTACGAGGGCTAAAGCGGCGAAAGTGCTGGCAAAACGACGCTTTGACTGAAAGAAAAAATTCATAGAATTTTCTTAATATGTTGGGTATCTAATCGAGAAATAATCTCACTATAGTTTAGATCATGATTATTGATAGTTTAAGGGACTGTTTATAAATAAAATATAAAGAAATTAAGTAGCACAAATTCCTGATTATAAAACTATAATTCTTAAAAACTAATAAACTTGTTACAGGTTTATTGGGGATGATTTTCTGGTAAAAGTTTCTTAATTTTCTTTTTACAAGCAGTCTCTAAAAGGTCTGTTCCGTCTAGGTAGCAAAAAGCCGTTGATTTTTGAAAAAGATTTGCACTATGCTTATTTCATAATTGCATCATTTTCTGTTCATTGTCTATTCACTTTTCTCGGAGGCAGGCTATGCTCCTAGTTCAAAACTTGTCCGTGAGTTACCGCAGTTTTACAGCACTCAACAATGTGAGTTGTACCTTCGACCCTGGCCAATTGGTGGGCATCTTTGGCCCAAACGGGGGGGGTAAAAGCACCTTGGTCAAGGCCATGCTGGGGCTGATTAAGTCTGCCACGGGGACAGCCCTATTAAAAGGTAAGCCTCTGACACAGCAGCTTTCTCAGGTTGCCTATGTACCCCAGCGATCGCAAATTGATTGGGACTATCCTATTACCGTCTGGAATGTGGCCATGATGGGCTGCACCCTGCAAACCGGGCTGTTTCGTTGCCCCAGTCGCCAGTCCCGTGAACTGGTTAAGGCCGCGCTACAACGGGTTGGTATGTATGAAAACCGCGATCACAGTCTTAGTAACCTGTCCGGCGGGCAGCAGCAGCGAGTATTTTTAGCCCGCGCCCTTGCCCAAGAAGCGGAACTCCTGATTTTGGATGAACCCTTCAACGGAGTGGATCAGAAAACGGAGTCCATCATGTTTGACATTTTTAGGGAGCTTAAAGCCCAGTCCAAAATTTTGTTCGTCATCAGCCATGACCTCAGCGAAACTCTCGATAACTACGATCAGCTGCTATTACTGAACAAGCGGGTCATCGCCCAGGGAGCGCGCCACGAAGTAATGACTAAAGATAACTTGCTGGCAGCCTACGATGCCCCGGTGTGGTCTATTGCTCCATAAGGTCTCGGGTGTTCATTTTAGTAAAACGGAGTGTATTGGTTTGAACTGGTTAATTGAGCCCTTGGGCTTTGAATTCATGCGTAATGCCCTGACTATGGGAGTCCTGCTGGGGGTTTTGTGCGCCGTCGTGGACAGCTACATGATCGTGCAGCGCATGAGCATGATGGGTGATATGATTGCTCACTCTGTCCTGGCCGGGTTGCCGGTGGCTCTATTTCTGGGGTTGCCCCTATCGTTGGGGGCGCTGGTAGCGGGGGTAGTGAGTGCGGTCGTGTTGGCTGGCATTGAGTCCCAATCTAAGCTCAAGATGGATGCCGTGATGGCGTTGATCTTGGCATCATTTCTGGCCATCGGTACAACCTTGGTAACGGTGCTGCCAGGAGCCAACCGCATCGATGTGATTCATGTGTTGTTTGGCGATATCCTGGGGGTCACCCGGGGCGATCTGATGCTAACCTTCGGCGTGGCGTTAATCATTTTGATTAGCGTCTGGCTGTTTTACAAAGAGCTTTTGTTTTACACCTTTGACCCCATTGGGGCGCAGGCGAGTGGACTGCAGGTGCGCTGGTATTACCTGGGCATCGTCACCGCCATTAGTCTGACCATAGTTGCCAGTCTGCAAACTGTGGGGGTATTACTGGTGATTGCCATGCTGGTAGCTCCTGGAATGACGGCTTATCTGCTGGTCAAAGAGCTACACCAGATGATGATTTTGGGGGGCTTTCTGGGGGCATTTGCCAGCATTGCCGGAATGTATATGAGCTTCTATCTGGACATTCCTTCGGGATCGGCCATTGTGTTGGTGGCCTTTGGGCTGTTTTTGCTGGCGTTCTTCTTCAGTCCATCCCAGGGAATTTTGACCCAATCCGGCTTAGTTAAAGGCATCCTTCTGAAGTCGTCTAGAGGCTCCAGTTGAACCTCTATCTTGCCAGGATCGTGGCCTAGCACTTCATCAAAAGCCCCACCTCAATGAGAAATCATCGGGTGGGGAAAATGTTGTCAATGATAGGTTTAATGGCAGATTTTTTAGTAAGCTAATCCCATACTGCGGGTTGTTTCTGCCCCAAGATAAACACGGATGCTTAAGAAGTCGGTAGGACAAGCGGTTTCGCATCGCTTACAGCCCACGCAGTCCTCTGTACGAGGGGAGGAAGCAATTTGACTTGATTTACAACCATCCCAGGGAACCATCTCTAAAACATCTAGGGGACAAGCGCGAACGCATTGAGTACAACCAATACAGGTATCGTAAATTTTAACTTTATGTGACATTGATTTTCGGCTCCTTAACCGAATGTTCTCCTTCGTCAAGCACCTCGACTTAAATTTAATTACAGTCGAGATTTACCCACTGAACAAAGACTTAAGAATATCTTAATGTGTCTATTGTAAAACATAGTTAGGCTTAAGGGTTAGTTTACCTCAGTACGAGGGTCTATCACTACAAATTGTTATAGAACTTTAATTTATGTAACAAAATATTTCAATCGGGATCATCAAATTGTCTAACCGAGACATCAACCACTTCAACGTCAACGATTCCTGGGGGTGTAATCCTTTGAAACTTGCCGTTTTTCACTTGTAGAGCTTCACCACAGTTGGGACAGGAAGAATTGACCCCTTTGAACCCTGTAAATTCATAGCCACACACAGGACATTGATCTTCGATTAGGTTGCGCTGAACCCACCACCGTAAGATCCATAATCCGATTATGGGGGTAACAATAATAACCCCCAATAAAATCAAAAATCCATTAACCAGCCATCCTAAACCCAGGGAGACCAATAAAATGCCCAATAGTAGCAAGTTTAGGAAACATCCTAACCCCGATCTGTTAAGCCATAGTAGTTTTGGAGAATAATTATTCACAATTTCTCTGTGTTGGTTGCTTTGTTTTTGGACTTATATTTTCCTATGTTATCCAAAAAATTTATATAAATTACTGTTTTCAGGGATCTATAGGGGACAATTCGTCTTAGAATAATGCAGTGAAACATTTAGTCTATGGGTATTTTGGGGATTTAAGTTTATTAATGTAACTGATCATCCATCCTTTTTTAATTGGGATTAGCCAAAACGACATAGGACAGAAAACACCATACTAAGGAGATTATTCGATGAATAAAAGTGAATTAATTGATGCAGTAGCGAATAAGGCTGAAGTTACCAAAAAACAAGCAGAAATGGTTATTAGTGCCACCATTGACACCATAATGGAGGCAGTGGCCTCAGATGATAAGGTGACTTTGGTGGGTTTTGGCTCTTTTGAATCACGGGATCGCAAAGCCCGTGAAGGTCGTAACCCTAAAACCAACGAAAAAATGAACATCCCTGCTACCAAGGTTCCTGCTTTCTCCGCCGGAAAGAAATTTAAAGAAGCGGTTGCCCCTAAAGAGTAGTTACCTTAATCGGCAGATGAAACAACCCATTCATGGTGGTAATTTAGTCTGGGCAGCAGAGCAAATAGGCTGTCCAGTTTCTTCTATTTTGGATTTTTCTGCTAGTATCAATCCCCTGGGTCCCCCTCAATCTGTCTTAACCGCCATTCAATGGGCTTTAAGCACTGTTCAACACTATCCTGACCCTAACTATACAGAACTGAGGCAAGCCCTCTCAGAATGGCATCAACTGCCCTCTGAGTGGATTTTGCCAGGGAATGGGGCAGCAGAATTATTAACCTGGGCTGGCTGTGAGTTGGCACGGCAAAAAGAAACTTATGTCATGATTCCTGGATTTAAGGATTATTGGCGAGGGTTACAAGCTTTTGGGGCGAATATTATCCCCGTCTCTTTTCCTTGGCAAAGTTCTGATGCTCTTAAATGTGTCTATAATGTTGGGGAAAATGATGCTGGTATTATTATTAATAATCCCCATAATCCTACGGGTAAGTTATTCACTAGAGAGACTTTATTGCCTTTATTAGAACGGTTTAGTTTGGTGGTGGTGGATGAGGCTTTTATGGATTTTGTTGACCCTGCTCAAGAAGAGAGTTTAATCTCTGTTATTGCTGATTATCCTAATTTGATTATTGTGCGATCGCTGACTAAGTTTTATAGTCTTCCGGGTCTGCGTTTAGGTTATGCGATCGCCCATCCCCAACGTATACAAAAATGGAAATCTTGGCGCGATCCTTGGCCAGTTAATAGTTTGGCGGTTCAAGCTGCGATCGCTGCTATAGAAGATAAAGAATTTACAGAACAAACTAGGGAATGGTTATCAGTATCTCGTCAACAATTATTAACGGGACTATCACAAATTAAAGGTTTAAATACTTTTCCTAATTACGTTAATTTTATTTTGGTTGAAACCGAGATCCCTGGTCCTAAACTACAACAAAAATTATTACAAAAGTATCATATTTTGATTCGAGATTGTTTAAATTTTGAAACTTTAGGCGATCGCTATTTTCGCATTGCGGTTCGTACCTCCGAGGATAATAATAAATTACTTGAAGGTTTATCAGATATTTGCGGTTAAAAATATATAGTAGGGTGGGTTAGACAGCTATAATTTAGGTTTTAACCAGAACAGAAAAATCTGTCTTAACCCACCATCTTAGTTAAAGTATCAGCGAATATTTTTCAATCGTAAGATAATAATTTTCTTTTAATTTTATTTATATAATAAGGACAATTATAATGGTTAATAATCTAAGAAAAAAATAATCAGATATGTTAACAGTTATTGGTTGCGGCAATCTAAACCGATGTGATGATGCAGTTGGGGTTATTATTGCTCAGAAATTACAAGATATTTTTAAGGATAAAAAGTTGACTGATTTACACATTTATGACTGTGGAACCGCAGGAATGGAGGTCATGTTTCAAGCAAGGGGAAGCACAAAATTAATTATTATTGATGCTTGTTCTACAGACTCAGAACCAGGAACTATTTATAAAGTACCAGGACAGGAATTAGAAGAATTACCGGAAGCTAGTTATAGTTTACATGACTTTAGGTGGGATAATGCTTTAGCAGCAGGAAGAAAAATATTTAAAGAGGAGTTTCCTGAAGATGTTACTGTGTATTTAATTGAAGCAGAAAATTTAGGATTAGGGTTAGAAATTAGTCCCATTTTAAAAGATTCTGTTGAAAAAGTTATTGATTATATTCAACAAGAAATTAATGATTTTTATCCGAAAGTTAATAGAGAATAGTAATATCATTTTCATAAATTTAGACTACAGATATTAACATTGTAGGGGTCAACGGCCGTTGACCCCTACGGAGATATTTTAGGAAATTGGTAGAATTAAAACAAGTTTAAAGTTTAGGCTGCTAATAGTTGATAAATAGCGGTTTGTATCAGCTTTTTTCTATATTCTATTCCTTGGGTTAGTTGCTGTTCTAAATCATCACAATATTTCATTAATTGGTCAACTTTTTTAACTATTCGGTGTTGTTCATTTAGGGATGGTAGTCCAATTACAAAAGCATTGATCAATTCTTTTCTAACACCTGTTTGTCCAGCCGTTCTTTCTGATTCTGCAATCACTATTTTTTGTATTCTAGGTTCTTGAAGTAAATAATATAGATAATCTTTTGATATTAATAAGTGAATGGGATCAGCTTTCATTAACGCTACGTTATAAGTTCCTTCTAAACCTCGTAATATTTGAAAAACTGGAGGGCCATATCTTCCTATCATTACATCATCTTTTGAAAAAGGACGATTAGCATATTGATTAGGAACAAAAGTTTTAAATTCTTCAGACTTAAAATCTCTAATTTGAATTAATCTTGTATATCCTTTCTCTTCATGATAAATAAATTTTTTTTTTGGAGGCTGACTACCTCCTATAAAATTAACTATATTTCCTAACCTAACCCATTCCCAACCAACAGGTAAATTATAAGGAATTTCATCATCAGTAATAGGGGGTAAAGGTTTAGATTTTTTAATCTTTTTATCCTTGACTAATTTAGCTTTTTCGGACTTTATTTTCTCCAACAAAATAGAAGCAGGTTCATCACTTTTATCCTGGGGAACTAACTTACCCATCACCGCTAATTGTAGAATAGTTTGACGTAACTGTTTAATATTTTCGGGGGTACTATAGATTAACTCAAAGTTTTCTTGAATCTGTTGCCAATTATTCTTAAAATCCTCTTCTTTGGTCTTAGTTAATTTATTAGTTGCTGTTTCTCCTAGTAATATTAGTTGCTTTTTTTGCTCTGTTTTTTTATTTTCTAATTCGTCGCAATATTTCATTAATTGAGCAACTTTTTTAACTATTCGGTGTTGTTCATTTAGGGGTGGTAGGGAGTAACAAAATTTTTGATGTGTTTTAGCACTAAATTTTTATTACCAACCCCTTGAGTATTTTTTGCTGATTTTTCTTTGACTAAAGGTGAGTTAATTAGTAACTCTAAATAATAAGTATAAATCAAAGATTTATTGAACTTTAATAAAGCTAAACTAACAAAAATACTAAACTCGATATCAATATCAATAACCTTAGCAATTCCAGTTGTCTCAACTTTAGTTAATAAAATATCATTGAACTCTGGATGACATCTTTTAATTAATTTTTGATGTGTTTCTTCAGATATAAAGCGTGTATTTGCTAGATTAATAAAACCACTAGAAATATCTTTCACTGATAAAAAAGGAACTCCTGAAAATCTATAAGTTGGAGTATGATGTGCGCCATCTGTAATTAATAAGGTAATATCATCTAACCTAACCCATTCCCAACCAATAGGTAAATTATAAGGAATTTCATCATCAGTAATAGGGGTTAAAGGTTTAGATTTTTTAATCTTTTTATCCTTGACTAATTTAGCTTTTTTTGCTTTTATTTTCTCCAATAAAATAGAAGCAGGTTCATCATTTTTATCTTGGGGAACTAATTTACCCATCACTGCTAATTGTAAAATTAATTCCCTTAATTTCTGCACTCCATTGGGTGCATCAGCTAATAATTCAAAGTGATTAAAAAATGTTTCTAGATTCATCATTTTACTAAAGATAACGTACTTGGTTTTTCATCTCATCAGCCGTGACATGATTAAGAATAACTAACAGTCGCCTCGCAATTTCATGAGGAGGATGACGAACAGCAAAAATGACCCCATAATGTTCCCTATCTTCCTCAAAATACTGCTGCACTAATAACTCAAAATCTACTCTATTATGAGTTACTATTGTACTCTTTAAACTCACAGCATATTCTAACTGCTCCTCATCACTTTTTTGTAATTGATTTTCGTCCCTTGCTGTGGTTGTCATAAACCCTTTTGCCTTCACTAACTCAGCTACCAAAACATGAACATCTTCATCTAAATATAGTGTGATAAATAAATTATTCATTACTCTTTAAATAACGGATCAATTAACTCATCAGGAATACGATTTAACTCAATATAATAATTAATTTCTGTGTGATGATCACTGTAATAAGACAGAGCATCAAATACTTGTGCTAAAGTTAAATGAGGCATTCCTTGGGGTATTTCTTCAGGAGAAACACCCCTACGCCACGTTTCGACAATTGCTCTTACAGGAGTGCGTGTTCCTTTAATAATTGGTTCTCCATTGAGAATTTCTGAGTCAGTTATAATATAACAATGTTCGGTTTTGTTTACCATTTTATACCTCTATTAATTTTAATTTAACAATCCTGATTTGTACTGTTTTTACTTATTCTAAATATTGTAAATATTCATCAGATATGTAATTTTTACCTTGATTAACTTTATCAGTAAATTCTGTCATTGACATAATAATTTTCCTATCTTCAATAAAACATTAAATAGTGGATTGTTTTGACTAACATGGTGGGTTACGACGGATTGTTATATTCTTGTGATAACCTACCTAAATTATAGCCGTCTAACCCACCCTACTCTTTTAAGCCCCCCTTAGTAAGGGGGGTTGGGGGGATTATCCAAGAGTGATAATTTGCCCACCCTGGTTTTTATAGCCCCCCTTGCTAAGGGGGGTTGGGGGGATCATCTAAGGCTGATTTTAACTCATTTTTTAACAATTGTTGTGTGTTGGATATTTCGTTAATTAATCCTTGATACTCTTCTAACATTGTACCTAAATCTCGATGTTTTTCCCTTTATTGGTAAGGATTCTTAATATCTAAATTATAGCCATTAGCTTTAATTTCTTCTATGGAAACACACCAAGCAAACTCATTTTCTTCTCGATTATTCCACCATGCCTTTTCCGCTGCGAATTCCTCAATTTTTATCGGTTTAGTTTTAGAATAAGATTTATAACCAGGGGGATAAGGATGTTCATGAAACCAGATATTTTTTGTTGATTCACCCTTGGTAAAAAAGAGTAAATTAGTCTTAATACTGGTATAAGGATTAAACACCCCATTAGGTAGCCTCACAATAGTATGTAAATTACATTCTGATAACAATTTTTCCTTAATTCTTGTCTTTACTCCTTCCCCAAATAATGTTCCCATCAGGTAACACAATACCTCCTCGTCCCCCTACTTCTAATAAGTGTATAATTAACACTAAAAATAAATCAGCAGTTTCCTTAGTTTGATAAGCTTTAGGAAACCCCCCTTCAATCCCATCTTCTTCCTTCCCTCCAAAGGGTGGATTAGTCAAAATAACCTCTACCTTATCCGAGGGTTGATAATTTCTTAAAGGATTAGCTAAAGTATTATCACGGCGTACTTTGGGCGCATCAATTTCGTGTAACAAAAGATTAGTAATACAGAGTAAATGGGGTAAAGGTTTCTTTTCTACTCCCATAATTAAATGACTTAATTTTTCCCTTTCTTCAACGGTTTTAACTTGCTTTCTGAGATGATTTAAAGCACAAGTTAAAAAGCCACCAGTTCCACAAGCAGGGTCAAGAATTCTCTCTCCTAACTGTGGTTTAATCATATTTACCATAAATTGAGTTACAGCACGAGGCGTATAATATTCCCCTGCATTTCCTGCATTTTGTAAGTCCTTTAATATTTTTTCATAAATTTCCCCAAAGAGATGTTTATCTTGAGAATTATTGAAGTCAATCTCATTAATTTTATTGATAACTTGACGGATCAATGTGCCATTTTTCATAAAATTGAATCCGTCTTCAAACGCTTCTTTTAAAATTCTTGACTTAGGATTATTGCTTGTTGACAAATCAAGATTTTTGAGACTTTTAAACAGTTTACTATTCACAAAATCTAATAAAGTTTCCCCTGTCATACCCTCATCATTAGCCGCCCAATCTCGCCATCTTAAACCCTCTGGCATAGCTGAAATATAATCATCTTCAAATAATTCTGCTTCCATTTCTCTATCATCAAAAATCTTGAGAAATAGCATCCAAGTTAATTGACTAATACGCTGGGCATCTCCATCTACCCCCTCATCAATTCTCATAATATCTTGGATAGCTTTAACAGTAGTAGAAATGGACATAAAATTAAAAGGACAAATTAAGTTAAAATGACAGATATATAAATTATGCCAGAAAATATATTCATTATGAAAAAAAGAAACATAAATATTTTATCTAAAACTGAAGCTTTACGTCGCGCTCAAAAAATTGTTGCTCGTTACGCTAAAAATTGCTCGTTAGCCAGGGAATTAATTTCAGAACGTCGTCAAGAAGCTGAGGCTGAAAACACATAAATATTAATTGATACAAAGGAAAAAAATCTCTAATTATTCTCATTGTTGTTCATATTGTAGGGGTCAACGGCTGTTAACCCCTACGGAAATAGGATAACATTAAGAAACCCCATAAAGTTCCCTTGCTAACTCTTGAATAGCTGCTAAATATTGCTTTTTCCCCCCAAAATGTTTAATAATTTCCATCGGGGTTCCCAACCTATCAAAAGGTGCAACAGTTAACACTTTCAAATCTTCAATGGACTCTATTCCCTCATCTGCATACTTATCTAAAAGTGCCTTAACCCGCATTTCTCACAAACTGATCAGTAATCAGCTAGAGGTTAGATGTGGCTTATTTTTCAAGCGATCGCTTAAAATGGCACACTGTTATTTTTTACTCGCCCCTCAAATCAAGGTTAAACTCAGACTACATAATGGTTTGAAGTTTAGCGATCGCAGAATTTGTGAGAAATGCGGGCTTAAGCACTTTCCTAGCCTTTTCCCCATATTTTGTGAAACAATTGCGCTTTTTCACTTCATTTGCCCTCTCAAGACGACTTAAAGGCGGTTGATCAAACGCCACATGACAAATGAGATCAAACGCATCAAACTCCTTACCAACCTCCTGCATTAACCCTTCAAAAATGACCCCTCTCTCCTGTAAAGCATCAATAATGACCTGTTTTTTGGTAGCCTCACCCCATTGCCTCAAAAAGGCATCCATTGACCTATATTCCTTATTAACCGTCTTTTTCGTGTAATATTTCAAAGATTCGGTGATTAATCTCCCCTCCTTATCGTAATACTGCACCCTCTCCCTGATAACCGATGTTTTCACCGTCTCTTTACCCAGATAATATTTAGTCCGTTTCTCCCTAACCACTGGTGAAGGGTTGGCCATTTGGTACGGTTTATCCTCTTCTAAGACAATGGGATCATCCCCTTTCGGTTCGTAAACTTGTACTGGATCGCCATCAAAGTTGGGGTCAGCAAATAATTCCGTGGCCTTCTTAAAATCCATGATAGTAAAGTAAGATTTACCAAACGCCTCATTAATACGGGTTCCGCGCCCAATAATCTGCTTAAACTCCGTCATAGACTTAATAGAACGGTCTAAGACAATTAATTGACAAGTTTGAGCATCTACCCCCGTCGTCATCAACTTAGAAGTGGTTACCAACACAGGATAAGGACTATCGGGCAGAATAAAATTATCTAACTCTTCTTTGCCAATTTTGTCGTCTCCTGTTATTTTTAGCACATAACGGGAATTTTGCGCCACTAAATCGCTATTTGCTACCACTAACGCCCGACGCATCCGTTCTGCATGGTCAATATCTTCGCAAAAAAGAATAGTTTTCCGAAAACGGTTCGTCCTTTTGAGAAATGCTGTGATTTTTTGGGCCACCAAAATATCCCGATTTTCGAGTACCAGGGATCTATTCATATCCATTTGATTATAGATTCTATCCTCGATAAATTGCTGATATTTATCTATTTGTCCCGCTTTCGGTCGCCAGCCCAACAAATCCTTATCAATATCGATTCTTATCACCTTATAGGGGGCTAAAAAACCATCTTCAATTCCTTGTTTCAGGGAATAGGTGTAAAGGGGTTCGCCAAAATAGTCGATGTTAGAAATATCTTTGGTTTCCTTGGGGGTGGCCGTCAAACCGATGTGAGTAGTACTGCTAAAATAATCAAGAATTTCACGCCATGCTGAATCTTCTGCTGCGCTTCCCCGATGACATTCATCTACAACGACTAAATCGAAGAAATCGGGGGAAAATTGCTTATAAATGTTTTTTTCTTCCTCATTCCCTGTGACTGCTTGATATAAAGCCAAATAAACCTCATAGGACTTATCTATCTGACGCTTCTTAATTTTGGTCATGGCCTGACCAAACGGCTTAAAATCATTGGTTTTGGTCTGATCCACTAAAATATTGCGATCGGCTAAAAATAAAATCCTTTGTTTGGTGCGAGATTTCCATAAACGCCAAATAATTTGAAACGCAGTGAAGGTTTTTCCCGTTCCTGTAGCCATTACCAATAAAATTCGCTCTTTTCCCTTGGCAATAGCTTCAACGGTGCGATTAATGGCATTTAATTGATAATAACGGGGACGTTTGCCTCGACCATCACTATAATAGGGTTGGGTGATAATCTCGTTTTCTTCCTCCTCTATGCCCTTCCATTGGCGATAACGCTGCCATAATTCGTCAGGGGAAGGAAATTCATCTAAAGAGATTTCTCGTTCTATCAGGGCATCATTACGGGTAAAATCGTGTTCAATGAAGCCATCCCCATTGGAACTATAAGCAAAGGGAACGTCTAAAATCCTAGCATAGTCCATCGCTTGCTGCATTCCGGCACCCATACTGTGGTTATTGTTCTTGACTTCCATGACGGCAATGGGTAGATTAGGACGGTAGTAGAGGATATAATCAGCCCGTTTTCCTTTCCCTCGACTGGTTAGTTGGCCTCTAACTAATATTCGACCATCGGTAAAAGTGACTTCTTCTCGAATTTAGATGTTAAGATCCCATTTATTATTTTTAACTAAGGACGGAGTGATATATTTTGTGCAAATATCCCGTTCACTGAAACTTTTTTTATTAATGTTGGTCATGGGCAACATAATCATAACTTACTGTTAGTTTGCCCAAATCTTAGGGAAAATAAACAAAAATTTCCTGAAATAATTTGTCATAGTGATTTCATAATGTAGGGGTCAACGGCCGTTGACCCCTACAAAGTCCACATCTGTAGTCCAAGTTGATGAAAATGAGATTAGTTGGGATACCAAGTCTCATCAAGAATCTGTTCAAAAGTAAAAGGACATTTTTCGGGATACTCAGATTCATCTCTTTTAATAACTTTGCGTCCATCAGCACGTTTACCTTCTTTTATGGCTAAATCCCTAGCATCTGGATAGGCATTTTCTATAGCAGTTGGCAAATATTTTTTAATTGGTTTATACTTTCGTTGCGCTTTAAGAACTCGTTTTCTGTGTTCATCAATAGAATTATACCAACTATTGGTCATCCAATCAGGAGCATCTTTTTGCACAGCAAGTTTTAAAAGATGAGCAATCAAAATAATGAGATTACTTTCAACTGTTTCTTTGGGATCTCCCATCTCTAAATTCTCGATTAAATGCTCAAAATCTATGTTTTTCAAATCTTGTGCTTTCAATGCTTCAATTTGCGATCTTGTCCATTGAGCATAATATGTATCATATAAATTATTAATCATAATAATATGCTTGATCACTGTTAAAAATCTATTGTACCCCGACGCTTCTTCCATTAGAACCAAAAACAATGGGGGTTTCTTGTTTTAAAGGTTCCCATCCCACATTATAACCTGCTTTCCAAGCTTGTTTTCTAGCTGCTCTAAAGGCAGAAAAACTATCTGGACGCACCAGAAAAGCTAAATAATCTGTGTTCGGATCGAAGTTTTCTAGGATCTCATTAAAGTTTGAATCCGTTTGTGCAATGGTTTGATAAGATTCTCCTGTTTCGGGGGTTAAAGGTTCATAAATTAGTGCATCTACATCATAAAATTTAACTTTATAATGTTTTGTTTCTCCCTTAAAGCGTCGAAAACTTTGAATAGTTTGCCCTCGACACTTTTCGTATTCTTGAATACGATTAAGATATAACTGATAAGTATAATTATCTAAGTTTTGGGGTATTTCGGGGACAGAACATTCTGGTAAATTTTTGGTTAAAATGGCAATCTGACGATCCACTTCTTCATCGTCAATATAAGATATTTTGTTATTCCGAACTTCAAAAAACCTCGGCTTTTTCTCGGTATTAGAAACCAAGGGAGTTGTCACAATGGTACTCGAATCCACTGCAACAACGGTGATAAATAAACTAATAAACATTAATACACCGACGGTATTAGTTAGAATGTCTAAAAAAGAATCTAGGTTTTGACTAGGTGAGTTTAGCTGACGGTATCTTCTAGTTCTCATTGTTGTTTAATTCTTCTATTTTTAATGTCCAATCTTCATCAATGGGTTCGTATCCAATATCGATCCCTCGTTTTTCTACTATGTCTCTAACTTGTTGAAACACATCGATTCCTTGGGGACGGAGGACAACAATTAAATACTGTTTATCTTTGTTTTTTTCTACCTCTCTAATTAATTGATTTAAAGGCGATCGCCGATTGTTAATGTCAGATTTGGGGACAAAAACTTGACTAGGATGTAATAAAACTCCATCCTCCCGACATTCTACATATCTAGGTATTTTACCTTGATTTTCTCCTGCGGTTTCTTGTTTGGCAATAATGGTAATTGCTCGTTCATCTTTTAGTAGTTGGGTGGTTAAAACAATGATTAATAAAATGAGCGTACCAATGGTACAAGCTAAAATGGAGAGAAAGGGAAATAACTCGACTTCTAGGGAATTTTTGGCAAAAGAACGACGACGCATAAATTAAAGTTCTTCGGAATCGGTAAAGGTTATCAAACGGGGTTTACTTAACTTTTCTAGAATCGGTTGAATGTGTTTTATTTCTGTGATCATAGACTGGGAAAGTTGTCGATTGACGTTTACTTGTTGGTCTAATGTTTCTAAGAATTTACTCTTTTCTTCTAGACTCATGTTATTAATTTTCTCTATTTGTTCCATCAAATTACCACTTAATTGTTGTAACTTTCCTATTTCTGTGATAAAGCTTTGAGAAAAATTTTCTACTGCTTGTTTAGCATACATTTCTGCTGGTTGTATTAACGCTTCTGGGTTTGGTAAATAGTCTTGAAATGCCTGACGAACCGATTGATTAATGCCATCATAATCTAAGTTTTCACCCTTCTCTTTGAAACGAGGTAAGACGAAATCATTGATATAAATATCGATTCTTAGCAGTAAACGAGATTCCATTCTTTCTACTAAAACCAAAGGAATCATCACCAAAACACTCAACAATAAAGCTAATAAAGTTGTATCAAAAGCCACTGCTAAACCACTGGTAACAGTCCCAATACCTTCTTTAATTTGTTCGATTTCTCCTGCTTGTTCCAGGAAACTAGAAAACCCGTTTACCGCTTGACTAATACCAATAACTGTGCCAATAAATCCTAATAAGGGAATTGCCCAAACTAGAACACGGGGAAAGGTATAAGAAGTCTCTGTTGCACTTAAATAAAACGTAGAATCATCTAGGGCTAATTCCGAAGCAACTTTACGACTTCCCGACTGAATATATGCTCCTAAAATACGACTACAACGAATAGGTAAAAGTTGATTCTGTTTGGTTAAATTGTTTTGTAAGGTCAATAAATCTCGGGATCTTGGATTATCAAAGGTAACAGTTTGGGGAACCCAAGAACGACGCAATGCTACAGATTCTTGTTGTAATTTAATTAGTTTAATTACTGTCAAAGAAACCACAAAACAAGCTAAATAGATAACCAAAAATTGGGTGAATCCTCTTTCATACAGAAGCACCCCAACAAAAGTCGGTCTTAAAAATAATAGGGTTAGGGTATAGATAGCGATAAATAGCAATAACCCCATTAAAGAGATCAGCCAGAAATTAACATCTAATTTCTGACGTTCAGCATCTCCCGATAATAATAAATATTTGTTAGATTCTTTAGTTGTTGTTGTCATCCTAAATTAAGTATGAAAATAGGGAATAGAGAATGACTTAAAGTTATCACAAATATTCCAATATTAAACCCGATCACGACACAGGGAAAAGAATGGTGAAAGTTGTGCCTTGGTTGGGTTGGGAAATAACTTTAATGGTCCCTTCCATCCCTTCTACCAAAGTTTTGACGATAGATAAACCTAGTCCGGTTCCCCCAATGTTACGACTTCTCGCCTCATCAACCCGATAAAACCGCTCAAAAATGCGAGTTTGATGGGTTAAAGGAATACCTACACCCCGATCGCACACTTGGATATTGGCCTGTTGTTTTTCTTGAGAGAGTTTCAGCAAAATGGGTTCAGAAGAATGGGAATATTTAACAGCATTATCGACTAAATTCAAAAACACCTGTTTGAGGCGATTTTTATCCCCTTTTATCTTAACTAACTGATCAGGAAGAGAAATCTTAACAGGAGTTGGGTATTGATCCACCATTCCCTCAATTTCAGTCAATAACTCGTTAAGAACAACGGTTTCTAAATGAAAATACATCCGTCCATTTTCTGCCCTGGCTAAATCTAACAAATCCTGTAATAATTGGATAGTACGCTCAGCCTCTGAAGAAGCGGTTTCTAAGGCTTCCCGTTGGATATCGGTTAAATTATTGCCCCTGCGTAGGGTACTCTGCAAATAACCAGAAACCACCGTTAACGGGGTGCGTAACTCATGGGAAATATTGCTAACTAACTGACGTTGATCTTCCCAAGCGTGGGAAAGATCCGTTAGGGTGGTTTGTAGGGTTTGGGCTAATTCTTTGACCTCACTGGGAGCATTTTCTAACTCAATTTGTACCTTGCCTAGAGTTTCAGGAGAAATGTCTTTTGTCGTCTGACTCATGCGTTTTAATGGTTGTAAGGCGTTTTGAATATACCAGGCGATCGCTGCTGTCATCAAAATAGTTACAATCAAACCCACCAGCAAAAGACTGCTCATAATACTCAAAAACATGGTTTGATCCTTGGTGATATCTTGCGCAATATAAAATTCTCCAAGATGAACCCCTTTAACCACTAATTTTGTGGCACATAACAACCAATAACGATTATTAATCCGTTGTAACTCTGGTTGAAGAGGAATATCCGTCAAAGAAACTAAATTTTTTCCTCTCATTCCCATTTTTAAAGCTTCAGACTGGGCCAAGATTTCTCCTTGGGGACCTTTCACCCATAATAAGGTTTGGGGGTTAGAAAGGTTATCAATGGCCCTTTGTGTTCCCTCTTCCAAGGAAACCATATCGCTATATATCTCCACATCAGAAGGAAAACGGCCTGCAATGTAGCGTGTATTGTTTTTATGGGTGACAACTAAAATACTCTGCATTTGCCAACAGATCCCAGTAACAACCCCACTCAACCCTAAAATAGACATCGCAGCAATACCTACCGTTAGTCGCACTCGTAGAGAAGTTAGATGAGATAGTTGTTTCACACTAGGGAAGGATTTGATTAGGAACATGACAGACAATTTATTATGAGTCTATCTTTATCTTTTCACAATTAACTAAACCATAAATGATAAAAAGCTGAGTTTTGCCCGAAAATCTCACTGCGATCGCATTTCAAAGACCATAGCACAAAGGTAAGGATTTTTGATAATCTTGAGAAGAGGATTTATTCTTACACAAAAAACCATGCCAGAACCATTTAGATTTAGTAGTGGTCATCTTGCCCATACGGTAGCAGATTTAATCGGAGTTTGCCATCAGTCTCCACAAGAAGTTATATCTTATTTAAAAAGCGGGGATTTTGAAAAATGGTTATCCTATATCGGGGAAACAGAAATCTCTAAAAAAGTTGAAGAACTTAGGAAAATATTATTTATAGAAGAAGAACAGTTAAAACAGTTTATCCAAGTTTTACAACCTCCTGAAACTTCTGCCACAGAAACTATTGAAACTGAACAATCTCTAGAAACTCCTGAAACTTCTACAATAGAAGAACCTGAAACTGCACAATCTCTAGAAACTCCTGAAACTTCTACAATAGAAGAACCTGAAACTGAACAATCTCTAGAAACTCCTGAAACTTCTGCAATAGAAACTACTGAAACTGAACAATTTCTAGAAACTCCTGAAACTTCTGCAATAGAAACTACTGAAACTGAACAATCTCTAGAAACTACTGAAACTGAACAATCTCTAGAAACTTCTGAAACTTCTGCTACAGAAACTACTGAAACTGAACAATCTCTAGAAACTCCTGAAACTTCTGCAATAGAAACTACTGAAACTGAACAATCTCTAGAAACTTCTGAAACTGAACAATCTCTAGAAACTTCTGAAACTTCTGCAATAGAAACTCCTGAAACTTCCGAAGTTGCCGAAGAAAGCAAAGAAGCTGAAAAAATCATTGCTCCAATTAATGAGTCTTCTGATGAAGTTACCGAGGCAAAAAGTTTCTTTGCTAAAGCAATTCAAGGTTTTAAGTCTAAATATATTAGTCAGGGATAATTTATTGTTGATGATATCATTTTCATCAACTGAGACTAAAGATGTTAAGGTCGTAGGAGTTAACGGCCGTTAACCCCTACTTTAGGAAACTGGTATTATTTTGTAAGCTAGTTAGGAGAAAATTAACTCCTAACGATTCAACCCAAAATAACCTAATCCTGCCCCTATTACTTCGGCTAAAATACTAATTATTCTGAAAATAGCAATGGTTGTTAAAACGACTTCGATGGGTAAGGATGATGTTTCTAATAAACCAATAATTGTTGCTTCAAAAACCACCAACCCCCCGGGCGCACCAGGAATTACTAAACCTAACAACCAAGCGAAACTAAAGGCACTAACTATCATTGGTATTTGTTGAAGTGTGATAGATACAAATGCCATTAAAGCTAAAATAAATCCTGAACTTCTTAATAGTAAAAAAACAATCTCTTCCAATAAAATAATACCAGGATATTGCTGTAAATAAATATTTTCTCTATCTTGATTTTTCTCCTTTTTTATAAAATGAATAACTCTATTGATAACGAAAGGGTGAATACCTACTAAAACACTAATTAATAAAAAACATTGTAAGAATAATATGTTAAGATTTTTCGTTGTTTCAATTAAGCCAATACTATGACTTAATAAAGCAATTAACAAGGCAGCAGCAGCCATTAATAAAGGTTCTAGTAGTACACTTAAACTGGCAATAGATAAAGAAGCTCCTTGTTTAGAAATAGCAGAAATTCTAGCATAAAAATGACCAACATTTCCAGGTAAATATTTATAAATATTAGTCACTAAATATATTTTTAATCCCCATTGATACTGACAAGACTGTTTAAACAATTGTAGAATTTTTATCCAAACAATAGCCGACCAGATATGTGCAAATAAAGTTACAGTTAAAGCTAATAATAACAATAACCATCCCTGAGAATTAATTTTTATTTCCGTAACAGCTTGCCAATGATTTTTAAAAGTTGCAATTATAAAAAATAAGGTAACTCCTAAAACTATCCATTTTATGTAAGCTTTAATTGATGACATAATGACAATTATCCATGATCCATTGTTCATTATCCATTGTTAATCTTCTCAACAACAAAGGAGCAAGAGTTAAAGCTTGCTCCTTTTGATACCCCCAAGGGAAGTCGAATCCCTGTCGCCTCCGTGAAAGGGAGGTGTCCTAGGCCACTAGACGATGGGGGCTTGTTTTTTCTAGACCTTTATTAATATAACAAGAGTTTTTATCCGTGTCAACCATTTTGAGAAATTTTTTTTTGACCAACTCATGGTAGAGTTAAGATTGCAGGTTAAATGGATAGATATTAACCTCCACAGCGTGAGATTAGCGATCGCTCACTAAACAAATAAATGAAGAACTGAACTATGACGAGGCAATATCGCATTACCCTACTGCCAGGGGATGGCATTGGCCCTGAGATTTTAGCTGTTACCGTTGATATCCTCAAAGTTGTTGGTAAGCAGTTAGAGATTGATTTTCAATTCCAAGAAGCCCTGATCGGCGGGGTAGCCATTGATGAAACAGGCAAACCACTGCCAGAAGCAACCCTGAAGATGTGTCGTAGTAGCGACGCTGTCTTATTAGCTGCCATCGGCGGTTATAAATGGGATAATTTACCCCGTGAAAAGCGACCGGAAACAGGTTTATTAGCCATCCGTGCCGGACTAAACCTTTTTGCTAACCTACGGCCAGCTACCATTCTACCTCAACTCATCAATGCTTCTTCCCTGAAACCAGAGATCGTTCAAGGGGTAGATATTATGGTGGTTAGGGAGTTAACCGGGGGGATCTATTTTGGCAAACCCAAAGGCATTTTTGAGACAGAAACCAAAGAAAAACGAGGGGTCAACACTATGGCTTATACCGAGTCAGAAGTTGATCGCATCGCTAAAGTAGCCTTTGAAACCGCTCAGAAACGCGGTGGCAAGCTTTGTTCTGTAGATAAAGCAAATGTCCTCGATGTTTCTCAACTATGGCGCGATCGCGTCACCTTGATGGCGGAAAAGTACCCCGATGTAGAACTTTCTCACCTCTATGTAGATAACGCAGCAATGCAGTTAGTCCGAGAACCCAAACAATTTGATACCATCATCACAGGTAATTTATTTGGGGACATCCTCTCCGACGCAGCAGCCATGTTAACCGGTAGTATTGGGATGTTACCTTCTGCTAGTTTGGGCTTAGAAAAACCAGGGTTATTTGAACCCGTTCACGGTTCGGCCCCCGATATCGCAGGAGAAGACAAAGCTAACCCCTTAGCCCAGGTTCTCAGTGCAGCGATGATGCTACGCTATGGCTTAAACGAACCAAAGGCAGCTACTAAGTTAGAAAAAGCTGTTTTAGAAGCCTTAGCCCAAGGATATCGTACAGGAGATATTATGTCTGACGGCATGAAAGCAGTGGGATGTAAAGGGATGGGAGAAGTTTTGTTAAGGATATTGGAATCATAGTTAAAGATTTTTCCGTCCTTTGATGTGTATTCTTTGCATTAATATAATAAAGACAAACCTCGATAACTTTGTGAGGAGATCATAGTTATGGCTTATGCACATCAAATACACGAGTCCCAACCCCAGGGTATGGACTCTACCATTATTTTAGACCCAAGTTTATTACGGGCGGCACAAAGGACCTACCGTACCTATTGTATGTTACATCCGAGAAACTCCAAGCGACCCTATGGTATCGCCATTCATCGCAAAAGTTATCGAGGCCAATTAATTTTTCGTAATAACCCGGTTCTTTTGCCGGGGGAATGTTTTGTGCCAACCAAGCAGCTAGAAGTTGAAATCTAATAATATATACGCTTTTTAATATACATGATTGAAGTCGAACACTTAAGCAAAATTTATGGTTCAACTGCTGCTGTCGAGGATGTAGATTTTTCAGTTGAAAAAGGGGAAATTCTCGGTTTTCTCGGACCTAATGGCGCAGGAAAAACAACCACCATGCGTATACTGAGCGGTTTTATCCCTGCCACCGCAGGAACCGCTAAAATTGCCGGATATGACGTTCATGAACAGTCTTTAGAAGTTAGACGCAATATCGGTTATCTTCCGGAAACTCCCCCCCTGTACCCAGATATGACAGTGGAGGGTTTTTTGCAGTTTGTGGCTAGAATTAAAGGAGTAGCCCGCAAAAATCGCCAATCTCGGGTAGACTGGTCTCTGGAACGCTGTCAATTGGAAGATAAACGTAAAGTTTTGATTCGGAAGCTATCTAAGGGTTATAAACAAAGGGTTGGTATTGCTCAAGCGATCGTCCACGATCCCCCCGTGATTATACTAGACGAGCCTACTGTTGGCCTCGACCCTAAACAGATTATCGAAGTTCGCAACCTAATTAAGAGTTTAGCTGGGGAACATACCCTACTTTTATCTACTCATATTTTACCAGAAGTAAGCATGACCTGCGATCGGGTGACAATCATTAACGGTGGTAAAGTTGTGGCCACGGATACCCCTAATAATTTAATGTCCCATTTAACAGCAAAAGGAGGATATGAAATTGAAATTGTAGGGGATATCTTTAGTTTAGAACCGATGTTAAACGATCTACCTGGAATTAGTCAATTAGAAATTATATCCAATAGTGAAACTAAACATCATACTTTATTATTAACCACTGATTCCCATCAAGAAATAGGCAAAGATATTGCTGCTTTAATTATTAATCAAGGGTTAGACTTATACGAAATGAAGCGCACTCGTGCTACTTTAGAAGATGTTTTCTTAAATGTGATTACAGAAGAAGCGGCAACGGAAGGGAAAGCTCCTATTTTGGGAGAAAAATCATCTTTGGAGTTTGACGGGGAGACGGGGGGACAGGGAGACGGGGAGTAAATTTATCCGATAAAATATTATCAAAAAAGGATAAAAAAGCAACTTTGGGATTTTCCCATCAGAAGAGTCTTTAGAGACTACCGACAATGAATCAACTTTATAACTATTATTGAAATGATACTAACCAATTTATATGCTATTTTTCGTAAAGAATTTCAAAGTTATTTTGCTTCTCCTTTTGCCTATATTATCGCTGCCGTTTTTTGGTTAATTGGGGGCTTCTTTTTTAGTGCTATTCTAGAAGAAATATTACAAACCCTTTCCTTTTTTGAACAAAGTGGTCAATTATCTGTTCCCGTTGATGTTGCTGGTCAATTTATCGATAGTTTTTTTGCGGTAATTATCTCTTTATTATTAGTGTTATTACCTGCTCTATCTATGGGACTTTATTCAGAGGAAAGAAAACGGGGAACCCTAGAATTATTAGCAACTTCTCCCGTAACAAACTGGGTTGTTGCTGTGGGAAAATTGTTAGGGGTTTTAGCATTTTTTATCGTTTTAATGATGCCGTTTTGGATTTATGAAATCATAATTTTTAGTAACGCAAGTCCACCAATTAACCTCAATATTATACTATTATCTCATGGTGCTTTAATTTTAGTTGCCACTGCTATACTTTCCTTGGGAATGTTTATTTCTTCCCTAACCGATAGCGGAATTTTGGCTTATATTTTGACCTTTATTTTAATCTTATTTTTATGGATAATGGATGCGATCGCTGCTAATCTACAAGAACCTTTTAAAAGTATTTTATCCTATCTTTCGCTGTTTGATCGCTATACAGATTTAGTTAGTGGAGTGTTAGATATTAGTAGTATAGTTTTGTTTACAAGCTATATACTATTAGGAATTTTCTTAACTGCACAATCTATTGAAGCTTTACGATATCAACGTTCTTAAAATTATTATAAACAAATGCAGAAAATAAACAACTATAAAATAATCCTCAAATATCTTTTTGTTCCTGGACTGATTTTAACCGTTGCTGGTTTAGTTCCGATCTTTCTTACCCAAACCCAAACTATCCTCTATCTAACTTTAGTGATTGTAGGAAGCGTTTTTTTATTTATTTGGTTAGTCTATTTGTTGGTTACGGGGCGAAGTTTTTGGCAAAAAAGATCAACTCAAATAGGTACAAATGCGTTTATTTCTACTCTGTCTTTACTAACCATTTTAGCCTTAATCAACTTTATTGCTGTTCGTTATTCCCCTCGTATTGACTTAACGGAAAATCAACTATATACCTTATCATTACAAACCCAAGAAATTATCAAAAATCTTGATAAACCAACCAAAGTTTATGTTTTTGATAAAGAAATAAACCCACGAGATGAAGACTTATTAGAAAACTATCAACGTTACAATGATAACTTTAAATTTGAACTAGTTGATCCAGATAAACAAGTTGCACTCACCCAACAGTTTAATGTTCAATCATTAGGAGACGTTTACCTAGAATACGAAGATAAAAAACAATTAGTACAAACCTTGATCTCTTTTAATCAAAGGGAACCCTTATCAGAGATAGAATTAACTAATGCGATCGCAACCATTCAAAAAGACTATATCCCAAAAATTTATGTATTACAAGGTCATGGAGAATATTCACTGGAAGCAAATCCCGAAGGAAGTTTATCAGAAGCAAGCAAAAGTCTTGAAAGTAAAGGATATGAAATAAAAACCTTAAATATAGTAGAAAATGGAGGTATTCCCGATGATGCAAATGTGATTATTATTGCTAGTCCAAAACGGGAATTATTTGACCAAGAAGTAACAGCACTACAAGAATATTCAAAGCAAGGAGGTAACTTATTACTCTTACTTGATCCTAACATAGACCCAGGCTTAGATCCCATACTAAAAGACTGGGGAATTAAGTTAGATAATCGTATAGTTATAGACGGTTCGGGGGCCGGAAATATTGTTGGTTTAGGTCCTACTACTCCCTTTATTACCAATTATGGAAACCATCCTATCACAGAAGAATTTACTAATAGTATTTCCTTCTATCCCTTATCTCGTCCTGTGGATACTATTGAGGTTGAAAATGTCCAAGGAACCTCCTTATTAGTCACCAGTGAACAAATGTGGGCCGAAAGTAATTTAGACTCAGAAGAAGTTACATTTGATCCCCAAGAAGATATATCTGGCCCCTTTGATTTAGGGGTTGCACTAACCCGTACTATTCCCTCAGAAACAGTTGAGAATCAAGTAAAAGAAGATAATAAAGCAGAAGCAGAAAAAACTGATAATAATCAAGAAAGTTCAGCTAAAAATAACGATGATATAGATAATACTAACAAAAACGAAACAGAAAAGAATAATGATTCTCCACCAAAAGAAACTGATAAGGTAACTGATTCAAACAAAGATGAAACAGAGAATAATAATAATGTTAATAAAGACAAAATAGAATCTCGCTTAGTGGTGATTGGTAATTCAACCTTTGCAACCAATAATTTATTTAATCAACAATTAAATGGAGATGTCTTCCTAAACTCTGTACAATGGTTAAGTAATCAAGACGAACAAACATTATCAATTCGTCCTAAACAAGCAAAAGATAGAAGACTCAATTTATCCCCCTTCCAAGCTACTATAGTCCCTATATTGTCATTAGCTGTTTTTCCCTTATTAGGTTTAATTGCTGCTGGGATAACCTGGTGGCGAAGAAGATAAAAATTAACAATAAAGAGGTCAATCATGAAATTACAAAAAAACACTTTTATTTTATTAGGAATTGCTACGATTTTGGGAGTAGGAGTTTATGTTTACGAATTACAAATTAATCCCCAAAAGCAAGAAATTGCAACCCAAAGTAAACAATTATTCACTTTTGAAGAAAAAGACATCAAAGTATTAACCATTGAAACCAAAGATACAACCTATAAATTCGAGAAAACCAGCGACGAGAAACAACCTTGGCAAATGAAAAAACCCCAAGAAACTGTAGCAAACGATGCTATTATCGCTTTTTTAACCAATCTTTTAGTTAATAGTGAAACTGCTAGAACTTTAACAGTTCCTAATAATCAAAAAAAGAGTACGGTTTAGATAAACCATTAGGAACAATTACTATTGAACTTGAGAATAAAAAACAACATAAAATTATTTTAGGTAAACCAAACTTTCAAGGAGAATTATTATATGCTCACATTGATCCTCTTCCCTCATCACAACAAGAAATTACCATTGACTTAGTACCGAAAAATTTTCAGTATGCAGTAGATAGACAACCAGACGAATGGACTAAAAAGAATTAATTTATCTAAACACAAAATAGGGAACGGGATCTTTGTTTAAACAGTCTTAATAATTAAGACGAGAAAATAATAATAGTATCTATGAATAATTTTTGGGCTATATGTATAGGAATAGAAGAATATTTACATTATCAACCTTTAAGAGGTGCTGAAAATAGAGCACAAGCACTGTATCGTTATTTTTTTGCAGAATCTAATCTTCCCTCTGATCAATTATTATTACTCACTGATACCTCTCCCTCCCCAGGAAAACGCTCAACTTATCCTAACCACAATAATATTTTAGAGTGGATTAATGATATTCCTGTCAATATAGAATATTGTTGGTTTTTCTTTCAAGGATACGGTATCAACTATCAAGGAGAAGATTATTTATTACCCATTGATAGTAATATCAATACAGTTACCCAAACAGGAATAAAAGTGCGATCGCTCTTTGAAAAATTGCAAACCCGTAGTAAAAACCTCTTAGTTATTTTAGATTTACAAAACCCTTTAAAAGACGGTAAACTAGGACAAGTAACCTTAAAAATAGCCCAAAAAAAAGGAATTTCTTTGATTTCTTCCTGTCGTTCCCTTTTTTATCGAAGCATTAATCTAGAAAAAAGTCCTTTAATTAATGTCTCAACGGAAGGTTTACGTTATTATCAAAATGATCTTACCCTTGCTAAATTAGACTTTTACTTAAGAAAAAAATTAAACCCTTCTGAGCAAAGTAAATTTCCTGCAATCGCCCTTCCCATTATTATTAGTCGTTATAAGACTCGTCATCAACCCCTATTCCCCAAGCATCAGAAGCAGTTAGTTAATAATCAAGCAAAATATACCCCATCTTTCAAGATAAAAAAAACGTCATCCCATTTCCCTCAAAAACAGTCCATAAATACCGTCATTTTACCCAAGCTACCACAACCATCATTTAACCCGACACTCTCTTTAAATATCCCTACTGCAAAAACCCCTACTGCAAAAACAAATATTCAACCCGTTGTTGCTACTGCCTCACCCCCTTCAACCTCAAAAAAAAGTAATAAAACCCCAAAAAAATTATGGATCATACAAGATTTATTATGGATAGGAGCAATATTAGGAATAATAGGTGTGTTGTGGTGGATGTCTCTTAAAATACGTCAACATCTCAACAAGATCAATTATCAAAGCATCCAGGAGAATCAACAAATATTAGATTATGGTAAGATAAGACTAAATATACAACAAGCATCACGGTTTAATGAAGCCATTAGTTATGCTCGTCAAATTCAACCCCATACACCTCTCTATAAAGAAGCACAAAATAATATTAATCAGTGGAGTCAGATAATTTTAGATATTGCTCAGGGACGAGCTATTTTAGGAGATTTTCAAGGAGCGATCGCCGCAGTAAAATTACTTCCTCAAGACAATAAAAGACTATATGAATTAGGGCAAAAACGCTTAAAAGAATGGCAAAGTTTAAGTCAGAAACAAGACAATAATCAGGTTTTCATCGAAGCAGCCCTATATTTAATTCAACCTAATTAGGGTTTGCTGAATAAAAGCAAAACCCTATTCTTTAAAAGGTTACACCCATATTCGCGATCGCAAAAAAGATCAGCTTTGTCGGCTACAAACCGCTATAATTGGTAGAAACACCTCCCAGTTGTTGGTCAAGAACAAATGTATCGAAAAGAGGAGCAACCTTTACCGCCCCCAGAAAAATTTGAATTACCTTTCGAGGGCAAATTGTCCCCCAATAATCGTTGGGTAATCATGGCAGAGTTGATACCTTGGGATGATTTTGAGGAAGAATATGCTAAACTTTTTTCAGCAGAAAAAGGTGCGCCAGCCAAACTATTTAGAATGGCATTAGGGACATTAATTATTAAGGAAAAATTAGGAACAAGTGATAGAGAAACTATAGAACAGATTAGAGAAAATCCCTATCTACAATACTTTATAGGTTTAAATTGTTATCAACAAGAGCCACCACTGGAATCTTCAATGCTAGTTCATTTTAGGAAAAGAATTGATGGAGAATTGATAAACAAAATCAATAAAAAAATAGTAAAAAGAGAAATAGACAAGAGTGATAAAGAAGTAAAAAAAAAGGATTGTCTCCAAGAAAAAGGAGAAAAAATAAAAAATAAAGGTAAACTAATTTTAGATGCGACTTGTGCGCCAGCAGACATCAAATACCCAACGGATTTAGGCATATTAAATCAAGCCAGAATTGAGACAGAAAGAATAATAGATAATCTTTATAAACCATTAAGAGTAAAATTGAGAAAAAAGCCGAGAACTTCTAGAATAATTGCTAGAAAGGAATACTTAAAAGTAGCTAAAAAACGAAAAGTATCTTATCAAGAAAGAAGAAAAGCTATCGGGAAACAGTTAAAATACCTTAAGAAAAATTTAGGAAATATAGAAGACTTAATTCAAGCTGGGGCTTCCCAGGAAAATCTGAGTAAAAGACAGAAAAATTGTCTAGAGACTATCAAAAAAGTTTATGAACAACAACAGTCAATGTGGGAGAATAAGACCCAGAGTGTTCCTCAAAGAATTGTAAGTTTAACTCAACGGCATATTCGTCCAATAGTGAGGGGAAAAGCAGGAAAACCAATAGAGTTTGGAGCTAAACTCTCAGTAAGCTGTGTAGATAACTATGTGTTTCTAGACAAAATAAGTTGGGAAAACTTCAATGAATCTTGTCATTTAAAAGAACAAGTAGAAAAGTATAAAGAAACGTTTGGCTATTATCCCGAATCCGTCCATGTAGATAAAATTTATCGAACTAGGGAAAACAGAAATTGGTGTAAGGAAAGAGGTATAAGAATCAGTGGTCCGAAGTTAGGAAGACCTCCGAAAAATGTCAGTGAAGAAGAAAAGAAAAAAGCCCACTCCGATGAATGCTTCCGTAATGCTATTGAGGGAAAGTTTGGACAAGCTAAACGAATATTTAGCCTAAATCTCGTGATGACAAAACTCCCTGAAACCTCCATTACATCTATTGCTATTACATTTTTAGTTGTCAATCTTTCTAAACTTCTGAGGCAGTTTTTGTCGCTTTTTTTGTCCTTATTTACTAATAATAGAACAGGGGGAACTCATCAAACCGCCTTTCATTAATTTTGATTATACTTTAAACAATTTTTATGTACTAAAACTTATTGATTTGTCAGAAAATTCTTGGTCAAAAGTGGCATAAATTTTGGAGAAACTTTTTCAGCAAACCCTAATTAGGGGTCGAAGTGGTAGTCACCTACCACGACTCCCATTCCGAACCGTGCGTGAGACTTTCACCTCACACGGCTCTCGGCAATTAGTCCCTTGTCGTGGGTACTGTTAAAACGTCGTCTTTCCATTCATAGCCATTATCTAACCAATCATAGAGATAGTCATTTTTGCTTTTAGCATCATGACAGTGACGATGTAGAGCTTGTAGATTGTCGTACCTGTCCTTTCCACCTTTCGATTTTGGGATTATGTGGTCAACTTCTATCAAGTCATCGGGTGTAAAGTGTTGCTTGCAGATAGGGCAGATACCTTTTTGTTTCTTTAAGAGTTTTGACACTCTCATTGGTGTTCCAGTGTATATTCCCCGTCTTTTGCTCCAGTATGTCCAGTTTCCGTCATATGGTGAGACTTCGGCCCTAACCAATTGATGTCTTTTTATTTCCGTTTCGGCGTGGTAGTAAAGGACCATTCCATTTGTTTGAAATGTCCATTTTCCGCGTCTTCCGTATGAGAAATATTTTCTGAGGGCTTCAATCAGTGGGGTCTTATTCTTTTTCCTGCTGACTGTCCAGGCTCTCAGCATATTCCATAATATGTGGTCTTCGGTGTCGAACGTTTCCTTACTGCATACAGTTCGGTAATAATTACACCATCCTCTTATTATGGGGTTTAATTTTGCAATTAATGCTGCTTGTGGGGCATTCTTGTTGGCATTTATGACCTTTTTGATCGCCTCATGGTGAGCTAGTATTTTCTTTTTGCTTGGTTTGATTATAGTTTTGAATCCAAGTATCTCACGATGGGGTGTTTTCCCAGAGTGGTATTTCCCTACGGGGTAGGACTTTATGTTGAATCCAAGAAAATCGAAACCAGGGTCAATGGTTTTTCCGTCGTGTTCAATACTTTTTAGAGTATGTCTGATGGAAGTCTTTTCTGGTTTTAGTTCCAGTCCGACTTGTTTCAACCATTGTGCAATTAGATTTTTACATTTTAGAATAACGTCGTAGTCCTCATGGAGAACTACGAAATCATCGGCATAACGGATGATTGCAGGTTGGTATCCTGTTTTGTAGCTACCATCTTTCCTCTTTTTATTTGCAGGAAATTGGTTTCTTATATCATTAATCAATCCGTGTAGTGCAATATTAGCCAATAAAGGGCTTATTACACCGCCTTGGGGAGTTCCTGAATCGGTTTCCTCAAATATACCCTTGTCCATAACACCGCATTTTAGCCATTGTTTAATGACTATTTTGACGTTATTAGGACAATCTAATTTGGACAGTAGGTGGTCATGGTTAATCTTATCAAAACATTTGGATATATCGGCATCTAGAGCATATTTGGCTTTTGAATTGATTACCGTGTATATCCTTTGTATAGCGTCTTGTGCGCTTCTGCCTGGACGAAAACCGTAAGATGTTCCCTCAAATTGGGCTTCCCAATATGGCTCTAAGGCTGATTTAACCAAGGCTTGCATTACTCTATCTTTCATTGTGGGAATTCCCAGACCACGTTTTTCTTCTCTTCCAGGTTTGGGAATCCAAACCCGTCTGAGTGCCTTTGCTTTGTAACCTTTTAAAGCTAGTTCTTTGGCTAACTTTAATCTTTGGTTGGGGCGTAATGCCTTTTTCCCATCAACGCCAGCAGTTTTTTTGCCTTGGTTGTCTTGGGTTACTTTGCGTATGGCTAAGAGCTTTGCGTAATGTGACTTTAACAGTAACTTCTGAAGCTTTTTAGCTTTAACTTTATTACCTGATTTAACAGCTTGAAATATTCTTTTTTGAAGCTTAAACACCTTTCTCTGGACTTTTGCCCAGTTAATTGTGTTCCACTCTGGCGTAGTCTTGGTTATACTCGCATTCGACATATTCACCTCTAATAGAGACTATTTCTTCTAATTAACCAGCAATACGTCAGCTTATCCGTACTCATTACAAGTGGGCATTAGCAACTTAATTGCTTCTCACATCCATGACCCTTGCGGTTCAGTTTGTCCCTACTTACCTACTCGACCGGTGGTAAGAGCAATCATGGACTTAATTCGTTCCGTTGATTTGGGTATATCGGTTTTAGGTTTCATCTTTCCCCCAGGTTACTTTTAGGAATCTGTGTGGATGCTCATGGAAAAACTCCACTTTTTACCTTGTTCTTTTGAACGCAGCCTATCAAACATATTTGGCTACTTGGCGGTTTTGAGGGTTCATGTCGATGATTCAACGTAATGTTTAACCATGACCGATTGACTTGGGGAGCGACTTACCATGCTGCTTCATGACGGGTTCCCCTTCTAACCCTGCTTCCATCCTGGGTTTACTAAGTCCAAAACGGAGGGTTATGTCGTCACTCTTAGGATTTTCTCCTTTGATTCCGAGTGTGGCTCCATTAGCCAACAAATCAACAGTTATTCAGATTTCAATGTTCTGAACGAGCTACACGCTTGTTTCCAAACTTTCTAGCTCAACGAATCGCACACCAAGCCTCATCATATAAGCAAGCCATTAGGATTTTAAAGGAGATAGAAAAAGAAGAATTAGCTTACAATCACGCCCAGAAACTAATCGAAGAACTAAGTGAAAATATTTACAAATTAGCTCAAGAGCAGGCGGAAAAAGGACAGTTAAATCTAGCGATTCAAAGCATTGATTTAATACCAGATAATAGTCAAATTTACTCAATTGCACAAGAAACTAAAATAAACTGGCAAAAACGTCTCAATCAATAAATGTAAGCAAATTTTTCCCTATAATAATTAATGTTTTGCTTTAGCCATTAAAACCACACAAGATCGTCCATTGGTTGTATAATTTCCCGTAGTTACTTCAACCGCAACGTCTAATTCACAAATGGTTTTATCGATGGGTAAAGAAGTATCTACAACACGATACCAATGCTCGTCATCTCCCAACCAAGGTAATTCAAATTCTAGAGGTTCCCAATAAGCATTAAGCATTACGTGAAGATACTCTTTTTTTTCAGGATGACGTAAACTAAAAGCCAAACAGTGGGAATAATCTGACCAATCTGGTTCTCCTAATTTTACCCCATGCCAACTAATATGAGGATGATTAGGATTATTATAAGCAACCTCTAACCTTTCCTCTTGATTAAATAATTCCAACCCTTGAGTAAAGTAAATTAAACGTCGAAGAAAACACCATAAATCATATTCGCTTTCCACCCCATCCCAATTAAACCAACTTAACTCATTATTCTGACAATAAACATTATTATTACCTCTTTGGGTGCGTTTTATTTCATCCCCCATTAATATCATTGGAGTTCCTTGGGATAAAAAGAGAATGGTGAAGAAATTTTTAATCTGTTGCAGTCGCAATGTATTAATTACTGAATCATTTGTTTCCCCTTCTACCCCACAATTCCAACTATTATTATGATTATCTCCATCACAATTATCCTCCCCATTTCCTTCGTTATGTTTTTCATCATAAGAAACTAAATCATTGAGGGTAAAACCATCATGACAAGTGACAAAATTAATACTACGATTAATATCAACATCTTCACGGTGATAAATATCGGGACTACCAAGAATACGACTGGCTAAACGGGGAACCATCCCGTCATCCCCTTTGACAAAACAACGCACATCATCCCGAAACGGTCCATTCCACTCAGCAAACCAGTCTGCTAACTCTACAAATCTTCCCACATCGTATAATCCGGCAGCATCCCAAGCTTCTGCAATCAATTTTGTTCCTGCTAAAACGGGGTCAGATTCGATAATCCATAAAATATCTGGAGTTGTTCCTCGCAAGTCTTCTAAGGGGGTTCCTGATGAATCTCTGGACAGAATCGAAGCCAGATCAAAACGGAATCCATCCACGTGCATTTCTGTGACCCAATAATGCAAACAGTCTAAGATAAAACGACCCACAATGGGATGATTTCCCCGAAAAGTATTACCGCAACCGGCATAATTTTTGTACTGTGAATGGTCTTCTTCTAGGATGTAATAGGTTGAGTTATCGATCCCCCGAAAATTAAGGGTTGGCCCCCGTTCGTCGCCTTCTGCGGTGTGGTTAAAGACAACATCTAAAATGACTTCTATGCCTTCTTTATGTAACGCTTTCACCATGTCCCGAAATTCATTAACGGGGCCAAGAGGACTTTGATCGGAACTATAGTAACTGTGAGGGGCAAAAAATCCGATGGTACTATATCCCCAATAATTTTGAAGTCCCGGTTTGACATCTTCTACATCAAAGTAATGAATGGGTAATAGTTCAACGGCAGTTATTCCTAAGCTTTTTAAATAAGCAATTTTTTCTGGTTCAATTAATCCAGCAAAGGTGCCTTTTTTTTCTGGGGCCACCCCAGAGTTGGGATGACGGGTAAACCCTCCCACGTGCATCTCATAGATGACACTTTTAGAATAGGGTTGGCGTAAACGAGGTTTTTGTGTCCAGTCCCCTTCCCAATCATAGGTTTCTGTGTCTACCACCACACCACGTAAGGCTTGGGCGCAGTTGTCTCCTGGTTGTTTGGCGGCTTCTCGATTGTAAATAGAAGATCCCACAATGGCTTTAGCGTAGGGGTCTAGTAATACTTTTTCAGGGTTAAAGCGATGGCCTTGACTGAGATCAAAGGGACCATGCACCCGATAAGCATAGATTTGTCCGGCTTTGAGTCCCTCTACAAAAATATGCCAATAATAATGGGTACGATTTGTTTTAGTATCTAAGGGGATAGTATGGGAGGGTTGGGGGTCATTTTGCCCTGCAAATAATAGTAATTCTATAAAAGTCGCTTCTTTGGAGAAAATACAAAAATTTACCCCATGTTTTCCATCTTTTTCTACTGTTGCGCCGATGGGATAACTTTCGCCTGGAAGGGTTTTGAGGGTCATGAGATGTGGTTAGTAACTCTTGTCTAATATTATCAAAACCTTACCTCAGATTACTTCTATCATCCCAATTTTTTACGATGTTTTTAGATTAAAGTAAATTTGAGAAAAAATGCCATAATTCAATTAATAATATCTAGTTGTCTTAATATCTGTTTGGTCACTTTTGTTGACAATTCATCGGTTTCCTGCTGGGTTAACTTAATATTAAAAGGATAACCAAAGATTAAATAAAATGTTAGTTTAATTTTTTTTGTCTTTGAATGATTAACAGGAATTAGTCCACATTGCTGTTTTACTCCATTTTTTTTACCTTAGCAAACCATTTCAAATTATGTTCTTCAATTATATCAATTAATCCCTTATCGGTTACTTTTTCTCTTTCAATTAACTTGATGGATACTGTTTTTTTAGGTTCGCCAAATCCTTTATGTTGTTTCATGATTTTTGTAGTCTAATTGTATAGCAAAAGGAATCTGTACACAATTTTGATTATTCAAATAAAAATGAGACCAAATTGACCTAGTGCAGCTTAGCAAAAATAATCCACCAGTCACTTATGATCTTTAAAGCCCTTAAATTTCCAAATGAACGGCTTAGCAAAATGTTGATTAAAGTAATCAATAAAATTGAGAATTTTTTGGGATAGTTCTTCAGTTGAACGGACAGTAATTCTTTTGAGTAAACGCCGGACTAAGATCGAAAACCAACACTCAATTTGATTAAGCCACGATGTATGTTTGGGAATATAAACAAAGCTAATTCGATGAGATTCATCTGATAAAAAATCTGCTCTGCTGTCCATAGATTGCAAAATCCCCTCCTTTCCTTTTCTCCCCAAATCAATAGTAATTCCACAGCTTTCTGCTACTAATTTGACTAAGCTTTCCGATTTATGAGTGTTGAGTTGATCTACAATAAAAATCCATTCTGCTTTTTCATCAATCTTAATCGTTCTCTGGATATGTTCAGAAAAATCTTGTTCTGTTCTTGTCGGTCCAATAGAGGGACTAACAACTTTTCCTCTTGCCACATCCCAGTTCGCAATCAAGCTTAAAGTTCCGTGTCTTTCATATTCAAATTCGATTTTTTCTACTTGTTTAGGCTTGATTCTTTTGTTCGGAAATAATCTCTCAAGAGCTTGAATCCCTGTCATTTCATCTGTACTAATTAAATGAATTCCTTGTTCTAACAAAGTTTTAGCTTCTTGATGAAGTTCACAGATATATTTGACTTGCTTTTTAAATTTTAAGGGATCATCAATTTTGGCATTTAACCAGTAACGAACGAGATGTGGTTGTAATGTCGCTTCTTTTTAAAAAACGCCCCACACTACGGGGGGAAATCTTTTCGACAATTCCTCTTTTTATGGCTTCATCCGCCAACTCTGAAGGTGTCCAATGGCTCACTGGTCTGTCTGATTTTTCACATTCTTCACAAGCGATCGCTACAATCTGGACTACTTGTTCGACCGTAAAGGATTTTGTTGTTCCAGGTCTTGGGCGATCGCTTAAAATTCCTTTGATCAAGACCATTAATGCTTTCTCCGTTACCTGTTGTTCTTCGGCGGCACTCAGTTTTTCTCTCTCCTCAAACCATCGCGATCGCCACTGACGCACTTGTACTCGGTCTAATTCTAATCTTCGACTAATCGAACTATTGCTCTCTCCTGATGCTGCGGCTAAGATTAGCTTGGCTCGTCTAACAAGGCGATAGGGGTTTGTTGTCCCTCTCACTATTTGTTGGAGTACTGTTTTCTGTAGGTTGGAGAGGTTAATTGGCAATGCTTTTATCATGGACATCAACTTCGAGATTCGTCCGTTAGTTTCATTGAAACACATTGTCGTGGCTAGTCACGAAAGTTTCTGTAAAAATCTGGTGGATTACTTTCGCCAAGCTGCACTAGATTGTTGTTAGGATAGTGAGCAGGATACCCATACTATCCTATCTCAAACTTATTGGAAACAACTAGAACTATAAATTACCAAAACCTTTCTTTTTCTTATTTTTCTTGCCTTTTTTCTTCTTACCTTTACCATGACCCCTAAAACCTGGGGCTGCACCTTGACCAAACATTCCACCCATTCCAGGCATTCCGCCCATTCCAGGCATTCCCCCACCCATTCCGGGCATAGCTGGCATTCCTCCTTGTCCCATTTGCTGCATCATTCCTCGCATACGGGTAAAGTTCTTGATCAGTTTACTGACTTCTGCTTCGGGATGCCCGGAACCTTTGGCAATACGACGGCGACGATTAGGAGATTTTGCCAATAAATCGGGGTTTTTCCTCTCTTCTAGGGTCATAGAACTGATCATAGCTTCTGTACGCTTCAGTTCCCCTTCTCCCTTCTCAATATCTGTACTACTGAGTTTATTCATCCCTGGAATCATCTTCAAAATGCTGCCAAATGACCCCATATTTTTCATCAGGCGCATTTGTTTGAGGAAGTCGTTAAAATCAAACTTAGCCTCTAAAATTTTCGACTGCATCTGCTCCACATCAGACAGATCAATCTCTTCTTGTGCCTTCTCGACTAGGGTTAAAACATCCCCCATACTCAAAATACGGGAAGCCATGCGATCGGGATAAAAGGGTTGCAGAGCCTCGACTTTTTCCCCAACCCCCACAAATTTAATGGGTTGCCCCGATATTTGCCTCACAGAAAGGGCAGCACCACCTCTGGTGTCCCCGTCCATTTTGGTTAAAATAGCCCCTGTAACCCCTATTTGTTCGTGAAAGGTACGGGTGAGGTTAGCTGCTTCTTGCCCGGTCATAGCATCGACCACAAGCAAGGTATCATCAGGGTTAACCGCCTTTTTAACACGGGCTAATTCTAGCATCATCTCTTCGTCTATTTGCAGTCGCCCGGCAGTATCAATGATGACGGTATCTATGCCCATTTCTTTCGCTTTGGCCACCCCTTGTGTAGCGATATCAACGGGGTTGGCCTGGGTTCCCAGTTCAAAAACAGGGACTTCTATTTGTTCTCCGAGGGTTTTTAATTGATCGATCGCAGCGGGACGATAGATGTCTGTCGCTACCATCAAACAAGTTCGTTCTTGTTTACGTAGATATAGGGATAATTTGGCGGTGGCGGTTGTTTTACCTGTCCCTTGCAACCCGGCCATTAAAATAACGGTGGGGGACTTTTCTGCCTGTGCCAAGGGGACGTTACTTTCCCCCATCACCTTAACTAATTCATCATAGACAATTTTGATTAATTGTTGACCGGGGTTAACCCCTGCGATCACTTCTGCACCGATCGCAGCTTTCTCGACTTCTGCAATGAAGGTTTTAACCACTTGCAGGTTAACATCTGCTTCGAGGAGGGCGCGTCGCACCTCTTTCAAAGCATCTTGCATATTGGCTTCGGTGATCTTATCTTGACCCCGTAATTTTTTCCAAGCATCTTCTAGGCGATCGGCGAGAGCATCAAACATAGGGCTTAGTGGTTGTTAAGTTTTGATTATCAATTATTCGTGCAACTTCTTCAATTGTACTAGATCAATGCCTGAACCTTAGCACTGTCAATGATAATACTTGACATTAATGACATTACTCGCTCCCTCCTAATGACATTCCTGGCATAAAAATATAAGTTATCAATTTCTTTATTTTTGATAGTGGAAGCGACAAGAAATAATTGTTAATTCTTCTTCTTATCTTTCGTAAACTAAGCGATGTTCAGAACTAATACGTCTTGACCAATATCCCGATAAATTTGCTTTAAGCGGTTCAGGTTTGCCAATTCCATCAAAGGGATATCTGATGATATCTTTAATCAATAAATTGACCCGTTTTAAGAGCTTTTTATTATTTTCTTGTAGCCAAACATAATCTGACCAAGCAGCTTCCGTGAAGGTAATCTTCATGGTTGGATTAATTTTCTCACAGATTTCTGACCTGATTTAGCTTGCTTAATGGATTCCCTTAAATGTTCTGGATTTGCAGGATTTGATAATAAATATAGGGTTTCTTGCCAAGCGTTAAACTCATCTAAAGACATTAATACTGCTTTTTTTCCCTGGGCATTACAAACAATTGTTGGTTCCACATCCAGAATTACTTGCTCTATTAGTTCGTCTAATTGTTCTTTAGCTTGGCTACTCGTAATAGCTTGCATTTTGATTTGATATACATTCCATATTTTCTCTAGAATAACATAATTTACTTGCCTTTGGTTGACCTCTAGCTGAAGATGATAAATAATTTGTGTAGTTATCCCTGAAAAAGTTCCCCCAGGGATTAACTAAGGGTGATCCAATCTAATTAGAAGTTTAACCTATGGTGAAAAGAACAACAGATCAATTCATTTTTTATCTTTTTTAGGATAAACCCCACTTAATTGCATTACATCTTCGATAGTTGTACAATAATTTTCTAGATTAAAGCTGGCAGGGGTTACGGTGTCCTTATAAGTGAAGTGTCGATAATTAATAGAAAAATAATCCCAGTCTTCCATACGTAAGCGAAAAGCTTTGATAAAAAAGTTAACTAAAATAATATATAAAGTAATTTGAAAATATATTTTTTTATTGAGATAGTTACAAATTTCTTTTATGGCTTCATTAACAGTTACTTTTTTGTTTCCTAATACCAAATCTCTACTATCAGCTTCAGTAGGGTTATTTTCTACCAAATGTCTAATAACCTGAGCGATATCTCTAGCATGAATATAATGAAAACTACCATCAGCTTTAAACCAACGAATTAGATCAACCCATTTAATTACATCTTTAATCCCTCCTGAGAGATGAGAATAGGGTTTATTCGGTTCCCCACCAAAGACTAAGGTAGGGAAAACAGTGGTGACTTTGTTGTAAATAGGGAGTTTATATAACTGAGTATAACACTGGTATTTCGTCCTAATATAGTTAGTTCCTAATCTTCCTGCTTCCGGTAAAGGTTGATTATTTTTATCTAAAATACTGGCAGTGGAAAAATAAATAATCTGTTCACAAATATCAGGATCTAATAACTTCATTAATCCTAAAGTTTTAGTAACATTGATTTCAAAAGATTCGTTAATCCCCCCCCAACTTGTTGCTGCTAAAATTGCTACATTAACCGTCTTCAAAAAATCACTGAACTTTTCAATGTTTTGTAAATCACCGATCATCAGATGAACATTGGGACGACTTTGATAATTAAATTGTAGTTTATGATGATTTCTCACTAAAAAGTAAAGTTCATGATTAGTTTCTTGAATTAAAGCTTCTGCCATATAATGACCAATACAACCGCTAGAGCCTGTGATAAAAATACGTTTCATTAACACTATATTGATTAAATTCCGTCATCTAGCAATACAAAAATTAGTTTATGGATAACGGCTTGACTATACTAATGTAGCAAGTTTTGTCTTCAGACCCTTCGCCATCTTCTAAGCAGACACGCCCTAAATATTGGACACCGAAAACATTTACGGGTAAATACCTAAATATTTCTTGACGTTCTTTAACAAAATAATTGCAATAGTTAGCAGTTTGCCACAAAAATTAGGTAAATGTAACAGTTTTTGATTTTGCTATGAATGCCTTAAACACCCGAAATGTACGGGGAAATGGACTTTTCTCAACTTTGCATACGACAAAGAACTGTTTGATGGGACTCGGAGTGAGCCTAGGCATTGCGATCGCTTTGCCTAATAGTGCTGAGGCGGCAGCTACTGCTTATGGCTACGCTTATCAGGAGATTCGAGGTTTTAGCATAAGCGGATTTGATGTCGATGCTAATAACATCACATTGCAACCAGTGACCACTTCCCGTGGAACTTTAAACTCGGCTATTAACGATGGTTCTGATACCAATACCCTTGATGTAACCCCTGCCATCTCTGCCGTTCCCAGTTTAATGGTGGAGCAGCAGATTTTAGTCGTGCTGATGCCATTATTTGGATTTGATAATGGCACCACCTTAGCTCCTGTAGCTGATGCGTAAACATTGACTAAAACCCTCAGCAGGGCGAACTATTTTAGTTATAGGGATAGTCGCCAGCTTTGGGTCTTTTTGCAAGCATCAATTGAATGAGCGAGAAAACAAATAATTGGACTTGTCCGAAAATTAAATTCCGTCATCTAGCAATACAAAAATTAGTTGATAGATAAGCGCTCGAGTCTCCTAATGTAGCAAGTTTTGTCTTCAGACCCTTCGCCATCTTCTAAGCAGACACGCCCTAAATATTGGACACCGAAAACATTTACGGGTAAATACCTAAATATTTCTTGACCTTCTTTAACACAATCATTACAATGGTTAGCAGTTTGCCACAAAAATTAGGTAAATGTAACAGTTTTTGATTTTCCTATGAATGCCTTAAACGCCCGAAATGTACGGGGAAATGGACTTTTCTCAACTTTGCATACGACAAAGAACTGTTTGATGGGACTCGGAGTGAGCCTCGGCATTGCAATCGCCTTACCGAATAGTGCTGAACCCGGATTTCTCACAAATTAATTTGAAAGCCCAATCCAGAGATGAAAAATGATAATTTTTAGGACTAATAGAAATTTTGAATATAGATGAATAAAAAAATTGACTTTGATTATCCAAAAATTGAGTTTAAGAGGGAATAATTATATTAACTTTTGATTTTCTCCACGATAAATAAGACTAAATGAAAGTATCAGTCAGTCAACAACTTATGATAGATATCTTTTTTTTAAAACAACTTATTCTACTTATCCAGTATTAGGAATAGTTTTAATTCTTTTGTTAGCAATAGACAAAATATCTTGATAAGGACAAGCACTAGCTATAGCGATAATAATTCTTCTACAACTAATCTTTATTCTGGCTCCCAACTTAAGAAGATTTAGACGTATTCTTCCCACAGTTGCTTTAGCCAATGAAGTTTTTTTTAAACAGTGTTGACGAAAAGCATTTATGAGAACATAAGCCCAGGAATGTATCCATAATCTTAGTTGATTACTTTGAAATGTTTGAGTTGAAGTTCTATCAGCTAACAAGTCTAATTGTTGTTCTTTAATCCGATTTTCCATCTCGCCTCTCGGACAGTATTTTTTTGTATAAAGTTTTGAGGGTGGAATTTTTGAAGCGGGCAAAGATGTCACCACATGGCGCATTTTTAAGCCATCACTTCCATAACAAACTTTTGTCACTACTCTCCTTTGACAACTCCATGACTTTTCTGTTTGATAACGAATAGAGCGATACCAAGTAGAAATTGGTACTAATTTTTTAACTTCTTCTAAATCTTCTTTTTTCTGAAATAAACTATCCATTAATTCAGTTATTGGAGCTAGTTTTTTTTCATATTCATGTTTGGCTTTTTCAATTACATCATCCGCTCGTAACTTAAGAACGCCATTTGTTCCCATAGCTATAACATAATCAACTAAAGGCTGATTTTCACAAAAATAGAAGATTTCTTCACGGGCATAGGCACTATCACCCCTAACTAGGATATGAGTCTCTGACCATTTTTCTCTAATTAGTCCGATAATTCTTTGTAATTCGTCTAAGGCTCCATCGGCTGGATCTACATTAGATGAACGAAGTTTAGCAACTAATAAATGATGCCCACAGAAAATATATAAAGGAGCATAACATACTCCGTGATAATAACTATTAAAAAATGCCCCTTCTTGATTACCATGTACTTGGTCATCCGTGACATCCATATCTAATATAATACTTAAGGGAGGTTTTTTATAAGACTCTAAAAAAAATTCGACAAAAGATTTTTCAATGGCTTCAAAGTTGGGTTCTATTTTATGATAACGACTCGTTTTTTGGTCGAGAATAGTCTCAGGACAATATTCCAATCTATTAATTGTACTTTTTCCAGCTAACCATCCCTTTTTATCTTCAAGTTCATTAAGCTTTTCTAAAGCGATCTTAAGGGCAGGATCGTGACGTAATTTATCATGGTCATTGACATCTTCATAGCCTAAAATAATTCCATAAAGCCTTTGTGCTAATAACTCATGAACGGAATGATCTACATAAGATTGATGACGATGATCTTGAAAACAGTTACCAAACTTCTCGGTAATTCCCAGTTTTTTATCCAACTCAGCTATCCAGACAATCCCCGCATCTGAAGTGATTAGTCCCCCATCAAAATTAGCGATTATTTCTTTTCCTTTCTGTTTGCTAAAGTTGATTACTTGACGAGGGGTTCGGGGATGACTGGGACTCATTAAATCAGTTTAAGGTAAATTGCTTTAATAATTAAATTATAGCATATTTTATTCTAACAATCTAGTACTATTAGAGATTTTATTAATAATTTTTTTGGAAAAATGAGTGATTGATTTATCTTTTCATCTTTGTCTAATTCGGGTTAAGTCTTGGGCTGCTTCTGTGGCAGAATAGTAAGTCCAAGTTTCACCGGCACTGAGAATACCATCGGAACCAATATCTGTGGAGGTATCGAGTATGGGGTTAAAGTCATCACTGCTATCACCCACTGTTCCATTGTCGTCAGTAACCATGATTTCCTGAGCAGAGAAGTCAACATTACCTGTATTAGTAACTGTGTAGGAAAAGGTGACATCTTCTCCGGCTGCAATCTCAGGTAGGTTATTAATATCAGTAACATCAATATCGTTGATAAACTTTTCAATATCAATGCCTGGATCTGTTTGGATAGGTGGGTTTCCTCCAGAAGTGTCTTCATCGACAACAGAAACATCCAGTTTTCTGAGCTTAAATGAATCATTACTGCCACCCGTGTAAGCCGAGATAACAATAACATTTCCTGTTAACTCATTATTGTCAAATTCAGCCCAGCGATCGCCTCCATGGTTGGTAAAGTTATTTTCTTTAACGAAACTATTAAGAAAACTACCATTGGAGAAATCAACTCCATCTCCATTTCCCACCCAAACGGAGATATCACTATCATCCCCCACATAATCTAGAAAGGCTCTATTAAGGGTGACATTACTATCAAATTCAAAAACGAGATAATCAAGGCTATGGCTATTATCTACGTAATGCTGAGAATCAGTTTCATTACGGTTGGTAATTCCTAAACCACTACTAAAAGATGCTACATAAGCGGTTTTCCAGTTCCCTCCATTTTTATTACTGCTAAAGCCTCTGACGTTAGCAGTAACATCTCCCTCACTAAAGGAAAGCACATTGCCATAAGTATCTGTTGTATTACTCGAACCTGTTAAGGTAAATGTTAAGTTGTTTAAATTAGGTGAGTTACTCATATATATTACTACTTAGAATTCTATGACAATTTCGATTATATTTTAAGTAATTCTCGAAAAGAGTGATTAGAAAAAACATTATTAGTGTTCCTAATCACAAACTAGATAAATTCAGAAAAAGTAACTAAGTAAAATCTACTAAGTTTTTAAAAATAGGGTTTTTATTTACGTATTTTTAATAATAAATTTATTAACTTTTATATCTTAGAACACTCTTAATGTGAAAACAATCCCCAAAATAATAATCCCAAAACCTGTGATTAATCCAGAAAAACGAGGATAGCTTTTGACATTTTTTTCTTTACCATATAACTCCATAAAATCAAACCAGGGAGCAACTCCCCGACGAAACCAACCAACAGTTCCCACAGGAGTTCCGATTAAACTTTCTACTTGATTTGCCCCAAAAAAGAAGTTACCGATCGCACCAAAACGAGAAGTATAACGAGTAAAAATCATCCCTGTTTGGTCTTGTAATTTCAGATCAGAACCAAAACTATAACCAGCGTCTCCTCTACCGATTAATGTCCCTTTTAGTTGAACAGCTTTCCCCCTAACAGGACTACCATAGGGGTCACACATTAGAGTCAGGATATCAGAGAATTGAGCTTTCTTAAAATCAGGATAAAGTAGAAGAGTTTTCAGAATAAATCCGCCCCCAAATCCCCAAGCAATAGAACTAATTAACAAGCCAGTATTATTCAAAAATATTGTTAATGTCAACCCGAATATAAAGCCCAAAATACCACCAATAATATGACTATTACTAATAATTAATTCTCCAAAAAAGTTATTCAGCAACTTTTGTTTATTGAGTTTGTTTCCCTCTTTAATAACACTAGCCATATTAAACTGAGAACCGATACCCATTTGTTCTGCATAAGTAGACAAAGCTTGAATTCTTTTCCCTGTTAAAGGATGAGTTGAATTAAATTCAGCCAATTTAGCCCAAGGATTAAATAAGTCCCAGACAAAAACTTTTCCTAACCGTTGCACCTCGGCACTACTGCCATAGATTGTCCCAGTAGTAGCAGCCCCTTTGGCATCACAAATGCCTAAAGCCCGAGTTCCTTCTAATACCTGACTAGGTTCTGAATTGTTAGTTAATTCTTCTGTAATTCCGTATGCTATTTTAACCAAAGCCCGTGATAAACCGTTAGGATTTCCCGTCACCTCAGCAGCAAAATGATCCGCAGAATATTCCCGAGTTCGGGATAAATAAAGCATTAAATAAGTACCAATAATATAAAAGAAATAAGCAGCAATCGAAGCAACTTTTAAGCCATCTTTTAATTTATTATCACTATTGCCCCTATGACTCCAGCGACGAGCAAATAAATAGATTAAGTAAGTAATCTGTACCAAGGTAGATGCTAAGGTCATGATAGCAAAGTCCCAATGGACAATATGACCTAATTCATGGGCGTAAACCGTAGCAATTTCATCATCGTCTAAATAAGTAAATAACCCTTGACTAACCACGATACGAGCATTTCCGGGGAGGGAACCATAGGTGAAGGCGGTGGGGTTTTGGTCATCAATAATACCTAAACGGGGATGGACTAATTGTCTTTCTCGACACACCCGTAAAATCATCTCAGCAGCTTCGGGACTACGACGCTTAATTTCGGCTAAATTAACCCAACGAGTCTGATAAAGCAATTTTTGGGTAGAGTCCATGATCACAGGAGACAGGAAAAATGTCACCCCATTAAACACCAGGGTAACAGCTACAGAGATCATTAATCCTAATAGGGGGTTTTCTCCACCTGAGATTAAAAACACTCCTAAACATAGAGACAACACCATACCCAACAAGAGAGTAATGGTAAAAGTAGAGGCAAAAGCCAGGTTATCAGCGACTTTTGGCATCATTAACCTGACACCTGTTTGCTCGGCTCTCCCTGCTATTTTATTAAACTCAGGCTCTTTACTATGTCCACTGCTATTGATCTCATCTTGATTAACGATGGATAAAAAGCTCTTAGCCCATTGTTGAATTTCTCGATTAGAATGCTTTTGTAGGGTTTGGGCTAGGGTAATAGCTTTCTCCTGTTGTCCGTTACCCCGATAAGCCCTGGCTAGAGCAATTAACCCTTGAACATAGAAATCAGAGTTGCGATCGGGATAATGCTGACAAAAGTTACCTAACAGACTCACAGCTTCGGAGTATTGCTGTTGTTGTAAGGCTTGTAGTCCCTTATTGAGTAAATCTGTTGACATGGTTTGCCTTTGAAGAGTTGATGACGGTGTTTATCGAAAAATCAAGGGTCTAAAACCCCGTCCTAAAGGACGTAATATGCTAGTGTAGAAGGATACGGGAGGGCATCCCGAAATTCACGCCTTGGGAGACATGAATAGGTAAGACCAGTGATGGCACGTTCAGCGCAGGAAGCTTCTTGCCTAACAGCAGAAGTATGTCACATCCTATAAGTACCCAATTTTTACCTAATAATTGACAACTTAGTCTAAGTTTTTTAGCTTCCCCTCCTATTTCCCTCCATCGGAGGGGTTAGGGGTGGGTTGACTTGGCAGAGCTAAACCCTTAGAGAAAACTCATTATTTTTTCATCTCTTATTAATTTTATAAATTCTTTTATATCCTACAATCAAATAATTATCTTAAAGTTAGGAATTTTGACAATGGATAATCAAAATCTGTTAGTAGAAAACAAGGGACAGTGCCACATTTTTGAAACGATCGCTTCTGAAAAAGAACGATCTTCTCCCTATCGTCTCTATCGTGTCTTGACAGACTTAGAAGATATTTTAGAAACTATCGATGATGACTATCTCCGTTTACGGAAAATTGTCCCTTTAGTTAGGCAATTATTAGATGATTCTCCTTGGTTATTATTATCCATGCTCACACCTAATCCTGAAACCGGCTGGGATATTATGACACTCTATGATGAACCTTATTTTCCCATAACTATACAATTAGTAGCGTGGGCTTCAGGAACTGTTTCCAGAATTCATAATCATGGTTGTTGGGGTTTAGTTACGTTGTTAAGTGGTCAAGAAAAAAATACTTTTTGGCGACGGAACCCACAACCTAACTCACCTGATAAAATTGAAAAGGTAGGGGAACAAATCTTAAATACGGGCGATATGATCTGTTTTCTCCCCTCAGCTATTCATCAAATAGAAGCTTTAGGAAATGAGCCAACCATTAGCTTGAATCTATATGGGGTAACGGATTTTGAGAATAGATTCGAGTTTGATATCACTTCAGGGACAGCACGAAATTTTTGATTTATTGTCTTAACCTCTTATTGCATTTTACGATAACAACGACTGGTAATAAAATAAGGGTGAAAAACTTCTAAAAAATCATGTTGAAGGGTTTTAAAAAAATGCTCCACAATATCAGTATCATCGATATGAAAGGGATATTCTTGATTGAACCCTTTGAAAAAATACCAATTAATAATAAGCTTTCCTTGAGGTGCAAGCATTTTCTTAAATAGTAACAATTGTTGACTAGGATCGGATAAATGTTCTAGAACATCAAAACAAATTATAGTGTCAAAGAATTCTATTTTATTTACTGTAGAACAACAAGTTACTTTGTCTGTTAGTCCTAATTGATTAATTCGATATTGAACAAAGTCTAGGTTTCTGGGATTAATATCACAATAAATAACTTGTTCTACTTCAGGAGAAAGTGCAGCAGCAATAGAATGAGTTCCAATACCTCCTCCAAAATCTAATACTTTCCCTCTGACATTATCAGAAATAAGACGTAATGTATCTCTAATATAATCTGAACTATTTAGGTGCCAGGCTGCTAACTCGAATAAATGTAAATCCCCTACCTTATCACGATAAAATTGTGTTGCTTTTTCCCAATCAAAATCATTTTTTCCTAATTGGGCTAATTCTTCTTGACTGGTTATCAGAGCATTTTCTAAGACTTCTTTTTCAAGGTTTAGAAACCCTTGTAGATGATTTTTTAAGTCAAATGAATTATCCCAATGAGTTTTTAAGAAAGTGGGGGTAGCCAATAAATTCATAATCAATTCTGCTCCTTTGTTGAATAATAAACAATTCCTGATTATACTATTTCATGTGCCTTTTTGAGCCTATTTGTTAAGTAACTCATAAAACCAAGTTTCAAAGCGATCGCCTAATACTTTTAGAGAATATTCTGTTTCAGCTTGTTGGCGACATTGTTTCCTCTCAATTTTATCAATATGATCGATAGCATCAACCAACCCAGAAATACTATCAGGTTCAACCAAAAATCCTGTTCTTTCATCTTGCACAATTTCTGCTGGGCCACCCCGTTGATAAGCAATAACAGGAACACCACAAGCTAATGCCTCAATAGCTACATTTCCAAACGCTTCTACCCATCTCGGAGTCATCAACAAAGCCTGACATTTACCTAATTTTTCCTGCAATTCTATGGTATTAAAAAATCCTTCGTATTGATAGGGGGCATTAGGATGATTTTGACGAATATTTTCCCAGTATTGCTCATCTGTAATCTTACCAAAAATTTTCAGAGGAATATTAACAATTGCTGCTGCTTCTATGGCATCTTCTAAGGCTTTTTCTGGGGTAATTCTTCCCACCCAAGCTAAATAGTTTTCAGGGGTATGACAATAATTATATAAAGATAAATTTAACCCATTTCCAACAACACGACAAATATTATTAAAAGGAAAAGTTGCCGCTTGAGCATGACTATGAACTCCAATTGTATTGGGATAATTTTTAGCAACTCGGTTCATAATCTCATCCAGAGCATCCGTCATAGAACCCATACTGATAAGATGAACAATAGGAGTCGCAAAAAAAGGAGTAAGATAAAAAGGTAACCAATCAAAAGCGAAATTAACGATTAAATCATACTCATCTTGTACCCTTCTAGCATAGTCCCACATATTAGCTAAAACGGAATTTTCGGGTAAAATAATCGGTGTATCCCGATGATTATGTTGGGCCATTTCTTGACAAGTTCCTGAAATTTGTTTACAAGAAATATGATCAACCTTTGAACTTTCGGGCGCGACAATAGTTACTTGATGTCCCCGTTGACTCATTTCTTGGCCTAGGTTAAGCAAAGTTAGCTCAACCCCTCCGCCGATCCCCGATCCTAAAGGTCCAACAGGGGTTGACAAAAATAACAACTTCAGCATTGACTCTCAAAAAAACATAAATTGAAGGATAGATGTTATCCTAAAAGCTAATTTGTCGATAATCTATCCTTTTTCCCATTGTCCCATAATTGTTCTACTCAATACAGATTTTTGCCCTGACTATGACTTCTGTAAACCCTCTCAATCAAAACCGGCAAACCATAGAACTAGCTCCAAGCTACAAAATTCCCGTTATCCTAGTGCTGATGGCGATCGCAATTTTCATCATACAACCTTGGGCTAGTCTTCCCGTAGCACTACTAGGTTTATTCCTTCTGCTACAAACCGTTACCATTCGCTTAAAATTTACCCCAACCAGCTTAGAAGTGTATCGCTCTGATAAATGTCTCCGTAGTTTTCCCTATAGTGAGTGGCAAAACTGGGAAATTTTCTGGCAACCTGTACCGACTTTATTTTATTTTAAAGAAGTAAAAAGCATTCATTTTCTACCTATTATATTTGACCCCCAAACACTTACCAATTGTTTAGAGCGGTTTTGTCCCCTTGAGCAAATCAAAGCCGATGGGTTGAAATAACCACCAACTCAAGGATAAAATCTCTCTAGAAATAGTCAATAGCTAATAATCAAAAAACAGATTAGAATCTCGAATATTGAACTCTGTACTTAAATCTAAATCCATGACCTCAGACGTTCCCCAATCTTCTAACCCCGATCTTACCCCTGATACTCCTCAAGAGAACACTTTTATTGAGGAAATAGAAGGATTAGAACCCTTAAACATTCCCGATATAGAAGGGGACAATCCACTGCTTGACCCATCAGATCAACTACTATATCTGACTGAGGAGTCATCTAAATCTGTAGATTTAGAAAATACTATTGAGGAACTGACTCAAGAGGTTGAGATATTAAAACAACAGAAACAAGGATTAATAGCTGAAATAGAATCATTAGAAGTCACTAAAGCTCAAAAAATCTCAGAAAAGACCCAGACTGTAGAAGAAACTCTGGAAAAAATGATTGTTGAAGGACTCAAGGAACTTCAGCAAAAAAAACAAACCCTAGAACTATCTGTAGAACAATTAGAACGTCGTCGAGATCGAATTCGAGAGGAAATGAAAACCAATTTTGCTGGAATCTCTCAAGACTTGGCTATCCGTGTACAAGGATTTAAGGATTATCTGGTGGGGAGTCTACAGGATCTCGCAGCAGCGGCCGAACAGTTAGACTTACCAAGCCAACAGAGTTGGGAACAACCCTCAGAACCAGTCAACTCTCCTTCAGTGAGTGGCTCAAATGCTCAATTTGCACCCCAAGAGTTTGCAGAACAAACCCGTAAAATTCAGCAAATTTTAGAGCAGTATCGCAAAAATCCTGACTACTACGGACCCCCCTGGCAGTTACGTCGAACCTTTGAACCTATCCACACCGAAAGAGTCCAGAAATGGTTTTTCTCTCAAGGGGGAAGGGGTACAGTTAAGTCCATGGGCAGTCGTTTACAAAATATTTTAGTGGCTTCTGCTGTCATTTCTATTTTAAATGAACTGCACGGCGATCGCACTCGTTTTCTAATTTTGGCCAACACCCCAGAAAGACTAGGAGAATGGCGAAGAGGACTCCAAGACTGCTTAGGGATTTCTCGTGGTGATTTTGGACCAGAAAGAGGGGTGGTTCTCTTTGAATCTCCAAATGCTTTGGTTCAAAAAGCAGAAAGATTAGTAGAGGAGGATTTTCTACCTCTTGTTATCATCGATGAGGCAGAAGAACAAATTAGCCTTTCCTTACTACAATTTCCCTTGTGGTTGGCTTTTGCCCCAGATCCAGAGCAAATGAGCAGTTATCTCTATTAAGCAAGCAAAATTTTCATCAAATTCAATTTTACTCATGACTTATGGCTTTTTTGATTAGCGCACTACTGATTTTTCTCGGCTATTTACTGGGTTCAATTCCCACAGGATACTTGACCGCATTTTATCTTGAAGGCATCGATATCCGTGAACATGGTTCGGGGTCTACCGGTGCCACCAATATTTTACGGACTGTTGGCAAACGTGCAGCGATATTTGTCTTGATGGGAGATTTAGGTAAAGCCATGTTAGCTGTTTCTGCCGTTAAATTATGGTTTTTGCTGCCATTTGCTGATCTTCTACCCTTGGAATGGAAATCTTGGTTAGTGGTTTTGGCGGCGATCGCTGCTATTTTTGGTCACAGTAAGTCTATTTTTCTTAATTTCACTGGAGGAAAATCTGTGGCCTCTAGTTTAGGGGTGTTATTGGTTCTTAACCCCATTGTCGCTTTAGGTACGTTGGGCAGCTTTTTAGTGATGTTAGCTTTATCTCGGATCGTCTCCTTAAGTTCTATTACTGGAGTTATTGCCGTTAATATTCTCATGTTCGGGCTAAATCAACCTTTGCCTTATTGCTTATTTGGGGTAACTGCCGGGGTTTATGTTACTTTTCGTCATCGGACGAATATTATACGTATTTTCGCCGGAACTGAACCTAGAATTGGACAAAAATTACAACGAGAAGGAAGTTGATTATTTCTGAATTAGAGATTATCTCAAAATATCTAAATACTTTGTTTTTATTGGAGTAAAAGCTGATGACTTTTTTGACCAAGAGTCAATATCAACATTTAATATATAGTTTTGTATAAAATTATATATTAAATGTTGATGTTTTATTACTTTCTGCTTCAATGATAATTTTCCCATTTTCTGTATCAATTGCAGTGGCTTGTTTTTGGTTTTTTATTATCAGAAGCATGTTAAAATTTAACGTATCTTCTAATAAAAATACAATAAATAAAAAGATTTTTTATATCTTTTTTGTTGCACTTTTTATATCTTTTGTAGTAGAAATATTTGTTAATAAACATTCTAAACTCATTTACCCACAGTATGGAAATCCAGTTAGCAACTATGACTATTTAATGGTAATTATCTCCCTTCTTGCCTTAAAGTTTAATAGAGTCAGTTTAGTACAGGTCAAAAGAGTTTTCTATGTGTTCAGTCTTAGTCCTATCATAGTCTTCCTTATCCATTTCCAAGATTTTAGTCTAAATTCTAGGATTAGCATGGGATTTATAAATCCTAACTGGTTAGGGTTCTACGTTTCCATCTGTATTCCTATTGTTCTGTGTTATGGACTACATGAATTGTTTAAAAAAAGAGGTCATTTTTTGACTGGCTTCTCGTTATTTTTACTCTCGCTATCATTAGTTTTAGCATTTCTTATGCTTCTTACTTCTGGCTCAAGAAGCGCATTGTTAGCAACTATAGTAGGGTTTGCTGAAAAAGTTTCTCCAAAATTTATGCCACTTTTGACCAAGGATTTTCTGACAAATCAATAAGTTTTAGTACATAAAAATTGTTTAAAGTATAATCAAAATTAATGAAAGGCGGTTTGATGAGTTCCCCTGTTCTATTATTAGTAAATAAGGACAAAAAAAGCGACAAAAACTGCCTCAGAAGTTTACAAAGATTGACAACTAAAAATGTAATAGCAATAGATGTAATGGAGGTTTCAGGGAGTTTTGTCATCACGAGATTTAGGCTAAATCTTCGTTTAGCTTGTCCAAACTTTCCCTCAATAGCATTACGGAAGCATTCATCGGAGTGGGCTTGTTTCTTTTCTTCTTCACTGACATTTTTCGGAGGTCTTCCTAACTTCGGACCACTGATTCTTATCCCTCTTTCCTTACACCAATTTCTGTTTTCCCTAGTTCGATAAATTTTATCTACATGGACGGATTCGGGATAATAGCCAAACGTTTCTTTATACTTTTCTACTTGTTCTTTTAAATGACAAGATTCATTGAAGTTTTCCCAACTTATTTTTTCTAGAAACACATAGTTATCTACACAGCTTACTGAGAGTTTAGCTCCAAACTCTATTGGTTTTCCTGCTTTTCCCCTCACTATTGGACGAATATGCGGTTGAGTTAAACTTACAATTCTTTGAGGAACACTCTGGGTCTTATTCTCCCACATTGACTGTTGTTGTTCATAAACTTTTTTGATAGTCTCTAGACAATTTTTCTGTCTTTTACTCAGATTTTCCAGGGAAGCCCCAGCTTGAATTAAGTCTTCTATATTTCCTAAATTTTTCTTAAGGTATTTTAACTGTTTCCCGATAGCTTTTCTTCTTTCTTGATAAGATACTTTTCGTTTTTTAGCTACTTTTAAGTATTCCTTTCTAGCAATTTTTCTAGAAGTTCTCGGCTTTTTTCTCAATTTTACTCTTAATGGTTTATAAAGATTATCTATTATTCTTTCTGTCTCAATTCTGGCTTGATTTAATATGCCTAAATCCGTTGGGTATTTGATGTCTGCTGGCGCACAAGTCGCATCTAAAATTAGTTTACCTTTATTTTTTATTTTTTCTCCTTTTTCTTGGAGACAATCCTTTTTTTTTACTTCTTTATCACTCTTGTCTATTTCTCTTTTTACTATTTTTTTATTGATTTTGTTTATCAATTCTCCATCAATTCTTTTCCTAAAATGAACTAGCATTGAAGATTCCAGTGGTGGCTCTTGTTGATAACAATTTAAACCTATAAAGTATTGTAGATAAGGATTTTCTCTAATCTGTTCTATAGTTTCTCTATCACTTGTTCCTAATTTTTCCTTAATAATTAATGTCCCTAATGCCATTCTAAATAGTTTGGCTGGCGCACCTTTTTCTGCTGAAAAAAGTTTAGCATATTCTTCCTCAAAATCATCCCAAGGTATCAACTCTGCCATGATTACCCAACGATTATTGGGGGACAATTTGCCCTCGAAAGGTAATTCAAATTTTTCTGGGGGCGGTAAAGGTTGCTCCTCTTTTCGATACATTTGTTCTTGACCAACAACTGGGAGGTGTTTCTATCAATTATAGCGGTTTGTAGCCGACAAAGCTGATCTTTTTTGCGATCGCGAATATGGGTGTAACCTTTTAAAGAATAGGGTTTTGCTTTTATTCAGCAAACCCTATAGTAAACCTGATTTTAATAATTTATTTCTTAAATCATAATGTTAGATTTGAATTTATTAATAATCTTAAAGTTAGATTTAACACATCTATAATTCTTTCAATTGTTCTAGCTTTTGTCACTTCATTAGTTTTAATTTTAAGTCAACAAGATTTAGGTGTATTGAGTAGATTCTTTACTATTTGGAATGGAAGTAATCAGATGAGAGCTAAGATTTTCCAATGTTATTTCTCACTAGTGCAGCTTAGCAAAAATAATCCACCAGTCACTTATGATCTTTAAAGCCCTTAAGTTTCCAAACGAACGGCTTAGCAAAATGTTGATTAAAGTAATCAATAAAATTGAGAATTTTTTGGGATAGTTCTTCAGTTGAACGGACAGTAATTCTTTTGAGTAAACGCCTGACTAAGATCGAAAACCAACACTCAATTTGATTAAGCCACGATGTATGTTTGGGAATATAAACAAAGCGAATTCGATGAGATTCATCTGATAAAAAATCTGCTCTGCTGTCCATAGATTGCAAAATCCCCTCCTTTCCTTTTCTCCCCAAATCAATAGTAATTCTACAGCTTTCTGCTACTAATTTGACTAAGCTTTCCGATTTATGAGTGTTGAGTTGATCTACAATAAAAATCCATTCTGCTTTTTCATCAATCTTAATCGTTCTCTGGATATGTTCAGAAAAATCTTGTTCTGTTCTTGTCGGTCCAATAGAGGGACTAACGACTTTTCCTCTTGCCACATCCCAGTTCGCAATCAAGCTTAAAGTTCCGTGTCTTTCATATTCAAATTCGATTTTTTCTACTTGTTTAGGCTTGATTCTTTTGTTCGGAAATAATCTCTCAAGAGCTTGAATCCCTGTCATTTCATCTGTACTAATTAAATGAATTCCTTGTTCTAACAAAGTTTTAGCTTCTTGATGAAGTTCACAGATATATTTGACTTGCTTTTTAAATTTTAAGGGATCATCAATTTTGGCATTTAACCAGTAACGAATGAGATGTGGTTGTAATGTCGCTTCTTTTTAAAAAACGCCCCACACTACGGGGGGAAATCTTTTCGACAATTCCTCTTTTTATGGCTTCATCCGCCAACTCTGAAGGTGTCCAATGGCTCACTGGTCTGTCTGATTTTTCACATTCTTCACAAGCGATCTCTACAATCTGGACTACTTGTTCGACCGTAAAGGATTTTGTTGTTCCAGGTCTTGGGCGATCGCTTAAAATTCCTTTGATCAAGACCATTAATGCTTTCTCCGTTACCTGTTGTTCTTCGGCGGCACTCAGTTTTTCTCTCTCCTCAAACCATCGCGATCGCCACTGACGCACTTGTACTAGGTCTAATTCTAATCTTCGACTAATCGAACTATTGCTCTCTCCTGATGCTGCGGCTAAGATTAGCTTGGCTCGTCTAACAAGGCGATAGGGGTTTGTTGTCCCTCTCACTATTTGTTGGAGTACTGTTTTCTGTAGGTTGGAGAGGTTAATTGGCAATGCTTTTATCATGGACATCAACTTCGAGATTCTTCCGTTAGTTTCATTGAAACACATTGTCGTGGCTAGTCACGAAAGTTTCTGTAAAAATCTGGTGGATTACTTTCGCCAAGCTGCACTAGTCCGACCACTCCTAAAACTGAGGTCATTTCTCCAAAAAATAAACCTGCTAATATACCTAAAATAAATCCAATTAATACTCGTAAGGCTAAACTTGATTTAACAGCACTATAAAATTTTTTCATTATCAGTTGAGCCAATTAATTAATAAAATTGATTTGGAAATCACCGTTAGAAAGATAAAAATCAAACTATAAGAATTTACATTATATATCATATAACTGTGATAACAATGATATAATCGATCAAAATAATCAACTTTTAGAGAAAAATAATAATGATTGAACCTTCTGGACAACAAAGAGAGGTCAAATCTTTAGGAAGTGCCTCTATTGATGGAACCCCTTTAGATTATATTGTCGTTATGTCTGCTGTAGTGACAGTCTTAGCTTTTATACCTTTTTCTATTACCATTGGCTCTGGTGGTATATTTCCCCTCAGTCAAGGTATATTTCCCCTCCTGGGATGGGTTTTAGGACCGGTAGGGGGTGCATTAGCTAGTGGTATTGGAACCCTAATGGGGGTATTTCTAGCCCCTCATACGGCCGGTATTCCTCCTGTATCTATATTTGGGGCAATGGTGGCCAGTTTTGCTGCTGGTTGTATGGTAATTGGTAAACAGCGTAAATATTGGTGGTTTTTTCTGAGTATTTTTTTTGTAGTGGCCTTTTACATTTATACTTCTCGCGCCATGAATAATCAAGTTTCTCTTTCTGTTATTGTTAAGGGTTCTTTTATTAATTGGTCAGGGATATTATTGTTTATATTACCTACAAGAATTTTATTTGCCAAATGGATTAATAGTGAAAATTTACGGTTAGTTTGGTTGGGTTTATTTTTTGGTAGTTGGACAGTTGCTGGGGTTTATCATGTCAGTCAGGCAATGATTACTTATATCATGTTTAATTGGCCTGAGGAGGTATGGATCTTGTTAATTCCTATCATGCCCTTAGAAAATTTAGTCCGTTCCTTAGTAGGGGCATTTATTGGGGTTCGTGTGATTTCTGGACTAAGGGCGATCGGTATAATGAAACCCGAAGCAGCTATTTATTAATTTAGAATTCAGAAAAACTGATCATTTAGAAAAATTATGGACAATTTATTTGATAATATTTCACAAAAAATTATTCAGATACCAAGGGATAATTTAGTATTTTTCTCTTTAATTAGTCTTGTTATCGCTTTAATTATTAACGATGTCAGCCAATATATACAAGATAATGGAAGTTATAAAGTTAAATGGGAATATAGTTCAGGTTGCTGTGGAATTTTTATTGATGGTGTAGATTTGCTGGAAGTGAAATAGGGAAATATAGCAATCAGTTATCAGTCTCACTATAATCTTTGATTTAGATGGGGTGTGTTCAATACCAAACTCCAAACAAAGGCTATATAATGGTTTTAACTATAGCGCAACAGTAAATATCTCAATGTCAGAAACTTATATTGGAACAACTCAAGCAGCTTGTCGACTTCACTTATCCGTTCAGCGTGTGCGAAAACTGGCTGTAGATGGTCGTATCGAAGGAGCCTTTAAAGAGGGTCGTCGCTGGAAAATCCCTGTCTCTTCCGGTGGAATGCCGAAAATAAGCCGTAAAAATAAAGGTCCAAAAGGTCGCTGGCGAATACGGAAACAAGACATCATGACCTATATCCATGTTATTCAGACTATACTCAGATATAATCGCGACAATAAGACCCATCACCCTGTTATTGACGTGAAAATGGGGGGACATAGTTTCTTGTGTAATGAGGTGAGAATTCCAGGAATTGGTCGACTGATTTATGACCCAGAACACAAGAAAAACTATGGCGCAACACTATGGTTTGAGATTGATTCTGATATTCCTTTGTAAATGAATAGCTTCACACAGCTAGTGCAGCTTAGCAAAAATAATCCACCAGTCACTTATGATCTTTAAAGCCCTTAAATTTCCAAACGAACGGCTTAGCAAAATGTTGATTAAAGTAATCAATAAAATTGAGAATTTTTTGGGATAGTTCTTCAGTTGAACGGACAGTAATTCTTTTGAGTAAACGCCGGACTAAGATCGAAAACCAACACTCAATTTGATTAAGCCACGATGTATGTTTGGGAATATAAACAAAGCGAATTCGATGAGATTCATCTGATAAAAAATCTGCTCTGCTGTCCATAGATTGCAAAATCCCCTCCTTTCCTTTTCTCCCCAAATCAATAGTAATTTCACAGCTTTCTGCTACTAATTTGACTAAGCTTTCCGATTTATGAGTGTTGAGTTTATCTACAATAAAAATCCATTCTGCTTTTTCATCAATCTTAATCGTTCTCTGGATATGTTCAGAAAAATCTTGTTCTGTTCTTGTCGGTCCAATAGAGGGACTAACAACTTTTCCTCTTGCCACATCCCAGTTCGCAATCAAGCTTAAAGTTCCGTGTCTTTCATATTCAAATTCGATTTTTTCTACTTGTTTAGGCTTGATTCTTTTGTTCGGAAATAATCTCTCAAGAGCTTGAATCCCTGTCATTTCATCTGTACTAATTAAATGAATTCCTTGTTCTAACAAAGTTTTAGCTTCTTGATGAAGTTCACAGATATATTTGACTTGCTTTTTAAATTTTAAGGGATCATCAATTTTGGCATTTAACCAGTAACGAACGAGATGTGGTTGTAATGTCGCTTCTTTTTAAAAAACGCCCCACACTACGGGGGGAAATCTTTTCGACAATTCCTCTTTTTATGGCTTCATCCGCCCACTCTGAAGGTGTCCAATGGCTCACTGGTCTGTCTGATTTTTCACATTCTTCACAAGCGATCGCTACAATCTGGACTACTTGTTCGACCGTAAAGGATTTTGTTGTTCCAGGTCTTGGGCGATCGCTTAAAATTCCTTTGATCAAGACCATTAATGCTTTCTCCGTTACCTGTTGTTCTTCGGCGGCACTCAGTTTTTCTCTCTCCTCAAACCATCGCGATCGCCACTGACGCACTTGTACTCGGTCTAATTCTAATCTTCGACTAATCGAACTATTGCTCTCTCCTGATGCTGCGGCTAAGATTAGCTTGGCTCGTCTAACAAGGCGATAGGGGTTTGTTGTCCCTCTCACTATTTGTTGGAGTACTGTTTTCTGTAGGTTGGAGAGGTTAATTGGCAATGCTTTTATCATGGACATCAACTTCGAGATTCGTCCGTTAGTTTCATTGAAACACATTGTCGTGGCTAGTCACGAAAGTTTCTGTAAAAATCTGGTGGATTACTTTCGCCAAGCTGCACTAGTTTAATCTCAAAAAAACGAAAAAGAGCTTTTGAACAAAGTTTTTAGCTACACGAAAAGGTCTAGCTAGTGTTTGTGCTTGAGATTTTTTGTTCTTAATATACTTCTCTAATCCCGGATTTCTCACAAATTAATTTGAAAGCCCAATCCAGAGATGAAAAATGATAATTTTTAGGACTAATAGAAATTTTGAATATAGATGAATAAAAAAATTGACTTTGATTATCCAAAAATTGAGTTTAAGAGGGAATAATTATATTAACTTTTGATTTTCTCCACGATAAATAAGACTAAATGAAAGTATCAGTCAGTCAACAACTTATGATAGATATCTTTTTTGAAAAACAACTTATTCTACTTATCCAGTATTAGGAATAGTTTTAATTCTTTTGTTAGCAATAGACAAAATATCTTGATAAGGACAAGCACTAGCTATAGCGATAATAATTCTTCTACAACTAATCTTTATTCTGGCTCCCAACTTAAGAAGATTTAGACGTATTCTTCCCACAGTTGCTTTAGCCAATGAAGTTTTTTTTAAACAGTGTTGACGAAAAGCATTTATGAGAACATAGGCCCAGGAATGTATCCATAATCTTAGTTGATTACTTTGAAATGTTTGAGTTGAAGTTCTATCAGCTAACAAGTCTAATTGTTGTTCTTTAATCCGATTTTCCATCTCGCCTCTCGGACAGTATTTTTTTGTATAAAGTTTTGAGGGTGGAATTTTTGAAGCGGGCAAAGATGTCACCACATGGCGCATTTTTAAGCCATCACTTCCATAACAAACTTTTGTCACTACTCTTCTTTGACAACTCCATGACTTTTCTGTTTTATAACGAATAGAGCGATACCAAGTAGAAATTGGTACTAATTTTTTAACTTCTTCTAAATCTTCTTTTTTCTGAAATAAACTATCCATTAATTCAGTTATTGGAGCTAGTTTTTTTTCATATTCATGTTTGGCTTTTTCAATTACATCATCCGCTCGTAACTTAAGAACGCCATTTGTTCCCATAGCTATAACATAATCAACTAAAGGCTGATTTTCACAAAAATAGAAGATTTCTTCACGGGCATAGGCACTATCACCCCTAACTAGGATATGAGTCTCTGACCATTTTTCTCTAATTAGTCCGATAATTCTTTGTAATTCGTCTAAGGCTCCATCGGCTGGATCTACATTAGATGAACGAAGTTTAGCAACTAATAAATGATGCCCACAGAAAATATATAAAGGAGCATAACATACTCCGTGATAATAACTATTAAAAAATGCCCCTTCTTGATTACCATGTACTTGGTCATCCGTGACATCCATATCTAATATAATACTTAAGGGAGGTTTTTTATAAGACTCTAAAAAAAATTCGACAAAAGATTTTTCAATGGCTTCAAAGTTGGGTTCTATTTTATGATAACGACTCGTTTTTTGGTCGAGAATAGTCTCAGGACAATATTCCAATCTATTAATTGTACTTTTTCCAGCTAACCATCCCTTTTTATCTTCAAGTTCATTAAGCTTTTCTAAAGCGATCTTAAGGGCAGGATCGTGACGTAATTTATCATGGTCATTGACATCTTCATAGCCTAAAATAATTCCATAAAGCCTTTGTGCTAATAACTCATGAACGGAATGATCGTAACTGCTCACCGCAACAAAAAAGTCTTATTGAAAAGCACTACAAACAACATCAGTTGAGTCAACAAAAATATAAGCCCTGTGATTTAGCGTAAAATTTAAGCTAATTTATTACGGCTATTTTAATGACTAACATTCCCAGAATCAAGTCTTTTTAAAACCTCAAATAAAAACAACAATATGAGAAAAAAAAGAATAGTAAGATAGTTTTTTGTTAGCGGAGATTATCCGCTAATCCTGTGTATTTTTGTGCAGAGAGATAGGGCGATCAAGAAAAATCTATCCCCCATCGGCTCCGGAGCCTTTTACATCTCTAATCCTGGGGGACTCCGACCAGCTAATGACAATAATTCGCATAATTGGACAATGGCCTTTTGCCCCTGTAATCTCATGGTCTCTAAAAAACTGAACATTTGGGTGACTAACTCTGCACCCCAGTTGCTTCTTGCTCCCCCACTTACTTTGCGGTGAATGACAATGGGACGTAAAGCTCTCTCAGCATCATTATTATCTGGTTTGACTTCAGGATAAGTTAGAAAGGTGAACCACTCTTCCCAATGACGTTTGAGACGGTTAATCAATCTTTGTGCATCATAAGGCCATCCTTTTTTGGGAGTTGCTTTAAAAATCTTTTGCAGTGAGTTCTCGACTTCTGTTCTTTTGGAGCCTAAGTCTTCAAGGGTTAAATTTCGAGCATGATAATGACGATAATGGATACGGGCGGTTGCTAAAACTTGCTGTACATCGGCAGCAAATTCTCGATTCGCTTGAAAACGACTGGTTTTAAGGGACTCTAACTCTCGTTCTAAATGTGCCAGACATTTCTGTTTGGCCATCGCACTTTGTCTAAAGTAGGCACTATAGCAGTCACTGGTGAGGATGCCCTTAAAATCTGCTCCTAACAATTTCTCGACTTCTGCGGAGCTTCTAGTGGGAGCCAACATCAACACACAGACCTCATTTGATGTGGCTACCCAAACCCAATACTTGATGCCATCGATGCAATAACTGGTTTCGTCAACACATCGGATTCCTGGCTGCTGGATGTACTTTAACCACTGTTGAGTCAAGGGTTCTAAACTTTCTTGAAACCATTTGTGCATTTTGGCAAGGCTCCCTTGAGAAATGGGAATGCCAAAGACATACTCTATAAAATGTTCCTGTTTACGCCATGTAAGATTACCCCCATAGCCAAGCCAGCCCACGATGCTACTTAATCGCGCCCCATAACGGAATCCTTCTTTAACTCCCAATGGAACAGGACTGTAATCTGACCATCCACAACTAGGACATTTATAGAATCCGCGACGATATTCCCTGATTTCTATGGGTTGGTCTACTACTTCAGCCACTTGCTGGACTTTTTCGGGAACTACTTCATCTCGTTCCACTGAACCCCCACAAACAGGACAGTTTTCTAGTTCTAAAGGGACTATCTTATCGGGCTGACCAAAACCATTACGGGTCTTCCCTGGGTGGTCATATTTTGGTCCGCGTTTAAATCCTTTTTTGCGTTTCTTTTTGTCAGAAGGCTTTTTTAGTTGGTCTGATGATGGGGGGACTGAACTGTTTTTTGAGTTACGGTTTTTTAGCTTATCTCTCTCTTCTTTCAATTTTTCAATTTCTTGCTGTTGTGTAGAGATTTGTTGTTGTTGCTGGTCAATCAGTCTTTGTTGAAGAGATAACTGTTGTTGTGCCTTGACTAGCCACTCAATCATGAAGACATTCTTCGCCAACTGTTCATCGGCGATAGCTCTAACTAGTGCAGCTTGGCGAAAGTAATCCACCAGATTTTTACAGAAACTTTCGTGACTAGCCACGACAATGTGTTTCAATGAAACTAACGGAAGAATCTCGAAGTTGATGTCCATGATAAAAGCATTGCCAATTAACCTCTCCAACCTACAGAAAACAGTACTCCAACAAATAGTGAGAGGGACAACAAACCCCTATCGCCTTGTTAGACGAGCCAAGCTAATCTTAGCCGCAGCATCAGGAGAGAGCAATAGTTCGATTAGTCGAAGATTAGAATTAGACCGAGTACAAGTGCGTCAGTGGCGATCGCGATGGTTTGAGGAGAGAGAAAAACTGAGTGCCGCCGAAGAACAACAGGTAACGGAGAAAGCATTAATGGTCTTGATCAAAGGAATTTTAAGCGATCGCCCAAGACCTGGAACAACAAAATCCTTTACGGTCGAACAAGTAGTCCAGATTGTAGAGATCGCTTGTGAAGAATGTGAAAAATCAGACAGACCAGTGAGCCATTGGACACCTTCAGAGTTGGCGGATGAAGCCATAAAAAGAGGAATTGTCGAAAAGATTTCCCCCCGTAGTGTGGGGCGTTTTTTAAAAAGAAGCGACATTACAACCACATCTCGTTCGTTACTGGTTAAATGCCAAAATTGATGATCCCTTAAAATTTAAAAAGCAAGTCAAATATATCTGTGAACTTCATCAAGAAGCTAAAACTTTGTTAGAACAAGGAATTCATTTAATTAGTACAGATGAAATGACAGGGATTCAAGCTCTTGAGAGATTATTTCCGAACAAAAGAATCAAGCCTAAACAAGTAGAAAAAATCGAATTTGAATATGAAAGACACGGAACTTTAAGCTTGATTGCGAACTGGGATGTGGCAAGAGGAAAAGTCGTTAGTCCCTCTATTGGACCGACAAGAACAGAACAAGATTTTTCTGAACATATCCAGAGAACGATTAAGATTGATGAAAAAGCAGAATGGATTTTTATTGTAGATCAACTCAACACTCATAAATCGGAAAGCTTAGTCAAATTAGTAGCAGAAAGCTGTGAAATTACTATTGATTTGGGGAGAAAAGGAAAGGAGGGGATTTTGCAATCTATGGACAGCAGAGCAGATTTTTTATCAGATGAATCTCATCGAATTCGCTTTGTTTATATTCCCAAACATACATCGTGGCTTAATCAAATTGAGTGTTGGTTTTCGATCTTAGTCCGGCGTTTACTCAAAAGAATTACTGTCCGTTCAACTGAAGAACTATCCGAGAAAACTCTCAATTTTATTGATTACTTTAATCAACATTTTGCTAAGCCGTTCGTTTGGAAATTTAAGGGCTTTAAAGATAATAAGTGACTGGTGGATTATTTTTGCTAAGCTGCACTAGCTTTGAATCAAAGGTAGCATTTGTGGTCATAACCCCCACTATACATAAAAATCCCCGATTTTACCTTTATGTTGTCAAGACAGATTCTTTATTGCGGTGAGCAATTACGAATGATCTACATAAGATTGATGACGATGATCTTGAAAACAATTACCAAACTTCTCCGTAATTCCCAGTTTTTTATCCAACTCAGCTATCCAGACAATCCCCGCATCTGAAGTGATTAGTCCCCCATCAAAATTAGCGATTATTTCTTTTCCTTTCTGTTTACTAAAGTTGATTACTTGACGAGGGGTTCGGGGATGACTGGGACTCATCAAATCAGTTTAAGGTAAATTGCTTTAATAATTAAATTATAGCATATTTTATTCTAACAATCTAGTACTATTAGAGATTTTATTAATAATTTTTTTGGAAAAATGAGTGATTGATTTATCTTTTCATCTTTGTCTAATTCGGGTTGATTTTAACTTAAAATCTGACAACAGACTGTTGGTTGGGGAAATCTGCGATCGCTCTGTTCAAACCCACTTCCTGTAAGGCTTCTGTGTTTGGCGATCGCAGATTTTGTGAGAAATTCGGGTAATCTATTCTCGAAAATCAATCTTCGTAATACGAAACTGACCATTTTATCAATAGTTATGTTCTATGTTATAATTCTTTTTATCCATTAATTTAGGTTATCTATTAAAACTATTTCGTAAAAAAACAAAATTCAGACACAGTTAGTTAGATATAAATATTGGAAAAAAATGAACATTATTGCTGGTTTAGACAAGGTTTCTTATTTTTATCCTAATTCTAAAGAACCTGTTCTAAGGGATATTTCCTTAGAGGTTTATCAAGGAGAATTTTTGGGTATTATTGGCCCAACAGGCGCCGGAAAAACGACCCTTTGTTTGACTTTAAACGGAATTGTACCACAGTTTTATGGTGGTCGTTTCTTTGGTTATGTTACTGTTGCTGGTTTGGATACTTTGAAGCATCCTGTCAGTCATTTAGCTGGTTATGTAGGGGCGGTTTTTGACGATCCAGAAACCCAATTAATTTCAACTTCTGTTGAGAACGAAATAGCTTTTGCTTTAGAGAATTTGTGTATTGATCGAGAAGAAATTATCTCTCGTATTCCCCGTGTTTTGGAGGCAGTAAGGTTAGAAGGAACGGAACACAAACACCCTCAAGAATTATCGGGAGGGCAAAAACAAAGATTAGCGATCGCAGCAGCTTTGGCCTTACAACCTCGCCTATTAATATTAGATGAACCCACTTCACAACTCGATCCTGTGGGAACAATGGAAGTGTTTTCAACAGTTAAAGAATTAAACAAAGAGTTAGGGACAACAATTGTTATGGTATCCCATGCTGCCGAAGAAATGGCAGAATTTAGCGATCGCTTAATTTTACTCTCTGAAGGAGAAGTCATAGCAACAGGAAAACCCCAGGAAATTTATTCAGAAATTGATTTATTGGAACGTCATGATTTGCGACCTCCCCAAGTAGCAGAAACCTTCTACAAAATGGAACAAAGAGTGCTAAAAATTGATAAGATACCTGTTACTTTAACAGCAGGTATAAATCAATTAAAAAAGTTAGATAATGTTGTTAAATTTCAACCTAAATTAGACTTCAAAACTCTTAGTTATCGAGAGGATAAAGATCCTTTATTATTAACAGAAGATTTGTCCCATACTTATGAAGATGGAACCGAAGCATTAAACGGGGTATCTTTGAATATGTATGAAGGAGAATATTGTTTAATTATTGGTCAAAACGGTGCAGGAAAAAGCACCTTAGTTAAACATTTCCTTAATCTATTACAACCTACTAAAGGAAGGGTTACAATAAGGGGAAAAGATACAAAATATTTATCAGTAAGTGACTTAGCAAAATCTATTGGATATGTGGCACAAAACCCTGATAATCAAATCTTTAGTATGACAGTAGAGGAAGAGGTTGCTTTTGCTTTAAATAATGTCGGTTATGATAAAAAGCAAATAGATAAAAAAGTGACCCAAACCTTAGAAGAAATGGGTTTATTGCAACAGAGAAAAGAGCATCCCCTATCCTTAGCAAAAGGCGATCGTTCCAGGATTATTATTGCTGCTATTTTAGCAATGGAACCTGATATAATTATCTTTGATGAACCTACTACAGGACAAGATTATCAAGGTTCTCGTGCTATCCTAGAAGTGAGTCGTCAACTCCATAAAATGGGTAAAACTGTGATTGTTATTACTCATCATTTGTATTTAATGCCAGACTATGCAGAACGAGTTATTATTATGGGTAAAGGAACAGTATTATTAGATGCACCCATCAGAGAAGCTTACCATCAAACCGACTTATTGAAAGCCACCTATTTAAAGCCACCTCAAGCGGTTTTATTATCCCAAACTTTGAGCCAATTGAATAATGAAAATTATCCTTTCTTAACCCCCAATGAAATAGCGGAGTGTTTCTAACATAATGAAATTTGAAACTGTCGATAAACAATCAATTTTTACTCGTCTAGATTTTCGGACAAAACTATTAATGATGGCAATTATTACCATCATTGCTTTTGTTTGGGAAAGTCCAGTTACTGGTGGACTTTTAACTTTACTTGTTGGTAGTGCTTGTGTTTTTGCAGGTGTCAAATTAGAATATATTAGCACTGTTCTTAGAGTGACGATACCCTTCTATTTATTAATAGTAATAGTCATGGGTCTTTTTAATACTGCTCAGGTTACAAAACTACTGGAAACAGAAACATTAACACCTATTTTTTCTGTTCCTAAAGAGTGGTTTTGGATCGGAGGTTTAACCATGAATCAAGAAGGTATAATTTATGGTTTGAATATTGTTTTTAAGACACTGACGATGGTTTTAATTATCCCTTTGGGTATTTTTACAACGGATATTAACGATATGGTTGTAGGAATGGTAAAAGCAAATATCCCTTACAAAATAGTTTTCATTTTTTCATCAACCTTGCGTTTTTTCCCTTTATTATTAGAAGAAATACAAGGAATTTTAGAAGCGCAGAGGTTACGGGGTTTAGCGTTGGAAAAAATGGGAATTATTAAAAAAGTAACTGTGTATGCAACTATTGCGGTTCCCTTGATTTTAAACGCAATGGCCAAATCACAAAAGTTAGAGGTTGTCTTACAATCAAAAGCTTTTTCTGGTAGTTCAAAAAGAACTTATTTACACGATTCAATTTTAACCCAAACCGATTATATCTGTATGATCAGTTTTATTATATTTTTCCTCGTAGCAACTATTTTATATTTTCAGTGGGGTGTGGGCAAGTTCCCTTGGTTATTGTATTCCTGAATAATCACCAAAAAATAATAGAATGAGGAATATGTTTCTCATTCTATATATTTTGTCAGTGTATTAGATTACTAAAATTTCTTCTTAAAAGTTACGGTAACTTTGGAGTCTAAGATTAACAAGATCGAGATAACCTTTATCATACAAAGTATCTGGGGAAACTCTACCTTCAGCAATAGCAGCAGTTACCAGGACTTCTGCATTAACTTTTCCAGACATAACAGAACGAATAAGTCCTCCATGACTAGGAATACCGCGATGTTTGAAATTTCCTTGATAAGCCAATCCCACGAGTCTTGTGGGACCTAAATTATTAATAGTAGTGTTTCTGTGATAATTACTACTAGGATTGACATTTAGGTTAATAGCAACGTCTTCAGAGGATAAAGCAGGAGAAGCCAAATTCGCCAACATGACGGCAGAAAAGCCGCTAGCAATGATATATTTGATCATGGAGACTGTTTCCTAGAACTTGTAAAAATAAGAGGATACTACTTAAACTACAATGGTTCCTCTGAGCTTTTCTTCACCCCATGGGATGAATAACAACAATCGATAGGATGAGTTATTTTTCACTAACTAAAGAAAACCATAATGACCACAACTACACCTTTTCTAACTGGACAGGAAATACGAGATCGTTTTCTACAATTTTACTCCCAATACAAGCACCAAATTCTGCCCAGTGCATCCCTAGTTCCTGAAGATCCCACTGTACTCCTCACCATTGCAGGGATGCTTCCTTTTAAACCCATTTTTCTCGGGCAAAAACAGTCGGACTTTCCTCGGGCTACCACTTCTCAAAAGTGTATCAGAACTAATGATATCGAGAATGTGGGACGCACCGCTAGACATCATACTTTCTTTGAGATGTTGGGTAATTTTAGTTTTGGGGACTATTTCAAAGAACAGGCGATAAAATGGGCCTGGGAACTGTCTACTAAAGTTTATCAATTACCACCAGAAAATATTGTTGTCAGTGTCTTTGAAAATGATGATGAAGCCTTCAAAATGTGGGAAGAAATAATTGGTGTTCCCCCCCAGAGAATTAAACGCATGGGAGAAAAAGATAACTTTTGGAAAGCAGGACCAACGGGGCCTTGTGGTCCTTGTTCGGAACTATATTATGATTTCCATCCCGAATTAGGTGACGACGATATTGATCTAGAAGATGATTCCCGTTTTATCGAGTTCTATAACTTAGTATTTATGGAATATAATCGAGATGCTGACGGTAAGTTAACCCCATTACAAAATAAAAATATTGACACGGGAATGGGGTTAGAAAGGATGGCGCAGATATTACAAAAAGTTCCCAATAATTATGAAACCGATCTGATTTTTCCCATTATTGAAACTGCTGCTAATATTGCTAATATTAACTACCAAAAAGCCACAGAAAAGACAAAAGTATCCTTGAAAGTTATTGGGGATCATGTGCGTTCTGTAGTTCACATGATTAGTGATAATATTACTGCTTCAAACACAGATAGAGGTTATGTTTTACGCCGTTTAATTCGTCGTGTAGTACGTCATGGTCGCTTAATCGGAATTGAGGGAAAATTTATTAATGAAGTGGCAGAAACTGCTATCCAACTTTCTCAAAAAGCCTATCCCCAGGTTAGAGAAAGGGACAGCTTTATTAAGGCTGAGTTGGAACGAGAAGAAGCTACTTTTTTAAAGACCTTAGAACGAGGGGAAAAATTACTTGCTGAAATTATTAGTAAAACCGAGAAGCAAGGACAAATATCTGGAGTAGATGCTTTTACTTTATATGATACTTTTGGCTTTCCTTTAGAACTGACTCAAGAAATAGCGGAAGAAAGTAATTTGACGGTGGATATAGAAGGCTTTGAAGTCGAGATGGAGCAGCAACAAGAACGGTCAAAAGCGGCCCATGAAACCATCGATCTGACGGTACAAGGAAGCTTAGATAAGTTGGCTGAACATATCCATCCCACAGAATTTTTAGGCTATACTGACTTACAGTCAACTGCTAAAGTAGAAGCTGTTTTGATCGAGGGTAAAAGCGTTGAGACAGCAACAGCAGGAACAGAAATTCAAATTGTCTTAGATAAGACTCCATTCTACGGAGAATCAGGGGGACAGATCGGTGATAGGGGATTTTTGACAGGAGAAGATTTAGTTATTCGTGTGGACGATGTACAAAAAGAATCGGGTATTTTTGTACATTTTTGTCGAGTAGAAAGGGGTCAAGTTTCTGTTAACGAGCATCTTAAAGCAACTATTGATCGATCTTGTCGTCGTCGGGTACAAGCGAATCATACCGCAACCCATTTATTACAAGCAGCTTTGAAGAAAGTTGTTGATGATTCTATTTCTCAAGCTGGTTCCTTGGTGGACTTCGATCGCCTGAGATTTGATTTTAATTGTCTTCGTGCAGTAACATCAGAGGAGTTACAAGAAATTGAGGATTTAATTAATACTTGGATCGCTGAGGCACACGATACAGAAATCGAAGTTATGCCCATAGAAACCGCTAAGGAAAAGGGTGCGATCGCTATGTTTGGTGAGAAATATGGGGCAGAAGTTCGGGTGATAGATGTACCTGGAGTTTCTATGGAATTGTGTGGAGGAACTCATGTTAGAAATACTGCCGAAATAGGTTTATTTAAAATTATGTCTGAAAGCGGTATTTCTTCAGGGGTGAGACGTATTGAAGCGGTGGCCGGCCCTGCTGTTTTAGAATATTTGAAAGTACGGGAAACTGTGGTTAAGGATCTCTGCGATCGCTTTAAAATTAAACCCGAAGAAATTAGCGATCGCATAACTACTTTACAGTCTGAACTAAAAACCACCCAAAAAGAATTAGAAGGGGTTAAACAAGAGTTAGCAATAGCAAAATCTGACCAATTATTAAACGAAGCTGAATCTATTGGTGAGTTTAAACTATTGGTTTCAGATATGGGAGAAATGGATGCTAAAGCCCTACAAACCGCAGCCGAAAGATTACAACAAAAACTAGGGGAAGGTGCAGTTATTTTAGGTTCTATTCCCTCAGAAGGAAAGGTTAGCTTGGTAGCAGCTTTTAGTAAAAAAGTCAATAAAGAAAAGCAATTACAGGCCGGAAAATTTATCGGTCAAATTGCTAAAATATGCGGCGGTGGGGGTGGTGGCCGTCCCAACTTAGCCCAGGCCGGAGGAAGAGATCCCAGTAAGTTATCTGAAGCTTTATCAACTGCTAAACAACAGCTAAAAGAAGGCTTACAATAAAGAACAGTAAGGGTGGGCATGGCCCACCCTAAAATCCAATTAAACAACCGATTAAATAACCTATTCCTATACCACTCAAACTAACACATGAAAGGATGAAATATATATGATCTTTGCTAAAATTTTCTTCTATTAGTTTATTATCAGCCCACATCGCAACCCGCGTAGTAGTCAACATTATAGGAAATGCCACAAGATAAGCCAAAAACCCAACCTCAGTCGTCACAGCCCATGCCCAAACTCCAAACAATCTCATGATGCTAAGGTTTATTAAAACAGAATTTAACTGAGTGTTGGTAAAAGGATATTGAAAATATTCCTCATTTAACGAAGGGACTGGCCGGATTTGAACCGGCGACCTAGCGCTTAGGAGGCGCTTGCTCTATCCTGCTGAGCCACAGCCCCATTTACCACCCTTAATTATAGCAGTTTTCAATTGAGTGTATGAATTTTTCGGTTGAGTGAGTGTGGGAAGTATTGACGTTTTAATGTTTAATGTATCAATGAAAACTGCGGTTATATCTGAGTTTACAGTTATCAGTTATTCAGACTATTCCAAGCATCAGCAGCGTCTTCTAATGCTTGTTCTACTGTTTTTTGCTCTAACATAGCAGCTTGTAAATTTTCATAGATAATTTTTTGTAATTGGTTAATATTATCCTGGGGTGGTACTAATACTTGAGCATCTTTTAGTTGTTTAGCACTAACTGCGATCGCTTGTGATAATGGGGTTTTATCCGTTGAATTTTCCTGTTCATTAATATAGGTTTCAACTGCCTTTATGGTTGAGGGTAAGACACTGGCCTCTTTAGCAAATTTCAGTTGATTTTCCGTATTAGTCACAAATTTAGCAAACTCAATTGCTTCTTTGGGCTTCTTGGTACTTTTGGGAATTACTAAGTTCATAACTGCTACGTTTCTTTTCCCAGTTTCTCCTGTTATTTGAGGAGAAGCTGCGGAAACTTCGGCAATGCTAGGGGCATTTTTAATAATTACTGGAAATGACTCTGCCCCGGTTGATAATAAAGCAATTTCTCCTGATTGATATAAGTCTATGGCGTGTCGATGTCCCTGGGTTAGAACTTCTGGGGGTAATAATTCTTGTTGATATAAATCCACCCAATAACGAAAGGCTTCTAATCCTTCTGGACTATTAAACGCTGCTTTTCCTTCACCATCTATTAGGTTAACTCCCATTTGCACCAAAGACTCTAATACTTCCCCAGAATCTCCTGGAGCAAAGGTAAAAAACATAGCATATTTTCCTGTTTTTTCTTTTAATTTCGCAGCCACTTCCCGTAATTCTATAAAAGTTGTCGGCGCTGTTTCAATTCCAGCTTGTTTGAGTAATTCTTGATTATAAATAGTGATTTGTGTGGTTAAATACCAAGGAAAGCCAAAACTAATATTATTTACGGTTCCAGCTTCCCAAATATTGGTCAAATATGTTTCTTTTTCTTCAGAAGAAATATAATCAGTTTCCCCTAAATTTAACCAAGCGTTACGACTAGCTAATTTAGAAGCAAAATTAGGATTGAGATTGACTACATCTGGGGAAGTATTAGCAGAAACTGCCGTCAAAATTTTGCTTTCCATAGCTGACCAAGGAACATCAACCCAGTTAATTTTAACCCCTTCATGTTTTTGTTCAAATTCCTCGATTAATTCCGTGAAATAAGGAGTAAATTTCGGCTGTAGCTGCATCGTCCAAAATTCTAATTCTTGGCCGGTAGTGGGAGCTTGTCCTCCATTACAACTTATCAAAAAACTTATGATTAAGCCTAATAACCCCCATAAAGTCCATTTACTCCAATCCATTAATTTATCCATTTTTTAATTATTAATAACGGTTTTAGTCTTATCTATCTTATCTTAATCTCCTAAATAAGCTTCGAGAACTTGGGCATTTTGTTGAATTTCCTCGGGAGTTCCATCAGCCAAGTTGGTTCCTTCAGCTAATACCCAAATATGATTACATAAAGACATAACCACATCCATATTGTGTTCAATAATTAAAAAAGAAATCCCTTCTCTATTCCAAGTAATAATGTGTTCACAAATTTCTCCGATCAGAGTGGGATTGACCCCAGCGGCAGGTTCGTCTAGTAAAATGAGTTTGGGACGAGTCATCAAGGTTCTAGCCATTTCCAGGAGTTTACGCTGTCCCCCGGATAAAGCCCCGGCGTAATCGTGGCGTTTTTCAATTAATCCGACAGATTTTAAAATATCAAGAGCCTTTTCTTTATTTTCTCGTTCTTCTTGTTTAACCTGTCCTCGTTTTAACCAAAGTTGTAAAAAATTTTCCCCCGTCTGTTTTTGAGTAGCGAGTAACATATTTTCTAAGACGGTAAGACGAGATAACACCCTAGCTACTTGGAAAGTACGAATACAGCCTTGTAGGGCTATTTTATGAGGGGATAAATGCTGAATAGGCTCCCCATCAAAAAGGACTTCCCCTCCATCGGGACGAATGAAATTGGACAAGAGGTTAAACAGAGTTGTTTTTCCAGCACCATTAGGGCCAATTAACCCAGTAATACTACCTTGTTGCACCTGTATATCAGCATTGTTGACAGCTTTTAAGCCACCAAAGCTTTTAGATAGCTGTTTAGCATCGAGAATAATTGAGGAAGAATCAGTCATTGCTGCAATCAGAAATAATTTTTCAAACAACAAGGTTAAGTTTTACGATTCCAAGATATCTTGACACTCCCTTCGCTCTTTCGCGAGGGATTCTTAGTTCACCGACTCGCCATCACCTAGCAGGATTTCTCCAACTAAGCCAGAGGGCAAATCTCCCCAAGCTTTAGATTCCGTATGCCCTACGGTACTTAATCCTCTCTTGAGGATGTTTATTGCTGCGTTAATGTCACGGTCTTCTACATATCCACAATGGGGACAAATATGGGTTCTAGTTGATAGTGATTTTTTGACTTTTTCACCACAATTAGAACAATTTTGAGATGTATTATGGGGAGGGACAGCAACAGTTGCTTTCCCATATTTGACCCCAAAATATTCTAACCATTCTCTAAAAGTTGACCATGCAGCATCGTTAATTGATTTAGCTAGACGTTGATTTTTTACCATGGCTTTAACATTCAAGTGCGGAATGCACCGCCGCTTTCCAGCTTGAATTAAATTCAAGCTGGGTCGGCGGTCTTCATAGGCTACCAAGTCGTTAGATTGGATTACGCGCAATGCCTTTTCTTGAGCAAAACCTTTACGTTGCCTACTTACTCTTAAATGTTTTAGAGCATATCTCTTTCTAGCTTTCTTGTAGTTGCTTGAGTGTTTTTGACCTCTAACAAACTTTTTAGATTTACGTCTGTTTAAGCGATTCAAAGCCTTTTCTGCTTTACGGTAAAATTGAGGTATCTCTACTGTTTTTCCATCAGAATCAGCATAGAAATATTTAAGTCCTACATCAATCCCTGTGCAGTGTTTTGTTGGCTCTAATGGCTTTCTATACTCCCTAATATCTAAATTGATACAAAATTGAACATAGTATCCATCAGCACGACGTACTAATCTAACTCGTTTAATTTGGTCAATGGGGTAAAAGTTCAAATCCCTTGTTCCTTTCAATTTAATCGTTCCAATACCTTTTTTGTCAGTAAAAGTTATCTTCTTTTTATCATCAGACAACTTCCAGCCCGACTGCTTATATTCAACAGAACGATTATTTTTTTGAAACTTAGGATAACCCTTTTTACCCTTAACCTTTTTCTTACAATTGTCATAGAAACGGCTAATAGCAGCCCATGCCCTTTCAGCAGATGCCTGTCTTGCTGTTGAGTTTAACTCTTTAGCAAAGATATATTCTTTAGCCAAGACTGCACAATATTTATTGAGAGCATATTTATCAATCTTATCCTCTTGACTAGCATCCATCCAAAGTCTCAATGCTTTGTTTCGGATGAATTGTACAGTTTTAATAGCTTCATCGATGGCATTCTGCTGGTATTGTTGAGCTATTGCTTTCATTTCTAAGACAATCATAGCTTATCGACCTTGACCAACTATATTGTTATGCCAACCATTTTGGCACAAGATGTCAAATATGTATAGATGCTACGCAGTTAATATATTTGTCCGATTTTCATCCCTTCGATGAAATCGAGGGTCGAGGGTCCGACATTTTAGGATAAAGGGTTCAAGGAAAGGTTATTTACGGATACGATTTTGATTTTTATATGATGAGATGAAAAATAGCAAAGATTCTGATATCAATCCCACCGTTAACTACCAGGGCAGCAAAAGATTAATTACAAAATGAACAAAATTTGTTACAATAATTTACAAAAGGATATATTTTACTGAGCTTAACAATTATCTTTATGTCTCAATCAACCCTTGGCCCAGATACCCCTACGGCTGACACCATCACTATCGATGTACAACCCCGTCACATTCCCCGGGGACACAGCGAAGACTTGGGGCCTATTAATGATATGTCTCCCGAAAGTTGGCAGTATAGTCCCGAAACCATCAACGACTACTATCGCAAACGTCTTCTCCAGGTGATTCGTCGTCTCATCAATGTCTTCCTGTTATTTGCTAGTTTCGCATTGGGCTTATGGTGGGATAAGATTAGAGGGAAAAACCCCAAAGAAGAAAGAAAACGGGCGATTCATCTACGGGAAATGCTCACAGAGTTGGGACCAACTTATATTAAAGTGGGACAAGCTTTATCCACGAGACCAGATTTAGTTCCTCCTGTTTATTTAGATGAATTAACTACATTACAAGATCAATTACCTTCTTTTCCCAATGAAGTTGCTTATAGTTTTATTGAAGAGGAATTAGGTCAAAAGCCTCAAAACATTTATGCAGAATTATCAGATAAACCCATTGCTGCTGCTTCTTTGGGTCAAGTCTATAAGGGGAAATTAAAAACAGGGGAAAAAGTTGCCGTTAAAGTTCAGCGTCCCGATTTAATTAAACGAATTACTTTAGATATTTATATTTTGCGTAACCTCTCCACTTGGGCGCAAAAAACCTTTACTTTCCTTCGTTCAGATTTAGTCGCCATTACCGATGAGTTAGCGGGGCGTATTTTTGAAGAAATTAATTATATTCAAGAGGGAAAGAATGCAGAAGAATTTGCTAAATTTTATGGTCATTTATCAGAGATATATGTCCCTAAAATTTATTGGGAATACACGGGTAGAAGAGTCCTAACAATGGAGTGGGTTGAGGGTACCAAGTTAACTAATATTCAAGAAATTCAAGCACAAGGAATTGAAGCTACACACCTAGTAGAAGTTGGGGTAAACTGTTCCTTACGTCAACTATTGGAACATGGCTTTTTCCATGCTGATCCCCATCCAGGTAACTTATTGGCCATGAAAGATGGACGCTTAGCTTATCTCGATTTTGGCATGATGAGCCGAATAAAACCTTATCAGAGATATGGCTTAATCGAGGCAGTTGTCCATTTAGTAAATCGAGATTTTGATGCTTTGGCTTATGACTACGTTAAATTAGACTTTTTAAAACCTGAAACCGATTTAACCCCCATTGTTCCGGCATTAACAGAAGTATTTGGCAATGCTTTGGGTTCTAGTGTTGCGGAACTAAACTTTAAAAGTATTACGGATCAAATGTCGGAAATGATGTACGAATTTCCTTTTAAAGTTCCGGCTTATTATGCTTTAATTCTACGCTCAATGGTAACCTTAGAGGGAATTGCCATCGGCATTGATCCTGAATTCAAAGTTTTGAGTAAAGCCTATCCTTATGTAGCAAAACGGTTGCTAACCGATCCTTCTCCAGAATTACGGGCTTCTTTAAAAGATTTATTATTTAAAGAAGGAGGTTTTCGTTGGAATCGCTTAGAGAATTTGATGAGAAATGCTAAAGATTCCCAAGATTATGATATCGATAAAGTGGTGGATCAAGCGGCGGATTTTCTCTTCTCTGCAAGAGGAGAATTTATAAGAGAAAGGTTAGTCAATGAAATTACTAATGCTTTAGATATGTTTAGCCGTCGTACCTGGTTTAATATGTCTAGTATGGTACGAGAACAAGTGGGATTAGCTGTTCAAGAAACTCCTCAAGATTTACAGGGTAATAGTGAAAGTTTTGAACATTTGCAAAATATTTTGCAAATTCTTCAAAATACCCCTGGTTTTGACCCAATGAAGGTGGTTCCTTTAATCATGAAACTGTTAGGAAAACCCGAAACTCAACAAATGGGGCATAAAATTGCTGAAGGATTAGTACAGAAATTAGTTACCCGTTTAGTTCGCAATTTACTTCTGGAAATTGATCGACCATCAGATAATAATTTGGGGACGATTAACACCCAGAAATCTCTCCCTGCCGCTTAAGATTAATTTTTGAAAGCGATCGCTAATAATAACTATTATCACTTTCCGTAGGGGTCAACGCTGAGCGCAGTCGAAGCGTTGACCCCTATAATATATAGAGTTTGTTATAGTCAAGACATATAACTCTGCCATGAACAAGCAAACTCCTTGAGTAAATATTTATGGTACTTTTTTCAGTTATTAATTAGGGTAAAAATCGGTCTAAAGCTGACTTTAACTCTTGTAATTCCTCTTCAATATTTCCTTCTTGAGCAGCACGGGCAACACACTCATTCAAATGTTCGTCTAAAATAAGACGGGACACCCTATCAATGGCTCCTCTAACCGCAGCTAATTGGATTAAAACTTCGGGACAGGGGCGACTCTCCGAAACCATTGTTTTGACCCCTCTAATATGTCCCTCTATGCGAGAAAGACGGTTAATAATCTGCTTTAAAGACGTTTCACTGTGAACATGATTGTGACCATGATCATGGTGGTGTTCAGATGTAGCTTTTACCTTACTTTGAGTCAATGGTTTACATTCAACCTCGATTTTTACAAAAACAATCCTTAGACGCTATTTAACTAGGCTTTCTAGATCAAAAAACCAAATGATCCCATTATGACACAATTGAAAATTTAATTGATCAAGTCATCAAGGCTCATGGTTTCGTAACGTTCAAAAGGTTGGCGAATCCAAGGATTATCTGCTAGATATTCCACATGATAATCCGGTTGAAACTGGGAACAACTTTTATACCAGATAACAGCAGTCCTAAGTTCTTCAATCGGGGAAGCATAATCTTTTAACCATCGACTTACTGTCTGTAAGCTAACCCCAGAATCAACCAGATCATCCACCAATAAAATACGATCTCCTAACTTATCATTCCTCATAGCTAAATGTTGACCAATTTTTATTTCTTCGCGAGAACGTTTATCTTCTCCCCCGTAGGATGCAGCGGCCACGATCGCTAAAGGAAGATCATAAAGACGACTGAGAATATCTCCCACCCGTAAACCCCCTTTAGCAATACAAACAATTTGGTTAAATTGCCATTGAGATTGATAAATTTTTACCGCTAAAGTCTCAATATGACGATGATAATCTTCCCAGGAAACGGATAAATCTACCATAAAATTACCCATTAACAATTATTAATTGTTAATTGTACATCGTCTTAGGTTGGGGTACTTCACTCTGAAAGCATGGGGTTCTTTAACTGAGACACAGGCAAGGCCGCTTGAGCGTTATTAGCGGGAAGTTCACCCCGAAGTTGACCGATTAAACTAGCCATTTCTAGGGCATTTAAGGCATAATTCCAGCCCAAATTACTCTTAATACCAGCCCTTTCTAACGCTTGCTGCATGGTATCTGTGGTTAAAATGCCGAACACCACTGGGGTTCCTGTCTGAAAAGCAGCTGCTGCCACCCCTTTAGCCACTTCTGCCGCGACGTAGTCAAAATGAGGGGTGTTACCGCGAATAATTGCCCCCAAACAGATAATAGCGTCATAATTTCCCGATAAGGCTAATTGACGGGACACTAAAGGAACTTCAAAACTACCAGGAACCCACACATAGTCCACTTGGGTTCCGTGGGGGTTAACATCAATTCCGTGACGCTTTAAACAGTCTTGGCACCCTGATAAAAGTTTGTCCGTCACTAGATCATTAAAACGACCAATAACTATGGCAAAACGCAAAGCAGACGAATCTTGGGCAAAGGTTCCCTCAAAAATGGTCATAATCTCACTTTATAATTTTTTTACTTCGTTGATCACCAATAGAGAAAGCTGCTTTCCCTCTAGCTGGTGGTTATTTATTCTTCTGTCTACGATAAGCGTTAATCCCTTGCTTGAACCGTAGCTTAATTAACTTATAATTAATTAATTCTCTGGACAACTTTTCCTGACAACAAGAAAAACCCCAAAGTTTCATTTTTGTCGCTCCTCTGGCCTTTTAGGTAGAGATAATCATCCTTTGTACTTTATTCAACTGTTAGTTATTCAACCATTATGTTAACGAGCAAAAAACTTCAGTATTTATTAAATAACCTTTCCAATATTCCCTCTCTTCCCAATCATTCTGCCCTAGAAAGAGAGGTTAAAGGAATCTCGACCAACTCCCATTCTTGTCAACTTGGAGATATATTTATCGGTATGCCAGGAACTCGTGTGGATGGGGGTGAGTTTTGGCAAAGTGCTATGGAAGTGGGGGCAGTTGCTGCTATTATTAGTCCCCAAGCTGCCCAGAAGTTTCCCCCTAAAGATGATGATTGTGTCATTATTGTGGAGGATATTATTACTGTTGCTGCCCAAATAGCCGCCGCTTTTTATGACTATCCGGCCCAACAATTAAAAATGGTTGGTATAACAGGAACCAATGGCAAAACAACAACTACCCATTTAGTTGAATATTTCTTGAACCAATGTCAAAAACCCACTGCTTTAATTGGGACATTATATACTCGTTGGCCAGGGTTTGAGCGAACTGCTGTACATACCACACCCTTTGCCCCTGAGTTACAGGAACAACTGGCCGAAGCAGTGGCAGCTAATAATGAATATTGTGTGATGGAAGTTAGTTCCCACGCTTTAGTCCAAGGGCGAGTTAAACAATGTCCTTTTCAAGTTAGTGTCTTTACTAATTTGACGCAAGATCATCTTGACTTTCATAAAGATATGGAAGATTATTTTGCAGCAAAACGGCTTTTATTTACCCCAGATTATTTACAAGAAAAAGCCATTGTTAACTTAGATGATCCCTACGGTAAACGATTAATTGATAGTTTCCAGACTGAGCAAGTTTGGACCTATAGTGTTGAGGATACAAAGGCTGATTTTTATACCAGTAATTTAACCTATCAAGCTAACGGAGTTACCGGAACATTAACCACCCCATTCGGTAACATCGAATTTACTTCTCCTTTAGTGGGACAATTTAATTTATCCAATGTTTTAGCAGCGGTAGCAACGGTTTTGTATCTTGGTTTAGATGTAAGAGAAGTTGTAGAAAAATTACCGCACTTTTTGGGGGTTCCAGGCAGAATGGAACGGGTACAAATTAACGATAAACAAGATATTAGTGTGATTGTTGATTATGCCCACACTCCCGATAGTTTAGAAAACTTACTGAAAGCTGCCCGTCCCTTTATTAAGGGTAAAATGATTTGTGTGTTTGGCTGTGGGGGGGATCGTGACCGCACAAAACGCCCTTTAATGGGTCAAGCATCGGCTCAATTAGCTGATGTTTCGGTGGTAACCTCTGATAACCCTAGAACGGAAGATCCTCAGCGAATTTTAGAGGATGTTTTAACAGGAATTCCTGAAACGATCGAACCTTTAGTTATTAGCGATCGCGCCAAAGCTATCAACACAGCAATTTTGCAGGCCAACCCTGGAGATGGGGTTTTAATTGCCGGAAAAGGTCACGAAGATTATCAAATTTTAGGCACAGAAAAGATCCATTTTGATGATCGAGAAGAAGCGAGAAAAGCTCTAGAAATCCGCCTAAAAGTTTAAACTAAAAGTTAATAATGGATAATTACTATTAATTAATTACCCATTATTAATTATTAATTGCTTCTACTCTGTCTCAGAATTTAACATACTCATAGCAATATCTAAACTAACTTTCATACGGTTTAAAGAAGCAGCTAACATTCCCATTTCATCGTTATAAGGATGGGCGAATTCTTTACTTAAATCTCCCGTACTAATACGCTGTGCCAACTGTTCCATTTTCTTTAAAGGAGTGGTTACGGAGAATCTCAAGAAAAAGTTAATTAAAATAATCGCTAAAGCTAAACAAACTATTAAAATACTAGTAACAGAAACTTGTAGTTTTTTCGCACTTTCAAACACAGCATCAGCAGGAACCAAAATCATTTGCGCTCCAACGATTTCGTGTAGTTTCCAATTGAAGCCATTTTCTCTACCATAGGTTGTTAATAAGCTTTTAGGGGCAACATCTGGGGTACTATGACAGCGCAAACAACTTTCTTTTGAAACTTCTAAAGGACGAGCAATGTAGAAAATATCACCACTATTGAAAGAACGAAAGCCCGAAACTTGTTCTAGACTTTCATCATTACGAAACTTCTCAACAATTTTTGCTTCAAATTCATCAGCTTTGTCTCGTAAATTAGTAGGGTTCAAGGTTGCTTCTTTATAGAAAAAGTCTTTATAACCTCCTTGTTCCCGAAAATACTCAAACACTTCCCTAGCAGAATAAGCTGGAACGGTTTGGGGTAAAAATTGATAATCTGTTTCCAATCTAGACGCTAATTCAGGGTTCACTCTGGTGCTAGTATAATTACGAACAGCACTCATGGTTTCCATAAGAACTAAGGCTTTATCCGTGACGACTCCTTCCGCGTTGTGAGAGAGGATCAAAGATAAAACCCCACCACTTAGAAAAACAGTAATCACAGCAATAACGGTCAATAAAACATTTAATTTGGTGGCAATTTTAAGATTCTTGAGCAGATGATTGTCTTTAAACATAGTTTTAGTCTGAGAAGCATAAAAAAAGACGATAATATATCGATAAACTAACCAATCATGGCCAAAGACTTTGAGCCAAAACCCTAGAAATGGAGGAAATTGGAGAACCCATTATCAACAAATATTAAGAATATTGCTGAAAATGGAGTTATAATCTCCTCTGAGGTTAGTTCAAGGCTTATCATGATAGTAGTATGCCCAGAAAATTACTAAAACTTTCATAGTTACTTGGAGCAGACCAAAAAAATAAAAAGAATGTTGTTACCTTAAGTTTTGTTGATTACCTATGAAATTTCGTTATTTATACTTAGTCTTCATTGTTTTTACCTTGTTTGGTTGTCAGTCACGACAACAGTTTCCCTCTCGTATCACTTTAGGTGTAGTTAGCTTTGGAGAAGATGAAAAATTAGAAGAAAAATACAGAGAATTGAAAGAATATCTCGAAACAGAACTTAATAGTATCGTAGAATTAGAACCTGCCTATAACGAACGTCAGGCCCTTTCTCAAATTAATGACAAAGGTTGGGATCTAGTGCAGCTTGGCGAAAGTAATCCACCAGATTTTTACAGAAACTTTCGTGACTAGCCACGACAATGTGTTTCAATGAAACTAACGGAAGAATCTCGAAGTTGATGTCCATGATAAAAGCATTGCCAATTAACCTCTCCAACCTACAGAAAACAGTACTCCAACAAATAGTGAGAGGGACAACAAACCCCTATCGCCTTGTTAGACGAGCCAAGCTAATCTTAGCCGCAGCATCAGGAGAGAGCAATAGTTCGATTAGTCGAAGATTAGAATTAGACCGAGTACAAGTGCGTCAGTGGCGATCGCGATGGTTTGAGGAGAGAGAAAAACTGAGTGCCGCCGAAGAACAACAGGTAACGGAGAAAGCATTAATGGTCTTGATCAAAGGAATTTTAAGCGATCGCCCAAGACCTGGAACAACAAAATCCTTTACGGTCGAACAAGTAGTCCAGATTGTAGCGATCGCTTGTGAAGAATGTGAAAAATCAGACAGACCAGTGAGCCATTGGACACCTTCAGAGTTGGCGGATGAAGCCATAAAAAGAGGAATTGTCGAAAAGATTTCCCCCCGTAGTGTGGGGCGTTTTTTAAAAAGAAGCGACATTACAACCACATCTCGTTCGTTACTGGTTAAATGCCAAAATTGATGATCCCTTAAAATTTAAAAAGCAAGTCAAATATATCTGTGAACTTCATCAAGAAGCTAAAACTTTGTTAGAACAAGGAATTCATTTAATTAGTACAGATGAAATGACAGGGATTCAAGCTCTTGAGAGATTATTTCCGAACAAAAGAATCAAGCCTAAACAAGTAGAAAAAATCGAATTTGAATATGAAAGACACGGAACTTTAAGCTTGATTGCGAACTGGGATGTGGCAAGAGGAAAAGTTGTTAGTCCCTCTATTGGACCGACAAGAACAGAACAAGATTTTTCTGAACATATCCAGAGAACGATTAAGATTGATGAAAAAGCAGAATGGATTTTTATTGTAGATCAACTCAATACTCATAAATCGGAAAGCTTAGTCAAATTAGTAGCAGAAAGCTGTGAAATTACTATTGATTTGGGGAGAAAAGGAAAGGAGGGGATTTTGCAATCTATGGACAGCAGAGCAGATTTTTTATCAGATGAATCTCATCGAATTAGCTTTGTTTATATTCCCAAACATACATCGTGGCTTAATCAAATTGAGTGTTGGTTTTCGATCTTAGTCAGGCGTTTACTCAAAAGAATTACTGTCCGTTCAACTGAAGAACTATCCCAAAAAATTCTCAATTTTATTGATTACTTTAATCAACATTTTGCTAAGCCGTTCGTTTGGAAATTTAAGGGCTTTAAAGATCATAAGTGACTGGTGGATTATTTTTGCTAAGCTGCACTAGTGTTTGCTTCCCCAGGTTTAGCAGCGATCGCCAGTCAAAAATCGGCATATGTCCCCATCTTGCCCCTAGAAGGAGGACTCAATAACCGTTCTATCTTTGTTGTTGCCCAAGAGAGTTCTTTTCAAGGACTCTCTGACTTGAATGGCCAAGCGGTTGCCCTTGGACAACCAGGCTCGGCTACAGGCTATTATTTTCCCCTGTTGAACCTCTATGGACTCACCCTCAGTAAAATCCGTTTAGCGCCCACACCAAAACAGGCTCTACAATGGATAGCCCAGGGGGAAGTGGTAGCAGCAGCCATGTCTCTTCAAGAATACAATCTTTATCGCGCTACGGTTCCAGAAAGCAAATTTCGTGTTCTTTATCAGGATGATAATGCCGTTCCTAATGGCTCTATTTTAGTTTCTAATCAGCTTCCTCAAATTGAACAAGAAGGACTAAATGATGTTCTATCCTCGGCTCCTCCCATGATTCCTGCTTCTGTGGGATACATTGCTAATGAGGAGGTTCCTAATTAGGGTTTGCTGAAAAAGTTTCTCCAAAATTTATGCCACTTTTGACCAAGAATTTTCTGACAAATCAATAAGTTTTAGTACATAAAAATTGTTTAAAGTATAATCAAAATTAATGAAAGGCGGTTTGATGAGTTCTCCTGTTCTATTATTAGTAAATAAGGACAAAAAAAGCGACAAAAACTGCCTCAGAAGTTTAGAAAGATTGACAACTAAAAATGTAATAGCAATAGATGTAATGGAGGTTTCAGGGAGTTTTGTCATCACGAGATTTAGGCTAAATCTTCGTTTAGCTTGTCCAAACTTTCCCTCAATAGCATTACGGAAGCATTCATCGGATTGGGCTTGTTTCTTTTCTTCTTCACTGACATTTTTCGGAGGTCTTCCTAACTTCGGACCACTGATTCTTATCCCTCTTTCCTTACACCAATTTCTGTTTTCCCTAGTTCGATAAATTTTATCTACATGGACGGATTCGGGATAATAGCCAAACGTTTCTTTATACTTTTCTACTTGTCCTTTAAAATGACAAGATTCATTGAAGTTTTCCCAACTTATTTTTTCTAGAAACACATAGTTATCTACACAGCTTACTGAGAGTTTAGCTCCAAACTCTATTGGTTTTCCTGCTTTTCCCCTCACTATTGGACGAATATGCGGTTGAGTTAAACTTACAATTCTTTGAGGAACACTCTGGGTCTTATTCTCCCACATTGACTGTTGTTGTTCATAAACTTTTTTGATAGTCTCTAGACAATTTTTCTGTCTTTTACTCAGATTTTCCAGGGAAGCCCCAGCTTGAATTAAGTCTTCTATATTTCCTAAATTTTTCTTAAGGTATTTTAACTGTTTCCCGATAGCTTTTCTTCTTTCTTGATAAGATACTTTTCGTTTTTTAGCTACTTTTAAGTATTCCTTTCTAGCAATTTTTCTAGAAGTTCTCGGCTTTTTTCTCAATTTTACTCTTAATGGTTTATAAAGATTATCTATTATTCTTTCTGTCTCAATTCTGGCTTGATTTAATATGCCTAAATCCGTTGGGTATTTGATGTCTGCTGGCGCACAAGTCGCATCTAAAATTAGTTTACCTTTATTTTTTATTTTTTCTCCTTTTTCTTGGAGACAATCCTTTTTTTTTACTTCTTTATAACTCTTGTCTATTTCTCTTTTTACTATTTTTTTATTGATTTTGTTTATCAATTCTCCATCAATTCTTTTCCTAAAATGAACTAGCATTGAAGATTCCAGTGGTGGCTCTTGTTGATAACAATTTAAACCTATAAAGTATTGTAGATAGGGATTTTCTCTAATCTGTTCTATAGTTTCTCTATCACTTGTTCCTAATTTTTCCTTAATAATTAATGTCCCTAATGCCATTCTAAATAGTTTGGCTGGCGCACCTTTTTCTGCTGAAAAAAGTTTAGCATATTCTTCCTCAAAATCATCCCAAGGTATCAACTCTGCCATGATTACCCAACGATTATTGGGGGACAATTTGCCCTCGAAAGGTAATTCAAATTTTTCTGGGGGCGGTAAAGGTTGCTCCTCTTTTCGATACATTTGTTCTTGACCAACAACTGGGAGGTGTTTCTACCAATTATAGCGGTTTGTAGCCGACAAAGCTGATCTTTTTTGCGATCGCGAATATGGGTGTAACCTTTTAAAGAATAGGGTTTTGCTTTTATTCAGCAAACCCTAATTATCAGGAATTAATAGGAGTAATTGAGAGAGTCACCCCCATTACTGATAATATTCAAGAACAACCCGCTATGTTATACGAAGAAGAAAAGGTAGAAAATTAACCTTATTTTTCTAAGCGAATGACATACCATTGTAAATAACTGTCGGAACCCATATCCAGGTCACAAAAATTTTCCATTAAATATTCTGCTTGCCCTTCCACTGTGGTAAATTTTTCTAATTCTCTGGGTAAATCTTCTTGACGATTAACTAAAATTCCTTTGAGCTTTTCTAGCAATTCTTGAGAGGTGAGTATTTGTTCTGGTTGGTCTGGTTCGAGGACAACAAAACCATCCTCTTGATACATAATTGAATTTGACATAATTTTGAGTAAAGATTATTGGATTGAGTGATTTCTTTTGAGGATAATAATCTGCTCGCCTACCACTGGAGTACGAGCAACTAGATTTCCTTGATTGTCTAAGATGTCTAACTTCCTAAAGTCTAAACTTTGGGAACGCTCTAAGATATTATTGCCTAAGCTATCTTGTTCTGTTTTGGTTAAATCATACCATTGATTCCCCACAGTTACAATCAGACGACTGCCGATAAAGTTGGCTTCTATTCTCCCAATTAAATCATTAGGATATTGATTGCTTAAATCTATTACTTCTTGCTGTATGGCTGCAATTAAGCTTTGTTCTGGGGTTAATTTGGGTTGGGAAGAAGGAACATTTTTAAGTGGTTGCGGTAACGATGGTTCTTCTAGTTGTGGTGGGGTTTCTACTATTTCAGTTTGCTCAGTTTCTGGAGGACGATTTAAAATGTCTAAATTAGGTAAAGTTGGTTTAAATATAAAGAATGATGTCGATAAAATAACAACTAAAATTAATCCTAAAATGCCTGCTATTTTACCTTTTGATATTTTTTTTGACATTGAAGGAGAAGACTGAAAATATTTTGTTTCAGCATTCTCTATTACTGGTAATTCTTGGTTAGTTTCCTCAAGGATTTCTGTATAGTTTACTTCTGTTAAAGTTAAGTCATCTTCCCAATTTTCTAATTCATCTATCTCTTCATCTTCTATATTTTCCTGCGGCATTTCTGCTGTTAATAACTCGGTTCCCTCTTCTTCTGTTTCCAAGGATTTAGCAATCATTTCTGTACTGTCAATAAGTGCATTTAAGCTTTCTTGCTTAGGTAAACTTTTTATTTCTTTATTACTGATTTCATTAACAATTACATCTAGTTTGCTAATAGTATCTTTGAGCAAAATTATCAAGTCTTCTTGAGAAATACGATCGGTTGACGATAAAGAAATATCAGGAATATTTGAGGATAGAGGAGAAGGATTTTCACTAGACATAAGTTGACTTCCTCATAGAGTAATCAATAGTAAGTATGGCATTTATAGCGGTTAAACTGAATCAGTTATCGGCCATTTTTAATACCAAAAAGTTAAGATTGTTTTGATCTTTGTGTTACAGCTACTAGACAATTTATCAATTTTATGTTACCAAGAAATCAATAACATAAAAGTTGAAGTCATATACATAGATCTAATTTATCATTTCTCTTAACCAAATTTTCCTTTTTTGTGCTAAAATCAGTGGATTGGTTGCCAACCAACCTGACTGTGTAAGAGACCGCCCCAGTGGCATAAAGTATGTACTCGCCAGACTCAGGGAAGCCCAAAACCCGCTATCTCGGAATCAGAAGATATGGTTAGTAGGACGAATTAACAGAGGAACCCATTGTGGCTAAACGTCGTAATTTAAAAAAAGAAAAAGCAGAACGCAATCAAGCTTATGCCCGTCAGTTTCGTCAAAAAACGTCTCGTTCTTTCTCTCGTGGCCGCTCCTATTCTAACGACCAAGAGGATAAAAACGATGATAACAACGACAATGAATCATAGTTAGGGAAAAGAGCTTTTTCGCCCTTAGATCAAAGGTAAAGAGATAGGGGAGTTTCCCCTTTCCTCTTGCACAACCCTGTTAAACGGGAATAAGACCTAGTTGTACTATAAAACGCTCGAAATCCAGGTTTTTGGCTATCAATTCCTGAATGCAGCCGACCTTGATTTTTTCTTGTAATCGAACTTTGCCAAAGGCTTGATCGACTATTTCAACTGTACTCAACGTATCAAGATCCACAGAAAGGATCGGTACTTCCACATCTTCAGCACGACTGATAATGAGGGGTTGAGGGTCCATGTGTCCCGTCAGTATCAGGCAACTGGTAGAGGTTTCTAGAGCCGCTAGTTGTAGATCGGTGCGATCGCCCCCTGTTACCACAGCTTTATTTTGTCCCTGTCGAAAATACCCCAAAGCCGAGTTAACATTCATCGCTCCAATGGTGAGACTTTCCACCATTAAATCTAAGCGATCGTTGCGACACAAAACCTTAGCATTTAGCTGACGAGAAATTTCGCGAACACTAACACTTTGCAGTAAACGACTAGCGGGTAATAAGCCTAAGACTGGGATACCCCGACTTTCAAGATAGGGCTTAACCAAGGTTTGAGTTGTCTCTAACTCTTGAGTAGGAATATTGTTAATAACCATCCCAACCAAGCGATCGCCTAATGCTAGTTTGACACCTTCAAGACTATCTACCACCAAAGGAGAATGATAACGGGCTACTAACAAAACAGAAGCATCTAGGGTTGTAGCCATATCGAGGATAGATAAACCAAAAAGACTCCCTTGAGAGAGGGTTCCAGCCCCTTCTAAGATAACTAGATCGGTTTCTATATTAGCAAGACTTTCCTGCAATAGGGTTCCATAGTCCGAGTCATCCTCTTGTTTAAGGCGTTTTTCCAGGGTTGGAAGTTGTAAGTCTACCAGAGGCCATCGGATCTGGGCTTCTTTTAAGCCCAGAGCCTCGGCGACAAATTGTACATCTGCTTCTTTGGGTTTGGGAGCTTGCTCTTTGAAACAAGTCCCGATGGGTTTGCTGTAAGCAATGGAGAAGCCTTTATTTTGAAATTCACGGGCTAGTCCTAAAATGGTTCCTGACTTACCTGTATAAGGTTCAAGTGAGGCCACAATTAAGTATTTGGTTGATTTTGCCACCCTGTTACTCCTTAATTTTCTATGGGTTTAGGAGGCCGATTCTTCACAGTGTAGCAACTTGCGATAGAATCCTTGAGGAAAATCTGCTGTTTGTCCTTGTCTACAAGTTTTAAGGGCTGAAATTAGATAGTCAATAAATTCTGCATTAAGAATCGTAATTTCATAACTTAAATCTGCTTGGCCATTGAACTGTATTCGACAACGAGTAATTTCTGAGGGCAAATTAGAAACGTACCAGGAAGCTACAAAGGGTATACCTTGTCCTCCTTCAATGTGTCTTGTTCCTTCTAGATGGCCTAAGTCGTATAGAGAAATTGCGTATGGAAGAACTTTATGCTTATCTTTGGGATAATAAGGCTGATAGATCATTACCTTGCTTTTGGAAGCAGGTTGGATGTCTTCGATGCTAGTCATAAAGCCAATAAACCTTAAAAGGTGTGATGGAGTGATTGATCAGTGGTCCTACCAATTTTCATTATAACTGATAACCGGTAACTGTTAACTCGTCACCGGTAACTGTTAACTAATAACTTACTTAGACATTTCTAACATTCTTTGAATCGGTTTTAAGGCAGCTTGACGAATAGATTCATCCATGATAATTTCTGGCTGTTTATGCTTCATGGATAAATACAACTTTTCTAAGGTATTCAGACGCATATGGGGGCATTCATTACAACTACAGTTATTCATAGCTGATGCCGGAATAAACCGTTTACTTGGGGCTTCTTTTTGCATTTGATGGATAATACCTGGTTCCGTCGCTACAATAAAAGTGCCTTGAGAACTTTGCTGAGAATACTTTAATAAGGCTGTGGTAGAACCAATATATTTAGCATGGCGTAAAACCGTTTCTTCGCACTCAGGATGGGCAATAATCTCCGCATTAGGATGTTCAATCTTTAGCTGAACAATTTTCTTTTCTGAGAATGTTTCATGGACAATACAACTGCCTTGCCACAGGATTAAATCTCTTCCTGTTTGTTGGGCAACATACCGGCCTAAATTGCGATCTGGACCAAAAATAATAGGACGATCTTTCGGGAGTTGATTAACAATTTTAACCGCATTGGAACTGGTGCAGATAACATCACTCATAGCTTTGATATCTGCGGTACAATTAATATAAGATACAACAATAGCAGTGGGATGTTGCTCCTTAAACTCAGCAAACTCTTTCGGGGGGCAACTATCTGCTAAAGAACACCCGGCCTCTAGATCAGGTAATAAGACTAATTTATCAGGATTGAGAATTTTAGCAGTTTCTGCCATAAAGTGAACCCCCGCAAAGACAATCACTTCCTTATCAGTGGTGGCTGCTTGTTGAGAAAGTCCCAGAGAATCACCGATAAAGTCAGCAATGTCTTGAATATCAGGATCTTGGTAATAATGAGCCAAAACTACCGCTTTTAACTCTCTTTTTAGCTCATCAATGGCACAAAATAAGTCTTTGGGAAGTGCGATCGCAGGTTGGGGTCGGGTCGGTCTAACAGTAGTGAACACAGTGGTGAGGAACTCCTCCAACAATTATAGTTAATCTTACCATAACTATTATAACAAAGATTTTATTATACCATCTTATGTTTAAGGATAATAATGAATATTGTTAAGAAAACTACGGGTTTTCCCATAGATCGACGTTTTTATTATAATGCTACGATTGAACCACTCCCTAACTCGTCATTTTATGTACCATGAGCAATACTTTTAGAGAGTATGTTAAGAAAATCGGTAGTGGTGTTCATACAGGCAAAGACTTAACCCGTGAAGAAGCTGCCGATGCCATGAAACTCATGCTCTTGGGAGAAGCAACCCCGGCCCAAATAGGGGCATTTTTAATCGTTCATCGCATCAAACGGCCAACCCCCGAAGAATTAGCAGGAATGTTGGATACTTATGCCGAGTTGGGACCAAAATTAGAGGTTGATAACCTCTCCTTTAATTACCCTGTAACAGTCTTGGGAACCCCTTACGATGGGAGGGCGCGTATTGCCCCTGTAACCGTACTCACGGCAATTATTTTAGCCACTGTGGGGGTTCCTGTGGTGCTGCATGGGGGGGAAAGAATGCCTACTAAGTATGGGGTTCCTTTAGTCACTCTTTGGCAAGGGTTAGGGGTTGATTTTTCTCGCTTTTCCCTGGAAGACAGTCAAAATATCCTAGAAAAAACTGGTTTAAGCTTTGTTTATCTCCCTAACCATTTTCCTCAAGCTCAGCAATTAATCACTTATCGGGAGCAAATTGGCAAACGTCCCCCTTTGTCTGCGTTAGAGTTAATGTGGTCTCCTTGTTCATCCCCAAAAGTTCATCTTATTTGTGGGTTTGTTCATCCTCCCACAGAAAACCTTTTTAGAGAAACTCTAAAACTAAGAAATTTTCACCATTTTACTACGGTTAAAGGGTTAGAAGGTAGTTGTGATTTACCCCAAAGTCGCACCGCTATTATTGGCATGAATCAACCCAATGATAACCCCAAATGGGAACGGTTATTTCTTCATCCCCAAGACTATCAATTTAAGGGTAAAGATGTACCTCTGGAGTCCACAGAAGAACTTTTAAAACAGATGCAGCAAGTCTTAGAAGGGGAAAATAACCCTTTGATGTCTTTAGCTATTTATAACGGTGGGTTTTATCTTTGGCGTTGTGGGGTTTGTAATGATTTAAAAACAGGTTTCGATGAAGCCAAAACTTTGTTAACCAGTGGCAAAGTTAGACAAAAGTTACAAGAGATTCAAGGCTAACTCTATGAACAATTGAGCTTGTCACAAAATCTAAGCTAAAATCGAATAATCTTATCAGTTGATACTTCCCTAATGAAAATCTATCTTACCCAACAACAGGAAAGTATAATTAAACATATTATTTTAATATATGTTAACTTAAAGCTGTTAGCCACTGCTTCAGATGGCGAATAGCTGCACTGGTATTGCGTTGATAGGCAATTTCCCAACATTGTGCTACCACATCAGCAAGATTTATCTCTGGGAAATACTGACTCTGTAATTTAGCACAATAGTTATTGTCCTGAAGTTGATAAATAAACAGTTGCTGCTTACGAAATAACCAGACTTCCGGGACTTGGTAAGGGAGATAGTCCATTACTTCAGAATAGCTGGTAACATCAATTTCTAGCACTAAGTCTGGGGGGGGATCGTTACGCCAATCAATGCGTTCCTTGCCCGAAATTTCTTGCCAATGGTTAATATAAAAGCAATAGTCTGGTTCAATGCCGCTTTCCTCTGGTAGTTGCATGGTAACAGGGGTAAAAGCATCGTATTCACGTCCAGAGTGATCGAGAAGAACTTTGATAATATCGGCAATTAAACTTGCTTCTCGTCCATGCTTTGGCAACGGTGACATTAATAGAACTTCTCCACAACGGTACTTAATCCGAGGAATTGAACCATCCCCTCTGCGATCGCATAAACCTTGATAGTCTTGCCAAGTAGCAGGTGATTTAACAACTGTTCCGGCTGATAAATATATTTTTTCGGGGGAAATTACTGTTAACATATAATTCGGGAATATATTAATATCTTTATGAAAATTTTAGTCAAACTACATCAGTAACGCTTCATTGCCCGTGACATTTCTCGTTGATCTTGACGACGTTTCACCGTTTCTCGTTTATCATGAAGTTTCTTCCCTTTTCCGAGGCCAATGCCCACCTTAACCCGACTGCCTTTAAAATAGAGTTTGAGTGGCACTAAAGTTAAGCCTTTTTGTTCAATTTTACCGATTAGTTGATTAATCTCTTTGCGATGAAGCAACAATTTACGGGTGCGCTTCGGTTCGTGGTTAAAATATTGACTACTGCCTTGATAGGGGGAGATATGAACATTAGTCAACCAAGCCTCACCATCTTTGATGAAGGCATAACCATCGGCTAAGTTAACCCTTCCGGCACGAATGGACTTAACTTCCGTTCCCACCAGTTCAATTCCCGCTTCATAAGTCTCTAAAATTTCATAGAGAAAGCGAGCCTTACGATTGTCACTAATAATTTTCGTAGCTTTATTTTCATTTCCCATAGCCTTTCTAGGCTAACACTTTCTTTTACTTTTAGCAAGATGAATTAAAGCCCCTAAGAAATAGAGGCTCAAAACCCTTATGTATTAGTCAATAAGAGCGTTTAACAAGACATCGGTTAAGGGCATCCCGTTCATATCATCAACGGTGACCGTATCAACGATATCAAACTTAGCTCCAACTCCCTCAAGATCATCATCTAAGGCTTTAAAGAAACGAGTTGCCTCTTTATCCGTTCCCACTTGGATAAAGGAAATACCTAACTCATCTTCTCGGTCAACTTTCTGAGCGGCATCCATGATCAGATTGATCACCGCTTTGCGATCGGTGGGTTCTCCATCTGTAATAATCAGAAAAGTCTCTCCATTGACTTTTGCTGTCCCGGCTTCTTTGCGTTTGAAATAGTCATCAAAAGCATCTTGAAGAACCGTGGCTAAGTCCGTTTGTCCCATGGGTTGATTTTCTTCGTAAACTTTTGTCACCTTACCTGATGTGACGTTATCGTAGCGTTTGAATGCGCCAGAAAATACATAGACTGTAATCCCATCAGGATCAATTTCTTCGCACTTTTGTGCTAAGGCCAGGGTTGACTCCTGGGCAATTTGCCAACGGGTTTTACCATCAGGATCATCAGACGTAGCCATACTACTGCTTTTGTCGATCATCAGGGTATAGTCCCGATTTTCGATACTTGAGTTTCCTGACATATCAGAAACAACCTCCTAAGTTTATATAAAAACATCATGATTACTCTGTCTAGCCTATATGACCTTTGAGAATTGCCCTAAAATATCCTGATTTTCATCATAATTCAAGAGACTCTTGACTTATCTTGGTTAAGAATCGTTGACATAACCCGATCAAATTGTAAAGTCATATTGCGATAGTGTATAAAAATCTTTAAATATGGTTGTTGCTCCCATAATTGTTATTAACCTAGAACATCATAAGCCGATCATTGTGGAAATTTTTATAATGGACAAAGAATCTCAAAAATACCGTTTGGTTTGTACGTTAACTTTTGGAGATGTTTACGGTCAAATTATTGTTTGGTTAATCGTTATTTTCTTGACTTTAGCCAGTGCGCTTGGGTTATGGAGTAGCACTCGTCAAATTTACGCCTTGGCTGTTGTGGGTTTAGTGCTAGTCTTGTCTTTACCTTTCTTATTGTTTGCTTTCGTGACAACCCTACTCAACCATATTGAGTTTAAGCCCCTCGAAGCAACAGAAACCACCAGTTCTTCTTCTCGTAGAACCGTTAAGGCCAGCCAGAAAACTGCTGAAGCAACCAGTTAATGTACTCAGGGTTAAGGAGCCTATTTCCCTTAACCCTCAGACCTAAAATTTTTGTTTATTTTTATTTAGTTTCCTCTCAACCTTAGACATAATTGAGTTAATGATGATTCAAGATAACAGAGAGTTGAGTTAACTGGTAGTTGAGGGATTATTGTATTTTTTGACCTCTTTGGTTATTACTCGACATTTCTAAAAAACTTTAGGGTTTTGTCTGCTTTTTATGACTCGTTTTCATGAACAGTAAAAGCTTATGTTTTGCTTGATCAAAATAAACTAACCACTCTTACTCTTAGCTCCATTAATGGTGGGCTACAGAAGTAATATTTTTGAAGACTTCTACCAATAACTGGGGTAAAAATAACCAATATGTTTAATACTTTAGCACATTTTTCTCGGATTGCGATCGGCTGTTTAACTTTGGGTCTCAGTACCATAGTTGTCGCAACACCGATCCATGCAGAAACGGAGATTATTACTGATCCTAAACCTTTAGAAACCTACACAGGAACTCTAGAAGATTTAGATGGAACAGAATCAAGAAACCGAGTTGAAAGTTTGGCTGATGAAGGAGAACATTCTCCTAACGTTGACATTCCTTCTCTAGAACCCGAACAGAACTCCTTTGAAGCTAAAACTGAGGCTCTTAATTCAACTTTAGAAGACCATGACTATACGTTAGGAGATGTGAAAAGGCCAACCTATCGGGTTCCCTTAATTAACTTCTAAATATCTGAGAGTCAATATTACTTTTGGGGCAACAGTGATCAGTTTAACGATCAAACTGTTGCCTATTCTATTGTTGAAAACCAAGACAAAATTATTGTTTAAGTGCTGGTTCTATGGGTTCCAAAGGCTGTGTTTCTTTGGCTGTTTCAAAGAAATTTGCATAAACCCATCCTCCTAAAACACCCCCAATAATAGGAGCAAGCCAAAATAACCATAACTGAGCAATGATTTCTACATTGCCACAAAATAGGGCTACTCCTGTACTTCTAGCAGGGTTAACAGAAGTATTGGTCACGGGAATACTGATTAAGTGAATTAAGGTTAGGTGATTTCCGAGAAAGCTTTTCCCATAGGGGGTAATCGCTTGGACTAAAGGCTTTCAAGAAATAAAAGGAACAGAGAGTTAGCGGATCTTGGTACACAACTTTAAAATTTCATAATTGGCTTGTCTGAAAAAACAGAAGAAATAGATTAAAATGAAGAGGTAAAAAGATTAGAGAGAGTAAATTGAAGCTAAAACAGACAAATCATCCCTTAACCCCGTCGATGGTCGATGATTTACGTTTAGCAGCCTCAAAAATGACGGGAGCAGAGCGTCGTTCATTTCAAGCTGAAATGTGTCTCAAGTATTGTGGAGGAAGTGCCAGACAAACCGAAATCGTGTTTGGTTGGGGGAGAAAAAATGTTCAACTTGGATTACATGAAAAACGAACTGGGATAGTGTGTTTAGGATTACAATCAGTCAATAGTGGATGTAAAAAATGGGAGGAAAGATACCCAATAGTTGCCCAATCATTGAAAGAAATAGCCGAAGCTCACGCACAACAAAGCCCCACATTTAATAACCCCATTGCCTATACAAGATTAACGGCGGCTGAAGCCATTAAACAATTAAGAAATCTAGGATATAATGGAGAGGAGGTTCCTGCTGCTTCGACAATGGCAGATATTTTAAATCGTTTGGGCTATCGATTAAGAAAAGTGGTAAAAGCTAAACCTAAAAAAAAATCTCGGAGACGGACGCTATCTTCGAGAATATAGAGAAAAAAGATAGAAAAAAAGACCCTTCTGTAAAACGTTTAAGTATGGATTGTAAAGCAACTGTGGAAATAGGAGAATATTCACGTGGCGGACAAACCAGAGGTTATAATCAAGCTCAAGATCATGATATGGGAACTAAAGAAAAATACGTTCCTTGTGGGATTGTAGATGAAGAGACAGGGCAACTTTATGTAACTTTTGGAAGTTCTTATAAAACGAGTGATTTCATGGTAGATAACTTGGAGCAATGGTGGACAAGTCTGAGTATAACTGAAAAGCAGCAACTAGAGAACATCCAAATTAAAGTTGATAATGGAGCAGAAAATAGTGGAATAAGAAGGCAATTTTTGAAGAGAATGGTAGAGTTTGCCGACCAAACTAAGAAATCTATTCAATTACTATATTTTCCTCCTTATCACAGTAAATATAATCCCATAGAAAGATGTTGGGGAATTTTAGAGAGGCATTGGAACGGAACACTTCTGAGAAATGCTCAAACGATGTTAGCTTGGGTAAAAACTATGACATGGAAAGGCTTAAATCCGATAGTTAAGTTAAGTAAAAAAGTTTATCAAAAAGGCATTTCTTTAACGAAAAAAGAGATGAAGGAAATTGAGAAACGTTTAGAACGTAATCCTCACTTACCTAAATGGGATATTTTGATTAGACCCAGTTAGTCTAAAAAGTTAATAAGAGTGTAAAATTAAGTGAATTTCCTTTTTAAAAATAGTCAAAGCTAATTTAAAAGTTAGCGTATTTCTTTCTTTTAGATAGGGAGGTTTTTGTTCGCGGAAAGTATCCGCGAACAACTTTTTATTTTTCCCTTTTCGCTTATTTGAGATGTTCTACAAACAGATTCTGAGAATGGGTGGGAAACTTTTTCTTGGAAATCACCTTAAGGCTAAACCAATGGCTACTCGACCAAAACCAGCAGGGGCTAAGCGATCGGTTGCACCCATAATAACTAATAAAAACATAAAAGTCATGACTATCTCTGTGACTAAAGCAGAGAACAAACTATACCCGAATTTCTCACAAAATCTGCGATCGCCAAACACAGAAGCCTTAGGTGATTTCCACACTTGAATATACCTGCTTTTCCAATTATTCCCCCTTTTTAAGGGGGGTTAGGGGGATCGTAAGGGATCTCCTTTATCAGAAATCACCTTACAGGAAGTGGGTTTGAACAGAGCGATCGCAGATTTCCCCAACCAACAGTCTGTTGTCAGATTTTAAGTTAAAACCCAGATTCCGCACTTCAAAAAGTAGCATTAAATACTACAAGCCTGGGGTTAATAATTAAGTATAATTGCTTAAGCTCTTGAAGACAAAAAAGTGGGATAATTGCTTAAGTTGTTTCCTCTGTAAAAAAAGAGCGAAAATGTCTTATTTAGAAGAAATACAAGTTAAAAATTTAGACCATTTAGGGATAGTAGCTGGTTTAATTGATGAAATAGGAATAGTCAAAATAATTAATAATAAATTAGGAATAGATGTTAGAGAAAAAATCTCAGCAGGTACAGTAGTTAAGTCTATTTTAATCAATGGACTAGGATTTGTTTCAAGACCTCTATATTTATTCAGTCAGTTTTTTCAAGATAAAGCCATTGAGAAATTGTTAGGAGAAAGAATTAAACCTGATTACCTTAATGATGATAAAATTGGGAGAGTAATGGATGAATTATATAAATATGGACTAAATGATATTTTTATTGAAGTAGTTTTAGAAGTAATTAAAAAATTAAAATAGACCTTAAATACTCCCATTTAGATTCCACATCATTTCATTTAGATGGAGAATATAAAAGGGAAGAAGATAAAGAGAAACAGGAAGAAGAAAAAATTATTAAAGAAAGACCAATTTTTATTAAGAAAGGATATTCTCGGGATCATAGACCAGACTTAAAACAATGTGTCTTGGATTTAATAACAAGCCAAGATGGAGATATTCCATTATTTGTGAGAGTAGGAGATGGAAATGAATCTGATAAAGCTGTATTTGGAAAAGTTTTAGTAGAATTCAAAAAGCAAATAAAGTTTGATAGTATCATGGTTTGTGATAGTGCTTTATATGGTCAAGAAAATCTCCAACTAATCCAACATTTAAAATGGATAACGAGAGTTCCAATGACCATAAAAAAAGCAAAAGAATTAGTGCAAAATATAGAGGTGGAAGAAGTAAAAGATGAAGATAAAGAAAAAAGAAGTGACCTAAATTTAGAAAGTTATACCTGGAAAGAAGGAATTGTTACTTATGGTGGAATCAAGCAAACTTGGTTAATAGTCTTGAGTGAAAAAAGACAGAAAAGTGATTTGGAAAAACTAGAAAAACAACTTTCCCAAGAAGAGAAGAAATCCCAAAAATTTCTTAAAGAAATACAATCTGAAGAATTTGAACATCCTCAAGCTGCTCGATATAAATTAAAAGCTATTAATAAAAAATTGAGATTGTTGGAAATAAAAGAAGTTGAACTGATTGAAACTTACTCGAAAAAAAAGGAAAAGATTTATAAAATGATTAGTCTGATCATCAAAAAAGATGAAGAGATAAGTAGAAAGACTAAAGAAGCAGGAAAATTTATTTTAGCAACTAACTTAGTAGAGGAAAATAAATTAGAAGCTAGTGAAATTCTGATAACTTATAAAAACCAGCAATCTACGGAAAGAGGATTTCGATTTTTGAAAGATCCCTTATTTTTTACTGATAGTTTCTTCGTTGAAAAACCAGAAAGAATAGAAACAATGTTATTTTAATGTCTTTGTGTTTGTTGATTTATAACTTGGGGCAAAGAGAATTAAGAAATTGTTTAAAAAGAGTCAAAAAAGGAATAAATAATCAAGTAGGGAAAGTAACATTGCGTCCGACTTTGAGGTGGATATTTCAATGTTTTCAAGGTATTCATTATGTGATTTTAAACGGAGTTAAACGAATTGTCAATTTAACAGAAGAAAGGCGTTTTATATTGAGTTTATTACCTGCATCTTGTCAAAGATATTATCTATAAATTGAATTGGATAAAGCAAAAATAATAAAAGAATAAGAGTCTAATGATATCAAATGAGAAGAGGAAACTCTCCTTTGTTTGTGCTGAGTCTTGCTAAGTTTTCAATGAGTATAAATCTTCTTAATTTGATTATTTTTCCTAAAAATTTAATGAAAAGAGAAATATTCTTGCCCAGGTATGATTTTCGGACTTTTTAAAACTATGTATTTTTTTATGCTACATTTTGAAGTGCGGAATCTGGGTTAAAATCAACCCGAATTAGACAAAGATGAAAAGATAAATCAATCACTCATTTTTCAAAAAAAATTATTAATAAAATCTCTAATAGTACTAGATTGTTAGAATAAAATATGCTATAATTTAATTATTAAAGCAATTTACCTTAAACTAATTTAATGAGTCCCAGTCATCCCCGAACCCCTCGTCAAGTAATCAACTTTAGTAAACAGAAAGGAAAAGAAATAATCGCTAATTTTGATGGGGGACTAATCACTTCAGATGCGGGGATTGTCTGGATAGCTGAGTTGGATAAAAAACTGGGAATTACGGAGAAGTTTGGTAACTGTTTTCAAGATCATCGTCATCAATCTTATGTAGATCATTCCGTTCATGAGTTATTAGCACAAAGGCTTTATGGAATTATTTTAGGCTATGAAGATGTCAATGACCATGATAAATTACGTCACGATCCTGCCCTTAAGATCGCTTTAGAAAAGCTTAATGAACTTGAAGATAAAAAGGGATGGTTAGCTGGAAAAAGTACAATTAATAGATTGGAATATTGTCCTGAGACTATTCTCGACCAAAAAACGAGTCGTTATCATAAAATAGAACCCAACTTTGAAGCCATTGAAAAATCTTTTGTTGAATTTTGTTTAGAGTCTTATAAAAAACCTCCCTTAAGTATTATATTAGATATGGATGTCACGGATGACCAAGTACATGGTAATCAAGAAGGGGCATTTTTTAATAGTTATTATCACGGAGTATGTTATGCTCCTTTATATATTTTCTGTGGGCATCATTTATTAGTTGCTAAACTTCGTTCATCTAATGTAGATCCAGCCGATGGAGCCTTAGACGAATTACAAAGAATTATCGGACTAATTAGAGAAAAATGGTCAGAGACTCATATCCTAGTTAGGGGTGATAGTGCCTATGCCCGTGAAGAAATCTTCTATTTTTGTGAAAATCAGCCTTTAGTTGATTATGTTATAGCTATGGGAACAAATGGCGTTCTTAAGTTACGAGCGGATGATGTAATTGAAAAAGCCAAACATGAATATGAAAAAAAAAACTAGCTCCAATAACTGAATTAATGGATAGTTTATTTCAGAAAAAAGAAGATTTAGAAGAAGTTAAAAAATTAGTACCAATTTCTACTTGGTATCGCTCTATTCGTTATAAAACAGAAAAGTCATGGAGTTGTCAAAGAAGAGTAGTGACAAAAGTTTGTTATGGAAGTGATGGCTTAAAAATGCGCCATGTGGTGACATCTTTGCCCGCTTCAAAAATTCCACCCTCCAAAACTTTATACAAAAAAATACTGTCCGAGAGGCGAGATGGAAAATCGGATTAAAGAACAACAATTAGACTTGTTAGCTGATAGAACTTCAACTCAAACATTTCAAAGTAATCAACTAAGATTATGGATACATTCCTGGGCTTATGTTCTCCATAAATGCTTTTCGTCAACACTGTTTAAAAAAAACTTCATTGGCTAAAGCAACTGTGGGAAGAATACGTCTAAATCTTCTTAAGTTGGGAGCCAGAATAAAGATTAGTTGTAGAAGAATTATTATCGCTATAGCTAGTGCTTGTCCTTATCAAGATATTTTGTCTATTGCTAACAAAAGAATTAAAACTATTCCTAATACTGGATAAGTAGAATAAGTTGTTTTCTAAAAAAGATATCTATCATAAAGTTGTTGACTGACTGATACTTTCATTTAGTCTTATTTATCGTGGAGAAAATCAAAAGTTAATATAATTATTCCCTCTTAAACTCAATTTTTGGATAATCAAAGTCAATTTTTTTATTCATCTATATTCAAAATTTCTATTAGTCCTAAAAATTATCATTTTTCATCTCTGGATTGGGCTTTCAAATTAATTTGTGAGAAATCGGGTATAACCCCCGGAGTGGGGAGATAACCCTTTTAAACTAAAGTCTGTGGGATCAATAATAAAATAACGATATAAGGCAATAAATTTAAATTAGTTAAAATGTGGCATTGGTTTTTACGACTAGCTAGTGCAGCTTGGCGAAAGTAATCCACCAGATTTTTACAGAAACTTTCGTGACTAGCCACGACAATGTGTTTCAATGAAACTAACGGAAGAATCTCGAAGTTGATGTCCATGATAAAAGCATTGCCAATTAACCTCTCCAACCTACAGAAAACAGTACTCCAACAAATAGTGAGAGGGACAACAAACCCCTATCGCCTTGTTAGACGAGCCAAGCTAATCTTAGCCGCAGCATCAGGAGAGAGCAATAGTTCGATTAGTCGAAGATTAGAATTAGACCGAGTACAAGTGCGTCAGTGGCGATCGCGATGGTTTGAGGAGAGAGAAAAACTGAGTGCCGCCGAAGAACAACAGGTAACGGAGAAAGCATTAATGGTCTTGATCAAAGGAATTTTAAGCGATCGCCCAAGACCTGGAACAACAAAATCCTTTACGGTCGAACAAGTAGTCCAGATTGTAGAGATCGCTTGTGAAGAATGTGAAAAATCAGACAGACCAGTGAGCCATTGGACACCTTCAGAGTTGGCGGATGAAGCCATAAAAAGAGGAATTGTCGAAAAGATTTCCCCCCGTAGTGTGGGGCGTTTTTTAAAAAGAAGCGACATTACAACCACATCTCGTTCGTTACTGGTTAAATGCCAAAATTGATGATCCCTTAAAATTTAAAAAGCAAGTCAAATATATCTGTGAACTTCATCAAGAAGCTAAAACTTTGTTAGAACAAGGAATTCATTTAATTAGTACAGATGAAATGACAGGGATTCAAGCTCTTGAGAGATTATTTCCGAACAAAAGAATCAAGCCTAAACAAGTAGAAAAAATCGAATTTGAATATGAAAGACACGGAACTTTAAGCTTGATTGCGAACTGGGATGTGGCAAGAGGAAAAGTTGTTAGTCCCTCTATTGGACCGACAAGAACAGAACAAGATTTTTCTGAACATATCCAGAGAACGATTAAGATTGATGAAAAAGCAGAATGGATTTTTATTGTAGATAAACTCAACACTCATAAATCGGAAAGCTTAGTCAAATTAGTAGCAGAAAGCTGTGGAATTACTATTGATTTGGGGAGAAAAGGAAAGGAGGGGATTTTGCAATCTATGGACAGCAGAGCAGATTTTTTATC
>Ga0064013_1008_pt1 | contig 239747 bp, 135 predicted proteins | sample CrowatWCoCulture_FD_61583 | JGI IMG/M metagenome (GOLD analysis project Ga0064013, IMG submission 61583) | Marine cyanobacteria communities from the University of California, Santa Cruz, USA, analyzing cyanobacterial DNA methylation -... | ecosystem: Host-associated > Microbial > Bacteria >...
CCCGAACAGCGTTTGTCAGACTTACCTTACTTAGTGAACCAGAGCAACATCAATTATTGTCTGAATGGAATGAGACAAAAGTTGAATATTCTTCCTTATGCGTTCATCAGTTATTGAAGTTCAGGTAGAAAAAAACACCATTAGCAGTAGCAGTAGAATTTGAAGACCAAAAATTAACTTATCACGAACTGAATAGAAAAGCTAATCAACTCGCTCATTATCTGCGTTCTTTGGGAGTAAAACCAGAGGTATTAGTAGGAATTTGTGTAGAACGTTCTTTAGAAATGGTGATTGGGCTATTAGCCATCCTTAAAGCAGGAGGAGCATATCTACCATTAGACCCTAATTATCCTCAAGAAAGAATCCAATTTATCCTAGAAGAAACCCAAGTCCCAGTATTGCTAACCCAAGCATCTCTTATGGATACAATGCCAGAAAACACAGCGCAGTTGGTTTGTATAGAGAAGAATAGTCCCGATATTGAACAACAAAGTCAAGACAATCTTATTTCAAACTTAACAACTGATAATTTAGCCTATACCATCTACACATCAGGTTCCACAGGGCAACCCAAAGGGGTACAAATTCCCCACAGTTCCTTAAGTAACTTTTGTTCTCCATGAAAGAAGAACCAGGGTTAAGCTCAAAAGATACCTTGTTAGCAGTAACCACTTATTCCTTTGATATTGCCGCCTTAGAATTATTCTTACCCTTGATAGTTGGCGCACGTTTAATAGTCGCTTCTCAGGAGATAGTTGCAGACGGAACCCAGTTATTAGCCAAACTAACAGACTCAAAAACCACCGTGATGCAAGCCACACCTGCCACCTGGAAGCTACTCATAGCAGCAGGTTGGGAGGGGAATGAGCAACTAAAAGTTCTCTGTGGAGGTGAAGCCTTACCCTCACAACTAGCCAGCGAATTATTGGAAAGATGTGAATCATTATGGAATATGTACGGTCCAACAGAAACCACTATCTGGTCAGCCGTATCTGAGATTAAGACAGATAGTCAACTGATAAGCATTGGTAATGGTATTGCCAACACACAACTATATATCCTAGACCAATCAAGTCAATTAGTACCAGTAGGGGTAGTAGGAGAGTTATGTATTGGTGGGAGGGATTAGCAAGAGGCTATTTTCAGCGTCGGGAGTTAAATAAAGAAAAATTTATCTATAACCCCTTTAGTGAAGAAGAAAGTCGGATCTATAGAACTGGGGACTTAGCCAGATATTTACCCAATGGAGAGATAGAATATCTTGGTCGTATAGACAACCAAGTTAAAATACGAGGTTTCCGTATTGAGCTAGGAGAAATTGAAACACAAATAGCTCAATATACAGCAGTAAAAGAAGCCGTGGTAATAGCGAGGGAAGATATAGCAGGGGATAAAAGATTAGTAGCTTATATTGTTCCTCAAGAAGAGTTAGCAGTTAATCCCAGTGAGTTGAGGGAATTTTTAGGAGAAAAACTGCCTAATTATATGATTCCCAGTGCTTTTGTCATGTTAGAAAAATTACCCCTAACACCCAATGGCAAGATTGATCGCAAAGCATTACCGGAACCTCAAGAAACAGAAATATTATCAGAAGAAATAGTCCTCCCCTCAACACCAATTGAGGAATTATTGGCAGGTATTTTGTCAAAAATATTGGGCATAGAAACAGTAGGGGTTCATAACAATTTCTTTGAATTAGGAGGACATTCCCTAATTGCTACTCGTGTTGTTTCCCAAATTCGACAAGTATTTAACGTAGAACTTCCTTTACGTAGTTTATTTGAAAAACCGACCATTGCTGAGTTAGCCAAAGAAATTGAAAAAGTAATCAATTCAGATGTAGAGGTTGAGTTCGTTAGTATTGAAAGAGTTTCTCGGAATAGAGAATTACCCCTATCCTTTGCCCAACAAAGACTGTGGTTTTTAGCTGAACTAGAACCAGATAGTCCCTTTTACAACATCTCTGGGGCAGTTAAATTACAAGGACAATTAAATGTAGAAGCCTTAGAACAAAGCTTCAACGAAATAGTCCGTCGTCATGAAAACCTGAGAACCAATTTCCAAACCAGAGACGGTCAAGCAGTAGCAGTAATTTCCCCTGAAAGACCCTTAAATCTATCAACAGTAGATATTAGCTCTCTCAATGGTTCAACTCAAGAAGAAAAAGTAAGACAAGAGATTACAAAAGAGGCAGAAAAACCCTTTGATATTAGCAAAGACCTTCTACTCAGAATAAAACTATTACATCTTGGAGAAGAAGAAAATATAGTCTTAGTGACCATGCATCACATCATCTCTGATGGTTGGTCAATGGGTGTCTTCATCAAAGAACTAGGAACACTTTATACGAACTTCTGTAACCAAGAACCCATTTCCCTCCAAGAACTACCAATACAATACGTAGACTTTGCAGCGTGGCAAAGAGAATGGTTACAAGGAGAAGTCCTAGAAAATCAAGTTTCTTATTGGCTCAAACAATTAGAAAACACACCAAAACTATTAGAATTACCCACAAATAAGCCAAGACCTGCAATTCAAACCTTTAATGGTGCAACCCATTCATTCGAGTTATCAAAAGAACTCTCTTTAGCTCTAAATAAATTGAGCCAGCAGAAGGGAAGCACCTTATTTATGACTCTCTTGGCAGGTTTCCAAACACTGCTATGGCGTTATACGGCACAAGAAGATGTTGTAGTAGGTTCCCCAATTGCTAACCGTAATCGAGGAGAAATAGAAGGGCTAATTGGCTTTTTTGTCAACACCTTAGTATTGAGAACAAACTTAGCAGAAAATCCCAGTTTCTCTGAATTATTAGAACAGGTTAGAGAAGTAACATTAGGAGCATACAGCCATCAAGATGTACCCTTTGAGTTATTAGTAGAAAGACTACAACCAGAAAGGGATTTAAGTCATAGTCCACTCTTTCAAGTGATGTTTGTGCTTCAAAATGCACCCATGTCAGCCTTAGAATTACCAGGTGTAACTTTAACCTCATTAGAAAATAAGCATCAGACAGCTAAGTTTGATTTAAGTCTGTACATGACAGAAACAGAATCAGGTTTAGTGGGTAGTTTTGAATACAATACAGATTTATTTGAGGAAGAGACAATTACGAGAATGGTGGGACATTTAGAAAGATTATTGTCAGCCATTGTTGCTAACCCCGAACAGCGTTTGTCAGACTTACCTTTACTTAGTGAACCAGAGCAACATCAATTATTGTCTGAATGGAATGAGACAAAAGTTGAATATTCTTCCTTATGCGTTCATCAGTTATTTGAAGTTCAGGTAGAAAAAACACCATTAGCAGTAGCAGTAGAATTTGAAGACCAAAAATTAACTTATCACGAACTGAATAGAAAAGCTAATCAACTCGCTCATTATCTGCGTTCTTTGGGAGTAAAACCAGAGGTATTAGTAGGAATTTGTGTAGAACGTTCTTTAGAAATGGTGATTGGGCTATTAGCCATCCTTAAAGCAGGAGGAGCATATCTACCATTAGACCCTAATTATCCTCAAGAAAGAATCCAATTTATCCTAGAAGAAACCCAAGTCCCAGTATTGCTAACCCAAGCATCTCTTATGGATACAATGCCAGAAAACACAGCGCAGTTGGTTTGTATAGAGAAGAATAGTCCCGATATTGAACAACAAAGTCAAGACAATCTTATTTCAAACTTAACAACTGATAATTTAGCCTATACCATCTACACATCAGGTTCCACAGGGCAACCCAAAGGGGTACAAATTCCCCACAGTTCCTTAAGTAACTTTTTGTTCTCCATGAAAGAAGAACCAGGGTTAAGCTCAAAAGATACCTTGTTAGCAGTAACCACTTATTCCTTTGATATTGCCGCCTTAGAATTATTCTTACCCTTGATAGTTGGCGCACGTTTAATAGTCGCTTCTCAGGAGATAGTTGCAGACGGAACCCAGTTATTAGCCAAACTAACAGACTCAAAAACCACCGTGATGCAAGCCACACCTGCCACCTGGAAGCTACTCATAGCAGCAGGTTGGGAGGGGAATGAGCAACTAAAAGTTCTCTGTGGAGGTGAAACCTTACCCTCACAACTAGCCAGCGAATTATTGGAAAGATGTGAATCATTATGGAATATGTACGGTCCAACAGAAACCACTATCTGGTCAGCCGTATCTGAGATTAAGACAGATAGTCAACTGATAAGCATTGGTAATGGTATTGCCAACACACAACTATATATCCTAGACCAATCAAGTCAATTAGTACCAGTAGGGGTAGTAGGAGAGTTATGTATTGGTGGGGAGGGATTAGCAAGAGGCTATTTTCAGCGTCGGGAGTTAAATAAAGAAAAATTTATCTATAACCCCTTTAGTGAAGAAGAAAGTCGGATCTATAGAACTGGGGACTTAGCCAGATATTTACCCAATGGAGAGATAGAATATCTTGGTCGTATAGACAACCAAGTTAAAATACGAGGTTTCCGTATTGAGCTAGGAGAAATTGAAACACAAATAGCTCAATATACAGCAGTAAAAGAAGCCGTGGTAATAGCGAGGGAAGATATAGCAGGGGATAAAAGATTAGTAGCTTATATTGTTCCTCAAGAAGAGTTAGCAGTTAATCCCAGTGAGTTGAGGGAATTTTTAGGAGAAAAACTGCCTAATTATATGATTCCCAGTGCTTTTGTCATGTTAGAAAAATTACCCCTAACACCCAATGGCAAGATTGATCGTAAAGCATTACCAGTACCTGAAAAAACACCAATATCATCAAATGAGATAGTGCTTCCCTCAACACCTATAGAGGAGTTATTAGCAGGTATTTGGACTGAAATATTGGGGATAGAAACAGTAGGGATTCATAATGACTTCTTTGAATTAGGAGGACATTCCTTAATTGCTACTCGTATTATGTCCCAAATTCGACAAGTATTTAACGTAGATATTCCCCTGCGTAATTTATTTGAAAAACCTACTATTGCTGAGTTAGCAAAAGAAATAGAAAAAGTAATTAATTCAGATGTAGGGGTTGAAGTCGTTAGTATTGAAAGAGTTTCTCGTGAGCAAGAATTACCCCTATCTTTTGCTCAACAAAGACTATGGTTTTTGGCACAAATAGAACCAGACAGTCCATTTTATAATATGTCCAGTACGATAGAAGTTGAAGGTTCTATTAATGTTGCAGTCTTAGAACAAAGCTTTAACGAAATTATCCGTCGCCATGAATCTTTACGTACTACCTTTGCTATGGGAGAAAATGGTCCCATACAAATAATTGCGCCTGAACAAAGCATCAAAATTACAACCATTGACTTGCATAATTTAGATGTTAATGAGCAAACGGAACAGGTGCAGAAACTGGCATTGGAAGAAGCTCAAACACCTTTTAACTTAGCAGATGGTTTATTAATACGAATCAGTCTATTACAGTTAGGGGAAAGAAAAAATGTATTGTTACTTAACATACATCACATCATCTCTGATGCTTGGTCAATGGGTGTATTGGTCAAAGAATTAGCAACATTTTACGAAAATTTGGTCAATGACAAGCCGGTACAATTACCTGAACTTCCCATCCAATATGCAGACTTTGCTGTTTGGCAACGACAACCATTACAAGCCGAAAAATTAGACAAACAACTGGCTTACTGGAGACAACAACTGAGTGGGGTTCCTGATAGCTTTAATATCCCAACAGATAAACCCAGACCTGAGCTTCAAACATTTCGAGGTGCAGTTAGCGAGTTTAGCCTATCTACCGAATTATCTGAAAAGGTTACCCATTTAAGTCGTCAAGAAGGGGTCACTTTATTTATGACTTTGCTGGCTACGTTGCAACTATTACTCTACAAATATAAAAAACAAAAAGATGTTTTGGTGGGAACGGATGTTGCTAATCGTAACTATAAAGAAGTTGAATCATTAATCGGTTTCTTTATCAATATTTTGGTTTTACGGGCTAATTTTTCTGGTAATCCCACTTTTCGAGAATTACTAGAACAGGTACGCGAGGTGACTTTGGGAGCTTATGCAAACCAAGACTTTCCCTTTACCAAATTAGTAGAAACTGTGCGTCCAGAAAGGAATCTCAGCCGTACACCTTTATTCCAAGTCTTATTTGTTCTTAATAATACCCCCATACCTCAATTAGAAGTTTCTGGTCTAAAATTTACGCCTCTCATGGTTGATACAGAAACAAGTAAATTTGATATGGCTTTATTTGTTTCAGAGACAGAAACAGGTTTGAAAGGGATGTGGCAATATAACAGCGATCTTTTCGATCTTTCCACAATGACTCGCCTCTCAGCACAATTTGAGACCCTTCTTAATAACATTGTTAATCAACCAAATACCAGTATTGAATCCTTAGAAATACTAACAAAAGAGGAACAAGACAAAATGAAATTAGCACAGACTAAAAACAAAAAAGCCAGGTTAATGAAGTTAACTAAGATTAAACCCAAAGCAGTCAATGTTCCAAAAAAATTAGTTAATACCTCTTTGCTTGACCCAGATAACTTATTACCCCTAGTAATAGAACCTGATCACGAAGATACTCAACTAGCAGGATGGGCTAAAAATCAGAAAGAATTTATTGAAAGCAAATTACTTGAACATGGAGCAATTTTATTCAGAGACTTTAAAATTGATTCAGCAACTGAATTTGAAAACTTCGCAAGTGCTATCTGTCCCAATTTATTTGGAGAATATGGAGATTTACCTCGTGAAAATTCCGAAGGAAAGGTTTATGGAGCCACTGTTTACCCAGCAGATAAATCTATTTTATTCCACAATGAAAGCTCCCATTTACAAACTTGGCCGATGAAAATTTGGTTTTTCTGTATGCACCCAGCAGAGCAAGGAGGCGAAACTCCAATTGTGGATTGTCGTAAAATTTATCGCTCACTTAATCCTCAATTGCGAGAAAGATTAGAGCAGAAACAATTGATGTATGTTCGGAACTTTATCCGAGGAGTAGATGTTAGTTGGGAGGAATTCTTTAAAACTAGCGACCGCCAAGAAGTAGAAAATTATTGTCGTCAAAATGCACTAGAATTTGAATGGTTATCTGATAATAATTTGAGAACTCGTTCCTATCGACAAGCTATTACAAAACATCCTCAAACTGGAGAAATGGTATTTTTTAACCAGATTCAGTTACATCACATCTCATTTTTAGAGCCATCTATTCAAGAATCACTATTATCCTTATTCGGTGAAGAAAATCTACCGCGTAATGTTTATTATGGAGATGGTTCCCCCATAGAAAAGTCGGTTATTGACGAAATAACAGAAGTTTATCAAAGGTTAAAGGTGACTTTTTCTTGGAATAAAGGAGATATTTTAATGCTTGATAATATGTTAACGGTTCATAGTCGAAATCCCTATATTGGCTATCGAAAAATCCTAGTAGCGATGGGGGAAATCAATAATAAGAATAATATAAAAGGAGGACATAATGTATAAAAAATAAATGCTTCATTTATGGGATTCTTCAGACTTATTGGGTACACACTATTTCTGGCTTATCCCTTAAAGCTTTCCTCTTTCTGCCACACAAGTATAAATAGGTTTCATATACTTTTCCAAACAACTTATTAACAACACAATCACACATTTAAAAAAAAATGACAGAATTAACAACTAATGAAGGTTTTAGACTATCACCACAACAAAGACGTTTGTGGTCGTTACAAAAACAATCTTCTCCCTGTAAAGTTCAATGTACAATTCGACTAACAGGTGATATAAATCTCTCCTGTTTAAAGTCAGCAGTAGGCACGATCATTAAAAAACATGAAGTTTTAAGGACGAAATTTTATACTCAACCTGAACTAAAATGGCCTCTACAGGTGATTAGTGATTCTGATTATTTTTCTTGGTTTGATATTGATTTAAGTAATAAAAAGACTGAAGAGCAAAAAGAATATATAGAAAAAATATTGCTAACGGAAAGACAAAGTAATACCGATGTTATTGTTAGTGCTTATTTATTCAATTTAGGTAAAGATGAATATTTACTGTTATTTAGTTTTCTAGGAATGAATGCTGATACAATCACTTTAAATAATTTAGTATCAGAAATTGGTCAAGATTATGTCGCTAATCTTTCTAAAAATGATTACGTGACTGAGGAGAATGATGTACTTCAATACCTGCAATTTTCTGAATGGCAAAACCAATTACTAGAAGATGAAGAAGAACCAGATAATCAAGCAGGTAAACAGTATTGGAGTGAGCAAAGTTCTGAACCCTTAAAAACTTTAGTCGCCCCTTATGAATATAAAAATGAGAAAAATAAATCTGAATTAGATTATAATTTTGTTAACAAGGAAATTCCTTCATCTATTGTTAACAGTCTTCTTCAAGTAGCTGATAAGCATGAAGCATCAATTGAGAGCATTTTATTAACAGCTTGGTCTTTACTAATACGAAGAATTACTAATCAAGAAGAGTTGATTATTGGGACAGCTTTTCATGGAAGGGAATATGAAGAGGTAGAAAACTGTTTCGGGTTGTTGGCTAAATATTTACCTATTAATATTTCTCTACAATCTCAAGATAAATTAACAGAGATTGTTGCTCAGGTACAAGAAGCGATCGCCAATAATATTGAGTGGCAAGATTACTTTAATTATTTTGAAAATTTAGAGGATACTAATTATCCAGTGGGATTTGAATTTGCTGAACTACCGCATAAATATATTGTTGCTGATGTTAGTTTTGCAGTTGAACAATATTATGTTTGTTTAGAGTCATTTGATATTAGTCTTAATTGTTATCAGGATCAAGATAAAATTTTGACTAACTTTTTATATAATTCTAATTATTATGAAAGGAAACAAGTAGAATACTTAGCAGAACAGTTTTTAACATTATTAGAAAGTCTCATTAATAATTCTGAACAAACAATATCACAGTTTAAAATTATCAGTGATCGCCAGGAAGAACAGTTATTAGTTAAATTTAATCAAACGACTAAACAACATCATCAAGGAACCTTATGTCTTCATGAACGATTTACGCAGCAAGCAAAACAAACACCAGATAATGTTGCTGTTGTATTCGAGGAGGAAAAATTAACGTATAGAGAACTCAATAATCAAGCAGAGAAATTAGCTGATTCCCTACAACAGTTAGGAGTGGAACCAAATGTATTAGTGGGAATTTTTCTAGATAGGTCTCATCTTTCCATTGTTGCCATTTTAGCAGTTTTCAAAGCAGGAGGGGCTTATTTACCATTAGATTCAAAAATGCCAGAAGAACGTTTGCATGGGATTTTAGAAGATGCTCAAGTACAAGTTTTATTAACAGAAGAAAAACTAGCTTCTCGTTTACCATCAGAGACAGCACAAGTATTATGTATAGATTCTCAACCCACCACTGTTGAGAAGTTCCAAAATAGCGATCAAAATCTTACGCCTAACGATCTAGCTTATGTTATTTACACCTCTGGTTCCACTGGTAAACCCAAAGGAGTTGCAGTAGAACATCGTCAACTATGTAACTATTTTAATAGTATTATTGAGCGACTAGACTTACCCGAAACAGCTAGTTTTGCCACGCTTTCCACTTTCTCCGCTGATTTAGGCAACACAATTATCTTTTCTGCTTTGTGTACAGGGGGATGTTTACACATTATCGCTCAAGAAAGGATTACCAATCCCATAACCTTAGCAGAGTATTTTCGTAACCATCCCATCGACTGTTTTAAAATCGTTCCGTCTCATTTGAACGCACTTTTAACAACAGTTAATGCTGAAGATATCTTACCCTCTAAATTACTGATTTTAGGGGGTGAATCTCTGAGTTGGTCTTTGGTCAAACAAATTCAGGAACTACAACCAAATTGTCGTATTTTGAATCATTATGGACCAACAGAAACAACCATTGGTGTACTAACCTTTAAAGTCCCACAAGAAGAGCATCAATACGCAGCAACAGTGCCTATTGGTCGTCCCCTTGATAATACCCAGATATATTTACTTGATGAGTATTTACAACCGGTTCCCCTGTTAACACCTGGAGAAATTTATATTGGTGGGGCCAACCTGTCGCGAGGTTATTACAACCGTCCTGAACTAACCGAAGAACGCTTTATTATCAATCCTTTTGATCAATCAACTCGCTTGTATAAAACCGGTGATGTGGGACGATATCTGCCAGATGGTAGTATTGAATTTTTAGGAAGAAGCGATCGCCAAGTCAAGATTCGTGGTTTCCGTATAGAGTTAGGAGAAATCGAAGCTGTTCTATCTCAACATCCATCTGTCAAACAAGCGGTAGTTACTGTACCAAAAGATGAAAAAGGTAATCAGCGATTAGTTGCTTATGTGGTGTTAGGTTCTCATAACACTGACCACTTACAAGACTTTATGAGGATAAGACTACCTCAATATATGGTGCCTCATCGGTTTGTCACCCTCAAAACCATACCTGTTACTGCCAACGGAAAAATAGACTATAAGGCATTACCAGCACCAAAAGAGGAAAATGATTATGTTGCGCCAAATACTCCCCAAGAAGAAACATTAGCAACAATTTGGGCTGAAATTCTCGGGTTAGAAAGAGTTAGTATTGATGATAACTTTTTCCAGCTAGGGGGTGATTCAATTATAAGTATTCAGGTCATCTCCAAAGCAAATCAGATGGGGTTGCAACTCACTCCGCAACAGTTGTTTGAGTATCCAACAATTGCACAGTTGGCAGCAGTGGCCAAAACCAGGGAATCTATCAAAACTGAAACAGGTCCAGTAATTGGAGAAGCACCCCTGACCCCCATACAACATTGGTTTTTTGCTCAAGAATTGGCTGATTCCCACCACTGGAATCAATCAGTATTTCTAGAGATAAAGCAAGGTTTAGATTTTCAGGTATTGGAGAAAGTTGTCAAACAATTGCTTGAACATCATGATGTACTACGACAGCATTTTGAAGAAACAGAACAAGGTTGGCAACAAGTTAATGTTCCACCTGATGAGAGAGTACCAGTTTCAAGAATCGATTTATCAGGGGAATTAGCAACTAACCAAGAAGAGACAATAGCATCTATAGAAGCGGAGTTACAAGCTAGTCTTAATTTATCTAGTGGACCATTAATTAAAGTTGCTTATTTCGATCTAGGCCAAGACACTCCAGGGAAACTATTGATAATCATTCACCATTTAGTGGTTGATGGTGTATCTTGGAGGGTTTTATTAGAAGATATGCAAACCGCTTATCAGCAACTTAGCCAAGGGGAAGAAGAAATTAATCTACCAATAAAAACCACATCCTTCAAACGATGGGCGGAAAAATTAAACGAATTTGCTGATTCTTCAGATGTGCTTAAGGAACTAGAATACTGGCAGAGTCAAACCCCAAACCCCATTATTTCTTTACCCACGGATTTTTCCTTTTCCCAAGAGCAAACAGCTAATACATTAGCTTCTGCAAGAACCATATCAGTTTTACTAACTCCTCAAGAAACTCAAGACTTACTCCAAGAAGTTCCTAAAGCTTATAATACTCAAATTAATGATGTATTATTGACGGCATTAGTTCAGTCTTACTGTCAATGGACGAAAGGTAATTCACTTTACTTAACCTTGGAAGGCCATGGACGAGAAGACATATTTTCCGATGTCAACTTATCGCGCACAATAGGTTGGTTTACCACTCACTTTCCTGTTCTTCTCAGCTTAGAAAGTGCTTCATCTCCTGGAGATGCTCTTAAAACAATTAAAGAACAATTGCGGAGAATTCCTAAAAATGGCATGAACTATGGCCTTTTAAAATACATTAACAAAAATAGTCCTTTTAAAAGCACACCTCAACCTGAATTAAAATTCAACTATTTGGGTCAGTTTAACCAGGTATTTCAAGAAACTTCTATTTTTCAACCGACTTCCAGAAAGACTAAGCTAGACCGTAGTCAGCGAGGGTCTCGTAGCTATTTACTAGAGATTGACGGTTTAGTAGGTAATGGACAGTTCAAATTTAACTGGACTTATAGTCAGGATATTCATGACTCCAATACCATTGAAAGTTTCGCAGAGAACTTTACCCAAGCACTACGTAACATAATTGCCCATTGCCAAGATCCAGAAGTAGGAGGTTATACTCCTTCAGACTTTCCAGAAGCAGAAGTAAGTCAAACAGAACTTGACCAACTACTTGCCAAAATTGGTCAAATAGATGGGTAATAAATGTTGATATTCTCATTGCCTAATAAAGGCAGTGAGTCCTAACTCCTACAAACTTAATTTTAACCTTCCCTAACCTTGAGATTTCCCAGATGAAAACAGACAACATCCAAGACATATACCAACTTTCGCCAGCACAGCAAGGATTACTTTTTCATACTCTTTATGCCCCTGAATCAACTGCATATTGCGATCAGTATAGAATAGGCTTTAAAGGTGATTTTAATACTTCAAATTTTGAGAAAGCATGGCAAATAACAACCGAACGTCACGCCGCTTTTCGTACCTGTTTTTTCTGGGAAGAAGTCAAAGAACCAGTGCAAGTAGTGTATCGAAAAGTGACACTAGAAATAGAGAATATTGACTGGAGAGACATTGATGCAGAAACGCAAGAAGAGAAATTAGATATATTTTTAAAAGCTGATCAACGTCGCAGTTATGAACTTTCAAAACCGCCTTTAATGCGTCTAGTGTTAATTCAAACAGATGAAGATGGTTATCAATTTATTTGGAGTAACCATCATATTCTCTTTGATGGTTGGTCGCGATTTATATTGTTTAAAGAAGTTTTAGAAATATACCAAGCATTAAATAATGGGAACCCAATAAAACTCCAAACCCCTTTCCCTTACCGAAAATATATTGCTTGGTTGCGAGAGCAAAATTTATCTGAAGCAGAAGCTTTCTGGCGACAGGAACTTCAAGGCGTAACTGCATCCACACCCTTAGTGGTAGATAAATTAACCAGTAGTACATCCGAGACGGAAGAATATATCGAGGAGGATGTTGTCTTATCCCTAGAAAACACAGAGAAACTTAAGGCTCTGGCACAACAAAATCAATTAACCATCAATACTCTGATCCAAGGGGTTTGGGCTTTATTGTTGAACCGTTATAGTGGGGACGATAATGTTATTTTTGGGGCAACTACTTCTGGTCGTCCCATCAACTTACCAGGGGTAGAATCAGCCGTTGGTTTATTTATTAATAGTTTGCCAGTACGGGCAAAGGTTAATCAAGACGATTTACTTATACCCTGGTTGAAAACACTTCAAACCGAACAAGCAAAGGCTCGTCAATATGAGTGGTGTCCGATGGTACAAATTCAAGGATGGAGTGAAATACCAAAAGGAATACCATTATTTAATAGTTTGGTTATTTTTGAAAATTACCCCGTAGATACCGCGTTGAGTCAAAGAAACGAAAACTTACAAATTGCTGATTTTAAAGTTATTAATCGAACAAATTATCCTTTAACTATTCTCGTTAGCTGTAAGAAACAGTTATCCTTCAAAGTTATCTATGATCTAAGCTCTTTTGCTCCTGCTAATATTAAGCGGATGTTGGGACATTTGCAGACATTATTATCAGCAATGCTTGCTAACCCACAACAATGTTTGTCAGATTTACCTTTACTAACAGAAACTGAGCGACATCAATTACTTTATGAGTGGAATAATACAAAAGTTGAGTATTCCCAAGATCAATGTATCCATCAATTATTTGAAGCTCAGGCAGAAAAAACACCCCATGCAGTAGCAGTAGAGTTTGAAGACCAAAAATTAACTTATCAGCAACTCAATACAAAAGCTAATCAACTCGCCCATTATTTGCGTTCTTTAGGAGTCAAACCAGAGATATTAGTCGGAATTTGTGTGGAACGCTCTTTAGAGATGGTGATTGGACTCTTAGCCATCCTCAAAGCAGGAGGAGCTTATGTTCCTATCGAGCCAACTTACCCAACTGAGCGTATTCAGTATTTGCTCGAAGATTCCAAGGTTGCGATTTTATTGACTCAAAACCATTTAACAACAACCTTACCTGAGTATCAAGGGCGTATTATTTGTTTAGATACAAAGTCTGAACTGATGTCAAATGGGGGTAAACAGAACCTTGTTAGTGAATTATCAATCGATAATTTAATCTACATCATTTATACTTCAGGCTCCACAGGAAAACCAAAGGGAACCATGAACACTCATCAAGGAGTTGTTAATCGTTTACTTTGGATGCAGGATACTTATCAATTAACTACAAGAGATCGAGTCTTGCAAAAAACCCCCTTTAGTTTTGATGTATCTGCTTGGGAGTTCTGGTGGCCATTGATGACGGGAGCTTGTTTAGTTGTTGCTCAACCAGAAGGACATAAAGACCCCACCTATCTTATTAAGCTGATCAAAGAACAACAAATAACAATCCTTCATTTCGTTCCTTCAATGTTGCAAATTTTTCTTGAAGAAGCTGATGAGGAATCATGTAGTAGTTTGAGAGAAGTATTTTCTAGCGGAGAAGCACTGACAGTTGCATTGGAAGAAAAGTTCTTTAGCCGTCTGAAAGCAGAATTACACAATCTTTATGGACCAACAGAAGCAGCTATTGATGTCACCTTCTGGCAGTGCCAAGCCAATAGTCAACGCTCAAGTGTACCCATTGGTCGTCCTATAGCTAATACTCAGACATACATTTTAGATGTTAATTTGCAGCCTGTTCCAGTGGGTGTACCAGGAGAATTGTATTTAGGAGGTGTACAATTAGCACGGGGTTATCTTAATCGTCCAGAATTAACGGCAGAAAGATTTATTGAGAATCCATTTAGGGAAAACTTTGGCTATTCGCGTTTATACAAGACAGGAGATTTAGTTTGTTATCTACCCGATGGCAATATTGAGTATTTAGGAAGATTAGATAACCAAGTTAAAATACGAGGTCTGCGTATTGAATTAGGAGAAATTGAAGCACAAATCGCTCAATACGAAACAGTTAAAGAAGCCGTAGTGATAGCCAGAGAGGAGATAGCAGGGGATAAAAGATTAGTCGCTTATCTTGTTCCTCAAGAAGAGTCAACAGTTAACTCCAGTAAGTTGAGGAAATTTTTAAGAGAAAAACTGCCTAACTATATGATTCCCAGTGCTTTTGTAACATTAGAAGAATTACCTCTAACACCCAATGGCAAGATTGATCGTAAAGCCTTACCTGATGATATTGGAACACAAATATCATCAGATGAGATAGTGCTTCCCTCAACACCTATTGAGAACTTATTAGCAGGTATTTGGGCTGAAATATTGGGGATAGAAACAGTAGGGATTAATAATAACTTCTTTGAATTAGGAGGACATTCCTTAATTGCTACTCGTGTAATTTCTCAAATTCGACAAGTATTTAAAGTAGATATTCCTATTCGTTATTTATTTGAAAAACCCACTATTACCCAATTAGCAGAAGAAATTGAGAAAGCAATTAAGTTAGATACCCCTATCGAAGTAACCAGTATTAAACGAGTATCTCGTGAACAAGAATTACCCCTATCCTATGCCCAACAGAGACTATGGTTTCTTACTCAATTAGACCCTGATAGTCCTGCGTATAATCTTCATTTTTGTCTTCGTCTCTCAGGTCCACTTAACATAGACGCACTGTCAGCAAGCATTAATGAAATTGTGAAACGACATGAAGTATTACGGACGAATTTTACTGCTGTTGAGGGTCAACCCTTTCAAGTCATAAATCCTGAGTCTAATCTCCCCATTCCAATGATCGATTTAAGGGATTTTACTCCATTGGAACAGGAAAAGGAGATATATCACTTAGCTAAAAAAGATGTATCACAACCGTTTGATTTAGAGAACTCTCCTTTATTACGAGTAACTTTGCTGAAATTAAATACAGAAGATCATGTCATATTGCTAACAATGCACCATATCATATCAGATGCTTGGTCTATGGGAGTATTTGTTGAGGAAATAGCCCAATTGTATCCATCATTTTCCGCAGGAAAAACCCCCACACTTGCAGAATTGCCGATCCAGTATGCAGATTTTGCTGTTTGGCAACGCCAATGGTTACAGGGAGAAGTTTTACAAACCCAGCTTGATTACTGGAAGCAACAATTAGGAGATACCTATACTCCGTTAACATTTCCTCAGTCATCTTCTGGTTCAAAGGTTAAAACAAATAAGGGGGCAAAACAATCCTTTATGTTGTCAAAAGACCTAACCGAAGCTATCAATTTATTGTGTCGTCAAGAAGGGGTAACCTTATATATGACCCTGCTGAGTGTCTTCCAAGTGTTACTCCATTATTTTACAGGTGCCGAGGACATTCGTGTTGGTTCACCAATCGCTAATCGTAATCGAGTTGAAATTGAAAAATTGATTGGATTTTTTATTAATACTTTGGTTTTACGTATTGACTTATCTGGGAATCCTAGTTTTCGAGAACTATTAGTACGAGCGCGCAAAGTTACCTTAGACGCTTATGCTAATCAAGATGTCCCTTTTGAAAAATTAGTAGAGGAACTACAACCAGAAAGAAATCTCCATGATAATCCCCTATATCATGCCTGGTTCGTTCTCCAAAATACACCAACACCGAAGGTAGAGTTATCTGATTTAACCCTCACATCCTTTGACATTGAAAAGGATGCGGTGCGACACGATCTACTTTTGGGAATGTCGGAAACTTCAGAAGGGCTTGGTGGCGAATTTAAGTATAAAACTGACTTGTTTCCTGAGGCGACTATTGCTCAATTCATTGAACATTTAAAAGTAGTTTTACAACAGATTGTAGAGCAACCAAATACTACTATTCAGGAAATTTCTACCATGCTAGTTAAAAAAGATGAACAACAACAACAAATACAAAAACAAAAACTTCAAGCAAAAGAAATTGACAAATTAAAAACAATCAGGAGAAGAACTATTCGGAGCTAAATCAACTTCAAATCTGAGTTTGGTATTGAGATTTAATCTTTTTTTAATACAATCAGAGTTTTAAAATACCAAAACCCTTACCCCATAAGTAGTCGGACATAAATAAACAGCACTGTATTAAGAAATATTAATCAGTCTAAAAACCTTATCTTTTACCTGTTCGCCGTTCCCTGTTCCCTTGCCTGACAATTAACTTTAAATATGTCTGACTACTTATCTAACAAAACTAAACAATGAAACCACTATTGAGAAAATTTAACAATGAACAAAGTAGATTTTAAACAAAAGCTCAAGAAATTAGGGACAGTTAGGCGTAAATCTATCAGTGTGTCCCAAGAGGATTTAATTCGGACATCTTATTTACAATCAGATGATTCTCTTCCATTAGTTGTTCAACCCAAAGTTGCTGCTTTAAACTTGGCAACTTGGAGTGAGCATAATCGAGTTTTGATTGAGAATAAATTATCAAAACAGGGAGCAATTCTTTTTCGAGATTTTCAGTTAAAAGATGTAATTCAATTCCAAAAATTTATTCAAGAAATTTCTGAAAACATACTGGAATATTCTTATCGATCAACACCCCGTAGTAATGTTTCAGACAAGATTTATACTTCTACTGAATATCCCGCTAAGCATCATATTCTCCTCCATAATGAGATGTCTTATTCTCGTAAATGGCCGATAAAAATCGCCTTTTATTGTATCAAGAAAGCTAACGAAGGTGGAGAAACTCCTATTGCTGATAGTCGTAAAGTTTTTGCCCGTATCAACACAAAAATTAAAGAAAAATTTATGGATAAAAAGGTAATGTATGTGCGAAATTACGGGGCAGGATTAGATTTAACCTGGCAAAACGCATTTAATACTAACGACAAATCAGAAGTTGAAACCTATTGTCATCAAGCAGGAATTGAATTAGAATGGCGTGATAAGGATAATTCTGATGTTGACCTAAGAACTCGTCAAGTTTGTCAAGTCATTACCAAACATCCTAAAACATTAGAAACAGTTTGGTTTAATCAGGCTCACTTATTCCATATTTCCAATATAGAACCAACAGTTCGTGAACAACTTTTGGCAAATTTTCAAGAAGAAGATTTACCCCGCAATGTTTATTATGGGGATGGGTCTAAGATTGAGAATTCTATATTAGAGGAGATTCGAGAAATCTATCAACAAGAATCAATCATATTTCCTTGGCAAGAGGGCGATGTATTGTTGCTAGATAATTTGCTTTATGCTCACGGAAGAAGACCATTTAAAGGTTCACGTCGTGTGGTTGTAGGAATGGCTAACTAGAACAATTATTCCTCACATCTTGCACCTGACCTTGAATAATCGATTTTCACTTAAATGATAAGGTATTTTATCGGTTTTCAAACTTTTTAAAATCGTTTTATCGATACTCAAAAAAGCTTGGTGTAAGATGTCAGTATCAGAAAATTTATTCTTAATTTTACCAGGTATTTATTATGGAAAACGAACAACTACAAGGTTTTAGATTATCACCTCAACAAAATCATATATGGCTTTCCCAACAAAATGAGAATATATTATCTCATCGTGTTCAATGTGCGGTAACAATTACGGGAGATTTAGATGTTGAGGTATTAGAAACTGCTTTACAAAACATTGTGGATCAATACGAAGTTTTCCGAACTCGTTTTTCCTGTCTTCCTGGAATGACAGTCCCTTTACAAATAATAGCTGACAACGAAAAAGTTTGTATTAACAAATTAAATTTAGTTGATTTGTCTCAGGAAGAGCAAGAAGATATAGTTGAATTAACATTTACTAAATTAAAAGAAAAGTCTTTTCAATTTGAGGAGAGAAATCCTTTACACATAGAACTGTTAACTTTATCAACAACAAAGCATACATTAATATTGAGTTTATCGGCCTTAATTGCAGATAGTTTTTCTCTCAGGAATTTGGTAGAAAAAATTAGTTGTTTCTATGAAGCTTGTTTGAGAAATCAAGATATTATTGATGAACCCATTCACTATGTAGATATTGCTGAATGGCAAAATGACCTTTTAGAGTCACCAGAGTCTGAATTTGGGAAAGAATATTGGCTCAAACAAAACATAAACTTAAGTGATAACTTGTCACCTTGGTTTGAAAATAAACAAGGTCTGACTTCACCACTTAAAACTATTGATTTTACTTCCAATATCAATAGTGAACTACTTCAGAAAATTGAATTATTAACTGAGATATATAATGTTAATCAATCTAACGTTTTCCTAGCTTGTTGGCTAATCTTACTTGGAAGAATTAGCAACCAATCTGATATTTTTATTGGGATAGGTAGCGATGGGAGGAAATATGAGCAACTAATGGAAGTATTAGGACCTTTAGCTAAATATCTACCCCTTTCATATCAATTAGAATCAGATTCAAAATTTAGCCAAGTCTTAAAAAATATCAATGAATTAGTTGAAAATTCCTGCGAAACGCAAGAATATTTTGAGTGGGCAAAAACAGAAAATACTGAACTCTTTTGTCCAGTTGTTTTTGAATTTGAAGAATTTCCAGAAGAATATACTACATCAAACCTATCTTTTTCTTTTGAGCAGCAATATTCTTGCATTGATAATTTCAAACTGAAATTGTCTTGTTTGCGGAAAAAAGAAACTCTAATTACCAAATTTTATTTTGATTCTAGTCGATATAATGCTGAAGATATCAAAACTGTATCAGAACAGTTTCAAAATTTATTGCAAAGTGCAGTTAAAAATCCCGAAATTCTCATTGGCAAGCTAGATATTTTGAACCCTAACCAAAAACAAAAATTCTTAGTTGAGTTCAATGATACAGAGAAACAATACCAACCAGAGCAATGTATTCACAAACTATTTGAGGAACAAGTAAAACGTAAACCTGATAAGGTTGCTGTTGTATTTGAAGAACAGCAATTAACTTACAACGAATTAAATGTAAAGGCTAATCAATTAGCAAATTATTTACAGAATCAAGGTATTAAGCCAGATAGTTTAGTAGGAGTTTATTTAGAGCGATCGCTCTTATTTGTTATTGCGATACTCGCTATCCTTAAAGCAGGTGGAGCTTATCTTCCCCTAGATCCGGCACTGCCAGCAGAAAGTGTAGTCTATCGAATAGAAGATGCTAAAACACCCATAATTATCACACAAGAATCCTTACTGAAAAAAATTTCTGACCTAGAAAAACAGACCATATCTATCGACAAAGACTGGGAAATAATTGCAAATCAGAAAACTAGTCCCCCAGAAAATGATGTTACCAGTAAAGATTTAGCTTACGTGCTGTTTACATCTGGTTCCACAGGTAAACCTAAAGGTGTTGCTGTTGAGCATCGGCAACTTTTTAACTACATAAATGCTATAGAAGATAGATTAAATCTTTCAGTTTGTAGTCAATTTGCTTTAGTTTCTACCTTTGCCACCGATCTAGGTAATACCGTTATTTTTCCGGCTTTATGTGGTGGTGGATCTCTTCATATACTTTCATCGGAAATTACTACTAACCCCGAAACCTTTGCCGAATATTGTCATCATAATTCCATCGATTGTCTGAAGATTGTCCCCTCTCACCTAAATGCTTTGTTAACCGCTTCTCATCCTGAAATAGTATTACCAAAAAAACGATTAATTGTTGGTGGTGAAGCTTGTTCTTGGCAATTAATTGAAAGAATTAAAACATTAGCCCCTCAATGTTCTATTTTTAATCATTACGGGCCAACAGAGACCACTATCGGAGTCTTAACCTATCCAGTTAATCTTCAGCAAACTATTAACCATGCTAAAACTGTACCTATTGGTCGTCCCATTGCCAACACCCAAATTTATGTTTTAGATTCCTATTTACAACCGGTGCCTATCGGTGTACCAGGAGAATTATATATTGGGGGCGCAGGAGTAACTAGAGGTTATCTTGAAAGACCGAAACTTACCAAGGAAAGATTTATTGTTAATCTTTTTGAAGACTTAGAGCAAGTAGTTCCTCATCAACCTGAGTTAGATATTAATAAATCCAGAGATAACTTGTCAAAATCAGAAGTATTCAAGCCTGATAATCTGCTTAAAAAAGTCCAAAATTATAACTCCGAATTTGTAACTTCTAACTCGAAAATTCAAAACTCTAACTCTGAACTTGTAACTTCTAACTCCGAAGTTCAAACTGCCAACTTAGGTAGTCAAAGTCTGTATAAGACAGGTGACTTAGTCCGCTACTTACCAGACGGCAATATAGAGTTTATTGGACGAATTGATAACCAAGTTAAAATCAGAGGTTATCGTATCGAACTAGGAGAAATTGAGGCAACACTGAGACAACACAATGGTGTTAGGGAATCTGTCGTACTATCTCATGAGGAAGAATCAGGGAATAAGTATTTGGTAGCTTATGTCGTTCCTGAAAAGCAATTTACCCTGACGACGGCTGAGTTACAAGGGTTTTTACAAGATAAATTACCATCCTATATGGTTCCCCCAACCTTCATTTATCTCAACGCTTTGCCACTTTTGCCCAGTGGAAAGGTAAACCGCAGGGAATTACCAGCACCAGATAGCAGAGCTAATTTGACAGGAAATTACGTGGCACCTCGTACAGCTAATGAGAAAAAACTAGCTGAGATTTGGGCAAAAATGCTTCAACTCGAACAGGTGGGAATTTATAATAACTTTTTTGAGTTGGGAGGAGATTCCATTCTCAGTATGCAGATTATCGCCAAAGCTAACCAAGCAGGGCTACAATTAACACCGAGACAATTTTTTGAATACCAAACCATTGCTGAATTAGCAGCAGTGGCAGCTACTAATAAAAAGATCGAAGCAGAACAAGGATTAGTCAATGGTTTAGCACCTCTTACTCCCATTCAACACTGGTTCTTTGAAGAGAATTTTATTGAGAAGCATCACTGGAATCAATCAGTTTTCCTCGAAGTGCGAGAAAGAATTAACCCCGATTTGCTAACAGAAGTGTTAAAAGAATTACTTAAGCATCATGATGGCCTGCGCTTACGCTATTCTTTTGAGGAAACTGGTTGGCAGCAAACTTATGCTGACTTTGATGAAACAGTGCCATTGACTTGTTTCGATTTCTCAAACTTATCTAAGTCTGAGCAACAATCAGCGATTACCACTAAGGCCACAAAATTGCAGAGCAGTTTAAATCTAACTGAAGGGCCTTTACTACAAGTTGCTTTATTTGACTTAGGAAAAACTCAGTGCCAACATCTACTAATTATTGTTCACCATTTGGTGGTTGATGGGTTATCTTGGCGTATTTTGCTCGAAGATTTACAAATAACGTATGGGCAAGTTAGCCAAGGGGGAGCTATCGAATTGCCCCTGAAAACAACCTCATTTAAACATTGGGCGCAACGATTACCAGAATATGTCCAGTCTCAATTATTACCACAAGAATTAGATTACTGGTTAACCCAGATTCCCAGTGAAACTGTCCCTTTGCCTGTCGATTTTCCTGATGGGAATAACACTCTTGCTTTGGCTGAAACAGTATCAATGACTTTGAGTCAAGAAGACACACAAGCTTTATTAAAAGAAGTTTCAGGTACTTATGAAACTCAAATTAATGAGGTCTTATTAACAGCTTTGGTGCAAGCTGTTGAACCCTGGATTGCTTCTCGTTCACTATGTATTAATTTAGAAGGTTATGGAAGGGAAGAAATCTTTGATGATGTCGACTTATCCCGTACTTTAGGCTGGTTCAGCACTATTTTTCCAGTGTTTCTCGATCTTAAAAAGACAACAGACATACAAACTGCTCTAGAGTATGTTAAAACTCAACTGCGGAGTATTCCCAATCATGGTATAGGTTATGGTTTGTTGCGTTATCTGAGTGAGGAACAAGGGGCATTTTTGCGAGAGCGAATGCCAAATCCAGAAATTAGATTTAATTATTTAGGTCAATCTGACCAAGTATTCGATGATTCCGCTTTATTTTCCCCTGCTAAAGAATTTACCGGCGCAAAAAGAAGTTTACTGTCTCATCGTAACTATTTACTGGATATTAATGGAATTGTTGCAGGGGGCCAATTAGGAATAAGTTGGACCTATAGCAAAGAAATTCATAAGAGAGTTACTGTGGAAGCGATCGCTAACAGATATATGGAGAAGCTCAAAGAAATTATTACTTATTGTCAGTCTAGATCCCCTCAAAAAGATTCCTTAGCATCCAATAGAATCTTATCTACTCCTCAAACAAAAAATCCTTTAACAACTGGGAAAATTACCCTAGATGTTTTAAATGCTGAAGCAGTATTAGATCCTAAGATCCAGCCTGAAACCTCTTTTAAGTTTGTGGAGGAACCATTTAATATATTTTTAACGGGGGCAACAGGGTTTGTCGGAGTTTTCTTACTCTATGAACTCCTACAACAAACCGATGCTACGGTTTATTGCTTAATCCGAGCTACTGATATTCAATCAGGAATGAATAAGCTGAAGCATCATCTTGAATCTAATCTTCTATGGCACGAATCCTTTAGTAAGCGTATTGTTCCAGTGATTGGAGATTTATCTAAACCGCTTTTAGGTCTTGGTGAGAAACAGTTTCGCATGATGACTAATAAAGTTGATGTAATTTATCATAATGCGGCTTCAATTAATCTTGTTCATTCATACACTGCTTTGAAAGCATCTAATGTTTTAGGGACTCAAGAAATCCTCAGATTAGCCAGTCAAGTAAAAGTTAAACCCGTTAATTATATTTCAACTTTGAGCGTTATATCTTCTCGGGATCATGCTCAGGTGAAAGAAATTCAACAACTGTATAACTTTGATCATCAAGGAATTCCCTCTGGTGGTTATGCTCAAACTAAGTGGGTTTCAGAAAAGTTAATTACTATTGCACAAAGTCGAGGAATTCCTGTTTCTATTTATAGATTAGGACGAGTATCAGGCCATAGCAAAACTGGTGTCTGTAACAAAGATGATCGTTTGTATAGAATGATTGTCGGTTTTATACAGATGGGTTGTGTACCAAATTCCAACACTGTTGTTGATATGACCCCTGTAGACTACATCACCAAAGCTTTAATTTATTTATCGAGGAGAGAACAATCCCTGAGTAAAATCTTTCATTTATCGAATCATCAGCCCATTAACTCTTTTCAGCTTTTTGACTGGATACGTGAGTTTGGTTACTCAATTGAGCAAATATCTTTTGAGCAGTGGCAAACAAAATTAATGAGTGACTCCGAAAATGGTTTAGATAATCCACTGTATCCTTTAATTCCCTTTTTTGCTGGGAAGAGTGGCAAAGCTGCTCTTAAACAAGCGTCCTCCGAACAAACTGCCCACAGAAAATCATCCAACTCTCGATGTCAGAACACAGCCGATGGACTAGCAGAATCTTCCATTGTCTGCCCTCCAGCAGATGCAAAATTATTGAACACCTACTTTTCTTATTTAATTAAAAATGGTTTTTTGAATCCTCCCTCTCGTTAACGAAGTCCCCAAATTAGGGACTTCCATAATAATAATCACCGGATCTCAGATCCCGATCGATCCCTATTTTCCACCAGTTCAGAACATAACGAAGAAACCGATGATTATTTACTGGGATCTTCCTCAGAGAGAGTGGCGATCATTCGTTTTTAATTGAACTGACTCAAACTGAAAAGTAAATGATCACACTGGTTATTAAGTGAACAAACGTGCATATTAGGATTCAATCTGTTTTATTCCGTTTTAATGCTCACTCTTTATACCCTACCCATTCGTAAACTTTTTCAAAATAGAGACACACAAAGATGATGATTTCAGGAAAAGCAACAAGAGAAGGAACCCAACGTTACAAAGAACGGCACATAAAAAATTGTCATTCAAATTTCTTTCATGAAGTTGGGGAACTCACTCTCAGTTCTATTGGCCTGGGTACCCTTACTCCCCCATTAAATGAGCAGATTTATAATTTGCTCACTAAAGCAGTTGAAGAATCAATCCGCAATGGAGTCAACATGATTGACTCTTCCATCAGCTATGCTTATGAGCAAGCAGAACGTAGAGTAGGAGAGGGTATTCGCAATCTTATTGAGTCAGGAGAAGCATCAAGGGATGAACTAGTTATTTGTACAAAAGGAGGGATATTACCACATCCAACAAAAAATCGAGTTGAGTGGTTTGCTCAGAACTATATTGAGCCGAGTCAGTTCAGTATCAAGAAAACTGATCTTGTAGGAACTCGGTACTGTATCCACCCAGAATACCTTCAGGATCAACTGGATCGCAGTCTTGATAATCTTGGGGTTGAGACTATCGATATTTATTATATTCATAACCCAGAAAGACAGCTATCAAAATTTTCGCCCGATGTATTCTACAGTAAATTAAGAACTGCTTTTGAAGTAATGGAGGATGCCGTTGCATCTGGGAAAATCGGGGCTTATGGTATAGCTACTTGGGAAGGATCTCGTCTCCCTAGAACTGCTCGTAAATACATAGATTTAGCAAGAATAAAGTCTGTCGCTCAAGAAGCAGCAGGGAACAAAGAAGACAAACTCAAATTTATTCAACTTCCCTTGAATATGATCAGGCTAGAACCTCTCCTTTTGCCGACTCAGACAATTAATGGAAAAGCAGTTTCCATGTTAGAAGCGGCTTCTCATTTGGGCATTTTTCCAGTAGCCAGCCATTCTATTCATAAAGGGAGAATTGCTCAAAGAATTCCGGAAGATATCATTTCTGCTTTTGACAATAACTTTTTAAATGATTATCAACGCGGACTTCAATTTACCCGAAGTACTCCTGCTCTTGCCAGTGCGCTTGTGGGTATGACAAAACTAGAACATATTAAACAAAATTTAGCTCTTAAGGAGGTTTCATCCATTGAAAGAAAGAATTTCCGGAATATGACTCATTCAATTGAAGGAGCGTTATTTTTTCATTATAACTTTAGGCTCTTTTCCCATTATATCAAAACTATTTGGTAAAGTGAAAAATGCCTTTAAAAAAAGAAAAATCAACTGACATAACTATGCTATAGTCTATTGCTGGTTCTAACCCCGGATTTCTCACAAATTAATTTGAAAGCCCAATCCAGAGATGAAAAATGATAATTTTTAGGACTAATAGAAATTTTGAATATAGATGAATAAAAAAATTGACTTTGATTATCCAAAAGTTGAGTTTAAGAGGGAATAATTAGGGTTTGCTGAATAAAAGCAAAACCCTAATTATTCCGATAATTCTTTGTAATTCGTCTAAGGCTCCATCGGCTGGATCTACATTAGATGAACGAAGTTTAGCAACTAATAAATGATGCCCACAGAAAATATATAAAGGAGCATAACATACTCCGTGATAATAACTATTAAAAAATGCCCCTTCTTGATTACCATGTACTTGGTCATCCGTGACATCCATATCTAATATAATACTTAAGGGAGGTTTTTTATAAGACTCTAAAAAAAATTCGACAAAAGATTTTTCAATGGCTTCAAAGTTGGGTTCTATTTTATGATAACGACTCGTTTTTTGGTCGAGAATAGTCTCAGGACAATATTCCAATCTATTAATTGTACTTTTTCCAGCTAACCATCCCTTTTTATCTTCAAGTTCATTAAGCTTTTCTAAAGCGATCTTAAGGGCAGGATCGTGACGTAATTTATCATGGTCATTGACATCTTCATAGCCTAAAATAATTCCATAAAGCCTTTGTGCTAATAACTCATGAACGGAATGATCTACATAAGATTGATGACGATGATCTTGAAAACAGTTATCAAACTTCTCCGTAATTCCCAGTTTTTTATCCAACTCAGCTATCCAGACAATCCCCGCATCTGAAGTGATTAGTCCCCCATCAAAATTAGCGATTATTTCTTTTCCTTTCTGTTTACTAAAGTTGATTACTTGACGAGGGTTTCGGGGATGACTGGGACTTATTAAATCAGTTTAAGGTAAATTGCTTTAATAATTAAATTATAGCATATTTTATTCTAACAATCTAGTACTATTAGAGATTTTATTAATAATTTTTTTGGAAAAATGAGTGATTGATTTATCTTTTCATCTTTGTCTAATTCGGGTTAATTTTAACTTAAAATCTGACAACAGACTGTTGGTTGGGGAAATCTGCGATCGCTCTGTTCAAACCCACTTCCTGTAAGGCTTCTGTGTTTGGCGATCGCAGATTTTGTGAGAAATTCGGGTAACGCCTTTTGTTGAAATATCTGCGTAACATATTTCAGCCGCTTTTGTAACATGGAGGGGAAACAGTACGATAACCATTGAGAGAACCAGCCAGTAACAAGTTGTGCAACCAATTGATGTTAAAGGAAAAACCATTAAGAGCCTCAAACGGGGAACGAAAATCGCTGCCCCCATCAAGTTTTCGACGACCGTAAGGATGGAAGTTCCACAGTAGGGCATGGGCGCGCATTTGGAGACGAGCCGCTTCAATTGTGCCGTGGAAATACTGCATATCATCAAGAATTCGGTCTTGATAGTTCATTAATCGGTCTATTTGATTGCTAGTGCGATAACAACCAGGCATTTCGTATGCCATCTTCAGTTGAGAGCTTTTATCTTTTAGCGATCGCAATTTATCTTTAACCGAATCCAATTCAATCGATTTTTCACCCCATTCCAGTAATTGGACTTTGGACAAAAAAAGTTTGTTAGCGTATATTTTACGCTAAACTAAAATCCCAAAATATCGGCTCTGTATCAGTCAATAAAATTGGCTGACAAATAGGGCTAATCTATAGATTCTGAGGAAAACTAAGGAGCTTTTAAGTTTTCAGTTGATTTTTTGCTCCCTTTCTTGATAACATCATGACGAGTTCGTGGGGCTTTTTTGTAACCTTTAATACGTCCGGAAGAAAAACCTCGACGTTTGGGAAATTTGGCGAAAGTCCCCAAGGTCGTAATTATTCTTGAAAAGTCTCTTTGAACTAGACTAGGGGTGATTTTGATGGATTTATTAGTCTTCAAATACTGTTCCCAATCACGGGGTAAAACCACAGCTAATTTTCTGGCAGCCCACAAATTTACAGAAGAAAGAAGTGTTAGTTTAAACCAATTTTCTTCATGATGTACATCGGGAGTTAAATAAGATGTCATCAATAATCTTTGTTTACCAAATCGAAAAAGATGTTCCATGTCATAACGTTGTCGATAACACTGATAACAATCAACTAAACTTAACTCATCGCGCCGAGAACCAATAACAATAAGCCACATAGGTTTCCAAATACTATTTCTTTCTTGATCTCTGACAACAATCTGGAGTAAAGTAAAGGGGTGATTGTTCATTTTATAGTTTTTAGTTCCTCTCATTAACATCTGTTTCCATCCCGAAATAGTCACTGTTAATTGACGACCTTTTTTCGTTGTAAAGGGAACATGATGAACTTCATCAGGTTCAGTCCAAGTTTGGTCATCTTTAAGGTCAAATTTATCCCCATACCAACGGGGATGTCCCGAAGTTTTGGCTTGATTTGGGTCCCGAATAAATTGACGATAAAAAACTCGGTCACTTCTAACTCTTGTAATAGTAACTAGGTCTTCATGCTTAACTTGTTCCCCAATAAAATCCTTTTGGCTGTAGTCACTATCAGCCACTAAGACAGATAATTTATCAGAAAATAAAGAACTTTGCCAGATTTTTTTTAGTTGTTGATTGCCTTGATTTACTCCTTTATGTTTAGAGGGGACTCGCTCTCCTGATAAGGGGACAGGGAGTTGTGTCAATACCAAATAAGTTATAATGTTTTGAAGTGGGAGGAATTGTTCTCGATACCGCTGAAAATAAAGTCTCAATTCTCTGTTCATAATTAGGGTCAGTTTGAGTGGGTAAAAACTCTTGAATTCCTCTATATAAACTGTTATAATCTCTTCTAAATAAAGGATTGAGAGACAATTCAACGACTGAGTGAGCTTGTTGGTTACTGGAGAGGGCATCGAGTAATTCTATAATAGTTTCTTTTCTAGCTTTTAGTCCTTGGAAGAGGTTAGACCTCCACACCAGGAATTCCTCGACAGACGTAGCCGTTTCATTTTTGGTCATTTTTAAAATTTATTACCTTATTAATTAGCGGAATATATACGCTAACATCAAAAGAGGTTGTTTGTTACAGTTAAGGCTAATGTCATCACATTCCGAACTTAAGACCAGTCAAGATGTCCACCTGAGAGCCAAACAAATTAAGAGTCTAATTCGCTCTCTTAAACAGAAAATAAAGAAAATTGAACGGGAAGGGGAAGTAGCACCAGCTAATTGTCATATTATTCGTTATCAGGTTAATCGAAAGGGAACAATCTACTGGTATTATAAACTACAGGCTGCTGAATCAATTTTTCCTATGGCCACTAATAATGAGAAAAAAACCAAATATAAATATTTAGGACGAGCCGGAAGTTCTGCTCATATTGATGCTGTAGAAAAACTCACTAGAAGAAATCTCATTGATGAATTAGAACGAGTCATTCAATCTCTAACGGAAAGCTACTTAGATATCTATATTGGAACCGAAACTGAATGAAGCTATTTAATATTTAAAATCCCCTAAAAAGATGGAAAGAGAGTTTTTAAAATCACCTTAATTCTCTATTTTAGCTCTGGAGATATGTTTAGCGTAAAATTTACGCTAACAATTGTTTTTTATCCAAAGTCCAATGCCCTAACATGATGACTATTGTACTTGTGCTTTCTTGGTTTGAAGAACACATTAAGCTTCCTACCCCTTCTGGTAGGATTTTTATGTTCTCTAATTTCACAACTCTTTTTTGCTCATTGTGATAAAACCTTTTTAATTTTTTCTTTAATTCTCTTTTAAAAGCTTTTATTTCTTCTTTAATCGAGTCTCCAGTTGAATTGCCACTACATTCCCTGAATGGTAAAAGAACCGTTAAGCTTAAGATTATTTCTTCTGGGTAAGCTAATACTTTTTCAAGTTCAATGGTAATTATTTTGCCAATAATTGCCAAAACTCTCCAATCTGCTAAGTTAATTTTTAACTTTCTGTGATTTCTCAGGGAAAAGATATTTTCCGCCAATTGATCTACTGCTATGACTTTAGTATCACGTTTATTTAGCTTTAACCATGCTATATCCTCAGATATAGACATTTGCTGTTGACGATACATACTAACAAGAGATGAATCCACTTCTAAAATATTCGGTAGCAAAGACATCCCACTTGGACCATTTTCTCCTATTTGATAAATTACTTTGAGTTCACTCGCACCTAGATCGGCACAAACATTCATCTGCATTGATGATGAATTATTCATCACTCCTCCATCTAAAATATATCAACAGTTCTTAGGTACACCCTAAACAACGATTTCAACTCGTCAGTGGTTTACGGGCTTACCTTCGTTAACTATCACCGCGTTAACTATGGGTATTTACGAAATATAAATCTTTTGGTCATTAGGGAGGGGGGAATGACCTTGAGTATTAACCTAGCGCATACATTTTTTTTTGTCAACTCTCTCTATTTTCTGAGAGCCATTCGTTGCTATCGCAACAGTAAGAAGTGAATCATCCATTTCCTGCTTAAATAACAATCTTTTACTGGGGAATACCCAGTTTTTTTTCTGGTTGAGTTGCCGTTGCAATCCTATGAACCGATAAGCAATACATTAACAATACATTTGTAACACAAGATTAAAGATTAGAGAAAATATCAACCCTTATTTGTACTGCTTATTGTACTGTTATTTTATCCTTTTTTTCCAGAAACTTCCAGAACATTCCCAACTTTTTCAAACATCCCCTTTTTTGTCACCATTATGCTTATAAACATATTACATTAAGTTTTTAGGGTAAAGAGAAATTAAGAATGAGCAAAAAACTTTTTCCAAGACGTTTCAAGAGTTCCTAAAACCTCATTTATCATCATTTATTAATATTTATAGCCATGAATTACCCGTTCATTTCAGGTTGAAAAAAAAAGGATCACACAAAGGAGTTTGTGCTAGATTAAAGTAACCAGGTTGAACCTATGTCAAAAATTTTTCGACCCCTCAAAAACTGCCTTATTTTTTTTCAAAAAATTATCGTTTCTGTTTCATGTTGAGCAACATTGTTAAAGGAAGTCATTTTTTTCAAGCCCTTCAGTACGCAAAGGACAAAAAACAATCTCTTGTCTTAATCAAAAAAGTTAGTGGGCGCACCGTCAAACAACAAGTTAATTCTTTTGAGCAAGTTTGGGACAAGAGAAGACGAGTACAACGTCCCATGTTCCACGTCAGTTTGTCACTCCATCACGACGACGTGGTTTCTGCTGTTACCTGGCGGAAGATCATTCGTCGTTACTTGAGGGAGATGGGTTATAAGAACTGTCCTTATATTGCTATTAGGCATAGCGATTGCCTACATGACCACGTGCATATCATTGCTTCAAGAATCACCCATGCTGGCGAGTTAGTTAGTGATTCATGGGATTATCTCAAATCTCAAAATGTTCTACGTCGCATCGAAGCTGACTTTGAGTTAACCCCCTGCCCTAGTTCTAATGAATGCTATGAGCGACCCCCCAAAATCTGGGAAATCCAGAAGAATCAACAAGAGCTAAGACGCTGGATGCAAAATATGGTGAGGGAAACCGCTATTCAATCCGCCAATTTACCCGAATTGGTCGCTAATTTAGCCCAAAAACAAATTAATGTGCATTTTACCCCTCAAGGATTACGTTATGAATGGAGAATAGATACATATTGGGATGAAAATGGGAATGCTCAACCTACGTCTTATACCGGCTCAACCTTGGGTAAAGTCTTTACTGAATACGGTTTAAAACGATATTTATTGTCACATCGCAGCGATAGCGAATTATTAAGCGCAACACTCTTTAGAGCAGAGGATACTGTGTTAAGTCCTTGGTTGACCCCTGACAAAGCTAAACGTCTTTACTATCAGTATTCTGCTCAAGCTGATAATTTGAGTCAAACAGCCCAGATAGCTGCTCAAGATGGTTGGAATTGGGACGCAATACGGTTTATGCTCTCTCAATCTCAATGGTTCGCTTATATCAAAAAGAAATTGGTTAGAGACTTGGCTTTAAAAGCTTTGAATGTGGCGATCTCCCTTGGCACAGATTACACGGACCCTGGCATGGACTACGAGAAAAATTACGTCCAAAAAGCTTTTGCTAATCATGGTTATAGGTCTTATTTACGGTCTATTGGTCTGTCAATTACTACTGCTACTACTGTTATCGAAACTCCTACGATAACTGAACTTCTCTTACAGCAGAAAACTAACGAGAAAGAAGAGAATATCATCCCCCAAAGTGATGAACAGCCAATTATTCCCAACCCTCAACATCAACCTCAAAGATCCACTATTTCTCAACCAGATAATGATTATTATTTCGGTCTAGGATAAATTATTTGTAGTCCTTATAACTATTTAGGCATTATTAAAAATGGAGGAGTGTGATGTCTTACTCTCAAAAAAATACCGACACCTTGGCTACCATCACCGAAGCACTGAGCCAACAAACCGTGGATCGGCTCAAACAACTCCTCCCACACCTGTCAACCAGTGAAAAACCAACTCGCAAAGCCGAAATCATTGCCCTAATTGAACAGCACTTACAGGGCAAAAAACTTCAGTCCTTATGGCAACAATTAGACTCCTTACAACAGGCGGCCGTTGCCGAAGTTGTACATTCAAAAGACTCTCAATTTGATGCCGGCCGTTTTCAAGCCAAATACGGAGCGTTGCCCAATTTCGGGTCTCGGAGTTCCTACGGCACTCAACAAACAACCTCTCCATTAGGATTGTTTCTCTATGGATATGTGATGCCTCTTGAACTTAAGCAACGTTTGCAGAAGTTAGTCCCCCCGCCAATATCGATGAAACTTAAGTCATCTAAAGATATTCCCCCAACCATTGAACAACGTTGGCAAGAATTTAATTACGATACCCGTAAACGTATCCAACGAGTCCAACAAATTCCTCTCGAACAGGGATTGAGAGAGCGAAGTGCCCCCCAGGAATTATTAGCTGTCCTGCGACTCATTGACGCAGGGAAGGTGTCAGTAAGCGAGAAAACCCGTTTACCTTCAGCCGCCACCCTCAAGGCCCTGACCCCGCTTCTGGAAGGGAGCGACTACTACACAGATATCCAGAAAAAAGACAACCCTCTTGCCTACCAAGAAATCGGGTCTCTTCGTGCCTTTGGCTGGGCCATGCTGGTTCAGGCTGGAGGGTTAGCTGAGTTGTCAGGGAAAAAACTCAAATTGACCAAGGCGGGTCAAAAAGCCCTAAGATATGCCCCAGAACAGACCCTGAAAACCCTCTGGAAAAAATGGCTGAAGACGAAAATCTTGGATGAATTTAGGCGGATTAATGCCATTAAAGGACAAACGGGAAAAGGTCAAAGAAGCATGACCGCCGTTGGTGGGCGACGAGAGGCTATTGCTGGGGCCCTCGGTGATTGTCCGGTCAATCAATGGGTTGAAGTCGATGAATTCTTCCGCTATATGCAAGGATCAGATTATGAGTTTGAAATCACCCGTAATCCCTGGAATCTTTACCTCTGTGACCCCCAATATGGCAGTTTAGGCTACGAAGGGTTTCATGACTGGAGTATGTTGCAGGGAAGGTATGTTCTCTGTTTGTTGTTTGAGTATGCAGCCACCTTGGGCATGGTGGATGTGGCTTATATTTCTCCGGTAGGAGCGAGGGACGATTATGACGACAATTGGGGGGTGGATGATTTGGAGTTCCTCAGTCGTTATGACGGCTTGATCTATTTCCGCTTAACGCCCTTGGGGGCCTACTGTTTGAACTTAGAAGCTGATTATACTCCAGCCCCGTTAGAAATACGCCCCGTTTTGCGGGTGTTACCCAATCGAGAAATTGTGGCGGTGTCAGATTCTCTAACTGCGGCCGATGTCCTCGCTTTGGAGATTTATGCACAAAAAGTGTCTGATGCGGTGTGGCGTTTAGACTTAACCACGTTACTAAAAGCGGTGGCTGAAGGTCGTTCGGTCGAAGAACTGGCCGAATTTTTAAAGGCACGCTCCTCAGAACCGTTACCTCAGACGGTTGAGCAATTTTTAGCTGACGTGCAATGGAGAAGTGGCAGTTTAAAGGATGTAGGGACTGGCCGGATAATTGAATGTAGTGACCCAGCTCTGGCGGCTTTGATTGCTAATGATTCCCGAACGAAAAAGTATTGTTTCTTGGCGGGGGAATCTCGTTTAGTGGTGCCGGTGGCATCAGAAACCAAGTTTCGCAATGCTTTACAGAAGTTAGGGTATAGTTTGCCTAAACTAAGTTAAGTTTTTAAAACGAAAGGGGAGATCCCCGCTTTCGTCATCATCGTTTGCTCATTTTAGAGATGTCCTACAATCCTGAAAACGCCCTCATCGTCCAAAGCGACCGCACCATCCTTCTCGAAGTCCATGCTCCTACCGCAGGAGCCGCCAGAGAAGCCATCGCCCCCTTCGCTGAACTGATTAAAAGTCCCGAACACGTTCACACTTACCGCCTCACTCCCTTAAGTATTTGGAATGCACGAGCGGCAGGATTAGGGGTTGAGCAGATGGTTAAAGCGCTGCAACAATACACCAAATATCCCCTGCCCTCATCGATCATTGAGGAAATTGAAACTTTAGGAAGGCGTTATGGACTGACTCGTCTCTTTAAGTCTGACGATGGCTTTTTCCTGATTCTCAAAGTGGCTGATGAAGCGTTAGCTGAATTACTACTGAGGGAAAAACCGATTGCTCCCTTGTTGGAGAAACGTCTTTCTCCTCTCTCTTTCCAAGTCCCAACCCAATTTCGGGGACTGCTCAAAAAAGCCCTCGTTGAAGTGGGCTATCCCGCCGAAGATTTAGCCGGATACGTCCAGGGAGATGCCCTGCCCCTGAAGTTGCGCTCAACGGCCCAAAGTGGTCAACCTTTTGTCTTGCGTCCCTATCAACTTGAAGCGGCTGATGTCTTCTATCAGTCGGGGCGTGTTCAAGGAGGAAGTGGTGTCATTTGTCTCCCCTGTGGGGCGGGTAAAACCATTGTTGGGATGGCCGCCATGGCCCAGGTGCAGGAAAATACCCTCATCCTCACCACTAGCTTAACGTCGGTACGCCAGTGGCGGCGGGAATTACTCGATAAAACCGAGCTACCAGAAGAGGTTATCGCCGAATATTCTGGAGAGATGAAAGCGACAGGACCGATAACTCTAGCTACCTATCAGATTCTCACTTATCGACCCCATAAAGACGCTGATTTTCCTCACTTTTCCCTGTTTCAAGCCCGTTCTTGGGGCTTAATTATCTATGATGAGGTTCACCTCCTCCCGGCTCCAGTTTTCCGCATTACGGCAGAACTACAGGCCAGACGGAGGTTAGGACTGACGGCCACCTTGATTCGGGAGGATGGGCGAGAAAGCGATGTTTTTGCCCTCATCGGACCGAAACGCTACGATGTTCCCTGGCGGGAGTTAGAAAGCCAGGGGTTCATTGCTCAAGCCATTTGTCGGGAGATTCGGGTTCCCCAAGACAGTGAAGAACAGATGCGCTACGCTGTTGCCCCCCGCCGCCAGCAATTCCGTGTGGCGGCCGAAAACCCGCGCAAACTAGAAGTCGTCAGACAACTGCTCATAGACGAGATAGGGCATAAAATCTTGGTCATTGGGGAATATATAGAGCAACTGAGGACTTTAGCCGAGTTGACCAAGTTTCCCCTCATCACTGGCAAAACCACCCAGAAGCAACGGGAAGTTCTCTACCAGAAATTTCGCTCTGGAGAAATAGACGGCTTAGTGTTGTCTAGGGTGGGGAATTTCGCCCTAGATTTACCCGATGCGGATGTGCTGATTCAGGTTTCTGGGAAATATGGCTCTCGACAGGAAGAAGCCCAACGCTTAGGACGGATTTTGCGCCCTAAATCTGATGGGAGAACCGCCAGATTTTACACCTTGGTTTCCGAGCGGACTTGTGAAGAGGATTTTGCCCGTCACCGACAGTTATTTTTAACTGAGCAAGGTTACGGCTATCAGATTAACTAGTGCAGCTTAGCAAAAATAATCCACCAGTCACTTATGATCTTTAAAGCCCTTAAATTTCCAAACGAACGGCTTAGCAAAATGTTGATTAAAGTAATCAATAAAATTGAGAATTTTTTGGGATAGTTCTTCAGTTGAACGGACAGTAATTCTTTTGAGTAAACGCCGGACTAAGATCGAAAACCAACACTCAATTTGATTAAGCCACGATGTATGTTTGGGAATATAAACAAAGCGAATTCGATGAGATTCATCTGATAAAAAATCTGCTCTGCTGTCCATAGATTGCAAAATCCCCTCCTTTCCTTTTCTCCCCAAATCAATAGTAATTCCACAGCTTTCTGCTACTAATTTGACTAAGCTTTCCGATTTATGAGTGTTGAGTTGATCTACAATAAAAATCCATTCTGCTTTTTCATCAATCTTAATCGTTCTCTGGATATGTTCAGAAAAATCTTGTTCTGTTCTTGTCGGTCCAATAGAGGGACTAACAACTTTTCCTCTTGCCACATCCCAGTTCGCAATCAAGCTTAAAGTTCCGTGTCTTTCATATTCAAATTCGATTTTTTCTACTTGTTTAGGCTTGATTCTTTTGTTCGGAAATAATCTCTCAAGAGCTTGAATCCCTGTCATTTCATCTGTACTAATTAAATGAATTCCTTGTTCTAACAAAGTTTTAGCTTCTTGATGAAGTTCACAGATATATTTGACTTGCTTTTTAAATTTTAAGGGATCATCAATTTTGGCATTTAACCAGTAACGAACGAGATGTGGTTGTAATGTCGCTTCTTTTTAAAAAACGCCCCACACTACGGGGGGAAATCTTTTCGACAATTCCTCTTTTTATGGCTTCATCCGCCAACTCTGAAGGTGTCCAATGGCTCACTGGTCTGTCTGATTTTTCACATTCTTCACAAGCGATCGCTACAATCTGGACTACTTGTTCGACCGTAAAGGATTTTGTTGTTCCAGGTCTTGGGCGATCGCTTAAAATTCCTTTGATCAAGACCATTAATGCTTTCTCCGTTACCTGTTGTTCTTCGGCGGCACTCAGTTTTTCTCTCTCCTCAAACCATCGCGATCGCCACTGACGCACTTGTACTCGGTCTAATTCTAATCTTCGACTAATCGAACTATTGCTCTCTCCTGATGCTGCGGCTAAGATTAGCTTGGCTCGTCTAACAAGGCGATAGGGGTTTGTTGTCCCTCTCACTATTTGTTGGAGTACTGTTTTCTGTAGGTTGGAGAGGTTAATTGGCAATGCTTTTATCATGGACATCAACTTCGAGATTCTTCCGTTAGTTTCATTGAAACACATTGTCGTGGCTAGTCACGAAACTTTCTGTAAAAATCTGGTGGATTACTTTCGCCAAGCTGCACTAGTTACCTATTCTCTGAAGATACTCAAAACTTAGAAGAAGAAAAAGAACAGGAATAGGAGTTACGCATTGACAGATGGTTTACAATGTGCATAGTCCAAACAGAGAAAGCTATCGCTGTTAACAAAAAGCAAAAAACTGATAAAATAGAGAGGATTATAAGAACTGGAGGTAGATATCCGAACTATAACGAAGAAATCAACGGCTAAATGTCATTTAGAACTCTATACTTACTATTTAATTGCTGAATCCAAATATTCGGGTTGTAATCGTTTATCCGAGATATTTGAGGATTTATCTCATGATAGTGTTAACCGTTTTTTATTAAGAGAAAGCTATAAACCTGTTGATTTATTCAATGAATTTAAACAGCACATTGAACTGAGTGGGGGAACCTTAAGTATTGATGATACAGTCATTGAAAAACTTTATAGTAATCCTAAATTAAGTAAATTTATTGGTTATTTCTGGTCAGGAAATAAACATAAAACTATCAAAGGAATTAATTTAGTTACTTTATTATATACTGACCCTAATGGAATTTCAGTCCCTCTAAATTATCGACTTTATGATAAAGAAGATAATCTGTCTAAAAATGATTATTTTCGGATGATGCTATCGGAAGTTTTAGCTTGGGGACTGAGGCCAATTTATGTAACTGGTGATAGTTGGTATTCATCTAAAGAGAACCTTAAATTTTTGAAAAAACAAGAATTAGGTTTCATGATAGGAATAGCTAAAAATCGACAAGTATCAATCGTTAAAGGACAATATCAATCCGTTGAAAGCTTAGAAATAGAGGAAAATGGGACAATTGTTTACTTAAAAGAGTTTGGCGAAGTTAAAGTATTTAAGAAACATTTCAAAAACGGGATGCTTCGTTTTTATATTTTATTTGACAAAGAGAATAAAGACTTAAGAGAAACAGATAAAACTCTATTTACTTTGTTGAAAACAACTCATTGGATTATTGAATGTTACCATCGTGCGCTCAAACAATTATGTGGTATCAATAAATTTATAGTCAGAAAATCAGAAGCTATATTGACCCATTTCTTTAGTTCTTTACGGGCTTTTATTAAACTTGAATTAATGAGAGCTAATGAGTTAATTGATAATTGGTATCAACTCCAAAGAGAATTGTCTATTGAAGTTAATCGGAATTTTATTTTAGAGCAAATAAATTTGAAATTATCAGCCTAATTTATAGATTAGTTATTGTTATTATTACGTCAATTTTAATGACTCTAATAATTAGCGATCGTTGTCTCTCTTTAAAGCTACTCATATTTAAGTTAATTTGTCAATGCGTAACTCCTAAGGAAGTAGAAATACTCAGTGAAGATAATGGTGGAGAAATTTCTATCCCAGATTCCGCACTTCAAAAAGTAGCATTAAATACTACAAGGCTGGGGTTAACAATTAAGTATAATTGCTTAAGCTCTTGAAGACAAAAAAGTGGGATAATTGTTTAAGTTGTTTCCTCTGTAAAAAAAGAGCGAAAAATGTCTTATTTAGAAGAAATACAAGTTAAAAATTTAGACCATTTAGGGATAGTAGCTGGCTTAATTGATGAAATAGGAATAGTCAAAATAATTAATAATAAATTAGGAATAGATGTTAGAGAAAAAATCTCAGCAGGTACAGTAGTTAAGTCTATTTTAATCAATGGACTAGGATTTGTTTCAAGACCTCTATATTTATTCAGTCAGTTTTTTCAAGATAAAGCCATTGAGAAATTGTTAGGAGAAAGAATTAAACCTGATTACCTTAATGATGATAAAATTGGGAGAGTAATGGATGAATTATATAAATATGGACTAAATGATATTTTTATTGAAGTAGTTTTAGAAGTAATTAAAAAATTTGAAATAGATCTTAAATACTCCCATTTAGATTCCACATCATTTCATTTAGATGGAGAATATAAAAGGGAAGAAGATAAAGAGAAACAGGAAGAAGAAAAAATTATTAAAGAAAGACCAATTTTTATTAAGAAAGGATATTCTCGGGATCATAGACCAGACTTAAAACAATGTGTCTTGGATTTAATAACAAGCCAAGATGGAGATATTCCATTATTTGTGAGAGTAGGAGATGGAAATGAATCTGATAAAGCTGTATTTGGAAAAGTTTTAGTAGAATTCAAAAAGCAAATAAAGTTTGATAGTATCATGGTTTGTGATAGTGCTTTATATGGTCAAGAAAATCTCCAACTAATCCAACATTTAAAATGGATAACGAGAGTTCCAATGACCATAAAAAAAGCAAAAGAATTAGTGCAAAATATAGAGGTGGAAGAAGTAAAAGATGAAGATAAAGAAAAAAGAAGTGACCTAAATTTAGAAAGTTATACCTGGAAAGAAGAAATTGTTACTTATGGTGGAATCAAGCAAACTTGGTTAATAGTCTTGAGTGAAAAAAGACAGAAAAGTGATTTGGAAAAACTAGAAAAACAACTTTCCCAAGAAGAGAAGAAATCCCAAAAATTTCTTAAAGAAATACAATCTGAAGAATTTGAACATCCTCAAGCTGCTCGATATAAATTAAAAGCTATTAATAAAAAATTGAGATTGTTGGAAATAAAAGAAGTTGAACTGATTGAAACTTACTCGAAAAAAAAGGAAAAGATTTATAAAATGATTAGTCTGATCATCAAAAAAGGTGAAGAGATAAGTAGAAAGACTAAAGAAGCAGGAAAATTTATTTTAGCAACTAACTTAGTAGAGGAAAATAAATTAGAAGCTAGTGAAATTCTGATAACTTATAAAAACCAGCAATCTACGGAAAGAGGATTTCGATTTTTGAAAGATCCCTTATTTTTTACTGATAGTTTCTTCGTTGAAAAACCAGAAAGAATAGAAACAATGTTATTTTTAATGTCTTTGTGTTTGTTGATTTATAACTTGGGGCAAAGAGAATTAAGAAATTGTTTAAAAAGAGTCAAAAAAGGAATAAATAATCAAGTAGGGAAAGTAACATTGCGTCCGACTTTGAGGTGGATATTTCAATGTTTTCAAGGTATTCATTATGTGATTTTAAACGGAGTCAAACAAATTGTCAATTTAACAGAAGAAAGGCGTTTTATATTGAGTTTATTACCTGCATCTTGTCAAAGATATTATCTATAAATTGAATTGGATAAAGCAAAAATAATAAAAGAATAAGAGTCTAATGATATCAAATGAGAAGAGGAAACTCTCCTTCGTTTGTGCTGAGTCTTGCTAAGTTTTCAATGAGTATAAATCTTCTTAATTTGATTATTTTTCCTAAAAATTTAATGAAAAGAGAAATATTCTTGCCCAGGTATGATTTTCGGACTTTTTAAAACTATGTATTTTTTTATACTACATTTTGAAGTGCGGAATCTGGGTTCTATTGAAAATGATGCCACTATTTCTGAGGCGGTAACTGAAACTGAGACAAACTGCTGTGACAAGGATATAATCAGCGATACAGAAGTTGAGCTAAAGTCGTTACCCTCTGAAACTGAATCTGAAAATGAGGTAACTGACGTTGATTGGGAAGACGTGGTGACTGAAATTGATCAACAGATGACTCGACTTGGTTGGGATATCGAACGAGGACAACGGTATCTCATTGGAAAATATGGCGTTCGCTCTCGGATTAAGTTAAGCGATCGCCAACTCTTAGAATTTCTCGGTTATCTCAAATCAATCCCCACGTTCCGAGTAGGGCAAACAGTGCTTTTTCAAGGTGTGAGGGTGATGATTGAGCGATTTGTTAATGATGTTGTGGCTGTGGTTAGATCCTCTGAGAACCCCAAAGACAAAGCCTTTGAAGCGGCGCTCGTTCATCTTAGTCTGGTCTAAGGCGTGGAGGAAAAATCCCTTTGTTTGGGGTGGGTTGTCACACTGATTTCTACATTGTGATTGAGCCGACCTAAGATCAGGATAAGTCGATCAATAGTAAAACGTCTGAGATTCGCACCACGAATGCGAACAAACTCGCTGTGATCTACCCCAGTTTTCTCTTGTGCCTGACGGGTTGATAAATCTTCTTGGTCTAAAACCTTGATGATTTCTGCTGCCAGCAAGGCTTTTGCTTGGCGGACATCGGCTTCCCCATCTCCCATGTCTTTATAGACATTGCCACTTCCATGTACCAATTCTAAGGGTTCTTCTGTCATGAGAGTGCCTCCCGTAGTTGTTTAAGTCGTCTCTTAATCAGTTCGACCTCTTGTCGAGGTGTTTTGATACCTATTTTTGATTTTTTCTGAAAGGCATGAATCACCCAAATGGCTTCCCCTAGTTGCACTGCATAAATGGTTCGATAGGCATCACCCTTAAAAGGTAGTGCTATCTCAAAAACTCCAGACCCCGCGCCTTTAAATGGTTTGGCTAAGGATGACTTCGCCCCTTCTGCTGCAATAGTTAAAGCATCAAGAACAATATCCTGCGCTTCAGAGGGAAATTTTCTAAAATCCTTTTGTGCAGCTTTAATCCACGATATACGCCGAGTATTACGCATACCCTTATGGTGGCATAATTGTCACCTGTCGTCAACGATTCTATCTCCTCGTGGTGCGATGATGATGTCAGTTGACAGTTACCCTGCTATTGATGGTAACTTCTCGTAAAAAGGTAACGGCGATAATGCTGATGATGTAAAGGTTTCAGACAACGACTCTAATCCTAGTGCAGCTTGGCGAAAGTAATCCACCAGATTTTTACAGAAACTTTCGTGACTAGCCACGACAATGTGTTTCAATGAAACTAACGGAAGAATCTCGAAGTTGATGTCCATGATAAAAGCATTGCCAATTAACCTCTCCAACCTACAGAAAACAGTACTCCAACAAATAGTGAGAGGGACAACAAACCCCTATCGCCTTGTTAGACGAGCCAAGCTAATCTTAGCCGCAGCATCAGGAGAGAGCAATAGTTCGATTAGTCGAAGATTAGAATTAGACCGAGTACAAGTGCGTCAGTGGCGATCGCGATGGTTTGAGGAGAGAGAAAAACTGAGTGCCGCCGAAGAACAACAGGTAACGGAGAAAGCATTAATGGTCTTGATCAAAGGAATTTTAAGCGATCGCCCAAGACCTGGAACAACAAAATCCTTTACGGTCGAACAAGTAGTCCAGATTGTAGAGATCGCTTGTGAAGAATGTGAAAAATCAGACAGACCAGTGAGCCATTGGACACCTTCAGAGTTGGCGGATGAAGCCATAAAAAGAGGAATTGTCGAAAAGATTGCCCCCCGTAGTGTGGGGCGTTTTTTAAAAAGAAGCGACATTACAACCACATCTCGTTCGTTACTGGTTAAATGCCAAAGTTGATGATCCCTTAAAATTTAAAAAGCAAGTCAAATATATCTGTGAACTTCATCAAGAAGCTAAAACTTTGTTAGAACAAGGAATTCATTTAATTAGTACAGATGAAATGACAGGGATTCAAGCTCTTGAGAGATTATTTCCGAACAAAAGAATCAAGCCTAAACAAGTAGAAAAAATCGAATTTGAATATGAAAGACACGGAAATTTAAGCTTGATTGCGAACTGGGATGTGGCAAGAGGAAAAGTTGTTAGTCCCTCTATTGGACCGACAAGAACAGAACAAGATTTTTCTGAACATATCCAGAGAACGATTAAGATTGATGAAAAAGCAGAATGGATTTTTATTGTAGATAAACTCAATACTCATAAATCGGAAAGCTTAGTCAAATTAGTAGCAGAAAGCTGTGAAATTACTATTGATTTGGGGAGAAAAGGAAAGGAGGGGATTTTGCAATCTATGGACAGCAGAGCAGATTTTTTATCAGATGAATCTCATCGAATTCGCTTTGTTTATATTCCCAAACATACATCGTGGCTTAATCAAATTGAGTGTTGGTTTTCGATCTTAGTCCGGCGTTTACTCAAAAGAATTACTGTCCGTTCAACTGAAGAACTATCCCAAAAAATTCTCAATTTTATTGATTACTTTAATCAACATTTTGCTAAGCCGTTCGTTTGGAAATTTAAGGGCTTTAAAGATCATAAGTGACTGGTGGATTATTTTTGCTAAGCTGCACTAGTTACCTATTTTCTGAAGATACTCAAAACTTAGAAAAGGAAAAAGAGCAGGGAGTAGAAATACTTGGTGAAGATAATGGTGGAGAAATTTCTATTGATTGGACTTTGGACAAAAAAAGTTTGTTAGCGTATATTTTACGCTAAACTAAAATCCCAAAATATCGGCTCTGTATCAGTCAATAAAATTGGCTGACAAATAGGGCTAATCTATAGATTCTGAGGAAAACTAAGGAGCTTTTAAGTTTTCAGTTGATTTTTTGCTCCCTTTCTTGATAACATCATGACGAGTTCGTGGGGCTTTTTTGTAACCTTTAATACGTCCGGAAGAAAAACCTCGACGTTTGGGAAATTTGGCGAAAGTCCCCAAGGTCGTAATTATTCTTGAAAAGTCTCTTTGAACTAGACTAGGGGTGATTTTGATGGATTTATTAGTCTTCAAATACTGTTCCCAATCACGGGGTAAAACCACAGCTAATTTTCTGGCAGCCCACAAATTTACAGAAGAAAGAAGTGTTAGTTTAAACCAATTTTCTTCATGATGTACATCGGGAGTTAAATAAGATGTTATCAATAATCTTTGTTTACCAAATCGAAAAAGATGTTCCATGTCATAACGTTGTCGATAACACTGATAACAATCAACTAAACTTAACTCATCGCGCCGAGAACCAATAACAATAAGCCACATAGGTTTCCAAATACTATTTCTTTCTTGATCTCTGACAACAATCTGGAGTAAAGTAAAGGGGTGATTGTTCATTTTATAGTTTTTAGTTCCTCTCATTAACATCTGTTTCCATCCCGAAATAGTCACTGTTAATTGACGACCTTTTTTCGTTGTAAAGGGAACATGATGAACTTCATCAGGTTCAGTCCAAGTTTGGTCATCTTTAAGGTCAAATTTATCCCCATACCAACGGGGATGTCCCGAAGTTTTGGCTTGATTTGGGTCCCGAATAAATTGACGATAAAAAACTCGGTCACTTCTAACTATTGTAATAGTAACTACGTCTTCATGCTTAACTTGTTCCCCAATAAAATCCTTTTGGCTGTAGTCACTATCAGCCACTAAGGCAGATAATTTATCAGAAAATAAAGAACTTTGCCAGATTTTTTTTAGTTGTTGATTGCCTTGATTTACTCCTTTATGTTTAGAGGGGACTCGCTCTCCTGATAAGGGGACAGGGAGTTGTGTCAATACCAAATAAGTTATAATGTTTTGAAGTGGGAGGAATTGTTCTCGATACCGCTGAAAATAAAGTCTCAATTCTCTGTTCATAATTAGGGTCAGTTTGAGTGGGTAAAAACTATTGAATTCCTCTATATAAACTGTTATAATCTCTTCTAAATAAAGGATTGAGAGACAATTCAACGACTGAGTGAGCTTGTTGGTTACTGGAGAGGGCATCGAGTAATTCTATAATAGTTTCTTTTCTAGCTTTTAGTCCTTGGAAGAGGTTAGACCTCCACACCAGGAATTCCTCGACAGACGTAGCCGTTTCATTTTTGGTCATTTTTAAAATTTATTACCTTATAAATTAGCGGAATATATACGCTAACATCAAAAGAGGTTGTTTGTTACAGTTAAGGCTAATGTCATCACATTCCGAACTTAAGACCAGTCAAGATGTCCACCTGAGAGCCAAACAAATTAAGAGTCTAATTCGCTCTCTTAAACAGAAAATAAAGAAAATTGAACGGGAAGGGGAAGTAGCACCAGCTAATTGTCATATTATTCGTTATCAGGTTAATGGAAAGGGAACAATCTACTGGTATTATAAACTACAGGCTGCTGAATCAATTTTTCCTATGGCCACTAATAATGAGAAAAAAACCAAATATAAATATTTAGGACGAGCCGGAAGTTCTGCTCATATTGATGCTGTAGAAAAACTCACTAGAAGAAATCTCATTGATGAATGAGAACGAGTCATTCAATCTCTAACTGAAAGCTACTTAGATATCTATATTGGAACCGAAACTGAATGAAGCTATTTAATATTTAAAATCCCCTAAAAAGATGGAAAGAGAGTTTTTAAAATCACCTTAATTCTCTATTTTAGCTCTGGAGATATGCTTAGCGTAAAATTTACGCTAACAATTGTTTTTTATCCAAAGTCCAATTGCTACCTTAGGATGTTTAATTCTCTGGTTTGGGTGGTTTGGTTTCAACGCTGGGTCTACATTAGAATTGAATTCTCCTGCGGTAGCCCATATACTTGTCAATACTCTTGTCGCAGGGGCAACAGGTGGCATCATAGGAACCCTATCAGCCTGGTTTATGTTTGATAACAAGCCTAGTTTAACCTTCATTATCAATGGAATTTTGGCAGGGTGTGTCAGCATCACCGCTTCTTGTGCTTATGTTCATCTATTGAGTGCAGTTTTTATTGGGATGGTCGGGGGTTGGTTTGTAGTATGGGCAACCGATTTTATCGATCGATTTGGAATAGACGACCCGGTAGGAGCCATTCCTGTTCATCTTTTCTGTGGTTTTTGGGGAACATTAGCGGTTGGATTCTTTAGTGCTGGCCCGGGTGTTGTTGATTGGGTGATTTCCGAGAAAGCTTTTCCCATAGGGGGTAATCGCTTGGACTAAAGGCTTTCAAGAAATAAAAGGAACAGAGAGTTAGCGGATCTTGGTACACAACTTTAAAATTTCATAATTGGCTTGTCTGAAAAAACAGAAGAAATAGATTAAAATGAAGAGGTAAAAAGATTAGAGAGAGTAAATTGAAGCTAAAACAGACAAATAATCCCTTAACCCCGTCGATGGTCGATGATTTACGTTTAGCAGCCTCAAAAATGACGGGAGCAGAGCGTCGTTCATTTCAAGCTGAAATGTGTCTCAAGTATTGTGGAGGAAGTGCCAGACAAACCGAAATCGTGTTTGGTTGGGGGAGAAAAAATGTTCAATTTGGATTACATGAAAAACGAACTGGGATAGTGTGTTTAGGATTACAATCAGTCAATAGTGGATGTAAAAAATGGGAGGAAAGATACCCAATAGTTGCCCAATCATTGAAAGAAATAGCCGAAGCTCACGCACAACAAAACCCCACATTTAATAACCCCATTGCCTATACAAGATTAACGGCGGCTGAAGCCATTAAACAATTAAGAAATCTAGGATATAATGGAGAGGAGGTTCCTGCTGCTTCGACAATGGCAGATATTTTAAATCGTTTGGGCTATCGATTAAGAAAAGTGGTAAAAGCTAAACCTAAAAAAAAATCTCGGAGACGGACGCTATCTTCGAGAATATAGAGAAAAAAGATAGAAAAAAAGACCCTTCTGTGAAACGTTTAAGTATGGATTGTAAAGCAACTGTGGAAATAGGAGAATATTCACGTGGCGGACAAACCAGAGGTTATAATCAAGCTCAAGATCATGATATGGGAACTAAAGAAAAATACGTTCCTTGTGGGATTGTAGATGAAGATACAGGGCAACTTTATGTAACTTTTGGAAGTTCTTATAAAACGAGTGATTTCATGGTAGATAACTTGGAGCAATGGTGGACAAGTCTGAGTATAACTGAAAAGCAGCAACTAGAGAACATCCAAATTAAAGTTGATAATGGAGCAGAAAATAGTGGAATAAGAAGGCAATTTTTGAAGAGAATGGTAGAGTTTGCCGACCAAACTAAGAAATCTATTCAATTACTATATTTTCCTCCTTATCACAGTAAATATAATCCCATAGAAAGATGTTGGGGAATTTTAGAGAGGCATTGGAAAGGAACACTTCTGAGAAATGCTCAAACGATGTTAGCTTGGGTAAAAACTATGACATGGAAAGGCTTAAATCCGATAGTTAAGTTAAGTAAAAAAGTTTATCAAAAAGGCATTTCTTTAACGAAAAAAGAGATGAAGGAAATTGAGAAACGTTTAGAACGTAATCCTCACTTACCTAAATGGGATATTTTGATTAGACCCAGTTAGTCTAAAAAGTTAATAAGAGTGTAAAATTAAGTGAATTTCCTTTTTAAAAATAGTCAAAGCTAATTTAAAAGTTAGCGTATTTCTTTCTTTTAGATAGGGAGGTTTTTGTTCGCGGAAAGTATCCGCGAACAACTTTTTATTTTTCCCTTTTCGCTTATTTGAGATGTTCTACAAACAGATTCTGAGAATGGGTGGGAAACTTTTTCTTGGAAATCACCTTGGTATCCTGGATTAGAGTCCTATCCAAAGTTAGGCCTTTTGTTAGCGATTAGAGATTTCACACTAATCGAGGCGAGTTTGGAACAGCTTCGGGAGCAGTTTTGGGTATTTCTTTGTATTGCTACTATGACAACGGGTTTAAGCTTTGTCTTTTGGTTGATTAGTGGGGGAGTAGTTGGTATTATATATCGGGTCCTTACTGGTAAGTTCGATGGAAAAATCAGAGTTTCTAATGAAGAAGAAAGTCAAGGATTAGACCGTTCTTTCAGCGACGAAGGTGAAGGGTTAAGAGAAAAATTATATCAGTTAGCTCACGACAACAGTGTAGAGAAAGTTGAACGTAATTTACTGTTTAGTTTTCTCTCACTACTACTTGAAGATGACCTAAATAACTTTGATTCAATCAATTCTATTCTTGAAAAGACTGAGGATATTAATTTGATTGATAAAATTTTGAAACGAATTATAGAACATAGTAGCGATAGAGAGGAAATTCAAAAAGAATGGAAGCAACTCGATGAATATTATAATAACGCTCGAAACCAAGCAATAAACACAACATATCAGAACACAATAATCTCTATTTTAGGGTTTGCTGAAAAAGTTTCTCCAAAATTTATGCCACTTTTGACCAAGAATTTTCTGACAAATCAATAAGTTTTAGTACATAAAAATTGTTTAAAGTATAATCAAAATTAATGAAAGGCGGTTTGATGAGTTCCCCTGTTCTATTGTTAGTAAATAAGGACAAAAAAAGCGACAAAAACTGCCTCAGAAGTTTAGAAAGATTGACAACTAAAAATGTAATAGCAATGGATGTAATGGAGGTTTCAGGGAGTTTTGTCATCACGAGATTTAGGCTAAATCTTCGTTTAGCTTGTCCAAACTTTCCCTCAATAGCATTACGGAAGCATTCATCGGAGTGGGCTTGTTTCTTTTCTTCTTCACTGACATTTTTCGGAGGTCTTCCTAACTTCGGACCACTGATTCTTATCCCTCTTTCCTTACACCAATTTCTGTTTTCCCTAGTTCGATAAATTTTATCTACATGGACGGATTCGGGATAATAGCCAAACGTTTCTTTATACTTTTCTACTTGTTCTTTTAAATGACAAGATTTATTGAAGTTTTCCCAACTTATTTTGTCTAGAAACACATAGTTATCTACACAGCTTACTGAGAGTTTAGCTCCAAACTCTATTGGTTTTCCTACTTTTCCCCTCACTATTGGACGAATATGCGGTTGAGTTAAACTTACAATTCTTTGAGGAACACTCTGGGTCTTATTCTCCCACATTGACTGTTGTTGTTCATAAACTTTTTTGATAGTCTCTAGACAATTTTTCTGTCTTTTACTCAGATTTTCCAGGGAAGCCCCAGCTTGAATTAAGTCTTCTATATTTCCTAAATTTTTCTTAAGGTATTTTAACTGTTTCCCGATAGCTTTTCTTCTTTCTTGATAACCCAGATTCCGCACTTCAAAATGTAGTATAAAAAAATACATAGTTTTAAAAAGTCCGAAAATCATACCTGGGCAAGAATATTTCTCTTTTCATTAAATTTTTAGGAAAAATAATCAAATTAAGAAGATTTATACTCATTGAAAACTTAGCAAGACTCAGCACAAACGAAGGAGAGTTTCCTCTTCTCATTTGATATCATTAGACTCTTATTCTTTTATTATTTTTGCTTTATCCAATTCAATTTATAGATAATATCTTTGACAAGATGCAGGTAATAAACTCAATATAAAACGCCTTTCTTCTGTTAAATTGACAATTTGTTTAACTCCGTTTAAAATCACATAATGAATACCTTGAAAACATTGAAATATCCACCTCAAAGTCGGACGCAATGTTACTTTCCCTACTTGATTATTTATTCCTTTTTTGACTCTTTTTAAACAATTTCTTAATTCTCTTTGCCCCAAGTTATAAATCAACAAACACAAAGACATTAAAAATAACATTGTTTCTATTCTTTCTGGTTTTTCAACGAAGAAACTATCAGTAAAAAATAAGGGATCTTTCAAAAATCGAAATCCTCTTTCCGTAGATTGCTGGTTTTTATAAGTTATCAGAATTTCACTAGCTTCTAATTTATTTTCCTCTACTAAGTTAGTTGCTAAAATAAATTTTCCTGCTTCTTTAGTCTTTCTACTTATCTCTTCATCTTTTTTGATGATCAGACTAATCATTTTATAAATCTTTTCCTTTTTTTTCGAGTAAGTTTCAGTCAGTTCAACTTCTTTTATTTCCAACAATCTCAATTTTTTATTAATAGCCTTTAATTTATATCGAGCAGCTTGAGGATGTTCAAATTCTTCAGATTGTATTTCTTTAAGAAATTTTTGGGATTTCTTCTCTTCTTGGGAAAGTTGTTTTTCTAGTTTTTCCAAATCACTTTTCTGTCTTTTTTCACTCAAGACTATTAACCAAGTTTGCTTGATTCCACCATAAGTAACAATTTCTTCTTTCCAGGTATAACTTTCTAAATTTAGGTCACTTCTTTTTTCTTTATCTTCATCTTTTACTTCTTCCACCTCTATATTTTGCACTAATTCTTTTGCTTTTTTTATGGTCATTGGAACTCTCGTTATCCATTTTAAATGTTGGATTAGTTGGAGATTTTCTTGACCATATAAAGCACTATCACAAACCATGATACTATCAAACTTTATTTGCTTTTTGAATTCTACTAAAACTTTTCCAAATACAGCTTTATCAGATTCATTTCCATCTCCTACTCTCACAAATAATGGAATATCTCCATCTTGGCTTGTTATTAAATCCAAGACACATTGTTTTAAGTCTGGTCTATGATCCCGAGAATATCCTTTCTTAATAAAAATTGGTCTTTCTTTAATAATTTTTTCTTCTTCCTGTTTCTCTTTATCTTCTTCCCTTTTATATTCTCCATCTAAATGAAATGATGTGGAATCTAAATGGGAGTATTTAAGATCTATTTCAAATTTTTTAATTACTTCTAAAACTACTTCAATAAAAATATCATTTAGTCCATATTTATATAATTCATCCATTACTCTCCCAATTTTATCATCATTAAGGTAATCAGGTTTAATTCTTTCTCCTAACAATTTCTCAATGGCTTTATCTTGAAAAAACTGACTGAATAAATATAGAGGTCTTGAAACAAATCCTAGTCCATTGATTAAAATAGACTTAACTACTGTACCTGCTGAGATTTTTTCTCTAACATCTATTCCTAATTTATTATTAATTATTTTGACTATTCCTATTTCATCAATTAAACCAGCTACTATCCCTAAATGGTCTAAATTTTTAACTTGTATTTCTTCTAAATAAGACATTTTTCGCTCTTTTTTTACAGAGGAAACAACTTAAGCAATTATCCCACTTTTTTGTCTTCAAGAGCTTAAGCAATTATACTTAATTATTAAACCCAGGCTTGTAGTATTTAATGCTACTTTTTGAAGTGCGGAATCTGGGTTGATAAGATAATTTTCGTTTTTTAGCTACTTTTAAGTATTCCTTTCTAGCAATTCTTCTAGAAGTTCTCGGCTTTTTTCTCAATTTTACTCTTAATGGTTTATAAAGATTATCTATTATTCTTTCTGTCTCAATTCTGGCTTGATTTAATATGCCTAAATCCGTTGGGTATTTGATGTCTGCTGGCGCACAAGTCGCATCTAAAATTAGTTTACCTTTATTTTTTATTTTTTCTCCTTTTTCTTGGAGACAATCCTTTTTTTTTACTTCTTTATCACTCTTGTCTATTTCTCTTTTTACTATTTTTTTATTGATTTTGTTTATCAATTCTCCATCAATTCTTTTCCTAAAATGAACTAGCATTGAAGATTCCAGTGGTGGCTCTTGTTGATAACAATTTAAACCTATAAAGTATTGTAGATAGGGATTTTCTCTAATCTGTTCTATAGTTTCTCTATCACTTGTTCCTAATTTTTCCTTAATAATTAATGTCCCTAATGCCATTCTAAATAGTTTGGCTGGCGCACCTTTTTCTGCTGAAAAAAGTTTAGCATATTCTTCCTCAAAATCATCCCAAGGTATCAACTCTGCCATGATTACCCAACGATTATTGGGGGACAATTTGCCCTCGAAAGGTAATTCAAATTTTTCTGGGGGCGGTAAAGGTTGCTCCTCTTTTCGATACATTTGTTCTTGACCAACAACTGGGAGGTGTTTCTACCAATTATAGCGGTTTGTAGCCGACAAAGCTGATCTTTTTTGCGATCGCGAATATGGGTGTAACCTTTTAAAGAATAGGGTTTTGCTTTTATTCAGCAAACCCTATTTTAGAAATTAAATCTCGTCGAAAAGCCGTCACAGAAGAAATAATCAACAAAATTAAAGATAAATCCCTCTCTGAAGAAAAGTATCAAGAAATTCTAGAGAAGGCTAGAACAGTTGACAATATAGATACTTTTGAAACCTTCTTAAAGAACCTTTTACAGGAACTTAAGGAATAGTCAACTATCCGTCAATTTCAAACACTGAACCGCCCGTCGTTTCGTCTCCTCACCCCGTCGATCATACTTAGCAGTAGTCACCGGAGAACTATGACCCGCCAACTTCTGCACCGTGACAATATCCACCCCTGCATCCAATAAATCACTACAAAACGTCCGCCGAAAATCATGAGGGGAAAACGACTCAATCCCCGCCATTTTTGCCCGTTTTTGTATAATCCGCCAAACCGTATCCGAGTTCATCTGGCCTAACTTTAAATGACCCCCCCGATGGATACGACAAAACAAACACACCTCCTCTTCCCCTCGCACCCCTAACCATCGCTGAATAAACGAAATAGCATCGAATGGTAAATAAACCCGTCGAGTCTTCCCTCGTTTACCCTTACGCACCAACACCTCCCCCGTCTGCTCATCAAAATCCCTTAATTCCAGTTTCACCAACTCAGAGCGACGTATTCCCGTCCCTCGCAACATCACCATAATGGCTGCATCCCGAATATCCATAACACTCTCCTCTCCACAAGTCCCCAATAACGCCCTAATTTCCGTTGAATCAAGAGATCGCCCCCTTAACTCAGGTTCTGCTTGAATATTGGGAAAATCCACCGCTTTTTGATAATCATCAGCAGCCATCAACCCCAAACGATAGGCTTCCAATAACACCCGTCGCAACGCCGATAACATCTTATTCGCCGTCACCGGAGCCAACTTTTGCAACAAAGCCACCCTAACAGCAGCCGTATGGTGGTAACGCAGCTTCGACCAATCTAAGGTATCCGCATCACAGTCCCCATTCGTTAATAACGACGCTATAGTATTAAGGGAATAGCGGATGGTACGACGGCTCCCTTCTCCCAACCCCGACAAATAAACTTGAGCCGGATGAAGGGTCACAGGTATGGGTTGAGTTAACTGGAGATTTTCTTTTGGATCGGCATCGAGAGCGGTTTGTTGGAGTTTAACCATGATTATTTTGTTAGAGCATCAAGTTTTTCCAAGAGTTTCAACCCCTCTTCTGTACTTCCCTTGGCTGCCATAGCCTTAAATCGACTTTCGGCATCAAATTCAGCTAACGCTATGGTGGAAAGTTCTTCAATTAACTTGTTGACACTGATGCCCCTCGCTTGGGCAAGCTCCTTTAATCGGTAGTGCTTATCATCCGGTAAACGAATTGTCAAAGTCGCCATTTTAGTTAACTCCTAATAATTTGTTCGGGTCTTACAATTGATAAATTTGGAAATAATAAATCAGTATTTTGAAAATCTTTAAGATTATTGGTAACAATAAATGAAGCATTTCCAGCCATTGCTAATTCGATTAAGTGGTTGTCAGCTTCATCCGTTAAATTAGGTCGCCATAAAAAGTAAATATTAACCCATTGACTAACACTCAAAAAAGCTTGGAATAACACCTCTATTTCTGAAGAAGTCAAAGGACATTTTGCTTTGATCTCTTCTCGATTAATAACAGATTCATACTCACAAAACAGAGCATTTCCCATCAACGGCTGATATTCACCCCTTAAACAACATCGAATTAGTTCACGACTAGGCCCCATAGATCCAATCAGCGAACTCACAAAAACGCTAGTATCCACGACAATTTTGGTAGTCATGGACTTATGATAGCATATATACTATCATAAACCCGAAGGCAGCTTAACTGCTCAATTTCTCATGGAACATATTAAAACGTTCAAGACACCTTTTTTGCGTTTCTTTTTGTCAGAAGGCTTTTTTAGTGGGTCTGATGATGGGGGGACTGAACTGTTTTTTGAGTTACGGTTTTTTAGCTTATCTCTCTCTTCTTTCAATTTTTCAATTTCTTGCTGTTGTGTAGAGATTTGTTGTTGTTGCTGGTCAATCAGTCTTTGTTGAAGAGATAACTGTTGTTGTGCCTTGACTAGCCACTCAATCATGAAGACATTGTTCGCCAACTGTTCATCGGCGATAGCTCTAACTAGCTTTGAATCAATGGTAGCATTTGTGGTCATAACCCCCACTATACATAAAAATCCCCGATTTTACCTTTATGTTGTCAAGACAGATTCTTTATTGCGGTGAGCAATTACAGAAAAAATCGAATTTGAATATGAAAGACACGGAACTTTAAGCTTGATTGCGAACTGGGATGTGGCAAGAGGAAAAGTTGTTAGTCCCTCTATTGGACCGACAAGAACAGAACAAGATTTTTCTGAACATATCCAGAGAACGATTAAGATTGATGAAAAAGCAGAATGGATTTTTATTGTAGATCAACTCAACACTCATAAATCGGAAAGCTTAGTCAAATTAGTAGCAGAAAGCTGTGGAATTACTATTGATTTGGGGAGAAAAGGAAAGGAGGGGATTTTGCAATCTATGGACAGCAGAGCAGATTTTTTATCAGATGAATCTCATCGAATTCGCTTTGTTTATATTCCCAAACATACATCGTGGCTTAATCAAATTGAGTGTTGGTTTTCGATCTTAGTCCGGCGTTTACTCAAAAGAATTACTGTCCGTTCAACTGAAGAACTATCCCAAAAAATTCTCAATTTTATTGATTACTTTAATCAACATTTTGCTAAGCCGTTCGTTTGGAAATTTAAGGGCTTTAAAGATCATAAGTGACTGGTGGATTATTTTTGCTAAGCTGCACTAGGTTTAACTTTAACCTTTTTGAGATGTTCTTTAAAAGTCACGGGGTAGAAGTTGAATGGGTCGAAGAATCTCTACCTAAAACCTACGAAGACGAGTTAGTAGAAGATTTAATCTCTATTATGTCTTCGTTCTCAGCAAAAATATATGGCCGTCGCTCTGCACAAAGGAGAAAGCGAGATGCAGCTAGTCGAGAGCATCTAATAAAGAAGACTCATAAGTATTGGAAAGAGTGTGACAATTTAGCTTTTAAAGCTAAGAATCTCTACAACCTTTGTAATTACTACATGAGGCAATCATTTTTTAATACAGGTAAAGTTTTAACAAACAGCAAACTTTATCATGCAGTTTCTTCTTCAGATGCCTATAAATTAATGCCTTCTACAAAGATTGCTTGCTCTCTTATCCGTCAAGTTTGTCAGGTATGGAAAGGTTATTTCCAAGCTCATGAAGACTGGAATATTAATCCTCATAAGTATTTAGGAGAACCTAAAATACCTAAATACAAAGATAAACTAAAAGGACGCTACTCCCTAATTTATAAAGGAAGTGAAGCTATCTATAAGAAGTCACTATCTAAAGGTATCTGTCATCTTTCTCAAAGTAATATCAAGCTTAAAATGTACAAAGCAAAAAAAACTGTACAAGCAAGAATTGTTCCTAAGAAGGACAGCTACCTAGTAGAGATAGTTTATGAAGTAGAAGAACCATTAAACCAAAAACCTAGCAATAATATAGCAGGTATTGATTTGGGTGTTGATAACCTAATAGCTTTGAGTTGTAACGTTCAAGGTGTTAAACCTTTACTTATAAATGGTAAACCTCTTAAATCAATTAACCGTTTGTACAATAAGACTCGTTCTAGAATTCAATCAAAGATAGGTGAAAATAAGTCTAGTAAAAGACTTAATGGGATAACTTTAAAGCGTAATAACCAAGTTGATGATTACCTCCACAAAGCCTCCTCTATCGTAGTCAATTATCTTAAAGCTAACCAAATCACAACGTTAGTAGTAGGAAAGAACGATAACTGGAAACAGAAGGTAAAAATTGGTAAGCGTAATAACCAAAACTTTGTACAAATACCCCACTCTAGACTCATTGAGATGCTTGATTACAAATGCCAACTAGCAGGTATAAATATGGTCACTGTTAACGAAGCATATACTAGCAAGTGTTCAGCTTTAGACTTAGAACCTATATGCAAGCACAATAAGTATCTTGGTCGGCGTATTAAACGAGGATTGTTTAGAACTGCCAATAAAAAAGTCATAAATAGCGACATTAATGGCAGCCTAAACATCATTAGAATGTACTCTCCAGAGACGTTTACTGTCGAGGAGATAGCGAGCTGCGGCGTTCAGCCACTAAAGGTTAACCCTTTAGAAAGAGTTAAGTAGATATGATCACTTGTGTCTATTTTAACTTTAACGCTTTACTATTACAAGACAGGGAGATAATTACATCACTGTCACCCACGATGACCTAGATAAACGTATCAGACTAAAAGGAGGAGTGTATCGTGCATCTTGGCGACTTGGAGAAGAACCTACAACAGAAACTAGAACAGGACAAACACCAAGCAGATCAGATCCGACAGCAGAACTTACAACAATTTCAACAAAACTCGCAGCACATATTCAAAAACGCCGAGAATACAATCAACATCGGTACGGGACAAATCACCAAACAAGTCCTAATTTGGTCGAAATGGGTTGCTTATCTACCAGCAGCGACTTTTCTTCTGACCTTAGTGGGTACCTTAGCCGGCAGTTGGGGGATGAGTCGATATTTAACCAACCAATTTCAACAGATTCAGACCAACAAAGCCACCCTCAACCAACTCAAACAGGAGACTTGGGGCATCGAACTGTATCAAACCAACCAGGGGAAATTTATCATCCTACCCCCCAACAGTCCCCACCAAACCGACTGGAAATGCAAAGGGAAACCCTGTATCAAGCTGTAGATGAAGACGATGACTCCACTAGAGAAAGAACTTTTAGAAACCTTTAAGAACTTTGCTATTCAATACGAGAAGGACAACAAAGAACAACAGGAATTAATCGAGAACTTAGACAAACAACAGACAAAAAGATTGGAGTCTTTAATCAGTCAACAGAACGAATTAATCAACAACTTCTCAGAAACCATCAACTCCTTCAACAACAGAATGAACGACTTATCGAACAGAATAACCGAGCTAGAAAAAGCTTATCAAGACATCATGAACGTCTTAGAAAAATAGAGGAAAAACAAGCACAAGAACTGGATAAGTTTAAAACTGATATTAACCTCGCTGATTACGCTCAAGTTAATGGTTACAGTATAGATAAAAAGAAAACTTCTGTAAATTGTCTTGTGCTTAAAAATACCGAAGGTGATAAAATATTAGTAGGTATTAATCAGTCCGATGGACACTATTTTTACTCATCAGTTAATAATGATAGGGATAGTGGCTCAATCATTGATTTTATTCAGAATAGAAGAACCCTTAATGTAGGGGAAGTCAGAAAAGAACTTAGATCCTGGATAAATGCCCCTTCTAATCCTCCTTATTCTCCTAAACAAGCAACGCCGAAATTAACCCCAAGTAGCCCAGATAGACATAAAATAATTACTCAATTTGAAGCGTTCAAAGCAATCGTAACTCATCCTTATTTAACCCAACGGGGTATTAGTCAACAAACAACTAATGACCCTAGATTTCAAGGCAGAATCTACACTGATAGCCGTAATAATGTTATTTTCCCTCATGCAGACCGTGAGGGGGTTTGTGGCTATGAATTGCGTAATCAGGAGTTTAAGAGCTTTTCTAAGGGTGGTATCAAGGGGCTATGGGCTTCCAATGGTTCACCTGATGATACAACGCTGGTTATCTGTGAAAGTCCCCTGGACTGCTTAAGTTATCATCAATTATTCCCTGATGATACTACCCGTTACTTTGCTACTGGTGGCACTTTATCAGATAAGCAGAAAACCCTACTTAAAGGGGTTTTTGATAAGTTTCATAATAAAGGGGGACATATTATGATTGCCACTGATAAGGATGAAGCTGGTAAGCAAATAGAGCAGGAATTAAGGAATATTTCCCCTGAAACTTCTCAAATTAATCGGATAGTTCCTAGACATCATAAGGATTGGAATGAGACTTTAATGGCTGAAATTCGACGGCAAAGGAAACAGGAACAGAAGCGTAGTCGGGGTAGAGGATTGTCACGTTGAACAAAATCGTTTCGCGCTTCCCCATCAGCCAATCTTTGATGATATCCATTATTAAACCCCTTATCCATTCATAAAATCGCTATTATTTTTAATCCAGTTTGTAAGACGCTCCACTCCTTCATCTTGGTTTTCAACTTTGCTCGCTAACTCCAAAAAGAATCTGGCAGCTTCTTCTTCACTTGCATTTAGCTCATAACCGTTTATTCTTAAAAAAACACTCACTGCGGCTAAGGCAATTCTTTTATTCCCATCGACAAAACAATGGTTCTTAGTAAACCCATATCCATAAGTTGCTGCAAGTTTAAAAATAGAAGGGTTATTCTCATAGCAATATGTATTTTTAGGTTTATTAAGAGTAGATTCGAGCATTCCTTCATTTAGAATCCCAAAAGTCCCACCAGTTCTGCTTATTAGAGCTTCGTAAATGGCTCTAATAGCTTTTTCTGATAGCCATAATGGTTCATCAATTTTCACTTAGCAAGTTCCTTGAAAGCATTTCGATACTGGCGATAAGTGTCCTCAAAAGCTTTCATTGTTTCTTCAAAGTCGGGATCGAAACTAGAAATGTTATATCCATCATGAGACTCAGTAATATAAACAGAATCTCCCTCTTCTACCTTAAGTCGAGATATTACTTCTTTTGGTAGAATAACCCCATAAGAATTCCCAATTTTTCTGAGCTTGAGAGTTGACATAATTAATTCCTGTATTTACTTTTAAGAAAGATCAGCCAAAAGTTATAACATTTGTTGAAACTTACTTAATCATAATAACACAAGAATAATCTCTGTCTACCATTACCCCCTGCATTAACCACCCAAATCTTTTTTTATTGGGATAAATTCCCCGTCCTTGTGTTACGGACGCAGGGCTTCCACTTGGAGAGCTTAAAATTAACTCAATCGTTGAGAGGGCCATAACACCCCATACCGATAAGGGATGATCTCTATCCCACTTTCATCGGCTACGATCAGCCCACACCCCTCACTATGATCCGACCCAATTACCCATAAGGGACCTGGGAATATTTCACGGGAATTATAAATTAGATCCCCATACTTAAATGAACACCAATCATGAAACCCTCGATTCATTGGCAGTTGGAAAAGTTCACCCTCTGGCGTTTGAACATATTGTGGAGGGGCTAGTCTATAAACCTTTTTTTGCTCCTCCTGATCAACCCCTCTCTTCATTGGCAGTTTTAACTCTTTCGGTTCTCTTTCATCAATAAGAGAAGAGATAGGAGACTCAATTTCATCTATTTCGTCCGGGACAGCACTCCCTATTATGTATACCTCTTCAGGCTGTGCTGTCCCCGACTCTAATCTTTGTGTCATCCCTGTTTCAGCTATTTTTGGCAAATTATCCTTTTCTCCTTTAAACGAATTATCTTCTCCTAAAAATTTCCTATCCAGGGACTCCATTATGGCCAACCTATCCGGGTCATTTTCATCTATTTCGTTGGGGACAGCACTACCCTTTATGTATACCTTTTCAGGCTGTGCTGTCCCCGACTCTAACCTTTGTGTAATGCCTGTTTCAGCTAGTTCTGGTGTTTGCTCGGTTTTTAGTCTTAACGAATTATCTTCTCCTAAAAACTTCCTATCCAGGGACTCCATTATGGCCAACCTATCCGGGTCATGGACTAACGCTTTATTAATTGAATAGTATCTAGTGCAGCTTGGCGAAAGTAATCCACCAGATTTTTACAGAAACTTTCGTGACTAGCCACGACAATGTGTTTCAATGAAACTAACGGAAGAATCTCGAAGTTGATGTCCATGATAAAAGCATTGCCAATTAACCTCTCCAACCTACAGAAAACAGTACTCCAACAAATAGTGAGAGGGACAACAAACCCCTATCGCCTTGTTAGACGAGCCAAGCTAATCTTAGCCGCAGCATCAGGAGAGAGCAATAGTTCGATTAGTCGAAGATTAGAATTAGACCGAGTACAAGTGCGTCAGTGGCGATCGCGATGGTTTGAGGAGAGAGAAAAACTGAGTGCCGCCGAAGAACAACAGGTAACGGAGAAAGCATTAATGGTCTTGATCAAAGGAATTTTAAGCGATCGCCCAAGACCTGGAACAACAAAATCCTTTACGGTCGAACAAGTAGTCCAGATTGTAGAGATCGCTTGTGAAGAATGTGAAAAATCAGACAGACCAGTGAGCCATTGGACACCTTCAGAGTTGGCGGATGAAGCCATAAAAAGAGGAATTGTCGAAAAGATTTCCCCCCGTAGTGTGGGGCGTTTTTTAAAAAGAAGCGACATTACAACCACATCTCGTTCGTTACTGGTTAAATGCCAAAATTGATGATCCCTTAAAATTTAAAAAGCAAGTCAAATATATCTGTGAACTTCATCAAGAAGCTAAAACTTTGTTAGAACAAGGAATTCATTTAATTAGTACAGATGAAATGACAGGGATTCAAGCTCTTGAGAGATTATTTCCGAACAAAAGAATCAAGCCTAAACAAGTAGAAAAAATCGAATTTGAATATGAAAGACACGGAACTTTAAGCTTGATTGCGAACTGGGATGTGGCAAGAGGAAAAGTTGTTAGTCCCTCTATTGGATCGACAAGAACAGAACAAGATTTTTCTGAACATATCCAGAGAACGATTAAGATTGATGAAAAAGCAGAATGGATTTTTATTGTAGATCAACTCAACACTCATAAATCGGAAAGCTTAGTCAAATTAGTAGCAGAAAGCTGTGGAATTACTATTGATTTGGGGAGAAAGGGAAAGGAGGTGATTTTGCAATCTATGGACAGCAGAGCAGATTTTTTATCAGATGAATCTCATCGAATTCGCTTTGTTTATATTCCCAAACATACATCGTGGCTTAATCAAATTGAGTGTTGGTTTTCGATCTTAGTCCGGCGTTTACTCAAAAGAATTACTGTCCGTTCAACTGAAGAACTATCCCAAAAAATTCTCAATTTTATTGATTACTTTAATCAACATTTTGCTAAGCCGTTCGTTTGGAAATTTAAGGGCTTTAAAGATCATAAGTGACTGGTGGATTATTTTTGCTAAGCTGCACTAGTTTTAGAATCCCCAACTTTTTCAGTACGAGTACAAGTCAACCCTAACCCCACCCGTTGCAGTAGCCGGTCAATAAATCTCATTGGGTCCGTTTTTTGGGTAACGGTTAACCCCAAGTTGGTATGAATGGAGTATCGTCTAAACAAAGCCCGTTTCATAAATTCGATTACCTTCGGGTCATCCTTCGATATTTCTATGGGGTTTTCAACTGATCTCACCAATGACGGATCTCCAGTCACACCAGCTAGGGTGGGTTTCTTCAGGTTAATAAGCTCTAGCACACCCAACGCCTTAAGCTCTTCAATCATTATGGTGTAGTTCTTAATATCCGGTAAGAAGATCACCCCCTGACTAAATTGTTTTAATTTCCTAACATAGTGGCCCAAGTCGATCTCTTTAGTTATTTCAGGATGATAGTAATACCACCAGAGCTTGTGACCATTGACTCGCCTTCGTCTGTCTTTAAGTATGTTCTTATAAATAAACTCAGGGGTAAGATCAATTCCAGGAAATTCATGGCGAAGTAAAGCTTTCCTGGCCTGTCGCCTCTGTTCAATAGTAACGTTGGTTCGTAAATATTCATAGGCCATCTCTAAGGTAATATTATCTGCTGATGAAATTCCTTCTGCCTCATCTAGAATATTCTTATCTTTAGTCAATCGATGAAACTCCCCGTCAAGATTTTTTTCTTGACAAGTCTCCCCAACCGCTACAGTAAAGCCCTCTTTTTGTAGTTGTTTAAACAACATCAGGTCAAAGTTTTGACCAGCATAATTAGCCCTAGCTTTAACTTCAGAATAAAGGTCTAAATGAGGATCTATTATATTCCCTGTATCGGGGTCACACCGTTTTTCAAGTTCTTTGATTACCTCTATATCCGTCACCTCTCGTCCTAATCTTTCCGATAATATTTCAGAAGTTAAACCCCAGATACTTAAGCCATTATTATTCCGTTTAATGATCTGTTTTCTAATTACTTCTGGGTCACAAGAGTTCTCAGCGTCTTCTTTGTTTTTCCCTGTACCTGAGTGAATAGTAAAATCAATATTATTACGGTTCCTCCCCATAGCCTGAGTCACTTCTACTGGTTCTATAATTCCCCCCACAGCGACAACAAAGCCATAAGTAAAATGTTCATAAACATCTTTATGGAACACTCCATCAATCCAACCATCAATGGAGATTCCTGTACTCATGGAATTGGTATAGGTTAAGGTACGGGGTTGCTGTTCTTTGATGGATTTATTAATATTATTAGAGATAATTTCTTTGACTTCTGGTTTTTCCGTGGTGTCCCCATTAATTAACCAATGAGTTGCAGAGGGATCTAAGTTAACTAAAGCTTCATGTATCGCTTTACTGTTGGATTTAGCATCACAGAAAATAATTAAATTCTTCCCATTTTGATAACGTTCTTTTATCTCTGTCAAATCATCATCAATCTGTCCCCCATCAAACTTAATAATTCCTTTTTCGTCTCGGTATTGATTATCAACAATAAAGGTATTTCCATCAGGACAAACCCCATCGATATAATTAACTTCTACGTTGGTTAAATCCGCATCAGAGCTAACAATTAAGCCACCTCCATTAATCGCTTCTGGTAGCTTCTCTTGCAGTAACTTGAGAATATAAGACCTCATCTCTTCCAAGGTTGAAGATGATATAAGATGCTTTAAACCTTGCCTAATTTCATCAAAAATAACTAAGGCACCTGACCAATCAAAATAGGATATCTTACCCAAAGAATCGAAACATAAAGCGATAGATTCATGAAACTCTCGATGGATGTTCCCGTAGCTATCGATGGCAGTTATTTCCCATCTATCCACCTGTTCCTTATAGAGCAGAATTCGGGGAACAATGGAGATAATAGGTTTCCTTTTTTTCTTCCACTCTTTAATTAATGGCTCATTGATTTCTGAAGATTTACCTGTCTTTTTAGCAGATTTTATAAAGACTTTCCCTGTCCGAGGAATTTTAGCTAAAACCCCTTTTAACTTCGGCTGATATACTTTCAAGTTAGTCTTTCTGGTTAATTGATTCAGTTTATCTGTTATTCCATAGGAGGCTAATCTTTCGGCTCTGGCTTTAGCCTTTTTAAGCTTCTCAATGGCTGATATGTGTTTCTGTTGCTGCGCCGCTTTATTTTGGATATCTAACTCATATGAGCTTAGTTTATCATTAGCATCAGATAAGGCTTCTAGTTCTTGGTCGAGTAATAAAAGGTTATCCCATAAGGGTAACTCAAAGATATTAGATTGGGCAATTTTATTAAGCAGTCCAGTAAACAGCTTAAAGTTAACCTTGTCACTGTAGTTATATTTGACTGCTAGACTTCCCCACAAGATAGAAGCTAAGTGAATCTTAAACGTCTTAACTTGACGATACTTAGCCACAGGTAACTTTTTAATGAGGGCTTTAATCTCTGACTTAAATAAGGATTGAATGAGAGATTCTAGTCCCTGATTAAGAGTTCTTTGTCTTTCTACATCTTGGAAGGTTTCAGGGGAGAAATTATCAAACACGCCCTGACTTTCGGCATAGGTTGTTTCGACTAACTGTTTCCACTCTTTAATAGCTAATCTTTTCTCAGAGATACGGCGTAAAAGTTTCTTAATTTCAGTGATACTAGAAACTTCCTTAATTTTCGCTTTTAATTCTCCTATCTCTCTTTTAGTTCTTTGAGGATTAAAAGGTTTGGTTCCATCATCATAAACCACATAATCAAAAGCAGGAATTTCTACGGATTCGTCAACTTGACCGATAAATTTAGCGACTTTAATTCTTTCTTTTAAATAGGGTTTGCTGAAAAAGTTTCTCCAAAATTTATGCCACTTTTGACCAAGAATTTTCTGACAAATCAATAAGTTTTAGTACATAAAAATTGTTTAAAGTATAATCAAAATTAATGAAAGGCGGTTTGACGAGTTCCCCTGTTCTATTATTAGTAAATAAGGACAAAAAAAGCGACAAAAACTGCCTCAGAAGTTTAGAAAGATTGACAACTAAAAATGTAATAGCAATAGATGTAATGGAGGTTTCAGGGAGTTTTGTCATCACGAGATTTAGGCTAAATCTCACGAGATTTAGGCTAAATCTTCGTTTAGCTTGTCCAAACTTTCCCTCAATAGCATTACGGAAGCATTCATCGGAGTGGGCTTGTTTCTTTTCTTCTTCACTGACATTTTTCGGAGGTCTTCCTAACTTCGGACCACTGATTCTTATCCCTCTTTCCTTACACCAATTTCTGTTTTCCCTAGTTCGATAAATTTTATCTACATGGACGGATTCGGGATAATAGCCAAACGTTTCTTTATACTTTTCTACTTGTTCTTTTAAATGACAAGATTCATTGAAGTTTTTCCAACTTATTTTGTCTAGAAACACATAGTTATCTACACAGCTTACTGAGAGTTTAGCTCCAAACTCTATTGGTTTTCCTGCTTTTCCCCTCACTATTGGACGAATATGCGGTTGAGTTAAACTTACAATTCTTTGAGGAACACTCTGGGTCTTATTCTCCCACATTGACTGTTGTTGTTCATAAACTTTTTTGATAGTCTCTAGACAATTTTTCTGTCTTTTACTCAGATTTTCCAGGGAAGCCCCAGCTTGAATTAAGTCTTCTATATTTCCTAAATTTTTCTTAAGGTATTTTAACTGTTTCCCGATAGCTTTTCTTCTTTCTTGATAAGATACTTTTCGTTTTTTAGCTACTTTTAAGTATTCCTTTCTAGCAATTATTCTAGAAGTTCTCGGCTTTTTTCTCAATTTTACTCTTAATGGTTTATAAAGATTATCTATTATTCTTTCTGTCTCAATTCTGGCTTGATTTAATATGCCTAAATCCGTTGGGTATTTGATGTCTGCTGGCGCACAAGTCGCATCTAAAATTAGTTTACCTTTATTTTTTATTTTTTCTCCTTTTTCTTGGAGACAATCCTTTTTTTTTACTTCTTTATCACTCTTGTCTATTTCTCTTTTTACTATTTTTTTATTGATTTTGTTTATCAATTCTCCATCAATTCTTTTCCTAAAATGAACTAGCATTGAAGATTCCAGTGGTGGCTCTTGTTGATAACAATTTAAACCTATAAAGTATTGTAGATAGGGATTTTCTCTAATCTGTTCTATAGTTTCTCTATCACTTGTTCCTAATTTTTCCTTAATAATTAATGTCCCTAATGCCATTCTAAATAGTTTGGCTGGCGCACCTTTTTCCGCTGAAAAAAGTTTAGCATATTCTTCCTCAAAATCATCCCAAGGTATCAACTCTGCCATGATTACCCAACGATTATTGGGGGACAATTTGCCCTCGAAAGGTAATTCAAATTTTTCTGGGGGCGGTAAAGGTTGCTCCTCTTTTCGATACATTTGTTCTTGACCAACAACTGGGAGGTGTTTCTACCAATTATAGCGGTTTGTAGCCGACAAAGCTGATCTTTTTTGCGATCGCGAATATGGGTGTAACCTTTTAAAGAATAGGGTTTTGCTTTTATTCAGCAAACCCTAACTTAGATTCTGAAAGCTTGATTTGATAGGGTTTTTCCAATTCTTGTCACCCCCTCAAATCACGAATTGTTTTCCACGTCAGTGAACCATAAAAATGAGTGTTGCTCGTGACGATTATCATTAAAAATTTGATAAGTCGGCGTTAACCCCAGACTTGACTCGTGATTCCAAGACCGTTGATGATCTTTTTGAATTTGGGAGGCAATTTTGCGAGTTTCTATTACTCGACTCACGGGAGAAAAACGAGATAATTTGGGAATCCAATCTAGAGAGCGATAAGCGTTTAATAGGGTTTCGATGCCTTGAAAATATTTCAGGGCGTTTGATTCAGGATGAATTTTTTTCAAGTACAAACACAAGTTATAGGCATATTCCAAATCCGTACTGGTGTGGGTACAGTAAGATTTACGATAACATAGAGATAAATAGATTAATTTTTCAAGTTCCTCCACACTTCTATCAGCAAAGGCATAGCGAACACCTGCCAAAGTACGATGTAAATACCAAGCTCGCATATCTTCAATTTCAATAGCTGGACTTTGGGTAGTTCTTTCATCAGGATAATTCCAGAATACCCCTAGGGTACGATCGACGACCTTACTTTTAATAAAGGGCAAGATACGACTCTTAAATTCTGTATCCCCTGCGCCTCGGAAACTACCATCGTAGTACCCGAAACGATCGTGAATAGAACGACGATATAATGCCCCCACCCATGATAAATAACAGGTTTCTAAATAGACTAAATCCTGTTGATATTTTTTGCGATCATAGGGCATAATATCACTCACCCAACTACCATTTTTATCAACACTGGTGACTAAACTATGACCAGTTACCCAATCTAACTCAGGATCTTCATCTAATTCAGCGGCCAAGATTTCTAAACAACCAGGAAGAATAGTTTCATCGACTCCTAAGAAAGATAAGAAACGCGCCCTAGATAAGTCAATTCCTCTATTCCAAGCCGTTTGTATCGTTTCCCGTTGTTTGGAGCGCGCATAAACAATCGGAATATTTAACTCAGAAGCTAATTCTTGGAAAACTTGATATTCATCCCCTGGAGATCCACTATCCACTAAGATAATTTCCGCTTCTCCCCGTTGAACTAAGGTCTGATGTTGTAAGGCTCTTAAAAATAAAGGAAGTTTAGCAGCTGCATTATAAAGGGAAACAATCACACTAACGCGATAAACTGATTGATCCCGTCGATCATCCACCAACTCATAATCCCAATTATTGTTGAGAATATTATCTAATAATGTCTGCTCAATTAACTCATAACATTGAGCTTCTCTTTCCCCTGGTTTACCATACATGGCTTGTATGACAGTTGCTTCTTTGGTAAACCCTTGATTATTTAACGCTCGGTTTATATAGGACAGATCCCCAAATAAATCCTGATCTAACAGACGAATTGCTCGAAGTTTGTAGGTAGCAGCAACTAACTCATTCCCCCTTAGCTCCTCAATACGAGCAATTTCACGCCATAAGCGAACGCGATCGATACGGTAACCGTTCCCTAATTTGTCTTGTAAGCTTTGATTTTCTCCCCCAAAAGCTGACCCTAACTTCCAGCATTCTTTGACTTTATTTCCCAAATCTTTTTGGGTTAATTCTAAAGCATTAAAAGTGTACTTATAACGATTAACTAATTTTGGAGCTTTCAAGGTTTGAGCGTTGCGGGTTTCTTCTAATGGCTTCTGAATCCGAGCTTTCGTTTTTCCGATGGTGTTCTGAACTTGTTTATAAATAGGTTTGATTTGGGATTTGACTTGAGTTTTTACTACTTTAATCCCAGGAATTTTACCTAAACTAAATCCTGACTGATTAGACTGCCAATAGGTAACTAATTGAGAATACCACTCATTTAATTCTTCTCGTGTTTCACTGTTAAAATTGAGAGAACTTTGATAAATTTCCCCTAATTCTGAGTCCTTTGTGTTGAGAGTAGATGAGCGAATTTGAGCCACTAAATTCTCTCTATATTCATCATAATTATCTAAAACTTTAGCAATGTCTGGGAGAGAGGCATAGATATTATTAACATCAATTTTAATAAAGGGAACTTGAGGAAAACTTTCTTCCAAAAAACGACAAACCCCTGCACCATTGCCAATAGCGGTAGGACATCCAGAAAACAGAGATTCTAGGGCAACTAAATTTAAGGTATCGTACCTTGACGGCACAAAAGTTAGGGATTTACTGGCAAATAATTCAACCAACTCTGAGGGTTTCATGGGGGGACAGAGCTTGATCTCTTTTTGCCGATGATTAATCATCCCGTTTAAATAATCTTGGGATGATTGTGTATTATTGTAGTTATAACTGTGGGGGCCGATAAGACGAGCTTGACTATAATTTCCCCTGGGAATCCACCACACCAAATCTACAAAAATATCAGGGCCTTTTCGTTTTTCCGTGCGACCAATAAAATTAAGATCGGGAGGGGATTCTGAAGGCAAATTTAAGGTAGGTTTGGGTAAATCAAGGAAATGTAGGGGATTATAGTAATGAGAGTCTAACCTATCAAATGCTTGCCATTCATCTAAATAACTTTTACTAATTCCATAGCGAATATCTGCTGTTTGATACTGCATTTTTTCTTGCAGATCGAGAGGAATGTTTCCTCTGCCACCCTCAAACCAATCAAGACGTAGGGTTTTGGAGATAATGCCGTGCATTGAAAGAGCAACACAGCCAAAATTTACTTTAAAATAGTTGAGAGCAGGGCGTAAAAAGAGACCCCATTGTTCATAGTCAGGCACATCCACCACATCAAATTGTTGGTTGATAGCAGAGGCAGCAATATTACTGGCCATCACAAAGGCCCTTTCTACCCATTTTGGTGGCGTTACTTCAAAGAAATTCTTAAAGTCTGTCACGAGAAACTGCTCTTGATAAGAAAGGGCATGAGCATTGGAAGGACGGGGTGTATCGGAGGGTTCTTTTTCTGCAATATAGTAGAAGTCTATTTGGGGATTTTTTTTGATAATACTACGGTAAAAGGTTTGACCGCCTCCCATTTTTTTAAATAAATCAAAGTCAGCAATAAGAACTTTCATTTTAATTTTAATAACTTAATTTTTGGGGTAGTTGAAAAAGTCATAGTTCACTCCACAAAGAACGGGAAATCGTGTTCATCTGCTTTTTATTCAGGACAGTCCATTAAGGAAAAACCCTGTGGCAGCATTCGTACAATAGTAGGGACTATAGGCAGTTTAGTCAACTCATTAAGAGTAAATAATTTTAATGGTTGACTTTATGTTAGTTGAAGATAACTGATGTTTACGGTGAGTTGGACGGTAAAAACATCAGTTATCGGAGGGATAGTCGGATTTTCCCAAATACATAAAAAAACACAATCAGAATGACTCTAGCTGAGCTATTTCTCCCAGCCTTGACGAATAATCTCTAGGGAAAGTTCCCCCAATACTGCTCAATACTGCTTGGTTAAGGGGGAGAGATTTCTGGTTTGTTATCTCTGAGTTGTAGTAAAAATTGACATCTGTTAGTTCTTTCGCTGAGTTTTTTCTTATCAGTTTTTGAAAGACTTATTTATGGCTGAATGCCGCTAAGTTATGGGTCAAATTTACCGTGAAGGCTATGGAATGATGCTGGTTTGAGCCTCGTCAAAAAGGATAACTTCAGTAGATCGAAAACTTACCAAATAATTAATAATTAAGAGTTAATAGTTAATAATTAAGAGTCGATAGTCAATAATTAATTATTAATTCAACAATGAAGGTTTAAAGCCTCCCCTTTCAAGGGGATAAATCAAAAAGAAATTCCTTTTAGCCAATCCCCTTCTTTCAAGAAGCGGATGCGACCAAACCGTCGTCGTACGGCGGTTGGAAAGCGCACCAAGCAGGGGTAATTATTAATTATTAATTGTTCATTATTAATTGCTGAATTGTTTGGGCTGCTTCGGAGCAGGGAGCGGGGAGAAAGGGAGATAATCTGGAGTTAAAATTAAAGAAATAAGTGGTTATTTTCGGTTTATTTGCGTTAAATATCAATACAATTGGCAAATACGCTCTTCAGAGACTAAATTTCTTTCATTTTGTTTCTCCCCCGCTCCCCGCTAGAAAGCTCCCCTGCAATCTCAACTAAGATGTTTGTGATCTACTGAACTTAGCGGCATTCATTTATGGCTGTTTCCCCAAATATTCAAACCATTCCTTCGTCGCTTCGTTGATGGAGTCTGGTGTCCACAAGGGAGCTTCTCGCCATAATTCAATATGGTCTAACATTTGGGCAACGCCATTGGCAAAGGAAACCTGGGGTTCCCATCCTAATAAGGTTTTAGCTTTAGTAATATCTCCCCAAGTACAGTCGGGTTCCCCTGGTCTTTTTGGAATATAGGTGATCTCACCGCCGAGTAACTCGACCAATCTTAGGACACTTTGGGGTTGACCTGAACACACATTAATAATCTCATTAGTAACGTCAGATTGGCCTGCTTTGACAAACGCTTCAACCACATCACTCACGAAGGTAAAATCACGGGTTTGCTTACCATCCCCAACGACAGTAAAAGGTTTACCAGCGAGTTTTTGCTTTAAAAATACCCCAAATACGGCTCCGTAAGCTCCAGTGGTACGAGAACGAGGGCCATAGACGTTAAATAGGCGTAAGGACAGAGCCGGAAGCTTATAAACTTTAGCCCAGTGCATGACCAATTGTTCCCCGAGATATTTGGTTAAGGCATAGGGGTGTTCAGGGGAACAGGGATAAGTTTCTGGGGTAGGGTAGGTGTCAGGAATGCCGTAACAGGTAGACGAAGCGGTATAAACAAAACGTTTAATGTTCGCTTGACGACAAGCATTGAGTAGGGCAAAAGTGCCGTGAACATTGGAATGATAATAGTTTTCTGGGTTTTGGATTGAGGGAACTAAGTCAGCTAGTCCGGCTAAATGAAAAATCCAATCGATGTTTTCTAAGGTTTGTGGGGTTAAATCTGCTACATCTTGATGAAGGAAGGAAAATTGTGGGTTAGTTTTGGCACTTTCTAGGTTTTTTGGATTGCCGACAATTAAACTGTCTAATCCCGTCACTTGGTAGCCTAAGTCCAAAAGACGATCGCACAGGTGACTGCCAATAAAACCGGATGCTCCTGTAACTAAGCAATGTTTCATGTTTCTAACAGATAATAGGATTGGGCTAATTCAGTAACAACAGAACGACTCAATGTTTCGTAATAATGAGGCCGGCTAGAAAGATCAACCGGGGCTAAGGCGTTCATCACCCGAATATCAGAACTCCAACGAGAAATATGGCCGCAATTTTCTTCACTGCCATGAACGGTTGCTAACGTAAAAACTAAAACTTCCCCTAACTTTAAGGGAATGGGTTTTAAATCTTCTAAACACACAGAATCAATCATTTTCGGAGCATACAAGAATCCTAATTGGTGTTTAGGAGATCCTTTTGTAACTTCTTTACCTCACGGGGTGACAAGTAGGTTGAAAAGTAAGTCCAGAGCGGTTTTTCTCTGTTACCCGACCCTAAACAATTGTCGGCAACCAGAGAGCTTATTGAGAATGAACGATAATGATAATCATTTGCAAATGGGGGGGGAAGACGTGGCATTTGCCACGTCTTCCCCCCCCAAACAGGGCAATCGCATTAAAATCTGAGATGCGTGATCCAGTAAAGATTTTAGAGTTTCAGTACAAATGAACGGCGATCGCGAAACCTCTTATGCAGTCAGCTTTTCAAAAATTAAATGCGATTGCCCTGCCCCCCCAAACTGTTTTGATGCGCGAGCGTCAACTCCTAAAAGAGAGAAAACAATCCGATTTTATGCTAATAATAATCAGATTGTCCTTAATCGTTTTATAACTTAAATCATGAGCTTTTTAGCAGTTTATGAATCTCATTTTACCAAACATTTAACACAAACACAGTTCGAGGCTTTTAGAATTTTACTGTGGTTGCTGACAGTACATAAACAGGTTAGAATAGAAAGGTTAGCAGCTTGTTTTCCTTTACCAATCCTTTATCAAAGTCGTCGTAAACATATCCAGAGATTCCTAGTTTTGTCAGCTTTAGCCATTCCCAGATTCTGGTTTCCTGTGATTAAAGCTATTATTTGTAAAGAATTTAAGACTGGCTCTCGTCTGATTATAACAATTGACCGAACCCAATGGAAAGATAAAAATGTTTTCATGGTTGCTGTTATCTGGAAAAAGCTGGCTTTACCCATCTATTGGACACTTTTAGGGAAAAGAGGAGCCAGCAGATTATCTGAACAACAGGCATTAATTCAACCTGTTCTTTGTCTTCTAAAAAACTATGAGTTAGTCATTCTTGGAGACCGAGAATTCCACAGTGTTAAATTAGCTTATTGGTTGAAACAAAAAAGTAAAAAACAAAAGTTATTCTTCGCTTTTCGTCAGAAACAAGGTACAAACCAGAAAAAAGATGATGAAGATTATCAAACTTTTTCGCAGTTAGGAATGAAACCTGGGATGAAGATGTTTTTAACTGGGGTTTCAGTCACTAAAAATAAAGGGTTTGGAAACTTTAATGTGGGAGCATATTGGAAAAGAAAATACAAGGGCAAACAGGAAAAAGAGCCTTGGTTTATTCTTACCAACTTAGACAGTTTATCAGAGGTCTTGAAAGTCTATCGAGCCAGGGCAGGTATTGAAGCTATGTTCAAGGATTGTAAGACAGGGGGTTATAATTGGGAGGGAAGTAAAGCCAATAATAAACGACTAAATTCCTTGATTTTATTAATAGCGATCGCTTACACTGCTACTTCTTTAAAAGGCAAAACATTTCGACAAACCAATCAAGGAAAATATATTGCTCGTCTAACTGAAAAATCAAGACGTGACCGAAGACATAGTAATTTTTGGATAGGACTTTATGGCTCTCTTTGGATTCACGCTTGGGAATTTTGCTCTGATTTTATTTCAATTATGATGAGCAATAATCCCCAGAAACTCAACAATTATAAAAAAGGGTTACAAGCCATGTCCATAATAGATAAGACGGCTTAATTCCCCTATTTTATCTTAACATAAAATAACCAGTGGAAGATGATTTATTTTAGATGTAACTATCCAAAATAAACCAATTTTTATTATTTAATAAAAACTAATATTGCCCAAGGGGTTGATTTTGAGCATCAACTCTGTGGGGGGGAGGACGGTGTAACCCTCCTCCCCCCCACACACACGGCAAGAATGATTATCATTATTGTTTATTCTCAATAAGCCCTCTAGTTTTTGACAATTTATAGAGCGATCGCCGCGGCTGAAACCCTCTTTCAATCAGGGTTTTAACTGGCTTGTCACCCCGTGAGTCTTGTTTCTCATGGTGCAGCGTTGCAAATCAATGCTGGCAATGATGATCTTTGCTCAGCTTTGGAGCAAATGCCTCCGGCAGCACTAGAAGCGTTTCTTAAAGGTTTAGGACAATATATTGCTAACCAAACTCCTCAAAAGAAACACTAATCATTACCAAATAATTAATAATTAATAGTTAATAGTTAATAATTAAGAGTCGATAGTCAATAATTAATTATTAATTCAACAATGAAGGTTTAAAGCCTCCCCTTTCAAGGGTATAAATCAAAAAGAAATTCCTTTTAGCCAATCCCCTTCTTGAAAGAAGCGGATGCGACCCAACCGTCGTCGTACGGCGGTTGGAAAGCGCACCAAGCAGGGGTAATTATTAATTATTAATTGTTCATTATTAATTGCTGAACTTCTCATCTTCACTGTTGTTCCCTAATAATTTTTATTCTTTATTTACCCTAACCTTTCAACTAACCGTGTGTACCGTTGCTTTTGATTCCATTGATTAACAGCTATTCCGATAGCTTTGCTTGACCCCACAATAATCGCCAACTGTTTCGCACGGGTTAATCCTGTGTAAATAAGATTTCGTGAGAGCATAATATAGTGAGACATTGAAACGGGCATAATCACCACAGGATATTCAGAACCTTGGGACTTGTGGATGGAAATACTCCAAGCTAAGGCCACCTCATTCAAATCAGCGTAATCATACTCAACATCCCTATCATCAATTTGAATGGTGACTAATTTTTCCGAGGTGTCAATGGCTTTAACCATACCCAAGTCCCCATTATATACTTGACGATCGTAATCATTTTTCAGTTGAATTACCCGATCGCCCACCCTTAAGATCATTCCTGCTCTAGAAACTTCTGCTTTTTCAGGAGAAGGAGGGTTAAGAAGCTGCTGTAATACTTGGTTTAAGTTTCGAGTTCCCACCAGTCCCCTCGTCATAGGACAAAGTACCTGCACATCAATAGTGGGGTCAAAGCCAAGTTCTGGGATAAATTCTGTGACCAATTCTGAGATAACTTGTACCGTATGTTCTGGTTCAGTCCCCCCGTCATGCCATAAACAATCGGACTTAGGCGTATAGGATATGACTTCGAGTTTGGGATAATGACCTTGGTTAATTTGGTGGGCGTTACGAATGATGGCACTGCTGGCCGCTTGACGGAATACCTGGTTTAATGTGACCACAGGAATTTTCCCTGACTCAATCAAATCCTCTAAAATTTTACCTGGTCCCACACTGGGTAATTGGTCGTTATCCCCCACTAATAAAAGTTGACAAGTTGGTGAGATCGCCTTCAGTAAAGAATGAGCCAGGAAAAGATCCACCATTGAACTTTCATCAACAATGACCGCATCAAAGGGTAAGGGGTTATCTTTGTCTCGTTTAAACCCTCGTTTAGCCGGGTCAAATTCTAGTAAACGGTGTAAAGTTTTAGCTTCCAAACCTGCCATTTCCCCCAATCTTTGAGCAGCCCGTCCAGTGGGAGCAGCCAAACCGATTTTTTTACCCATGGCCTGCCAGAGTGCCACAATGGTTTTTTGAGTGAAAGTTTTCCCTGTTCCGGGGCCACCCGTGAGAACCATAACCCGTGATGAAGCTGCTTTGATAACTGCCTCTAGTTGTTGCGGTGAAAGTTTAATGCGCTTACTTTGAGTATATCGTTGTATCCAGTCTTTAACACGGGGTAAATCAATATTAATAGGATTTTCTAACTGTTTTAGTAATAATTTAGCTAAATTTTCTTCTGTATAATAAAAAGTTGGTTTATAACAAAGTAGCATTTTACCCACTTGTTCAACAATTAAATCCTCGGTTTCTGTCATTTCCTGGGCTGTTTTAACCACTGCTTCCCCATCGATTTGATGTTCATCAACCCTCAATAATTCAAGGGTTTCCTCATCAGCTTCTTGTACATCAACCCTCAATAATTCAATAGCCGAGTTGACCAATTCTGGTAAAGGAAGAAAACAATGACCATCTTCTGCTGCTTCGCTTAAAATGTGTAATAATCCTGACTTATACCGGTATTTTGACCAAGGAGAAACCCCCACCTTAAAAGCAATTTTATCTGCGGTATGAAAGCCTATGCCAAAAATATCCTCTGCTAGTTTATAGGGATTGTCAGTAACAATTAAAATAGATTCATGTCCATATTGTTTAAATATCTTGACTGCGTAAGTTGTTGACACACCATGACCTTGAAGAAAGACCATAACATCTTTAATTACTCTTTGTTCTTCCCAAGTGCTTTGAATCATTTGCACTCGTTTTTTACCGATGCCGGGAACTTCGACTAATCGTCCTATTTCATATTCAATAATATCGAGAGTATCTAAGCCAAAATGAGCGACTATTCGTTTAGCGGTAACCGGACCAACCCCTTTAATTAAACCACTGCCTAAATATTTTTCAATCCCTGTCAATGTGGCTGGTTTTGATTCTTTGTATCCAGTCATATTAAACTGTTGACCGTGTTTAGGGTGGTTATACCAACTACCTTGAACTTGTAGGGTTTGACCTGCTTGAATATTGGGAAAACTGCCTACAATGGTAACTAAATCCTTGAACCCTTTGACTTGCATTCGGGCGACGGTGTAACCCGTATCTTCTGCATGAAAGGTAATGCGTTCAATGACTCCTGTTAAATATTCTGTTTTAGTAATTACGTTAGGGGAAGACATAACAAAAAGGGAATTTAAAAGTAGTAATTATCGTCAGTTCTCCAAATTTCGAGAAAATCTTATCTGCTTCATTATCAATTTAACTGACTTTCTATTATTATAAGATATTTTTGTATTAAAAACTGTATTATTTATAAATAATACAACTAATAATTAATAATTATTTACTTGTTAATTCTAATTATGTAGCAAAAATTGATTGGTCATTACGAAAAGCTTTGAACTCAAGAGCATTGCTACTAGGATCTAGAAAAAACATCGTTGCTTGTTCTCCAACTTCTCCTTGAAATCTAATATAAGGTTCAATGATAAAATCAATCTCATAGTCTTTTAACTTATCGGCCAAAGTTTGCCATTGTTCCATTTCTAAAATCACCCCCCAATGTTGAACAGGAACCTTTTTCCCATCTACTGAATTAACAGGAACATCTCCAAAATTCTCAGAACAAAGATGTGCCGTAATTTGATGGCCAAATAAATTAAAGTCAATCCAATATTCGGAGGTTCTGCCCACCGTACAACCTAGAATAGTTTCGTAAAAGTATCTTGTTTTTACTAAATCAATCACGGGAAAAGCAACATGAAAAGGTCTAATAGTCATGGTTTACCATTTCTAATATTATTACTTATTGTTCAATCAGGAGGTTGTCAATTTAAGACTTCATGAAGTCGGGAAAGTTTCATTAATTATGATGTCTCCGTTCTGTTATTTTAAGTACGCTCTTCAGGGAGAGGAATCGGATCTTGATATTGAATAGCAGCTTTTAGCCATTGTTGCTTTGCGTCTAGGATATTATCCATTGCCTCAGTTAAAGTTTCTCCTGTAGAAATACAACCAGGTAAATCTTGAATCATAACCGTATAACCTCCTTCTTTTTCTGGATAAAAAGTGATCGGATAGTTAAGGGTTAGATAGTCTTCTAAGGTTTGCAGAGATGCTGGAGTTTTCATAGTTTTATTGGTCTAATTCTAGAAGTTTGACAATTTGTTTTAGGTAAGTTCTTTTTACGGTTTGCCCTCCTTTTTTGGGGATCGTAATATGAATGCTTCTTGTTGTTACGAAAAGTGTGATGACTCCCGCTCACCGAAATTTCTTGAAAGCCAAATTGAGTTAAAATATAATAGACATCATTATAGCTTAAATAGGAGTGGTTCTCTCAAGATTTTTTGAATCAGTTTTTCTAGTTTACTCATGGAAAGAGTTAGGATACAGATTTTAGTTTAAATTTAATGCTCTATTATTTACTCGTGTTTTACCATTTTGAGGGGCGATCTCTAGGTACCAGTAGTGCAAATCTGAGATACTGATGGCATGAGCCAATCAACAGAAACCTCTCCTAAACCGACAACGGAACCTCTCAAGCTGACAGCAGAGGCTGTCAATTATCTCATCAAGATACTACCAAAGGGAACCGCTTATTGTATCGGGATCGTTTTAGTAGTGATGATGAGTGGTCGCTTGGTACAATCGAAGGGGAGTCTAGTTAGGGCTGTGTTGCCTCTGGTCTTCCACATAAATGGGGATGGCATCGGGTAGAGCGGGCAATGGAGCGGGGAAAAGTCCCTCTGGACTTGCTCTTTGATCGTGCCGTTAGTTGGTGTCTGAGCAATTTGCCAGTGGAACCAGTGGCGTTGGGGGAAAAACAGCGAGAAGTGCTAGCTATTGATAGTTCCACTATTGCTCGGTGGCGGGCTAGACCTGGAATGGATTTGTTAGGCAAAGGCTTCCACCATCGGGCAGGTAAAGCAATAAGGTGATTTCCGAGAAAGCTTTTCCCATAGGGGGTAATAGCTTGGACTAAAGGCTTTCAAGAAATAAAAGGGACAGAGAGTTAGCGGATCTTGGTACACAACTTTAAAATTTCATAATTGGCTTGTCTGAAAAAACAGAAGAAATAGATTAAAATGAAGAGGTAAAAAGATTAGAGAGAGTAAATTGAAGCTAAAACAGACAAATAATCCCTTAACCCCGTCGATGGTCGATGATTTACGTTTAGCAGCCTCAAAAATGACGGGAGTAGAGCGTCGTTCATTTCAAGCTGAAATGTGTCTCAAGTATTGTGGAGGAAGTGCCAGACAAACCGAAATCGTGTTTGGTTGGGGGAGAAAAAATGTTCAACTTGGATTACATGAAAAACGAACTGGGATAGTGTGTTTAGGATTACAATCAGTCAATAGTGGATGTAAAAAATGGGAGGAAAGATACCCAATAGTTGCCCAATCATTGAAAGAAATAGCCGAAGCTCACGCACAACAAAGCCCCACATTTAATAACCCCATTGCCTATACAAGATTAACGGCGGCTGAAGCCATTAAACAATTAAGAAATCTAGGATATAATGGAGAGGAGGTTCCTGCTGCTTCGACAATGGCAGATATTTTAAATCGTTTGGGCTATCGATTAAGAAAAGTGGTAAAAGCTAAACCTAAAAAAAAATCTCGGAGACGGACGCTATCTTCGAGAATATAGAGAAAAAAGATAGAAAAAAAGACCCTTCTGTGAAACGTTTAAGTATGGATTGTAAAGCAACTGTGGAAATAGGAGAATATTCACGTGGCGGACAAACCAGAGGTTATAATCAAGCTCAAGATCATGATATGGGAACTAAAGAAAAATACGTTCCTTGTGGGATTGTAGATGAAGATACAGGGCAACTTTATGTAACTTTTGGAAGTTCTTATAAAACGAGTGATTTCATGGTAGATAACTTGGAGCAATGGTGGACAAGTCTGAGTATAACTGAAAAGCAGCAACTAGAGAACATCCAAATTAAAGTTGATAATGGACCAGAAAATAGTGGAATAAGAAGGCAATTTTTGAAGAGAATGGTAGAGTTTGCCGACCAAACTAAGAAATCTATTCAATTACTATATTTTCCTCCTTATCACAGTAAATATAATCCCATAGAAAGATGTTGGGGAATTTTAGAGAGGCATTGGAACGGAACACTTCTGAGAAATGCTCAAACGATGTTAGCTTGGGTAAAAACTATGACATGGAAAGGCTTAAATCCGATAGTTAAGTTAAGTAAAAAAGTTTATCAAAAAGGCATTTCTTTAACGAAAAAAGAGATGAAGGAAATTGAGAAACGTTTAGAACGTAATCCTCACTTACCTAAATGGGATATTTTGATTAGACCCAGTTAGTCTAAAAAGTTAATAAGAGTGTAAAATTAAGTGAATTTCTTTTTTAAAAATAGTCAAAGCTAATTTAAAAGTTAGCGTATTTCTTTCTTTTAGATAGGGAGGTTTTTGTTCGCGGAAAGTATCCGCGAACAACTTTTTATTTTTCCCTTTTCGCTTATTTGAGATGTTCTACAAACAGATTCTGAGAATGGGTGGGAAACTTTTTCTTGGGAATCACCTAAAAGCCAACATCATTGCAGCAGTTACAACTGTAGTCTTTATTTCTGGGGTGCGAGTGGGGCTAGTGAGTCGAGTAAGATTTGGAGACAGTTGTGAAGCCGCAGTAGCAGAACTATTCAAGGATTTACCTAAGTCTAAGAATCATCGTTTATTGGTAGTAGATGCGGGAATTGCCACCCGCCAACAGTTTGCTGCGGCCAGCGACAAAGATGCTTTGTTAGGACGCTTACGCATAAATAGTAAACTGTGCTGTGCTCCACCTCCACGTCCATCCCAACCAGGGCCAGGTCGCCCCAGAAAACATGGGGAGATTCTTCATCCAGGATGGGACAGTCCAGAAATCCCCCCAGATGAGGATATTACAGCCATGCACCTTAAAGGAGAACTCCGTTTGAGACGATGGCAACAGCTACACTTTGAGGATGTTGCTGATACAGTATTGGATGTAGTCAGAATTGATCATCCTGACTATGAAAAACCTTTGTTGTTGGCAACCATTGCCCGAGAGCTAACTAGGGTTTGCTGAATAAAAGCAAAACCCTATTCTTTAAAAGGTTACACCCATATTCGCGATCGCAAAAAAGATCAGCTTTGTCGGCTACAAACCGCTATAATTGGTAGAAACACCTCCCAGTTGTTGGTCAAGAACAAATGTATCGAAAAGAGGAGCAACCTTTACCGCCCCCAGAAAAATTTGAATTACCTTTCGAGGGTAAATTGTCCCCCAATAATCGTTGGGTAATCATGGCAGAGTTGATACCTTGGGATGATTTTGAGGAAGAATATGCTAAACTTTTTTCAGCAGAAAAAGGTGCGCCAGCTAAACTATTTAGAATGGCATTAGGGACATTAATTATTAAGGAAAAATTAGGAACAAGTGATAGAGAAACTATAGAACAGATTAGAGAAAATCCCTATCTACAATACTTTATAGGTTTAAATTGTTATCAACAAGAGCCACCACTGGAATCTTCAATGCTAGTTCATTTTAGGAAAAGAATTGATGGAGAATTGATAAACAAAATCAATAAAAAAATAGTAAAAAGAGAAATAGACAAGAGTGATAAAGAAGTAAAAAAAAAGGATTGTCTCCAAGAAAAAGGAGAAAAAATAAAAAATAAAGGTAAACTAATTTTAGATGCGACTTGTGCGCCAGCAGACATCAAATACCCAACGGATTTAGGCATATTAAATCAAGCCAGAATTGAGACAGAAAGAATAATAGATAATCTTTATAAACCATTAAGAGTAAAATTGAGAAAAAAGCCGAGAACTTCTAGAATAATTGCTAGAAAGGAATACTTAAAAGTAGCTAAAAAACGAAAAGTATCTTATCAAGAAAGAAGAAAAGCTATCGGGAAACAGTTAAAATACCTTAAGAAAAATTTAGGAAATATAGAAGACTTAATTCAAGCTGGGGCTTCCCTGGAAAATCTGAGTAAAAGACAGAAAAATTGTCTAGAGACTATCAAAAAAGTTTATGAACAACAACAGTCAATGTGGGAGAATAAGACCCAGAGTGTTCCTCAAAGAATTGTAAGTTTAACTCAACCGCATATTCGTCCAATAGTGAGGGGAAAAGCAGGAAAACCAATAGAGTTTGGAGCTAAACTCTCAGTAAGCTGTGTAGATAACTATGTGTTTCTAGACAAAATAAGTTGGGAAAACTTCAATGAATCTTGTCATTTAAAAGAACAAGTAGAAAAGTATAAAGAAACGTTTGGCTATTATCCCGAATCCGTCCATGTAGATAAAATTTATCGAACTAGTGCAGCTTAGCAAAAATAATCCACCAGTCACTTATGATCTTTAAAGCCCTTAAATTTCCAAACGAACGGCTTAGCAAAATGTTGATTAAAGTAATCAATAAAATTGAGAATTTTTTGGGATAGTTCTTCAGTTGAACGGACAGTAATTCTTTTGAGTAAACGCCGGACTAAGATCGAAAATCAACACTCAATTTGATTAAGCCACGATGTATGTTTGGGAATATAAACAAAGCGAATTCGATGAGATTCATCTGATAAAAAATCTGCTCTGCTGTCCATAGATTGCAAAATCCCCTCCTTTCCTTTTCTCCCCAAATCAATAGTAATTCCACAGCTTTCTGCTACTAATTTGACTAAGCTTTCCGATTTATGAGTGTTGAGTTGATCTACAATAAAAATCCATTCTGCTTTTTCATCAATCTTAATCGTTCTCTGGATATGTTCAGAAAAATCTTGTTCTGTTCTTGTCGGTCCAATAGAGGGACTAACAACTTTTCCTCTTGCCACATCCCAGTTCGCAATCAAGCTTAAAGTTCCGTGTCTTTCATATTCAAATTCGATTTTTTCTACTTGTTTAGGCTTGATTCTTTTGTTCGGAAATAATCTCTCAAGAGCTTGAATCCCTGTCATTTCATCTGTACTAATTAGGGCTTGCTGAAAAAGTTTCTCCAAAATTTATGCCACTTTTGACCAAGAATTTTCTGACAAATCAATAAGTTTTAGTACATAAAAATTGTTTAAAGTATAATCAAAATTAATGAAAGGCGGTTTGATGAGTTCCTATGTTCTATTATTAGTAAATAAGGACAAAAAAAGCGACAAAAACTGCCTCAGAAGTTTAGAAAGATTGACAACTAAAAATGTAATAGCAATGGATGTAATGGAGGTTTCAGGGAGTTTTGTCATCACGAGATTTAGGCTAAATCTTCGTTTAGCTTGTCCAAACTTTCCCTCAATAGTATTACGGAAGCATTCATCGGAGTGGGCTTGTTTCTTTTCTTCTTCACTGACATTTTTCGGAGGTCTTCCTAACTTCGGACCACTGATTCTTATCCCTCTTTCCTTACACCAATTTCTGTTTTCCCTAGTTCGATAAATTTTATCTACATGGACGGATTCGGGATAATAGCCAAACGTTTCTTTATACTTTTCTACTTGTTCTTTTAAATGACAAGATTCATTGAAGTTTTCCCAACTTATTTTGTCTAGAAACACATAGTTATCTACACAGCTTACTGAGAGTTTAGCTCCAAACTCTATTGGTTTTCCTACTTTTCCCCTCACTATTGGACGAATATGCGGTTGAGTTAAACTTACAATTCTTTGAGGAACACTCTGGGTCTTATTCTCCCACATTGACTGTTGTTGTTCATAAACTTTTTTGATAGTCTCTAGACAATTTTTCTGTCTTTTACTCAGATTTTCCAGGGAAGCCCCAGCTTGAATTAAGTCTTCTATATTTCCTAAATTTTTCTTAAGGTATTTTAACTGTTTCCCGATAGCTTTTCTTCTTTCTTGATAAGATACTTTTCGTTTTTTAGCTACTTTTAAGTATTCCTTTCTAGCAATTATTCTAGAAGTTCTCGGCTTTTTTCTCAATTTTACTCTTAATGGTTTATAAAGATTATCTATTATTCTTTCTGTCTCAATTCTGGCTTGATTTAATATGCCTAAATCCGTTGGGTATTTGATGTCTGCTGGCGCACAAGTCGCATCTAAAATTAGTTTACCTTTATTTTTTATTTTTTCTCCTTTTTCTTGGAGACAATCCTTTTTTTTTACTTCTTTATCACTCTTGTCTATTTCTCTTTTTACTATTTTTTTATTGATTTTGTTTATCAATTCTCCATCAATTCTTTTCCTAAAATGAACTAGCATTGAAGATTCCAGTGGTGGCTCTTGTTGATAACAATTTAAACCTATAAAGTATTGTAGATAGGGATTTTCTCTAATCTGTTCTATAGTTTCTCTATCACTTGTTCCTAATTTTTCCTTAATAATTAATGTCCCTAATGCCATTCTAAATAGTTTGGCTGGCGCACCTTTTTCTGCTGAAAGAAGTTTAGCATATTCTTCCTCAAAATCATCCCAAGGTATCAACTCTGCCATGATTACCCAACGATTATTGGGGGACAATTTGCCCTCGAAAGGTAATTCAAATTTTTCTGGGGGCGGTAAAGGTTGCTCCTCTTTTCGATACATTTGTTCTTGACCAACAACTGGGAGGTGTTTCTACCAATTATAGCGGTTTGTAGCCGACAAAGCTGATCTTTTTTGCGATCGCGAATATGGGTGTAACCTTTTAAAGAATAGGGTTTTGCTTTTATTCAGCAAACCCTAATTAAATGAATTCCTTGTTCTAACAAAGTTTTAGCTTCTTGATGAAGTTCACAGATATATTTGACTTGCTTTTTAAATTTTAAGGGATCATCAATTTTGGCATTTAACCAGTAACGAACGAGATGTGGTTGTAATGTCGCTTCTTTTTAAAAAACGCCCCACACTACGGGGGGAAATCTTTTCGACAATTCCTCTTTTTATGGCTTCATCCGCCAACTCTGAAGGTGTCCAATGGCTCACTGGTCTGTCTGATTTTTCACATTCTTCACAAGCGATCGCTACAATCTGGACTACTTGTTCGACCGTAAAGGATTTTGTTGTTCCAGGTCTTGGGCGATCGCTTAAAATTCCTTTGATCAAGACCATTAATGCTTTCTCCGTTACCTGTTGTTCTTCGGCGGCACTCAGTTTTTCTCTCTCCTCAAACCATCGCGATCGCCACTGACGCACTTGTACTCGGTCTAATTCTAATCTTCGACTAATCGAACTATTGCTCTCTCCTGATGCTGCGGCTAAGATTAGCTTGGCTCGTCTAACAAGGCGATAGGGGTTTGTTGTCCCTCTCACTATTTGTTGGAGTACTGTTTTCTGTAGGTTGGAGAGGTTAATTGGCAATGCTTTTATCATGGACATCAACTTCGAGATTCTTCCGTTAGTTTCATTGAAACACATTGTCGTGGCTAGTCACGAAAGTTTCTGTAAAAATCTGGTGGATTACTTTCGCCAAGCTGCACTAGTGAAATTTGGAGCTATGGTAATAAAGACAAAATGATCGCTCTGACTCTAACACAAGTCAAGAAAACTTATCCTGATTTGATTTCTTAATATTTGCTTCATCCTCGTACTTGCCAGCCATTAGGTAAAGGTAAGAGTAACCAAAGCTTGATTAATCAGCGATCGCATCGTGCGGTAAAAAGCGATCGCTTCTCTCTCTTCTACTCATACCCATACACTCATACTTGAGTAGAAGTAATAGTAAGAGAAATTTGTTGACCTAAAGCCTGTAAAGCGCGTTCTATAGTAGGGAGCTTGGTACGATGATGAGGATCAAGGATTCTACGAACTTCTTTTTCATCAACATTAAGCTTTGATGCCAGTTGTACTTTAGAAAGGGTAGATTCTTTCATAGCCAGATAAACAGAGGCTTTGAGAGCAGTTTGAATAGGAAGATAAACCTTATATTCATCACTCATTAGAGGTGATGGAATGGGGATATCACGTTGATCATCAATACGGGCTGCGATCGCTTCTTCTAAGCAGTCTGAAGCCTCTCTTAAAGCCGATTCTACATCATCCCCTTGAGTAATTGCCTCTGGGATATCTCTCACAGTGACTACCCATCCACCATCCACCTCATCAGGGGTTAATTTAGCCCCGTAAGAAAACCTACTCATTGTCATACCTTTAGATAATGTCATTTTCTTCTAAACCTAATTGCTTCAACATTGCTTTGATTGTGCCTGTCTTAAGTTCCTGTGACGGATTTCTGACAATTGTTAACCTTTCTCCAAAATATAGAGTTACATGGCTCCCTTTCCCCCGCTTTTTATCCACATAAGCCTCAATTCCTCGCTTCTTCGCCAGCCTCTTAATTTTCCTGATAAACTCATTTCCTTTCATTAACTCATTGTCGGACATTTTTGCCCTGTTTGTCAAGCCCATCTATAAAAACAACTTCTATGCGATAGCGATCCTTGTGCAGATCAGAACTTCTGACTTGGCGACTTCCTACTTCTGACTTCATAAAAAGCCCTCCTAAAATGGAGAAACTTCCCCAACCTCTCGACGAGAGCGCTTATGTTAGCATTGAATTTCGACAAGGCTTCAACGGTGAGATCAGCCAAACCGCTCAGTTACCAATTATCCAAAGATGCCATTATTAATCGTAGAATCTCCCAACAAAATCAAAAAACTTCGTCAAATTTTAGGCTCTGGTTGGTTAATTAAAGCCAGTCTCGGCCATGTCAGGGAACTCGCCCGTGATGGGGAAGATAATCTTGGTTTCTCCCTCAATAATGATGGTGTTAGTTGTCGCTTTGTTCCCCGTAATAGCAAAGCCGCTAAAATCATCAAAGAATTAAAAACTGTAGCCAAAAACAGTAATGCTATTTATTTTGCCTCAGATCCCGACCGTGAAGGAGAAACTATCGCTTGGCATTTAGCTCAAGAATTAGGAGTTAAAAATCCTCAACGAGTCGTCTATCAAGAAATAACCGAAAAAGCGGTTAAAGCTGCTGTTAAAAACCCCCGTCCTTTGAATCAACCATTAGTTGATGCTGGTTTGGCTAGAGCTTGCCTTGATAAATTAGTGGGGTTTCGGGGTTCTCCTTTGTTGTGGAAACAGGGGAAAGGTGGTAAAAGTGTGGGGCGTGTTCAATCGGCTGCTTTACATATTTTATGTCATAGAGAACGAGAAATTCTTAACTTTAACCCGGTCGATTATTGGTCAGTTTGGGTTGATTACAAAGAAGGTTTTCGGGCTTTTTACCTAAAAGATAAAACTTCGACCAAAGCCACTGAAAATCAAACCGACGATGATGCAGGTAGAGAAACTAAAACCGTTGAATCGAGTCGAGTGCTGTCTGAAGCTGAAGCAGATCGTTTGGTGGCTATCGCCCGCTCTAACCCCCATAAAGTGTTGCAAGTGGAAGGCAAAACGGTAAACCGTAAACCTCCTGCACCCTTTACCACTTCTACCCTACAACAAGCAGCCGGTTCTCGTCTCAAAATGAACCCTGAAACCACTATGAAAGTGGCACAACACTTGTACGAACAGGGTTTAATTACCTATATGAGAACAGATTCTACCGCTTTGAGTGACGAATTTTGTCAATCTGTTAGAGCATGGTTACAAGCTAAAGATCCCCAAAACCTTCCCACTAAACAAGTTAAACACCGAAAATCTAAGAATGCTCAAGAAGCACATGAAGCCATTCGTCCCACGGATATTACTCGTCCTTCTGCTCAACTTAAACAAGAATTAGATGAGCAGCAGTTTCAACTTTATCTAATTATATGGATGAGATCCGTTGCTTCTTTATGTAAACCTGCACAACTTCTACAAACTAAATTTATTAGCCAATCTGGAGACGTTAAATGGTTAGCAAAAGGACAAGTTGTTCAGTTTAAAGGCTACACAAAATACTGGAATAATATTAGCAATGATACGGTTTTACCCACTGTACAACAGGGGCAATCTTTAACTCTTGATAAAGCCGGACATGATAAGAAACAAACCCAACCCCCACCCCGTTATACGGAACCGAAATTAGTACAGGCCATGGAAAAAAAGGGGATTGGCCGTCCTTCTACCTATGCTCCCACAGTCAAAACCCTCAAGCAACGGGAATATGTCAAGTTAAGTAAAGGGAAGCTGTTTCCTACACCTCTTGGATTAGAAGTTGACGAATTTTTAGCTAAAATGCTGCCTGAATTGTTGCAAGCGGAATTTACGGCGCAGATGGAGTCTACTTTGGATCTGATTGCTACAGGAAAACAAGATTGGCAACAATATTTAACCAGTTGGAATCGAGACTATTTTGACCCCACTTTAAGTAAAGCGTGGGAAGCATTGGGGGGGAAACCAGCTAATACTAATCATGGCAAAACTTCAGTCAAGCGAGAAAAATCCGATATCTGTTGTCCTCAATGTCAGGAACCCCTGAGTAAGATTCCATCTCAGTCTAAAAAGTTAGCGGTTCCTTATTTTCTTAAGTGTGAAACCGGCTGTGATTTGGTTATGTTCTTTAATAAAAAACTTGATAAATGGGTGCAACCTGGGGAGTCGAAACCTACTGCTCAGGGGAAATTAACCAAGTTCTCTTGTCCTGTTTGCTCCCAACCTCTCGCTGAATATGCTTACACAAAAGACGGTGAAAACAAGGTTATGCTCCGATGTTCCAAGTGTAAAGGTCTCAAAGATACTCGTCATAAAGATGTGGCTTTTTTTAAGACTAAAGATAACCAATGGTGGAGTAAGAAGTTTGGGATTTTAAAGTAATGACCGAAGATTGTCGAAAAGCAGATTGGAGATTGGTGCGAAGCGACTGACAAGGTATGGAAGTTGTCGGTCAAATCTGACAACGATTCGTTGTCAGATTTTCATAGATAGTGTCAATCCAGGTAATCGCTACAAAATTCTTAATGTCAGGCCAATGTTGAGTTGAGGGATAATTCCTCTTAGATACTGACCTTCTTGAGAGTAATTTATGTCCCCCCTACTGGCGAGCAGTGATGACCTATCGTTACTAACTCCTATTCCTTTGGTTCTTCATCCGGCGGCGGTTTATCTTGACTCCCTTAGTGAGTCTTCTCAGTCCACTATGTTGGTGTCTCTTAATGCCATCGCTCGGCTAGTGACCAATGGGCAATGCGATGCTATGACCTTGGATTGGGCTAAGTTACGTTATCCTCACACTGCGGCCATTCGCACGGCTCTGAAAAAGCGTTATTCTCCCACAACTGCGTCGAAAATGCTCTGTGGGTTACGTCGTGTTCTTAAGGAGGCTCTACGCTTGGATTTAATGTCTGCTAGTGATTACGCTAAGGCGGTGGATTTTCCTTCTATTACTGGGCAACGAAAATTACGGGGCCGTGCTTTGAGTGAGTCGGAAATTACGGCTTTGTTTCAGGTTTGTCGTGATGATCCTTCTCGTCAAGGGATTCGCGATTTGGCTCTGTTGGCTATTTTACGGGGGGCTGGTTTACGACGGGCTGAATTGGTGGCTCTATCGGTTAATGATTTTACGCCGGATGGGGGAATTTTACAGATTCGTCAGGGTAAGGGGGATAAGGAACGGACTGTTTATTTACCATTATCTGCTGTGGAGATTGTTAATCGATGGTTAGATTTGAGAAGTCGCACTCGGGGGGCTTTGTTGTGTCCCATTCGTAAAGGGGGAGCTATTTGTTTTCGTCATCTTCATAGTGATGCTGTTTATAAAATTTTGGCTAAACGCGCAGGAGAAGCTGCAATAGAATCTTTTTCTCCCCATGATTTTCGTCGTACTTTTTGTAGTGATTTGTTGAGTAATGGGGTGGATTTGGTGACGGTGCAGAAGTTGGCCGGCCATTCTTCCCCTGATGTCACTGCTAAATATGATAGACGAGGTGAAGAAGCTAAACAAAAAGCTGTTCAATCTTTGTCCATTCCTTTTTAGGTCAAACTATCCATAACATACGAACAAAGGATAATTTGGGAAATATGTGACAAATCTTAATACTGTCATAATCTTTTTCCCTTGGTGAGATTTTCCAGTATAATTGAGAACATCCCTAGTTGAAAATTAGGATTAGTTATGTTCACACAGAGAACAACTTGTTACAGAAGCTCTATAAATGGCGAAACGCCGTCCACTTGGGGAAGTTTGACGGACGTTTCCTTTAAGGCTTCTGGGACTTGTGTTTCTCTAGTTAACCATCGCAGTTGGCTAGAAGCCAAAGGAGGTGAGAGATGATCGATTCAAACTCGCTACTCAAAGGAGGTATCCAATGAAAAGTTAAAAGTAAGATCGAATTGAACAACGGAATGTAACCCGCAATGAGTATATCATATCAAATTTTGCGGGACACCCAGTCCTTTTGTGCAAATTTTACCGGAGAACCTGTCTTTTAAGCATGGCTGAATACTTCGTTCCTGAGCACAAGCCTACAATTGATTGACTCCGTTGTTTATCTATCGCAGAAATTAATTAGGGTTTGCTGAAAAAGTTTCTCCAAAATTTATGCCACTTTTGACCAAGAATTTTCTAACAAATCAATAAGTTTTAGTACATAAAAATTGTTGAAAGTATAATCAAAATTAATGAAAGGCGGTTTGATGAGTTCCCCTGTTCTATTATTAGTAAATAAGGACAAAAAAAGCGACAAAAACTGCCTCAGAAGTTTAGAAAGATTGACAACTAAAAATGTAATAGCAATAGATGTAATGGAGGTTTCAGGGAGTTTTGTCATCACGAGATTTAGGCTAAATCTTCGTTTAGCTTGTCCAAACTTTCCCTCAATAGCATTACGGAAGCATTCATCGGAGTGGGCTTGTTTCTTTTCTTCTTCACTGACATTTTTCAGAGGTCTTCCTAACTTCGGACCACTGATTCTTATCCCTCTTTCCTTACACCAATTTCTGTTTTCCCTAGTTCGATAAATTTTATCTACATGGACGGATTCGGGATAATAGCCAAACGTTTCTTTATACTTTTCTACTTGTTCTTTTAAATGACAAGATTCATTGAAGTTTTCCCAACTTATTTTGTCTAGAAACACATAGTTATCTACACAGCTTACTGAGAGTTTAGCTCCAAACTCTATTGGTTTTCCTGCTTTTCCCCTCACTATTGGACGAATATGCGGTTGAGTTAAACTTACAATTCTTTGAGGAACACTCTGGGTCTTATTCTTCCACATTGACTGTTGTTGTTCATAAACTTTTTTGATAGTCTCTAGACAATTTTTCTGTCTTTTACTCAGATTTTCCAGGGAAGCCCCAGCTTGAATTAAGTCTTCTATATTTCCTAAATTTTTCTTAAGGTATTTTAACTGTTTCCCGATAGCTTTTCTTCTTTCTTGATAAGATACTTTTCGTTTTTTAGCTACTTTTAAGTATTCCTTTCTAGCAATTTTTCTAGAAGTTCTCGGCTTTTTTCTCAATTTCACTCTTAATGGTTTATAAAGATTATCTATTATTCTTTCTGTCTCAATTCTGGCTTGATTTAATATGCCTAAATCCGTTGGGTATTTGATGTCTGCTGGCGCACAAGTCGCATCTAAAATTAGTTTACCTTTATTTTTTATTTTTTCTCCTTTTTCTTGGAGACAATCCTTTTTTTTTACTTCTTTATCACTCTTGTCTATTTCTCTTTTTACTATTTTTTTATTGATTTTGTTTATCAATTCTCCATCAATTCTTTTCCTAAAATGAACTAGCATTGAAGATTCCAGTGGTGGCTCTTGTTGATAACAATTTAAACCTATAAAGTATTGTAGATAGGGATTTTCTCTAATCTGTTCTATAGTTTCTCTATCACTTGTTCCTAATTTTTCCTTAATAATTAATGTCCCTAATGCCATTCTAAATAGTTTGGCTGGCGCACCTTTTTCTGCTGAAAAAAGTTTAGCATATTCTTCCTCAAAATCATCCCAAGGTATCAACTCTGCCATGATTACCCAACGATTATTGGGGGACAATTTGCCCTCGAAAGGTAATTCAAATTTTTCTGGGGGCGGTAAAGGTTGCTCCTCTTTTCGATACATTTGTTCTTGACCAACAACTGGGAGGTGTTTCTACCAATTATAGCGGTTTGTAGCCGACAAAGCTGATCTTTTTTGCGATCGCGAATATGGGTGTAACCTTTTAAAAAATAGGGTTTTGCTTTTATTCAGCAAACCCTAAGTAGAAAGACTAAAGAAGCAGGAAAATTTATTTTAGCAACTAACTTAGTAGAGGAAAATAAATTAGAAGCTAGTGAAATTCTGATAACTTATAAAAACCAGCAATCTACGGAAAGAGGATTTCGATTTTTGAAAGATCCCTTATTTTTTACTGATAGTTTCTTCGTTGAAAAACCAGAAAGAATAGAAACAATGTTATTTTTAATGTCTTTGTGTTTGTTGATTTATAACTTGGGGCAAAGAGAATTAAGAAATTGTTTAAAAAGAGTCAAAAAAGGAATAAATAATCAAGTAGGGAAAGTAACATTGCGTCCGACTTTGAGGTGGATATTTCAATGTTTTCAAGGTATTCATTATGTGATTTTAAACGGAGTTAAACAAATTGTCAATTTAACAGAAGAAAGGCGTTTTATATTGAGTTTATTACCTGCATCTTGTCAAAGATATTATCTATAAATTGAATTGGATAAAGCAAAAATAATAAAAGAATAAGAGTCTAATGATATCAAATGAGAAGAGGAAACTCTCCTTCGTTTGTGCTGAGTCTTGCTAAGTTTTCAATGAGTATAAATCTTCTTAATTTGATTATTTTTCCTAAAAATTTAATGAAAAGAGAAATATTCTTGCCCAGGTATGATTTTCGGACTTTTTAAAACTATGTATTTTTTTATACTACATTTTGAAGTGCGGAATCTGGGATATAACATTTGTCCTCCGAGTCGGATTTTTTTTCTAGCCTCAATATCTTTGGAAAAAAGATTACCATCAAGATAGTCATGGAAGGTAACGGTTTCGGTTAGATTGAGAATGCCTTCATAAATTAACCATCTAGCTTTTTGGAAGGGAAGACAGCGATCAATATCATGAGCGTAAATTCTCTTGATACCATTGAGTTCTTGTTCTAGTTTGTCTAATTGTTTGTTAAGAGTTGAGAGAATGGAATCGGAATCAAGATACTTTTCGAGTAATTGAAGTTCGTCAGAAGCCTTGGAATGAGAAAGGTTAGAATCCGTTGGAGACAATTTAGATTTCTGCTGACCTGACAAGAGTTTCTGTTTGGTAGAAGGAGATAATTGGATAGTTGATTCTGGGGATTTTTGGTTTCTTCTTCTTTTTCTTTTGCTCATAGTTTTATCCTTAATAGTATGGGTTGATAACTCAGATTAGTCAGGTTAATAATGATAATTAATTTTCTATAAAAGCCTCAACAAATTTTTTAAGTTCATCGCAGCTAAATTTAAAAACTAAGTTTAATTATTATCCCTAACTTGATGTTCACAAAATCTTAAGAAATGATTAACAATAAGGGGCGATTATGTAATTATTTCCGTTTTCAGGTTGAAAATAAGTTTATTTATCAGCTAAAAACCTGATGGGAGAAAGGTGAAAAAACTGCCCAAGTAATGTAAGTTGGTTGGCGGTAATTTCTTTTCTTCTTTCTAAGACTTCAGTGACCGTAGATTCATCATCAAAAATAGAAATAAGATCCCGATGGTGTAAATTTTCTTCAGTTATTAAAGCTTGAAGAAGTTCGATTCCCTGGAGAACGGGTAGGGGTTCATGTTTTTGCTCATAATCATAAATCAGAGAGCCTAAGACTTGAAGATAGTCTAAATCATCTTGAGTAAGATGGTTTTTGTCAAGAAGGGCATCAATTTTTTCTTGAGTGGCTAACCGTTCACTTTCGTTATTGATAGGGCGTGGGGGAAACGAATTAATTAGTTGAAGATAGTAACTACTAGGAGTTGGTAAACCAGTCGTCATTTTTCCATTTCTCCTTATCGTAATCAGCGTGGGTGAGGACATGGCGAATGAAAACTATTTGAGAGCTATAATCAATAAAAGTGATTAGCCTATATTTGTTTCCTGAGATGTTAAAGACAGTTAAATTGCCAACAATATCGGCAGACGAGAATACTTGTTTGACTTCGGCTAAGTTGAGCCACTGTGCATCTTGGGTGCGTTGATACCATAACAATAAGCTGGTTTGAGCATTACTATGTTTTTCCCAGAACTCTCTCAATTTTTTTCGGCTTATAACCCGCATTTGAGTAAGGTTTGATTTCTTAAAACTAAGGGAAAATGCTAACAAGATGTTAGTCAAATTTGTCTGATCAGATTGAGTCTTTTAAAATGGTTTGTTGTTCTTAAATAATTTATCTAATAGAATAGTTTTGTTTGTGTTTACCTTCCCATTATAGAATTATTTACTGGTAAAATCAATTAATAAAAAGCCTTGATAACCTGTGAAAAATTCCTGACAATAGAGTAAGGAAAAAAAGAAAGAAAAATTGTTTGTCTTTAAATTTAACTTACTTTAAGGGTAATGTAATCTGAGCAGAAAAAACAGTAAATTCTCGATGTTGGGTTAAGGTGTTAAATTTTGTATATAGTCCTTGACACTTGATGGTAGTTTTGAGAACTTAGGAATCGTTGGGGATCTCCAGGATCTCAATGGCAGTTTCGCAAAGCGAGTTCGGCTGCATCCCTAATTTGCCTTACTTTAAGGGTGATGTAAAATAACTTGAGTGAATGGTATTTTTATTCGGCGATTGCTTAACCAGTGATCTTGATAAGATCCGCGAAAGTATTGACCCCTTACCTTAAGGGTCATGTCAAGTTAATTGAGTAACGGGAGATTTTTTCTGGATCTCACAACTATCGAATGGAAGATGTAAAGATTTATGTTTTTACCTTGACACTAATTTTACTTTCTGAGATTTTGAGAAGAGATTGACGCATTACCTTGATATCGAGTTTCCCCTGACTTTAGGGGTGATGTTTGAGAGCTTGGCTAGGAAGATCCAAGTAAATAATCACCAGTTCCTTAGTTATGTTATGAACTGGTGGAAAATAGGGATCTCTGGTATGAAGGCTGGATGATTATTATTATGGAAGTCCCCTAGTAAGCGCACCTCTTCCCCGATCTCATCGAGATTCCTTAATAAGCATACTTTATGGGTGATGTTATGTCAGTTAACCAATGGGAGATTTTGAGAAGAGATTGACAAATAACCTTGAAGTCAAGTTGTTTTACCTTACTTTATAGGTGATGTATACATTATGGAATAAACATACATAAGGGGTAAAGTTCAAACATGGTCTAACATTAACCGTTATGTGAGGGCAGAAAGCAATTTAAGAAGGGGTGCTGAGCATACATAAGGGGTGCTGTGAGGGAATGCAGCTAAACTTTAGGGGTCATGTATGAATGCGCTGAGGAACTAAGTAGCTTACTATACCCGTCAAGTACACTGCATCCATGCAAGGATCTAAAGCAGTACATGGATTATTATAATAATCCATGTACTGCTTTAGATCCTTGCATGGATGCAGTGTACTTGACGGGTATAGTAAGCTACTTAGTTCCTCAGCGCATTCATACATGACCCCTAAAGTTTAGCTGCATTCCCTCACAGCACCCCTTATGTATGCTCAGCACCCCTTCTTAAATTGCTTTCTGCCCTCACATAACGGTTAATGTTAGACCATGTTTGAACTTTACCCCTTATGTATGTTTATTCCATAATGTATACATCACCTATAAAGTAAGGTAAAACAACTTGACTTCAAGGTTATTTGTCAATCTCTTCTCAAAATCTCCCATTGGTTAACTGACATAACATCACCCATAAAGTATGCTTATTAAGGAATCTCGATGAGATCGGGGAAGAGGTGCGCTTACTAGGGGACTTCCATAATAATAATCATCCAGCCTTCATACCAGAGATCCCTATTTTCCACCAGTTCATAACATAACTAAGGAACTGGTGATTATTTACTTGGATCTTCCTAGCCAAGCTCTCAAACATCACCCCTAAAGTCAGGGGAAACTCGATATCAAGGTAATGCGTCAATCTCTTCTCAAAATCTCAGAAAGTAAAATTAGTGTCAAGGTAAAAACATAAATCTTTACATCTTCCATTCGATAGTTGTGAGATCCAGAAAAAATCTCCCGTTACTCAATTAACTTGACATGACCCTTAAGGTAAGGGGTCAATACTTTCGCGGATCTTATCAAGATCACTGGTTAAGCAATCGCCGAATAAAAATACCATTCACTCAAGTTATTTTACATCACCCTTAAAGTAAGGCAAATTAGGGATGCAGCCGAACTCGCTTTGCGAAACTGCCATTGAGATCCTGGAGATCCCCAACGATTCCTAAGTTCTCAAAACTACCATCAAGTGTCAAGGACTATATACAAAATTTAACACCTTAACCCAACATCGAGAATTTACTGTTTTTTCTGCTCAGATTACATTACCCTTAAAGTAAGTTAAATTTAAAGACAAACAATTTTTCTTTCTTTTTTTCCTTACTCTATTGTCAGGAATTTTTCACAGGTTATCAAGGCTTTTTATTAATTGATTTTACCAGTAAATAATTCTATAATGGGAAGGTAAACACAAACAAAACTATTCTATTAGATAAATTATTTAAGAACAACAAACCATTTTAAAAGACTCAATCTGATCAGACAAATTTGACTAACATCTTGTTAGCATTTTCCCTTAGTTTTAAGAAATCAAACCTTACTCAAATGCGGGTTATAAGCCGAAAAAAATTGAGAGAGTTCTGGGAAAAACATAGTAATGCTCAAACCAGCTTATTGTTATGGTATCAACGCACCCAAGATGCACAGTGGCTCAACTTAGCCGAAGTCAAACAAGTATTCTCGTCTGCCGATATTGTTGGCAATTTAACTGTCTTTAACATCTCAGGAAACAAATATAGGCTAATCACTTTTATTGATTATAGCTCTCAAATAGTTTTCATTCGCCATGTCCTCACCCACGCTGATTACGATAAGGAGAAATGGAAAAATGACGACTGGTTTACCAACTCCTAGTAGTTACTATCTTCAACTAATTAATTCGTTTCCCCCACGCCCTATCAATAACGAAAGTGAACGGTTAGCCACTCAAGAAAAAATTGATGCCCTTCTTGACAAAAACCATCTTACTCAAGATGATTTAGACTATCTTCAAGTCTTAGGCTCTCTGATTTATGATTATGAGCAAAAACATGAACCCCTACCCGTTCTCCAGGGAATCGAACTTCTTCAAGCTTTAATAACTGAAGAAAATTTACACCATCGGGATCTTATTTCTATTTTTGATGATGAATCTACGGTCACTGAAGTCTTAGAAAGAAGAAAAGAAATTACCGCCAACCAACTTACATTACTTGGGCAGTTTTTTCACCTTTCTCCCATCAGGTTTTTAGCTGATAAATAAACTTATTTTCAACCTGAAAACGGAAATAATTACATAATCGCCCCTTATTGTTAATCATTTCTTAAGATTTTGTGAACATCAAGTTAGGGATAATAATTAAACTTAGTTTTTAAATTTAGCTGCGATGAACTTAAAAAATTTGTTGAGGCTTTTATAGAAAATTAATTATCATTATTAACCTGACTAATCTGAGTTATCAACCCATACTATTAAGGATAAAACTATGAGCAAAAGAAAAAGAAGAAGAAACCAAAAATCCCCAGAATCAACTATCCAATTATCTCCTTCTACCAAACAGAAACTCTTGTCAGGTCAGCAGAAATCTAAATTGTCTCCAACGGATTCTAACCTTTCTCATTCCAAGGCTTCTGACGAACTTCAATTACTCGAAAAGTATCTTGATTCCGATTCCATTCTCTCAACTCTTAACAAACAATTAGACAAACTAGAACAAGAACTCAATGGTATCAAGAGAATTTACGCTCATGATATTGATCGCTGTCTTCCCTTCCAAAAAGCTAGATGGTTAATTTATGAAGGCATTCTCAATCTAACCGAAACCGTTACCTTCCATGACTATCTTGATGGTAATCTTTTTTCCAAAGATATTGAGGCTAGAAAAAAAATCCGACTCGGAGGACAAATGTTATATCCCAGATTCCGCACTTCAAAATGTAGTATAAAAAAATACATAGTTTTAAAAAGTCCGAAAATCATACCTGGGCAAGAATATTTCTCTTTTCATTAAATTTTTAGGAAAAATAATCAAATTAAGAAGATTTATACTCATTGAAAACTTAGCAAGACTCAGCACAAACGAAGGAGAGTTTCCTCTTCTCATTTGATATCATTAGACTCTTATTCTTTTATTATTTTTGCTTTATCCAATTCAATTTATAGATAATATCTTTGACAAGATGCAGGTAATAAACTCAATATAAAACGCCTTTCTTCTGTTAAATTGACAATTTGTTTAACTCCGTTTAAAATCACATAATGAATACCTTGAAAACATTGAAATATCCACCTCAAAGTCGGACGCAATGTTACTTTCCCTACTTGATTATTTATTCCTTTTTTGACTCTTTTTAAACAATTTCTTAATTCTCTTTGCCCCAAGTTATAAATCAACAAACACAAAGACATTAAAAATAACATTGTTTCTATTCTTTCTGGTTTTTCAACGAAGAAACTATCAGTAAAAAATAAGGGATCTTTCAAAAATCGAAATCCTCTTTCCGTAGATTGCTGGTTTTTATAAGTTATCAGAATTTCACTAGCTTCTAATTTATTTTCCTCTACTAAGTTAGTTGCTAAAATAAATTTTCCTGCTTCTTTAGTCTTTCTACTTAGGGTTTGCTGAATAAAAGCAAAACCCTATTTTTTAAAAGGTTACACCCATATTCGCGATCGCAAAAAAGATCAGCTTTGTCTGCTACAAACCGCTATAATTGGTAGAAACACCTCCCAGTTGTTGGTCAAGAACAAATGTATCGAAAAGAGGAGCAACCTTTACCGCCCCCAGAAAAATTTGAATTACCTTTCGAGGGCAAATTGTCCCCCAATAATCGTTGGGTAATCATGGCAGAGTTGATACCTTGGGATGATTTTGAGGAAGAATATGCTAAACTTTTTTCAGCAGAAAAAGGTGCGCCAGCCAAACTATTTAGAATGGCATTAGGGACATTAATTATTAAGGGAAAATTAGGAACAAGTGATAGAGAAACTATAGAACAGATTAAAGAAAATCCCTATCTACAATACTTTATAGGTTTAAATTGTTATCAACAAGAGCCACCACTGGAATCTTCAATGCTAGTTCATTTTAGGAAAAGAATTGATGGAGAATTGATAAACAAAATCAATAAAAAAATAGTAAAAAGAGAAATAGACAAGAGTGATAAAGAAGTAAAAAAAAAGGATTGTCTCCAAGAAAAAGGAGAAAAAATAAAAAATAAAGGTAAACTAATTTTAGATGCGACTTGTGCGCCAGCAGACATCAAATACCCAACGGATTTAGGCATATTAAATCAAGCCAGAATTGAGACAGAAAGAATAATAGATAATCTTTATAAACCATTAAGAGTAAAATTGAGAAAAAAGCCGAGAACTTCTAGAAAAATTGCTAGAAAGGAATACTTAAAAGTAGCTAAAAAACGAAAAGTATCTTATCAAGAAAGAAGAAAAGCTATCGGGAAACAGTTAAAATACCTTAAGAAAAATTTAGGAAATATAGAAGACTTAATTCAAGCTGGGGCTTCCCTGGAAAATCTGAGTAAAAGACAGAAAAATTGTCTAGAGACTATCAAAAAAGTTTATGAACAACAACAGTCAATGTGGGAGAATAAGACCCAGAGTGTTCCTCAAAGAATTGTAAGTTTAACTCAACCGCATATTCGTCCAATAGTGAGGGGAAAAGCAGGAAAACCAATAGAGTTTGGAGCTAAACTCTCAGTAAGCTGTGTAGATAACTATGTGTTTCTAGACAAAATAAGTTGGGAAAACTTCAATGAATCTTGTCATTTAAAAGAACAAGTAGAAAAGTATAAAGAAACGTTTGGCTATTATCCCGAATCCGTCCATGTAGATAAAATTTATCGAACTAGGGAAAACAGAAATTGGTGTAAGGAAAGAGGGATAAGAATCAGTGGTCCGAAGTTAGGAAGACCTCCGAAAAATGTCAGTGAAGAAGAAAAGAAACAAGCCCACTCCGATGAATGCTTCCGTAATGCTATTGAGGGAAAGTTTGGACAAGCTAAACGAAGATTTAGCCTAAATCTCGTGATGACAAAACTTCCTGAAACCTCCATTACATCTATTGCTATTACATTTTTAGTTGTCAATCTTTCTAAACTTCTGAGGCAGTTTTTGTCGCTTTTTTTGTCCTTATTTACTAATAATAGAACAGGAGAACTCATCAAACCGCCTTTCATTAATTTTGATTATACTTTAAACAATTTTTATGTACTAAAACTTATTGATTTGTCAGAAAATTCTTGGTCAAAAGTGGCATAAATTTTGGAGAAACTTTTTCAGCAAACCCTATTTAGAAGAGATTATAACAGTTTATATAGAGGAATTCAAGAGTTTTTACCCACTCAAACTGACCCTAATTATGAACAGAGAATTGAGACTTTATTTTCAGCGGTATCGAGAACAATTCCTCCCACTTCAAAACATTATAACTTATTTGGTATTGACACAACTCCCTGTCCACGACCGTTTGCCGAAACGTTAGCGGATAAAACCTTTATTCATTACCCCAATCCAATTAAGGGAAATAAACCCATTAATATTGGACATTGTTATTCCGTTGTCTGCGCTTTACCTGACCAAATAGACACAGAAAAAGTCCCTTGGGCTGTCCCCTTATCAGGAGAGCGAGTCCCCTCTAAACATAAAGGAGTAAATCAAGGCAATCAACAACTAAAAAAAATCTGGCAAAGTTCTTTATTTTCTGATAAATTATCTGCCTTAGTGGCTGATAGTGACTACAGCCAAAAGGATTTTATTGGGGAACAAGTTAAGCATGAAGACGTAGTTACTATTACAATAGTTAGAAGTGACCGAGTTTTTTATCGTCAATTTATTCGGGACCCAAATCAAGCCAAAACTTCGGGACATCCCCGTTGGTATGGGGATAAATTTGACCTTAAAGATGACCAAACTTGGACTGAACCTGATGAAGTTCATCATGTTCCCTTTACAACGAAAAAAAGTCGTCAATTAACAGTGACTATTTCGGGATGGAAACAGATGTTAATGAGAGGAACTAAAAACTATAAAATGAACAATCACCCCTTTACTTTACTCCAGATTGTTGTCAGAGATCAAGAAAGAAATAGTATTTGGAAACCTATGTGGCTTATTGTTATTGGTTCTCGGCGCGATGAGTTAAGTTTAGTTGATTGTTATCAGTGTTATCGACAACGTTATGACATGGAACATCTTTTTCGATTTGGTAAACAAAGATTATTGATGACATCTTATTTAACTCCCGATGTACATCATGAAGAAAATTGGTTTAAACTAACACTTCTTTCTTATGTAAATTTGTGGGCTGCCAGAAAATTAGCTGTGGTTTTACCCCGTGATTGGGAACAGTATTTGAAGACTAATAAATCCATCAAAATCACCCCTAGTCTAGTTCAAAGAGACTTTTCAAGAATAATTACGACCTTGGGGACTTTCGCCAAATTTCCCAAACGTCGAGGTTTTTCTTCCGGACGTATTAAAGGTTACAAAAAAGCCCCACGAACTCGTCATGATGTTATCAAGAAAGGGAGCAAAAAATCAACTGAAAACTTAAAAGCTCCTTAGTTTTCCTCAGAATCTATAGATTAGCCCTATTTGTCAGCCAATTTTATTGACTGATACAGAGCCGATATTTTGGGATTTTAGTTTAGCATAAAATATACGCTAACAAACTTTTTTTGTCCAAAGTCCAATTGTTATTAAATCCAAGACACATTGTTTTAAGTCTGGTCTATGATCCCGAGAATATCCTTTCTTAATAAAAATTGGTCTTTCTTTAATAATTTTTTCTTCTTCCTGTTTCTCTTTATCTTCTTCCCTTTTATATTCTCCATCTAAATGAAATGATGTGGAATCTAAATGGGAGTATTTAAGGTCTATTTTAAATTTTTTAATTACTTCTAAAACTACTTCAATAAAAATATCATTTAGTCCATATTTATATAATTCATCCATTACTCTCCCAATTTTATCATCATTAAGGTAATCAGGTTTAATTCTTTCTCCTAACAATTTCTCAATGGCTTTATCTTGAAAAAACTGACTGAATAAATATAGAGGTCTTGAAACAAATCCTAGTCCATTGATTAAAATAGACTTAACTACTGTACCTGCTGAGATTTTTTCTCTAACATCTATTCCTAATTTATTATTAATTATTTTGACTATTTCTATTTCATCAATTAAACCAGCTACTATCCCTAAATGGTCTAAATTTTTAACTTGTATTTCTTCTAAATAAGACATTTTTCGCTCTTTTTTTACAGAGGAAACAACTTAAGCAATTATCCCACTTTTTTGTCTTCAAGAGCTTAAGCAATTATACTTAATGATTAACCCCAGGCTTGTAGTATTTAATGCTACTTTTTGAAGTGCGGAATCTGGGTTATATGACCAGGGAGGCATGAGTGACCTACATGGTATGCACGACTCTCTCTTTTGGTTGTTTATTCCTGATGCTTTTGAGGGTACCGTCGAATTCTTGTGGGATGGTATTGGTGATTGGAAAGCTTAACTCGATTACAGGCTTTTGTTAGCGTTAAAGTTATGATATACAATTGAAAACTATTTTATCTTGATAGTGAATATGATTAATCTGTCGGATATTCTGGCACTTGAACCACTTCACTAATATCAACTGATTTCCTATTATCCCCTTCTGTTAATTCATAAGTTTGATTATGGGAGTCTATCTCATCAAAATGGCGATCGCACCAAGGGGAAATAATAGAAAACCTCCCCCCGACTAATTTGTTGATGCTGTTGGGATTGATGTACCAACGTTGAGATCGCTCAGTTGCTACATTGGAGTTATAGTATTTAATGGCTAAAAATGCCCGTCTCATTTTTTCTGCTGCTGCTTCTGGATGACGAGTACGCTTTAAGGTAGATAATGGCATTGATTGAAAATCTTTCCCTTGATGACGAGTACGCATCCCCTCCCTAAACTTGATCTCTTGTTTAACCAGTTCACACACCATGTCCTTAAAGTCGGTTTGCCCGGTTTGTTCCATGACAGACTGTAACCGCTTTACCCAATCATCTGATAATCCTAACACTTCAGGGGTAATCGAGGGTTGTGTAACTTCCGTTGTTGTTGCTTGAGATTCATGGGAGAGAAACCTCATCAATGCTTTCTCATGAGTATTATCTGCTAATTTTTCGTTTGATTGTTCTATTTTCTTGAGTTTATCTGCGATCCTCTCGATTAATTTAACTCCTGGTTGCCCTAACTTAATGCCTTGTCGTTGACCCCCTGCTGATACGATCGCACCGTCTCCTATCTGATAATCTAAATAGTGCATGGCCGCATCTGCTTTCCCTGGTGTGGGTTCATGACCATTTATGGCTTTGATGAAGACGAAATCTTTGACTTGTGGGGGACAATAGTAAAACACTGCGATCGCATCATAAATGGCTCTTAACCTTTGGGGATTAACTGTTTTTTCCCCGTTCAATCGAGACAATGTGGGGACTATTTCGCTAAAATTTACTTCTACTTGAAATCTCAGGTTATTTTTATAAGATTCTAGTTCTAAGTCGTTTAATTTATCTGCTTTAAAGGTATTTCTCAGAATATGATAACCTTTGAGGACAGTATCGGCTTCTATTAAGGTGGGCATTTCATAAGACCTTTGTTTTCCCCTAGTTTTAGCTTGTCCTTGGCTTAATATGATTGTATAAGCTGATGAGTCTATTAATACTGCATCTCTGAGTATTTCTCCTGGTCTTAAGCCTACTAATAAGGCTAAGGCTGCTCCTATTTCGGCATAACTACTATATCCTTCTTTTTCGTATTGGGCGATCGCACCCTCTAATAATTCTCTTCCTCGGTTCACTATTAGTTCGGGATCTTCTAGGGTGGCTACATTATGTTGTTTCCAATCTAAGGCTTCCCTTTGCAAGCCTAAGTTCATAGCTTTGATGTCATCGGGGGTGTCTATTAGGGTACAGGCAAAGTGTTCGGATATTCCTTTTGTGGGGTGATATATACTGTTTTGACTGGTTAATTTGTCTTTAAAGTGGATTCTGACGGCTTTATGTAAGTAGGTGTAGTAATTCTTGACGCTAGTGGGTTTTACTTTCTTTAAGAACTTTTGGGTTAGTTCTTCGTTTAAGACGGCGATCGCACTCTCTTCTTCTTTTGTCATCCCTTCTAAGCAAGATAGGGTATCATCGATGATCTCTATTACCCACTTAGACGGTGGTTTTCCTTTGCCCCATTCTTTTAACCAATGGTCTTTCATACTATACCCCTTTTGTCTTATCCCCTCTTCAGGTTACAATATGGGTATAGTATTTGTCAATCAACATCCTCATACTTAGGGTTTGCTGAATAAAAGCAAAACCCTATTCTTTAAAAGGTTACACCCATATTCGCGATCGCAAAAAAGATCAGCTTTGTCGGCTACAAACCGCTATAATTGGTAGAAACACCTCCCAGTTGTTGGTCAAGAACAAATGTATCGAAAAGAGGAGCAACCTTTACCGCCCCCAGAAAAATTTGAATTACCTTTCGAGGGCAAATTGTCCCCCAATAATCGTTGGGTAATCATGGCAGAGTTGATACCTTGGGATGATTTTGAGGAAGAATATGCTAAACTTTTTTCAGCAGAAAAAGGTGCGCCAGCCAAACTATTTAGAATGGCATTAGGGACATTAATTATTAAGGAAAAATTAGGAACAAGTGATAGAGAAACTATAGAACAGATTAGAGAAAATCCCTATCTACAATACTTTATAGGTTTAAATTGTTATCAACAAGAGCCACCACTGGAATCTTCAATGCTAGTTCATTTTAGGAAAAGAATTGATGGAGAATTGATAAACAAAATCAATAAAAAAATAGTAAAAAGAGAAATAGACAAGAGTGATAAAGAAGTAAAAAAAAAGGATTGTCTTCAATAAAAAGGAGAAAAAATAAAAAATAAAGGTAAACTAATTTTAGATGCGACTTGTGCGCCAGCAGACATCAAATACCCAACGGATTTAGGCATATTAAATCAAGCCAGAATTGAGACAGAAAGAATAATAGATAATCTTTATAAACCATTAAGAGTAAAATTGAGAAAAAAGCCGAGAACTTCTAGAATAATTGCTAGAAAGGAATACTTAAAAGTAGCTAAAAAACGAAAAGTATCTTATCAAGAAAGAAGAAAAGCTATCGGGAAACAGTTAAAATACCTTAAGAAAAATTTAGGAAATATAGAAGACTTAATTCAAGCTGGGGCTTCCCTGGAAAATCTGAGTAAAAGACAGAAAAATTGTCTAGAGACTATCAAAAAAGTTTATGAACAACAACAGTCAATGTGGGAGAATAAGACCCAGAGTGTTCCTCAAAGAATTGTAAGTTTAACTCAACCGCATATTCGCCCAATAGTGAGGGGAAAAGCAGGAAAACCAATAGAGTTTGGAGCTAAACTCTCAGTAAGCTGTGTAGATAACTATGTGTTTCTAGACAAAATAAGTTGGGAAAACTTCAATGAATCTTGTCATTTAAAAGAACAAGTAGAAAAGTATAAAGAAACGTTTGGCTATTATCCCGAATCCGTCCATGTAGATAAAATTTATCGAACTAGGGAAAACAGAAATTGGTGTAAGGAAAGAGGGATAAAAATCAGTGGTCCGAAGTTAGGAAGACCTCCGAAAAATGTCAGTGAAGAAGAAAAGAAACAAGCCCACTCCGATGAATGCTTCCGTAATGCTATTGAGGGAAAGTTTGGACAAGCTAAACGAAGATTTAGCCTAAATCTCGTGATGACAAAACTCCCTGAAACCTCCATTACATCTATTGCTATTACATTTTTAGTTGTCAATCTTTCTAAACTTCTGAGGCAGTTTTTGTCGCTTTTTTTGTCCTTATTTACTAATAATAGAACAAGGGAACTCATCAAACCGCCTTTCATTAATTTTGATTATACTTTAAACAATTTTTATGTACTAAAACTTATTGATTTGTCAGAAAATTCTTGGTCAAAAGTGGCATAAATTTTGGAGAAACTTTTTCAGCAAACCCTAAGTATTGGTTGCATAATATCCTGCCCCAACGCCGTGCTTTAAAATATACTGATGGTCAAATTTTGGCTCTTGAAATTACGACTTCTCCTACTGGTGAGTGGGTTCAATCTGTTCTCAACTCTGTTAGTTCGAGGGTAGGTATTCCTTTTCAAATCATCAGTGACCACGCTTCTAATCTTAAAAAAGGTATTCAACTTTTCCAATCCCATCATCCTTCTATTATCTATACTTACGATCTTACCCATGCCATGGCCAAATTATTAGAAAAAGAATTATTTGCTGATGAGCTTTTTCCTAATTTTTTGTCTGATTGCCATCAATGTCGTCTTGAAATTCAACAAACTGAATTTGCTTTTGCTACCCCTCCTCCTCAACGCAGGAAATCCCGTTTCTTTAACCTTGATCCCTTACTTCGTTGGGCTACTACTCTTGTTTCTATTCCTCTTCTGAAGTTCTTTAAACTTCTCCCTAATTATCATCGAGATCGCATCTCTCGTCGCTTTTTTGCTAAGTTCTCCTGGCTTTTTCGTTATCAAAGACACATTAAACTTTGGTCTCTTCTTTTACACATGACTCGCTCGTTAGAAACTCTTCTTAAAACCTACGGTTTAAATTCTGCCTCTATTTACCTTTATCATCAATATCTTTCTTCTCTTCATCTGCCTTCTTCTTTTCTTCCTTTTCAACACCAAATTTTTCACTATTTACACTCACAATTACCCTCTCATATTTCTCATACCATCCTTACATCTTCTGATATTCTTGAATCTATTTTTGGTCGCTATAAACATTTTTCACAACGTTCTCCTCTTCAAGAACTTCTCTCTCTCCTTCTTACTATTCCCCTCAGCACTGTTAATCTCACTAAACAGTTTATTCATGATGCCTTAACTACTATTACTAACTCTGATTTATCCCAATGGGTTGATTCTACTTTTGGTCAATCCATGCTTTCTAAACGTAACAGTCTGTTCTCCAATAACAAATTTTCTTAGTATTAATTCTCCTTTTACTACGACATAAAAGTTGTGTTCATTTTTTTGCAATTTCACAAATTTTCTACTCCCTACCCTAACTCATATTGATGAAGCCGTTGAACAACAGACTTTTCCTCCTACTCCTACTCCTACTCCTACTCCTACTCCCTCACCTCCTCCTCAAAAGTTAGATCTCTTTGCCAAAATGCAAGCATCAGATCCATCTAATCTCCCTTCTCCCCCCTCTCCACAACTTTCTCACTGGGAAAAAATTTATTATGACTTACTCAAGCAACAACGTCATCATGACTACTCTATTGGTTGGATTTACTATCAACTTAAAGAACTCAATCCCCCCTTATTTATCTGGCAAAAATATGCACATCTTCGCAGTTATCATCGTCAATGGGCTACTCACCAATTTGAATCTCTTAACCCTCCTTCACCTCTTTCTCCTGAAATCCTTCAACAAATCTGGCTCCAAGTTCTTCAAGAATTACCTCCGTTAACTCAAGGTTTATTCAAAATTCATACTCATTTTAAAGGACTCTATACCCACTGGGCTACCATCGAAGTTAAACACCGTCAATTGTTACGGTGTTGCGAGGATAAAAGAACCCAAACCGAATCCGCTTTGACTTATGTTTTTCAACATCCTATTCATGTTCAATTTACTTTTGCTCCAACTCCAACAAAAATCATTGGTCGCCCTATAGTCAATAACGAGAATGAGGATGACCTTGATTTTTGAAAAGTTGTTTGACTTTCAATTAGCTGAATTTATCTAGTATCATAAGCTGATTTGGTATGACAACAATTAAAATTAATTATTCGGTAATGAGCGCAATTTAATTAATTCTACAATAATTGATTATTGACGGGACGAAACTGGTTAAATAAACTCCCTCTAATTTTAGGCATCTTGTACCAAGTTTCTCCTTTCTTTCGACGCTGAAATAGATAGGCTTTAGGAATAGTCGGCAGGGAATTAAGACTGAGTCCTAACTCTTTATCTGATAAATGTTGGTAGTTGAGATGATAAGTTTCAACTTCATCAATCAAGTCATTTAATTGTTGAGTTAATTGTTCATGAATATTATCAAAATCTGTCCAGTATTCTTCAGGAATTTCTTGTCTAATTAAGGATAAATCTGACTGTTCTCTCATTAATTCCCACAAACCGATTGGCGTAACACCAGCGATAAGTTTCTGGAGACGACGATACTCACCTCCCTTAATTTTTAACCGTAATCCACTTTGATAACGAATGACAAAGCCTTCATTATTTTTATCTAAACTTTCTGCCTCTTTTAAAAGTTCCTTTACAGAAGTATCGGTCAATCGTTTGGGTATTTCTACTCCCAGAGTAGCAGCTAACAAATCTAATTGAGATAAGGATAATTCTTGACCTTCTTGTTGGTAAGCTCCCAACAATACTAATTGCTCTGATGGATATTTAATGACAATTTGATTCTCAGGAGAAATATACTCAAACAGATAAGTAGTTCCTTTGTCCAAGTATTTTGTCTTTAACTTGTTTAAGAGAGTTTTAGCTTTCTGAGACTGAATTGATTGTAAATTCCCTTTGGTTGCTGTTTGCCAGTTATTTTGGTAATAATAACAAATAATTAAAGAGCCATCTAGTTTTTCCCACACTTCATAAGGTTCATCTGGAAGAGAAATAGCTTGTTCTCCATAGTTAAAAAACTTTGGGAAAGGAGTGGCTACAATTTCTTGAGTTCTCTGGTCAATAATTAAGCCTCTAGCTTGAGTATTCCATTGATTCCAGTTGGCATTATAAACACAATGTTTGGTATAGCAGTAAAGGATTAAATCTCCTAAACGAGTTTCGTAGACATTATTTTTCTCTTTTTCTATTTCTAGTTTTTCGATTAATTCATTATAAGAAATTTGTCGAGCTAAATGAATAGACAATACCTGACCCTCCCCTATTTTCTTGACTTTCGTTTTTCTGATAACTCTCTTTTTACTCTCTTCCTATTTTAACACAATCTCTTTTCTTCTCTTGATAAAATTCTCTGACTTCTACTATTAGTTCCCCTAATTCATCGGGAATAATTACTGACTGGCTCATTATTTTGGGGTAATTGCTCACCGCAATAAAGAATCTGTCTTGACAACATAAAGGTAAAATCGGGGATTTTTATGTATAGTGGGGGTTATGACCACAAATGCTACCATTGATTCAAAGCTAGTTAGAGCTATCGCCGATGAACAGTTGGCGAACAATGTCTTCATGATTGAGTGGCTAGTCAAGGCACAACAACAGTTATCTCTTCAACAAAGACTGATTGACCAGCAACAACAACAAATCTCTACACAACAGCAAGAAATTGAAAAATTGAAAGAAGAGAGAGATAAGCTAAAAAACCGTAACTCAAAAAACAGTTCAGTCCCCCCATCATCAGACCCACTAAAAAAGCCTTCTGACAAAAAGAAACGCAAAAAAGGATTTAAACGCGGACCAAAATATGACCACCTAGGGAAGACCCGTAATGGTTTTGGTCAGCCCGATAAGATAGTCCCTTTAGAACTAGAAAACTGTCCTGTTTGTGGGGGTTCAGTGGAACGAGATGAAGTAGTTCCCGAAAAAGTCCAGCAAGTGGCTGAAGTAGTAGACCAACCCATAGAAATCAGGGAATATCGTCGCGGATTCTATAAATGTCCTAGTTGTGGATGGTCAGATTACAGTCCTGTTCCATTGGGAGTTAAAGAAGGATTCCGTTATGGGGCGCGATTAAGTAGCATCGTGGGCTGGCTTGGCTATGGGGGTAATCTTACATGGCGTAAACAGGAACATTTTATAGAGTATGTCTTTGGCATTCCCATTTCTCAAGGGAGCCTTGCCAAAATGCACAAATGGTTTCAAGAAAGTTTAGAACCCTTGACCCAACAGTGGTTAAAGTACATCCAGCAGCCAGGAATCCGATGTGTTGACGAAACCAGTTATTGCATCGATGGCATCAAGTATTGGGTTTGGGTAGCCACATCAAATGAGGTCTGTGTGTTGATGTTGGCTCCCACTAGAAGCTCCGCAGAAGTCGAGAAATTGTTAGGAGCAGATTTTAAGGGCATCCTCACCAGTGACTGCTATAGTGCCTACTTTAGACAAAGTGCGATGGCCAAACAGAAATGTCTGGCACATTTAGAACGAGAGTTAGAGTCCCTTAAAACCAGTCGTTTTCAAGCGAATCGAGAATTTGCTGCCGATGTACAGCAAGTTTTAGCAACCGCCCGTATCCATTATCGTCATTATCATGCTCGAAATTTAACCCTTGAAGACTTAGGCTCCAAAAGAACAGAAGTCGAGAACTCACTGCAAAAGATTTTTAAAGCAACTCCCAAAAAAGGATAGCCTTATGATGCACAAAGATTGATTAACCGTCTCAAACGTCATTGGGAAGAGTGGTTCACCTTTCTAACTTATCCTGAAGTCAAACCAGATAATAATGATGCTGAGAGAGCTTTACGTCCCATTGTCATTCACCGCAAAGTAAGTGGGGGAGCAAGAAGCGACTGGGGTGCAGAGTTAGTCACCCAAATGTTCAGTTTTTTAGAGACCATGAGATTACAGGGGCAAAATGCCATTGTCCAATTATGCGAATTATTTTCATTAGCTGGTCGGAGTCCCCCAGGATTAGAGATGTAAAAGGCTCCGGAGCCGATGGGGGATAGATTTTTCTTGATCCCCCTATCTCTCTGCACAAAAATAAACAAGGTTAGCGGATAATCTCCGCTAACAAAAAACTATCTTACTATTCTTTTTTTTCTCATATTGTTGTTTTTATTTGAGGTTTTTAAAAGACTTGATTCTGGGAATGTTAGTCATTAAAATAGCCGTAATAAATTAGCTTAAATTTTACGCTAAATCACAGGGCTTATATTTTTGTTGACTCAACTGATGTTGTTTGTAGTGCTTTTCAATAAGACTTTTTTGTTGCGGTGAGCAGTTACATTTTGGGTAGGCTTTTTATTCATTAAACAAGAAATAGAAACCTTAATTATCCACTCTAATTCTTATATTTTATAATTATTTTTGATAAGATAATTGATTTAATTGCTTTTTCAGTTCTCTTTGTTGAGCTTTAGATAGGGTTGTCTTGGGCTTAGATTTAGCTGATGACTTTTTCTTAACTTTTGATTGACTACTTTCTGAGTTATCTTTCACGTTACTTTTAGTTTTAGATGATTTTTGAGGAGATTTTCTTATTATCTTCGAGGCAAGATTTAAGGAATCATGTTCGACTTGATCTGAGATTATCGAGGTTTTCTCTGCCTCTTTAACTCTTAGAGTTTCTGTAACCATTAGCTGATGAGATTTGACTTTCTCCTGGGTTTCTACTTTTAAAGACCCCTTTAAACGAGATTTGAATTTCAGGGATTTTTCTGGGGTAATTGACTCAAAGTTAACTGACATAATCTCCGATTCATCATTCTTCTCAGTGACAATTACTTGCTTTAATTTATCTAAAGCATTATTTTTAATATGTCTCACTCGTTCACGACTCAGGTTCATTTTTTTGCCAATCTCATTTAAAGTTAAAGAAGGGGTTTCTAAATAATATTCTCTCAAAACTCTTTGCTCTTGTGGTTTTAATCCACAGAGACATTGCTCCACCAGTTCTTTATTGCCAAGGTTATCCAGAAATTTCTGTAAATCCCCATTGGGATCTGCCAGAAAACTGAGCAATGTTGAGTTGTCTTCGTCTCCAAGAACCTTTTGATCTAAAGAGAGCATAGGATTGTTGACGGATCTTAATACCCTAATCTTTTCAGGGGAGATTTCTAACCTTTCTGAAAGCTCTCTTACCGTCGCACTTCTCCCATACTTTTGTCTAATTTCTAACTGCACTTTTTTCAGCTTACTAATCTCTTCATTAATATGAACAGGAACTCTAATGGTTCGTCCCTTATCACAAATTGCTCGCACTAAAGCTTGTCTAATCCAATGATAAGCATAAGTTGAAAATTTGTATCCTTTATCATATTCAAACTTTTCTACTGCTCTAATTAATCCTAAGTTTCCCTCGCTCACTAAATCCATAAATTCTAATCCTTTTCCCTGGTATTTTTTGGACACCGCTACTACTAATCTTAAATTAGCTTGGATCATTTTTTCTTTGGCTCTTTTTCCTCTTTTTAGGATTAACTGAAGTTCTCTTACGCTTATTCCTATTTCTTTTCCCAACAAGTCATCATCCTTTTCACTTGCTTACCTAATTCAATTTCTTCATCAGGTTTTAGGAGAGGAATTTGACCGATTCTCTTAAGATAAGACCCAACTTCACCCTTGTTTTCTGTCATGATTTTTGAGTAACTGTTTTCTCATATCGCCCCTTATATTATATCAATAAAAGGCGATGTGTAACTATTTTTAAACTTTCATTTGAGTTCATTTTTATCAATGGATAATTGATAATTGATAATTAATTCGGTTTAAAACCTCTCCTTTAAAGGAGAAAAAAGACAAAAATATTCATTTTTATCAATCCTCTTCCCTTTTAGGGGGAGGTAATTATCCATTGTCCATTGTCCATTATCCATTATTGAATTACATTATTCTAATTCCTAATAATTCTTCTAACATCATTTCTAATATTTCTTCTTCTTGAACTGAACTACCGGGGCCTTTCAGAAAGTCTGATATAGTAATTTTTTTGTCACGAAAATCTCTGACAAAATCACGGATACTTTCGATTGGTTTAACTTTAGTTTCTAATTCTTTAGTTAGTTCAGCCATCCCATCCACGCCTCGTTTCTGACAAGCTCGATATTCTTTAACCATTGTCCCCTCTGGGGTTCGTCTCACCATCCTTAGTTCTTTCTTTAAGTTTTCATATTGAGTTCTTAGAAGTTCATTATCTTTTGCCCTCATCAAACAAATTCTTTCAATTTCACTCTTTGCGGTATTATTTAGGTCGATTTCTTGTTGGAGATGATGCTGTTTTTCTATTTCTAATAATCTGGCTATATCCCCCTCTTCATAAGCTCGATTAACTTCTTTCATGACTTCATTATGATAAATCTGTGTTTCTGGATCACTGGCTTTATCAGGGTGAAATAGAGAGGCTAATTTCAAGAACGTTTTTCTCATTTCCCCTGATTTATTAGATTTTTTATCTCCTTGATCAAAATCATTATCTTCATCCTCTTGCTCTGTATAATCTGCTTTTTTTTGATTCTTATTTTTAGCTGATTTAAACTCTTGTGAATCTGAAAATATATTCTCCTCTTCTTCATCTTCTTCTAATTCCTCTGATTGAGAACTTATTACTCCCATTAATTGAAGAGAATGATAGACCCCTACTATATCCTCCCTACTTTTTTTCCCCAATTTTCTCTTTGTTAAAATTTCCGAGAATAATTCATGAATCTCTCTATCTAGTTCTTGGATTTGTTGTTGAATGGGGGAGACTCTTCTAAAAATCTCCATGCCAATACTACGCATCTGATCTAAAAAATTCTTTAGTTCAGTACGTTTTCGTTTGATTTGTTTGAGTAGCCATTGATGTTCTTCTTCAAGACAACGACGACGTTCATGGAACGATGACAGTCCCAATGATTGGGTTGATTCGCTCCCTTCTGAGAATTGCTCCATACTCATAAAATATATTCCAATGTCTTTGCTTGAATACTCGTTATTATACAAAAGAGAAGTTCATTATTTTTAGTTTTGATTGGCTTAGAACTTTTGCCCATAAAATAACCTTTGATTTACTTTAATTATTTATAAATAGTTTTCCCTTAACCGAATAGGTAATTATCAATTATCAATTATCCATTGTCCATTATTAAATGACACCATCTGATTCATGCACCAATCCTGTTGGAGTATCAGAGTCATTTTCCACTCCTTGCTGAGACTGCCAAGCGATCGCATTAAGAATAAGTCGCGCATTTCCTGTGCAATTCTCTCGGTAGTCAGACACAGATGCTACTATTTCCCCTAACTTGGTAATTACTTTGGCATATTTCTTATCTCTGGCAATTTCTCTTTCTGAGTTATTGAGAGGACGATTTCCCGAAAGAACGGCTTCAATAACAGGAACATAAGGAGCAGCAACTTCGGCTACCTCTTGTACCTCCAGTTGCAGTTTGGTTAAATGGATAATCTCTTGCGCTCCCTTGACAATGGGGGGAATGGGGAGAGATTCTCTGGTCCTATCTAATTTCTCTAAACGGGGACTATCAGGAGGCACGAAAAAAATATTCTCAGAAGTAAGACCATTAGGAAATAAATCTGGCTCAATTTGTCCTTTTTCCCACATAGTTAAAACTATTTCTAAAGCCTTTTCTCGATTTGAGGCATTATCACCCCCTTTATGGGGAACTTCTATCAGTAGTCCCTCTTGTTCTTCTGGGGGTTGTTCCAGGTCATTGACAGCTACAAAGTGAGTCACAGATTTCCGTCTGGGCATAAGATCAGGTTTCGACAACAATAGCGAACTTTTGCATCATACCAGAGACGGACAATAATAAGATTAAATAGGGTTTGCTGAATAAAAGCAAAACCCTATTCTTTAAAAGGTTACACCCATATTCGCGATCGCAAAAAAGATCAGCTTTGTCGGCTACAAACCGCTATAATTGGTAGAAACACCTCCCAGTTGTTGGTCAAGAACAAATGTATCGAAAAGAGGAGCAACCTTTACCGCCCCCAGAAAAATTTGAATTACCTTTCGAGGGTAAATTGTCCCCCAATAATCGTTGGGTAATCATGGCAGAGTTGATACCTTGGGATGATTTTGAGGAAGAATATGCTAAACTTTTTTCAGCAGAAAAAGGTGCGCCAGCCAAACTATTTAGAATGGCATTAGGGACATTAATTATTAAGGAAAAATTAGGAACAAGTGATAGAGAAACTATAGAACAGATTAGAGAAAATCCCTATCTACAATACTTTATAGGTTTAAATTGTTATCAACAAGAGCCACCACTGGAATCTTCAATGCTAGTTCATTTTAGGAAAAGAATTGATGGAGAATTGATAAATAAAATCAATAAAAAAATAGTAAAAAGAGAAATAGACAAGAGTGATAAAGAAGTAAAAAAAAAGGATTGTCTCCAAGAAAAAGGAGAAAAAATAAAAAATAAAGGTAAACTAATTTTAGATGCGACTTGTGCGCCAACAGACATCAAATACCCAACGGATTTAGGCATATTAAATCAAGCCAGAATTGAGACAGAAAGAATAATAGATAATCTTTATAAACCATTAAGAGTAAAATTGAGAAAAAAGCCGAGAACTTCTAGAATAATCGCTAGAAAGGAATACTTAAAAGTAGCTAAAAAACGAAAAGTATCTTATCAAGAAAGAAGAAAAGCTATCGGGAAACAGTTAAAATACCTTAAGAAAAATTTAGGAAATATAGAAGACTTAATTCAAGCTGGGGCTTCCCTGGAAAATCTGAGTAAAAGACAGAAAAATTGTCTAGAGACTATCAAAAAAGTTTATGAACAACAACAGTCAATGTGGGAGAATAAGACCCAGAGTGTTCCTCAAAGAATTGTAAGTTTAACTCAACCGCATATTCGTCCAATAGTGAGGGGAAAAGCAGGAAAACCAATAGAGTTTGGAGCTAAACTCTCAGTAAGCTGTGTAGATAACTATGTGTTTCTAGACAAAATAAGTTGGGAAAACTTCAATGAATCTTGTCATTTAAAAGAACAAGTAGAAAAGTATAAAGAAACGTTTGGCTATTATCCCGAATCCGTCCATGTAGATAAAATTTATCGAACTAGGGAAAACAGAAATTGGTGTAAGGAAAGAGGGATAAGAATCAGTGGTCCGAAGTTAGGAAGACCTCCGAAAAATGTCAGTGAAGAAGAAAAGAAACAAGCCCACTCCGATGAATGCTTCCGTAATGCTATTGAGGGAAAGTTTGGACAAGCTAAACGAAGATTTAGCCTAAATCTCGTGATGACAAAACTCCCTGAAACCTCCATTACATCTACTGCTATTACATTTTTAGTTGTCAATCTTTCTAAACTTCTGAGGCAGTTTTTGTCGCTTTTTTTGTCCTTATTTACTAATAATAGAACAGGGGAACTCATCAAACCGCCTTTCATTAATTTTGATTATACTTTAAACAATTTTTATGTACTAAAACTTATTGATTTGTCAGAAAATTCTTGGTCAAAAGTGGCATAAATTTTGGAGAAACTTTTTCAGCAAACCCTAAATAAACACAAACATCCCACTCTTACCCCTTTGCTCTATATCGTGCCGTCATATCAAAGAAAAGGCAACGAAGATGTATCCTCACCGTGAAACAGAGAAGGATAGATGGTACTCCCAACTTACAGATGATTGGAGATATTGAGAGAAACCAAAGGAGTGTCTAAGAAATCAATTTATAGCAAAGCCACGGGGCCGATTAGGGGTCGAAAAAGTAATCACTTACCTCTCCTCCCAGTCCGAACCGTGCATGAAACTTTCATCTCACACGGCTCTCGGCAATTAGTCCCTTGTCATGGGTACTGTTAGTACATTGTCTCTCCATTCATAGCCATTATAAGTGCCAATCATAGAGGTAGTCATTTTTGCTTTTGACATCATGACAATGACGATGTAGAGCTTGTAAATTGTTGTACGTATCCTTTCCACCTTTCGATTTAGGGATAATGTGGTCAACTTCTATCAAGTCTTCAGGTGTAAAGTGTTGCTTACATTGAGGACATATACCTTTTTGTTTCTTTAAGAGTTTTGCAACCCTAGTTGGTGTCCCAGTATATGTACCCCGTATGTATGCTCCAATAAGTCCAATTTCCGTCATAAGGTGATGCTTCAGGCTTAACCAATGTATGTCTCATTATTTCCGTTTCGGCGTGACTGTAGAGGGCATATTTCCCGTTTTGGAATGTCCACTTTCCGTTTTTTCCGTTTGAGAAATATTTACTGAGAGCATTTTGTATTGATGTTTTTCCTTTTTTCCTGCTCACTGTCCATGCTCTGAGCATTCTCCATAATATGTGGTCTTCGGATGAGAATATTTCACTACTGGCAGCAGTTCTATAATAGTTACACCATCCTCTGATTATGGGATTTAATCTATTGATTAATGCTGATTGTGGGGCATTTCTGTTGGCTTTGATAACCTCTTTGATTGCCTCATGATGAGCTAGTATTTCCTTTTTACTTGGTTTCGTTAGGGTTATGAATCCTATCTTTTCTCTGGTTCTACCTCCGGTGTTACCACCTCTTGAACCAGATTTGTGTTTTCCAACTGGGTAGGACCTTATATTGAATCCAAGAAAGTCGAAACCTGCTTTTTCTGTCTTTCCATCAATTTTTATGTCATTTAGTGTATGACATATTCTGGTTTTTGATGGTTTGATTTCAAGTCCGACTTTTTCTAACCATTGAGCAATTAGTTCTTTACATTGTAGAATAATCTCGTACTCTCTATGAAGAACTACGAAATCATCGGCGTATCGGACGATTACTGGTCTGTAGTTATGTTCTGTTTTCCCGTTTCTATATTTAAATCTGGGAAATTTGGTTGTGATGTCGTTAATCATTCCGTGTAGTGCAATGTTAGCCAATAATGGACTTATTACACCGCCTTGGGGAGTTCCGGTTTTAGTTCCCTCAAATACGCCGTTATCCATTACACCGCATTTCAACCATTGTTTAATGATTCTTTTAATGTTGTATGGACAATCTACTTTGGACAGTAGGTAATCATGGTTAATCTTATCGAAACATTTGGCAATATCAGCGTCTAGGACATATCTTGCCTTCTTGTTGATGGTAGTATGTATCCTGCTTATTGCATCATGTGTGCTTCTGCCTGGGCGAAAACCATAGGATGTTTCCTCAAATTGGGCTTCCCAGTATGGCTCTAAGGCTGATTTAACCAAGGCTTGCATTGCTCTATCTTTCATGGTGGGTATCCCCAATCCACGTTTTTCGTCTCTTCCAGGCTTGGGAATCCAAACTCTTCTGAGTGCCTTTGCTTTGTAACCTTTTAGGGTAAGTTCGTTGACAAGCTTTACTCTTTGGTTAGGGCGTAGTGCCTTTATCCCATCAATACCAGCAGTCTTTTTACCTTGGTTATCTTGGGTCACTTTGCGTATGGCTAAGAGCTTTGCGTAATGTGACTTTAACAGTAACTTCTGAAGCTTTTTAGCTTTAACTTTATTACCTGATTTAACAGCTTGAAATATTCGCTTTTGAAGCTTGAACACCTTTCTCTGGACTTTTCCCCAGTTGATAGTATTCCATTCTGGCGTAGTCTTGGTTATACTCGCATTCGACATATTTACCTCTAATTGAGACTATTTCATCTAATTAACCAGCAATACGTTAGCTTATCCGTACTCATTACAAGTAGGCATTTGCTTCTTATTGCTTCTCACATCCATGACTCTTGCGGTTAAGTTTGTTCCTACTTACCTAATCGACCTTTTGGTAAGAGAAGTCATGGACTTAATTCGTTCCGTTGATTTGGGATTATTGGTTTTAGGTTTCATCTCTCCCCCAGGCTACTTTCAGGAATCTGTGTGGATAAGCGAAGAAGTTTTCCACTTTTCACCTTGTTCTTTTGAACACAGCCTGTCAAACAGATTAGGCTATATGGCTATTGTGAGGGTTCAAGTCGATGATTCAACGTAATGTTTAACCATGACCAATTAACTTGGGAATTTCATGTGCTGTTTCACAGTGGTTATTCCCTTTTAACCCTGCTTCCATCCTGGGTTTACTAAGTCCAAAACGGAGGGTTATGTCGTCACTCTTGGGTTTCCCCTTGATTCCGAGTTTGGCTCCAGATGCCAACAAATCAACAGTTATTCAGAAATCTTGGTGTATGTGTTGTTCGGTTATCCCTACTTAACTTGTTCGGTAAGTCGTTAGTTTTTTTTGTAACTTTCCGATTTTCTTACCTCCCGTTAGGATTTTTATCCGTTTGACTTTCTAGTTTTATTCCTTCGAGGATGCCCTTTGGGGGGTTTGTTCTTCTTAGGTCTAGTAGGTCGTTTACACCTTATTTTTACCCCTTTTTTGGGTTTCTGAATGAGCTACACGGTAAATCCTTGTCTAAGACTGGGTATTAGCTTTCTAGCTCAACGAATCGCACTCTTCAAATAGCCAAAGATAAGTGGTGAATAGACACCTCTATCGGTTTTTCAGAAGGGTTTGAACATGACCTTACTACCGCTACAAATTTATCAATTAAACGTTCAATAATCACCTTGGTTTCTCTTAATATCGCTGTTTGTCCCACTTTAAACTTGGGTTGGGCTTTGAGATCCTCCAAAAATTCTAGTAGTTGATTATCGGTTAACATCTGACAAGATTTTTTCCCATACTTTTCAAAGATGTACTGTTGACCTTTTTGCACATCCCATCCTAGTCGCTCCATTTGCTTATCGATGCCCTCAGTAATGTCATCCCACTCCACCATATTCACCTCCTCCTGTGGTGAGTCGGTGTTAGGTTGATGTTCCTCTGTAACCAAGGCAGGAGAACACTGTGGTGAGTGTGGTGGGTTATTTTCTAAATTTTCTATTTTTGTTTGAGACTTACTTGAGGTTAATGGTTGATCTAAAAGTGCAACAGACGATGGTTGATTTTTTTGGGAAGTTCCAGAAAAGTCTCCACAGTCTCCACATTCAACACTGATAGGCGTTTCAGCCATCACCTCCAGCACACAACTCTTCACAGACTCTCCACTAGAGAGAGTATAAATACCTTCAATCATTGGGGGACGATCCTCATCCAAATGATCACGAATTTTTAAACCCTCAATATAAGTTTTAACGTTATTGCGGTCTTTAATGATTGGTAAGCCTAGTTGATTGTTACACAGGTCTAATACTAGGTAGGAAAATCGGGTTAAGGAGATGGTGTTTATCCCGGCTGATGCACAATAAGCACAATAACTGGCATACAACCAAATTTCCTCTTTCGATTCTCCCAATGGTGATTTACACCCTACTTGGGTTTGGTATTTGGGCTCATAGATGATCTTCTCGTTTAACCATGCTGCTATACTATTGGTATCCATTAAGTTATCTAATTTGCTTTTGAGGAGTGCCGGGGCATAGTTATAGGGATCTTTAATGATTTGCGTCGCCATTTCACTATCCATCTCTAAAACCCAGTTCAAAAGTCCTGGGATGTGGGGGGCAAATTCTCCAATGATGTTATTTTGACGATCATGGTCGATTAATTTCTTTTGCTCTTTATCAGGAATTCGTCGGTTCATCGATAGGGGAATCTCTCGACGATATAAACCACTGGTATAGTCCCCTGTCTTTATGGGTTCGTTGGAGGTGATAATTACTAAGGCATCGGGATAGAAGCTGGCTAATGCTTGTTTATATTTCTGCTCGAATCTTAAGCGATCGCCCCCCGTCAATGCCTTTAATTTCTTCACCCCTTTATAACTGGTGGCTTCATTAATGATTACCAACCGTTTATCTTTAAGGTTAGAGGTTTCAAATTTATCTTTCTCTAATATATCTAAATCGGTGACGTGGACGTTCTCGAATCCCACTAGGGCGATCGCCAGTTTGATTAAGGTTGATTTCCCACTTCCCCCTGGCCCGCACAAGGCTAAAAATTTCTGCCAATCTGTCCGTCCAGTAACAATACCATGTAAGTAGGCTCTGATTAAGTTTACTAGGGATTCGTCTCCTTCCATCATCTCTAATAACCATTGTTTGATGGGGTTACATTGTGCCAAGGGGTTGTAATCGTAGGGTAAACTCCAGGTAAAGTAGTTTTGGGGGCTATGGGGCAGAAGTTCCCTTGTGTCTAAATCTAGCACTCCATTACGGAATGGAATTAATCCTTGTTGAGAGTTGGTTGCCATTTCTTTGACTAGCAATACTCTAGATAACCGTTTCCCTAATGCCTCCACAAAGGTGAATTTATAGTCTGATACTTTGGGTAATTGCTGCTTTAATTGTTCAATTATGTCTCCTTTCTCTGTTTTATCTCTGTTACTGGTTTTGACTGCATTTATGGCTTTGATGATTTGGTTGGTGATGGTTTGGGCTTTATCGATTAATGCGTCTAGTTCGAGCATTAATCTTTGTTCTAAGCGTTCTTTGCTTATTTGCTCCCAGATTCCATCTTTTTCTGCATTGTATAAATACCAGTCTTTTGTTACCTCTTCATAAATTAGCCTGTCTTTATATAAGTCCGCTAAATATTCACAGACCCTCTTTTCGTTCCATTTGGGTAGGTTATGCTCTAGGGGAGCGATTTTAATTGGGGCGGGCTTGATTCCACGTTTGGCCCATACGAATGTGAACCATTCTGAACCGTTGGCGACGATCGCATCATCTATCCCTTTCTCTTCTGTATCCCAACTCAGAAACAAAACTTTACAATAAGCTGACCGGAAACAATTGGCTAACCTCTCCCTCGCTGCTATGACACTGGCTTGGGTTTTTAGTTTACAGTCCTGGTCAAAGATAATCACTATCTCTCGTCCTGGTTGCGCAAAGTATTGTAGTTGTGGCAATAGTACGGGGTTTCCCTTATCGTCTTTGGGACTTCCGTTCCATATTCCGGGGATGCTAATGGCTGCTATTCCTTGAGATAGTAACGCTCCTGCTTTCTTGGTTCCTTCTACTACTGCGATCGCCACCTCCACATTCTCCTTCACCCATTTCCAGAATAACTTGTCCTTTTGGCGTAAGAATTCTTTATATGTTATCCCTTCGGTCATTATCCATTTTTCTCGGATACGCTCTCGGTATTCCTTTAATAGTCCTGCTTTTTTAGCAACTTTTAACCCAATACGATGAGACACTTTGGGACAGATTGCTTCAACTGGTTCAAAGGGGGGACATTCGTATTTTCGCACTTTTCCATCATTCGTTACTTTCGGTTTGTTGGGTTTGATTTGGCCCCAGAGGAGATCCTCTCCTGTTTCTGGATCAATGGCATTTACCCCCCATCCTCTGTCATCTAGGTGCTGGTAGGCTTTAAGGGTGTTTCCGTTTAGTCTTCCATCGTTTCTTCTTTTGAGTTGGTCTGAGTATAACAGGAAATCGTAGGTAGCAGGAGGGATTAGCGATCTCACATTCAATTTCACAATTTCTGGGTCAACACCGGAACCTGTAACCCATTCAAGGAGGTGTTTGTCATCAATTCGGTAATTATTCATGATTTCTCTAGATTTCTACAATTTACTAAGGTTAATTCGAGATTACTTGGTCAAATAATTTTTGAGACTAAAAGAGGAAAAGCATGACTCTATAGTTAGATAGTGAACTTACAGATCATGGGGTAGTTATCAAGCCATGACTACTCAAGGCATTTATGGCGGAGGCCATCTCCTCATTTCCACGCCTACGGCGTATGGCCTTTGGTTTTCAACTGTGTTTTTCAGGAAAATGGTCAAAGAGATCCTGTGACGACGTTAGTTAACGTCACCAGAAGAAGAACACAGCCTGAAAACAGAGGATAATCGAATTCGTCTAAAAATCATTAAAAACTGCGATAGATAAACAACGGAGTCAATCAATTGTAGGCTTGTGCTGAGGAACGAAGTATTGCATTCGCACGCCTGAAGCAATCTGCTTTTCGACAATCTCTTTGTCCAATCTTTGGGAAAATTTGCACAAAGAGAGTGCATGTCCCGCAAAATTTGATATGATATACTCATTGCGGGTTACATTCCGTTGTTCAATTCGATCTTACTTTTAACTTTTCATTGGATACCTCCTTTGAGTAACGAGTTTGAATCGATCATCTGTCACCCCCTTTGGCTTCTAGCCAAGTTACTTGACAAGGTAGAGAAACCCAGCACATAAGCTCTTTTAGAAACGTCCGTCAAACTTCCCCAAGCCGACGGCGTTTCGCTGTTTATAGAGCTTCTGTAACAAGTTGTTCTCTGTGTGAACATGATTAATCCTAATTTTTAACTAGGGATGTCCTTAATTATACTGCTAAAAGTAAAATGTTTGTAAGCATTGACTGTTAAAAAGGGATAGACAAAGATTGAACAGTCAAGATAAACCGCCGCCGGATGAAGAACCAAAGGAATAGGAGTTAGTAACGATAGGTCATCACTGCTCGCCAGTAGGGGGGACATAAATTACTCTCAAGAACAGCAGTATCTAAGAGTAATTATGCCTCAACTCAACAGTGGCCTGACATTAAGAATTTTGTAGCGATTACTTGGATTGACACTATCTATGAAAATCTGACAACGAATCGTTGTCAAATTTTACTAACAGCGAGAGACTCTTTGACGGAGGGTACCCGAATTTCTCACAAAATCTGCGATCGCCAAACACAGAAGCCTTACAGGAAGTGGGTTTGAACAGAGCGATCGCAGATTTCCCCAACCAACAGTCTGTTGTCAGATTTTAAGTTAAAATCAACCCGAATTAGACAAAGATGAAAAGATAAATCAATCACTCATTTTTCCAAAAAAATTATTAATAAAATGTAACTGCTCACCGCAACAAAAAAGTCTTATTGAAAAGCACTACAAACAACATCAGTTGAGTCAACAAAAATATAAGCCCTGTGATTTAGCGTAAAATTTAAGCTAATTTATTACGGCTATTTTAATGACTAACATTCCCAGAATCAAGTCTTTTAAAAACCTCAAATAAAAACAACAATATGAGAAAAAAAAATAGTAAGATAGTTTTTTGTTAGCGGAGATTATCCGCTAACCCTGTGTATTTTTGTGCAGAGAGATAGGGGGATCAAGAAAAATCTATCCCCCATCGGCTCCGGAGCCTTTTACATCTCTAATCCTGGGGGACTCCGACCAGCTAATGAAAATAATTCGCATAATTGGACAATGGCATTTTGCCCCTGTAATCTCATGGTCTCTAAAAAACTGAACATTTGGGTGACTAACTCTGCACCCCAGTCGCTTCTTGCTCCCCCACTTACTTTGCGGTGAATGACAATGGGACGTAAAGCTCTCTCAGCATCATTATTATCTGGTTTGACTTCAGGATAAGTTAGAAAGGTGAACCACTCTTCCCAATGACGTTTGAGACGGTTAATCAATCTTTGTGCATCATAAGGCCATCCTTTTTTGGGAGTTGCTTTAAAAATCTTTTGCAGTGAGTTCTCGACTTCTGTTCTTTTGGAGCCTAAGTCTTCAAGGGTTAAATTTCGAGCATGATAATGACGATAATGGATACGGGCGGTTGCTAAAACTTGCTGTACATCGGCAGCAAATTCTCGATTCGCTTGAAAACGACTGGTTTTAAGGGACTCTAACTCTCGTTCTAAATGTGCCAGACATTTCTGTTTGGCCATCGCACTTTGTCTAAAGTAGGCACTATAGCAGTCACTGGTGAGGATGCCCTTAAAATCTGCTCCTAACAATTTCTCGACTTCTGCGGAGCTTCTAGTGGGAGCCAACATCAACACACAGACCTCATTTGATGTGGCTACCCAAACCCAATACTTGATGCCATCGATGCAATAACTGGTTTCGTCAACACATCGGATTCCTGGCTGCTGGATGTACTTTAACCACTGTTGGGTCAAGGGTTCTAAACTTTCTTGAAACCATTTGTGCATTTTGGCAAGGCTCCCTTGAGAAATGGGAATGCCAAAGACATACTCTATAAAATGTTCCTGTTTACGCCATGTAAGATTACCCCCATAGCCAAGCCAGCCCACGATGCTACTTAATCGCGCCCCATAACGGAATCCTTCTTTAACTCCCAATGGAACAGGACTGTAATCTGACCATCCACAACTAGGACATTTATAGAATCCGCGACGATATTCCCTGATTTCTATGGGTTGGTCTACTACTTCAGCCACTTGCTGGACTTTTTCGGGAACTACTTCATCTCGTTCCACTGAACCCCCACAAACAGGACAGTTTTCTAGTTCTAAAGGGACTATCTTATCGGGCTGACCAAAACCATTACGGGTCTTCCCTGGGTGGTCATATTTTGGTCCGCGTTTAAATCCTTTTTTGCGTTTCTTTTTGTCAGAAGGCTTTTTTAGTTGGTCTGATGATGGGGGGACTGAACTGTTTTTTGAGTTACGGTTTTTTAGCTTATCTCTCTCTTCTTTCAATTTTTCAATTTCTTGCTGTTGTGTAGAGATTTGTTGTTGTTGCTGGTCAATCAGTCTTTGTTGAAGAGATAACTGTTGTTGTGCCTTGACTAGCCACTCAATCATGAAGACATTGTTCGCCAACTGTTCATCGGCGATAGCTCTAACTAGCTTTGAATCAATGGTAGCATTTGTGGTCATAACCCCCACTATACATAAAAATCCCCGATTTTACCTTTATGTTGTCAAGACAGATTCTTTATTGCGGTGAGCAATTACAATAAAATCTCTAATAGTACTAGATTGTTAGAATAAAATATACTATAATTTAATTATTAAAGCAATTTATCTTAAACTGATTTAATGAGTCCCAGTCATCCCCGAACCCCTCGTCAAGTAATCAACTTTAGTAAACAGAAAGGAAAAGAAATAATCGCTAATTTTGATGGGGGACTAATCACTTCAGATGCGGGGATTGTCTGGATAGCTGAGTTGGATAAAAAACTGGGAATTACCGAGAAGTTTGGTAACTGTTTTCAAGATCATCGTCATCAATCTTATGTAGATCATTCCGTTCATGAGTTATTAGCACAAAGGCTTTATGGAATTATTTTAGGCTATGAAGATGTCAATGACCATGATAAATTACGTCACGATCTTGCCCTTAAGATCGCTTTAGAAAAGCTTAATGAACTTGAAGATAAAAAGGGATGGTTAGCTGGAAAAAGTACAATTAATAGATTGGAATATTGTCCTGAGACTATTCTCGACCAAAAAACGAGTCGTTATCATAAAATAGAACCCAACTTTGAAGCCATTGAAAAATCTTTTGTCGAATTTTTTTTAGAGTCTTATAAAAAACCTCCCTTAAGTATTATATTAGATATGGATGTCACGGATGACCAAGTACATGGTAATCAAGAAGGGGCATTTTTTAATAGTTATTATCACGGAGTATGTTATGCTCCTTTATATATTTTCTGTGGGCATCATTTATTAGTTGCTAAACTTCGTTCATCTAATGTAGATCCAGCCGATGGAGCCTTAGACGAATTACAAAGAATTATCGGACTAATTAGAGAAAAATGGTCAGAGACTCATATCCTAGTTAGGGGTGATAGTGCCTATGCCCGTGAAGAAATCTTCTATTTTTGTGAAAATCAGCCTTTAGTTGATTATGTTATAGCTATGGGAACAAATGGCGTTCTTAAGTTACGAGCGGATGATGTAATTGAAAAAGCCAAACATAAATATGAAAAAAACTAGCTCCAATAACTGAATTAATGGATAGTTTATTTCAGAAAAAAGAAGATTTAGAAGAAGTTAAAAAATTAGTACCAATTTCTACTTGGTATCGCTCTATTCGTTATAAAACAGAAAAGTCATGGAGTTGTCAAAGAAGAGTAGTGACAAAAGTTTGTTATGGAAGTGATGGCTTAAAAATGCGCCATGTGGTGACATCTTTGCCCGCTTCAAAAATTCCACCCTCAAAACTTTATACAAAAAAATACTGTCCGAGAGGCGAGATGGAAAATCGGATTAAAGAACAACAATTAGACTTGTTAGCTGATAGAACTTCAACTCAAACATTTCAAAGTAATCAACTAAGATTATGGATACATTCCTGGGCTTATGTTCTCATAAATGCTTTTCGTCAACACTGTTTAAAAAAAACTTCATTGGCTAAAGCAACTGTGGGAAGAATACGTCTAAATCTTCTTAAGTTGGGAGCCAGAATAAAGATTAGTTGTAGAAGAATTATTATCGCTATAGCTAGTGCTTGTCCTTATCAAGATATTTTGTCTATTGCTAACAAAAGAATTAAAACTATTCCTAATACTGGATAAGTAGAATAAGTTGTTTTTTGAAAAAGATATCTATCATAAGTTGTTGACTGACTGATACTTTCATTTAGTCTTATTTATCGTGGAGAAAATCAAAAGTTAATATAATTATTCCCTCTTAAACTCAATTTTTGGATAATCAAAGTCAATTTTTTTATTCATCTATATTCAAAATTTCTATTAGTCCTAAAAATTATCATTTTTCATCTCTGGATTGGGCTTTCAAATTAATTTGTGAGAAATCCGGGTAATGCAAGAACCCCGTGAAGTTCTTCGGGCTAAAATGAAATCCGCTTGAAATCCTTTGGCCGTCAGCGATCGCAGGATAACTTAGCGGCATTCGTCCAAAAAGCTTTTGCTAATCATGGTTATACGTCTTATTTACATAAAATGCCTAATCTTTCTACTAATTTTGAGATAATATAAAATTAAGTTTGGCAGGGAAACAGCTATGAGTTCAGCATCGAATGAGCAATCCTCAATTATTCGTACTGAGCGTGGACTGACGATTACAGGTACACGCATCACTCTTTATGATGTAATGGATTACCTGAAAGCTCAGTATCCACCAAAGTTAATCCGTGAAAAACTCGGTCTTAACAATGAGCAAATTTGTTCAGCCTTAGCCTACATTGAAACCCATCGTACGGAGGTTGAAGCAGAATACCAAGAGTGTCTGCAAACAGCAGCAGAAATTCGTCAATATTGGGAAGAACGCAATCGGGAACGATTTGCCAAGATAGCCTCGATGCCCCCCAAGCCAGGTCAGGAAGCCCTTCGTGCCAAACTTCAAGCATGGAAAACACGAGCCTTAGCCCAGTCAAGACAGCTCCGCTCCAATTCAGAATTATTAAATAACTGGGGAACACTGTCGAATGAAGGTCTAATGCAATACCTACTCATCAAGCCACCTGATAACTATAGTTGACAACTTTTGGCTCTGTAAACTATAGTTAACGTATGCTCGAAGTTCGTCAAACAGAAATATTCGCCAACTGGTTTAAGGGATTAAAAGACCGTAGGGCTAAGGCTCGTGTACAAGCGCGGATTGACCGCCTGGAAATGGGCAACTTTGGCGATGTCAGTCCAGTTGGAGAGGGGGTGAGCGAGCTTCGTATTCATTACGGACCTGGCTACAGGGTGTACTTCGTGCAACGCGGATTAGTTATTGTTGTACTCCTATGTGGTGGTGATAAAAGCTCCCAAAATTCTGACATTACCAAGGCGAAAAAACTTGCTAGACAATTGGAGGATTGAATCATGGCTATTAGCACTACCCGCTGGGATTCAGCAGAACACCTCAAAACTGAAGAGGACATTCAGTTGTATCTAGAGGCTTGTCTATCTGAAGCTGGTGATGATCCTGCTTTGATTATTCATGCCTTTGGCGTAATTGCTCGGGCTAGGAACATGAGTCAGCTGGCGCGAGATACAGGGTTAAGCCGAGAAGGACTCTACAAGGCATTGTCTCCTGATGGCAACCCCACTTTTGCCACGGTAGCCAAAGTAGCCAAAGCCCTCGGTTTTAAGCTGACAGTTGAACCTTTAGTTTAATGTCAAGCGGCTCTGACTTCTCATGCTAACGAAAGGGGAGATCCCGGCTTTCGTCATCATCGTTTGCTCATTTTAGAGATGTCCTACAATCCTGAAAACGCCCTCATCGTCCAAAGCGACCGCACCATCCTTCTCGAAGTCCATGCTCCTACCGCAGGAGCCGCCAGAGAAGCCATCGCCCCCTTCGCTGAACTGATTAAAAGTCCCGAACCTCACGGGGTGACAAGTAGGTTGAAAAGTAAGTCCAGAGCGGTTTTTCTCTGTTACCCGACCCTAAACAATTGTCGGCAACCAGAGAGCTTATTGAGAATGAACGATAATGATAATCATTTGCAAATGGGGGGGGAAGACGTGGCATTTGCCACGTCTTCCCCCCCCCAAACAGGGCAATCGCATTAAAATCTGAGATGCGTGATCCAGTAAAGATTTTAGAGTTTCAGTACAAATGAACGGCGATCGCGAAACCTCTTATGCAGTCAGCTTTTCAAAAATTAAACGCGATTGCCCTGCCCCCCCAAACTGTTTTGATGCGCGAGCGTCAACTCCTAAAAGAGAGAAAACAATCCGATTTTATGCTAATAATAATCAGATTGTCCTTAATCGTTTTATAACTTAAATCATGAGCTTTTTAGCAGTTTATGAATCTCATTTTACCAAACATTTAACACAAACACAGTTCGAGGCTTTTAGAATTTTACTGTGGTTGCTGACAGTACATAAACAGGTTAGAATAGAAAGGTTAGCAGCTTGTTTTCCTTTACCAATCCTTTATTAAAGTCGTCGTAAACATATCCAGAGATTCCTAGTTTTGTCAGCTTTAGCCATTCCCAGATTCTGGTTTCCTGTCATTAAAGCTATTATTTGTAAAGAATTTAAGACTGGCTCTCGTCTGATTATAACAATTGACCGAACCCAATGGAAAGATAAAAATGTTTTCATGGTTGCTGTTATCTGGAAAAAGCTGGCTTTACCCATCTATTGGACACTTTTAGGGAAAAGAGGAGCCAGCAGATTATCTGAACAACAGGCATTAATTCAACCTGTTCTTTGTCTTCTAAAAAACTATGAGTTAGTCATTCTTGGAGACCGAGAATTCCACAGTGTTAAATTAGCTTATTGGTTGAAACAAAAAAGTAAAAAACAAAAGTTATTCTTCGCTTTTCGTCAGAAACAAGGTACAAACCAGAAAAAAAATGATGAAGATTATCAAACTTTTTCGCAGTTAGGAATGAAACCTGGGATGAAGATGTTTTTAACTGGGGTTTCAGTCACTAAAAATAAAGGGTTTGGAAACTTTAATGTGGGAGCATATTGGAAAAGAAAATACAAGGGCAAACAGGAAAAGAGCCTTGGTTTATTCTTACCAACTTAGACAGTTTATCAGAGGTCTTGAAAGTCTATCGAGCCAGGGCAGGTATTGAAGCTATGTTCAAGGATTGTAAGACAGGGGGTTATAATTTGGAGGGAAGTAAAGCCAATAATAAACGACTAAATTCCTTGATTTTATTAATAGCGATCGCTTACACTGCTACTTCTTTAAAAGGCAAAACATTTCGACAAACCAATCAAGGAAAATATATTGCTCGTCTAACTGAAAAATCAAGACGTGACCGAAGACATAGTAATTTTTGGATAGGACTTTATGGCTCTCTTTGGATTCACGCTTGGGAATTTTGCTCTGATTTTATTTCAATTATGATGAGCAATAATCCCCAGAAACTCAACAATTATAAAAAAGGGTTACAAGCCATGTCCATAATAGATAAGACGGCTTAATTCCCCTATTTTATCTTAACATAAAATAACCAGTGGAAGATGATTTATTTTAGATGTAACTATCCAAAATAAACCAATTTTTATTATTTAATAAAAACTAATATTGCCCAAGGGGTTGATTTTGAGCATCAACCCTGTGGGGGGGAGGACGGTGTAACCCTCCTCCCCCCCACACACACGGCAAGAATAATTAGGGTTTGCTGAAAAAGTTTCTCCAAAATTTATGCCACTTTTGACCAAGAATTTTCTAACAAATCAATAAGTTTTAGTACATAAAAATTGTTGAAAGTATAATCAAAATTAATGAAAGGCGGTTTGATGAGTTCCCCTGTTCTATTATTAGTAAATAAGGACAAAAAAAGCGACAAAAACTGCCTCAGAAGTTTAGAAAGATTAACAACTAAAAATGTAATAGCAATAGATGTAATGGAGGTTTCAGGGAGTTTTGTCATCACGAGATTTAGGCTAAATCTTCGTTTAGCTTGTCCAAACTTTCCCTCAATAGCATTACGGAAGCATTCATCGGAGTGGGCCTGTTTCTTTTCTTCTTCACTGACATTTTTCAGAGGTCTTCCTAACTTCGGACCACTGATTCTTATCCCTCTTTCCTTACACCAATTTCTGTTTTCCCTAGTTCGATAAATTTTATCTACATGGACGGATTCGGGATAATAGCCAAACGTTTCTTTATACTTTTCTACTTGTTCTTTTAAATGACAAGATTCATTGAAGTTTTCCCAACTTATTTTGTCTAGAAACACATAGTTATCTACACAGCTTACTGAGAGTTTAGCTCCAAACTCTATTGGTTTTCCTGCTTTTCCCCTCACTATTGGACGAATATGCGGTTGAGTTAAACTTACAATTCTTTGAGGAACACTCTGGGTCTTATTCTTCCACATTGACTGTTGTTGTTCATAAACTTTTTTGATAGTCTCTAGACAATTTTTCTGTCTTTTACTCAGATTTTCCAGGGAAGCCCCAGCTTGAATTAAGTCTTCTATATTTCCTAAATTTTTCTTAAGGTATTTTAACTGTTTCCCGATAGCTTTTCTTCTTTCTTGATAAGATACTTTTCGTTTTTTAGCTACTTTTAAGTATTCCTTTCTAGCAATTATTCTAGAAGTTCTCGGCTTTTTTCTCAATTTTACTCTTAATGGTTTATAACGATTATCTATTATTCTTTCTGTCTCAATTCTGGCTTGATTTAATATGCCTAAATCCGTTGGGTATTTGATGTCTGCTGGCGCACAAGTCGCATCTAAAATTAGTTTACCTTTATTTTTTATTTTTTCTCCTTTTTCTTGGAGACAATCCTTTTTTTTTACTTCTTTATCACTCTTGTCTATTTCTCTTTTTACTATTTTTTTATTGATTTTGTTTATCAATTCTCCATCAATTCTTTTCCTAAAATGAACTAGCATTGAAGATTCCAGTGGTGGCTCTTGTTGATAACAATTTAAACCTATAAAGTATTGTAGATAGGGATTTTCTCTAATCTGTTCTATATTTTCTCTATCACTTGTTCCTAATTTTTCCTTAATAATTAATGTCCCTAATGCCATTCTAAATAGTTTGGCTGGCGCACCTTTTTCTGCTGAAAAAAGTTTAGCATATTCTTCCTCAAAATCATCCCAAGGTATCAACTCTGCCATGATTACCCAACGATTATTGGGGGACAATTTGCCCTCGAAAGGTAATTCAAATTTTTCTGGGGGCGGTAAAGGTTGCTCCTCTTTTCGATACATTTGTTCTTGACCAACAACTGGGAGGTGTTTCTACCAATTATAGCGGTTTGTAGCCGACAAAGCTGATCTTTTTTGCGATCGCGAATATGGGTGTAACCTTTTAAAGAATAGGGTTTTGCTTTTATTCAGCAAACCCTACTTAAGATTTAGTTTTATCCAAAGCCTTTCTTTTTCTTCTGAGATTTCTTCGCTTTCTTGCGGTCACGATTCACTTTGTCAACTAAGCCCGAAAAACTCGGAGCGACTTCTTCGGTAGAAATAGTTTTTTTCGACGGTTCATGCTTAAAACAAGCCCAGCCTTCTATCTCAGCTATAGTGTTGTTAATCAAAGAATAGTGACGATTTTTTCTCAGAGAAGATAAAGATTGGTTTATATTTGTCTTGAGAGATTTTTCTACATCTTTTAAATTAATAAAAAAAGGTTCAATTAGGTCTGCTTCAAATGTTTTTCTGATTTCTATTTCTAATTCTTTGGGACATAGATTAGTGCTTTCACAAACTAAAGATGTCCAAACATAAGAGCCATCTTTTTTAAGTTTACTGTTAAACAATAATCGAAAATAATTAATCACAACTTCTCTGGATAATGATTTATGTGCCACCAAAATTGTTAAACATTTAATGGCAGCTGTCCTCACATATTCGTAAAGAGAATGATTTTCTATAAGCTCCTGAATTAAATCTAATCTTCCGTCATAAACAGACGTTAAGATTCTTCCTAAATCTTCCGTGACTAAATCTCCCAGTAAATCCTCAATCACTTGTTCATTCTTTGATACTAATCTAACAATTAGTGGGTAAGCTGATGTTTCTCTAAATTGTGCTAATAAAAACAGAGCATAGATTAACGACAAATCCCCTTCTCTGTTCAACAACTCAGAGCTATCATGATTAACATCCTCTATAATCTTTAATAGATGAGGGGTTATTTCTTCTCGCTGTTTGATAGCCTCTGAAGAAAGCTTTTCGTGGAAAAGTAGAATCTTCTGATTTCAGTTGACTTAAAATTTCTTCTATATTCATGGCTTAATCAATCACGGTTATTTCATTTAATAAACTCGTGTTTTACCAATCTAAGCCGTATCTGGCAACGGCAAACCCTTACTCTTCTGAGGAGTTGGAATTTTTTTGTAGTTTCTTGGTTTGACCCCGCTCAGAGCAAGTGCCAGAAAATTATGGATATGAATATCAAGATAATTGGCTAACCTACCAGCCGTGGGTTGAGGTCTTCGATCCCAGGGTCCAATTGATAGAGGTTCAGACATGGCGGCGATCGCTTTGAGTACAAACCCAGCTAGCATCGCTAAACTGATACGACGCTTAATAGCATTCTCAGTCCAGGCTCTGGGCATTTCCATCCCCGCACTATCCTGGGCAACATAGAAGTTAGTTTCCACGGGGAAGCGATGCTTATACCCCAACCAAATCTGTTCAGTAGTTAGCTCTCGGGCAATGGTTGCCAACAACAAAGGTTTTTCATAGTCAGGATGATCAATTCTGAATACATCCAATACTGTTTGGACTTTGGACAAAAAAAGTTTGTTAGCGTATATTTTACGCTAAACTAAAATCCCAAAATATCGGCTCTGTATCAGTCAATAAAATTGGCTGACAAATAGGGCTAATCTATAGATTCTGAGGAAAACTAAGGAGCTTTTAAGTTTTCAGTTGATTTTTTGCTCCCTTTCTTGATAACATCATGACGAGTTCGTGGGGCTTTTTTGTAACCTTTAATACGTCCGGAAGAAAAACCTCGACGTTTGGGAAATTTGGCGAAAGTCCCCAAGGTCGTAATTATTCTTGAAAAGTCTCTTTGAACTAGACTAGGGGTGATTTTGATGGATTTATTAGTCTTCAAATACTGTTCCCAATCACGGGGTAAAACCACAGCTAATTTTCTGGCAGCCCACAAATTTACATAAGAAAGAAGTGTTAGTTTAAACCAATTTTCTTCATGATGTACATCGGGAGTTAAATAAGATGTCATCAATAATCTTTGTTTACCAAATCGAAAAAGATGTTCCATGTCATAACGTTGTCGATAACACTGATAACAATCAACTAAACTTAACTCATCGCGCCGAGAACCAATAACAATAAGCCACATAGGTTTCCAAATACTATTTCTTTCTTGATCTCTGACAACAATCTGGAGTAAAGTAAAGGGGTGATTGTTCATTTTATAGTTTTTAGTTCCTCTCATTAACATCTGTTTCCATCCCGAAATAGTCACTGTTAATTGACGACCTTTTTTCGTTGTAAAGGGAACATGATGAACTTCATCAGGTTCAGTCCAAGTTTGGTCATCTTTAAGGTCAAATTTATCCCCATACCAACGGGGATGTCCCGAAGTTTTGGCTTGATTTGGGTCCCGAATAAATTGACGATAAAAAACTCGGTCACTTCTAACTATTGTAATAGTAACTACGTCTTCATGCTTAACTTGTTCCCCAATAAAATCCTTTTGGCTGTAGTCACTATCAGCCACTAAGACAGATAATTTATCAGAAAATAAAGAACTTTGCCAGATTTTTTTTAGTTGTTGATTGCCTTGATTTACTCCTTTATGTTTAGAGGGGACTCGCTCTCCTGATAAGGGGACAGCCCAAGGGACTTTTCTGTGTCTATTTGGTCAGGTAAAGCGCAGACAACGGAATAACAATGTCCAATATTAATGGGTTTATTTCCCTTAATTGGATTGGGGTAATGAATAAAGGTTTTATCCGCTAACGTTTCGGCAAACGGTCGTGGACAGGGAGTTGTGTCAATACCAAATAAGTTATAATGTTTTGAAGTGGGAGGAATTGTTCTCGATACCGCTGAAAATAAAGTCTCAATTCTCTGTTCATAATTAGGGTCAGTTTGAGTGGGTAAAAACTCTTGAATTCCTCTATATAAACTGTTATAATCTCTTCTAAATAAAGGATTGAGAGACAATTCAACGACTGAGTGAGCTTGTTGGTTACTGGAGAGGGCATCGAGTAATTCTATAATAGTTTCTTTTCTAGCTTTTAGTCCTTGGAAGAGGTTAGACCTCCACACCAGGAATTCCTCGACAGAAGTAGCCGTTTCATTTTTGGTCATTTTTAAAATTTATTACCTTATAAATTAGCGGAATATATACGCTAACATCAAAAGAGGTTGTTTGTTACAGTTAAGGCTAATGTCATCACATTCCGAACTTAAGACCAGTCAAGATGTCCACCTGAGAGCCAAACAAATTAAGAGTCTAATTCGCTCTCTTAAACAGAAAATAAAGAAAATTGAACGGGAAGGGGAAGTAGCACCAGCTAATTGTCATATTATTCGTTATCAGGTTAATGGAAAGGGAACAATCTACTGGTATTATAAACTACAGGCTGCTGAATCAATTTTTCCTATGGCCACTAATAATGAGAAAAAAACCAAATATAAATATTTAGGACGAGCCGGAAGTTCTGCTCATATTGATGCTGTAGAAAAACTCACTAGAAGAAATCTCATTGATGAATTAGAACGAGTCATTCAATCTCTAACGGAAAGCTACTTAGATATCTATATTGGAACCGAAACTGAATGAAGCTATTTAATATTTAAAATCCCCTAAAAAGATGGAAAGAGAGTTTTTAAAATCACCTTAATTCTCTATTTTAGCTCTGGAGATATGTTTAGCGTAAAATTTACGCTAACAATTGTTTTTTATCCAAAGTCCAAATACTGTATCAGCAACATCCTCAAAGTGTAGCTGTTGCCATCGTCTCAAACGGAGTTCTCCTTTAAGGTGCATGGCTGTAATATCCTCATCTGGGGGGATTTCTGGACTGTCCCATCCTGGATGAAGAATCTCCCCATGTTTTCTGGGGCGACCTGGCCCTGGTTGGGATGGACGTGGAGGTGGAGCACAGCGCAGTTTACTATTTATGCGTAAGCGTCCTAACAAAGCATCTTTGTCCTCACGGGGTGACAAGCCCGTTAAAACCCTTATTGAAAGAGGGTTTCAGCCGTGGCGATCGCTCTATAAATTGTCAAAAACTAGAGGGCTTATTGAGAATAAACAATAATGATAATTAGGGTTTGCTGAATAAAAGCAAAACCCTATTCTTTAAAAGGTTACACCCATATTCGCGATCGCAAAAAAGATCAGCTTTGTCGGCTACAAACCGCTATAATTGGTAGAAACACCTCCCAGTTGTTGGTCAAGAACAAATGTATCGAAAAGAGGAGCAACCTTTATCGCCCCCAGAAAAATTTGAATTACCTTTCGAGGGCAAATTGTCCCCCAATAATCGTTGGGTAATCATGGCAGAGTTGATACCTTGGGATGATTTTGAGGAAGAATATGCTAAACTTTTTTCAGCAGAAAAAGGTGCGCCAGCCAAACTATTTAGAATGGCATTAGGGACATTAATTATTAAGGAAAAATTAGGAACAAGTGATAGAGAAACTATAGAACAGATTAGAGAAAATCCCTATCTACAATACTTTATAGGTTTAAATTGTTATCAACAAGAGCCACCACTGGAATCTTCAATGCTAGTTCATTTTAGGAAAAGAATTGATGGAGAATTGATAAACAAAATCAATAAAAAAATAGTAAAAAGAGAAATAGACAAGAGTGATAAAGAAGTAAAAAAAAAGGATTGTCTCCAAGAAAAAGGAGAAAAAATAAAAAATAAAGGTAAACTAATTTTAGATGCGACTTGTGCGCCAGCAGACATCAAATACCCAACGGATTTAGGCATATTAAATCAAGCCAGAATTGAGACAGAAAGAATAATAGATAATCTTTATAAACCATTAAGAGTAAAATTGAGAAAAAAGCCGAGAACTTCTAGAATAATTGCTAGAAAGGAATACTTAAAAGTAGCTAAAAAACGAAAAGTATCTTATCAAGAAAGAAGAAAAGCTATCGGGAAACAGTTAAAATACCTTAAGAAAAATTTAGGAAATATAGAAGACTTAATTCAAGCTGGGGCTTCCCTGGAAAATCTGAGTAAAAGACAGAAAAATTGTCTAGAGACTATCAAAAAAGTTTATGAACAACAACAGTCAATGTGGGAGAATAAGACCCAGAGTGTTCCTCAAAGAATTGTAAGTTTAACTCAACGGCATATTCGTCCAATAGTGAGGGGAAAAGCAGGAAAACCAATAGAGTTTGGAGCTAAACTCTCAGTAAGCTGTGTAGATAACTATGTGTTTCTAGACAAAATAAGTTGGGAAAACTTCAATGAATCTTGTCATTTAAAAGAACAAGTAGAAAAGTATAAAAAAACGTTTGGCTATTATCCCGAATCCGTCCATGTAGATAAAATTTATCGAACTAGGGAAAACAGAAATTGGTGTAAGGAAAGAGGGATAAGAATCAGTGGTCCGAAGTTAGGAAGACCTCCGAAAAATGTCAGTGAAGAAGAAAAGAAACAAGCCCACTCCGATGAATGCTTCCGTAATGCTATTGAGGGAAAGTTTGGACAAGCTAAACGAAGATTTAGCCTAAATCTCGTGATGACAAAACTCCCTGAAACCTCCATTACATCTATTGCTATTACATTTTTAGTTGTCAATCTTTCTAAACTTCTGAGGCAGTTTTTGTCGCTTTTTTTGTCCTTATTTACTAATAATAGAACAGGGGAACTCATCAAACCGCCTTTCATTAATTTTGATTATACTTTAAACAATTTTTATGTACTAAAACTTATTGATTTGTCAGAAAATTCTTGGTCAAAAGTGGCATAAATTTTGGAGAAACTTTTTCAGCAAACCCTAAGTACACAGATTATTTTGCTAACCAATTGAGCAAATCTGCCTCGTTTTCAAAGTCCAGCAAAGCTTCTCCTAAATCTTCTATTTGTTCAATGGGGAGTTGACGGATTTGCTCGGAGACTGACTTTGAGACTTGTCCGAGACGGCGGTTGAGTTGACGTAATACTAAGTTAGCGGCTTCTTCAAGTTTTCCTTCAAGCCGTCCTTCAAGCTTAGCTGATGCTGTTATTTCTTGGTAAATGACAGATTCTTTCATAATGTCTTCCCTCAATATCCTTTGAATTAACTTTTTCTCTAATAATAACCCAGCAAGAATTGCAGTGGACGCAGCTAAGTTGCTTTGCTCTGTTTGATCACTGATCTTATCAATGCGTTTAGCCACATCCCTAAGCACAGCTTCATTATCGCCACCTTTCCCCAATACAGCAAATGGCCAGACCCCAGGTGCAGTCAGCAACTCAGAGTAATCCACTTCCCAAAGCCGAATAACGTTAAAATGATGCCGTGTTTGTGGCAATTCAAATACCGTTTGCTGTACTAATTCTGAGTTGGATTTCCTCAAGTAAATGACCACCTGGTACATTTGCTTGTTGGGATAACGGCGATGGACTCTAAGCCTATAATCGAGCATCCGAAAGGGAATATCCTCTTTAGGGTCGGTTTGGAACTCAATATGCAACACCAAGTCCTCTGACTGAAGAAAGATTAAGCTATCAGCCCTAATCGGTTCTAGGGAAAGTTCCGACGGCTTCAGTTCTGTTAAGTTAATGGGTTTTCCAAGCAGCCATGTGGCCATGTCCATCGCAAAGTTGGCAGCAATGAACCGACAAGTAGAGTCAAACATTTATTAGTATTTAGACTATTAATACTATTATACTATACCACCAAGAAATTGTTGATTAAGTTTGACGAAGATTAAGTTGCCTCAATGTCGTCGAATCAAGAAAGATTGCGGAGCTTGGAAAGAAGCTAAGCTATCGCTCCCCGTGTATCCCCGTTACCATCACTGAGGGTAACTTGATGACCAGAGATGTCCGAAAAGGTAACTAGCCACAACGTTGATGCTATCTAGGGTTTGCTGAAAAAGTTTCTCCAAAATTTATGCCACTTTTGACCAAGAATTTTCTGACAAATCAATAAGTTTTAGTACATAAAAATTGTTTAAAGTATAATCAAAATTAATGAAAGGCGGTTTGATGAGTTCCCCTGTTCTATTATTAGTAAATAAGGACAAAAAAAGCGACAAAAACTGCCTCAGAAGTTTAGAAAGATTGACAACTAAAAATGTAATAGCAATAGATGTAATGGAGGTTTCAGGGAGTTTTGTCATCACGAGATTTAGGCTAAATCTTCGTTTAGCTTGTCCAAACTTTCCCTCAATAGCATTACGGAAGCATTCATCGGAGTGGGCTTGTTTCTTTTCTTCTTCACTGACATTTTTCGGAGGTCTTCCTAACTTCGGACCACTGATTTTTATCCCTCTTTCCTTACACCAATTTCTGTTTTCCCTAGTTCGATAAATTTTATCTACATGGACGGATTCGGGATAATAGCCAAACGTTTCTTTATACTTTTCTACTTGTTCTTTTAAATGACAAGATTCATTGAAGTTTTCCCAACTTATTTTGTCTAGAAACACATAGTTATCTACACAGCTTACTGAGAGTTTAGCTCCAAACTCTATTGGTTTTCCTGCTTTTCCCCTCACTATTGGGCGAATATGCGGTTGAGTTAAACTTACAATTCTTTGAGGAACACTCTGGGTCTTATTCTCCCACATTGACTGTTGTTGTTCATAAACTTTTTTGATAGTCTCTAGACAATTTTTCTGTCTTTTACTCAGATTTTCCAGGGAAGCCCCAGCTTGAATTAAGTCTTCTATATTTCCTAAATTTTTCTTAAGGTATTTTAACTGTTTCCCGATAGCTTTTCTTCTTTCTTGATAAGATACTTTTCGTTTTTTAGCTACTTTTAAGTATTCCTTTCTAGCAATTTTTCTAGAAGTTCTCGGCTTTTTTCTCAATTTTACTCTTAATGGTTTATAAAGATTATCTATTATTCTTTCTGTCTCAATTCTGGCTTGATTTAATATGCCTAAATCCGTTGGGTATTTGATGTCTGCTGGCGCACAAGTCGCATCTAAAATTAGTTTACCTTTATTTTTTATTTTTTCTCCTTTTTATTGAAGACAATCCTTTTTTTTTACTTCTTTATCACTCTTGTCTATTTCTCTTTTTACTATTTTTTTATTGATTTTGTTTATCAATTCTCCATCAATTCTTTTCCTAAAATGAACTAGCATTGAAGATTCCAGTGGTGGCTCTTGTTGATAACAATTTAAACCTATAAAGTATTGTAGATAGGGATTTTCTCTAATCTGTTCTATAGTTTCTCTATCACTTGTTCCTAATTTTTCCTTAATAATTAATGTCCCTAATGCCATTCTAAATAGTTTGGCTGGCGCACCTTTTTCTGCTGAAAAAAGTTTAGCATATTCTTCCTCAAAATCATCCCAAGGTATCAACTCTGCCATGATTACCCAACGATTATTGGGGGACAATTTGCCCTCGAAAGGTAATTCAAATTTTTCTGGGGGCGGTAAAGGTTGCTCCTCTTTTCGATACATTTGTTCTTGACCAACAACTGGGAGGTGTTTCTACCAATTATAGCGGTTTGTAGCCGACAAAGCTGATCTTTTTTGCGATCGCGAATATGGGTGTAACCTTTTAAAGAATAGGGTTTTGCTTTTATTCAGCAAACCCTAAGTAGCATCGTGGGCTGGCTTGGCTATGGGGGTAATCTTACATGGCGTAAACAGGAACATTTTATAGAGTATGTCTTTGGCATTCCCATTTCTCAAGGGAGCCTTGCCAAAATGCACAAATGGTTTCAAGAAAGTTTAGAACCCTTGACCAAACAGTGGTTAAAGTACATCCAGCAGCCAGGAATCCGATGTGTTGACGAAACCAGTTATTGCATCGATGGCATCAAGTATTGGGTTTGGGTAGCCACATCAAATGAGGTCTGTGTGTTGATGTTGGCTCCCACTAGAAGCTCCGCAGAAGTCGAGAAATTGTTAGGAGCAGATTTTAAGGGCATCCTCACCAGTGACTGCTATAGTGCCTACTTTAGACAAAGTGCGATGGCCAAACAGAAATGTCTGGCACATTTAGAACGAGAGTTAGAGTCCCTTAAAACCAGTCGTTTTCAAGCGAATCGAGAATTTGCTGCCGATGTACAGCAAGTTTTAGCAACCGCCTGTATCCATTATCGTCATTATCATGCTCGAAATTTAACCCTTGAAGACTTAGGCTCCAAAAGAACAGAAGTCGAGAACTCACTGCAAAAGATTTTTAAAGCAACTCCCAAAAAAGGATGGCCTTATGATGCACAAAGATTGATTAACCGTCTCAAACGTCATTGGGAAGAGTGGTTCACCTTTCTAACTTATCCTGAAGTCAAACCAGATAATAATGATGCTGAGAGAGCTTTACGTCCCATTGTCATTCACCGCAAAGTAAGTGGGGGAGCAAGAAGCGACTGGGGTGCAGAGTTAGTCACCCAAATGTTCAGTTTTTTAGAGACCATGAGATTACAGGGGCAAAATGCCATTGTCCAATTATGCGAATTATTGTCATTAGCTGGTCGGAGTCCCCCAGGATTAGAGATGTAAAAGGCTCCGGAGCCGATGGGGGATAGATTTTTCTTGATCCCCCTATATCTCTGCACAAAAATAAACAAGGTTAGCGGATAATCTCCGCTAACAAAAAACTATCTTACTATTCTTTTTTTTCTCATATTGTTGTTTTTATTTGAGGTTTTTAAAAAACTTGATTCTGGGAATGTTAGTCATTAAAATAGCCGTAATAAATTAGCTTAAATTTTACGCTAAATCACAGGGCTTATATTTTTGTTGACTCAACTGATGTTGTTTGTAGTGCTTTTCAATAAGACTTTTTTGTTGCGGTGAGCAGTTACAATATAAAAACGAAGCATCCCGTTTTTGAAATGTTTCTTAAATACTTTAACTTCGCCAAACTCTTTTAAGTAAACAATTGTCCCATTTTCCTCTATTTCTAAGCTTTCAACGGATTGATATTGTCCTTTAACGATTGATACTTGTCGATTTTTAGCTATTCCTATCATGAAACCTAATTCTTGTTTTTTCAAAAATTTAAGGTTCTCTTTAGATGAATACCAACTATCACCAGTTACATAAATTGGCCTCAGTCCCCAAGCTAAAACTTCCGATAGCATCATCCGAAAATAATCATTTTTAGACAGATTATCTTCTTTATCATAAAGTCGATAATTTAGAGGGACTGAAATTCCATTAGGGTCAGTATATAATAAAGTAACTAAATTAATTCCTTTGATAGTTTTATGGTTATTTCCTGACCAGAAATAACCAATAAATTTACTTAATTTAGGATTACTATAAAGTTTTTCAATGACTGTATCATCAATACTTAAGGTTCCCCCACTCAGTTCAATGTGCTGTTTAAATTCATTGAATAAATCAACAGGTTTATAGCTTTCTCTTAATAAAAAACGGTTAACACTATCATGAGATAAATCCTCAAATATCTCGGATAAACGATTACAAACCGAATATTTGGATTCAGCAATTAAATAGTAAGTATAGAGTTCTAAATGACATTTAGCCGTTGATTTCTTCGTTATAGTTCGGATATCTACCTCCAGTTCTTATAATCCTCTCTATTTTATCAGTTTTTTGCTTTTTGTTAACAGCGATCGCTTTCTCTGTTTGGACTATGCACATTGTAAACCATCTGTCAATGCGTAACTCCTAGACATCTTGGTTGACTTCGGTGGCAGCAACAGCATCTACTTGATTTTGTTCATCAGGGGTCAATGCTGTGTACGCTTTTTTAGAGTAGGGATTTTTCTTGTGGAGATTTTTCACCACAACTACCATCCCTTGACAAGCTAACAGCAAGGCTTTTAGTTCGTCAAGGGATGGTAGTTGTGGTGGAATGGAATGGCTAGATGGATGAGTAGCCCAAATTCGAGACAAATAATCAGGGTACTTTTCTTTAAATCCATCCAGGGCATTGATTTTTTCTTCTGCTTGGCTAGTTAACTCAAGCCATTCATCCTCTGTGTGGATAGAATTATCTTGTTCTAACTCCTCTAATAACTTCATCAACCACTCAATCTCTACATTGGCTTGGTTTTGTTCAACATTGTTTTGTTGGGACTGTGGGATCGTGTTGAAATCACTGTCTAATGACGGACTGATGCTGGTTTCACTTATTGTTGGCCATGTTGTAATTGTTGGGGGGGTAAAAATTCCCGAACTAAAACTAGGTATAGTGCTTCCAACAGTTCCAACAATTCCAACAAAACTGTTGAAATTATTATCTAGACTGTCTTTTACCCATTCTGTTTTTTCCAACAATTTGCCAACATTTGCCAACAATACTGGTGTAAGTTCAGGTTCAGATTTGGAGATTCCCGAGAGAGTCTCATCAAAGCTAGTTGTTGTTGTTGAGTTATTATTTGTACCATTGGGAGATTGGGGCAAATCTTGATTAACTTCGTCCCCATCTAAAAGAGAGTCAATCAATAAAGCTAAACTACGTTTATGTTTAACTAACTTGGCTTTACCCATAGCAGCTATATCATTGAACATTTGTTCAATGCCTTTGGATTTGAGGTTTTTGAAGACTCCACTACGGGTACTTTGCACCATACGCACGGTTAAAAATTTACTCTTATGAGCAACTCGTTTAGCTATGTTGAGAATCTGGGAGTAAACCGCACTTAAACCATCTTCCCGATGGGGATTCGCCAATCCCAATTTTCGGATCAAATCAATCTGGGATAAGAAAAATTGTTTGATCTTAATGGCGGTTTTGATGGCGATCGCAGGAATCACAGGGGTTACAGGACGATCATTAATTAAACAATTCATCCAATGCAGGTTGAGGGCAATACGCACTACTTCCCCACTGGCCTTGGAAAGAATGGCGCGCCATCCTGGTTGTAAACTTTCCCACCGTTGATCTTCTAATTTGTTGATAAATTGTTGTAACAAATCAAGACCAACTTGATCTAAATGGCACTCAACAGGAGCCGCATTTAAGGCTTTTTTGTACAGGTTATAAACAATATCGGACACATCGATTTTCGGTTGGCTTAAATCGGTATAAACTCGTTTTTCGGTAGCACATACGAAATTAAACCTAGCCCATTGTCCGTCGGGATCTGATAAGTCTCCCATCTCTGATAAGACTATGTCTGGTTGATATCCCCCCACAATGGAAACGGCAGTTTCTTCCACAATGATACGTTCGGATTTTAAGGAACGAGCGATGGCTTTATTGTCGTACAAATTATTAAGAAACTGACGATCATCCCCTTTGCCTTGACGATACATATTTTGCGCCCGTTGAATGGCTACTAATTCCTCTTGGTGTATTAGGAGTCCATTGGGGTTATCAGCATGGTTTTTGACAATGCCCTCCCTTGAATACTCATTGATGACTAAAAAACCATCTCGGATGGTGATATATTCATCCTTTCTGGGTTTAGGTCCTCGTTCGTCAGGGTGTTGTTTTTCCCATTGTTCAATTGCTTGGTTATATTGCCTTTCTTGTTGTTGGTATTTCTGCAATCGTTCGTTTTGCAGCCTGTACAGGGGATCTAGTAAGATGCCACTAACAATACTTTTCCCGTTACCTGATTCTCCGACCATACTTATATTGATATTACCTCTGAATTTACCCAAGACAGGGACATCACAACTGCCTTTGATGCCCATCAGTGAGGAAAAGGGAGAGAAAATACTTAAAAAGTATTGTGGCTGAATTTTTTGGTTAACACGACAGAGGTGTTCAAATTGTTTCTGGGTGCTTGGGGAATCATAGAATAAATCAGCAAAGGGGATATATTCATGATTTTCTTTCGCTTGTATTTCTTCTAGTTCGGTAAAGCGTTCAGAAATATTATCTTCACGTTCCCTTTCATTTATCCGTTTATTGGCGATTTCTCGAATTTCCTTGGCATTAAAGTTACTAAATTGTTTGGCTAATTTATTCAGTTCTAGGTCTTGGATCGCCTCATCGAAATTTTTGTCAAGGATAGCGTCGATATGTTCTATGGCTAGTTGTTCGGGGACTTGTTCATAAATATCAGGTGATGGTTGCTCCGACTTTTGCGAAGAGGATGAGTTTTGTGTTTTGACCCTTTGATTATGTTCCTTATCAACACCAGGGGTAGTTGAGGTGTTGAACTCTTTGAGTCCATTTCGTTGTTGGGGTTTAATAACTTCTCTCCAGTACCATCCTTTTATACAGGCAGCAATGGCATCTGGTGGGCAACTGGGGTCACTATTGGTTTTGTTGCACCATTGATAACGTTCCTCTTCTTCTGATGCTGTCATACCGCTACGTTGACAGAATTCATGGAACAACGACACTGCTGAATCTGTGTAGGATTGTCCTATAGTTTGCAGATATCTTTCCACCGCAATGAGTTCTAAGCCTACATTAATGGCCATATCGTTGCGTTTACACCCTTTAGGGACTCCTGTGGCCACCAATTCCCTGACTTCTTTCCGACAACACTGCAACAACGGCACCGGTGCTGGTACCGGAACACTTATAAAGTCGGGGTGTCGTGGTAATGTAGATGGGTCTGAACAACTGTTTTGTTCTTTGGCTGCTTCTACTATTGGCAGCCGTTCTTTTTGCTCTGGGATGATTTCTCTGAGTTCTTCATAACTATATGTCTTGGCTGATGCAGAGATAATTTTGGTTTGGTTGTAGATAGGGTTGCCATCCGGGTCATGGGAGATGTGCCAGCCCCCGGCCATCCTCATTACTCTGGCAGGGTTCTTAATTGAGCGATCTCCATTGGTATATTCTAGTAAGTCCCTTTGTAGGACGGACCATTTTTCTACTGCGATCGCTTCTATCAATACCCAGTACGCATGAATTGATTTACCCCCCGTATCTACTTGAAATGTGGGTTCAGGGAGTCCCAAACTTTTCCATAAGTTACGTTGGATATCTTTGGGCAAATCGTCGTGTTCGACGAAAATTGCACGGCCTTGGGTAACATCATCATTTTTATGCCCCCCACCATTGACAACAAAATAGGCACCACGACCTTCTTTCTGGTAGTTTTCGATTTGATTCCAGTTAACTTGGTCTGCTTTACGCCCTGCATCCCCATCTTTTCTTGGATCATCACTGGGGTAGAAAAAGCGTAAATACACTGGTTTGTTGATGTTGTGTCCGAGTAGGGCTAACTGACGCTGAGCTAAATTGCGATCGATCTCTGGGAATTTCATGAATTTTTTCTCCTTACAGTGTTGATGTGTTTACTGCTGGAGATGCCCTGTTATTAATGGATAATGGATAATGGATAATGAATAATTGAGTTATTTGGGGTAAAGCCTCAATTTAATTCTTCTTTTCGTTAATAAAAGAGGTAATTGTTCATTAATCAATTGTTCCATAGTCCATTGTTGAACAGTGATGTTCCAAATCCTGGATCTTAATCCTTTCAATTTCCCTGCAACCAAAGATAGTATTTAAAAGTATTTGTTTTGGGTGGCTGGAATTTTCACATCTCAGCCTTGGTTTGTGTTGACGTTCTCAATGACATCAACTGGTTACTTTGGTAGTGGGTTCGTTGAAGATTCAGTCACGATAACAAGGCATTTCCAGCTTTTTTCTTTTTTTCAACCGAATAGCCATTGCTGTTAACCGATAAAGTCACTCAAGAGAGGTTTAGGATTATCTAGCAAATTGCCAGAGGTTGTCTGAGTGATCGGGTTACAGCTAATAACTATGCAATCGATGAATATGCTTGGTGACCGAGGCTTCTGCCACGTTAACGGCAGGAGGCAGGGGGCAGGAGGGTTTTTCTTCATCCCTTCCCCCTCTGGGACAGGTTCCCCGTCTTTTAAGACGGAAGGGGTTTGGTGGGAGTGCAAGCTCCGTGTCCTTACAATAAACCTCCTGCTGGGTGCCTTTCAACTCCTGCCTCCTTTTGACTAAATGACACCTGTTGGGATTGCTGGTTGGACGATATATTCTTATAGTCTAAAAACGAGTATCAGAAACATATCTAATCAATTAGTCAGATTTCCAAGCACGAAGCCTTTTTTCGCTAATTAACGTTAAATTTTCCCTAAAAGCATAAATTTTTGACAAAAAGCTTGCGAAGACCACAACTTTCTCTTATGATAAGAGTATTGTGGCTAAAAATTTATAGCCTTAGCGTCTCAACGCTAATTCGCTTCAAAAATTGAATAACTTCCTACTTTCTCATTAGTCACCTCCTTCGACTAAACAGAGAACTCTCAGTAAGAAGCGATATGAAGAAACGTCCGTCCAACTTCCCCAAGCTGACGGCGTTTCGGCGTTTATATGGCTTCTTTTATCTGCGAAACTCTGTGTGTACATTTTTAACCCTATGTTTAGATGAGGATTACACTCAGTCTACCTTAAAATCCCTCTTGGGGGAATAGTCAGCAGTAAGTTTTTTTATTAACCTTGATGGTTAGTTCCCGATTTGGCCATAGCCAAATTGCCAAACCCTTTTGCCTTCTTAGACGGTTGAGAACCATTAGGGGTCAAAGAATTAACCTCAGAGAAGAAACTGTTTGGTTTCGTTTTTGCTTTCTGTTGAGACAACCCATCATTCATTAATTGCTCTAGTTTAGCAATTCTTTGCTCCTGTTGCTCCATTATGGCTTGGTGCTGTTGTGCCTGTTCATTGAGCTTCTGTTCGTAAACTTGAGCTTGCTGTGCCAATCGTTGGTCTAACTCTTCGCTAAGTTTCCGTTCTGTCTCTAAACGCAGAGAACGCTCCCTATCAATTTCTGCATCTTTTTGGCTCAGCCACCAAGTGGTGCGATCCCCGGATTTCTCACAAATTAATTTGAAAGCCCAATCCAGAGATGAAAAATGATAATTTTTAGGACTAATAGAAATTTTGAATATAGATGAATAAAAAAATTGACTTTGATTATCCAAAAATTGAGTTTAAGAGGGAGTAATTATATTAACTTTTGATTTTCTCCACGATAAATAAGACTAAATAAAAGTATCAGTCAGTCAACAACTTATGATAGATATCTTTTTTTAAAAACAACTTATTCTACTTATCCAGTATTAGGAATAGTTTTAATTCTTTTGTTAGCAATAGACAAAATATCTTGATAAGGACAAGCACTAGCTATAGCGATAATAATTCTTCTACAAGTAATCTTTATTCTGGCTCCCAACTTAAGAAGATTTAGACGTATTCTTCCCACAGTTGCTTTAGCCAATGAAGTTTTTTTTAAACAGTGTTGACGAAAAGCATTTATGAGAACATAAGCCCAGGAATGTATCCATAATCTTAGTTGATTACTTTGAAATGTTTGAGTTGAAGTTCTATCAGCTAACAAGTCTAATTGTTGTTCTTTAATCCGATTTTCCATCTCGCCTCTCGGACAGTATTTTTTTGTATAAAGTTTTGAGGGTGGAATTTTTGAAGCGGGCAAAGATGTCACCACATGGCGCATTTTTAAGCCATCACTTCCATAACAAACTTTTGTCACTACTCTTCTTTGACAACTCCATGACTTTTCTGTTTTATAACGAATAGAGCGATGCCAAGTAGAAATTGGTACTAATTTTTTAACTTCTTCTAAATCTTCTTTTTTCTGAAATAAACTATCCATTAATTCAGTTATTGGAGCTAGTTTTTTTTCATATTCATGTTTGGCTTTTTCAATTACATCATCCGCTCGTAACTTAATAACGCCATTTGTTCCCATAGCTATAACATAATCAACTAAAGGCTGATTTTCACAAAAATAGAAGATTTCTTCACGGGCATAGGCACTATCACCCCTAACTAGGATATGAGTCTCTGACCATTTTTCTCTAATTAGTCCGATAATTCTTTGTAATTCGTTTAAGGCTCCATCGGTTGAATCTACATTAGATGAACGAAGTTTAGCAACTAATAAATGATGCCCACAGAAAATATATAAAGGAGCATAACATACTCCGTGATAATAAATATTAAAAAATGCCCCTTCTTGATTACCATGTACTTGGTCATCCGTGACATCCATATCTAATATAATACTTAAGGGAGGTTTTTTATAAGACTCTAAAAAAAAATCGACAAAAGATTTTTCAATGGCTTCAAAGTTGGGTTCTATTTTATGATAACGACTCGTTTTTTGGTCGAGAATAGTCTCAGGACAATATTCCAATCTATTAATTGTACTTTTTCCAGCTAACCATCCCTTTTTATCTTCAAGTTCATTAAGCTTTTCTAAAGCGATCTTAAGGGCAGGATCGTGACGTAATTTATCATGGTCATTGACATCTTCATAGCCTAAAATAATTCCATAAAGCCTTTGTGCTAATAACTCATGAACGGAATGATCTACATAAGATTGATGACGATGATCTTGAAAACAGTTACCAAACTTCTCGGTAATTCCCAGTTTTTTATCCAACTCAGCTATCCAGACAATCCCCGCATCTGAAGTGATTAGTCCCCCATCAAAATTAGCGATTATTTCTTTTCCTTTCTGTTTACTAAAGTTGATTACTTGACGAGGGGTTCGGGGATGACTGGGACTCATTAAATCAGTTTAAGGTAAATTGCTTTAATAATTAAATTATAGCATATTTTATTCTAACAATCTAGTACTATTAGAGATTTTATTAATAATTTTTTTGGAAAAATGAGTGATTGATTTATCTTTTCATCTTTGTCTAATTCGGGTTGATTTTAACTTAAAATCTGACAACAGACTGTTGGTTGGGGAAATCTGCGATCGCTCTGTTCAAACCCACTTCCTGTAAGGCTTCTGTGTTTGGCGATCGCAGATTTTGTGAGAAATTCGGGTCCACCCCCATAACTGCCTATTTGAGCTAAGGTTTGCCATTGTTGCAGGGGATCTACCGTTTTCGTGGTTGCTGAGGGCGGAGTTTGTCTTACAGGAGGAGCAGATGGACGAGAAGTTGCTCTCACTGGTTTTGGTAGGGGTTTAGGAGTGGGACGCACTGCCACTGTTTGAGGCCGTGGTGGTGGAGTAGAAACAGCCTTAACTGGTTGTTGTGGTTCGGTAGAGACTAAATTCGTCTCTGGTTGTTGTTCCTGTTGCTCTAATGGCTCATCAACCGCTTTTAAACGATTTAACTCACTTTCTTGACCAGCAAGGGCTGCTTTAGCTTTGAGAGCAGCTAAAGTTTCCGCTTCTGATGGACCAGAATCTTCAGTAGTTTCTTCATTTTCTGATTGATTAGCTTGTAAATTAGAAGAATTAGCTAAATTACCACTAACAGTAACAAACGTCCCGATACCCAAAAAAACCAATCCTAAAACCCCTCCAATTAATCCTAATTTAGCCCAGGGATTTGATGACCAAGATTTCCTATTTGTTTCTTCAATTTCAATCGATTCATTATCAAAAACTAACTCATTGTTTTCCTCCTCAGTTAAGGTAACTGGTCTGAATTCCAATCCTAATAATTGGTTAATGTCTTCGTTGCTGTAATTGGGTTGATCACTCATGGTTAAATCCTCCGTAATTGTTAATTGTTAACTGTTAACTGTTAATTGCTCAGTTGCCTATTTCTTTGTCTTCTAAGTCAGTAATGGCATAAATTTCTAAAGCAGCAGAGCGAATTTTAAGAACTTTATGAGCCAACTGATTATGGCTCGAATCTTCAGGAATACCCCGTTTAAACATAGGGGTAATTGCTCTGACATAAACAGTACGATTAAAAGGAATAGAGTCTTTCAATTGATGGTTTTGTCCGATGACATGAATGGAACCAATAACATCTAACTTCCATTTTCCTTGTCCTACTGAAACCGGTTCACCCACAAACTGCGGAACATAAAAAGTTTGAGCTTGACCATTAAAAATCGCTTTGGGAACAAATTGGGCTAATTTAGGTAAGAATTCTGCTCTAAATTCAGGCTCAAAAGCAAAACTAGCTTCCCAAGAATTGGTAGGTAAAACATACTTTGAGTTCTCCCCTTCCACGGTTATCCCTCTATCCCGTCTAGGTTTTGTGCTTTCTTGAATAGTTTCAGCAGGTAAATAACCAGACCAAGATAACATCATGGTTAACACTTCTCCTGTAAACTTAGAAATAGCCTTACTATCTCTGCTAGAAGCAGGAATATCCTTAACCACTAAGCTATCCCCTGACTGTGTTTGTACAAGGACTGGTGGTGGTTTTCTAGCAACAGCAAAGATGCCAATCAATACCCCTATTTGTAAGACAATGGTGCCAACAGATACCCCCAAACAAAGTAGAACGGTACTGCCGTAAGCACTGGGTAAAGAAATGTCTTTTCCAAATAACTTTTTTTCTTGAATTAATCGAGACTTCATAACCTTATAATGGACAATGGATAATGAACAATTAATAAATAGGTCTAGTAGGAGGATTAGGAGCATTCGGAGGTAATACCGTCATTTCATTTATCATTTATCATTCCTTTGGAAGTAGGCTTGAAACCTCGAGCAAACTTCTTTCTCCGGGACGGGAGAGGCTTGAAACCAAAATGAAAGATGTTCAATGTTGAATGCCGCTAAGTTAAGACTCAAGATGGTGGCGATCGCTACGGAATAATGGTGGTTTCAGCCTGTCCAAACAGGATAACTTAGCGGTATTCGTTCAATGTTCAATGTTCAATGTTCAATGTTTAGTCACCGAACCAGCCGCAGAAGGGAGTTGAGGTGGTGAAGGGCGTTGAGGTAAACGAGGAGAACCACCACCACCACCAGATAAACCACCACCAGATGAATAACGAGGTCTCCTAGCAGCCCCGTAACCAGTCCTAAAGTTGGCATTAGCAGCATTAGCCACACCTCTGGCACCTGCTTGCAGTGCAGGTGTAGCTGCCCGTCCTGCCATTCCTAGCCCCTTTCCAGTCAATCCCAACCCCAAACCCCCAACTACGCCACCAGCTTGCGCCATTAAACTACCCAGACTCATGAACGTAGCCATGCCACCACCAGCAGCCAATCCCACAGCTAAAATAGGTGATAAAATACCCACAGCTATGGCAATGATAATAGTGCCACCACTGGGATTTCCTGATGACGTATTGTTACTCAGAATATAGGCAACTAAACCAACAATAATGTTGTAAAAAAGCTTACATAAACCCACAGAATAAAAACTCAATAACCAAGTAAATAAAGGTCGTTGTTGTAAAGGAAGTAAACTACCAGCTACAGCCAAAGGAGAAATCAAAGCAGTTAACAATAAAGTAATTTCTACTAACCATTGGAAAGCAATACCTACACCAAAAAGCATAATTTCCAGACCTCGTTGAAATGCGTCACCAACAGCATCAGCAATCCATTGACCAGATAAAAAATTGGGATTTTCTTGTGTTAGAGCATCTTCATTGTCTTGAATCTCTTGCGCTAACTCTTGCTGACATTTCGCTTTGGCAGTCTCATCGGGCAAACTCTCACATTCTATGGTTTTCTGTTGTACCCAACTATTAAAATTAGCAGATTGAACAACATTGTTAAAAGATTCTTCTAAAGTTAAACTACCTACCTGAACAGCTAAAACTTCTTCATTGGTTAAGTTAATCAGTTCTCTGAGTCCCAAAACCGTATTTCGTAGATTAGCTCCATCATTTATCAGTAAGAGTAAGACTAAAAATAACCAAAGAAAAGAAGTTAAATAATCAACAGATAACTCATTATTCAAAGAATCTCGTAACACCTTAGAAACCCAAATAGTTAATAATGCCACAGTAAAAAGAGTACCTACCCAAACCATTGCATCCCAAACACCAGAATTAAGAACATCGTTCCACATTGTCTCTAAATTCTGAGAAACAATTTGTTGACTTTGGATACCTTGATTAAGAACATTAACCGAAGAATTATTAGTTTGAGCAACAACTTTTTGTCCAGCTAGAAAAGGAGATAAAATCCAAGAAGCAACGACGAAAAATAATCCGACTCGTAGAAAATATTTAATTAGTTGTTTTTTTTGTTGTCGTAGTCCCACTTAATCTAATCTCCTATGAATGTTAGTTGATACTCAAAAACTCCTAATTATTAACTATTAACTATTAACTATTAATTATTAATTATTAACTATTAATTATTAATAGAGTTTCATGTAACCGAGAATTTCTTGTTGAGAGCGAGCTTGTGCTGCCCTTTCCTCCTCCTCAGAACGTTCTCCTTTATCAAGAGTCTTGGAAACATTGGATAAAACCATATTGTTAACGTCCTGTTTGAAGTTTAAATCACTCAATTCTTGTTGGTTTAACTGCATGATGACAGCTTGCTTAGTCTGTTGAAAAGCCATCAGTTTCAAGACATTTTGAGTAATAACTTCTTGATTAGCAGCTTGGGTGATTTCCAAGAAAAAGTTTCCCACCCATTCTCAGAATCTGTTTGTAGAACATCTCAAATAAGCGAAAAGGGAAAAATAAAAAGTTGTTCGCGGATACTTTCCGCGAACAAAAACCTCCCTATCTAAAAGAAAGAAATACGCTAACTTTTAAATTAGCTTTGACTATTTTTAAAAAGGAAATTCACTTAATTTTACACTCTTATTAACTTTTTAGACTAACTGGGTCTAATCAAAATATCCCATTTAGGTAAGTGAGGATTACGTTCTAAACGTTTCTCAATTTCCTTCATCTCTTTTTTCGTTAAAGAAATGCCTTTTTGATAAACTTTTTTACTTAACTTAACTATCGGATTTAAGCCTTTCCATGTCATAGTTTTTACCCAAGCTAACATCGTTTGAGCATTTCTCAGAAGTGTTCCTTTCCAATGCCTCTCTAAAATTCCCCAACATCTTTCTATGGGATTATATTTACTGTGATAAGGAGGAAAATATAGTAATTGAATAGATTTCTTAGTTTGGTCGGCAAACTCTACCATTCTCTTCAAAAATTGCCTTCTTATTCCACTATTTTCTGGTCCATTATCAACTTTAATTTGGATGTTCTCTAGTTGCTGCTTTTCAGTTATACTCAGACTTGTCCACCATTGCTCCAAGTTATCTACCATGAAATCACTCGTTTTATAAGAACTTCCAAAAGTTACATAAAGTTGCCCTGTATCTTCATCTACAATCCCACAAGGAACGTATTTTTCTTTAGTTCCCATATCATGATCTTGAGCTTGATTATAACCTCTGGTTTGTCCGCCACGTGAATATTCTCCTATTTCCACAGTTGCTTTACAATCCATACTTAAACGTTTCACAGAAGGGTCTTTTTTTCTATCTTTTTTCTCTATATTCTCGAAGATAGCGTCCGTCTCCGAGATTTTTTTTTAGGTTTAGCTTTTACCACTTTTCTTAATCGATAGCCCAAACGATTTAAAATATCTGCCATTGTCGAGTCAGCAGGAACCTCCTCTCTATTATATCCTAGATTTCTTAATTGTTTAATGGCTTCAGCCGCCGTTAATCTTGTATAGGCAATGGGGTTATTAAATGTGGGGTTTTGTTGTGCGTGAGCTTCGGCTATTTCTTTCAATGATTGGGCAACTATTGGGTATCTTTCCTCCCATTTTTTACATCCACTATTGACTGATTGTAATCCTAAACACACTATCCCAGTTCGTTTTTCATGTAATCCAAGTTGAACATTTTTTCTCCCCCAACCAAACACGATTTCGGTTTGTCTGGCACTTCCTCCACAATACTTGAGACACATTTCAGCTTGAAATGAACGACGCTCTGCTCCCGTCATTTTTGAGGCTGCTAAACGTAAATCATCGACCATCGACGGGGTTAAGGGATGATTTGTCTGTTTTAGCTTCAATTTACTCTCTCTAATCTTTTTACCTCTTCATTTTAATCTATTTCTTCTGTTTTTTCAGACAAGCCAATTATGAAATTTTAAAGTTGTGTACCAAGATCCGCTAACTCTCTGTTCCTTTTATTTCTTGAAAGCCTTTAGTCCAAGCGATTACCCCCTATGGGAAAAGCTTTCTCGGAAATCACCTTGAGCATAGGCTTCAGTTTCAACTACTTGTTGTTCTATAGTCTCTGCGTTTTGTTTAACTTCATCTTGGCCTTCTTTTGATAGGTTAGCTTTAGCTACTAACTCAGCATAAAGTCGTTGAGATTCATGAACTTCATCCCATGATTTATGACCTGCTTTTTTCTCAATTTCTTTGGCAATAGCAAAGATATCAGGAAGTCCTAAAGCCCCCAATTCATTTAAACCAGGAATGTCTCCTAATGTTTTAGTTAATTCTGATAAAGTACCTTGCCACAAAGTGTTAAAGTTAGGAACATTAACGGTGGGAAGATTTACTGAAACATTAGGCAGAAAATCAGACATTTGAAGAGGAAAAGCCCGTACACTAGGTAAAGAAACTAGACTAATAATCCCTAGAGAGACACTGGTAAAAAGACCGAGTTTAATGACTTTGTTTTTGAGATTACAGGAGGGTTCTTTAATTGTTGATTGATTCATAATGGATAATCGATATTGAGAAAAAGCTGGTAAAATAGTTATATTCTACTGAGTCGTTAATTGTCTCAAGGAAAATAATAACTGTTGTAGAAAATGTTTAACATGACTCCTCCTAAGTTACTGAAAATTAAACTTTATTGGAACAAATACTTGACAAGTCAGATTTAATAATTAATAATTAATCATTATTGCTTCTTGATTACTAACTGTTAACTGTTAACTGTTCATTGTTAATTGTTGCCTAAGCTGCATTAAGATAGACTTTAGAAAAGTCAACTAAAGCTCTAACCTTATCCTCTGAATTATTAAAATAGTTCCTCCTTAAAGCAGCTTCTTCAGCATTATTAGCAGCCAAAGAAATTAAAAGGTCTGACGGATAAAATCGTACAGAAACATAAATCCCCGAATCATCCAATAACCATTGAGAATAACGACCCTTTTTGTTAATACCATAATTAACCAATGGTTCCAATAATTGAGGAGGATACCCCATCCATTTTTCATAAGCAGGAATAGCACCCCTTTGAATACGTCCAATAATACGAGTCGTCATATTAGCAAAAATCATATCAGCAGCCACAGAACGACCAATAGAAGACGGTTCCTGCGCACAAATAATAACCCTTATTCCTGACTTTCCACTAGCAGCAAAATGTTGACCAATAGCCATAGCTAAACTATCCCATTGAAACAAAATAGGAGTTTCATCAGCAAAAATAATACTCTTTTCATAAGACAAACTACGACGCGCAGCAAACAAATTAAACATCATGGCCATCACCGCAGCATCCAGGTTATTACCAAGGTTGCGTAACGCCACCACCTGCATTAATTTGTTACTATCGAAGGTAGTAGGACGACTAAGAATTTGCCCTATTTTCGTTTCCTTCCAAGCTAATAAACGTAATTTGATGTATTTAAGAGCTTTAATAGTAGAACTATCAGCATCAACCAGTTCCAAGCGTTCAGGGGAACAAAACATCAATAAATCCCACAAAACCGGCATAGAATCCCAAGCTGCTGTACCTTGTCCCTGTTGATAAGCCTTAGCAAAGCGGTTAATAATTTGATTATTGCCGTAAAATCGAGCAATCATCAGGTCAAAAAGACTACTAACCCGTGAGGGGTCAATTTCTTGGCTACTTTTCTCCTTACCCCCGAAAACCAACAGAAACAGTAACTGTTTCAGATACTCTTTGAAGTCCCCTAATAATTCAACTTGATCCTTCTGTTTACGTCCCGATAAATCAGGGGGTTCAACACAATTAAACCCTAAAATAGACGAACCTGTATCTAGATAACTACAATAAGGACTGAGATAGTAAGAAAAATCGCTGAAGGTTCCAGTACCATCCCCTTTAGGAAATTCTAACACCGTTACTGGTATATTATGCGCCAAAGCTAAAGTAAATAACTCACAGTTACTTAAACTTTTACCACTGCGTTGAGTAGCGAAGAAACCAAGATGTCTTTGGGTATTAAAAAGATCCAAATAAACAGGGTTTCCCCCCTCTTGCGAGATAAATTCAATACCCTTATGATCAATAAGAGGAGTCTTGCATAAAGGTATCACCCCAGGCACTTCCGAGGTTTGATAACTTTGCAGACGTTTAAACGGTTTACTCAACAGTTTATCCCAAGTTAACTGAGGGAAAGTTTCTACCCAAACCCTCCAAGCGTATTCCGTTTCCCGTACACACCAACCTTGACGGGGGAAAGATGCGATAAAATTACTACAAGCATTATCTAAGTCTTGTTCATGGTTGCGATGAATTAATACTACTACTGCGGTATGTAAAGGGACATTTCCTCTAATAAGAGAAGCTTGAGCTTCAATAGTTTCCTCTGCTTTTAGTTGGGCCCCAACATCCACATCATTTTTCTCAGCAGCAGTTGAAGCTGCCACATTACTTTGTTTGGTCAAACTTTTCAGTTTTTCCCTCATTAACCGAGAATTTCCCAGTTGCAGTTGACAGAAAACTTCGGTATCATAAACCCTATCTTTAGCCACAACATCCCAGAGGGATCTTAACTGATCTCCTTCATCCATCCAACCATCAGGTTTATCCGCTAAATAGAGAACACCTGTATGACGATTATTAACATAAACACTCTTCTTTTTAGCCACAGGTACAGAAGATTCAGACTCCATTAAATAGGACATAAAATCGATGTCTGAGTTAACTTCTTCCGTAAAAGTTTTACCATCAAAAAGAATGCGATAAGGAATTTTCCGAGGGGGTGTATCGTTAAATCGTTTCCACAGATCATCACGCATTTCTTCAGAAGATTTAGCCCTAACCCCTAATTTAAGTTGGTCAGAAAATAATTCTTCTGCTCGTTGGTATCCGTCTATGTATGCTAACTTTAAAATGGTTTCAACTTTTTGTTTTTGATGTTCTCCATATTGTCCAGTAAACATCAACCAATAACCTTCAATAGCACTCAAAGCTTTTTCAGCTAAATCAGCTTTTTTTCTTGACCTTGTTCCATAGTATAAGTCAAATAAAAGCGCAGAAAACTAATTTTTCTAATACCTTCTTTAGTTAAATCTTGAACTCGTTTCCTTGTGCCTCCAATTAATAAAGCTAACTCAGGGTTTAAATTAGTTAATTCTCCTAATTCTTGTTGACGTTGATTATCATCTCGAAACGTGCCAAAATGGATAGTAAGAATTTCCCCTTTAGGTAAATCTTTCAACCCCGTTTCTAGACGAGCTAAACAACCAGCAAATTCTTCTTCACTTTGTAGAGGAGAAATACCTCCACATTCAAAACCAAAGACAACCCGATAACTTTCTTTTTTTTCTTTCTTTAAGATAGTAGCACCAATTTGTTTACCCTTATGATTAATCGAGTAGAATCCTACTATTTGAAACATATCTTCAAAAGGTTTCTAACGATGTTTAACCCCTTGAGGATCTTTAATTGTTTTTACGCCTATTTTGCTCATTATTAGTTTTTCCCTTATGTGATAATAATGCTTGATTTCGACCCATTCCTCTTACCCAATGGGGAGGTTGTATAAACTTAGAAAAGAATTTGTAATAGCCTCCTGCGGTAATAACCCACCATGTTGAACAGCCCCAAATAATTAGAATAATGACCCATAACCACGGTAAATTAAAGACTCTCTTTCCGAGGAAAAATACTGTTCCCCCAATAATTAGCCACGGAATAAATTGCTCTGCTGGAAATGGTCCTATTCTCGGTGATAAATCTAAACTTTTGTTGACTCTCCTAAAATTTGGCATTCTCCATTATTAATTATTACTTATTAACTATTAATTAGAGAATTGTTATAGCTTGATCTCCAGCCGCGCAAGCAAATAATACTAATAAAGGAAGCTTTAGCGGCTGCTTCCAATCTTCATCATCTCTTCCGGCTTGAATGGCTTTTACAACACCATAAACAATGTATCCTACCATCAAAGCTTCTAGGGCATAAGTCCCGATATTAATGGCTTCAGTTGCTCCTGATGCACCAGCATAGTTTGAGTTAGTAAACATAGTATCTATTTTCGTTCTAACATTGTTAAAAAATAGTGCCTGAGATGCTAATATTAGCTTATCAAAGAGATAAATTCCTGCTAATAAAATAGACAAAGCTGGCATTAAACCATATTTCGCAATCCAGTTTTGAATGCTCGATAATCGACGATTACTATTTTTCTGAAACACTAAGTAGAGGATAACGATAAACCCCCAAAGTGAGACAGTTAATACTTCTCTGGAATTACCTGTTCCATTAAATAAACTGAGAACTAAAGTTCCTGAAGTTAACCCCAATAATAAATCTGTTGATAGATTATCTATGAACCCACTTAATCCTCTTTTAGAAGGAGATAGTTTCGGATAATTATTCTCTATTGCTTTTACTGAAAAGGTCATATTTCCCTCCTTTGATATTTAATAGTTAACAATAATTAATTGTTCATTGTTAATTGTTAATTATTAATTGCTAACCCGTACACCTTATGTTTTATCAGGAATCAAATTTTATGCCATCTCCTCAAGTCGTTATTATTTTTGATAATCAAATCTGATAATCAGAAAATATAATGACTTCAAGGGATGACAAAATTGATTTTTTGTGTTAAGGGCTTTTCAAAAATTAAATATTGTTCATTGTTGAATGTGCGCTTTGCGCCCCATAGATGACAATCATTGATTTTTATCTATGCGATTATCATCAATTAATATATTGCCCCCTCATTGGCCATTAACCCTCGTTAACGGCAAGAAGCAACCGTTAGGAAAAAATTGGCAACGAAACCCTTACACTCCATCGCAAGCGATCGCCATTTTTCAACAAGGTTATGTAACATTAGGAGGGGAAAAAGGAAGTTACCGAGTTAAACCATTAGGAATTGGGATACTTTGTGGTCATAATAGTAAAGAGTTCCTATTTGCAATTGATTGTGATGGAATATCGGCACACCGATCTTTGCAAAGATTGGGTCAGCTTCCCCCAACGGTTTCCTTTACATCTGGAAGGCCAGGAAGATGCCAATACTTGTACAAACTGCCGTCCCATAAACAGATAAAATCCTGTAAAGTCACCACTGCCCCTGGAGAAGTCCTAGAAATTCGTGGAAGCCATCACCAGTCAGTGTTGCCGCCTTCTCCTCATCCTATTACCGGGCAGTATCGATGGGTTAATTCCCCTGCTGATGTTGAAGTGGCGATCGCACCTCAATGGCTTGTACAATGGATTGACTTGCAAACTTATAAACCCTCGAAACCCAAGAATAACAGGAAACCTTTTCATCAAAATGTGTCCAAATTGGACACACCCTCAACGTCAGAAGAAGCTGCCGTGGCACTTCTTGATCTGATTCCTTCCTATTATGCAGATGATTACGATAGTTGGATCAAAGTGGGCATGGCCTTAAAGTCCATTTCCCCTGTATTATTAGAGGCTTGGGATCGTTGGAGTCGACAGAGTAAAAAATGGAAACCAGGGGAATGTGCTTATAAATGGCGAACGTTTAATGGGGTAGGGATAAGCGAGCGTACACTGTATTGGTTGGCTCAAAATTCTTAAAAAAAAGTGAAAATACTCTATTTCGGGGGATTTTCACTTTTATATTGTTCTAGAGCAACTGTAATAATTGTCTAAATTATGGACTAGCCTAGTAATAACGAAACTTTGTTGCTAGATAAGATGAGATAAAAAGAATCCTGAATTATTCAAAGTATTGCCATAAAAATTTAAGTTCTATCTGACAAAATCTGTGAGGGCTTGGTGAAAACCGACTTAAAGTCAGATTATGCTATTATTAAGTTAGTGGTAATGAAAATATCTCTTTTCAATAGCAGTGTCGTTGTTAATTTTCACCTCTGATTGTGGCTAAGATAACTCGTTTTAATCCAGATTTATCTCCCATCGCTCGGGCGATCGCACTCTGGTTGGAGGATAAAACTTCAAAGATGACTCGTCGGGAATATGAGAAGGATTTACGGTATTTTTTTGAGGTGATGTCCGGTCAACAAGTGACAGAAGAGTTAGTCAGTGCTTTTTTGAACATATCCCAGTCTCAGGCTAACGCCGCTTTAATGGCTTACAAGGCTGCTTTGAAGAAACGAGGGTTAGCCCCCACTACCATTAACCGTAAAATCAGTGCGGTGAAATCTTTTATCAGTACGGCGAATCGTTTAGGATTATGCCAATTTTCTTTGAAAGATGCTGTCAAGAGTGAGAAACTTAAGCCTTATCGAGATACATCGGGTATTCCTTTAGCAGAGTTTAAGAAGGTTCTTCGTTTGTGCGATCTTTCTACGTTAAAAGGGAAACGGGACAAGGCGTTATTGATGCTATTTTGGTCTAATGCTTTACGGCGTAATGAGGTTAGTTTACTAGATATCGGAGATTTTGTGCCGTCAAGCCGCATTCTATGGGTTAAGGGAAAAGGGCGTAGTGAGAAGGAATCTGTGGATTTATCTCCGAAAACCATTCAAGCGATTTGTGATTGGTTAGCAGAAAGGGGGAGTGCAGGTATTAAGTCATCGTCTCCGTTGTTCATTTCCCTAGATTCTCGTTCGAGGGGGAGTCGTCTGAGTGGGGATGGCCTTTACAAAATTGTTCGTTGTTATTGTAGAGAGGCAGGAATTGATAAGTTAATGAGTCCTCATAGGATTCGACATTCATCGATTACAATGGCTTTGGATAAAAGTGATGGGGATGTTCGCAAAGTGCAAAAATTATCACGACATAAAAATCTTAATACTTTGATGATTTATGATGATAATCGAAATAATGATCAACTAGAATTGAGTGAATTGTTAGAAGAGGATTTGTAACAATGGATAATGAACAATGGATAATGGATAATGACCGCTCCCCAATAGGAGGATTTACATAAAGTTACGCCCTTAACTCGTTTCTTCAGTTTAGGAGAGTTTTGATTCTTGAATTAATCAATTGTTAATTGTTAATTGTTAATTGTTAATTGCTCAAAATTTTCCACTTAATATAATAAAAGTTGAACCGGTTGAGAGGAATTTAGTCATAGTAAGATACCGAAGACGACGCAGTTCTGCTATTGATGGTTTTACCGATGGGGACTTTGAGGCATTATTCGCTCAGTCTCAGGGGGGACAAACCATTGATGTTGAGGTGGTGTGCGATGAACAACACAGCCAAATAGACAGTCCATTTCAACCCCTAACTGAAGTGGAACTTGCTGAAAAACAACGATTAGAAGCGGTTATTATTGGGGCTGTCTGGTCGGCAGGGAAAGCATTACAGCAACTTCGTGACCAAAAGTTATATCGGGATACTCATACGAGTTTTGAACGGTATTGTCGGGAGCAATTTGGTCATTCCCGCTCTCTGTCGGATTATTTGATTGCAGGAGCTAACATCTACGAAAATCTGACAACGAATCGTTGTCAAATTCTCCCTACTACAGAGTTTCAAGTACGTCCGTTGGGTGTCCTAGAAAATTCAGACCAAGTGGTTGCTTGGGAAAAAGCGGTGGAGATTGCTAATGGTAAGGTTCCCACTCATCGTATTGTTAAACAAGTTGTCAGGGAAATGACAAGAGATGAAAAAGATAATCCGTTTGAGTTAGGGGAAGTGGTGGGGATTATGTCTCTTGATAATCCTGATTTAAAAGGGAAAAATGGTTGTTGGGCTATTGTTACGGGACTGTCAAAAAATACTTGTGATCTACAAACATGGGATAGTGAGTTAGAAGGGGTTGAAATTGAGTTTTTACAGGAGTTGGAATATACAGAAGAAGATTGTCAAACCATTCAAAAACTTCATGGTAGAATTTCTAGATTACAAAAGGGTTCAGAGTTGGAAGGTACAGCAAAAGGAGTTTTAAGATTGTTGGGGAAAATTGAGCGTCCTTATCTGACTCCTTTGGAAGAAGAAATGCTTAAGTTAGTGGAAAAAGTTTATGGTCAAGTTAAACTAACACGCACTCTTCACGCTCATTGATAGATTTGGTATAAATGGGCAAACCTTTGAGGAGAAGAACCTTACTTCTGTGCCGTCTCAATTGGTAGTTTATATGTCTAACAGCCTACTCTCAAAATGTCAATTACGTCAAGCCAGTCCCCAGGATATTTGGACAATTCGATGGTTAGTGCTTGGGGCATTTCTTGACCCAACACAGTTAAAAGTTGAACAATTTTGGGTGATTGAATTAGAAGGACAAATTATTGCTTGTGGTCAATTAAGAACATTTGAGCAAGCTCAAGAGTTAGGCAGTCTTGTGGTTAAAAGAACGTATCAAAATAAAGGCTTAGGGACTCATTTAACCCAACATCTCATAGAAAAAAGTACGACAACTCTTTATGTAGAATGTTTAGGAGATAATCTAAAAACTTTTTATCAAAAATTGGGATTCATTGAAGTAAATTTTGATACCATTTCCTCTTCATTACCCAAGAAGTTTAGAATAACAAAGACCTTAGCACAGTGGTTTAAACTTCCTTTATTTGTTATGATACTAGAATGAACAGAATTCCAGAAACAACCTTATCTGTTAGAGGTTTAACTGAATATATTCAGTTATTATTAGAAGATGATCCCCAATTAATTCAAGTGTGGGTTAGTGGGGAAGTTTCCAGTCTTAAGGTTCATACTGTTGGTTTATTTTTTACTCTAAGTGATAGTGAAGGTAAAACAACACTAAAATGTGTCATTTGGAACTCCCAAAAAAGTCGATTACAAGAGTTACCAAAACTAGGTGCAGAGATTTTAGTCAAAGGAAATATTCGTTTATATCCTAAGAAGGGAGAATATCAATTAACAGTATTTGAAGTATTAGCTACAGGGGACGGACTTCAGGCACTACGGTATCAACAGCTAAAAACCAGACTAGCGAAAGAGGGATTATTTGATCAAAGTATTAAGCGATCGCTTCCTTCATTCCCTCAAATAATAGCAGTTATTACCGCAACAACAGCAGCAGCTTGGGGTGATATCCAAAAAACATTAAGCCGAAGAAACCCAGGGGTTAAAGTGTTATTTTCTCCTGCAACCGTTCAAGGAAAAGATGCTCCATCTTCTATTGTTAAAGCTATGGAACGAGTTAATAATGATGGACGAGCGGAGTTAATTATTTTAGCTAGGGGTGGGGGTGCCGTAGAAGATTTATTCTGTTTTAATGATGAAAGGGTTGTGAGAGCGATCGCTGAGTCCCCTATTCCTGTGATTACCGGTATTGGCCACCAAAGGGACGAAACCTTAGCCGACTTAGTGGCAGATGTAAACGCTCATACCCCTACCGCAGCAGCAGAAATGGCTGTTCCTTCCTATGAAGTGCTAAAAATTGAACATCAACAGCGCAAACAAAGACTAATAGCTAGTATTCAGCAAAGACTCAAACAAGATTTAGAGCAATTAGACGGGTTGAAAAACCGTTTAAAAAGTATTCCCCTTAATGCAGTTTCTATCAGAGAAGCCAAAATAAAAACGTTGATGTTAAAGCAGAAATTAAAAGCATTAGATCCCCATGCTGTGTTAGAAAGAGGTTTTTCTGTGGTGAGACAAATTGATGAGGAAATCGTTAGAGATGTTGAGCAATTAAATGAAGAACAAGAATTAATTATACAATTGGCACAGGGATCGATTAAAGTAAAAGTAACAGAAATTATTACAGACTAATTATATTTATGTCTTCTTCCAGAGAAACAGAACCAAATTGGAATTATGAAGCATCCGTAGCAGAAATTGAGGCTTTAATCGAGAAGATAGAATCAGGAGAGTTACCATTAGAAGCAGTCTTTTCTGAATTTGAAATAGCGTTAAAACAGATTCAGCAGTGTGAGCAATTTCTCTCTCAAGGAGTTAAACGGATGGAATTATTGATAGAAACTTTAGAAGATGATTTAGATTTTTAAATCATCAATAATGGACAATGGATAATTGATAATGGACAATGGATAATTGATAATTTTAAATGACTGCCCTTCTGGAAATAAATATAGATAAGTTGCTATTAATTGATTAATTAAGGATACAGGTTCTCCTAGCGTCAGCTAGGGAGAAAAAAAGTATTATATTCCTTATTTAAAGCCCATCACTAAAGTTAGGTGATAATGCGTGAATTTTGAATTAATAATTTTGAATTGAAGCGAAGCGAATGACTTCTCACTTTTTTCAATTATATTCTCTAAAAAAACAGGTAATTATCCATTATCCATTATCCATTATCCATTATCCATTATTTATGTACCTTTTTAATTTATTTTTCAACAGTTCAACTAAAGCTGGCTCCATTCTGTCATATATATCAGGGATATCTAAGCAGACGAGCTTTTTATCTTTTAATAAACTTTTAAACTTACTTACCACTTTTTTTCTGTGGCTTTTTTCCATTACAAAAATGATATAGGCACACTCGATTAAGTCCCCACTAATTGTCGTTGGAGCATCCTTACTCGTTCCTGCCCCAATGGCGTTGATCCCCTTATATTGACAAAAGACTTCTTCTGCTGTGGGACTTCTTAGTTTATTTTCACTACAAATAAAAAGCAAATTCATTATTTGACTTAAATAGATTTTAGTTTAACTAGATTCCACCAGGAAAATATACCAAAACTTAAAAAAGTAATTCCCATAATTGTTAATGACAGATTAAGAGAGTGTTGGTCAGCTAACCCCGAATTTCTCACAAAATCTGCGATCGCCAAACACAGAAGCCTTACAGGAAGTGGGTTTGAACAGAGCGATCGCAGATTTCCCCAACCAACAGTCTGTTGTCAGATTTTAAGTTAAAATCAACCCGAATTAGACAAAGATGAAAAGATAAATCAATCACTCATTTTTCCAAAAAAATTATTAATAAAATCTCTAATAGTACTAGATTGTTAGAATAAAATATGCTATAATTTAATTATTAAAGCAATTTACCTTAAACTGATTTAATGAGTCCCAGTCATCCCCGAACCCCTCGTCAAGTAATCAACTTTAGTAAACAGAAAGGAAAAGAAATAATCGCTAATTTTGATGGGGGACTAATCACTTCAGATGCGGGGATTGTCTGGATAGCTGAGTTGGATAAAAAACTGGGAATTACGGAGAAGTTTGGTAACTGTTTTCAAGATCATCGTCATCAATCTTATGTAGATCATTCCGTTCATGAGTTATTAGCACAAAGGCTTTATGGAATTTTTTTAGGCTATGAAGATGTCAATGACCATGATAAATTACGTCACGATCCTGCCCTTAAGATCGCTTTAGAAAAGCTTAATGAACTTGAAGATAAAAAGGTAACTGCTCACCGCAACAAAAAAGTCTTATTGAAAAGCACTACAAACAACATCAGTTGAGTCAACAAAAATATAAGCCCTGTGATTTAGCGTAAAATTTAAGCTAATTTATTACGGCTATTTTAATGACTAACATTCCCAGAATCAAGTCTTTTTAAAACCCCAAATAAAAACAACAATATGAGAAAAAAAAAGAATAGTAAGATAGTTTTTTGTTAGCGGAGATTATCCGCTAATTCTGTGTATTTTTGTGCAGAGAGATAGGGCGATCAAGAAAAATCTATCCCCCATCGGTTCCGGAGCCTTTTACATCTCTAATCCTGGGGGACTCCGACCAGCTAATGAAAATAATTCGCATAATTGGACAATGGCATTTTGCCCCTGTAATCTCATGGTCTCTAAAAAACTGAACATTTGGGTGACTAACTCTGCACCCCAGTCGCTTCTTGCTCCCCCACTTACTTTGCGGTGAATGACAATGGGACGTAAAGCTCTCTCAGCATCATTATTATCTGGTTTGACTTCAGGATAAGTTAGAAAGGTGAACCACTCTTCCCAATGACGTTTGAGACGGTTAATCAATCTTTGTGCATCATAAGGCCATCCTTTTTTGGGAGTTGCTTTAAAAATCTTTTGCAGTGAGTTCTCGACTTCTGTTCTTTTGGAGCCTAAGTCTTCAAGGGTTAAATTTCGAGCATGATAATGACGATAATGGATACGGGCGGTTGCTAAAACTTGCTGTACATCGGCAGCAAATTCTCGATTCGCTTGAAAACGACTGGTTTTAAGGGACTCTAACTCTCGTTCTAAATGTGCCAGACATTTCTGTTTGGCCATCGCACTTTGTCTAAAGTAGGCACTATAGCAGTCACTGGTGAGGATGCCCTTAAAATCTGCTCCTAACAATTTCTCGACTTCTGCGGAGCTTCTAGTGGGAGCCAACATCAACACACAGACCTCATTTGATGTGGCTACCCAAACCCAATACTTGATGCCATCGATGCAATAACTGGTTTCGTCAACACATCGGATTCCTGGCTGCTGGATGTACTTTAACCACTGTTGGGTCAAGGGTTCTAAACTTTCTTGAAACCATTTGTGCATTTTGGCAAGGCTCCCTTGAGAAATGGGAATGCCAAAGACATACTCTATAAAATGTTCCTGTTTACGCCATGTAAGATTACCCCCATAGCCAAGCCAGCCCACGATGCTACTTAATCGCGCCCCATAACTGAATCCTTCTTTAACTCCCAATGGAACAGGACTGTAATCTGACCATCCACAACTAGGACATTTATAGAATCCGCGACGATATTCCCTGATTTCTATGGGTTGGTCTACTACTTCAGCCACTTGTTGGACTTTTTCGGGAACTACTTCATCTCGTTCCACTGAACCCCCACAAACAGGACAGTTTTCTAGTTCTAAAGTGACTATCTTATCGGGCTGACCAAAACCATTACGGGTCTTCCCTGGGTGGTCATATTTTGGTCCGCGTTTAAATCCTTTTTTGCGTTTCTTTTTGTCAGAAGGCTTTTTTAGTGGGTCTGATGATGGGGGGACTGAACTGTTTTTTGAGTTACGGTTTTTTAGCTTATCTCTCTCTTCTTTCAATTTTTCAATTTCTTGCTGTTGTGTAGAGATTTGTTGTTGTTGCTGGTCAATCAGTCTTTGTTGAAGAGATAACTGTTGTTGTGCCTTGACTAGTGCAGCTTAGCAAAAATAATCCACCAGTCACTTATGATCTTTAAAGCCCTTAAATTTCCAAACGAACGGCTTAGCAAAATGTTGATTAAAGTAATCAATAAAATTGAGAATTTTTTGGGATAGTTCTTCAGTTGAACGGACAGTAATTCTTTTGAGTAAACGCCGGACTAAGATCGAAAACCAACACTCAATTTGATTAAGCCACGATGTATGTTTGGGAATATAAACAAAGCGAATTCGATGAGATTCATCTGATAAAAAATCTGCTCTGCTCTCCATAGATTGCAAAATCCCCTCCTTTCCTTTTCTCCCCAAATCAATAGTAATTTCACAGCTTTCTGCTACTAATTTGACTAAGCTTTCCGATTTATGAGTGTTGAGTTGATCTACAATAAAAATCCATTCTGCTTTTTCATCAATCTTAATCGTTCTCTGGATATGTTCAGAAAAATCTTGTTCTGTTCTTGTCGGTCCAATAGAGGGACTAACAACTTTTCCTCTTGCCACATCCCAGTTCGCAATCAAGCTTAAAGTTCCGTGTCTTTCATATTCAAATTCGATTTTTTCTACTTGTTTAGGCTTGATTCTTTTGTTCGGAAATAATCTCTCAAGAGCTTGAATCCCTGTCATTTCATCTGTACTAATTAAATGAATTCCTTGTTCTAACAAAGTTTTAGCTTCTTGATGAAGTTCACAGATATATTTGACTTGCTTTTTAAATTTTAAGGGATCATCAATTTTGGCATTTAACCAGTAACGAACGAGATGTGGTTGTAATGTCGCTTCTTTTTAAAAAACGCCCCACACTACGGGGGGAAATCTTTTCGACAATTCCTCTTTTTATGGCTTCATCCGCCAACTCTGAAGGTGTCCAATGGCTCACTGGTCTGTCTGATTTTTCACATTCTTCACAAGCGATCTCTACAATCTGGACTACTTGTTCGACCGTAAAGGATTTTGTTGTTCCAGGTCTTGGGCGATCGCTTAAAATTCCTTTGATCAAGACCATTAATGCTTTCTCCGTTACCTGTTGTTCTTCGGCGGCACTCAGTTTTTCTCTCTCCTCAAACCATTGCGATCGCCACTGACGCACTTGTACTCGGTCTAATTCTAATCTTCGACTAATCGAACTATTGCTCTCTCCTGATGCTGCGGCTAAGATTAGCTTGGCTCGTCTAACAAGGCGATAGGGGTTTGTTGTCCCTCTCACTATTTGTTGGAGTACTGTTTTCTGTAGGTTGGAGAGGTTAATTGGCAATGCTTTTATCATGGACATCAACTTCGAGATTCTTCCGTTAGTTTCATTGAAACACATTGTCGTGGCTAGTCACGAAAGTTTCTGTAAAAATCTGGTGGATTACTTTCGCCAAGCTGCACTAGAGCGAGATCCACTACATCTAAAATCGACTTTGTTACTTCACTTAACCCTGCCGGACCATCGACAACAATGGCATCATATTTATCGGAAATCGTATCAATGGTTTCAAATAATTGCTCAGGATCTAAGATCGCTTGAGTAGGGATTTTCACTGATTCTAATTGAGATATCCAAGTTGAACTTGATTGTTGAGAATCAGCATCGATTAAAATAACAGAACCATTAAAGGAAAGCTAATAAGCAAAATGTGCCGCTGTGGTGCTTTTGCCACACCCTCCTTTTTGGTTGACTAATCCAATGATCATTACTTTATTTTTTCATAATATTAATTATTTTTAAGAGTACCATCTTCGGTGATCTTGTTGCGCTTTCGCGCGGATCACCGAGAAGAAGAATTCAGGGCAGATCCATGAAAACAACGAAAACAGTGCAGGGGAAAATTGATCCCCTTAATTTCCTGCAACTATCTATTTTCGACTTACCTGTTCAAGATACACCCACAAAACTAAGGTATCCCAATCCCAAGAAAGCTCAGAAATTTAGAGACTTAGCTGACCGAATGCAAAGCCAAATCGATAATAAGCTAAACCCTGCTATTGGTCAACAACGCCCTACCAGGAGACGGGCGAGGATTGCTGCATCTATGAGGGAAGACGGGGAAAAATTGGCTTTAATTCAAGCATGGTTGTATGCAATGGCTGATGCTTTAGATGAAGGCACATTACCCCGTATTCTGTCAGACATTAGCACAAAAACCCAGTTATCCGACTTAGCAGATTTCAGAGACCCCAAGTGGCGCGATGACTCCATCAAACGGGGTCTAGCGGTTGACGGTTGGGCTAGATCGCTGTTACGAGCTAATCTCGGTACAGTTTCTAGTGTCCGCAAAGCGATCTTAGTTTTAGAAGAACTCCATCAAGCCCCCGTCATCGACCCAAAAGTTAAGCAAATAGCTGAAATTGAGCGCAGTTTGATTGGAGCTAAGATTCCTGGGTATTTTCCAACGCCTAAGCCGATTTGTGAGCAAATGGTCAAATTAGCAATACTTCAGCCAGGCATGAGAGTCTGGGAACCATCAGGTGGGAAGGGTGACATTGCCAGTGCTATCAAAGAGGCTGCTGATGTAAACCTAGAAGTCTGTGAACTTAACTATAATCTGAGAGAACTACTCAAACTGAAAGGTTTTAATGTTATTGTCTCTGACTGTTTTGATATTACCACATCCTACGACAGAATACTAATGAATCCACCGTTTGTTAAAGGCAGCGAGATAAATCATATTCGTTATGCTTTTGATCGTCTCGTTGATGGTGGACGGTTGGTAGCCATTGTTCCTGAATCTATTGAATTCCGGAAGGACAAGAAATATCGGGAGTTTCGGGAGTGGTTAGAAGACAAGTGCATCATTAATGATCCGTTGCCACAAGGAAGTTTTCTGAATAGCGATAGATCCACAGGGGTTAACACAAGAATCCTCGTCTTAGAGCGTTAGCTTGCGCTTTGCGCTGTCATCAGGATAATTAGGGATTATCCTGATGACTTACTCCAAATATCAAAGCAAAGTCGTTCCTTTAGAGAATAACTGGCGGTTAAACTGTCTTTTGCCTCACTTGGCTACTATTACCAACCCCAAGGGCGAAAGACATACCAGTTATTTCGGTTTTAATTGCTATGAAGAAGCTAAAGCATTCTCTCAATATCTCACCGAAAATAACCTTTGCTCAAGAGCAATTATTCGTCGGAGTCAAAGGCTATCTTTGTGCAACTACGAGATTAAAAGTTGGGGTGTAGGCTCAGCAATTCTAGTCAGAATATTGAACCAACAGGACTTGCCTCTGATTAATTTTGTAAACCAAGAACAGCAAGTATCTTAAGCCCCAATTTGAAAAACATCTACACCTAATAATACCATGTCTTATACAGAATTTCAACGTCTCGATTGTCAAGGTATTCCTACCATTGAATACCGTGCAGAACCAACAGAACCAATCGTTCCTGAACGAATCCAATTTGATTTTATTCCTCGATTTCCTCATGATCAATATGGTTATTCTGAACCCAAATATGTCTTCCCTGAGCCTGTAATCCTAGTTTCACAATGGCAAGAATGTCAGGACAATCAATACGATTTCTTTGATTATTACGAAGTTTACTATATTTGTGCCTTGGAATTAGTTGAATACAGTTTAACCAGAAAAAGCCTGTACGAAGCACCTTCTTGGAAATACGGAATCCGAGGAACTAACGGCACTAAAGAATTAATTTGGTTTGAAGAAAATGAGTTGATTTCTATCAACGAAATTAATTCAGAAGACCAGGAGTTTTAGATGGATTTAGGAGGACGGTTGTTCTCCTTTTTTTGTTTTTACGCTTCGCGTGAATAGTTGAAACAATTACCCTTGCAATATTATGTCTGATCTCATGTTGCCCGAAGAAATCCGAGCCGAATTCACTGTTAACGCCGACGGTAGCACCACGACCAGTATTCGGGGGGCAGCTCGGTTAATCGGAGTCCCCCACAATAGTTTACTTTATCAACTTAATGGTGGTCGAAAACAACCATCAAAATTATATCAAAAGCTGACTGAGCATGGTTTTGAACCTGGTCAATTTTCTCAAGGTCTTTCTGAAATCGCTTTAACGTTAATCATCGAACACTATAGTTTTGACGCTCGAAAATGTACCTCTCAAGCTCGTCAAGTTTACCGTGCTTTTGCCGCCGTGGGTATTCGTGCTTGGCTATATGAACAACTAGATTATGAAGAAAAACCATCCCCTAATACTAAGATTGTACCCACAATAGAAGAAATCGACCTAGTATTTGCTGGCTTAGAAAAGCTTAATATTGCACCCCAGTTAATTCAGTCAGCCAAATTAACAGCAATTGCTAAAACTTTTCCTCACTTAGGAACGGCAGCCGAAGAAAGTAAACAGTTGCTTTTTGCACATAACCAAGTCGAAGAAATCCCATTATCACCAACGAAACTAGGGAAAATCATTGCTGAGCAATTAGGGTTATCTAAACCCATTTCTGCCCGTCGTATCAACCAAATATTAATCACAGTTGGATTTCAAGATTCCGAAAGAGTTAGCAACTCCAAAGGAAAGACAAAAATCCAATACAAATTGACGAAGTTAGGGGAAGAATACGCACGAATACAGTTAGATACAGCAAGAGGTCACAACAAGACTATTTATGTCATTCGTTGGTTCAAATCAGTTATTCCTATTATTACAGAGGCTATGAACAATGATCAATAACTTCGACGCTCAACATTATGCGTCGCTATATTGCCAATACGATCCCGAATCTGGTAATCGAAACTGGAAAGAACTTCTCGAACAAAACACAGTAGAAACCATTGATTTACTGATTGCTAAAAATGCCCTGAACGCCCAAGAGAAAGAGGTAGAAGTTCAAAGAATCATCTACTATGGTTCACCTTTGGCTCAACAATTAACGGAAGAAAATCGGGTTAGCTACAGTTTTCAGATTACAGCTTATGCTTTATTCCCTAATATCATCTCAGTCAATTTCTTTGATGACAAGTTCAACTCAACGATTCCTAAGCCTAAGTTTTATCTTGGACAACCTATTATTGTTGATACCTTGGAAGGAATGGATGAAACTGATTATATTGTGACAGGAATTGCTTTAAACTATTCCCCAGAAACTAATCCATCTTGGTCTTATTGTGTATTTCCTGAAGCAACAACTGGGTATTTCAGGAAGGGTTAAACAGTTATCTACGTTGAGTCGAAAGATGGCAGAGAAACTATTAACTAGGAAGCGCATTGAAGATATTATTAGGGCTTCTGAGTTATTATCAAAGCCTCTGGTTTTGAATGGTTCTCATCAGACTTAATTGATGTCTCAGGGGATATTTTAAAATGTCCCCTACTCTTGACAAATAAAGGAATTGATTATTTTTAGATTTTGGGTTAGGATAATTCAGATTTATCCCCTCATTTACTTGTCCAAAAATTGTTGAACTTGATGTTCTGATAAAGCCCTCGGTTCTATCTTTTGAAACTGCTCAATCCTCTTAAGATGGATTCTGGCTGATGAGATATTACTAAGTCGCAGTAGCACCATGTCTTTATACATAATATCACTGGGAGATATTTTATCTAAAAATAAATCTCCCAGTTGATTTTTGTCAATTTCAAAATCTAACTGTTTTAAGAACAAATCTCTTTTATTCGGACGACAAGAAACTAAATACCAGTTCATCAATTAAGCCAAGAAAAAAAATTGAATCAATTATATTTTGATTCAATTAATATGTTATCCTATTAACATCATCTAAGTCAATTAGTTGAAATATTTAGTAACTCAAAAAAGCCAACTATCGTGTGTAATATATCTTAACTAACCTAAAGAAAAAGTGACTAAAGCACTACCCATTATCCCTAAAGAAATAGAACAATTAATTGACAATAATATATCCGTTGCTAACCGAGAGGCAGTTCCAGGTTTTACCATCGATGGGGAAACATCAAAAGACCTAGATGATGCTTTATGGTTACAACCAAATCCATCAGGGGCAGTGATATCAGTCCATATTTCTGATGTATCTGCTATTATTCAACCAGGTTCTTCCCTAGAAGCTCATGCACTCTCACAGGTGGAAACTCGCTATCTCGCAACAAAGAATATACCCATGTTTCCCCATGAACTCTCGGAGGATAAATTATCCCTCTTAGAAGATAAATTACGCTTAACTGTGACAATTAGGATCACCTTGGACAGTCACTCTAATATCAAAGAGACTTCACTTCATCTAACCCATTTAACCAGTCTCAAACGATTTTCTTACACTTCAGCAGATGCCTCTCTTCATGACCCCTCATCCCCATTTTTTCAAATGTTACGTTACTGCGAACTATGGGCGCAAAAGTTAGCCTGGAAACGTCAAGATGTCGGTGCAATAGGTTTAAGCAGTGTCGGTGGGGTAAACTTAGACGAAGAGGGGCGCATCCTCACCACCCCACTGTATCATTCACAGCAAATCATCCAAGAATTTATGATTTTGGCTAATACAGCAGTGGCAAGTTTAGCAGAAAAGCATCGATTACCAATCCTTTACCGTAATCATACTGCGAATGCCATTGCCCCCAAAAGTCAAGAATTGATAGAAACTTTGACCACACTGGGTTTACCCGAATTAGTGAGACAGAAGTTGCAAAGTTGGTTAAATCCTGCCACCTATTCTCCTGCGCTTATTGGGCATTTTGCCTTAGCTTTACCAGCGTACACCCATTTTACCTCCCCCATTCGTCGAGTAGCTGATTACGTTAATCACCGTATTCTGAAAGCGGTTTTTATTGAGGGAAAAGATTCTCCCTACACCCTCGATGAACTGGGAGCGATCGCCAAGCAGATCAATAACAAACGCACTGAAGTAAAAGAACAACGAGACGAGCATTTCCGTGAGAAACGACTGAATGAAACAGTGAATATTTTACGAGATAAAGGAAAGATTGAGAATCTTTCAGATAAAGAGTTTTCCCAAATTATTAAAGATAGTTTGAGGGTATCAAAATTAGACAAAATTGTGCCGGAGGCTATCTCTAGGATAGAACAAGGCAACATAAAACCCGTGGATTTATACTATCTAATTTTTGGAGAGTATAACGATTTAGACAGGTTAGAGTTACTCAAAAACCAGATATTAGATTATCTATTCGAGGAACAGGTAGAGGCAACGAAAATTATCCAGATAGCCGCAACAACTAACCAAACAACGGTGGAATATATTGAAAAGACAACCGCATCGGGAAAATTTGCTTTTTGGTCTGTGTTAGAAGGGGAAACCACCGCTATTCCAGGGATGGCCAGTAACAAACAAGCAGCCAAACATCAGGCTAATTATTTATTAATAGAAGGAGTGTTAGATCAGAGTTTAGTGCCACCCCAGTTCATTGATGAAGATTCTTTGCAAGATGTTAGTTCAAAAACACAGATAGTTCCCGTTGAAACAACGGATGAGTCTATGGCTGTTTTAGAAACAGAAGAAATAGACATGGAACTTGTGCCATCGGCAGCATATCAATCTCCTATTGGTTATTTACATGAAACTTTACAGCGAGTAAAAATGAAACGCCCTGATTATTATTACCATCAGGTAGGAAATGACTGGCTTTGTCGTTGTCAGATTCAATGGTTAGATGAACCTCTGATTGAAACAGAAGCTATTGAAGCTTCCAAAAAAGACGCTAAAACTAATGCTTCGTTGAAGGCAATCGTTCACTTAGAAAAATTTGTTGTGGAGGAGTTATCCGATTGAGTCAGTTGACTTGAATTTGGTTTAAGATGATTTTATGCACTTAATTTCAGCAGGTAAACTCAAACAAGTAGCATCCAAATATCCTGATGTAACTAAAACCATAAAAGCCTTTTGTCAAACTATTAAAAAAGCTCAATGGAAAAATTTGATTGAACTTCAACAAGTTTATCGAGAAGCCGAAGCAGTTGGTAACTTTACAGTTTTAAATCTTAAAGGGAATAAATATCGTCTAATTCTCGATATTGACTATGAAGAACAAGTTGCTTATTTCAAATACTTTTTAACTCATGCTGAATATGATAAGGAGAAATGGAAAAATGACCCTTACTTTAAATAAAGAAAATTATCTAAGACTTTTAAAGGAAACTAAGATTATTCCCAAAATTATTGAAACTGAAGAAGAATATAGGGAATACTTAGCTGTGACTGAAAATTTAATGGCTAAGAAAAATCAGCGAACTCTAGAAGAAACCACATTATTTCGTTTACTGGTGAGATTAGTTGAAGATTATGAAGAAAAATTTTTTAATCTAGGAGATTGGAGTGACCTTCCTCCTCATGAAATTTTACAGCATCTGGTAGAATCAAGTGGCATGACCGAAAACGACTTACAAGAGGTGATTAGTTCTGATGGTGAGTTAATTGGAAACCTCCTTAATGGTCAACTAGCTATTAGCTTTGAACAAGCTCAAAAATTAGGAACATATTTTAAGGTTTCGCCTAGTTTATTTTGCCCTTCATAGTGAGATCAAATCAAAGGTTTATCTAAAGTTCACTTAATTTATCGAAGTAATTAGGGTTTGCTGAATAAAAGCAAAACCCTATTCTTTAAAAGGTTACACCCATATTCGCGATCGCAAAAAAGATCAGCTTTGTCGGCTACAAACCGCTATAATTGGTAGAAACACCTCCCAGTTGTTGGTCAAGAACAAATGTATCGAAAAGAGGAGCAACCTTTACCGCCCCCAGAAAAATTTGAATTACCTTTCGAGGTCAAATTGTCCCCCAATAATCGTTGGGTAATCATGGCAGAGTTGATACCTTGGGATGATTTTGAGGAAGAATATGCTAAACTTTTTTCAGCAGAAAAAGGTGCGCCAGCCAAACTATTTAGAATGGCATTAGGGACATTAATTATTAAGGAAAAATTAGGAACAAGTGATAGAGAAACTATAGAAAAGATTAGAGAAAATCCCTATCTACAATACTTTATAGGTTTAAATTGTTATCAACAAGAGCCACCACTGGAATCTTCAATGCTAGTTCATTTTAGGAAAAGAATTGATGGAGAATTGATAAACAAAATCAATAAAAAAATAGTAAAAAGAGAAATAGACAAGAGTGATAAAGAAGTAAAAAAAAAGGATTGTCTCCAAGAAAAAGGAGAAAAAATAAAAAATAAAGGTAAACTAATTTTAGATGCGACTTGTGCGCCAGCAGACATCAAATACCCAACGGATTTAGGCATATTAAATCAAGCCAGAATTGAGACAGAAAGAATAATAGATAATCTTTATAAACCATTAAGAGTAAAATTGAGAAAAAAGCCGAGAACTTCTAGAAAAATTGCTAGAAAGGAATACTTAAAAGTAGCTAAAAAACGAAAAGTATCTTATCAAGAAAGAAGAAAAGCTATCGGGAAACAGTTAAAATACCTTAAGAAAAATTTAGGAAATATAGAAGACTTAATTCAAGCTGGGGCTTCCCTGGAAAATCTGAGTAAAAGACAGAAAAATTGTCTAGAGACTATCAAAAAAGTTTATGAACAACAACAGTCAATGTGGGAGAATAAGACCCAGAGTGTTCCTCAAAGAATTGTAAGTTTAACTCAACGGCATATTCGTCCAATAGTGAGGGGAAAAGCAGGAAAACCAATAGAGTTTGGAGCTAAACTCTCAGTAAGCTGTGTAGATAACTATGTGTTTCTAGACAAAATAAGTTGGGAAAACTTCAATGAATCTTGTCATTTTAAAGAACAAGTAGAAAAGTATAAAGAAACGTTTGGCTATTATCCCGAATCCGTCCATGTAGATAAAATTTATCGAACTAGGGAAAACAGAAATTGGTGTAAGGAAAGAGGGATAAGAATCAGTGGTCCGAAGTTAGGAAGACCTCCGAAAAATGTCAGTGAAGAAGAAAAGAAACAAGCCCACTCCGATGAATGCTTCCGTAATGCTATTGAGGGAAAGTTTGGACAAGCTAAACGAAGATTTAGCATAAATCTCGTGATGACAAAACTCCCTGAAACCTCCATTACATCTATTGCTATTACATTTTTAGTTGTCAATCTTTCTAAACTTCTGAGGCAGTTTTTGTCGCTTTTTTTGTCCTTATTTACTAATAATAGAACAGGGGAACTCATCAAACCGCCTTTCATTAATTTTGATTATACTTTAAACAATTTTTATGTACTAAAACTTATTGATTTGTCAGAAAATTCTTGGTCAAAAGTGGCATAAATTTTGGAGAAACTTTTTCAGCAAACCCTAATTATTAGTTGAACTAATTCACAAAAACCATCGCTTTCTGATAAATTCGTTATGTAGCCAGGTTGATGTTCGAGTCTGTCTAGATACTTAGCTATATTCGCTACCCCAACGTTCATAGGAAACAAGTTTTTGTCAAATAAACTTTCATCATTAGGACTATCCCCAACTGTCATGATTTCTGAGTAAGATAACTCTGGAAAATAAGTTTCTTTGAGAGTTGTTAGTCCATTAGCTTTATTTTGGTTAAGGGGTTTAAGATGTCCTTGAATATGACTATATGTAAACCCGGATTTCTCACAAATTAATTTGAAAGCCCAATCCAGAGATGAAAAATGATAATTTTTAGGACTAATAGAAATTTTGAATATAGATGAATAAAAAAATTGACTTTGATTATCCAAAAATTGAGTTTAAGAGGGAATAATTATATTAACTTTTGATTTTCTCCACGATAAATAAGACTAAATGAAAGTATCAGTCAGTCAACAACTTATGATAGATATCTTTTTTAAAAAACAACTTATTCTACTTATCCAGTATTAGGAATAGTTTTAATTCTTTTGTTAGCAATAGACAAAATATCTTGATAAGGACAAGCACTAGCTATAGCGATAATAATTCTTCTACAACTAATCTTTATTCTGGCTCCCAACTTAAGAAGATTTAGACGTATTCTTCCCACAGTTGCTTTAGCCAATGAAGTTTTTTTTAAACAGTGTTGACGAAAAGCATTTATGAGAACATAAGCCCAGGAATGTATCCATAATCTTAGTTGATTACTTTGAAATGTTTGAGTTGAAGTTCTATCAGCTAACAAGTCTAATTGTTGTTCTTTAATCCGATTTTCCATCTCGCCTCTCGGACAGTATTTTTTTGTATAAAGTTTTGAGGGTGGAATTTTTGAAGCGGGCAAAGATGTCACCACATGGCGCATTTTTAAGCCATCACTTCCATAACAAACTTTTGTCACTACTCTCCTTTGACAACTCCATGACTTTTCTGTTTGATAACGAATAGAGCGATACCAAGTAGAAATTGGTACTAATTTTTTAACTTCTTCTAAATCTTCTTTTTTCTGAAATAAACTATCCATTAATTCAGTTATTGGAGCTAGTTTTTTTTCATATTCATGTTTGGCTTTTTCAATTACATCATCCGCTCGTAACTTAAGAACGCCATTTGTTCCCATAGCTATAACATAATCAACTAAAGGCTGATTTTCACAAAAATAGAAGATTTCTTCACGGGCATAGGCACTATCACCCCTAACTAGGATATGAGTCTCTGACCATTTTTCTCTAATTAGTCCGATAATTCTTTGTAATTCGTCTAAGGCTCCATCGGCTGGATCTACATTAGATGAACGAAGTTTAGCAACTAATAAATGATGCCCACAGAAAATATATAAAGGAGCATAACATACTCCGTGATAATAACTATTAAAAAATGCCCCTTCTTGATTACCATGTACTTGGTCATCCGTGACATCCATATCTAATATAATACTTAAGGGAGGTTTTTTATAAGACTCTAAAAAAAAATCGACAAAAGATTTTTCAATGGCTTCAAAGTTGGGTTCTATTTTATGATAACGACTCGTTTTTTGGTCGAGAATAGTCTCAGGACAATATTCCAATCTATTAATTGTACTTTTTCCAGCTAACCATCCCTTTTTAGGTGATTTCCACACTTGAATATACCTGCTTTTCCAATTATTCCCCCCTTTTTAAGGGGGGTTAGGGGGGATCGTAAGGGATCTCCTTTATCAGAAATCACCTTATCTTCAAGTTCATTAAGCTTTTCTAAAGCGATCTTAAGGGCAGGATCGTGACGTAATTTATCATGGTCATTGACATCTTCATAGCCTAAAATAATTCCATAAAGCCTTTGTGCTAATAACTCATGAACGGAATGATCTACACAAGATTGATGACGATGATCTTGAAAACAGTTACCAAACTTCTCCGTAATTCCCAGTTTTTTATCCAACTCAGCTATCTAGACAATCCCCGCATCTGAAGTGATTAGTCCCCCATCAAAATTAGCGATTATTTCTTTTCCTTTCTGTTTACTAAAGTTGATTACTTGACGAGGGGTTCGGGGATGACTGGGACTCATTAAATCAGTTTAAGGTAAATTGCTTTAATAATTAAATTATAGCATATTTTATTTTAACAATCTAGTACTATTAGAGATTTTATTAATAATTTTTTTGGAAAAATGAGTGATTGATTTATCTTTTCATCTTTGTCTAATTCGGGTTGATTTTAACTTAAAATCTGACAACAGACTGTTGGTTGGGGAAATCTGCGATCGCTCTGTTCAAACCCACTTCCTGTAAGGCTTCTGTGTTTGGCGATCGCAGATTTTGTGAGAAATTCGGGTAAAGCCCCATTTTTTCTGCTGACAAATCTTTTCTATGGTTAGTAATTCATCTTGAGAACATTCGTGACAATCAAAAGTCCAATCGGTTACTCTAAATTGATTGTCAGAAGATGGTTGAAGATGGGGAAATTTTTGTCGTATTTCCTCAAAATTATTTTGTAATAATTGACGATGTTCTATGATATCATTAATAGCTGTAAATGGTTTCATCCTTTGGGATTCTTTCAAGGCATAAACCCCTCCGTTTTCGGCAATTATTCCCAAGACTGGCAAATAATTGACTAACCCTTGACACCATCCTGCGGAACGCCCTGTGATTAAGAGAACTAGAATATTATGTTGTTTCAATGTTTCTAAACTTTACAATAACTGACTACTGAACTGACCGTTTTTGGTTAAGGTTCCATCAATATCAGTAGCTATAAGTTTAATCTTTTTAAGTTTATTCTTTACTGAATCAAAGTTTATTTTAGTTAAAGACATTGTTATTGCTATGAGTCTGAATAATTATTTGGAAAAATCTTAGGTATGCCAATTGTTTTGAGCTTGTTGTAGTACATATTTGGAAACAGACTCAATTTGTTCTTTGGTTAGTTTGTCTTCATAAGCTGACATATTATTTTTTCCATAAGTCACTAAGTTAATAATAGCATCTAAACTATCAACTTTATTTCTTTTTAAGGCTCTCAGCTTTAAATTTTTCGCCCGTCTGATAATATTCTTCCCTTGGGGGTGACATCCAACACAATGAATTGAAAAAATTTTAGCCCCATCATTGATGTCTTCTGCTTGGACTGGTTTGATCAAGGTTATTAACAAGAAAAATAATAACATGGTTAGTCGAACTAAAAAATTGATTAATTTCATCTTTATTTCAGATCCTTTCATAATTTAAAAAATTGATAATTTTCAGAAAATAAATGCGCTTTGCGCCCATAATTGAGTCAACTTATGATAGTTAATCAATGGAAAACAAAATAACAGAAAGTCTCCCTCAATTAGAGGAGGAATTACAGCTAATTATAGCACATATTGACAGCGACACCCCCGAAGAAAGAGAAGTTGCTGAAGAAATATTCAATGAATTTCTACCCCGTTTAGAAAGTAAAATTGATGCTTATATCAAAGTTATTAAATGGCGAGAATCATTGATAGAATACCAAGAGAATGAAGCCCGTCGTTGTGAAGCTTTAGCCTATCAAAATAAGCAAACAGTACAATGGCTTAAAAGTAAGCTAAAAGCTTTCATGGAACAACGGGTGGAACAACTTGGAGACAAAGGTAAACGACTCGAAGGTAAACTATCCAAAGTTAGTCTTTGTAATAATGGCGGTCGTCCTCCTATTTGGATTAACCCTGAACTCACGAGTGAAGATTATCCCGAAGAATATAAAGAAACCAGAGTTCATATTGACCGCAATAAGATAGCTGAAGATGCGATTAATTATGATGAAGTTCGGGATGATAAAGGGACTTTAATTGCCAAAGTTATGCCGAGAGGGAAACATCTCAGAATTAAGTAAATACAGTTACATCTTTTCTAGTTAAGAGCATTAAGTTTGATGCTCTTTTTTGTTCATTTTGAGGTATAATTTGATTATGGATTCTATGGATTCTTTGAACCAATCAGCTATCAGAGAAGCTGTTAAACAAGATATTTATCCCATTCCTGACTGGTTAGAAGTGGGTAAATATGCGTTTTCGACTGAACACCAGAGAAATGTTAAAGTTAATGGTTTCTTGGGACATATAGCTAATTGTTTAGTTAGTGGTGAAACTGTCCACATTGAGATTGAGAAGTTAAGTCCATCAACCATAGAAGTCACAGAATTTGATATCAGTAAGATTTCCCATTTGACTTATGCTTCTGTGGCAACTGAATGGCAAAATGAGATAAAAGATATCCAAATCTTTCCTGGAGATTCTGCTAAATCTTCCACCATACCTGCCGAAATTCATCCGTCTCTGAAACAAGCTTTAATACAGACAGGAATCAATGAGTTTTATTCTCATCAACTTAAAGCATGGAATGAATTAAATCAAGGTCATTCTATCTGTATTACTACCCCGACAGCTAGTGGGAAAAGTAATTCATTTATTCCTTTTGCTTTCCATCAAGCATTGACAAAACAGAGAACAAGTCTCTTCATTTATCCCTTGAAAGCTTTAGCTTCGGATCAATATTCTAAGTTAATTAAACTCAACCAAGCTTTACCCTCTCAGGAACAATTATTCATTGCTAAATGTACTGGAGATGTTCCTTTAGAAACAAGGAAGAATTACTTTAAAGGAGTCAAATGTCCTGATATTATTGTTATTTCTCCTGACGTTCTCCATCATCTACTATACCACACAGATAAATCCCAATTAGTTCTCTTAAAGGATTTTCTGTCACGGTTAAATTTGATTGTTTGTGATGAATCCCATACCTATATTTCTAGTTTTGGTATTCATTTTGCTAACCTGCTAAGAAGGTTAAGATTAGCTGCTCAAAATTCAGGTAATTCAGCCCTTCGACTCCGATTAGGGCTAGTTGAAGAAATCAATTGGGTTATTTCAACAGCAACTATCTCAAATCCCCTAGAATTAGCTTCACAATTAACTGGTTTATCTTCTAACCAAATTACCCTAATTAATGAAAGTGGGGCTAAATCTCATGAGAAAACGTTGTTAGTTTTCAATCCCCAGAATTCTCCTAACTTTGCCTCTACTAATCTTATCAGTTCCTTGCTCAACTTTGACTTAAAAGGATTAGTCTTTGTAAATTCTAGACAAACAGCTAAACATATCTTTTCTTTATTATCTTATCATCATGGAGGCTATATTTCATCCGTTGATTTATTCTATGGTTCTTTAAGAAGTGAACAAAGAAAAGAACGAATAGAACAACTAAGTAATTGTGAAACTAAAATCCTAATTACCACCAATTGTCTCGAAGCAGGAATCGATTTACCTGAATTGGATTTTGTGGTTTTAAGGGGTTTTTCCAGTCTGAATAGTTTCTGGCAACGAGGGGGACGGTGTGGCAGGAAATCCCCAGGTTTAATTATCTTTATTCCTGATAGTAATAACCATATTGATTATTATTATGCCACACAACCTCAAAGATTACTATCTCCTGTAGAAAAAGTCAAAATTCAACCTAATTATCCTTCAATTCTCAGTCGTCATCTTCTATGTGCAGCAGCAGAAGGAGGATTAAATAGTGATGAAGTCACTCAATATTTTGGAGACAAAAGTGATTTAGTTACGGCTGAATTATTGAAGCAGAAGCAGTTATCTTGGTCATTAGGAAAACGACTGTGGAAAAGAGGGTATCCCCATAAATACGTCTCTCTGAGAGGGATTCAAGATGAGACTATTTCCTTAATTGATGTAAAGACTTCTAAGATATTAGAAGAAATGAGTTTATACATCGCTCATAAAGAATGTCATACTGGTGCTATTTACTTAACAGCGTCAGAGGGAAAAACTAATGTATGGAGATGTAAAGAACTTGACTTAAAACAAAACAAAGCTTTCCTTGAATTAGAAAATTCGTCAGATAAACGAACCAAACCTGATGTACAATTAGCCGTTGAACCTTTGTCTAAATTAGAAGACCCCTCCATAGTCAAGACAGCTATTCCCAATGGGAATTTAAGACTGATTTTCTATTGGGGAAAAGTTAAACGACAAGTCATGGGATTCAAAGAGTTACAGTTAGTTTATGCCCCTACTTGTATTAACCGAAACTGTAGTCATTATCAGATTCCGAAAGCTTCTCAGATGACTAAATGTCCTGGTTGTGGGTGGACACTCAAACAACGATTAAATACCCAAGAAATTGCTAAGTTTGAGTTTAAACCTCCTTTAGAAACAACCATAGAAGTTCCTCTTTTGAGGATTGAAGTTAACGAAACCTTAGCAACAGCGATTACCAATAAGGCTCAAGAAATCAAGAAAGCTATCTTGAAAACTTACCATAATCCTGATGATATTCCCCATCAATTAAGTCCGACTTTTAGCTATGAACCAGTGCATTTAGCTTTGCATTCTTTGTGTCACTTGCTAACGAAAACAGTTCCTTTGTTATTCTTAGCTAGTCATCAAGATTTGAGCAGTTATACTGAACAAAGACCGGCTAATATTGGAACATCTCATCGGACAATCGCTTATATTTTCGATAGTGTTCATGAAGGTTGTGGCACCACAGAAGCGTTGGTAAATGACTGGGATAACTGTGTGGAAAAAGCCTTAGAATTAGCAACTAATTGTGATTGTGGGGATATGGGGTGTCCTCGTTGTTTGACGGAAATTGGCTGTCCTGAGTCCAATGATGGACTATCTAAATTATTAGGAATGTGGTTGTTAGAACAGATTGCTAATTCACCATAGCTTTTAAGAGATCGTACTTAATTGTACGGTCTTTTTTTTCCTATTAAAGTATAGACTCATCCATAGCTTTCTGCTAATGTGGAGAGTCTTTTAAGGTCAAATAACCACGGATAACTAATTCATTGTAAAAATGATCAGTGATTTGACGACATTCTTGCCAACTTTTCTGACGCAATGAATCCTTTTCAAATCGTTTTCCTTCCCAATAGTGAGGATCGTTGTAGGTTTCTAGATAACATCTAAGCTCAAAGTTATTCATAAATAAACCCTCTCTTATCCTAATGTTAACGATAGTTCCTTCAATACGTCTGGGGGTAAATAGAGTTATACTCTATTCTTTTCTCTACTTTTATTATCACTCAATTAATTGGATATCATCTTAAAATATTATCAAATTAACATAAAATTTAACCATTATTTTTTCTTTTAAGAGATAATTAGTAAGAGTTTAGAGTTTTGGACTTTGGATAAAAAACAATTGTTAGCGTAAATTTTACGCTAAACATATCTCCAGAGCTAAAATAGAGAATTAAGGTGATTTTAAAAACTCTCTTTCCATCTTTTTAGGGGATTTTAAATATTAAATAGCTTCATTCAGTTTCGGTTCCAATATAGATATCTAAGTAGCTTTCAGTTAGAGATTGAATGACTCGTTCTAATTCATCAATGAGATTTCTTCTAGTGAGTTTTTCTACAGCATCAATATGAGCAGAACTTCCGGCTCGTCCTAAATATTTATATTTGGTTTTTTTCTCATTATTAGTGGCCATAGGAAAAATTGATTCAGCAGCCTGTAGTTTATAATACCAGTAGATTGTTCCCTTTCCATTAACCTGATAACGAATAATATGACAATTAGCTGGTGCTACTTCCCCTTCCCGTTCAATTTTCTTTATTTTCTGTTTAAGAGAGCGAATTAGACTCTTAATTTGTTTGGCTCTCAGGTGGACATCTTGACTGGTCTTAAGTTCGGAATGTGATGACATTAGCCTTAACTGTAACAAACAACCTCTTTTGATGTTAGCGTATATATTCCGCTAATTTATAAGGTAATAAATTTTAAAAATGACCAAAAATGAAACGGCTACGTCTGTCGAGGAATTCCTGGTGTGGAGGTCTAACCTCTTCCAAGGACTAAAAGCTAGAAAAGAAACTATTATAGAATTACTCGAGGCCCTCTCCAGTAACCAACAAGCTCACTCAGTCGTTGAATTGTCTCTCAATCCTTTATTTAGAAGAGATTATAACAGTTTATATAGAGGAATTCAAGAGTTTTTACCCACTCAAACTGACCCTAATTATGAACAGAGAATTGAGACTTTATTTTCAGCGGTATCGAGAACAATTCCTCCCACTTCAAAACATTATAACTTATTTGGTATTGACACAACTCCCTGTCCACGACGGTTTGCCGAAACGTTAGCGGATAAAACCTTTATTCATTACCCCAATCCAATTAAGGGAAATAAACCCATTAATATTGGACATTGTTATTCCGTTGTCTGCGCTTTACCTGACCAAATAGACACAGAAAAAGTCCCTTGGGCTGTCCCCTTATCAGGAGAGCGAGTCCCCTCTAAACATAAAGGAGTAAATCAAGGCAATCAACAACTAAAAAAAATCTGGCAAAGTTCTTTATTTTCTGATAAATTATCTGTCTTAGTGGCTGATAGTGACTACAGCCAAAAGGATTTTATTGGGGAACAAGTTAAGCATGAAGAGGTAGTTACTATTACAAGAGTTAGAAGTGACCGAGTTTTTTATCGTCAATTTATTCGGGACCCAAATCAAGCCAAAACTTCGGGACATCCCCGTTGGTATGGGGATAAATTTGACCTTAAAGATGACCAAACTTGGACTGAACCTGATGAAGTTCATCATGTTCCCTTTACAACGAAAAAAGGTCGTCAATTAACAGTGACTATTTCGGGATGGAAACAGATGTTAATGAGAGGAACTAAAAACTATAAAATGAACAATCACCCCTTTACTTTACTCCAGATTGTTGTCAGAGATCAAGAAAGAAATAGTATTTGGAAACCTATGTGGCTTATTGTTATTGGTTCTCGGCGCGATGAGTTAAGTTTAGTTGATTGTTATCAGTGTTATCGACAACGTTATGACATGGAACATCTTTTTCGATTTGGTAAACAAAGATTATTGATGACATCTTATTTAACTCCCGATGTACATCATGAAGAAAATTGGTTTAAACTAACACTTCTTTCTTATGTAAATTTGTGGGCTGCCAGAAAATTAGCTGTGGTTTTACCCCGTGATTGGGAACAGTATTTGAAGACTAATAAATCCATCAAAATCACCCCTAGTCTAGTTCAAAGAGACTTTTCAAGAATAATTACGACCTTGGGGACTTTCGCCAAATTTCCCAAACGTCGAGGTTTTTCTTCCGGACGTATTAAAGGTTACAAAAAAGCCCCACGAACTCGTCATGATGTTATCAAGAAAGGGAGCAAAAAATCAACTGAAAACTTAAAAGCTCCTTAGTTTTCCTCAGAATCTATAGATTAGCCCTATTTGTCAGCCAATTTTATTGACTGATACAGAGCCGATATTTTGGGATTTTAGTTTAGCGTAAAATATACGCTAACAAACTTTTTTTGTCCAAAGTCCAATAGAGTTATAATGGAAGTGGCACTTTGTAATTTAGGGTGACATTTCCTGAATTAATAACTAAAAATTTAGGGAAACAATGATAACTGACCCTCAGAAACATTACTAAGTCTCCCTCTGTAACCCCGATGTAAATCAAGGTGACACCCAGTACAGACACAGATTAAGTTGTCTTCCGATGAATTACTGGGATCTCTATCCCAATGATGAGTTTGTAACGTATAAGCCATTCGCTTAGAAACTGTCCAGTCTTGGGGGACTTTCTGTCCAGGTTCAATACATTTTCTTCCACATTTCTGACAAGTCCAATTGGCTTTTTTCTTCAGTTCTAAACTGATTTCTTTCCAGTTACTAGGATAGGGTGAAGATGAAGGCATTGATTATTATTATATTTTGGGTTAAAATAATTAGGACAAATAAACTTAACTCTGTCCACTATTAATAAACTAATCCCTACATCATATCAAGAATTTGTCGAAAAGTAAGTATTAATAAATATTAAGAAATGTCCCCCAAACCCCAAATCCGAACCCTAAAAAAGAAAGCCACAGCCCCAACTGAAACGAACAGTCCGTCGGTGAATACAGAGGTAGACACTTCAAAAACCATTGAGAATAGCAAGACAAAGACTAAGGTTAAACAAGCCGTACCATTAACAGAAGCGGAAGTTACTCAAAAGAAGACTAGCAAAGAACAGAGGGAAGAAACGGGGGATCAGGCCACGTCTGAACTCAACGGGAAAACAGAGGACAAAGCGGAGACTAACTCTGAAAACAGCACTGGTACAGGGGATCAGTCCACCGACGATCCCGACGCTGATATCGATAAGCCCATCTTTCAGGCGATCGGTACCATTAAAGGTAAACCAGAGGAAGACAAAGAGAACCCTGGGCAGTTTTTTATCAGATTAGGGGGCAAGCGTTATGGTTTATTCTTTGCTGGTTATCGTTATCAAGCTTGGTTAAAGCAAATGGCAGCTAAACCTGACCAAACCTTATTTTTGCGGGTTTATCCTAAGTGCTTGATGATTCCCCGTAAACCCCCGAAAATCTATTTTCAAGTGGCAGCATGGGAAGCAGAAAATCCTTGGGATGAAGCACCCGGACAGTTTCGCCTCAAAGGCATCTGGCAATTTGTGCCACAGGTTAGAACCCCCGTTATTTCGGTGTATCGTAACAAAGGGGCAGAAGATCCCAAAGGTAAATTTAAAGCGACACATATCCCGATATTAATGAGAAGGGACGATGAAGCTGCACCGTTTCGGTTTAATCCAAAGATTGCTAAAGAAGATTTACCCCCTCGTTGGTTTGTTCAGGGGTTGTTTAAGTTTATTCCGTCACGGGATTCTTTTGGTTTCTCGGAGGATTTAGAACCGCCAACTAAAAAGATTCCTTGGTACACAAAGCCAATCAAAGATGTTCCAGGGAAGGGGGCAGAGAAGCCCTCAGAGAAATCATCAAAAAAAAGCCACGAAAATGACGGTAAGAAGCCATCACCCGGACAAGGGGAAAAGCCGAAAAAAGAGTTAGATAACACATGAAAATTCCTATTTAACCCTTTCTATTGGAAAAATTAGCCGAAATTTCTGCATCAACTTTGACTTTTTTAATAGTTTTACATGACAGGTTTGGTAGAACCTAAATTACTTTGCTCTGTTTGATCACTGATATTGTCAATGCGGTTAGCCACATCCCTAAGCACAGCTTCATTATCGCCACCTTTCCCCAATACAGCAAACGGCCAGACCCCAGGTTTGTCTAGCAACTCAGAGTGATCCACTTCCCAAAGCCGAATAACGTTAAAATGATGTCGTGTTTGTGGCAATTCAAATACCGTTTGTTGTACTAATTCTGAGTTGGATTTCCTCAAGTAAATGACCACTTGGTGCATTTCTTTGTTCGGATAACGGCGATGAACCCTCAGCCGATAATCGAGCATCCTGAAGGGAATATCTTCTTTAGGGTCTGTTTGGAACTCAATGTGCAGTACCAATTCCTCTGACTGAAGAAATATTAAACTATCAGCCCTAATCGGTTCTAAAGAGAGTTCGGAGGGTTTCAGTTCTGTTAAGTTGATGGGTTTTCCAAGCAGCCATGTGGCCATGTCTTGTGCAAAGTTTGCCGCAATGAAACGACAGGTGGAGTCAAACATTTATTAGTCTTTAGACAATCAATACTATTATACTATACTGACGAGAAAATTTTGATTAAGTTTGACCCACATAAAATTCGCCTTGATTCTAACATTTATTAATAATTCTATGACAACCATATTGATAATATAGTTTCCTTGTCTTATGATTAAGGAACTTGATGGAAGAGTTGGTTTTCAGAATGGACGATAGATAATGACATTATCTTCTGAGAAGAGGTCTGAAAAATCTTATTTGGCCGAGTTTTTCCCTAAAAAGCTTGGATGCTCCCTTGTCTAAATGGAAAGACTTGAAAGTAAATTCTTCAATTGTCCATTGGAAAACTAAGGTTAGAAAGAAGAGAAGAAACACAATGAAAATTCTTCATGGAACCTGGATTCCCCAAACTAAAAATGATTTTAAGAACGGTGGCCGTTTTTTCTTATGGGTAGAAATGGATAGTCTCTTAAAAGGACGCAGAAAAACAAAACAACATAGACATCCTAGACAATTACTTAGTGATGAATTACAAACCTTCTTTGACCAACAGTTAGGTTTTGGGAAAAACAATACTAATAATAAACCATCCACTGAAACAAAATATTTCATCTTACCCAGTACCCCAGACAGTCCTTTACCGTCTATTGAATTAGCACGTTATCTAGAAGAAGATGTCTCAGAAGCCTTAGAGTGGAAACTATGGGAAATAGACTGTTATCCTCTAACAACAGTTATCAAAAGTCTGAATGATTTACATTTTTTATGCCAATATCAGTCTAATGAAATTCAATTGGGAGCCGATTTACTATTTTGGTATCACTACAGCCAACATCTGAAACAAATTATTATCAAAGACCAATATATTCCTTCTTTGAAATATAGAGAAAACAGAATAAGTAAAGGCAAGAAAAAAAAGAAAGACTTTGAAATATATCCGAGTTTTGAATTTATTAGTCAAACTTATGAACAGTTAATTAAGCAATCTACTGATTATATGCCTTTAGCTTGTGTTTCAGGGATAAATGAACGGGATGAAACCCTCAAATTTTATGAAAAAGAAACATTACTTCGACATTTTTCTGAGAACCTTCTCAATGAAATTGTTAACAATACACCCATTACAGCTACATTCGCTAAAAAATTTAAAGATGTGAAACTGCTTGAAGATTGTTTAAATGTTTCCTCAAATAACAAACCTTGGATAGAAACTGAGGGCTTAGAACATTATCATAAATGGCAACAATGGCGACATAAATTAACCCAAGCTGAACAAAATACTTCCTTTAACTTATGTTTTCAATTGATAGAAGCCGAAGAATCCCAACCTGATTATTGGCAAGTAAAATTTGTCACAACCTTAAAAACAGATCCTTCTTTTAAAGTTGAGTTAGAAGATTATTGGCAAAGCAGTCGTCCCCAACAAAAAAAGATTCAACAACAATTTGGACAAGGCTTTGAGAGAGAAGTATTGCTCAATTTAGGGTATGCAGCACGAATTTATCCCCCCATTTGGCAAGGATTAGAAACTGACCAACCCTTGGGGTTTTCTTTAACCAATAATGAAGCATTCGATTTTCTGAAAGAACAGGCGTGGGTATTAGAAGATGCCGGGTACAAAGTAATTGTCCCTTCCTGGTGGACTCCAAGTGGTCGTCAACGGGCGAAATTACGTTTGAGAGCTACAGCGAGAGAGAAAAAATCAGCAGCCTCTTCTTCTGGAAAAGGTTATTTTCAACTAGATACCATTATTCAATATAAATACGAATTGTCCATTGGAGATCAACCCCTTAGCCCCAAAGAATGGGAACAATTAGTATTAGCTAAAACCCCTCTAATTAAATTTCGGGGACAGTGGATGGAATTGAACCCTGAAAAAATGCAGCAGATGTTAGAATTTTGGCAAAAAAATCAACAATCTGACACTCAGTTAACTATCTTTGAACTCCTACACAAATCTAGCGAAATGACCGAGGAGTTTGAGGTAGAGTTGGATGAAGATTTAAACGTGATGATGAAGCAATTAACGTCACCAAGTTCTCTGACAGTCATCGACAATCCTCGTCAGTTTCAAGGAACTTTAAGAGAATATCAAAAACGAGGAGTTTCTTGGATTCAATATCTAGAACAATTAGGTTTAAATGGCTGTTTAGCCGATGATATGGGGTTAGGAAAAACCGTACAAGTAATTGCTCGATTAGTCACAGAAAGAGAAAGAGAAACTAAGGTTAATCCCACCTTATTAATTGCCCCGACTTCTGTAGTGGGAAATTGGCAAAAAGAAATTGAAAAATTTGCTCCGCAGTTAAAAGTAATGGTGCATCATGGTAGTGTAAGGGTTAAGAAATTAGATAAATTTGAACAAGAAAGTTTGAAACAAGATGTGGTAATTACGTCCTTCACTTTAGCGAGAAAAGATGCAAAACTATTTCAATCTTTGACCTGGCATAGAATTGTGCTTGATGAAGCTCAAAATATTAAAAATCCTAAAGCTGCTCAAACAAAAGCGATTCTCAAACTTCAGTCTCATTTTCGTTTAGCTTTAACAGGGACTCCTGTGGAAAATCGTCTGTTAGATTTATGGTCAATCTTTAATTTTCTTAATCCAGGTTATTTAGGAAAAGAAACCCATTTTCGTAAAGTGTTTGAGTTACCCATTCAGAAAGAGAATAATCAAAACCAGTCAGTTATTCTCAAAAAACTGGTGCAGCCTTTTATTTTACGCCGCCTGAAAACCGATCAACAGATTATTAAAGATTTACCCGATAAAGTTGAACATAAACAGTATTGTAACTTAACAAAAGAACAAGCATCTTTATATGAAGCGGTTGTTAAAGATGTCTTAGAAAAACTAGAAGATACAGAAGGAATTCAGCGTAAAGGGTTAATTCTATCTACATTGTTAAGACTCAAACAAATTTGTAATCACCCTCGACAATTTTTACAGGATAATAGTGATTTTATTCCTAATCGTTCTCATAAGTTAGAACGATTAGGAGAAATGCTAGAAGAAGTGATAGCAGAAGGAGATAGTTTCTTGATTTTTACTCAATTTACAGAAATAGGAGAAGCCTTAAAAACTTATTTAAAACAGACTCTTTACTATAATACTTATTATATTCATGGGGGAACGAATCGTCAGAAAAGACAACAAATGATTACTCAATTTCAAGACCAAGATACGCCACCATCTGCTTTTATTTTATCCTTGAAAGCTGGTGGGGTTGGTATTACTTTAACCAAAGCCAATCATGTCTTTCATTTTGATCGTTGGTGGAATCCGGCGGTGGAAGAACAAGCTACGGATAGAGCCTTTAGAATTGGCCAAAAGAAAAATGTTTTTGTCCATAAATTTGTTACATTAGGAACTATTGAAGAACGCATTGATGTAATGATAGAAGATAAGAAAAAGATGGCATCTGCTATTGTGGGAAGTGATGAGTCTTGGTTAACAGAGTTAGATAATGAGACGTTTAAAGAATTAATTAGCTTAAATAAACAAACTGTTCTTTAGTTGCTTATTAAGTAACCGGCAAAAAATATTATAAAATGGTAGTGGGAAGGAAACAGGGGACAGGGAATAGACATAAAAATCATCCTTTTTCTTCTGACTCAGAGATTCCTCCCTTGTACTTTAAGTTAATTTTCACACATCTACTTATTTTTTCTTTCTTAAATCGCTATGACACAATTCAGTCAAACTTGGTGGGGAAAACGTTTTATCGAGGCTTTAGAAACCTTTACGGAGTCTAACCGATTAGCGCGAGGTCGTTCTTATGCTCGTAATGGAAAAATTAAAAGTTATAAAATTAAAGATGGGAAAATTACAGCTAAAGTGAGGGGTTCTGTTAATCCTTACTTTGGGGTTTATAAAGAACCGTTATATAATACTCAAATAGAAATTCAGACCATTTCTAAGAGTGATTGGTCTAAAGTTATTGCGACTATTGGCTCAAAAGCTAGTTGGGTTTCTAAATTATTAATGAATGAAGTACCTGATAATATTGAGGAGGCTTTTCGACCGTTTAAATTACATTTACTTCCCCATAGGAAAGACTTTAGCACCACTTGTTCCTGTCCCGATTATTCAAATCCTTGTAAACATATTGCAGGGGTTTATTATTTGATTGCTGCTGAATTAGATCAAGATCCTTTTTTACTTTTTGAATTAAGGGGAATGACTCGTCAAGCTTTACAAATGGAATTAGAAAAATCCCCTTTAGGTAGTGCTTTGGGGGAGTCTCTAAAATCTCAACCTCTTGCCCCTCAACCAGTAGGTTACTATTACACTAAACCTCAAAAAATTTCCCTTCCTCAACTAAATTCTGTTCAAGATTATTGGTTAGGCAGTAAACCTTTACCTAAAACAGTTGAAACTTCTTCTGAGAGTAGTATTGCTGCTATTTCAGTCAAAAAGGGAGGAGATTATCCCCCGTTTTGGGGTAGGGACAATTCTTTCCTAGAAGTTATGGAAGAATTTTATGAGCGAGTGCGAACTAAAAATAAGGATTTAGGGTAAGTTCAATAATAAAACGAGAGGCTTTAATCGATGACTATTCAAGTTTCCCCCAAAATTGTTTCTTTACTTCCTTCTGCTACAGAGATCATTGACTGTTTGGGTTTGACGGATGCTCTTGTGGGACGTTCTCACGAATGTGATTATCCATCCTATGTTCGTGATTTACCGATTTGTACCACTGCCAGACTTGATATTACCCGTAGTAGTGGTGAAATAGATCAAGATGTAATGACGCTTTTGCAACAAGCTTTGAGTATTTATAATATTGAGCTTGAAACTCTCCAAAAACTTCAACCAACTCATATCGTTACACAAGATCAATGTGACGTTTGTGCTGTTAACTTTGCTACTGTAACTGAGGCGATCTCTCAATTAACTAACTCTAAGCCGCAAGTTATTTCATTGCAACCAAATCTCTTAAAAGAAGTCTTCGCTGACATCGAACGAGTAGCCAAAACTTTTGATATTGATCCTCAATCAGTTTTAGCAAAATTAAAACAACGAATCCAAGAAATTACAACAAAAACTGAAAACATCGATCCCAAACCTACAGTAGTAGCTTTAGAATGGACTGAGCCATTGATGGGTGGAGGAAACTGGATTCCTGAACTGGTAGAGATTGCTGGAGGGCGAATTCTGTTAAGCTCTAAAGGAGAACATTCCCCTTATATAACCTGGGAAAATTTGATAGCAGCCAATCCCGAAGTGATTGTAATCATGCCCTGTGGCTTTGACTTAGAACGTACCGAAAAAGAAGCACAAATATTGAGGAACCATTCAGACTGGAAAAACTTGAAAGCTGTGAAAAATGGTCAAGTTTTTATTGTTGATGGCAACGCTTATTTCAATCGTCCCAGTCAGAGATTAGTGGATTCGACAGAGATATTAGCTGAAATTTTACACCCATCTTTATTTAATTATGATTTCAAAGGAAAAAGTTGGAAGGCTTTGACTGTATAACAACTAGGACTGAATTTATTAACTATTAATTATTCTAATTTCTTTTCCCAGAATAATGCTTTGCCCATTTTGGGATTTAGCTCATAGCCGTTGAATCCATAAGATTTATATGCTAATTGAGCAACATGATTTCCTTCAAGCACTTCTAGAGTAAGTTTACAGCAGCCCAAATCGTATGCAATTTCCTCAACTTTGTTTAAAAGAAGTTTGGACAAACCTCGTCCACGGTAGGGTAAAGCGACAATGACATCATGGATATTTAGTAATGGCTTGCAAGCAAAGGTAGAAAATCCTTCTAAGCAAACAACAAGACCCGCCGGTTGAGAATCAACAAAAGCCAGAATGACATGGGCTGATTTTCTCTTTGCAAGTTCTCTTGGGAGATTGGCCTTCACCTCATCGGGAAGACCTTGACCACCACCCATTGGATCAAGTGCATACTGATCCATTAACTGGATCAGAGCTTCGGCATGAGCAGATAAACTAAGGTCTGCTTCTACAATGTCAATCATATATCAATTAATTTCTTGACCGTTCTACATTAACAATTGTTGGCATCACTATAGTAAACTATCGCGCCTCACGGGGTGACAAGCCCGTTAAAACCCTGATTGAAAGAGGGTTTCAGCCGTGGCGATCGCTCTATAAATTGTCAAAAACTAGAGGGCTTATTGAGAATAAACAATAATGATAATCATTCTTGCCGTGTGTGTGGGGGGGAGGAGGGTTACACCGTCCTCCCCCCCACAGGGTTGATGCTCAAAATCAACCCCTTGGGCAATATTAGTTTTTATTAAATAATAAAAATTGGTTTATTTTGGATAGTTACATCTAAAATAAATCATCTTCCACTGGTTATTTTATGTTAAGATAAAATAGGGGAATTAAGCCGTCTTATCTATTATGGACATGGCTTGTAACCCTTTTTTATAATTGTTGAGTTTCTGGGGATTATTGCTCATCATAATTGAAATAAAATCAGAGCAAAATTCCCAAGCGTGAATCCAAAGAGAGCCATAAAGTCCTATCCAAAAATTACTATGTCTTCGGTCACGTCTTGATTTTTCAGTTAGACGAGCAATATATTTTCCTTGATTGGTTTGTCGAAATGTTTTGCCTTTTAAAGAAGTAGCAGTGTAAGCGATCGCTATTAATAAAATCAAGGAATTTAGTCGTTTATTATTGGCTTTACTTCCCTCCAAATTATAACCCCCTGTCTTACAATCCTTGAACATAGCTTCAATACCTGCCCTGGCTCGATAGACTTTCAAGACCTCTGATAAACTGTCTAAGTTGGTAAGAATAAACCAAGGCTCTTTTCCTGTTTGCCCTTGTATTTTCTTTTCCAATATGCTCCCACATTAAAGTTTCCAAACCCTTTATTTTTAGTGACTGAAACCCCAGTTAAAAACATCTTCATCCCAGGTTTCATTCCTAACTGCGAAAAAGTTTGATAATCTTCATCATTTTTTTTCTGGTTTGTACCTTGTTTCTGACGAAAAGCGAAGAATAACTTTTGTTTTTTACTTTTTTGTTTCAACCAATAAGCTAATTTAACACTGTGGAATTCTCGGTCTCCAAGAATGACTAACTCATAGTTTTTTAGAAGACAAAGAACAGGTTGAATTAATGCCTGTTGTTCAGATAATCTGCTGGCTCCTCTTTTCCCTAAAAGTGTCCAATAGATGGGTAAAGCCAGCTTTTTCCAGATAACAGCAACCATGAAAACATTTTTATCTTTCCATTGGGTTCGGTCAATTGTTATAATCAGACGAGAGCCAGTCTTAAATTCTTTACAAATAATAGCTTTAATGACAGGAAACCAGAATCTGGGAATGGCTAAAGCTGACAAAACTAGGAATCTCTGGATATGTTTACGACGACTTTAATAAAGGATTGGTAAAGGAAAACAAGCTGCTAACCTTTCTATTCTAACCTGTTTATGTACTGTCAGCAACCACAGTAAAATTCTAAAAGCCTCGAACTGTGTTTGTGTTAAATGTTTGGTAAAATGAGATTCATAAACTGCTAAAAAGCTCATGATTTAAGTTATAAAACGATTAAGGACAATCTGATTATTATTAGCATAAAATCGGATTGTTTTCTCTCTTTTAGGAGTTGACGCTCGCGCATCAAAACAGTTTGGGGGGGCAGGGCAATCGCGTTTAATTTTTGAAAAGCTGACTGCATAAGAGGTTTCGCGATCGCCGTTCATTTGTACTGAAACTCTAAAATCTTTACTGGATCACGCATCTCAGATTTTAATGCGATTGCCCTGTTTGGGGGGGGGAAGACGTGGCATTTGCCACGTCTTCCCCCCCATTTGCAAATGATTATCATTATCGTTCATTCTCAATAAGCTCTCTGGTTGCCGACAATTGTTTAGGGTCGGGTAACAGAGAAAAACCGCTCTGGACTTACTTTTCAACCTACTTGTCACCCCGTGAGCTATCGCGCTTATAGTGCATCCCCATTACCAGCTAAAATTTCTAGAGAATGTAAATATTTGTTAAGATAGGATTGACAGAAAAAGATTGTTGATTTTTTGAGAATAAAAAATGACTCCCACCGCAGTAATTACTGGTGCCTCAGCAGGAATTGGTCAAGCCACAGCTATTTTGTTGGCACAAAAGGGCTATAATCTCGTCCTTGCTGCTCGCACAAATGACCGTCTAGAGGCTGTAGCACAGCAAGCTATAGAACTTGGGAGTCAAGTTCTGGCAATTCCCACTGATGTCACCGACGTAAAACAGGTCAACAACCTAGTCGAAAAGGCCCTCGATACCTACACTCAAGTTGATATCTTGATCAATAATGCAGGTATCTGTATGACAGCACCAATGAGCCAAACAAGTCTTGAAGATTGGCAAAAAATTCTCAATGTTAACTTGTGGGGCTATATTTATCCTATCCATGCTCTGCTACCTCACTTCCTCTCACGTCAGCAGGGAACTATCGTCAATGTTGGTTCCTTTGGGGGAAAGATGCCTCTACCGAATATGACCGCATACTGTACCAGTAAGTATGCCGTAACTGGCTTAACAGAAACCTTGCGCCTGGAATTGGAACCAAAGGGAATTCATGTCTGTGGGGTACATCCAAGTGTGACTAACAGTGATTTCCTCGAAAGGGCTGTTTTTCGAGGGCCACAAGAAACCTACTCCGAACAAATGCGAGCTTCGATGAAAGACATACTCAACAGCCCTCTTGCCAGTCAACCGCAAGATGTAGCTAAAGCGATTTTTCAGATAATTGAGCATCCCCAAAGGGAAGTAGTGGTAGGGACTGGGGCGATCGCCACAAGTCTCTATAGCTTAGCCCCTAGCTTAAGTCAGTGGCTTCTGCAACAGTCTCAGGGCAAGTCGTAGGCTGTTTTCTTTTTATTCATTGATCCTGACTATGAAACCATCGTTTCCCGTGCATCCAAGTTGCCACCACTGAGGGTAACTTGGATGCACGGGGAAGAAGAAAAGGTAACTAGTGCAGCTTGGCGAAAGTAATCCACCAGATTTTTACAGAAAGTTTCGTGACTAGCCACGACAATGTGTTTCAATGAAACTAACGGAAGAATCTCGAAGTTGATGTCCATGATAAAAGCATTGCCAATTAACCTCTCCAACCTACAGAAAACAGTACTCCAACAAATAGTGAGAGGGACAACAAACCCCTATCGCCTTGTTAGACGAGCCAAGCTAATCTTAGCCGCAGCATCAGGAGAGAGCAATAGTTCGATTAGTCGAAGATTAGAATTAGACCGAGTACAAGTGCGTCAGTGGCGATCGCGATGGTTTGAGGAGAGAGAAAAACTGAGTGCCGCCGAAGAACAACAGGTAACGGAGAAAGCATTAATGGTCTTGATCAAAGGAATTTTAAGCGATCGCCCAAGACCTGGAACAACAAAATCCTTTACGGTCGAACAAGTAGTCCAGATTGTAGCGATCGCTTGTGAAGAATGTGAAAAATCAGACAGACCAGTGAGCCATTGGACACCTTCAGAGTTGGCGGATGAAGCCATAAAAAGAGGAATTGTCGAAAAGATTGCCCCCCGTAGTGTGGGGCGTTTTTTAAAAAGAAGCGACATTACAACCACATCTCGTTCGTTACTGGTTAAATGCCAAAGTTGATGATCCCTTAAAATTTAAAAAGCAAGTCAAATATATCTGTGAACTTCATCAAGAAGCTAAAACTTTGTTAGAACAAGGAATTCATTTAATTAGTACAGATGAAATGACAGGGATTCAAGCTCTTGAGAGATTATTTCCGAACAAAAGAATCAAGCCTAAACAAGTAGAAAAAATCGAATTTGAATATGAAAGACACGGAAATTTAAGCTTGATTGCGAACTGGGATGTGGCAAGAGGAAAAGTTGTTAGTCCCTCTATTGGACCGACAAGAACAGAACAAGATTTTTCTGAACATATCCAGAGAACGATTAAGATTGATGAAAAAGCAGAATGGATTTTTATTGTAGATAAACTCAACACTCATAAATCGGAAAGCTTAGTCAAATTAGTAGCAGAAAGCTGTGGAATTACTATTGATTTGGGGAGAAAAGGAAAGGAGGGGATTTGTAATTGCTCACCGCAATAAAGAATCTGTCTTGACAACATAAAGGTAAAATCGGGGATTTTTATGTATAGTGGGGGTTATGACCACAAATGCTACCATTGATTCAAAGCTAGTTAGAGCTATCGCCGATGAACAGTTGGCGAACAATGTCTTCATGATTGAGTGGCTAGTCAAGGCACAACAACAGTTATCTCTTCAACAAAGACTGATTGACCAGCAACAACAACAAATCTCTACACAACAGCAAGAAATTGAAAAATTGAAAGAAGAGAGAGATAAGCTAAAAAACCGTAACTCAAAAAACAGTTCAGTCCCCCCATCATCAGACCAACTAAAAAAGCCTTCTGACAAAAAGAAACGCAAAAAAGGATTTAAACGCGGACCAAAATATGACCACCCAGGGAAGACCCGTAATGGTTTTGGTCAGCCCGATAAGATAGTCCCTTTAGAACTAGAAAACTGTCCTGTTTGTGGGGGTTCAGTGGAACGAGATGAAGTAGTTCCCGAAAAAGTCCAGCAAGTGGCTGAAGTAGTAGACCAACCCATAGAAATCAGGGAATATCGTCGCGGATTCTATAAATGTCCTAGTTGTGGATAGTCAGATTACAGTCCTGTTCCATTGGGAGTTAAAGAAGGATTCAGTTATGGGGCGCGATTAAGTAGCATCGTGGGCTGGCTTGGCTATGGGGGTAATCTTACATGGCGTAAACAGGAATATTTTATAGAGTATGTCTTTGGCATTCCCATTTCTCAAGGGAGCCTTGCCAAAATGCACAAATGGTTTCAAGAAAGTTTAGAACCCTTGACCCAACAGTGGTTAAAGTACATCCAGCAGCCAGGAATCCGATGTGTTGACGAAACCAGTTATTGCATCGATGGCATCAAGTATTGGGTTTGGGTAGCCACATCAAATGAGGTCTGTGTGTTGATGTTGGCTCCCACTAGAAGCTCCGCAGAAGTCGAGAAATTGTTAGGAGCAGATTTTAAGGGCATCCTCACCAGTGACTGCTATAGTGCCTACTTTAGACAAAGTGCGATGGCCAAACAGAAATGTCTGGCACATTTAGAACGAGAGTTAGAGTCCCTTAAAACCAGTCGTTTTCAAGCGAATCGAGAATTTGCTGCCGATGTACAGCAAGTTTTAGCAACCGCCCGTATCCATTATCGTCATTATCATGCTCGAAATTTAACCCTTGAAGACTTAGGCTCCAAAAGAACAGAAGTCGAGAACTCACTGCAAAAGATTTTTAAAGCAACTCCCAAAAAAGGATGGCCTTATGATGCACAAAGATTGATTAACCGTCTCAAACGTCATTGGGAAGAGTGGTTCACCTTTCTAACTTATCCTGAAGTCAAACCAGATAATAATGATGCTGAGAGAGCTTTACGTCCCATTGTCATTCACCGCAAAGTAAGTGGGGGAGCAAGAAGCGACTGGGGTGCAGAGTTAGTCACCCAAATGTTCAGTTTTTTAGAGACCATGAGATTACAGGGGCAAAATGCCATTGTCCAATTATGCGAATTATTGTCATTAGCTGGTCGGAGTCCCCCAGGATTAGAGATGTAAAAGGCTCCGGAGCCGATGGGGGATAGATTTTTCTTGATCCCCCTATATCTCTGCACAAAAATACACAAGGTTAGCGGATAATCTCCGCTAACAAAAAACTATCTTACTATTCTTTTTTTTCTCATATTGTTGTTTTTATTTGAGGTTTTAAAAAGACTTGATTCTGGGAATGTTAGTCATTAAAATAGCCGTAATAAATTAGCTTAAATTTTACGCTAAATCACAGGGCTTATATTTTTGTTGACTCAACTGATGTTGTTTGTAGTGCTTTTCAATAAGACTTTTTTGTTGCGGTGAGCAGTTACAAACTAATGTATGGAGATGTCAAAAACTTGACTTAAAACAAAACAAAGCTTTTCTTGAATTAGAAGATTCATCAGATAGAAGAACGAAACCTGATGTACAATTAGCCATTGAACCTTTGTCTAAGTTAGAAGACTCAAAGATAGTCAAGACAGCTATTCTCAATGGTAATTTAAGACTGATTTTCTATTGGGGTAAAGTTAAGCGACAAGTGATGGGATTCAAAGAGTTACAGTTAGTTTATGCCCCCACTTGTATTAATCGAAACTGTAGTCATTATCAGATTCCAAAAGCTTCTCAGGTGACTAAATGTCCTGGTTGTGGGTGGACACTTAAACAACGATTAAATACCCAAGAAATTGAGAAGTTTGAGTTTAAACCTCCTTTAGAAACAACCATAGAAGTTCTTCTTTTGAGGATTGAAGTTAATGAAACCTTGGCAACAGCGATTACGAATAAGGTGATAGAAATCAAGAAAGCTATCTTGAAAAGTTACAAAGATCCTGATGATATTCCCCATCAATTAAGTCCGACTTTCACTTATGAACCAGTGCATTTAGCTTTACATTCTTTGTGTCACTTGCTAACGAAAACAGTTCCTTTATTATTCTTAGCGAGTCATCAAGATTTGAGCAGTTATACTGAACAAAGACCGGCTAATATTGGAACATCTCATCGTACTATCGCTTACATTTTTGATAGCGTTCACGAAGGTTGTGGCACCACAGAAGCTTTGGTAAATGATTGGGATAGTTGCGTAGAAAAAGCACTCTTATTGGCAACTAATTGCGATTGTGGGGATATGGGGTGTCCTCGTTGTTTGACGGAAATTGGTTGTCCTGAATCTAATGATGGGTTATCTAAGCTATTAGGTTTATGGTTGTTAGAACAGATTACTCATTCTTGAAATTGTTAACATTTTTGATGGGAAACTATACGAAACCAAACAGAAAAGTTATGAAGATTGGTTACGTTTTTCTGGAAATCATTAAATCAAAGGTTGATTTAAACTACTATAAAAGTGAGTCTTTATAACCTTTTTAATAGAACAAGAGGTTGTACCTATTATCTGAATAATTATTGATGCCAAATGTTTATGTAATTGGTGGGGCAAATGGTTCAGGTAAAACCACCGTTGCCCGGATATTATTACCCAACTTCCTTGATGTTTTTGAATACGTCAATGCGGATGAAATTGCTGCCGGACTGTCTCCTTTTAAAGCTGAATCAGTAGCTATGCAAGCAGGGCGGTTAATGTTAGGGCGTTTAGATACTCTGGTTCAAGAAAGAGCAAATTTTGCTTTTGAAACCACACTGGCCGCTCGAAACTTTGCCCGTTTTTTGAGAAAATGTAAATCTGATGGTTATACTATTAATTTGATTTATTTTTGGTTACAAACTCCTGAATTAGCCATAGAAAGGGTAAGAAGACGGGTTGAAAGTGGAGGTCATAATATTCCCCTTGAAGTTATCCGTCGTCGCTATGAAAGGGGACAAAGAAACCTGAACGAGTTATATTTACCTTTGTGTGATAAATGGATCGTTTATGATAATTCTAGGGATAATCCCCAATTAATAGCAGAATGTCCACTGAACAAACCAGCAATTATTTATCAACCCAATATTTGGCAACAAATAACTAAACTCTCGTCATGATTAACAAAAACCCTGATAAATTATCTGAGCAAATTGACACTGGTGTTAAAACAGCAATCCGAAAAGCGATTGAGAGACACCGAAGATTAGGCGAGTCAATTAGTATTCTCAAAGATGGCAAAGTTGTTACTTTAACCTCTGATCGAATTCCACAATCATCACAGATAAAAACAGAGCGCGCTCGTAACCAATCATAACAAGAGTAATGGCAGACTTTTTGCCCCAAAATGCTAAATAATGGTTTAATTTAATCAGCTATTAGTTTTCCACTATCCCCCGTCAGCACAAATCCGGCCCAATAATAGGGATGGGGATACTTTCTCCGTGTATCTTGCTGTGCTAATTTTAATGCTTCTGCTTTACTTTTTCCAGCACGAAGATAACCATAAAATTGCTGCATCAAAAGACTGGTAGATTCATCATCTACGTTCCATAAACTAGTGCAGCTTAGCAAAAATAATCCACCAGTCACTTATGATCTTTAAAGCCCTTAAATTTCCAAACGAACGGCTTAGCAAAATGTTGATTAAAGTAATCAATAAAATTGAGAATTTTTTGGGATATTTCTTCAGTTGAACGGACAGTAATTCTTTTGAGTAAACGCCGGACTAAGATCGAAAACCAACACTCAATTTGATTAAGCCACGATGTATGTTTGGGAATATAAACAAAGCGAATTCGATGAGATTCATCTGATAAAAAATCTGCTCTGCTGTCCATAGATTGCAAAATCCCCTCCTTTCCTTTTCTCCCCAAATCAATAGTAATTCCACAGCTTTCTGCTACTAATTTGACTAAGCTTTCCGATTTATGAGTGTTGAGTTGATCTACAATAAAAATCCATTCTGCTTTTTCATCAATCTTAATCGTTCTCTGGATATGTTCAGAAAAATCTTGTTCTGTTCTTGTCGGTCCAATAGAGGGACTAACAACTTTTCCTCTTGCCACATCCCAGTTCGCAATCAAGCTTAAAGTTCCGTGTCTTTCATATTCAAATTCGATTTTTTCTACTTGTTTAGGCTTGATTTTTTTGTTCGGAAATAATCTCTCAAGAGCTTGAATCCCTGTCATTTCATCTGTACTAATTAAATGAATTCCTTGTTCTAACAAAGTTTTAGCTTCTTGATGAAGTTCACAGATATATTTGACTTGCTTTTTAAATTTTAAGGGATCATCAATTTTGGCATTTAACCAGTAACGAACGAGATGTGGTTGTAATGTCGCTTCTTTTTAAAAAACGCCCCACACTACGGGGGGAAATCTTTTCGACAATTCCTCTTTTTATGGCTTCATCCGCCAACTCTGAAGGTGTCCAATGGCTCACTGGTCTGTCTGATTTTTCACATTCTTCACAAGCGATCGCTACAATCTGGACTACTTGTTCGACCGTAAAGGATTTTGTTGTTCCAGGTCTTGGGCGATCGCTTAAAATTCCTTTGATCAAGACCATTAATGCTTTCTCCGTTACCTGTTGTTCTTCGGCGGCACTCAGTTTTTCTCTCTCCTCAAACCATCGCGATCGCCACTGACGCACTTGTACTCGGTCTAATTCTAATCTTCGACTAATCGAACTATTGCTCTCTCCTGATGCTGCGGCTAAGATTAGCTTGGCTCGTCTAACAAGGCGATAGGGGTTTGTTGTCCCTCTCACTATTTGTTGGAGTACTGTTTTCTGTAGGTTGGAGAGGTTAATTGGCAATGCTTTTATCATGGACATCAACTTCGAGATTCTTCCGTTAGTTTCATTGAAACACATTGTCGTGGCTAGTCACGAAAGTTTCTGTAAAAATCTGGTGGATTACTTTCGCTAAACTGCATCAGGATCTTTGTGATCTACTGAATCTATGGAAAGCCAAGCGGCTTTTTTATCTGCACTAGTGGAACAATGATGATTTTTTTTAGTTCTATGTGTCTATAAATTTTCAAGAAAAACTGATATGTTTGCTAAGGTCATTTCTTTGTTTAATCAGGCTGGCGGGGTGGGCAAAACGACTCTCACCCAGAACCTCGGCTACCAACTAAAAGAAAAAAACTATAAAGTCTTACTCATTGATCTAGATCCCCAAGCCTCCTTAACCTGTTTTATGGGAATAGAACCTTATGATCTTGAAACAACGATCTACGATTCTCTAATTACATCCGGTTCATCAATACAACTTCCACTGATAAATTGCTATGGGGTTGATTTAGTTCCGTCCAATCTTAGGTTGGCTGCTTCAGAGCAAAAGCTCACTTTTGAACTACAACGAGAATTAAGATTGAAAGATGTCATTGAGCCTTATCTTGAGGATTATGATTATATCCTGATTGATTGTCCTCCGAGCTTGACAATGTTGCCTTTAATCAGTCTAGTGGCTTCCCATTATGTTCTAGTTCCTATCCAAACTCAGTTTAAAGCTACAGTGGGGACGGATTTGATGTTAGATACAATCGCTAAAGTTAAAGCGAAACTGAACCCCACATTAAACATCCTCGCTTTCATTCCTACCCAATATTCCAAGCGTAACATCACGGAACAAAGGGTACTAAACTTACTACACAATGACTTAAGTAAGATTGCTCCTATTCTTGATCCCCTCCCTCGCTCAACGGCCATTGCTGAAGCAACTGAATACGGCAAACCTTTTGCTCTCTCTCCTAAATCCAATAACACACTTCTTTCTCTTTTCAAATCTTACGTTAAACAAATCGAGTCCTTAACCCAACAACTTACTCATGTCTAAAACCACTGCCCCTCCTCAACGCAATTTTCGCAATAAATCCTTTTTTGAGACAACCATAAAAGAATTAGAGAGTCATTCATCTCCTCAATTTCTGCCTTTATCGGATATATCCCTTCCTCCTTCCCAACCTCGAAAATACTTTGACCCTTATTCCCTCAATCAATTAGCTTACTCTATCAAAAGAGATGGTATTTTACAGCCTCTTCTGGTGCGCCCATTAGATGATGGAAAATACGAATTAGTCGCTGGAGAAAGACGATATCGTGTGGCCAAGCAACTTGAATTAGATTCTGTTCCGGTCTTGATTAAATCTTTGACAGTCCAAGAAGCTAAATTGATCTCACTTACGGAAAATCTTCAAAGAGAAGACTTAAATCCGGTTGAGGAAACTGAGGCGGTTTTAGACCTCTTATCGTTGAAGTTCAATCTTAATACAACTGAAGTTACCTCTCTCCTAAACCGATTTAAAGACGAAGAAAAAGGTAAGATTAAAAGTCAAATTAATCTTCCCCACAACGATGTGGGGAAAACTGAGATTGAAGATTTTTTTGCTCCTTTAGGACTGACTTGGCAATCTTTTTTGTCTCATAGAATCCCTCTTCTGAGACTACCTGATGATATCAAAGTCAAGCTAAGAGAGGGAAAAATTGCCTATACTAAAGCGTCTGCGATCGCCAAAATCAAATCTCCATTGATGAGAGAAAGTCTTTTAGAAGAGGCCATCACAAAGGGTTTGTCACTATCCCAAATTAAAGAGAAGATTAAAGAACTAACAGAGAGTCCTCAATTCAATGAACAAGAGTTTACTCCTAAAGACGAAATTACCTCAGTCTATAAAAAACTGAAAACTTCCAAGGTTTGGGAGGATTCAAGAAAGTGGAAGAAAATTCAAGGATGGCTAAGGAAAGTTGAAAACATTTTAGAAGAATAATTATGAAGGTATCTATGAAGGGAATGCCGCTAAGTTATGAGTCAAAATTACCGTGAAGACTACGGAATGATGCTGGTTTGAGCCTCGTCAAAAAAAATAACTTAGCGGCATTCATCTATGAAGGTATTGCTCAATTTGATTTGAGAGCTTATCAACTTTAAAAGGGAAGGAAAATTCCTTCTCTTTTTTTTGGGGTTAATGCGCTTTCGCGCGGATCTTGAGAAAAAAAGTTTTGACAGATCCATGAAAACAACCAAAACTGCACTTGCCTTTGGGCAACTCGAAAAAGGACTAACCGAACTTTTAGAATCGGGTGATTGGCAAAAATACCTCAAAGTTCAGTCTAAGTTCCATAATTATAGAAGTTTCGCATTGACAGAAAATAAAAATTATGCTGTCAAAGAATTAGTGGGAGATAATTGTTCTAAAATAAACTCCCGTGCCACTTTTAAAGAAAGCTCTCTTTGGAGAGAATACCAAGACTCTATAGTTGCTTTAATTCTCATCAGTTCCAATTGACAAAATGCTCTTAAAGAACAGAAAATATGAGTAACAATAGCTTTTGTCGTTCTTACTTGAAACTTAGATAATCCACACAATTGTTTTAAAGCTCTATGATAGCATTCTATTCCCCAATGAATAGTTTGTAACTCTCTAAAATCATCGCGCTTCCAATCCATAAGTTTAGATTCATCATATAGAAAAGTAGCATAATAACGACAACTTCCGTGTTTAAAAGTCCTCTTAAATATTTTTACTTTTCCGAATTTTTTGATAATTACTATCAATCCATTATTAGGAATTTCCAACCCCTCTACTCTTTGATATTTACCTCCTTCTACTTTTACTTGTCTATTTTTGGCTATTCCTACTTGAAAATTCAGTTCTTTGTCTCTAAAAAATCTTAAATTCTCTTTAGAAGAATACCAACAGTCTGTCGTTATAGTAGAAGGTTTTACCCCCCACTTGATTACTTCTACGATCATCTCTCTTAAGTAATCATTTTTTGTTTTATTATCTAGAGGATCATAAAGGCGATAATTAATAGGCATTGATTTTCCATCATAGTCAGTATAATACAAAGTAATTAAGTTAATTCCTTTGATGGCTTTTTGATGTTTTCCTGACCAATAATAGTTGATTAAATGAGCTTTTCCTACTTGAGAGTAGTGTTTTTCAATAACGGTATCATCCCCACTTAACACTCCTCCAATCAAATTAAGGTTTCCTTGAACTTCTCTAAATAAATCTATTGGTTCATATTGCTCTCTTAGTAAGAATCTATTGGTGCTATGACGAGAAATTTCTAAAATCTCAGCTAAACGGCAGCAACCTGTGTATTTTGGCTCTGAGAGCAAGAAGTATGTATATTGATCTAGATTACATTGGGCTGTTGATGGTTTACTCCGAAGTCTTATGATTTTTCTCCTTCATTAGCGATCACCTGAAAACATCATCTGCATATTTACGCTCTTTTGTCAATGCGAAACTCCTAAATTATTCCTTTAACCCAGATTCCGCACTTCAAAAAGTAGCATTAAATACTACAAGCCTGGGGTTAATAATTAAGTATAATTGCTTAAGCTCTTGAAGACAAAAAAGTGGGATAATTGTTTAAGTTGTTTCCTCTGTAAAAAAAGAGCGAAAAATGTCTTATTTAGAAGAAATACAAGTTAAAAATTTAGACCATTTAGGGATAGTAGCTGGTTTAATTGATGAAATAGGAATAGTCAAAATAATTAATAATAAATTAGGAATAGATGTTAGAGAAAAAATCTCAGCAGGTACAGTAGTTAAGTCTATTTTAATCAATGGACTAGGATTTGTTTCAAGACCTCTATATTTATTCAGTCAGTTTTTTCAAGATAAAGCCATTGAGAAATTGTTAGGAGAAAGAATTAAACCTGATTACCTTAATGATGATAAAATTGGGAGAGTAATGGATGAATTATATAAATATGGACTAAATGATATTTTTATTGAAGTAGTTTTAGAAGTAATTAAAAAATTTAAAATAGACCTTAAACACTCCCATTTAGATTCCACATCATTTCATTTAGATGGAGAATATAAAAGGGAAGAAGATAAAGAGAAACAGGAAGAAGAAAAAATTATTAAAGAAAGACCAATTTTTATTAAGAAAGGATATTCTCGGGATCATAGACCAGACTTAAAACAATGTGTCTTGGATTTAATAACAAGCCAAGATGGAGATATTCCATTATTTGTGAGAGTAGGAGATGGAAATGAATCTGATAAAGCTGTATTTGGAAAAGTTTTAGTAGAATTCAAAAAGCAAATAAAGTTTGATAGTATCATGGTTTGTGATAGTGCTTTATATGGTCAAGAAAATCTCCAACTAATCCAACATTTAAAATGGATAACGAGAGTTCCAATGACCATAAAAAAAGCAAAAGAATTAGTGCAAAATATAGAGGTGGAAGAAGTAAAAGATGAAGATAAAGAAAAAAGAAGTGACCTAAATTTAGAAAGTTATACCTGGAAAGAAGAAATTGTTACTTATGGTGGAATCAAGCAAACTTGGTTAATAGTCTTGAGTGAAAAAAGACAGAAAAGTGATTTGGAAAAACTAGAAAAACAACTTTCCCAAGAAGAGAAGAAATCCCAAAAATTTCTTAAAGAAATACAATCTGAAGAATTTGAACATCCTCAAGCTGCTCGATATAAATTAAAAGCTATTAATAAAAAATTGAGATTGTTGGAAATAAAAGAAGTTGAACTGATTGAAACTTACTCGAAAAAAAAGGAAAAGATTTATAAAATGATTAGTCTGATCATCAAAAAGATGAAGAGATAAGTAGAAAGACTAAAGAAGCAGGAAAATTTATTTTAGCAACTAACTTAGTAGAGGAAAATAAATTAGAAGCTAGTGAAATTCTGATAACTTATAAAAACCAGCAATCTACGGAAAGAGGATTTCGATTTTTGAAAGATCCCTTATTTTTTACTGATAGTTTTTTCGTTGAAAAACCAGAAAGAATAGAAACAATGTTATTTTTAATGTCTTTGTGTTTGTTGATTTATAACTTGGGGCAAAGAGAATTAAGAAATGTTTAAAAAGAGTCAAAAAAGGAATAAATAATCAAGTAGGGAAAGTAACATTGCGTCCGACTTTGAGGTGGATATTTCAATGTTTTAAAGGTATTCATTATGTGATTTTAAACGGAGTTAAACAAATTGTCAATTTAACAGAAGAAAGGCGTTTTATATTGAGTTTATTACCTGCATCTTGTGAAAGATATTATCTATAAATTGAATTGGATAAAGCAAAAATAATAAAAGAATAAGAGTCTAATGATATCAAATGAGAAGAGGAAACTCTCCTTCGTTTGTGCTGAGTCTTGCTAAGTTTTCAATGAGTATAAATCTTCTTAATTTGATTATTTTTCCTAAAAATTTAATGAAAAGAGAAATATTCTTGCCCAGGTATGATTTTCGGACTTTTTAAAACTATGTATTTTTTTATACTACATTTTGAAGTGCGGAGTCTGGGTTTTATCTTCACATCCCCTTGAATATCCGGATGGGTGCGTTTCACTGAGTAGCTATTACTATGTGGAACGTTTTCCCATTGAGTCTGAAGCCTATAAACAGATCGTAAGAGAAAAATCGCTAATTCGCATTAAAGCCCCAAACCTAATGGGGAAATCTTCGTTGGTTGACAGGATTATTGATTATGCACTTCTTCAAGACTATAAAACAGTTTCTTTGAATCTAAACACTGTCCCTGAGACAACCTTAATAGATATCGATAAGTTTTTACGGTGGTTTTCTCTCAGCGTTACTAAAGCAATCACGAAAGATAATAAGCTTCGAGATTATTGGGATGTAGAGTTATTTGGGAGTGTTCAGAGCTGTACAGATTACTTCGAGGAATACCTGCTGACAAACATAGATTGTCCGCTTGTTTTATGTTTAGACAACTTAGATCGTTTATTTCAATATCCTACAGTGACAAAAGACTTTTTGGAGATGCTACGAGACTGGTATGAGAAGGGGAACAATATCTCAATCTGGAAAAAGCTTCGGCTGGTGATAGCACACTCAACAACAGACTATATCAATCAAGGAATTAACTATTCTCCTTTTAACGTAGGCTTTCCTTTACAACTTCCGAAGTTCAATGAGATACAGGTACTAGACTTAGCTCAGCGTCATCAACTCGATTGGAAAAAAGAAGCTGAGATAGAAGTTTTAATGGCAATGGTGGGGGGACATCCCTATCTAGTAAGAAAGGCAATGTTTGAAAGCAGCTATCACAACATTGAGCTAAAAAAATTGTTGAAAGATGCCGATGAAGGAACAGGAATTTATAATGACCACCTACGACGGATCTTAACCCAACTTCAAAAGACACCAGAAGTGCTTGAAGCTTTAAAAACAGTTGCAAAATCATCTTCGCCAGTAAATTTGGGAGATTTTAACAAGTTTAAGTTACGCAGTATGGGACTAATAAACCAGACTGGAGAGTTGGTTCAAACTAGTTGTGAATTGTATCGAAAGTATTTCAGTAAGTAAAGGAAATTATCAGGCCATGACACCAAAACCAATGCAGGACTACAACTATCAAATAGGGGGAACTGTCGAAAATACCCTAATTTATGTGTCTCGAAAAGCTGATACAAAAATTCAAAAAGAGTTAAAAGCGGGCAATTTTTGTTACATACTCAATGCTCGACAAATGGGCAAGTCTAGTTTGCGAGAACAAACAACAGAAAAGCTGAAAACAAAAACAATGATCTGTGCTTCTTTTGCTCTAAAACAATCTTATTCTACTAAAACACAATGGTACGGAGGTTTTATTCAAGATTTGATGAAAAGTCTCAATTCTCAGCTTCCTCAAGCAATCAACTGGCGCGACTGGTGGCTTAAGAATAAAGACTTAGAAGAGATAGAGCGATTGAAAACTTTTATTGAAGAAGTATTATTAGCTAACATTCAACAAAATATTGTTATTTTTATAGATGAAATTGATACTATTCTCAGTCTCCAATTTTCTTTAGATGAGTTTTGGACACTGATCCGTGAGTGCTACGAGCAACGCCCTAACAACCCTGAATATAAACGGTTAACCTTTGCCGTGTTTGGGGTTTCAACGCCTTATGAATTGATTCGGGATAAAAATCTGACAGTTGATATTGGTACAGCAATTGACTTAACTGGCTTTACTTTCGAGGAGGCCAAGCCTCTAGCTAAGGGATTGAAAAAAAAAAGCTCGCGACCCAGAAAAAGTTCTTCAAGAGATCATAAATTTGACGGGGGGACACCCGAATTTCTCACAAAATCTGCGATCGCCAAACACAGAAGCCTTACAGGAAGTGGGTTTGAACAGAGCGATCGCAGATTTCCCCAACCAATAGTCTGTTGTCAGATTTTAAGTTAAAATCAACCCGAATTAGACAAAGATGAAAAGATAAATCAATCACTCATTTTTCCAAAAAAATTATTAATAAAATCTCTAATAGTACTAGATTGTTAGAATAAAATATGCTATAATTTAATTATTAAAGCAATTTACCTTAAACTGATTTAATGAGTCCCAGTCATCCCCGAACCCCTCGTCAAGTAATCAACTTTAGTAAACAGAAAGGAAAAGAAATAATCGCTAATTTTGATGGGGGACTAATCACTTCAGATGCGGGGATTGTCTGGATAGCTGAGTTGGATAAAAAACTGGGAATTACCGAGAAGTTTGGTAACTGTTTTCAAGATCATCGTCATAAATCTTATGTAGATCATTCCGTTCATGAGTTATTAGCACAAAGGCTTTATGGAATTATTTTAGGCTATGAAGATGTCAATGACTATGATAAATTACGTCACGATCCTGCCCTTAAGATCGCTTTAGAAAAGCTTAATGAACTTGAAGATAAAAAGGGATGGTTAGCTGGAAAAAGTACAATTAATAGATTGGAATATTGTCCTGAGACTATTCTCGACCAAAAAACGAGTCGTTATCATAAAATAGAACCCAACTTTGAAGCCATTGAAAAATCTTTTGTCGAATTTTGTTTAGAGTCTTATAAAAAACCTCCCTTAAGTATTATATTAGATATGGATGTCACGGATGACCAAGTACATGGTAATCAAGAAGGGGCATTTTTTAATAGTTATTATCACGGAGTATGTTATGCTCCTTTATATATTTTCTGTGGGCATCATTTATTAGTTGCTAAACTTCGTTCATCTAATGTAGATCCAGCCGATGGAGCCTTAGACGAATTACAAAGAATTATCGGACTAATTAGAGAAAAATGGTCAGAGACTCATATCCTAGTTAGGGGTGATAGTGCCTATGCCCGTGAAGAAATCTTCTATTTTTGTGAAAATCAGCCTTTAGTTGATTATGTTATAGCTATGGGAACAAATGGCGTTCTTAAGTTACGAGCGGATGATGTAATTGAAAAAGCCAAACATGAATATGAAAAAAGACTAGCTCCAATAACTGAATTAATGGATAGTTTATTTCAGAAAAAAGAAGATTTAGAAGAAGTTAAAAAATTAGTACCAATTTCTACTTGGTATCGCTCTATTCGTTATAAAACAGAAAAGTCATGGAGTTGTCAAAGAAGAGTAGTGACAAAAGTTTGTTATGGAAGTGATGGCTTAAAAATGCGCCATGTGGTGACATCTTTGCCCGCTTCAAAAATTCCACCCTCAAAACTTTATACAAAAAATACTGTCCGAGAGGCGAGATGGAAAATCGGATTAAAGAACAACAATTAGACTTGTTAGCTGATAGAACTTCAACTCAAACATTTCAAAATAATCAACTAAGATTATGGATACATTCCTGGGCTTATGTTCTCATAAATGCTTTTCGTCAACACTGTTTAAAAAAAACTTCATTGGCTAAAGCAACTGTGGGAAGAATACGTCTAAATCTTCTTAAGTTGGGAGCCAGAATAAAGATTAGTTGTAGAAGAATTATTATCGCTATAGCTAGTGCTTGTCCTGTAACTGCTCACCGCAACAAAAAAGTCTTATTGAAAAGCACTACAAACAACATCAGTTGAGTCAACAAAAATATAAGCCCTGTGATTTAGCGTAAAATTTAAGCTAATTTATTACGGCTATTTTAATGACTAACATTCCCAGAATCAAGTCTTTTAAAAACCTCAAATAAAAACAACAATATGAGAAAAAAAAAGAATAGTAAGATAGTTTTTTGTTAGCGGAGATTATCCGCTAATCCTGTGTATTTTTGTGCAGAGAGATAGGGGGATCAAGAAAAATCTATCCCCCATCGGCTCCGGAGCCTTTTACATCTCTAATCCTGGGGACTCCGACCAGCTAATGAAAATAATTCGCATAATTGGACAATGGCATTTTGCCCCTGTAATCTCATGGTCTCTAAAAAACTGAACATTTGGGTGACTAACTCTGCACCCCAGTCGCTTCTTGCTCCCCCACTTACTTTGCGGTGAATGACAATGGGACGTAAAGCTCTCTCAGCATCATTATTATCTGGTTTGACTTCAGGATAAGTTAGAAAGGTGAACCACTCTTCCCAATGACGTTTGAGACGGTTAATCAATCTTTGTGCATCATAAGGCCATCCTTTTTTGGGAGTTGCTTTAAAAATCTTTTGCAGTGAGTTCTCGACTTCTGTTCTTTTGGAGCCTAAGTCTTCAAGGGTTAAATTTCGAGCATGATAATGACGATAATGGATACGGGCGGTTGCTAAAACTTGCTGTACATCGGCAGCAAATTCTCGATTCGCTTGAAAACGACTGGTTTTAAGGGACTCTAACTCTCGTTCTAAATGTGCCAGACATTTCTGTTTGGCCATCGCACTTTGTCTAAAGTAGGCACTATAGCAGTCACTGGTGAGGATGCCCTTAAAATCTGCTCCTAACAATTTCTCGACTTCTGCGGAGCTTCTAGTGGGAGCCAACATCAACACACAGACCTCATTTGATGTGGCTACCCAAACCCAATACTTGATGCCATCGATGCAATAACTGGTTTCGTCAACACATCGGATTCCTGGCTGCTGGATGTACTTTAACCACTGTTGGGTCAAGGGTTCTAAACTTTCTTGAAACCATTTGTGCATTTTGGCAAGGCTCCCTTGAGAAATGGGAATGCCAAAGACATACTCTATAAAATGTTCCTGTTTACGCCATGTAAGATTACCCCCATAGCCAAGCCAGCCCACGATGCTACTTAATCGCGCCCCATAACGGAATCCTTCTTTAACTCCCAATGGAACAGGACTGTAATCTGACCATCCACAACTAGGACATTTATAGAATCCGCGACGATATTCCCTGATTTCTATGGGTTGGTCTACTACTTCAGCCACTTGCTGGACTTTTTCGGGAACTACTTCATCTCGTTCCACTGAACCCCCACAAACAGGACAGTTTTCTAGTTCTAAAGGGACTATCTTATCGGGCTGACCAAAACCATTACGGGTCTTCCCTGGGTGGTCATATTTTGGTCCGCGTTTAAATCCTTTTTTGCGTTTCTTTTTGTCAGAAGGCTTTTTTAGTGGGTCTGATGATGGGGGGACTGAACTGTTTTTTGAGTTACGGTTTTTTAGCTTATCTCTCTCTTCTTTCAATTTTTCAATTTCTTGCTGTTGTGTAGAGATTTGTTGTTGTTGCTGGTCAATCAGTCTTTGTTGAAGAGATAACTGTTGTTGTGCCTTGACTAGCCACTCAATCATGAAGACATTGTTCGCCAACTGTTCATCGGCGATAGCTCTAACTAGCTTTGAATCAATGGTAGCATTTGTGGTCATAACCCCCACTATACATAAAAATCCCCGATTTTACCTTTATGTTGTCAAGACAGATTCTTTATTGCGGTGAGCAATTACCTTGTCCTTATCAAGATATTTTATCTATTGCTAACAAAAGAATTAAAACTATTCCTAATACTGGATAAGTAGAATAAGTTGTTTTTTTAAAAAGATATCTATCATAAGTTGTTGACTGACTGATACTTTCATTTAGTCTTATTTATCGTGGAGAAAATCAAAAGTTAATATAATTATTCCCTCTTAAACTCAATTTTTGGATAATCAAAGTCAATTTTTTTATTCATCTATATTCAAAATTTCTATTAGTCCTAAAAATTATCATTTTTCATCTCTGGATTGGGCTTTCAAATTAATTTGTGAGAAATCCGGGTTATAGTCCCAGAGGAGAAAGATGCTATGCTTTAAAATGTGGAAAGAGAAGGGAAAGGGCTAGTTGGATTGGTGCTTTAAAAAATGGCAAAATCTTTGCCCCTTTAACATTTGAGGGTTGTTGTAATCGAGATTTATTTGAAGCCTGGTTATCTCAAAGTTTGATTTCTCAATTAGAAGCAGGAGATATTATTATTGTTGATAATGCTACTTTTCATAAAGGGGAAAGCATTAGAGAAATGGTTGAAGATGCTGGCTGTGAAATATGGTATTTACCGGCTTATTCCCCTGATTTAAACAAAATTGAGAATTGGTGGTCTGTCTTAAAAACTTGGATGAAACAAATGTTACCAAAATTTGAAACCGTCCGAGAATGTGTAGATGCTGCCTTCAAAAACTGTCCTAACGTTTTTGCGTAGTGCTATACTTCTGGTGCTGAGGCATAATAAATTCCTCCTCGGTTTTTGGTAGTCCCTACAAAACAGTGGAGGTAAGGCTACAAGAGGGTTTTATGGGTTAAACTAATAAGCGATCGCTACGTCAACTATTTAACCTTAATGACAATAGCTCCTTACAACCCCAAAAATCCCCATCAACTTTTTCCTCAGTTCTGTCCCTGCCCTGATTGCCCCTATTATTTGGATCTAGATAATTACATCACCAAAGATGGAACGTACCCAGTCAAAACAGAGACTCAAAAACGGCAGAGATTCTATTGTCACGCAGGAGGGCATCGTTTTTCAGAGATGGCCTACCCGCATTTCTTACAAATTAATTTGGCTCTACCGAACTTAGTGTGATAAAAATCGCTCAAACCCTCACTAAGCCTGATTTAGCAAGGAAGTTAATAAAAACCAAACTATCAAAAACTAAAATGCTTGCTCCATCAGGCTTTCAGTCTGTTTTTTCTAATAGTTTTACATGACAGGTTCGGTAGAGCCATTAATTTGAAAGCCTAATTGAGAGATAAAAAATGAAAATTTACAGGTGGATTTAATCAATTTATTTTTCTGTGTTCATAATTTAATTTTAAAAGCTAAATCCGAACTCTTTTGTAAATCTGGTTCGCGGAAAACCGCCGCGAACCGCTTTCGGTATCCCAGAACAGACTGACCCACGGATTTTTGTGGCGATCGCCTTTATTTTTTTAGCGATCGCCGTTAGATAGTAGATAGGTTCTCTATCCATCAACGGAAAATTTACAGGTGGAATTTCTCCAGATAATGAGTCTCTTGCGTTGAAAGGAAGAGAGAGAGCTAATGAATTTGAAATTAGAATTCGCTCTTTCAAATTATGTCCCCATTATAACTTAATTTTGTTCATATTTTAGATGCGTTTGCCCTGCTAAAACCGTTAGAACCAGCAATATCCCATCAGTGTAAGCTTGACAGACCACTAGTGATCATAATCAGGAATAAGTGATTCGAGATTGCGAAGTCTTTGAAACCCATATCCGCTCAAGCCAACCAATAACATAGCCAATGCAGAAATAACATACAATAGGGCGATACCTGAACCCTTTTCTGTCCCAAATAACCAACCAAATATCTTTGCTGTTAATTCTCCTGATCTCATGGCAGGTTCAAAAACGTGATCCGCTAAGGGACCAGCTATTAAATAGCTTATTGATGAAACTATTTTAATTATCATCATACGAATAGAAAAAACCCGTCCTTGTATTTCAGGATCTACTTTTTGTAACCAAATAGAATTCACAGAGCTACCCATTACAGGAAAATTAAGAGAAGAACAAAACTGCATTGGAGCCCAAACGAAAAGTCCTGTACCCAGTCCAAATATTGTTTTACTTAAACCAGCTCCAATCATCCCCAACTGTACTCCATCGACCTGACGTTGAAATTTACCCCATTTACTCATTAACAAAGCTCCAACAACACCCCCAAACCCAGCAGCAGAAGCTACAGCACCTAAAACTTTAGGATCACCATTGCTTCGAGCTAAAATCATTGCCGAATAAAGAGAACCACCCATGTCGTGAAAAAACCAGAACATGGATACTAAACATAATAGAAACAACAAACTATTATGTTTCGTTAAATAGTCTAAACCAACACGAAATTCTTTAACAATATTTAAACCTTTTTTTTGCTCTAACGATTCTGATTTTGGTGGAGGAATATGAACAAAAGATACCATACCAATAGCAAAAAGAAAAGTAGTAATATCAATGAGCATAATTCCACTCAAGTCTATCTTTAGATAGAGATAGCCTGCCAATGCTGGTCCAATAATGCTAGAACCATATTTAGCTAAAAATCCCATACTACTTGCACGAACATAGTCAGATTTTGGCACTAAAGTAGAAATAGATGCTGAGAAAGCTAAAGATTGAAATTGCCCAAAAAAACCCATAATTGCTAGAGATAAATATAAGTGCCATATCTGTAAATGATTAGTTGAATATAGTATCAAAAGCATAATTGTTAACACTCCTATTACACAATCTGCGGCAATAATTAGTAATTTTCGATTCCAGCGATCAACTATCGTCCCAGAAATAAAAAGCATAAAAATTTGTGGCACTTGAGCAAAGAAACCAAATAAGGCTAAATCCGTAGCATTACCTGTAAGTTGCCAGATCCAGATGCCTAAAGCAAACAAAGACATTTTAGAACCCAGTAAGGAAAGGCTTTGTCCGAGCCAAATAATATTAAAAACTTTCAGTTCTTTTCTCATTGATTTTGTTAGTATGTTTCAATATTATGATTAATTTGTTTGTTTTTTGGAGGAGATATCTTGTTTTTAGCTAAATTTGCGTTTGACTAGAATGAATTACTCACAGCCTAAATGATAAACTAATTAACCCGCATTTCTCACAAACTGATCAATAATCATCTACAGATCAGATGCGGGTTATGGTAAATATTTTTCTTACCGAAGCTTACCTCCGCTTCCTCCGCTCTGGTAAGGGTTTCAAGAATAACTTAGCGGCATTCAGATAAGCTGCTTCTATACACCGATGTGATACCTATCCCTCTTCTGTCACTTTCCTAAATTCTGAGGAATTTCCGTCATTACAGCCAACGATACCTAACTAGAGAATCAAGGTTTGACCCCCATTTTTCGGAGTCTGACAGAAGAGGGCTATTTATTGGACTTTGGACAAAAAAAGTTTGTTAGCGTATATTTTACGCTAAACTAAAATCCCAAAATATCGGCTCTGTATCAGTCAATAAAATTGGCTGACAAATAGGGCTAATCTATAGATTCTGAGGAAAACTAAGGAGCTTTTAAGTTTTCAGTTGATTTTTTGCTCCCTTTCTTGATAACATCATGACGAGTTCGTGGGGCTTTTTTGTAACCTTTAATACGTCCGGAAGAAAAACCTCGACGTTTGGGAAATTTGGCGAAAGTCCCCAAGGTCGTAATTATTCTTGAAAAGTCTCTTTGAACTAGACTAGGGGTGATTTTGATGGATTTATTAGTCTTCAAATACTGTTCCCAATCACGGGGTAAAACCACAGCTAATTTTCTGGCAGCCCACAAATTTACATAAGAAAGAAGTGTTAGTTTAAACCAATTTTCTTCATGATGTACATCGGGAGTTAAATAAGATGTCATCAATAATCTTTGTTTACCAAATCGAAAAAGATGTTCCATGTCATAACGTTGTCGATAACACTGATAACAATCAACTAAACTTAACTCATCGCGCCGAGAACCAATAACAATAAGCCACATAGGTTTCCAAATACTATTTCTTTCTTGATCTCTGACAACAATCTGGAGTAAAGTAAAGGGGTGATTGTTCATTTTATAGTTTTTAGTTCCTCTCATTAACATCTGTTTCCACCCCGAAATAGTCACTGTTAATTGACGACCTTTTTTCGTTGTAAAGGGAACATGATGAACTTCATCAGGTTCAGTCCAAGTTTGGTCATCTTTAAGGTCAAATTTATCCCCATACCAACGGGGATGTCCCGAAGTTTTGGCTTGATTTGGGTCCCGAATAAATTGACGATAAAAAACTCGGTCACTTCTAACTCTTGTAATAGTAACTAGGTCTTCATGCTTAACTTGTTCCCCAATAAAATCCTTTTGGCTGTAGTCACTATCAGCCACTAAGATAGATAATTTATCAGAAAATAAAGAACTTTGCCAGATTTTTTTTAGTTGTTGATTGCCTTGATTTACTCCTTTATGTTTAGAGGGGACTCGCTCTCCTGATAAGGGGACAGCCCAAGGGACTTTTTCTGTGTCTATTTGGTCAGGTAAAGCGCAGACAACGGAATAACAATGTCCAATATTAATGGGTTTATTTCCCTTAATTGGATTGGGGTAATGAATAAAAGTTTTATCCGCTAACGTTTCGGCAAACGGTCGTGGACAGGGAGTTGTGTCAATACCAAATAAGTTATAATGTTTTGAAGTGGGAGGAATTGTTCTCGATACCGCTGAAAATAAAGTCTCAATTCTCTGTTCATAATTAGGGTCAGTTTGAGTGGGTAAAAACTATTGAATTCCTCTATATAAACTGTTATAATCTCTTCTAAATAAAGGATTGAGAGACAATTCAACGACTGAGTGAGCTTGTTGGTTACTGGAGAGGGCATCGAGTAATTCTATAATAGTTTCTTTTCTAGCTTTTAGTCCTTGGAAGAGGTTAGACCTCCACACCAGGAATTCCTCGACAGACGTAGCCGTTTCATTTTTGGTCATTTTTAAAATTTATTACCTTATAAATTAGCGGAATATATACGCTAACATCAAAAGAGGTTGTTTGTTACAGTTAAGGCTAATGTCATCACATTCCGAACTTAAGACCAGTCAAGATGTCCACCTGAGAGCCAAACAAATTAAGAGTCTAATTCGCTCTCTTAAACAGAAAATAAAGAAAATTGAACGGGAAGGGGAAGTAGCACCAGCTAATTGTCATATTATTCGTTATCAGGTTAATGGAAAGGGAACAATCTACTGGTATTATAAACTACAGGCTGCTGAATCAATTTTTCCTATGGCCACTAATAATGAGAAAAAAACCAAATATAAATATTTAGGACGAGCCGGAAGTTCTGCTCATATTGATGCTGTAGAAAAACTCACTAGAAGAAATCTCATTGATGAATTAGAACGAGTCATTCAATCTCTAACTGAAAGCTACTTAGATATCTATATTGGAACCGAAACTGAATGAAGCTATTTAATATTTAAAATCCCCTAAAAAGATGGAAAGAGAGTTTTTAAAATCACCTTAATTCTCTATTTTAGCTCTGGAGATATGTTTAGCGTAAAATTTACGCTAACAATTGTTTTTTATCCAAAGTCCAATATTTAGCCAGATGAAAAATATCCACAGCACCATATCATATCATGAAAGACTCTTTTGACCATCCCTAGACTGCAAACTTTTAGGTACTTATGTACGATTTGATTTTTCTCCGTATAAATGTTGACTTTGTCAAAACATTATGCTCTAATAGAGGAAGTCTAGCAATAAACTAACTTCGATTAGATGTTAACCTAAATATTTGGTTGTGTTGAGTTTGCTTTGTTAAAACTTTATCATAAGGAATGAATTGACATTTACGTATGGATTTTAGACAAACTAAAATGTTGACTTTGTCAAAACAGTATATTTTAATCAAGATTATATATCAATAAGCTAACTTATGTTAGAATTTGGTATAGATGCTCACTTTTGTTGAGTGAATTTTCTGAAAACTTCATGGGAAACAACAAGCTTAGGCGTTTCGCATCGTACATTATTACTATGACTGAAGCACAAGATTCTCTTGTTTGAGGGAATTATTGATCGCAAATAAAGCATTCAAAAACCAGTGTGAGTCAAAAAAATTGTATATCTTGATACTTTTAATATTGGCCGCATATTTATGATTTTCTGTCAAGGCGAAACTCCTAAAGCTAACAGGTTTGTGCAAGTTTTGCACAAGCTACCCTAACGTCTGAAGACGAAACATTTTTGGAGAGAGGTTTTATTATTATCTATGAAAGTCACTTTAAACTGGGTGACTAACTTATCCGCCTTTGTGGCTTTCAACTCCTGTCTCCGTAAAGATTAGGAGAAATATGTTTACGTCTGCTTAGATATTGTATTAGTTGAATAAACTTTTGGTGTTGACTTGAAAAACTAGCTCTGATAAATTACATTCATCGAAAAAACATCGTCAATCAGACAAAGCTACGTTCATATAATCTGTATATGAACTCACTGAAGTTTGTTCTTTACACTGAATAATCAATTTTTGTGGGACGTGGTCTATTAAGAAACAGGAACATTATTTAGTTATCATTGTCAAAAAAATGCCTTAAACAAGCATAAATAGTCCAAAAATATCGCATTAATTATTTATAAATCAGTATGTATTCTAGGGGTTTTATGACAAACAAATACTCAACTTTAATAGCACTTTTGAAACATAGAGCTTGTTCCGAGCCTCATAAAACAGCATTTTTATTTTTAGAAGATGGCGAAACCGAGACAGAAACCCTGACTTACCGACAGTTAGATGAAAGGGCGAGAGCGATCGCCGCGACATTACAAGCATTCGGCTTACAAGGGGAAAGAGCATTACTACTCTATCCTTCAGGATTTGATTATTTAGCTGCTTTTTTTGGTTGTCTCTACGCAGGGGTGATTGCTGTCCCGGCATATCCCCCAGGAAGTAAAAGAAAAACATCCAGAATAGAGGCAATTGTCGCTGATTCGGAAGCGAAAGTTATTTTAACAACTAATACTCTACTATCAAAAATAAAATCTTGGTTTTCTAATACAGAAACTCAGAATAGTTTGCAGTGGCTAACCACAGATAATCTGGATAACAGTATTCAAAATACCTGGCAAGAATTAGAGTTAAGTGAAAACACAATTGCTTTTCTACAATATACCTCTGGTTCGACCGGAACACCGAAAGGAGTAATGGTTAGTCATGGAAATATGCTGCATAACGCAGCAATGACCAATCGTTGGATGAAATATTCTCCTGAAAGTAAACTTGTATCTTGGCTGCCTATCTATCATGATATGGGATTAATTGGGGGGATACTACAACCTATTTATGGCTGCTTCACCTGTGTCTTGATGCCTCCAACTGCTTTTTTGCAACGCCCTTATCGTTGGCTGCAGGCAATTTCCCGTTATGGTGAGACTACTAGCGGTGGACCCAATTTTGCTTATGAACTCTGTTGTGAAAAAATTACCGCCGAACAACGGTCTTCCTTAGACTTACGAAGTTGGCAAATGGCTTTCAACGGGGCTGAACCTATTCGATCTGAAACACTACAACGTTTTAGTGATACCTTTGCTGAGTGTGGTTTCAGTTCTCAAGCTTTTTATCCTTGTTATGGTATGGCAGAAGCAACTCTACTTGTTTCCGGAGAGAATAGGGAGAGCAGAGAAGACAACAACAGTGGCAACCCCTCTTATAAAACTAAAAGTATCGACAGATCCGCTTTAGCCGAAGATCGCATTGTGGAAGCTAAACAGGAAAATGATGCTGGTAAATCACTTATCCCTGAGAAGACAGACACAATAAGAAATGTTCCCCAGAATTTTGTGAGTTGTGGTGAAAGCATTCCTGGGCAAGAAATTGCTATAGTCAATCTTGAAACATTTACTAAGTGTCAACCTAACTCTGTTGGAGAAATTTGGGTACGTGGTCAAAGTATTGCGCAAGGTTATTGGAATCGAATACAAGAGACCGAACAAACATTTAAAGCTCGTTTAACAAACAATGAAAAAGATTATTTTTTACGAACTGGAGATTTAGGTTTTTTAGACGAAGAAGGTGAACTATTTATTACTGGTAGGTTGAAGGATTTAATTATTATTCGGGGACGTAATCTTTACCCTCAAGATATTGAACTCACAGCAGAAACCAGTCATCAGGCTTTACGTTTGGGAAGTAATGCAGCTTTTGTAGTTGAGGAAAATAAAGAAGAAAAATTAGTTATTATCCAAGAATTAGAGTTTCGAGCTAAACCCAATCTGGAAGAAGTCCTCATTGCTATCCGACAAGCAGTTACAGAATTTCATGAAATCGAAGTTTATAGCGTAGTCTTGATTAAACCAGGGAGAATTCCAAAAACCTCCAGTGGAAAGATTCAACGCAGGGCAACCCGTCAAATGTTTTTAAAAGGTACTTTGGATATCGTTGCTAATAGTGTTCTAGAGACAGAGAAAGTTGTTGGCATAGAGACGAAGTTAACAAGGAGAGAGCTTTTAGAACTATCTAAGCAACAATCTCAATCAGAATTAGAAATCTATTTGCGATCGCTTATTTTATCTATCCTGAGAAGAACCGATCAAGATATTGATCTAAACACACCATTAACCAATTTAGGATTAGATTCTATAAAAGTATTTGAATTTAAAAACAAGATTGAGGAAGATATGGGAGTCACTATACCCATAGAAGACTTTTTTGCTGAATTAAATATTAAATCACTTTGTAATCAAATATTAGCTCAACTTGATACACCTGTAGAGGCATCAAGAGCAATCATTCCAACTCACCGAGATGGTAATTTTTATCAGTTATCCTTTGCTCAAAAAAGAATCTGGTTTTTAGCAGAACTAGAACCAGATAATCCCTTCTACAACATTTCTGGTACGGTTCGGATACAAGGACATTTGAACTTGGAAGTATTAGAACAAAGCTTCAACGAAATTATCCGTCGTCATGAAACTCTCAGAACCAATTTTCAGACCAGAGATGGCAAAGCAGTGGCCGTAATTGCCTCTGAAAGACCAATAAAACTATCAATAGTAGATGTTAGTTCTTTAAGTGGTTCAACTCAAGAAGAAAAAGTCAAACAAGAAACAGCAGAAGAGGCAGAAAAACCTTTTGACATCAGCAATGACCCTTTGTTGAGGGTCAAATTATTACGCCTTGAACAAGAAGAAAATCTCATTCTTGTGACCCTGCATCATATCATCTCTGATGGTTGGTCAATTGGTGTCTTACTACAAGAGTTAACAACACTTTATACTAACTTTTATAATCAAGAGCCTCTTGCCCTTCAAGAACTACCAATACAGTATGTAGATTTTGCCGCTTGGCAGAGACAATGGTTACAAGGAGAAGTCCTCGAAAATCAGATGTCTTATTGGCTAAAGCAACTAGAAAATGCGCCAGAAGTATTGGAATTACCAGCAGATAACCCTAGGCAAGCTATTCAAAGCTATCGTGGGAAAATCTACTCCTTTAACCTATCAAAAGAACTGTCTACATCTCTAAATGAATTGAGTGAGCAACAGGGAACCACATTATTTATGACCCTATTAGCAGGTTTCCAAACCTTACTATGGCGTTATACGGCACAAGAAGATATTGTGGTAGGTTCCCCCATTGCTAACCGTAATCGAGCAGAAGTAGAAGGGCTAATTGGCTTTTTTGTCAATAGCCTAGTATTAAGAACGAACCTCGCAGGAAATCCCAGCTTTGAAGAACTATTAAAACAGGTACGAGAGGTAGCACTGGGAGCGTATGCCCATCAAGATGTACCCTTTGACTTATTAGTGGAGCGACTGCAACCAGAGCGACAATTAAGTCATAATCCACTATTTCAGGTGGTATTTGCCCTTCTCAATACCCCTATGTCAGATTTAGATTTACCGGATGCAACGTTAACTGTATTGCGGAATGATAGTGGCATAGCTCGGTGTGATTTAATCTTATACATGACAGAAACTGAGTCAGGGATAGCAGGGCAATTTGAATATAATACAGATTTATTTGAGGAAAAGACAATCTCAAGAATGGCAGGGCATATTCAAACCCTATTATCAGCCATAGTAGAAAATCCTCAACAAAAAGTCTCTGAAATCCCCTTACTAAGAGCCACAGAACGTCATCAGTTATTAGTAGAATGGAATGAGACAGAACTTGAATATTCTCAAAATAAGTGTATTCATCAGTTGTTTGAAGAACAAGTTAAAACAAAACCAAATGGTATAGCAGTGGTGTTTGAAGAGCAACAATTAACTTATGAAGAACTGAATAAAAAAGCCAATCAATTAGCCCATTATTTAATCAAGTTGGGAGTGAAGCCCGATAGCTTAGTAGGAATATGTGTAGAACGTTCTCTGGAGATGATTATTGGGGTATTAGGCATCTTAAAAGCAGGAGGAGCATACCTTCCTATTGACCCTGATTATCCACAAGAACGAATAGAATATATGCTAACGGATTCAGAAGTTAATATTTTATTGACTCAAGAAAGATTAGTAGAAAAATTACCTGAGAATAATAGTCAAATTATTAGTCTAGATACTGATTGGTCACAGATCGCCACCAAAAGTGACATCAATCTCAATCAGGAGATAAATGCTGAGAATTTAGCCTATGTAATTTATACCTCTGGTTCCACAGGCAAGCCAAAAGGTGTCATGATTGAACATCAAGGAGTTTGTAACTTAGCCCAAGTTCAAAGAGAACGATTTAAAGTCAACTCTTCAAGTCGAATATTTCAATTTGCCTCCTTTAGTTTTGATGCTTGTGCTTGGGAAATAGTGATGGCATTGCTATCAGGAGCAAGATTAGTCATCACAGACAAAGACAAAAAATTGCCAGGAGAAAATCTGGAGAAAACCCTGAATGAGTATGGAATTACACACATAACATTACCTCCTTCAGCCTTAACCGTAATGTCTCCTGAAAATTTAACCCAAGTCAAAACAATCATACTAGCAGGAGAAGCTTGTCCAGGAACATTAGCAGCTTTATGGCAAGAAGGAAGAGACTTGTTTAATGGTTATGGTCCAACAGAAGATACAGTTTGTGCCACAATCGGAGAATATCAACAAGACTTAGAAAAACTTCCCATTGGTCGTCCTATTGCTAATCAACAAGTTTACATTCTAGACAAAAATTTAGAACCAGTACCCATAGGTGTATCAGGTGAACTGCACATAGGAGGAGATGGGTTAGCCAGAGGCTATTTAAACAGACCTGAATTGACAGCAGAAAAATTTATTAGTAACCCTTGGAACTCTGCTGAAAAATTATATAAAACAGGAGATTTAGCCAGATATTTAGCAGATGGAAATATTGAGTTTGTGGGAAGAATCGACGATCAAGTAAAGATACGAGGTTTCCGCATAGAATTAGGGGAAGTTGAAACAGCACTTGATAGTCATCCCCAAATTCAACAAGCTGTGGTCATTCCCCGAGAAGATGGTCCAGGGAATAAACGCCTTATTGCCTATGTAGTTTGCGACGGAAAAAATCAATCTCAACCTACCGAGGAACTAGAATCATCACAAATCGACCAATGGCAACAACTTTGGCAACAAACATATGGTCAGAGCGATGGGGAGTCAGAAACCATTGAAAAACCCACCTATAACACCATCGGTTGGAAAAGTAGCTATACAGGTGAGGACATCCCCGTTGAGCAGATGTATCAATGGGCCGATAACACCGTCAAGCGGATTTTAACATTACAACCAAAACAGGTTTTAGAGATTGGTTGTGGTTCAGGAATGTTATTGTTCCAGATTGCCCCTCGTTGCTTGAGTTATTATGGGGCTGATATGAGCGCACCAGCTTTAGATTATGTTGGGGGGCAAATTAAGAAATTAGGAGAGAGTTTCGCTAATGTCAGTCTCCAACAAAAACTAGCTCATGATTTTACGGATGTAAAAGAAGGTAGCTTTGATACTGTTATCATCAACTCAGTTGTACAGTATTTTCCCAATATTGATTATTTAGTAGAGGTTTTACAAGGTGCAGTTAACAGTTTGGTACAAGGAGGCCGCATATTTGTCGGCGATGTTCGTAGTTTACCCTTATTAGAAACTTTCCATACAGCCATCAATTTTGAGAGAGCTTCAGATTCATTAAGCATTAACGAATTCAGAAAGCAAATAAAAACTTCTTTCAATCAAGAGAAAGAATTGGTCATTGACCCGGCCTTTTTCCTAGCGTTAAGGGAGCATTTCCCCCAAATCACACAGGTGGAAATACAGCTAAAACAAGGTGATTATCATAATGAACTTACTTTGTACCGTTATGATGTAATACTCCATGTTGCCCAAGGAGTGTCGAATCCAGTCACCCCTCAATGGCTCAACTATGACCAAGACGGTTTAAATTTAGGCGCTATTAAGCAACTTTTAGTTGATGAGCAACCAGAAATTATCGGTGTAAGAAATATACCAAATGCTCGTTTGCTCAAGGAAGTAACCTTGGAAAAAGAGCTTTCTCAAGCTATTGCAGAAGCAACCGTTGGTCAATTGCGTGATATCTTGCAACAGCAAAAACTTGTTGGAATAGAACCAGAAGAGTTATGGGGTTTAGACAAGGATTTCCCTTATTCAGTACATATTAATTGGTCATCTCTTGGTGATAATAGTTGCTATGATGTCATTTTTGTGCGGAAGGAATCCCAACAGGGGCAACAGAAGATAATTCCTAACTTTGGAGTTAATTCTGCTGTTAAACCATGGAGTGCTTATGCTAACAATCCTTTGCAGCAAGAGTCGAATCGAAATCTGATTTCGCAACTACCTGAGTTCCTCCTTTCCAAATTACCAAATTACATGGTTCCCAGTGCGTTTGTTACTTTAGAAGCACTACCCTTAACCCCCAATGGTAAGATTAATAGGAAAGCATTACCAGACCCCTTAGAAACACAAATATTATCAGAAGAAATAGTCCTCCCCTCGACACCAATTGAGGAATTATTAGCAGATATTTGGACTGAAATATTGGGGATAGAAACAGTAGGAGTTAATAATAACTTCTTTGAATTAGGAGGACATTCCTTAATTGCTACTCGTGTTGTTTCCCAAATTCGACAAGTATTTAACGTAGAACTTCCTTTACGTAGTTTATTTGAAAAACCGACCATTGCTGAGTTAGCCAAAGAAATTGAAAAAGTAATCAATTCAGATGTAGAGGTTGAGTTCGTTAGTATTGAAAGAGTTTCTCGGAATAGAGAATTACCCCTATCCTTTGCCCAACAAAGACTGTGGTTTTTAGCTGAACTAGAACCAGATAGTCCCTTTTACAACATCTCTGGGGCAGTTAAATTACAAGGACAATTAAATGTAGAAGCCTTAGAACAAAGCTTCAACGAAATAGTCCGTCGTCATGAAAACCTGAGAACCAATTTCCAAACCAGAGACGGTCAAGCAGTAGCAGTAATTTCCCCTGAAAGACCCTTAAATCTATCAACAGTAGATATTAGCTCTCTCAATGGTTCAACTCAAGAAGAAAAAGTAAGACAAGAGATTACAAAAGAGGCAGAAAAACCCTTTGATATTAGCAAAGACCTTCTACTCAGAATAAAACTATTACATCTTGGAGAAGAAGAAAATATAGTCTTAGTGACCATGCACCACATCATCTCTGATGGTTGGTCAATGGGTGTCTTCATCAAAGAACTAGGAACACTTTATACGAACTTCTGTAACCAAGAACCCATTTCCCTCCAAGAACTACCAATACAATACGTAGACTTTGCAGCGTGGCAAAGAGAATGGTTACAAGGAGAAGTCCTAGAAAATCAAGTTTCTTATTGGCTCAAACAATTAGAAAACACACCAAAACTATTAGAATTACCCACAAATAAGCCAAGACCTGCAATTCAAACCTTTAATGGTGCAACCCATTCATTCGAGTTATCAAAAGAACTCTCTTTAGCTCTAAATAAATTGAGCCAGCAGAAGGGAAGCACCTTATTTATGACTCTCTTGGCAGGTTTCCAAACACTGCTATGGCGTTATACGGCACAAGAAGATGTTGTAGTAGGTTCCCCAATTGCTAACCGTAATCGAGGAGAAATAGAAGGGCTAATTGGCTTTTTTGTCAACACCTTAGTATTGAGAACAAACTTAGCAGAAAATCCCAGTTTCTCTGAATTATTAGAACAGGTTAGAGAAGTAACATTAGGAGCATACAGCCATCAAGATGTACCCTTTGAGTTATTAGTAGAAAGACTACAACCAGAAAGGGATTTAAGTCATAGTCCACTCTTTCAAGTGATGTTTGTGCTTCAAAATGCACCCATGTCAGCCTTAGAATTACCAGGTGTAACTTTAACCTCATTAGAAAATAAGCATCAGACAGCTAAGTTTGATTTAAGTCTGTATATGACAGAAACAGAATCAGGGTTAGTGGGTAACTTTGAATACAATACAGATTTATTTGAAGAAAAGACAATTACGAGAATGGTGGGACATTTAGAAAGATTATTGTCAGCCATTGTTGCTAACCCACAACAGCCTTTGTCAGACTTACCTTTGCTTAGTGAACCAGAGCGACATCAATTATTGTGGGAATGGAATCAAACAAAAGTTGAATATCCTCAAAATCAATGTATTCATCAATTATTTGAAGCCCAGGTAGAAAAGACTCCCGAGGCAGTAGCAGTAGAGTTTGAAGGGCAAAAATTAACCTATCAAGAACTTAATAAAAAAGCCAATCAAGTCGCTCATTATTTGCGTTCTTTAGGAGTCAAACCAGAAGTATTAGTAGGAATTTATATTGAACGTTCTTTGGAAATGGTGATTGGACTCTTAGGCATCCTCAAAGCAGGTGGAGCCTATGTTCCTCTAGAGCCAACTTATCCCACAGAGCGTATTCAGTACCTCCTGGAAGATTCAAAGGTTGCTATTTTATTAACTCGAAACCATTTAATAACAACCTTACCCGAGTATCAAGGGCGTATTATCTCTTTAGATACAGACCCCGAATTGATGACTATTGAGAGAAAAGATAACCCCGTTAGTGGATTATCAAGGGATAATTTAATTTACATTATTTATACTTCAGGCTCCACAGGAAAACCAAAAGGAACCATGAATACTCATCAAGGAGTAGTTAATCGTTTACTTTGGATGGAAGAGACTTATCAACTAACCTCCAGGGATAAAGTTTTACAAAAAACTCCCTTTAGTTTTGATGTATCTGGTTGGGAATTTTGGTGGCCATTAATGACAGGAGCTTGTTTAGTGGTAGCTCAAACAGAAGGACATAAAGACCCATCCTATCTCATCAAGTTGATAAAAGAAAAACAAATAACAATCCTTCATTTTGTGCCTTCGATGTTGCAGATATTTCTCGAAGAAGCAGATGAGGAATCATGTAGTAGTTTGAGAAAAGTATTTTGTAGTGGAGAAGCATTAACAGTTGCCTTGCAAGAGAAGTTTTTGAGCATTCTAAAAGCAGAATTACACAATCTTTATGGGCCAACAGAAGCAGCTATTGATGTCACCTTCTGGCAGTGCCAAGTAGACAGTAAGCTATCAAGTGTACCTATTGGTCGTCCAGTAGCTAATACTCAGACATACATTTTAGATGCTAATTTGCAACCTGTTCCGGTGGGTGTACCAGGAGAATTGTATTTAGGGGGTGTGCAGTTAGCACGGGGTTATCTAAACCGGCCAGAATTAACAGCAGAAAGATTTATTGAAAATCCATTTAGTGAAGACTTTAGCTCCCCCCGTTTATACAAAACAGGAGATTTAGTCCGTTATCTTGCTGATGGCAATATTGAATATTTAGGTCGTATAGACAACCAAGTTAAAATACGAGGTTTCCGCATTGAGTTAGGGGAAATAGAAACTTTATTAGCTTCTCATCCGGAAGTTTTGGAAACAGTTGTCATACCTAAAGAGGAAACACCTGGGAACAAACGCTTAGTAGCTTACCTGGTGATAAGACCAGAAATAACTATCAAAATTGAGGAAATAAGACAATTTCTCAAAGCAAAATTACCAAATTATATGATTCCCAGTGCATTTGTCACCTTAGAAGCACTACCACTAACTCCTAACGGAAAGGTTGACCGAAAAATATTATTAGAATCTCAAGAAGAAATCAGCCGAAGCAAGGAATATGTAGCTCCAGAGACAGAAATAGAGGAAACCTTAGTCAAAATTTGGCAAGAAGTTTTGCTCCTGGAAAAAGTGGGCATCCACGACAACTTCTTTGAAATTGGTGGAGACTCAATACTTAGTATTAAAGTAGTTTCCCGAGCTAAAAATGCAGGTTTACAGATAAGAAGCAAACAAATATTTGAAAATCAAACCATAGCAGAATTAGCTCTAGTAGCCAAGATAAAAACAGAAACCATCGCTGAACAAGGGATAGTAACAGGAATAGCCCCTCTAACACCAATTCAAAAATGGTTCTTAGACAAAAATCCTAAAGAAGCTCATCATTTTAACCAATCAGTAATATTAGAAATTCCAGGGGAAATCGAAGCAGAAATTGTAGAAAAATCGGTTCAAAAATTATTAGAACATCATGATGCCCTACGGTTAAGGTTCAACAGAGAAACATTAGAAGATAAACAAATAAACGAAGGTTTAGGAGTAACAAACCTATTAACGATAGTAGATTTGTCATCAACCCCCAAAGAATATCAAGGGGAAAGAATAGCAGAAATAGCCACAGAATTTCAAGGAAGTCTAAACTTGCGAAATGGTCCATTAATGCAAGTTGTGCTATTCAATCTAGGAGAAGCAGATAACAATCGGTTGCTAATTATTATTCATCACTTAGTAGTAGATGGAGTGAGTTGGCGAATTTTATTATCAGATCTAGAAGAAATATCACAAAAACTAACAGCACAAGAGCCAGCCAAACTAAGAGAAAAAACAATAGCATTTATCAAGTGGGCAGAAGAATTAAACAAGTATGCACAAACTGAAGAAGTAGAAGCAGAGTTAGACTATTGGCTATATAAAAATTGGACAAAAACTGGAGTAATACCCTTAGATTGTGAAGAAAAAGAACCAGAAAATCTAGTAGGAGATGTAGTTCAAGTATCGAGAAAACTGAGTGTAGAAGCAACCAGAAAATTACTAGGAGAAGTAAATGAAGCTTACAATACACAGATTAATGACATACTACTAAGTGCCTTAAAAATAGTATTGGGGGAATGGACAAATTCCTCAAGCGTAATAATAAACTTAGAAGGACATGGCAGAGAAGAACTATTTGAGGAAGTGGACTTATCAAGAACAGTGGGTTGGTTTACCAGTTTATTCCCAGTGCTATTGGAAACACCAGAACAGATACAAATAGGAGAAATTATTAAATCAATAAAAGAACAACTAAGAGAAATTCCCAATCGAGGAATGGGCTACGGAATCTTGCGTTACTTGAGTGAATCCCCTGATATAAAGGAAAAAATAGCAGCAATTCCCCAGGGGGAGATAAGTTTTAATTACTTAGGACAATTTGACCAAGTAGGAGAAGAGACTGGATGGAAATTTGCTAAAGAACCAAAAGGAGTTAATCAGAGTTTAAAGCAGAATCGTGACCACATTCTTGATATTAATAGTTTGATAATAGAAGGAAAATTACAGATAGAGTGGACTTACAATAAGAATCTTCATAGTCAGGAAACTATTGAAAAGTTAGCCAAAAAATATCTAAAGACTCTCGAAAATATAATAGAACATTGTCAACAAGAAGAAACTTTTGGGTACACACCAAGTGATTTCCCCTCTGCTCAGTTGAATCAATTACAAATCGATGAGTTGTTAGCTGGATTCAAAACTAAAAACATCTCTTCAGTATATCCCTTATCTCCCATGCAAGAAGGAATGTTATTCCACACAATTTCTGAACCAGAAAGTGGGGTATATTTTCAGCAAATAGCATTGGGATTAACAGGTAATATCGAGTTATTAGCCTTTGAATCAGCTTGGCAAAAAGTGGTAGATAGACATTCGGTATTACGGACATTCTTTGTTGCCGAAGATGTAGAAAAACCATTACAAATCGTTCTTAAACAAGTGAAACTACCTTGGGAGAACATGGATTGGAGAGGTTTATCTCAACAGAAACAACAAGAACAACTAGACGAATTATTATCAAGTCAAAGACTCGAAGGATTCCAGTTAAACCAAGCCCCCTTGATGAAGTGTATCTTAATTGAACTCAGTGAAAATAACTACAAATTTGTACTGAGTAGCCACCACATTCTCATGGATGGATGGTGTTTACCAATTATCTTTAAAGAAGTTTTAAGTATCTATGAAGCTGAGATTCAAGGGAAAAATTTTAACTTACCAAGACCGCGTCCTTATGAAGATTATATTGATTGGTTGAAACTTCAAAATAAAGAAACCGCTTCTCAGTTTTGGCAAGAAACCTTACAAGGATTCACTGCACCCACTCCTCTAGTAGTAGAAAAAAGTCAGTATCAGACTCAACTAAATAAATCAAATTATCAAGAAATTGAATTACGTTTGTCTCCTCAACTGAGCAGAGAATTACAAGCTCTAAGCCAGAAATATCATCTGACTTTATCCACCATAATGCAAGGGGTCTGGGGTTTACTCTTAAGTGGTTACAGTGGGGAAGAAGATATAGTCTTTGGGGTGACGGTTTCAGGTCGTCCCCCTAGTTTGCCTGAGGTAGAAAAGAGAGTTGGATTGTTCATCAATACCTTACCATTGCGTATTCAAATCCCCCCCCAACAGCAGTTAATTCCTTGGTTGGAAGAAATCCAACAGTTAATGTCACAAGCACAGGATTACGCTTACACACCTCTAGTTGATATTAAAGCTGTAAGTGAGGTGCCTGGGGGAATGCCTCTGTTTGAAACGATTATGGTGTTTGAGAATTATCCCATAGGCCGTTCTTTAACAAAAGATAGTGCATTAGAAATAAGCAAAATACAGTCTTTTGAACAAACTAATTATCCCTTAACTGTAATGGCCGTACCTGGAGAGCAGTTATTGATTAGGGTTAGTTACGATACGGTTCGTTTTGAATCAGAGACCATTGAGCGAATGTCAGAACATTTAGAGACTATGTTCTCAGCAATAGTTAAAAATCCTCAACAACGAGTAAGGGAAATACCTTTATTAACAGAAACTGAGCGACATCAATTATTGTGGGAATGGAATGATACAAAAGTTGAATATTCTCTCTTATGCGTTGATCAACTATTTGAAGCCCAGGTAGAAAAAACACCCGATGCAGTAGCAGTGGAGTTTGAAGACCAAAAATTAACTTATCAGCAACTAAACACCAAAGCTAATCAACTCGCTCATTATCTGCGTTGTTTGGGAGTAAAACCAGAGGTATTAGTAGGAATTTGTGTCGAACGTTCTTTAGAAATGGTGATTGGACTCTTAGCCATCCTCAAAGCAGGTGGAGCATACCTCCCATTAGACCCTAATTATCCTCAAGAAAGAATCCAATTTATCCTAGAAGAAACCCAAGTCCCAGTATTGCTAACCCAAGCATCTCTTCTGGATGCAATGCCGAAACACAGAGCGCAAGTGCTTTGTATCGATAAGGATAGTCCCGATATTGAACAGCAAAGTCAGGAAAACATCACCTCTGAAGTAACTACAGATAATTTAGCCTATACCATCTACACATCAGGTTCCACAGGCAAACCCAAAGGAGTACAAATTCCTCATAGTGCATTAAGTAACTTTTTGTTCTCCATGAAAGAAGAACCAGGGTTAAGCTCAAAAGATACCTTATTAGCAGTAACAACTTACTCCTTTGACATTGCTGCTTTGGAACTATTCTTACCCCTGGTAGTAGGCGCACGTTTAATAGTCGCTTCTCAGGAGATAGTTGCAGACGGAACCCAGTTATTAGCCACACTGACAGACTCAAAAACCACCGTGATGCAAGCCACACCTGCCACCTGGAAGCTACTCATAGCAGCAGATTGGCAGGGGAATGAGCAACTAAAAGTTCTCTGTGGAGGTGAAGCCTTACCCTCACAACTAGCCAGCGAATTATTGGAAAGATGTGAATCATTATGGAATATGTACGGTCCAACAGAAACCACTATCTGGTCAGCCGTATCTGAGATTAAGACAGATAGTCAACTGATAAGCATTGGTAATGGTATTGCCAACACACAACTATATATCCTAGACCAATCAAGTCAATTAGTACCAGTAGGAGTAGTAGGGGAGTTATGTATTGGTGGGATGGGATTAGCAAGAGGCTATTTTGAGCGTCCTGAGTTAAATAAAGAAAAATTTATCTATAACCCCTTTAGTGAAGAAGAAAGTCGGATCTATAGAACTGGGGACTTAGCCAGATATTTACCCAATGGAGAGATAGAATATCTTGGTCGTATAGACAACCAAGTTAAAATACGAGGTTTCCGTATTGAGCTAGGAGAAATTGAAACACAAATAGCTCAATATACAGCAGTAAAAGAAGCCGTGGTAATAGCGAGGGAAGATATAGCAGGGGATAAAAGATTAGTAGCTTATATTGTTCCTCAAGAAGAGTTAGCAGTTAATCCCAGTGAGTTGAGGGAATTTTTAGGAGAAAAACTGCCTAATTACATGATTCCCAGTGCTTTTGTCATGTTAGAAAAATTACCCCTAACACCCAATGGCAAGATTGATCGCAAAGCATTACCGGAACCTCAAGAAACAGAAATATTATCAGAAGAAATAGTCCTCCCCTCAACACCAATTGAGGAATTATTGGCAGGTATTTTGTCAAAAATATTGGGCATAGAAACAGTAGGGGTTCATAACAATTTCTTTGAATTAGGAGGACATTCCCTAATTGCTACTCGTGTTGTTTCCCAAATTCGACAAGTATTTAACGTAGAACTTCCTTTACGTAGTTTATTTGAAAAACCGACCATTGCTGAGTTAGCCAAAGAAATTGAAAAAGTAATCAATTCAGATGTAGAGGTTGAGTTCGTTAGTATTGAAAGAGTTTCTCGGAATAGAGAATTACCCCTATCCTTTGCCCAACAAAGACTGTGGTTTTTAGCTGAACTAGAACCAGATAGTCCCTTTTACAACATCTCTGGGGCAGTTAAATTACAAGGACAATTAAATGTAGAAGCCTTAGAACAAAGCTTCAACGAAATAGTCCGTCGTCATGAAAACCTGAGAACCAATTTCCAAACCAGAGACGGTCAAGCAGTAGCAGTAATTTCCCCTGAAAGACCCTTAAATCTATCAACAGTAGATATTAGCTCTCTCAATGGTTCAACTCAAGAAGAAAAAGTAAGACAAGAGATTACAAAAGAGGCAGAAAAACCCTTTGATATTAGCAAAGACCTTCTACTCAGAATAAAACTATTACATCTTGGAGAAGAAGAAAATATAGTCTTAGTGACCATGCATCACATCATCTCTGATGGTTGGTCAATGGGTGTCTTCATCAAAGAACTAGGAACACTTTATACGAACTTCTGTAACCAAGAACCCATTTCCCTCCAAGAACTACCAATACAATACGTAGACTTTGCAGCGTGGCAAAGAGAATGGTTACAAGGAGAAGTCCTAGAAAATCAAGTTTCTTATTGGCTCAAACAATTAGAAAACACACCAAAACTATTAGAATTACCCACAAATAAGCCAAGACCTGCAATTCAAACCTTTAATGGTGCAACCCATTCATTCGAGTTATCAAAAGAACTCTCTTTAGCTCTAAATAAATTGAGCCAGCAGAAGGGAAGCACCTTATTTATGACTCTCTTGGCAGGTTTCCAAACACTGCTATGGCGTTATACGGCACAAGAAGATGTTGTAGTAGGTTCCCCAATTGCTAACCGTAATCGAGGAGAAATAGAAGGGCTAATTGGCTTTTTTGTCAACACCTTAGTATTGAGAACAAACTTAGCAGAAAATCCCAGTTTCTCTGAATTATTAGAACAGGTTAGAGAAGTAACATTAGGAGCATACAGCCATCAAGATGTACCCTTTGAGTTATTAGTAGAAAGACTACAACCAGAAAGGGATTTAAGTCATAGTCCACTCTTTCAAGTGATGTTTGTGCTTCAAAATGCACCCATGTCAGCCTTAGAATTACCAGGTGTAACTTTAACCTCATTAGAAAATAAGCATCAGACAGCTAAGTTTGATTTAAGTCTGTACATGACAGAAACAGAATCAGGTTTAGTGGGTAGTTTTGAATACAATACAGATTTATTTGAGGAAGAGACAATTACGAGAATGGTGGGACATTTAGAAAGATTATTGTCAGCCATTGTTGCTAACCCCGAACAGCGTTTGTCAGACTTACCTTTACTTAGTGAACCAGAGCAACATCAATTATTGTCTGAATGGAATGAGACAAAAGTTGAATATTCTTCCTTATGCGTTCATCAGTTATTTGAAGTTCAGGTAGAAAAAACACCATTAGCAGTAGCAGTAGAATTTGAAGACCAAAAATTAACTTATCACGAACTGAATAGAAAAGCTAATCAACTCGCTCATTATCTGCGTTCTTTGGGAGTAAAACCAGAGGTATTAGTAGGAATTTGTGTAGAACGTTCTTTAGAAATGGTGATTGGGCTATTAGCCATCCTTAAAGCAGGAGGAGCATATCTACCATTAGACCCTAATTATCCTCAAGAAAGAATCCAATTTATCCTAGAAGAAACCCAAGTCCCAGTATTGCTAACCCAAGCATCTCTTATGGATACAATGCCAGAAAACACAGCGCAGTTGGTTTGTATAGAGAAGAATAGTCCCGATATTGAACAACAAAGTCAAGACAATCTTATTTCAAACTTAACAACTGATAATTTAGCCTATACCATCTACACATCAGGTTCCACAGGGCAACCCAAAGGGGTACAAATTCCCCACAGTTCCTTAAGTAACTTTTTGTTCTCCATGAAAGAAGAACCAGGGTTAAGCTCAAAAGATACCTTGTTAGCAGTAACCACTTATTCCTTTGATATTGCCGCCTTAGAATTATTCTTACCCTTGATAGTTGGCGCACGTTTAATAGTCGCTTCTCAGGAGATAGTTGCAGACGGAACCCAGTTATTAGCCAAACTAACAGACTCAAAAACCACCGTGATGCAAGCCACACCTGCCACCTGGAAGCTACTCATAGCAGCAGGTTGGGAGGGGAATGAGCAACTAAAAGTTCTCTGTGGAGGTGAAGCCTTACCCTCACAACTAGCCAGCGAATTATTGGAAAGATGTGAATCATTATGGAATATGTACGGTCCAACAGAAACCACTATCTGGTCAGCCGTATCTGAGATTAAGACAGATAGTCAACTGATAAGCATTGGTAATGGTATTGCCAACACACAACTATATATCCTAGACCAATCAAGTCAATTAGTACCAGTAGGGGTAGTAGGAGAGTTATGTATTGGTGGGGAGGGATTAGCAAGAGGCTATTTTCAGCGTCGGGAGTTAAATAAAGAAAAATTTATCTATAACCCCTTTAGTGAAGAAGAAAGTCGGATCTATAGAACTGGGGACTTAGCCAGATATTTACCCAATGGAGAGATAGAATATCTTGGTCGTATAGACAACCAAGTTAAAATACGAGGTTTCCGTATTGAGCTAGGAGAAATTGAAACACAAATAGCTCAATATACAGCAGTAAAAGAAGCCGTGGTAATAGCGAGGGAAGATATAGCAGGGGATAAAAGATTAGTAGCTTATATTGTTCCTCAAGAAGAGTTAGCAGTTAATCCCAGTGAGTTGAGGGAATTTTTAGGAGAAAAACTGCCTAATTATATGATTCCCAGTGCTTTTGTCATGTTAGAAAAATTACCCCTAACACCCAATGGCAAGATTGATCGCAAAGCATTACCGGAACCTCAAGAAACAGAAATATTATCAGAAGAAATAGTCCTCCCCTCAACACCAATTGAGGAATTATTGGCAGGTATTTTGTCAAAAATATTGGGCATAGAAACAGTAGGGGTTCATAACAATTTCTTTGAATTAGGAGGACATTCCCTAATTGCTACTCGTGTTGTTTCCCAAATTCGACAAGTATTTAACGTAGAACTTCCTTTACGTAGTTTATTTGAAAAACCGACCATTGCTGAGTTAGCCAAAGAAATTGAAAAAGTAATCAATTCAGATGTAGAGGTTGAGTTCGTTAGTATTGAAAGAGTTTCTCGGAATAGAGAATTACCCCTATCCTTTGCCCAACAAAGACTGTGGTTTTTAGCTGAACTAGAACCAGATAGTCCCTTTTACAACATCTCTGGGGCAGTTAAATTACAAGGACAATTAAATGTAGAAGCCTTAGAACAAAGCTTCAACGAAATAGTCCGTCGTCATGAAAACCTGAGAACCAATTTCCAAACCAGAGACGGTCAAGCAGTAGCAGTAATTTCCCCTGAAAGACCCTTAAATCTATCAACAGTAGATATTAGCTCTCTCAATGGTTCAACTCAAGAAGAAAAAGTAAGACAAGAGATTACAAAAGAGGCAGAAAAACCCTTTGATATTAGCAAAGACCTTCTACTCAGAATAAAACTATTACATCTTGGAGAAGAAGAAAATATAGTCTTAGTGACCATGCATCACATCATCTCTGATGGTTGGTCAATGGGTGTCTTCATCAAAGAACTAGGAACACTTTATACGAACTTCTGTAACCAAGAACCCATTTCCCTCCAAGAACTACCAATACAATACGTAGACTTTGCAGCGTGGCAAAGAGAATGGTTACAAGGAGAAGTCCTAGAAAATCAAGTTTCTTATTGGCTCAAACAATTAGAAAACACACCAAAACTATTAGAATTACCCACAAATAAGCCAAGACCTGCAATTCAAACCTTTAATGGTGCAACCCATTCATTCGAGTTATCAAAAGAACTCTCTTTAGCTCTAAATAAATTGAGCCAGCAGAAGGGAAGCACCTTATTTATGACTCTCTTGGCAGGTTTCCAAACACTGCTATGGCGTTATACGGCACAAGAAGATGTTGTAGTAGGTTCCCCAATTGCTAACCGTAATCGAGGAGAAATAGAAGGGCTAATTGGCTTTTTTGTCAACACCTTAGTATTGAGAACAAACTTAGCAGAAAATCCCAGTTTCTCTGAATTATTAGAACAGGTTAGAGAAGTAACATTAGGAGCATACAGCCATCAAGATGTACCCTTTGAGTTATTAGTAGAAAGACTACAACCAGAAAGGGATTTAAGTCATAGTCCACTCTTTCAAGTGATGTTTGTGCTTCAAAATGCACCCATGTCAGCCTTAGAATTACCAGGTGTAACTTTAACCTCATTAGAAAATAAGCATCAGACAGCTAAGTTTGATTTAAGTCTGTACATGACAGAAACAGAATCAGGTTTAGTGGGTAGTTTTGAATACAATACAGATTTATTTGAGGAAGAGACAATTACGAGAATGGTGGGACATTTAGAAAGATTATTGTCAGCCATTGTTGCTAACCCCGAACAGCGTTTGTCAGACTTACCTTTACTTAGTGAACCAGAGCAACATCAATTATTGTCTGAATGGAATGAGACAAAAGTTGAATATTCTTCCTTATGCGTTCATCAGTTATTTGAAGTTCAGGTAGAAAAAACACCATTAGCAGTAGCAGTAGAATTTGAAGACCAAAAATTAACTTATCACGAACTGAATAGAAAAGCTAATCAACTCGCTCATTATCTGCGTTCTTTGGGAGTAAAACCAGAGGTATTAGTAGGAATTTGTGTAGAACGTTCTTTAGAAATGGTGATTGGGCTATTAGCCATCCTTAAAGCAGGAGGAGCATATCTACCATTAGACCCTAATTATCCTCAAGAAAGAATCCAATTTATCCTAGAAGAAACCCAAGTCCCAGTATTGCTAACCAAGCATCTCTTATGGATACAATGCCAGAAAACACAGCGCAGTTGGTTTGTATAGAGAAGAATAGTCCGATATTGAACAACAAAGTCAAGACAATCTTATTTCAAACTTAACAACTGATAATTTAGCCTATACCATCTACACATCAGGTTCCACAGGGCAACCCAAAGGGGTACAAATTCCCCACAGTTCCTTAAGTAACTTTTTGTTCTCCATGAAAGAAGAACCAGGGTTAAGCTCAAAGATACCTTGTTAGCAGTAACCACTTATTCCTTTGATATTGCCGCCTTAGAATTATTCTTACCCTTGATAGTTGGCGCACGTTTAATAGTCGCTTCTCAGGAGATAGTTGCAGACGGAACC